>OJJD01000002.1_pt1 | contig 436566 bp, 361 predicted proteins | sample 1596011 | NCBI WGS metagenome assembly OJJD01 (sample SAMEA4350113, study PRJEB24818) | metagenome | biome: human; feature: gut; material: faeces | place: Denmark | collected 2013-09 | reverse complement strand
GTGATAATAACGCCGGAAACGGAAATGGCGGAAATGGCAACGGTAATAATGGGGATGGCGGCTCACCGCCAACAACAACCCCTAACATGCCTGACGTACCCGTTATCACCAGCATAATCGATAACCAGGAGCTGATTACTGGTCCTGTTAATCAGCAGGAATCCACCAACGATAATACGCCCACTCTCCAGGGCACCGGCCCCGCAAATGCCACATTGCATATTTTTGATAACGGCGTCGAAATCGGCCAGGTCACTATAGATGCCAACGGCAACTGGTCGTTTACGCCATCCTCTCCGCTCGCAGACGGTACCCACAAGTTTACCGTCAGTGCATCAGACGGTACGGGCAGCAGCGACATGTCGGACAGTTGGGAGATTATTGTCGATACGCTTGCCCCCGACGCCCCTGTAGTCACAGAAGTAACTGACGATTCAGGTTCCATTAAAGGCTTGATAGGTAATAACGGCATAACCGACGATGCCACTCCAACACTCACAGGCACTGGTGAGGCGGGCTCTTACATCAGTATTTCTGATAATGGCATTCTGATTGGCATGGTTCAGGTGGATGACAATGGTAACTGGACGTTTACACCGGATACACCGCTTAGCGACGGTGTTCACAATCTGACGCTGACGCAAACTGACGATGCGGGTAACGTGAGCACGGAAACGAGTGTACCGACATTCACCGTTGATACCACCCCGCCTGAAGGCGCGGTCATTTCCTCCGTAAACCTGCAAGGCACCGAGGTAACCGGTAGTGCAGAGGTGGGAAGCCAGGTCATTATCATCGGTAGTAATAATCAGGTTTTGGGTTCAACTACCGTTGATCAAACCGGCAATTTCGTCATCGCGATTTCACCTTCACAGACGCACGGTGAAGCGCTGATCGCGAAGATTCAGGACCAGGCAGGCAACGTCGGGCCAGATACCTCCTTCAATGCCACTAACTCTGGCTACCCGGGCGTACCCGTTATCATCAGCATTGTGGATGATGTTACCCCCTCAACTGGACCATTGAACAATAATCAGGCCACCAACGACCCAACGCCTACGATCTCGGGTACCGCAGACGCCAACAGCACGGTTAACATTTATAACAACGGTGCGCTTGTTGTAAGCGTGCTTGCCGATTCCAGCGGCAACTGGACCTGGACCTCCAACACCAACTTGCAGGACGACTCATACTCCTTCACCACCACAGCAACCAACCACCTGGGCACGGGAGGAACGTCAGCGGCATTCAATATCACTATCGATACTCAGCCACCGTCAGCGCCGGACGATCTGAACGTATCTGCCGACGGCTCTGTCGTCACCGGTACAGCCGAACCAGGAAGTACCGTGACCATCAATAATAACGGTCTTCAGATCGGCAGCGGCGTCGCCGGAACGGATGGCTCATTTACCATTACCATTGACCCGCCACAGACCAATGGTGAAACCATTACCGCTATTGCCACCGATCCCGCCGGGAACCCAAGCCAACCGGAAACCGCGCTCGCGCCAGACATCACAGCACCACAACCGCCAGCTAATCTGGTGATTAATCCTACAGGCGATCAGGTTACCGGCATGGCGGAACCCAACAGTACGGTACATATTCTGGATCCTGGTGGCGCGATAATTGGAACAGCAACCGCCGGCTCGAACGGAGAATTCACCGCCACGCTGGTTCCGCCGCAGACCAACGGAGAACATCTTGTCGCCAACGCGACGGATGCGGCTGGCAATACCAGCGGCAACAGCGCGATTACCGCCCCGGATACCACGGCACCTGACGCGCCTACCGGCGTCATCGTCGCCGGGGACGGTGGTTCTGTAAGCGGACATGCTGAAGCGGGAAGCTCCGTCACCGTAAAAGACAGCAATGGTAATCAGATCGGCACAGGCCAGGCAGACAGCGGCGGCAACTTCACGGTGTCGATTACGCCGTCGAAAATGAACGGCGAAACGGTAAAAGTTACCGCAACGGACAGCAGCAATAACGAGAGTCAGCCAACTTCCGCGGTGGCTCCGGATATTACCGCCCCCGGAACACCCATCATCACCGCCGTGACGGATGACCAGCCCATGTACCAGGGCCCTCTCAAAAACGGCGATGTCACCAACGATAGCAAACCTAAGCTGGAAGGCACCGCCGAAGCAGGTTCTCAGGTCAAAATTTACGATAACGGCACCCTGCTGACGACCGTTGTCGCTGATATCAACGGTAACTGGAACTATACGCCAGTCTCGGCGCTAAGCGAGGGCGCTCACATCTTCACGGTGACAGCCACAGACGCCGCGAATAACACCAGCAGCGCGGCAAGCTGGAAAATAATTGTCGATACCATTGCGCCAACTGTTCCAGTGATAACGTTGGTTAACGATGACGTTGGCAGCATTACGGGCAGCGTTGCAAATAACGGTTGGGTCACCAACGACAATACGCCAACCATCTCGGGTACCGGTGAGCCAGGTTCACTGGTGAACCTGTACGATGGCATTCAGTTATTGACGGTTATTCTTGTCGACAGCTCGGGTACCTGGAGTTATACCGTTCCGGGGAATCAGGTGCTCAGCGATCGCACCCATCAGTTTACGGTATCGGCAACTGATGCCGCCGGTAATGTCATCACCTCACCCACAGTGGTCAGCGTTACCGTAGATACCCAACCGCCAGGCGATCCTGTCATTTTGGCTGCTACCGACGACGTTGGGAATGCACCGATCGATCTGCCTACCGGAAGCCGTTCAAACGATACCTTGCCAGAGCTGAAAGGAACCGGAACAGACGGTTCTAAGATCACTCTCTATGATGGAACTACGCCAATTGGAAGCACGACTGTTTTGCCCGGAGGCACCTGGAGTATTCAACTCGACCAACCGCTCAGTGAAGGCTCACACAATTTATCCGCTATTGCCACGGACGTTGCAGGCAACGCCAGTAATGCCGGGACCTTTACGCTAACGATTGATACCACCCCACCAGCAGCCCCAGTTATCAGCTCCGCAGAAGGTCTGATTGGGACAAATCTACAAACGCTGAGTAACGGCAGCAGTACCAAGAGCTTAAATCCCGAACTCTCCGGAACCGGCGAGCCCGGCGCGAAGATTACGATTTATGATAATGGCGGTTCCATTGGCACCGTCACCGTACAGCCAGACGGCACCTGGACATTTACCCCAACCTCACTCGCCGACGGACCGCACAAATTCACCGCTACAGCGACTGATGTTGCAGGCAACACGGGGATCCCATCAGCCAGCTTTACCCTGACGGTAGACAACACACCTCCCGCACAACCAGCCGCGCCAATCATTACCGACGATGTGGCTCCGGTAACAGGTGTGGTCACTAACGGCAACACCAACGATACCACGCCAACCTTTAGCGGCACGGGAAACGTCGGGGATTTGATTACCATTTATCTGAACGGCACTCCCCCTTTGCAGGGAACGACAACAGTAGGTGCAGACGGAACCTGGAGCTTTACTCCGCCAGCACCGGTTACTCCAGGTACTTACCAGGTAACCCTCACCGCAACCGATCCGGCAGGCAACATCAGCCAGCCATCAACAGCTATAACACTGAACATCGACACGACGCCGTCTGCGCCGCCGGTGATTATCGCCGCCAATGATAACGTCGGCGATATCATGGGTGACCTTGCGCCCAACGCCGTGACCGATGACACCACGCCAACCATTCGTGGTACAGGTGTCAATGGAGACATCATCACTCTGTATAACGGCGGTACGGTGATCGGTACTGCAACGGTGGCAGGCGGTACCTGGAGTATTACCCCCGGGACTGCGCTGGCAAACGGGAACTACACATTAAGCGCTACCGCAACAGACCCCGCAGGTAACGTCAGCGACAATTCAAACAGCATTTCGTTTACGGTTAACAACACGAAGTTAACGTTGCCGCAGGTCACGGATATCCAGGATAACGTTGGCGTCTTTACCGGTTCGCTAACCAGCGGCAGCGTCACGGACGATACAACGCCAACCATTAGCGGTACCGGCACACCGGGCAGTACGATTTTGATTTTCGATGGTAACAATCCCATCGCCATTGCGACAGCTATCGTTGCTGCTAACGGCAGTTGGAGTGTGGATGTCCCCCTCACGCCCAATGTCACTCACACACTGACTTTCGGCGCCGTGGATGACGCAGGTAACTCACTGACAGCAGATAACCCGCTGACGTTGATTGTCGATACCCTGCCGCCTGCAACGCCTACGGTTACCAGCGTAGACCCGAAAGGTACGCTGGTTAGCGGCTCTGCCGATCCAGGCAGTACCGTCATCATTCGCAGCGGTACCACGATCCTCGGCCAAGGGATCGCAGACGGTTCAGGTAACTTCGCTGTCACAATTTCGCCAGCACAAACAACCGGTCAGGCGCTCAACGCCATCGCTCAGGATCCCGCTGGAAATCAAAGCGATCCGACAACGTTTAACGCTGCAACCTCCAGCGTTCCTCATCCACCAACGCTTGAGATCGTTGATGACATTGCGCCCATCATGGGGGTGATTGGCAACGGTAAAACTACCAATGACACATTACCGTTGCTGCAAGGGACGGCCACAGCAGGGGCGACTGTTAATATTTATATAAATGGCACATTGCTCCCCATCACGGTAACTGCCGATGCCGTGTCTGGCGCATGGAGTTATCAGTTACCCGACCCACTGACTAATGGCGTAACCTATAACTTCACTGTGGCGCAAACCGTCAATGGCATACTGAGCGGTCAGTCACCCAACTACGCTATCACCATCGACACGACGGCACCGCAAGCGCCAACGATCACCAGCATTATCGACGATGTTGCCCCCGGAACTGGATCGTTGGATAAAGGGCAAATTACAAATGATTCACGTCCGACGCTCAACGGAACTGGCGAACCCGGGGCAACCATTACCCTCTACGATAACGGTATCGCTTATGCCACAACGACCGTAAACAGTAACGGATTCTGGAGCTTTACCCCGACAGCACCGCTGGGAGAAGGCGATCATCTCTTTACCGCCCGCGCAACGGACGCCGCTGGCAACCAGGGAGATCCATCCAGTGATTTCCGGATCATTGTCGATACCCTGGTACCGAATGCGCCATCTATTGTGACGGTCACGGACAACGTTGGTACGATCCAGCCCCTGACCTCCGGGCAGTTGACCAATGATAATACCCCAACGCTTGCTGGCGTTACCGAGGCGGATTCGGTTGTTACCATCCGCGATAATGGCACGGTAATCGGCACAACCACCAGCGACGAAAATGGCAACTGGAGCTTTACGCCTGCCCCTGCTCTCGGAGAAGGAAGCCACTCGCTGACTGCCAGCGTTACAGATAACGCGGGTAACATTAGCCCGACAACGCCACCATTTGTGGTCGTCGTCGACACGCTGGCGCCAGCCACACCGAGCATTACCTCAGTAATTGACGATCAGCCCGGCAATACCGCGCTGACCAACGGACAGCTTACAAACGATGCGCAGCCTACCCTGAACGGCAAAGGCGAGATTGGCGCCATCATCACGATCCGTGATAACGGCGCTGAAATAGGTACAACTCAGGTGGACGAGTCAGGTAACTGGAGCTTCACTCCGGATGCTCCACTGGGACAGGGGCAACATATTTTCACCGTCGTTGCCACAGATCAGGCGGGGAACACAGGCGGAGTATCATCATCGTTTACTATTGAGCTGGACTCTATTGCCCCGTCTACACCGGTAATTCTGACCGTTCAGGACAATACCGCGCCGACAACCGGGCCAATCTCCAATGGGCAAATCAGCAACGAAAGTCGCCCGGCGCTCAGCGGTACCGGTGAAATTGGCGCGACGATTACCGTCCTGAGCGATAGTCAGCCGATTGGCACCACCATCGTCGGCGCAGGCGGAAACTGGAGTTTTACGCCCTCCGCGGCATTGGGTAACGGCCAGCATACTCTGACCGTCACGGCTACAGATAGCGCAGGCAATACCAGCCTGCCTTCTGGTGGCTTTACCTACACTGTCGATACTCTGGCACCGACAGCGCCAGTGATTACTCAGGTTGCGGATGATGTCGGCCCACTGATTGGAAATCTGAACAACGGTCAGGCCACGAACGATCCACTCCCGACGCTTAGCGGTACGGCAGAAGCCAATTCCACGGTGAAAATTTACGATAACGGAGCGCTTATCGGATCTGCTCCTGTAGATGGTACGGGCGCCTGGAGCTTCACACCGGGAACCCAACTTAGCAACGGTAACCACGCGCTGACAGTAACAGCCACCGACGCGGCCGGAAACGTCAGCCCGACATCTGCAGGATTTAACATCGTTGTTGATACCGTCGCCCCGCTTGCGCCAACGATTATCCAGGCGTTTGATGACGTGCAGCCGGGAACCGGAACGCTATCGAACGGAGCCTCTACCAACGACACCCGCCCCGTACTCAGCGGCTCAGCGGAAGCCGGTGCCCGGGTAGCCATCTACGATAATGGCGCGCTGCTGGCAACGGTGACTGCGACGATAGACGGCACCTGGGAATATCTGACCACCACACTTGGCAACGGTCAGCATGTGTTTAGCGCCATCGCTACCGACGCCGCCGGGAACGTGAGTCCTGTCTCAGGCGGGTTTACGATTAATGTCGACACCATTGCACCATCCGTCCCGCTGCTGGTCTCTGTGGTGGATGATATCGCAGGCGGCGTGTTCAATGCAGCGCTCAGCAACGGACAGCTGACCAACGATGCACGTCCGACGCTGAACGGCACCGCCGAGGCAGGCAGCACCATCAGCATCTATGACGGAAGCACCCTGTTGGGTACCGCGCTGGTGCAAAGCAATAACAGTTGGTCGTTTACCCCAACCACACCGCTGGCAAATGGATCGCACACCTTCACCGTCACCGCCACCGATGCGGCGGGCAACACCAGCGGCGCAACCGCAGGCTTCAGCGTGGTGGTTGACACCACGGCGCCGACGCAGCCTTCAATCAGCAGTATTATTGACGATGTCGGGCCAAACACCGGGCCGATTGGCAGCAATCAGCCGACCAACGACGCGCGTCCAACGTTAAACGGCATCACGGAAGCCAACGCGCGAGTTGATATTTATGATAACGGCAGCTTTGTCACCAGCGTAACGGCGGACGGCAGCGGCAACTGGAGCTACACCCCGACTACCGCGCTGGCACAAGGTACCCACTCGTTTACCATCACTGCAACGGACAGTGCGGGTAATACCAGTGGCATATCGTCTGCGGCAGCGATCGTGGTCGATACCGTTGCCCCGGGTATCCCAACCGGGCTGGCGGTAAACGCCAACGGCACCGCGCTCACCGGCGTTGCCGAGCCAAACAGCACGGTCATTATTACCTCCAGCGGAGGAACGGTGCTCGGCACGGCAACCGCCAACGCCTCCGGTAATTTCACCTTCACTCTGAACCCACCGCAAATCAGTGGGCAAACTCTGCTGGTCAGCGCACAGGATGCCGCAGGCAACATCGGTACGGCGGGTAACGTGCTGGCACCGTTTACCGGCGTACCACCTGCGCCTGTTATTGCCAGCGTGCTCGATGACGTCGGCACTATCATGGGACCCGTCGCTCCCGGTAAAACCACCAATGACACCCTGCCAACGCTCAGCGGAACGGCGCAGGCTAACGCCGTCATCAATCTGTACAACAACGGCGTGCTAATGGGCTTCACGACCGCAGACGGTAACGGGATCTGGAGCTTTACCCCATCCGGTGCACTCAGCGAAGGTAACCATGCGTTTACCGCCACGGCAACCAACGCCAACGGCGCAAGTGGGTTGTCCGGTTCGTTCAGCGTAATTGTGGACACCACACCACCGACCGCGCCAACGATCCTGATCAGCGCCGATGGCGGTACCGTCAGCGGCGTCGCCGAAGCGGGAAGCACCGTCACCATTTCTCTGCCCGGCGGCACCAGCGTGACGGCAATCGCCAACAGCAGCGGTGTCTACAGCGTCAACCTGCCGGTTCGCCAGATTGAAGGGCAGTCGCTGTCCGCCACGGCGACCGATGCGGCGGGAAATACCTCATCGCCGACAAACGCTCTCGCACCAGTATTGCCGCTGCTGGCTGAAGACAATGTCACCAGCCTGCCGCTACAAACCGATGTCACCGTCAGCACCGAGCATCAAAGCGATTATGGTTTCCTGTTGGTCAATGCGCTGGGAAATGTCGCCAACGTGCTGGGGAACGATACGGCAAGCGTGAATTTCAGCATCGCCTCTGGCGGCAGCGGATCCATTACGATCAATGCCGCTGCAACCGGCGTGGTGCTGTCGCTTTTAAACACGCTTGAAGTCGTCATCCAGCGCTTTGACACCGCGCTGAATACCTGGGTGACAGTGGTGGATACCGGGAAACCAAACTTTGCCAGCCTGCTCACCCTGGGCGCCTCGGGCGTAACGCTCAATTACAGCGGACTGACTGGCGGTGATTACCGCGTGGTCAGCTACAACACCAACCTGCTGGCGACCGGGGCATACACCAGCCTTGATGTCTCAGTGGTAAAAGCCAGCGCAGGGACCATCACCGGCGGTACCACGGAATCCGGGAATATCATCACCGATACCGATCCCGCCAACGGGCAGGATAATGCCCCTTCCGGCACGCTGGTCACTGCCATCACCGACGGTAACGGCAACGTCGTGAACATCCCGGCAGAGGGCATTAATGTGCAGGGGAAATACGGCATTCTGCATATCAATCAGAACGGTAGTTACACCTATACCCTGACCAATACGTCAATCTCGGTGTATGGCCGTTCTGAAAGTTTTACCTACACGCTGACGCATGGCAGCGATCACTCCTCGGCAAAACTGGTGGTAACGCTCGGTCAGGCGCCCACCACCAGTACTGTAACCGCGGCAGATGATGTGGCTGCGCTGACTTACGGGACGCAGGTCATCGCGGTTGATCATGGCACATCACAGCAAACCGGCTTCACCCTCGCCAACGTCGGACTGGGTAATGTGCTGGATGTCAGTCTGGTTAACGGTTTAACCAATCCGATCAAATTTAATGTGGATGATGGCGCAACCCGCACGCTGACCGTCAAGGCCAGCGTTCTCGGCGTCACGGTTGGCGGTTTTGATCTCTATGTTTATCGCTTCAACGAGTCCATTCAGCAGTATGAGCAGTTCCGCGTGAAGCCCAACTGGGTCACGGCGCTGCTAGGAGGTAGCTCAACGGATTACACCATCACCCTGCCTGGCGGTGACTACCTGTTCCTGCTTAACGCCTCCGGCGGTCTGACGCTGCTGACCAGCTATACCCTGAATATCCAGGCCGATCACACCTACGCCGTCGACAGCCTGAGTGCGACAACCAATGGAAACCTGCTGGTCAACGACTCGGCTCCGGCCAATACCGTTATCACCGAAGTTAACGGTGTCACCGTAAACGGAACGGGCACTACCACCATTAACGGGCAGTACGGCACGCTGACTATTGATGCGAAAGGGAACTACACCTACACACTGAGAAGCGGACTGGGCGCAGACGGTATCAATACGCCGGACAGTTTCGTGTATAAGGTCAAAGCGCCAAACGGCGATACCGGCAGTGCATCGCTGAATATCAAACCAACACCGCAGGCGCTGGATGCAGTAAATGACGTCAGCAGCACGATGGCGGTCACCACCCAGGCGGATACTTCCCGGTCGTTTACCGACGACAGCGTCGGGAACGCCAGCTGGAGTGCCCAACTCCTTTCACCCACCTCAAAAAGTGGTACTGGCGTCATTGAAATCGCTACGGGAACGGCGGTGCAAAACGCCATACTGCATTTTAACGTCGCGTCAGGTCTGACGCTGGGCGGGCTGACCGTCACCTGGGCGCTGTATGACAGCAACAACATCAAGATTGCCGGTAACTCTTTCAATGGCGGATTGCTGGTTGGCGGCAATATCGATATAGCCTTGAGCGGGATCGTACTGCACCCCGGCAACTATCGCCTCGACTATACCGGAAGCGTCGGGGGGCTGGGGCTGGGGAATATCACCATCACCCCCAGCGTGAAAGGCACGATAATCGACCTGCAAAACTTCGAGACTTCCACAGCGAACAGCGTCACCGGCAATATTTATGACGGAGACCATATTGCCAGCGTGCATACCTTGCTGACGGTGAACGGCACGGGCGGCAGTACCGCCACGCTTGATCCGCTGAGTAGCACGACCAGCGCCATCATTAACGGGTTGTACGGCAAACTGACCATTGGCATTGATGGTCATTACACCTATGCCCTCAACAGCGATGTCTCGCTCTCCACCATCGTCACCAAAGAGACATTTACCTACACCCTTAACGACCAGAATGGCCATACCGATACCGCTACGCTGACCATCAATATGAATCCGCAAGTGGTGAGTACCGTCGATGCCGATCGCCTGACTGGCAGCGCCTACGGCGATACGCTGATTTATCACCTGCTCAACGCCAACGACGCTACCGGCGGCAACATTAGCAATGGTGCTACCGATACCTGGACCAACTTCTCGCTGGCCCAGGGTGACAAAATCGATATCGGCGACCTGCTGGTGGGCTGGAACGGGCAGAACGCTACACTCGGCAACTACCTCACCGTAACCACCAGCGGTAACAACACGGTGATTGCCATCGACCGCGACGGTACGGGCAACACATATCACTCAACCAATCTCATAACGCTGGAGAACGTACACACCACGCTCGATGAGCTGGTGCAACAAAATCACATCGTACCCTGACGTTAACGCAATGCGTTAAAGCGCCATAACTACAGCCCCGGATGCCATGACGTCCGGGGCAATAACAGTCGTCGCTGCCGTATTTTGTAAGGGATAAACTATGAAAAATGTCGCGCCTGTTGCATTACTTCTGGCATTAACGCTCTGTACCCTGCGGGTGAATGCCGAAGATGAACCGCAAATTATTACGCCGGAAGGACTGGCCACCAGCCAGATGCTTCCCTCGCTGGACGGTGCGGTTGCCGATTTGCCGCTGAGCGCTGCCGCCCCCGGCAACCTGATGCTCAACGACGCGGTAAGTCGTGCCGTGAGCTGGCATCCTTCTATTCGTGAATCGATCGGCAAACTGCTCTCACAAAACGAGCAGATAGACGTGGCGAAATCGAAATATTACCCGCAGGTTTCTGCCGGAATGAATAACGGTTACAGCAATACCTATACCGACCACGGCTTTAGCCCGGCGCTGGTTATTTCGGTGTCACAAATGCTGTACGACTTCGGCAAAGTGGCAAGCCAGGTCCGCGCCGAGACCGCCGGAGCCGCACAACAGCAGGCGAATGTGTTACTCAGTATTGATACCATCGCCCACGCAACCGCCAACGCGATAGTCCAGGTGCAGACGTGGCAACAAATGGTGGATGCCGCCGAAGAACAGCTCACCGCCTTAAACGACATTGGTCGACTGACCCGACAACGCAATGATGAAGGGGCAACCTCGCTGTCCGACGTGGTGCAAACCGATGCGCGTATCGAGTCTGCACGTTCTCAGCTGGCGCAGTATCAGGCCAATCTCGACAGCAGTAAGGCCACATTGATGAGTTACCTCGGCTGGAACTCACTTAACGGCATCAGCAACGAATTCCCGGCCAAACTGGACAGCAGCTGCGATGTGGTCAAACCGGAAGATAAACTGGTTCCCGCGGTTCTGGCGGCCTGGGCACAAGCGAATGTGGCACAGGCAAATCTCGATTACGCCAACGCGCAGATGACGCCCACCATCTCTCTGGAGCCGTCGGTTCAGCATTATCTCAACGACAAATACCCCAGCCATGAGGTGCTCGACAAAACCCAGTACTCCACGTGGGTAAAAGTTGAGATGCCGCTGTATCAGGGGGGCGGACTCACCGCCAGGCGCAACGCCGCCAGCCATGCGGTAGAGTCTGCACAATACTCCATCCAGCGCACCCGACTCGAAGTACGACAAAAATTACTGGAGTCCCGCAGCCAGGCAATGAGCCTCGCCACCGCCCTGCAGATTCTGCGCCGCCAGCAGCGACTGAGTGAACAAACGCGCGAGCTTTATCAACAGCAGTATCTGGACCTCGGTTCGCGCCCGCTTCTCGACGTGCTTAACGCCGAGCAAGAGGTGTATCAGGCCCGTTTTGCCGAACTCCAGACTCAAAACCAGCTGCACCAGCTCCAGCTGAACTGCCTCTATAACACTGGCTCGCTTCGCCAGGCGTTCGCCTTAAATAATCGCAGCATTCAATCGGTGGAGATCAAGCTATGAGCGACCTCGATTCACATGCAAAAGATGCGATTAGCGAACACGCTCTTAGCCAGTGGGCGCAGGCGATGACGTATATTGCCAATCACTATCGCGTGGCCTGTTCTCCCGGCGCAATCCAGGCCAACGCCCCGTGGTTTGCGGGAAAAAGCCGGGCAACGGCCCTGTCGCAACTGGCGCGTCAGGCGGGCCTGTCATTTCATGCGCTGGATACCGCCACGCAGGCGTTCGGTCAGTGGCATCTGCCGGTGGTGGCGGAACTGCGCGACGGCCAGCTAATGGTGATAGAGCATTTCAACGGCGAAGATGCACTGGATGTGTTTATCATCGCCGAAGGGGGCCAGCGTAACCGGCTCACGGTCGCAGAGCTTCTGCCGGAGATCGTGAGTATTACCGCGCTGCGCCCGCTGTCGGCGCTGAAGGACAGTCGGGTAGACCGCTATATTTCGCGCTTCAAGCCCGACTGGATGCGCGAACTGGTGTTAAAGGACATCCGCCCTTACCTGCCGGTCATGATCGCCGCCTTTCTGATTAACGTTCTGTCGCTCGCCGGGATTATCTTTTCTATGCAGGTTTATGACCGGGTGATCCCCGCTCAGTCTTATCCAACGCTGTATGTTCTCTCCACTGGCGTTCTGGTGGCGGTGCTGTTTGGCTTTTTTCTGCGCGAAGCGCGTACCCACATAATGGACCTGCTCGGCAAACGCGCCGATATGCGTATTTCCGATCGCGTATTCAGCCATGCATTGCGCCTGCGTAACAGCGCCGTCCCTCGCTCGACGGGGAGCTTCATTTCTCAACTGCGCGAGCTGGAACAGGTTCGCGAGATGATCACCTCCTCGACCATGTCGACCATTGTCGATCTGCCGTTTTTCTTTTTGTTTATCGTGGTGCTGGCTTTTATCGCCCCGCCGCTGGCATGGATAGCGCCCGTCGCGGCCCTGCTGATGATCCTGCCCGGTTTGCTGTTACAGAAGAAGCTGGCGGTGCTCGCCAACCAGGCTGCCCATGAATCCACCCTGCGCAACGCGGTGCTGGTCGAAAGCGTCCAGGGGCTGGAAGACATCAAGCTGATGCAGGCTGAAAACCGCTTTTTACAGCAGTGGAACAGCTACATCCGCATTACCGGAGAGTCCGGGCTGCGCACGCGCAGGCTGACTCAGGGGCTGATTGGCTGGGGCATGTCGGTACAAAGTCTGGTCTACGCCGCCATCATTATGTTTGGTGCGCCGATGGTCATTGAAGGCACGATGACCACCGGGGCCGTGGTGGCCGCCTCGATGCTCGGTTCCAGAATGATTGCCCCAATGGCTAATCTGTGCGGCGTGCTGGCCCGCTGGCAACAGGTCAAGGCGGCGAAGATGGGGTTGGACAGCATCATGCAGCTCCCCACCGAAACGCAGTACGACGAAGACCGGGTACATCAGGAGATTTTTCACGGTCATTATCTGTTTGAGAACGCACACTTTCGCTACCACAGCGACGATCAGCGCGTTCCGCTGCGCATCTCGCGCCTGGAGGTCATGCCCGGCGAACGGGTGGCGATTCTCGGGCGTAACGGTGCCGGGAAATCAACCCTACTGCAGGCCATGGCGGGCGGAGTGGAGATTATCCAGGGCGATGTCCGGCTCGACAACCTGAGTCTGGCGCAGATCGATATGGCTGATTTACGCCGCAACATCGGTTTTCTTAGCCAGAATGCGCGGCTGTTTTTCGGCACCCTGCGCGAGAACCTGACCCTCGGCGCGCCGCATGCCAGCGACGCGCAGATCTTCGAAGCGCTGGAGGTCAGCGGCGCGGCAGCCTTCGTTAAACAGCTCGCCAAAGGGCTGGCGCATCCCATTATGGAGGGCGGCAACGGTTTGTCCGGTGGACAACGGCAGTCGATCCTGCTGGCAAGAATGCTGCTGCGATCGCCCAATATCGTGCTGCTCGACGAACCCAGCGCCTCGCTGGATGAACATACCGAGCGGGAGTTTATTCAGCGCCTGAACCAATGGCTAGGCAACCGTACATTGATTGTCGCCACCCATCGCGTACCGGTTCTGGAGCTGGTCGAACGCGTGGTGGTATTAAAAGAAGGCCAACTGGTTATGGATGCCCCGAAAGCGCAGGCATTAAATGCGAGTCGGGCACCCGCCCCAACTCACGGTCGGGAGTGGAAAAATGAAAACCAATCCGCATGATGCCGCCATGGACGACCTCGATATCCGCCGCGAGGACCGTTTTTCCGGGGCCAGCCGCATTATTCTGCTCAGCACGCTGCTGTTTGCCGTCCTGGGTATCTGGGCATATTTCGGCAAGCTGGATGAAGTCTCAACCGGCAGCGGGAAAGTGATCCCCAGCTCGCGAGAGCAAGTCTTGCAGTCGCTGGATGGCGGCATTCTCGCTGAGCTTACGATACGCGAGGGAGATAAAGTGCAGGCCAATCAAATTGTGGCGCGCCTCGACCCTACCCGTTCTGAGTCCAACGTTGGGGAGAGCGCCGCCCGTTATCGCGCCTCACTGGCTTCCAGCGCAAGGCTTAATGCCGAAGTTAACGATCTGCCGCTGGTCTTTCCCGATTCACTGCGCGCATGGCCGGATCTCATCGCCTCCGAAACTCGCCTGTATAAAAGCCGTCGCGCGCAGCTTGCGGATTCAATGGCGGAACTGCAAGATGCCCTGGTCTCAGTTAATAAAGAACTGGCCATCACCCAACGGCTGGAGAAAAGCGGTGCCGCCAGCCACGTAGAAGTGCTGCGCCTGCAACGACAAAAAAGCGATCTGGGATTAAAAATCACCGACCTGCGCTCGCAATATTTCGTGCAGGCGCGGGAAGCGCTGTCAAAAGCTAACGCCGAAGTGGACATGCTGGCGGCGATTTTAAAAGGACGCGAGGATTCCGTCACCCGCCTGACCGTACGCGCGCCGATGCGCGGTATTGTGAAAAACATCCAGGTCACCACCATCGGCGGCGTTATCCCGCCCAACGGCGAGATGATGGAGATTGTGCCGCTGGACGATCATCTGCTGATAGAAACCCGCTTGTCGCCGCGTGATATCGCGTTCATCCATCCTGGACAACGGGCGCTGGTGAAGATTACCGCCTATGACTACGCCATTTACGGCGGCCTGGAAGGCGTAGTCGAAACCATCTCTCCGGACACCATTCAGGACAAAGTGAAACCGGAAATCTTCTATTACCGCGTGTTTATCCGCACGCATCAGGACTTCTTACAGAACAAACTGGGACGCCATTTCTCCATCGTACCGGGCATGATTGCCACAGTGGATATAAAAACAGGTGAAAAAACCATCGTCGACTATTTAATCAAACCGTTTAATCGCGCAAAAGAAGCGCTGCGCGAGCGCTAAATCCTTGAGGATTAGGGGTTACGGGGGCTGGTCACGCGTGTCACAAGTCTGTTATACTTGTCCTAACACATTGGGGCTGATTCTGGATTCGACGGGATTCGCGAAACCCAAGGTGCATGCCGAGGGGCGGTTGGCCTCGTAAAAAGCCGCAAAAAAATAGTCGCAAACGACGAAAACTACGCTTTAGCAGCTTAATAACCTGCTCTGAGCCCTCTCTCCCTAGCTTCCGCTCTTAAGACGGGGATCAAAGAGAGGTCAAACCCAAAAGAGATCGCGTGGAGGCCCTGCCTGGGGTTGAAGCGTTAAAACTAATCAGGCTAGTCTGGTAGTGGCGTGTCTGTCCGCAGGTGCCAGGCGAATGTAAAGACTGACTAAGCATGTAGTACCGAGGATGTAGGAATTTCGGACGCGGGTTCAACTCCCGCCAGCTCCACCAAATATTGATGTACCCAAGTTCAGTAAAGTCTACTAAGCCCGCACAGCACAAGCTCTGCGGGCTTTTTTACGTCCATTGTCGTCTAGTGAGAATTGCTGAGAACCACGAGTTATGGCACCCTAAATGGGACCCAAGACAAAGGGTCCAAAAATCGAGGGTCCCAAAATGGCAAAGATCGCGAAGAAACTCACCGACACTGAAATCAAAAACACCAAGCCAGCAGTCAAAGAAATCAACTTGTTTGACGGGGATGGCTTGATTCTACGAATCTCTCCCCTCTCAACAGGTGGGAAAAAGAATTGGTATTTCAGGTATTCAGTGCCAGTGAGCAAGAAAAGAACCAAGATGAGCCTTGGGACCTACCCTCACCTTACCCTGGCAAGAGCAAGAGCCTTACGTGATGAATACCTCTCCTTGCTTGCGAATGGCACGGACCCTCAAGTCCATAACAACGATAAAGTTAATGCATTAAAGAATGCCACAGAACACACATTACAAGCCGTGGCGAGAAAATGGTTGGATGAGAAGGTAAAGACCTCTGGCATCTCACAAGACCATGCAGAAGACATCTGGCGGAGTCTTGAACGAAATATTTTCCCCGGTCTGGGTAATGTGCCAATCAATGAGATCCGTCCCAAGCTCTTAAAACAGCATCTTGATCCAATTGAACAACGGGGAGTACTGGAAACTTTGCGGCGGCTAATTTCCAGGTTGAATGAAATCTTCCGTTGGGCGGCTACAGAAGAGCTGATTGAATTTAACCCCGCAGATAATCTAGGCCAACGTTTCAGTAAGCCTAAAAAACAGAATATGCCTGCCTTACCCCCCTCTGAACTCCCTCGTTTTCTGGCAGCACTGAACAATGCTTCTGTCCGTTTAGAAACAAGACTACTGATTGAATGGCAACTTCTCACATGGGTTCGCCCTGGTGAAGCTGTCCGCGCAAGATGGTCTGATATAGATATGGATAACAGCATGTGGAACATCCCAGCTGAATTTATGAAGATGAAAAAACCTCATAAGGTCCCATTAAGCAAAGAATCTCTTCGGATACTCAAGTCTATGGAATCAATCAGTGGGCACCGCGAGTGGGTATTTCCCAGCATAAAGGCTCCCTTAAATCATATGCATGAACAAACAGCCAATGCAGCAATTATCCGTATGGGCTTGGGAGGTGAACTTGTTGCCCACGGGATGCGATCTATTGCAAGAACGGCAGCGGAAGAGTCAGGTAAGTTCAGGACAGATGCCCTTGAAGCGGCCCTTGCCCACTCAAAAAAAGACGAAATTATCGCTGCATATAATCGTGCGGAATATATTACCGAACGAGTAGCTCTCATGCAGTGGTGGGGAGATTATGTCCAGGCGCAACAGCTTAAAATTTTTGCTGCTTAAAGGGACGAAAGGCTACTAATCAGTAGCCTTTCCAGTATCCCCATACATGGGGCAAATAACAAACTGTACATAGTACAGGATACATATCAGCAAAAACACTTGATGACATACATTATTAATATATCATTTTTAAATAATGTCAACGTCTGTGATGTGATTTATTTCTATAATTAATGTTAGATCTGGCAATGCCATTATACTTTTAAAAAAAATAAAATCCATACCATTCACCCCGTTACTTATAATCAAATGAAAATATAACTCATCCTAATCCTGTTAAATAAAATTTATTTTTCACTTACAAATAATCAGCCTTTAAAAAAACAACTAATACAAATTCAATACACGATAATAATTTCACACCTACACACTTACCATTCACTGTTATAGCCCATTATAATCTTGAGCTAAAGAAATGTATTACCGGGTTTCACTTGCACAATCGAAGATGTATATTAGAAGCACTACCTGTGCTGCAAGAGAAGCCTTTAAAATCAATACAAGCGAAGCATTTAAACAGCCTTTTCATATAACTTCCTTTAAGCTACCGAAGCGAAGCATTCGGAGCTTCTCCTGAACTGCAAGAGAAGCTTTAAAATCAATGCAAGCGAAGCTGTATATATTTACATAAGAATATCCGTTATTACGTTTTTTATTATTATAACTAAAGCAAGGGCTAACTCTGCGAAGCCGCTGCGCTTGCTTCTTCGAGTTCCCCTTGCTTTTCTGCCCTTCGGTTAGAAAAGAAACCAAAGCGATACCAACCTTGAATATCTATATTTTTGAATAGATACCCCCCACCTTAACTACCACTATCAAAAATAGAAAAATCATCTTACAAATAACCCACACACATTATTTTAGATTGCTACCTTATTAAATTAAAAATTCAACCTTAGATGGAATTTAATGTACAAGGAATGTCCTACTGTAACGGAGAATTTTAAACATTAAAAATTATAACTATGGTTTGTCATAGCCTGTACATCTATTCACCTCATGCATATGCACTAAGAAAGTTTTTTTGAATACTGGAGTTGCCCCTGCTAAAACGGACACGGTTAATTAACTGCTAATATGGCATTACGATATTCGCGTGGCGATTTCATGTTCAACCTCTTGTGTGGATGCAGATTATTATAATCCTCTATCCATTATGCCATTTTTCCATCACTGAGACTGCATCCGGCAGATCATTTACATACACGTAATCCCACTTGAACGTCTTTACAAACGATTCTGCCATGCCGTTACTTTCCGGACTGCGTACTGGTGTAGTACACACGATGAACCCCAGTGAACTGGCGAATGTGCGCGTGGCATCGGCTGTGCAGCAATTATGCCAATGACAGTGGCTCCATTGACGGCAATGACCTGACATCTACAATCCCGCTACAAAGCATTTACTCCATGAGTCATTGCACTTGCTGAGCTACACGAACACACTAAAACCAGATAATAATTAATCGCTGTATAAGCTCGTAACAAGCGGAACTTTAAGGCAAAATAGGGCCATCTTCCCCCTTCACAAAGTTACGCTAATGGCCAGAAAACCTAAAGAAATCAAAACAGACCCGTTAGAGGTCATCCTGTGGAAAGCGGCTGACAAGCTACGTAAGAACATTGATGCAGCCGAGTACAAGCATGTCGTGCTGGGCCTCATTTTCCTTAAGTATATTTCTGATTCTTTTGAATCTCATTATGAGTTGCTGAAGGCTGGTGAAGGCGAGTTCGCAGGCGCTGACCCGGAAGATAAAGACGAGTACACCGCTTACAACATTTTCTTTGTCCCTGAGCTTGCACGCTGGAACTATCTAATATCTAAGGCCAAGCTACCCGAAATCGGTAAGCTGGTTGATGATGCTATGGAGCTTATCGAAGCGGGTAACCCACAGCTAAAAGGTGTGCTGCCGAAAGTCTACGCTCGCCAGAACCTCGACGCCACTGTGCTGGGTGAACTGATAGATCTGATTGGCAACATTGCGCTGGGAGATGCCAAAGCGCGTTCTGCTGATGTATTAGGCCACGTATTCGAATACTTCCTTGGTGAATTTGCACTGGCAGAAGGCAAACAGGGCGGTCAGTTCTATACGCCAAAATCCATCGTAAGCCTGCTGGTTAACATGCTGGAACCTTACAAAGGCCGAGTTTTTGACCCCTGCTGTGGCTCTGGTGGTATGTTCGTCCAGTCGGAAAAATTTGTTCAAGCTCATCAGGGTAATATCGACGATATTTCTATCTATGGTCAGGAATCCAACCAAACAACATGGCGTCTGGCAAAGATGAACCTTGCTATTCGTGGCATAAACTCTGAACACGTCAGGTGGAACAGTGAAGGCTCGTTCCTGAATGATGCCCATAAAGATTTAAAATCTGATTATATCATTGCTAACCCACCGTTTAACGTTTCCGACTGGTCCGGTGAGCAGCTTCGTGGTGATGCCCGTTGGCAATACGGTATCCCCCCTGCTGGTAATGCTAACTTTGCCTGGATGCAACATTTCCTGTACCACCTTTCGCCAAAAGGTCAGGCAGGGGTAGTACTGGCAAAAGGGGCTTTGACTTCGAAAAATTCTGGTGAAGGTGATATCCGTGCAGCGCTGGTTAAAGATGCCAATGTGATTGACTGTATCGTTAACTTACCTGCAAAACTGTTCTTGAACACCCAGATCCCGGCGGCATTATGGTTTATGCGCCGTGATCGTGAAAACAGCAGTCAATATCGTGATCGCAGTAAAGAAATTCTGTTTATTGATGCCCGTAATCTCGGTCATTTAATTAATCGTCGTAGCAAAGTGCTTTCCGACGACGATATCCAGACCATTGCCGATACCTACCATAACTGGCGTAATAAAGGTGGCCAATATGAAGATGTTGCTGGATTCTGTGCGTCCGTTGACATCAATGAGGTTGCTAAACTCGATTATGTGCTGACTCCAGGTCGTTATGTCGGTCTTGCTGAAGAAGAAGACGATTTTGACTTTAAAGAACGCTTTACGGCTCTTAAATCGGAGTTTGAAGCACAATTGGAAGAAGAATCACGATTAAATAAAGCTATCGCTGATAATTTGGCAAAGGTGGTTTTATGATTTTTAAAAATTTAGTGAAGCTTGGTGACTTTGTTACGATTAAACACGGGTATGCTTTCCCTGGTAAATTTATCACTTCACAAGAAACAAAAAAAATTCTTGTAACGCCGGGAAACTTCAATATTGGAGGTGGCTTCAAATCCTCTAAATTTAAATACTACTCAGGTGTAACCTATCCTGAACAATATAGGTTCAATGGTGGTGAACTGATAGTTACAATGACCGACTTAAGTAAGGAAACAGATACTCTTGGTTATGCTGCATTAGTTCCTAATGACAATAATATTTACCTTCATAATCAACGAGTTGGATTAGTACAAATTTTAAACGATGACTTAGACAAAATGTATTTGTATTGGAAGATGCGTACTCGTGAGTACCAAGAGTTTATTGCAAACTCTGCAAGTGGTACTTCTGTAATGCATACTTCTCCCAAAAAAATATGTGATTATGAATTTTTATTACCCACAAAGTTAGAACAGAAAGCTATAGCTTCTGTCCTTTCATCTCTTGATGAAAAAATAGACCTGCTTCATCATCAAAATAAAACACTTGAATTAATGGCTGAAACCATGTTTAGACAGTGGTTCATTTTAGATGAAACGGGTGCATCAGTTAATCTAGAACAAATAATTGACTTTAATCCAAAGCGAACTTTAACTAAAAGCCAAGACGCTACTTATTTGGACATGGCTGGACTAAGTACAGATATTTTTCGTGCTACTGGATATTACAAACGTCCATTTTCTTCGGGAACCAAATTCACTAAACGAGATACTCTGTTAGCGAGAATTACCCCATGTTTAGAAAATGGCAAAGCGGCCTATGTTGATTTTTTAGATAACAATGAAACTGGATGGGGTTCAACTGAGTTCATAGTCATGCGTCCTAAAAAAGAAATTCATCCTATGATTTCATATATAATGTGCCGAAATCCAGACTTCAAGGAATATGCAGAAAGTTGTATGGAAGGTTCAACAGGCAGACAACGAGTTAACTTGGATTATCTTAAGAAGTTCAATGTTAATCTGCCAACAGGAGCTTCCCTACGCAAAATTAATGAGTTATTAGATTCATTTGAAAGTAAACTTATTAACAACTCAAAACAAATTGACAGCTTAGAAAAACTTCGCAACACCCTACTTCCCAAACTGATGAGCGGTGAAGTACGGGTTCAGTATGCTGAAAATGCAATCGCATCAGTAGCATAAAATAATTAAGCAGGTGCACAACCCGCTCTCTGGTTAAGCAGCAATAAGGACAGTACGCATGGCTAAGATGACCGAATCCGATATTGAAGTAATGGCGATTGAGTACCTGCAAGGGCTGGGCTATGAGTACGTATATGGTCCGGACATTGAACCTTGTGGAATCAACCCATTACGTAGCTATCAGCAGGTTATCCTTGAAGATAAGGTGCGTACTGCACTACAGCGTCTGAATCCTCACCTTAGTGAACAGAAATGCGAGGAAGCTCTAAAACAGGTGATGCAAATCAGTTCAACTGACCTAATGGCAAACAATCTGGCTTTTCATCGCCTGTTGAGCGAAGGAATCAATATTGAAGTCAGTAAGGATGGTAATGCACAAGGAGAGCTTGCATGCCTGATCGACTTTAACGATCCTACTAATAATGAATTCCTGGTCATTAATCAGCTCACCATCAAAGAAGGCAACCATACCCGCCGACCGGACCTTATTTTATTCATCAACGGTCTGCCATTAGTCGTTATTGAACTAAAAAATGCTACTGACGAAAATGCTACGGTATCGGGCGCTTATAACCAGATTAAAACCTATCAGAACCAAATACCCAGCCTGTTTACCTACAATGCGTTTAATGTTATTTCAGACGGACTGGAAGCCAAGGCGGGAACAGTTTCTGCTGATTTCAGTCGTTATATGACGTGGAAAACCGCTAATGGTAAAACACAAGCCACCAGTACCCAACCACAGCTTGAGGTTTTATTACAGGGGTTGCTTAATCCTATAACGCTGTTGGATGTGATCCGCCACTTTATCGTGTTTGAAGCCAGTAAACATGAAGACAGCAAAGGGATTATCAGTATCCGTACTGTTAAAAAAATGGCAGCTTATCATCAGTACTACGCGGTCAACGCAGCAGTACTTTCCACTATTCGCGCCTCGGCGGTGAATGCTTACTCCCCCTCTGCCGAAGTGGCATTACGCCAGCAGGGACGTAACAGTAAAGATCTCGTTAATGCACAAAAGACCGGAGATCGCAAAGCGGGCGTAGTCTGGCATACCCAAGGTTCCGGTAAATCGCTTTCGATGGTGTTTTATACCGGGAAGATTGTACTGGCGCTGAATAATCCAACAGTGGTAGTGATCACTGACCGTAACGATTTGGATGATCAGCTATTCGGTACGTTTTCTTCTGCCACTCAGCTACTTCGTCAGACACCAAAACAGGCCAACAACCGAGAAGAACTCAAAGAATATTTGCGTGTCGCCTCTGGTGGTGTGGTGTTTACCACTATTCAAAAATTCCAGCCTGATGACGGCGGCAATATCTATGAGCTACTATCAGATAGAACCAATATTGTCGTTATCGCTGATGAAGCACACCGTTCTCAGTACGGTTTCAGTGCCAAAGAAGTTGACGTGAAAGACAGCGAAGGCACCGTAACAGGTAAACGTACCGTTTATGGCTTTGCCAAATATATGCGTGATGCCTTGCCCAATGCTACCTATCTTGGTTTTACCGGAACCCCCATAGAAAAAACGGACGTAAACACACCTGCGGTTTTTGGTAACTACGTTGATATCTACGATATCTCACAGGCCGTAGAAGACGGTGCAACCGTGCGTATCTTCTATGAAAGCCGTCTTGCAAAAATTGCCATCAGTGACGAAGGTCGCCAGCTAATTGAAGACTTCGACGATGAGTTTAACGAAGACGAGCTGACGCTTACCCAGAAAGAACGGTCTAAATGGGCCAGAATCGAAGGTTTGATTGGCAGTTCAAAACGTATTAAAGCTATTGCGGCGGATATGGTTCAGCACTTTGAACAGCGCTTAAAATCTAATGCCGATCATGGCAAGGGCATGATTGTCACCATGTCCCGTCGTATTGCTGCTGAACTTTATAAAGAAATCATAGAGTTAAAACCTGAATGGCACAGCGATAATCTAAATGATGGCGTGATTAAAGTCGTCATGACCTCTTCTGCTGCTGACGGACCAGAAATCGCTAAACACCACACCACAAAAAAAGAACGTCAGGTTCTGGCTAACCGTATGAAGGATGACGACGACAAGCTGAAACTGGTGATAGTGCGTGATATGTGGTTAACCGGCTTCGACGCTCCCAGCATGCATACGCTGTATATCGACAAACCAATGAAAGGCCACAACCTCATGCAGGCAATTGCCCGTGTGAACCGTGTGTATAAAGATAAGATAGGCGGTCTGGTTGTTGACTATCTGGGCATTGCCTCTGATTTAAAAGAAGCCCTCTCCTTTTACTCTGATGCAGGTGGACGTGGAGATCCTGCTGAGGTTCAGGAAGAAGCCGTAACGCTCATGCAGGAAAAGCTGGAAATCCTGGAAGGCATGATGCATGGCTACGATTACAAAGCTTACTTTGCCGCAACTACTTCACAACGCCTGACAATTATTCTTGAATCAGAAAACCATATTTTAGGGCTGGATAACGGTAAAGGTAAAATGCGTTTCCTGGCTGCGGTTGCAGCCTTGTCGCAGGCATTTGCATTGGCGACACCGCACGATAAAGCAATGGAAGCGGCACCCGAAGTAGCATTCTTCCAGGCCGTAAAAGCCAGACTGAATAAATTTACTGAAAACTCAGACGGATCAGAAGAAGAACACAATGACAGTCTGGAAGTTCGGGTAAAACAGACTATCGATCAGGCTCTGGTTACCGATAAAGTTGTTGATATTTTTGACGCTGCTGGGATACAAAAGCCAGATATTTCCGTTCTTTCTGAAGAATTCCTTCAGGAAATGAAGGATTACCAACACAGAAATATTGCTTTGGAAACGCTTAAAAAACTGCTTTCTGACGAGATTAAGGTTCGCTCGAATCAAAGTATCACCCAAGGCAAAAAACTGATTGATATGCTGACCTCTGCAATCAATGGCTACCAGAACAAGGTACTGACCGCAGCGGAGGTAATTGATGAGCTAATCAAGCTTGCCAAGACTATCCAGGAATCTGACAGCCTTGCCAGCCAGTTAAACCTCAGCGCTTATGAATATGCCTTCTATTCTGCTGTTGCAGATAACGACAGTGCTCGCGAGTTAATGGAAAAGGAAAAACTACGAGAACTGGCAGTCGTACTTACAGAGGCTATCCGCAACAATGTCAGTCTTGACTGGACAGTGAAAGAAGCAGCAAGAGCAAAAATTCGCGTGGTGGTAAAACGTCTGCTCAAAAAATATGGTTATCCACCCGATATGTCCTTGCTCGCCACAGAGACCATTTTGAAGCAGGCTGAACTTTTAGCTGGAGAATTAGGAAAATGATTCCCCTAAATTTTTAACATACAAACTATTTTAAGTTACACAGGAGAAGCTAATGGATAGCAGGCCATATCTTAAAACAGTACTATATATACTATCACTATGGCTTCTATTTTTATCATTATTAATTATGTCCTACGATAAGGTTTTGATAAAAAATGTGTGGGACTATATTTTTACTGAAAACTTTACCTTCTCAATCTCGTCATTGAAAGTGAGAAATATCGTTTTCATAGTTAGTTTGATTTTCATTTTTATTGGTGCAATTATTTTAATAGTCCTTGCAAATAGCTTTGGTTCGGGTTGGTCTGTTGCATGCACTGTCTCGGATATTAGCAATGAAAACCATGAACATTTAGAGTTTTTAACCACTTATATAATGCCCTTAGTTTTCACTGATGTCGATAGTAAGAGAACTGTATTAAATTTAGGGTTGATGATATTTGTAATCGGCGCAATATACGTAAAGACGAACCGGTTTTATTCTAACCCATCACTTGCAATACTCGGATTCAGAATATACAAAGCTAATGTTCATGACCGTGGAGTGAAAAAATGCACAGTAATCTGCCGCAGTGTTCTAAAGAGTACAGATAATATAAAGTATATAAAAATCGACGATGAAACTTATTTGGCTAAAATAGTGTAGAGGTCATGACATGTTCACTAACATTGAAAATATTTTAAAATCGAAACACATCTCTGGTGAAGCTTTTTTTGTTGCTGATATTCAAGGTACGATAGATATATTTAAGGTTAACCTTGAACCTGATGCTGAAAAAGATCTGACCACTTCATTTTCTAAAAGCTTAATCAATAATATTATTGAACCTAACAGAGGTAAAGTGGCCGTTCCACTTGTATCCACTTTATTAGAAAGAGATAAGCAAGTTTTCGAATATGATCACTTAGCAATTAATCACCTCCCAATTGAATTTACTAAAATGAACAACGTGCTAAATTTCGGTGTCAATGGGAATGCAACACAGTTTGATTTTGCAACACAAAGCCTCACATCGGTAAAAGCCGTAATTTACCACCTTTGTGATGGTAATGGAAACAGCGTAGTCATTTACCAACATAAATATCCTGTTTCTCTACATAAGAAAACAAAAAAATCTTTCTTGAGTCTAAATGGCAGAACCTTAGATAAGATCACTCATGACAGTATTGATATAAATGACACTATTGACTTCTTCTTTTTTCAGAATAAGTACTATGCGCTAAACATTAAGCTTCTTGAAAGAATGTATGGATTAGAAAGTGTAATAGATAATCTTGCAAATAACTCAACGCCATTAATAATAAACCTTGGAATTGTTAATACACAAGGTATGCCAGTGCCACTAGATATTTTCAAGGATATGTATAAAGACAGAGCATTTATGCGTAGACTTGCTATGGTTTCAAAAGGGAACTTAGTAAAAACGGGAGTTTCAGTCCCTCAAATACAACAAGTTATGCAAAAATTCCCTGTATTTCAACGGAATATTGATCTAACAGGAGGATTAATAAACCTTAATACTAAAGATCAAAAGAGATATTTTATCCGACTTCTAAATAATGAAGCATCTTTTGCAGCACTTGATAACTCGCCCTTCCTGGCTGTTGAAAAAGACTCCGCTGCATAAATTTTAAATGAGCATCCTCAAGCCGAATAACTTAAAGGATGCTCTTCCAATTTTAATAAGCATTATCAACAGCAAAAAACCTCATAAAAAACACTACTCATTTAATTTCCAATATCAATAAGAACACGAATAATCACCATTATATTACTTGATCTTTTATATATCCTATAGCATAACTTTCCAAAGTATTAATATCTTAGCCTCTAATTATGTTCTTTATGCAGGTTAGCTCCCATCTGCAATATTCTTCCATACATTTAAAATATCTTTTTACTTACTTAAATAATCCAAACACAAACCAAAACATGGATAAATAATCTTGTGAAAATAATTAATCCACATCACATAGGATAACCTTAGCGGCCCATGTTCCATTAAGCTAAGAATAACCTCAAACAAACCAAATTAGATACCCCCTTAATAAAACAAAAATAAATTTGAATACCGTAAAATCTGGTGTCATTAATATCTTGAAAACAACAAAAAAGGAGATAAACAATGATATCAAGAGAAAATAATAAAAATAACCTATTCCGTGTAAAGTCTAAAAATGGTGTCCTTCGTTGCCTTAAGGCTGGCATGGATATAAATATGTGCAATAGTAAAGGTCAAACTGCTCTTTTTACCTGTAATGTACCTGAAGCTATACAGGCAATGATTGACGCTGACATTGACATTCACCACTTGGATAATGACGGTAATAATGCATTATTCTATGCTCAAAATGTTGAAACAGTGGAACTTCTTGTCAGCAATGGTATTAATGTTAACCACCGGAATAAGTCAGGCACCCTTGCGATTCAACATATTAATGTTTCACCAGGGTTAGTAAAATATCTTATCAAAGCAGGACTGGATATCCATGCGAAAGATATCTATGGAAATTCCTTTCTTTTTATTCCATTTGAAGGATATGTGTACGATGCACTCATTGAAGCTGGTTGCGACATTAACCATAAAAATTTAAGCGGGCAGACAGCATTCGATCACTGGCAGTCAGAAAATAATAGCATAGTTGGTAAATATACGCACTGGGAATCTAAAAATGATAACTACATGCGCTTCCTTATCCGTAACATTCACCTTACAGACAGTTCAAAAATTGTATTCAAGAACATTACATTTAAATCAATTGAGCTGTTATCATTGCTTATAAAACAAAAAAATGAATTTGAGATAAGTGATAAATGTATCATAACACCAACAAATGCCGACGCTAAGAAATTAATTTTACAACTAAAGAAGCTGACAGACATTAGTCATGTTTGGTTTTACATAAGCAGTACATATCTACTGACGCACTATGCAGGAAGACTGCTAATTAAATGGTTAATACGTAATGATATAAAAGTTGATATAGAATCGCTAAAAGAACGCTACTTTTATGAAGAAATCCTCCAGGACAAATTACAGAGAGAGAAAAAGGTTTTACGAACAACGCTTCAACCAGTTACCTGTAAAGCAATTACAAAAAAAAGATTATGAATTGAATCTGCCTGAACACTCTCCCCTTGGCTTTAACCTTTAGTTAGATAGCCAAGGGGCGCTAACATCATTAATTTAATACAAAGCCCCACATTGCACCTTAGCACTTTGATAAATTTATTTTTTAAAACACCCTCATCGCCAATTCATACAATATCAATCACTACTCTCAAACCAAATCAATCAAATAAAACACAGCACTTTTTGATAAAAATAATATAACAATGAAAAACAACACCTTATATGAAATATAATAAAAATATAACTATTTAATTAAATAAATATAAAAATATAATTGCATTTTGTTTATTTAATAATATATATTTCCTTTGTTAATTAAATAAAGGAGAACTAAAATGAATAAAACAAACTATCCAAGCCTGACTAACTATCTCGCCAAAACAAAAAAGAACGCAGATCTTTATAGATTATATAATCCACATTTTTCTTTTTTCTGCAAAAGTGACACTCAGGAGCAAAGATTTTATTTCGATTATTTCTCAAGACATATGGTCTCGAAGAGAAATATTTTAACCGTATTCTCTATCTATACATTCACCTCTTATAACATGAACAAAAAAGAGACAATAAAAAACTTCATTCGATTTCTCAAAACGACGAATGAAAGTACATTCCATAATGCTTTTTCATTTCGCGGTGGTAACATTTTGTATGTAAGCAACAAAAACATGTTGAAAGAGATCTCATGGTTTTCACTCGCTCGAATTTACGAAGACATTAAAAAAATAAAGGAATATAAAACCAACCATGACAACTATATCAGATTAGTCGCTTAACAGAGGAGAAAATTTATGAATAACAACGCAATAAATGCATTACTCTCTTGTAAAACTCCAAAAGACATTCAGGCTTGCATTAATGCAGGCTCCGATATTAATACACTGGATTCGTTTGGAAGAAATATACTGTTTTACTGTAAAAACCCAAGAATGATTGACACTCTGGTTAAAGCAGGAATAGATTTTAACCATGCTGACAACTATGGTCACAACGTTTTGTTTAACCAGCGAAATCCTCACATACTGAAAAAATTGATTGATTCCGGCGTAGATATACACCACAAAAATGGTCTCGGCCAAACCTGTTTATGCTCGTTAGCTGATAATATATCCTGTTGCAAAACCCTGATCAATGCTGGAATTAATGTCAACAATGTGGATAAATGCGGAAGAACAATACTTTTTTACGTAAAAAATCACTCTATCTTTGATTTGATGGTACAGGCCGGTTGCGATATAAACCACAGAGATAACCAGGGTCACGGTATTTTTGAAATTTGCTATTCATTAGGCGATTTCAAAGCCAAAATGCTCATTCGTCATATTAGTATGAAGGATAGCAGTCCAGTAATTTTCAACTACCTCAACAGCGAAAGTCTGCAGATAATGGATTTGCTTCAGAAGAAAAACCTTAACTTTACTATCTCTGATAACTGCCAGGTTTATCTAAGTGCCAATGAAAATGAAATGAGCTCTTTCTTCAGTGAACTAAAGAAGAAGACAGATATCAGCAACACACATTTTCGCCATATTGTACTGCGAGGTTATGATTTACGCGGGGACATTGAAACCATTAAATGGTTTATCCGCAATGACATCAAAATAGATAAAAAACAACTGGAACAGCATATTCGACATGATGAGATTTGTAAATATATAGCAGAACATGAGAGAAAGAAACTTAGCGAAATTATGAAACAAACAATCTCTTTAATGCCAGTAAAACGTAGATTGTAACCTCCGCCCCTCCTCACTGTCATAATGAATTTAATATGAATCCTATTTTTACCCAGAGCAGATTACCTAATTAGCAATCTGCTCCACCTCTCTTATTTATAAATTTCGACACTGCCTTGACTTATTTTACCAATGCGCTAACTGTAGATCATGAACACATTTTAAAAAAGGTTAGATATGTATAAAAATGAAAGTAAAGAAGATCTATCAAGAAGCTCAAGAAGAGGTAAATTCCATACAGCAAAATATTCACCTAATGAAGTTCGAACTCACTGCGTCAGCGTTCGGTTAAACGAAGAAGAATTATCTATTCTCGATAGTAAAAGAGGCCCTTATAAAAAAGGGGAATGGCTAAGAATGGCATCCCTCAACAAACTCCCACCGGTATTACCTGAAATCAATCGTGAAGCATGGATTAAACTCGGCAACCTTTCACAGGATTTAAACCGCCTGCTGAATCATCTCGACAGCAAAAGCCCTGACAGCGAACTGACCCGTACAGAACTCTTCGCCCTGCGCAGACAAATCAAAACTCTCAGGGATCACCTTATTCGATCAACCTTTCTGGAGCAAGACCAGTGAAAGGCATGCAGAAAATAAAGCGGGGTAAACAGTTTGCAGGTGTGGTTCTCTATAGCCTTAAGTCAGGATCTCACCACAAAATCACGCCTTATATTATCGGTGGCAACATGACGGGAAGCACTGCTGCTGAGCTTATAAGTGAATTTGAAGGCACCCGACTGCTGCGTCCCGATGTCGCCAAACCTGTCTGGCATAATTCGCTTCGCCTGCCAAAGGGTGAGAATCTGTCAAACAGACAGTGGGCAGCATTCGCTGACGATTATATGGCCCGAATGGGCTTCACTGACACCCATCTTCGCTGCTATATCATGCACGATGATCCGAATGGGCAGCATATTCATATCATTGCAAGTCGTATTAACATGGTCGGTGGAAAACTCTACCTGGGGAAAAATGAAAATCTTATCAGCACGCGGATTATCAGTGAGCTGGAGAGAGTACACGGTCTCACCGAAACTACGAGTGTAACGGGTAGTCACCGCCAGGATAATAGGAAGCCTTCCCGTAATGAACTGATGATGGCAGAACGCACAGCAGCTCCCTGCCCTAAGTCACAGTTACAGGCCCTTATCGACAATGCATTAACCCCCCGTCCCGATTTACTATCCTTTGTCCGCTTACTGGAACAGGAGGGAGTGAGCTGCAAACCCAATATCGCCACAACGGGTAAAATGAATGGATTTTCATTTCAGTACCAGGGCATCGCCTTTAAAGCCTCTCAATTGGGTAAAAAATATGGCTGGCCTTCCCTGCAAACACTGATTGATTTTACGCCAGAGCATCTTACTGTACTGAAAGAAGCACAAAAGCCGACAGAACCTAAAATTGCGCCAGTGCCAGTGCCAGTGCCAGTGCCAGTGCCAGTGCCAGTGCCAGTGCCATCATGCGAGCCTGAAGAACAGACTGCAAACCGGGAAACGATTCTGGAGAAAATCCTTCAACTTGAAAAAAAAATTCGTCTGGAAAGACAACAGGAAACAGTGGGTGTCATTCAACTCAGGAGCAAACTGCACAATACAGCTCGTCAGATACCCCGCCAGCGTCGTCTGCATTCGTGGCTTGTATTGCTCGGCCATATTGTGGCACTTCTCAGGCGCAGGGGCATGTCTCTGCTACATGCCACTGCACATCCTTTCCACCAAATCCTGCACCTGCATCTTCTGACACCCTGTCATTCCATGACAACAAATCCCATTAAAGAACAATTAGTTAAAACTAATCCCCATCCTGCACCATAAGTTAATTAGTCCATACTTTAGTGATAGTCAATAAAATATTGATCGTTTATATAGATCGATAATCTAGTTATAATAGGCAAAGACTATCAACTAAGATCCATCGATCGGTACAAGCAATTTTACTAAAGCGGATCATTCATCGAAAATGTTCAAAAATACATCACCTTAAATCAGGCCACGGAGTCATGATGGATAATAAAACGATTAGCTGCCCCTTCTGCTTTACACAAAGCCCGCACGGCGTGCGGATTTGCAAAGGTTGCCATGCAAAAGTGGCCTATGGTGAAAGTCCGCTCAGTGTGGCATTCCTGTTTCAATTCGTGGCATTCGGTCTCGCCTGGTTAGTATTTTCATTGACCGGCAGCACTCCTGTCTCAGTCATTACATTTTTTGCCAGCGTCATTATTCTTATCTGCATAATTAAAAAGAAATATGTAGACAGAGTTGTTTTTATACGGTGATATTAATTTCACACCACCGCAAACATAAAAAATTAATATGGGAGAACTTATGAACAGATTCATGATTTCTGTGTTTTTTATTTCTGCTTTCCTTATTTCTGGCTGTTCAACATCAGGCAACCAGCATCTAAAAAAAGAAACATCACAAAGTCTGCAGTCGAAAATCATCAAAAATAAAACAACGAAATCAGAAATCATTACCGCATTAGGTGAGCCGGAAACCAAAACTACACTTGATAGTGGCAATGAAGAATGGACTTATTCCATGGATAACAATCAGTTTGATGCCACCACATTCATTCCCGTGATTGGGCTGCTGACAGGGGGTTCACAGACGCAGGCCAAAACGCTGGAAATCGAATTTAAAGGCGAAACGGTCAGCAAGTGGACGTTCTCTGAAAACAGCAGCAAGATGAAAACCGGTCTTATTCAATAACGTACTCTACAGTCTGGGATTATTTTATGAAAACATATGCATTTACCACACTCATCGCGTCCATTTTTTTGCTGAGCGGTTGTACCGGTGAACCGTCTGAGCAGGATATTTACACTGCGATGAATAAGGTCGTGGAGCAGACGAATTCCATCGTTAAATCCATAGCGAGAAACGATATCACGCCTGACATGCTGCGGACGTTAAAATCAGTCAAAAAACACGACTGCGAAAAACTATCGGATAAAAGCTATAAATGCAATGTAACAGCTGTTGTCGATAACGAAAAACGCACAGCGGCTGTCACGCTGGTCAAAACGGATGATGGCTGGCAGGTCGTTGATAAGTAAGGCCACAGTAAAACAATCCCGCCTGGCAGGACACCAAACCGGTGGCTCCTGCCTTTTTAATGCCCGGTAACGTCTTGCGGGAAACGACTGGTTTATGTCACTCAGACATACTCAGCCTTGTCCGACGCATTTCCGCTGTCTCACAGCCTTTTCCTGACCACGGATCCTGGTGGTGTATAAGCCAGAGAACGTGCAATGCGTTTCTTTTCATACTGTGCCAGTAAATCAGCATAGATGTGCTCTGCTTCATCCAGATTGCCTGAAATATAATTCACGAGCGAATTCAGGCAATGCAGCAATGTGTTACTGTTTGCGAGTTGCCTGAGCAGAGGGGCCTTCAGGGTAGAAACGACTCCCATAAACATCTGCATGATATTATCAACGTGATAACACGAATTGCGATATTGCGCCCGTGAATAAAAATACTTCAGATGGTATCCAGCGAAAAGCACATAAAGTTTTCTGTAAAAATTATTGTTGTTAACACTGTCGCGGTGGTGTGTTATATACTTATCAACAACAAATATAAACTTTTCTTCCTGAGAAGAAACACAAACATTACTCATAACCCTCTCCTTTTTTGTTTTTATAATTAAGTACTATCAGCTTTAAAATTTAAATCAATACAAAATTGAAAATATTTTATTTTAAAATGACAACTATTTATCCTGTTAATACTGGAAACAGCTTTCGCTGTTGCAATATTGAGCCCGATCGATTGCATTACCACTTTCTTTTTTCAAAAGCCAGGTAGTTTCCAGATTTCAGATAAAACCCCTTCAGGAATTTTTTTGAGAGAGTGCTACGCACCGGCTCACGCCCCCGACGACAGATATATGTAGATTATTTTTACCCGTCAGATGAAAACCCAACGTTTAATCCCCCTTGCAGCGCCGCTGAGTGCCCACAGCACTCACTCGCTGAAGCAGAAAGGATTTTTCCGAAGGGGTTCCGGCGTGAGCCGTATTAAGTTAACGGGTAAATCATGTAGTCGGGTCCACTCTTTCGCTAAACTCAGCAGTCTGAATCTCTGCGCGAAGCGTATTTTTGCAGAGAGCTAAACCCGACTGTCCGAACTCCTGCGCGAAGCGTATTTGTACTGAGAGCTAAACCCAACTGTCTGAACTCCTGTGCGAAGCGTATTTCTACTGACAGTTAAACACTATAGCAATGTTCTGAAGCCCAGTGGCGCAACACACAGGTGCGCAGGCTTCACTTAAGGAATGATATTACGAAGGAAAATCAGCAATGGCAGTGTTTATCAAACTGTGTACAATGGAATTTTGTGTCAGTCTAAAGCTAAATTTCGGTTTCTTGTTTCTTTAGCACTCTTTTATCTTGCAAATTCAAAAAATAAAATTAATCAATTACATCAACAAGTTAAGATAGAATATTGGTTGTATCTTTCAGAACCCAAAATTATTAATGACATAACAGGTGATGGTGAAATTTAGCACCCCTCGTAATAACTCTGACAACCCTTAATATTCCACTAAAAAAAATAATCACAGCGCAATAAATATAATATTTTTTAAATTTTCATTACTAATAGCATTGACAAACAAATTTAATATGCCATATCTGTTATCACAATAATAAAAAAGGAACCATTATGTCAAACACAAGTCTTATGTTAACTAAAGAACAAAAAGCAATTATTGCAGAAGCATTAGATGTTATGCCCGAAGATCTGGAAGAAATAAAAGTTAAAGCAAGTGCCTGTAAAAAGACATCCTTTCGTGACGATTTTTCGATGGTCTTTAAAGATAATACGGCCACACTCGCCCGAATGGATTTGACACCAACGGCATTCAGAATTGTTCTTTATCTTTTCTCAGCCATTGATTATGGAAATATTATCCCTGACTTTTCACAGTCACGTACCGCCAGAGAGTTAGGACTGAATAAATCAAATGTTTCACGTGCATTCAGAGAATTATTTGAGAGGAAAATACTGATCCGTAATGCTGAAGATGGTCAGGTTTACCTGAATTCTAATTTATGCGTAAAAGGCATTCCTCATCGTTTCAATGAAGATCTGATGGATAAATTCAGTAAATCCAGACTTGAGACTGAAGATTTTGCCACTTCATTCAACTTTTATCGCGCAGGACGCAAAACAAAGCCTGTAAAAAAATCCAGAAACAGATATCCAACTGACGGCATTCCCTTTTAAAAGACATAACAGCGCGGTGATTTTACGCCCCACACCAGTGAAAAACTTAACAAAATAAAAGATATCTTTATGAAGCAAAGACTCCCTGCTTACCTTTACCAGAATAAATTATCAGATGAACAACGCAATCTGAACAATACTGCTCACAATGTGTTTTGGCTTCTCACATTAATCGCTTCATACACACCAGATAAAAACACTGTTTACCTGAACTTTCACCGTGCAACATCCATCACACAGCAGGAAGAGATACATATTACGCCAGCCCGATTTTATCGGGCCATCGATAAACTGATTGATACGAATGTTATTATACCTACTGAGTTTAAATACCAGTATCGTTTAAACCCTGTATTTTTCAGTTATCTTAAATAAAACAAAGGGCAGGGAATGAAAGTTCAGGATATTCCTATCCTGCAATGCTTGCTATAGCAAAACCACATGACCACTATCAAAAGCACATAATTTTTATATACCATTGCCAGTAGAATTAAAATAAGAAGGTACAGACTTGTGCTGTCTGTACCCATGATAATTTATTACAGACTTTACACCTTTTTACCTGCGTTATTCTTTCTGATAATATTTTTTTCATTGACAAGGTGCTCAATACACATTCGTACTTCATCATTAATGGTAACATCTGTAGCACCCTCCACCAGTATAGAACACAACAAATAAAGAAGGACGTGCTCAAACTCTATCTCTTCGACTGGATCTACATAATTACGATAGGTTTCAATAGCCTCATACAAGCTATCCGGTGAAGTCACAAATGCACATACAAAATCTTTATCTTCCGGTACTCTGATTGAATTATTCATTTTAAATCTCCTGTACTTATTAATCTATAATGTCACGGTAAAAATGCCATTATAATTTCCACCAATGACTATTGTTATTACTTCTTAATACCAAAGCCTGACCTAATACTACATGTAAAATATCAGGCGGCCCTCTGCTCATTGTTGAATAGCACCATTTATTTTTACACACCAAATTTAATGCACTCATCATTAACCCCGTAATCAGGCTGCATTTTTACGTGAACGCTCAATTGCAGATGCGATCCATTCATCAATTTCGCTTTCGACAAATGCAATTGCACGCGAACCAATTTTTATGGGTTGTGGAAATAAACCTTCGTTGATTAGACGATAAATCCAGGCCTTGCCATAGCCGGTTCTGTTCATAACTTCTGGCAAGCGAATTAGGCGGGTATTTTGATTTTTCATTTTGTTTTCCCTTTATCGTTGTGATGGGATCACTATACGAACAGTTGGGAAAAGAAAGGAGCGAGTTTCCTAACTGCAGGGTTACGGTCTGCCCTGCAGTAGTAGACTTCGGGAATTCGAGATCAGTTAGAATCAGAGAGTTTCATCACATCTGAAACTCTCATGTTTTTCAGGTGGGGATTTCGGTTCATGAAAAAATTGAACTGCCTAATGAAGTCTATCGTTGCAGCTTTCATCGCAAGCGGACGATCTGAGTCTTTAATGTGATACCCTAAACGGGTAGTTGTTTCTTCATCTTCATCAGTATAAAGAAGCCGGGAGAGGCGATCATCTGAGATTCTTAGCTCTTTCCTTTTTGCCCAAAGTAAGATGTCCAGCATCGCAACCAACCTGTAATTTATGATTTTTTTAATGGTTCCATAGCCGAAACGAACGATACCGGTTTCATTAACTTCCACTCCTTTTACCGATCTCCATTGTGGCAGGGCCGCTTTTATCGATTCAGCTATTTCATCGTCAGTACCACTACCAAGATCGATTTCAAGCAACACCGTTTTCTCACATAAGGGGGACAAGAGTTGTGACACATAAGCTTCGTGATGAGGCGCATTAACACAATATTCATCGTTTCCTTCCTCCCAAGTGAAAAGATTCACACTAAGGGCCATCACACTAAGTTCAGCAAGCCTGGTGATATCCGTGATAAAAATGTGTGGAGGACTGTAGAGAGTATCGTTAACTGTTGGATAATCGAGTTGCTTCCCTTTGAAAAGATGGGGGTTCCCACTGAAAATTTCAGTCATGTACACCCATAGCCCTTTCTTTTCTTCGTCAGTAGGCCCTGGCTTGTACAGAAGCGCTCTTGCCCAAAGTTCGTGATACAAGGCATTTAAACTGATGTCTTCGAGCTTGCGATAGTTATCTATGTCAAGCCAAGCTTTGATTTCTTTAGTATGCTCTGGTGTCCAGTTTTTCAAAATTCAAATCTCCTGCCTTCTTAAAGATTTAAGTCATACGAATAGAGTTCAGTTAGTTTGAAAAAACTACCGTATTCACTAATCGATGAAAAGCAGTTCCTGCTTGCACGTTAACCTAGCCAGAAGGAAGTTGAACTGAGAAATTTGTTATCTTTTGATGCAACTTGCCAGGGTCTACGTCCTGTCAGGAGAGAAGAGGCAGGGATATGACCCGACTACGCCCTGCCTCTTACTTTACTCTGGGCGTATCTTGTCGTTGTTCTCGACCTGTTTGCCAGAAAACCCGGTGGGTGGCAATGAAATTCAATTCTCACCTGACAGCAAACTTACCATCAGAGCACTGGAAATGGCTTGGGAGCGCCAGGGGTCAACAAGGGGTAAAAAGTGATCCACATACCTCCACCACCGACATTCTAATGTAAATCCACCTTGTTTACTCAGGATTAGCTTCAGCGACAACCCCGGCTTTCCGTTTTTGCTTCAGTCGATAGCCTTCTTCTTTTTATTTGTACGATGTGTGTGATGTAAAATCCGGTTCAATATTGCCGATATAATGGTAGCATCTCCCACGAAGGTTTGGTCCTATAGTCCGGACGGTAGGTTACAGGCGTAAATTTACTGCAGGTGTTTCTGATGTATCCACGGGTGGTTTGTTGAAATTTTTATTCCGCACATCATGAACACCTTTCCCCAGTTGTTGCATTTCACAGAATTTCTGATATCTAATGACTTAAACATTTTTTCATGGGGGTGTTTATGGACTTAGTCATGTCCTTATTACAAAAGGGATTATTAGAAAAGGCATTAGACCTTGCCATTTCTGAATCATTCTTCAATGCAACGTCGCCTGATGGTATAAAGAATGCTTTAAAAGCTGGCTATGATATTAATGCTGTTCATAATAACGGTGACAATGCCCTTTTTAGCTGCAGAACCCTGGAAGCCATGGATTGCCTGCTAAGTTATGGAATTAATATACACCATATCAACGGACATGGGCAAAATGCGCTCTTTCATCAAAAAAATCCAGAAATACTGAAGAAACTGATTGGACTGGGTTTAGACACCTCGCATACGGATACTAATGGCTACACATGCATTTTTGAACATTACAGGAATGCTGAAGGACTGACAGAATTAATTAATGCTGGTTGTGATATAAATCACATCGATAAAAAAGGAAGAAATATTCTCTTCTTGCCCCTCTCCCCGGAAGTTTTATCCGTAGCAATAGATGCTGGATGCAATGTCAATCAAATTGATCATTCAGGGAAAGGGTTTATTGACAATGTATATGATTATGAATTACAGGATATCATTCTCTCGCATATTGATAGATTTGACAGAAGAACGCTGCATGCAGATTTTTGTAATCTCGACTCAGCCTTTTTTTTGTATTACCTTTCTGAACATGGATTCAAAATAGAACTTAATAAAGACCATTTCACCATTAACAGTTACATTGGTGATTATAAAGAAATCTTATCCATACTTGATTTCATCAGTGAAATTCATGATATTCACTTCTATAAATACAAAGGCGGTCCTCTCTATAAGGATATCGACAAGCGAATTGTAAAGTGGATGATAAGAAATAAGCTCTTGGTTGATTTATCAAAAATAAATAAACACAAGGATTACGAAGAAATTAATTCATACAAAATCCGTCGCGAACAGAAAGAAATCTCCAAGCATTTAAAACCTGCTAAAAGTATATCTGTAACAGTTAAAAATGGCGGAAGATTGTGAGAGCTTATATGTGTGATTTATTCGAATTGTTTCAATATACTGCCTCAACATGAACAAAGAAATTCAGCATTAACTATATTGGGAATTACTCTATGAAACGTATGGTGCTAAGGGTCTGACGCCTCTGCCTGGTGATGTGGAAGCAGCAGGCAATTTGAAAATATCTGCTCGTTGTTTAGTGAACTTGTCAATCATTACCCAGTGATATTGGTTATCAGCACTCGTGCTGGATCACGGCACTTCTGGAAATAAAATTTAATGAGGTAAAGGATTGTCAGACGTATTCAAGAACTGCCCGTCGCTGATAGCCAGTATCAATGTCAAATCAGGTTCTGATCTCCTAATCGTGCTCTCGCGATCAGTTTTCATAGAAACAGTATCCTTTATGCTCAGAAAGGCATATACCCCTAAAGTAGCTCAGGTTTATCTGGCTGAGGCTATGACGCGAAACCATTAGGGAATCTGAAAAAAATAAAGACTGTGTGATTTGTGAGCTTGATTGAATGCACTGTGAGCTCACGCCGCTGGCGATATTGCTTAAACACCACCGGCAAATAGATCGATAGTCCCCACGGAGGAACGAGGGCATGCCAGCTTACGTTGTTCAGGAACTTCTGCTTAGTGCCAGAAGCAGACATTTCTAGCTTTAAAACTGGGAGCAAGTCAGGGCAGCTCTTTGCAGTATCGTTTGACCGAGCACTCATTCAGGAGCCCCCAAAAAAGATACGATATTTTTTTCGACTTGTACATCAAAGAGCAAAGGAAGCAAAGATGTCTGAATTAGCACAAGAATCAATCGGAACCAATGACTTCGAAAAGTGGCTGAATGAACGTAGTAACTGGCTTCAAACGGCAGCAAAACAGCTTATCGAGAATAAACGTTTACCAAATGAGGTCGAACTCACTGAGCTGATTCGACTCTGCAAACTGGAAGCAGCTAAACAAAATGACCCTGGGTTCTTGAAGGTTGCACCTGGCTCATTCTCAGCAGGGTTGCTACAGCGAATTGTACGTATTGAAGAAGTAAGACAAGTATTTGGTGTAAATGCCATCAAACCAGGGGCGTCTTTACCATTCGGAGCTGGTAGTTTAGCTGTTATATATGGGCAGAATGGCTCAGGGAAAAGTAGTTTTTCTCGTCTGCTCAAACAACTCTGTGGCTCACGTTCAAGGGACGAAATCCGCCCGAATGTTTTCAGCAGCGAAGAGCATACTTGCAGTGCTCAATGTCGAATCACCATTGATGGTAAACCCGTAGAAATCAATTGGCAGGCGGGGGCTGCCCCACATCCGATGCTCAAGTATGCCCAAGTATTTGACTCGAAAACTGCGACTCAATATATGGGACGCACTGAATCAAGCTACGAACCGAGCAGCATGCGTTTTATATCTTTGCTCATTCAGATCTCAGGAATGGTTTCTGAACAATTAAGTCGAGAGAAGGAAAAGCTAGTCCGTGCTCTTCCACTTTTCCCAAGTGATCTTACAGAGACCGCCGAAAATACTTGGTTCTACTCTCTTAAAGCATCAACCTCCGCTGAGAAAATTGAGTCGTTTTGCCAATATGGGAATGATTTGGAAGATGAGCGTATCAAAGGTGAAGCTCTGTTAGCAGAGAAAGACATCAAGGGACGCCTGATTGCAATTAGTAAGGAAGAGATTGCCTCAGAAAACATTAAGCAGGCCATGAGGTTATTGAAGGAAGGTCTTGCGGATGGGAAAGCCGAGGAATTGTTTAAGGCAAAAGAATTGGCTGTTGCAGCAAGAAAGGCTGCCAATATAGTTGCGCAGCAGGCATTCGCAACAGCCCCTCTACAAGGCGTTGGTGAAACGGCTTGGAAGCTAATGTGGGATCAAGCGCGAAACTACTCTATTGTTCATGCTTACCATAGCCGCGAATTTCCCGTTACTACTGGAGGTGCGTATTGTGTGCTCTGCCAGCAGAAACTTACGGAGGAAGGCTCAGCTCGACTCAAAAGTTTTGAGGCTTTCGTTACGGCTGGTTTAGAGACCACGGCAAAAACTGCGGAAGCCACTAGCGCTGAACTCATTGCGAAGGTCGTTCAGTTACCTTCAATAGAGGATTGGATTGCACGGCTGGCTCAATTGAAATTTGATGAGACCTTTGCTCGTGCCTGTTATGAAACTTTGAAAGCAAGGCGCTCACAGTTTGAGGCATGTACCGCCGTTGGTTCTATCATCGCATTCGATTGGGCGCTTATTGATCAGGCAGTTGAAAAACGTGCTATCGACTTAATTGCTGAGAAGATTAGTTTGATGCAATTGCAACAAGATGGGCAACGCCAGCAACTTGAAAAACGCATTAAGCAACTCAAGGCACTGCAATGGTTATGTCAAAACAAAATGGCAATTCTCGCCGAGCGTGAGCGCTTGGTTGCAGTGGATTTGCTAGATAAAGCTGTGAGACTAACGGCCAGCAATTCCTTGACAACTAAGCGTACCGAACTAGGGAGAACTGAGCTTGATGCTGGATATCAGAGCCGTTTTGATGCGGAGTTAAAGGTACTTGGTGGGCGACGTTTGCCGGTAGTGCCGCAGAGCAAAGCTCAAGGTAAAGGAGTAATAACTTTTGGGCTTACCCTTGTCGGGGCACGAGCTGGCTTCACTCCTGATGTAATACTCAGTGAAGGAGAAGCCCGCATTGTTGCATTAGCGGCATTCTTGGCCGATACGACTGGTTCGAATCAGTTAGCCCCCTTCATCTTTGATGACCCTATTTCGTCATTAGATCAGGACTTCGAAGAGCGGGTTGTAGCTAGGCTTGTCGAGTTAGCGAAGACCAGACAGGTCATAATATTCACACACCGCCTTTCGCTTGTTTCCATCATTGATGCTGTAATTAAAAAGCACAGTGAGAATCCGGCTAATGAGAAAATTAACCATACCGTGCAGTCGCTTAGACGATTAGATAAAATTTCGGGAATCTTGGCGCAACACAGCTTGCGGGATGCCAAGCCTGAAAAGTCGCTTAATATGATTAGGGATCATGTCATCCCTAAGCTCAAAAAGCATCAAGCCGATGCAGATGCCGATGTTTATGATCTTACGGCAAAAAGTGCATGCAGTGATTTTCGGATAATCTTGGAACGAATAGTAGAATTTGTCCTTTTAAATGATGTGATTGTCCGGTTCAGACGTGATGTCAATACTAAAGGGAAGCTGCGGGGTATCACCAAGGTAATAGCAGAAGACTGTGATCTTATTGACGCGCTGATGACTAAGTATTCAGTTTACGAGCACTCTCAATCCGATGAGCTGCCTCTGGTTCCGGTTGAACTCGATGAATTCGAAAAAGATGTATTGGAGCTCATTGCATGGATAAATGAGTTTAAAACTCGAATCGGCTGAAGTTAAAATTGCGAGCGGCCTCGCAGCCATGGGCCGCTATTCGCTCACAACGGATCTTATAACTTTGCTTTCTGTCCGCTCCGTGCCAGGAGCGGAACGCGCTTACATCATGTTATGTTAGTTTGTTGGGAGCAGGTCAAAGATGTTCACCGCGCCTATGCTTCAGCAACACCTTCCAGAACTTTTCAAGGAATAGAGAAATGGCTCGTAAGTATGTTTATGGTGATAAACCAATCCGCACAACTACCGCTGAGATTGTTGAAAACGAGTTTGCTGGAAAGGCTACGGCTGCTCAGGTCGATGCGATTTTAAAGAAAAGATTTCCACATTACAAAGACAATACTTATTTGAATCTGATAGTTAACGCAGTTAACTGCAATCGTGGTCACTGGAGTTTTAACAGGACTGCCAGACGAACAGATGATGCCACCCATCGCCACCATGAATATGATCGACTTTTCAAGCGCGGAAACGTTTTCGAGGTCTATGATTCCGCACTTCATGGTGTGTTTGAAATCTATGAAGCTTCAGACGGCAAATGGCTAACACGTCCGGTTAAAAGTGAGTTTGAAAAGGCCATAGAAACAGCGTCTCAACTTACCTCAGAACAACGTAGAGAGAAGCTGGCTACAGCCAACACCACGCCAGAAAGGGTCATTATAAAGAGCTATACCTTCAAGCGTAATCCCCTCGTTGTAGCAGAGGTATTAGCCTTAGCTGGAGGTAAGTGTCAAAGCTGCCTACGTGACGCACCATTCAAGCGGGAAGATGGTAGACCGTATCTTGAAGTGCATCATGTGGAGTGGCTTGCTAACGGTGGAGAGGACTCTGTTGAAAATGCTATTGCACTCTGCCCGAACTGTCACCGCGAAGCACACTACGGCACGCTTGTGTTGAAGCCGACTAACATTAAGTAGTCTTCTTATAGCGCTCAACGTCTGCTCCTCGCTCACAGCGGACCTTCTGCTCAGTTAGTTTGGCCGCTTCGTGCCAGGAGCGGACTCAATGTAATGCTATCCATTAAATCCTTATTCGATGCGCTCCACATTTGGATAACGCTCGGTAGTGGCTTCATGGAAAATGTCACCCAGCCAGCAATCTCACCTTCTGCCATATCGTCTAGAATAGCGATGTCATAAAGTCGAGAAAACTTTCTCTCCGTCAGGTCGGCACGAAATACTAGCCACCGATCATTCTTGCGTTGAACACCAATATGCCGTCCAAAAACGTTATAAATCAACATATGCAATCTCCGATCATGCTAATGAGTCCCTGAATCTATGATACATACGTCTGGGCGGGTCATATGAAAGCCCAGCATCCATCCCTCACTCACACCAGCCATTTGCTTTACTTTATATCCTCCTGACAACTCGGAAGAAAATTAAGCATCGACCTTTTGAGATTGATTAGTTTGGCTTTATTTCATCCGTTACCCATCAGACCTAATCTGTCGGGCCCGAAACGCATTACTTCGCGGTTCGGCGGAGCTTACTAGCCTGCCGGTTAGCGCAGCTGGGCTGACGACCCGGCTGGCCGTGGTGGAACCGGAGGGGGCATTTAGGTTCGTTAAGGGAGATGTGGTTCAATGCCGTTAATAAAAGTAAGGGAAAGATCTGACTCGTTATGCGGGTTCGAGTACCAAAAACATAAGTTGCTGACAACAATCTGCATTCACTCTGAGCTAACGAGCTGAATGCTGTGGCCAGGATCAAATAACCAATCTCGTCATCACAGTAGACTCACCCTACACAAGCCAGTTTTTTGCTCCAAAGCTCAAATCTGTAGACAAAATGTACAACCTGAATGTATAACGACCAATTGGGATTATTCTTACTTGCTGACTGATATCTGGCACCCTGCCCACGGCTCTCACTTGGATGACAAATATGGAAATTGAGAAAAACACGATTGATGATGTTATGCGGACTGTGTTTGAAAATATCCTGTCAGATGGGGTTACTGTTGAAACAACACGGGGACCGACAAAAGAGATTCTGGGTACACACATCATTTTAAACAATCCGATTTGCCGGATTAGCAGAACAGAATCCAGGGGTAAAATATTCACCTGTCTGGGGGAGTTAATGTGGTACCTATCGGGCAGTGACGATGTCGAATCTATTCGCTATTACATCTCAAAATACCAGGATTCTGCAGAAAGTGATGGCACGATTAATGGCGCTTACGGGCCTCGTCTCTTTGGTACCAAGAATGGAATCAACCAGATTGAGAATGTCATCCGGCTTTTAAAAAAACGCAACACATCCAGGCGAGCAGCCATACAACTGTTTGACGCAAATGATATAGCCCATCCCTTCGTTGATGTCCCCTGTACTGTCGGGCTCCAGTTTGCGATTAGGAATGATTCCCTCGATATGTTCACATTCATGCGCTCTAACGATGCACGGGCAGGACTGGTTCACGACATATTTGCATTCACGATGCTTCAGGAAATGATTGCAAAAACCCTCGGTTTAAATTTGGGTGTTTATCGCCACTATGCGGCAAGTCTGCACATCTACATCGAGGATATTCCCCTCATCGAAGCTGCGCTCAAAGAGGGTTATGCGCCATCTGTACCAGTTATGGTAGCAATGCCCACAGAGGATATAACTAACTACTTATGCAACATTGTTGATGCAGAGAAACGCATCCGTGAGGGCGATATTCCAGATATTGATGCGCTAAGGCTGAGTGAATACTGGAAAGATGTCCTTCGTATGCTGGCGATATTCAGATGCAAAAAAGATAAGAACCTGCCAGCTGCTCAGGCCATTGCAGGGAAATTGCAAAATCAGTCCTACAAAATTTATCTTGAGTGGTTGTGAGGGAGAAAAATGAAACGACAGGACCTAATTGATGAAATTTCAGAACAGCTCAAATCATTCAGTACACATGAAACCCCGCTTGAGGGATTAGATACCCCCGACAAAATCACAACGCTCGCCGCACAGATACTCGACAGCAAGCGTCGCATTGAGTACGTCGGAGCCATTGGCAGAAATAAGATATCCCCGCTACGGGGAAATCCCCACTGTGATATTTTTGATCCGCTACGGGCTGCGTGGTTGCATGTTTATGAAGGGAATGTAGATGAGGCGTGCTGGCTTATTTTCCTGTCTACCCACTTTGGCAAACATCTTAAGTACGGTTGGCAGTTGTGCGCCGACATTTACGGTGGCCTCGGTGGCGATGTATGGACCTGGGAGAAAGTGGTTGCGGAAGTGGACACCTTTCACGCCTGGTATGAAGGCTGCTATCGCCAGATGCTGGCAGACGGTCAGAAAAGAAGGTTTGGGAACCACAGAAAGTACGAATCCCTCAGACCGGACTGCAAGCGCCCCCTTCCACGCGTCATCAGCTCATATGTAGCGTGGGTAGGAAACGCAGGTAGTCATGAAGCGCGGTTTGCTGAAGCCAAAGCCGCATCCAGTAGTCAGGAAGAGTACTTTGATATTCTTTACCGGAGCATGAAGGCGGTTTTGTCATTTGGGCGGGCTGGAAGGTTCGACTTTCTGACGATGCTCATCAAGTTCGGCATTATTGATGCCAAGCCGGGGACGCTGTATCTGAACGGGGCAACAGGACCTCTGGATGGCGCAAACCTTCTGTTTTACGGTGAAGCGAGAAATGCGGCCAATTATAAAGTATTGGACGAACTTCTGGCGAGGCTCAGCGCCTTCATGGACATGGGGCAGCTTGAAATGCAAATTCTTGAAGATGCTCTTTGCAACTGGCAGAAATCACCCTCTCGCCACGTTTACTTTGGAGGATGACTTCAGGACAGATCTTCACGGTTATATTTGACTTTGAATTTGGCAAAATGATCAAAGGGGATTCTTTGGGCGTGCTGTAACTGCCCCAGCACTATCCCTTTTGATACACCAATTTTCCGGGCAAATTTAATAATATTTTTCCAGTTCCGCCCAGTCAGCGTGTCAAACTCTGCACGGTATGCAGGGGGAATCAGGACGCTGCTGGAAAACTCGTTTGCTTCCTGTTCTTCTTTTTCAGAAAGGCCACTCATTCCTTCTATGCGGTGCTGTTCACAGTTGTGCAGAACCAGATGGCCAACCTCATGAAACAACGTAAACCAGAAATGATCGTCTCTCAGATACCGAAAACTCATTATCAGTGTCGCTTTGCCGTGTTCAAAAAAACAGGTAGCGCCGCTTGCTGGACATCCTTTTGGCGTTGGCAGGATCACAAGCGCTACACCAGCGTCAGCGAGTATGCTGCGTATCGCAGGAAGAAATACTTTGGGATCAGGCTCAAGAGAATGTTTTCTTAAATCTTCCAGACTGCCTTTAAGTATTTCCTTATCCCATGCATAAGTTCTCTGTTTCCGCGAAATATATTCAGCTTTCTTGAGCCAAGTAATTACGGCCATTTCTTCCGTTCTGAAAGCTTCGGATTTTCTGAAAGCTATAGCAGTCTGTTTATTTTTATAATAATTAAACCATTCGGGTACGGATGAAACGCCGAAAAAGCTCAGGCAACACTCGACTTTTTTATTACCGCTCAGGCCCTTCGGAATCCAACCCAGTTTACTCATATCTGACGTAGGCAGAGACTGAACCCATTCATTATTTTGGCGAATGATCGCATCTTTATGTTGGCGATATTTGTCTTCACGACTGAGCCAGAAAGTCGCGCTGACATCGAAGAGAGATTCGAGCTTGTTGGCAATCTTCTCAGTGAGAATAAGCTCACCAGAAATCAACTCACGACCTTTAATCAGGGAAAGGCCAACTCTTTTACTGAGCTCTTCTTCGTTGAAACCATGTTCGTCCATGAGGTCTATTATGGTATCTCCGGGGGCTGACACCCAGTCCGGGTTAAATCCGTTATCAGAAACCATAATCTTCGCCTATATGAACCAGTTTCAACCGGGTTACCCGCCCCCAGTCAAGTGAGTTGTCTGCCTTCCGGGGGGGGGCTAGATGCCCATTTACAAAGTACATTTTAACCCCTTCTGTGAGGTTAATTGTAATGTAATCGCATCCATTTTCGCATAAAAATTCTGTTTTAAGAAAACCCGGAAGCTTAGCTACCGATGCTGAAGACCAGATATCAGCACACCGCACGCGCAGTTTTGCAGCTACTGCATCACCGAACAAATTTATCCCTGCTTCTTTGAACTCAATTGAATCTCTGAGTTCGGAACTGTCACAAAAAATCTGCAATGGGTTACCAACGCTGAGCGATTTATCAGAGAATATTATATTCTAATGTATAAAAAATCCACGATTTCACGGGTGGTTATGACCAGCTCCCCGTTGATTCACACAGAAGGCTGTTAGCAATGTCCGCAGATCGCTCATAGCAGACATGAATACTCTGCTGATTGGCCACTCCGTGCCTGAACGGGCGAGGTACACCATCTACTCAAACGGACAAGTTTATGGATCACTACAGTATTTGAGATAGAGCAGTTTTTATTGACCCCCTCAGTAATCAGACGCTAAATATCCCGCCACACTTACATTTAGTATGCCATAGAGGGTGTTATTTTGAAGTCGCTAGGCATGTTGGAACCATGCGAGGTACTGTGGTTCTACTTTATGGTTCCTTTTTGGAACCCATAACGAAATTAATTTAAACAGAAACATTAAATATCAATACACTATGATTAAAAGTACAGGGACGCCAGCCCACCAAAATTCTCCATCGGTGATTACCAGAGTCATCCGTTGAAGTCCTAAGAGCCCGCACGGCGCAAGCCCTGCGGGCTTTTTTGTGTCTGTCGTTGTCCCAGGATATCCGGCTAAATCCGGTGATTATTGGTATGCGCTTTTAGGTATACGGAAGGATGTATACCTAAAAGCGCATACCAATTCCTGGAGCAGCGGCCACAATGGCATGGACAATGTGCCCCCTGACCAACACCGAAGTTCTACAAGCTAAAGCGGGCAAGAGAGCTTACTCTTCATAACAGCGAGGGTTTATTCCTCATCGTAAGACGACAGGAAAAATGCTCTGGCGCTTTCATTATCAACGACCGACCGCCAAAAAAGAACGATAGCAGGGGATACAAACTAATCTGCCGCTGAAAGAGGAAAGCTACGTCGACTGGCTACCGAATTGCAACGAATCCGCAGCAACATAACCAACCTCGACCGGCAACAGCCGGTCTTTTCCTTTCTGACCATTGCCACAAGGTGAACAGTTAGATTAAAAAAATATTTACGCATCTTATGGCGATAGGTAATACTATCTTCATAAGAAAAGTCACATTATATGAAGAACTAAGAAGGAAGAAGGAAGACATATAAATGGATAAAACTGATTACATCCTGCGTTCACTTACGAAAACCTCAAAAAAACGATGGGAACATTATGCAGTAACTCGCATTTATCATCTTTTAAATGATCCCGATATTGAATTTATCTGCCAGCAATGTATCAGAAAAGAAAATGGAAAAATCTATTTGGCAGATTTATTTTTCCCACAGCTGGAACTTTATCTAGAAATTGATGAAGGGCATCACAACAGTGAGCAATCACAAATAGATGATGCAAAACGTCGTATGGATATTACTGAAGCCACAGGATTTTTAGAGAAAAGAATTCCCGCAAGCAAAATAAGCCTTGAAATTTTCGATCGTTACATCAATGAATTTATTGAATTGATACGCAATCGTAAAAATAGAATGATTAAAGATAAAAAATTCAAAGAATGGGATTTTGATAATAAATATACAGCTCGTCCTCATCTTAAGGCAGGAAGGATATCTGTAGGTCCGGATGCCGTCTTCAGATACCACCGGGATGCTTTGAACTGTTTCGGTTACAACAAAGGGCATCATCAGTCTGGCGGTTGGAGCATTCCTTCTCACATAAGTGAAGCAATGGGTCTATCAGGAAAGTGCATGGTTTGGTTTCCAAAACTATATGGAAATTCAGATTGGGGAAATGAATTGACTGACGATGGTAACAAAATCATAGAGCGGAATATAAAAGATGATGAGGGATACACAGAACGTTGGGATAAACGAATTGTTATGGCACATTCTCGTGATGAGTTGAACAGGACACTGTACCGGTTTCTTGGGGTGTTTGAAGCTATCCCTGGTCACCATACTGGCAATATACTAGAGTTTCATCGTGTAAGTACATCGGTCAATGTATATCCTCCTAATGATGCTGCCCCATGATTAACCGCATATTTAGTTCCCTGTTTATACGAGATACAACGCAGCCACAGTGAGGAAATTGGTACACATTTAGGTACTCGACTGAAAGTTGAATACGAAAAAAAAACCTTAAAATTTAAAGTATTGTGTACTTTACTCAGACTCCGCCAGCCACCAAACACCGGAGAAAAGCCCTCAGCGCAAGTTGAGGGCTTTTTGGTCTCTGTATTACCTGTAGTACCGGTCAAACACTAAGAAATGGGTACACGTATAGTTTCACACGTAAAACGTGATTAAAATTCAACCTCATTTCTAATAAAAAAAACATCCCCAAATAAATATCAGGCAGCATTATGATGTCGCTCCCATGCTGAATAATGATTATTACTCTTTATTTAACCCAGCATTAAATGTGGGTTCCCCCAACAAAAAAACCGTATTAATTACTCGCAATTGCACAAAATAGATAAATACCGTTATCAGCATTTACAGTTTTTTCCTAAAGCCAGCGCTTCGTTTGTATGCCATGCTTAACCACGCTAATAACTTATAACGCTAAGCGAGGATATTATGAAAAAGACAATTATCGCATTATCTGCAATTCTGCTGGCTTCTCCGGTTATTGCCGCAACAACACACGCAACCGATAATGATGTAGCCGCCGCACACGAAAACGCCAATACTGCAAAAGAAAAACTGCATCAGGCGCAGAATCAGGGCGAAGAGCAAAAATTAAAAGCCAAACATGCTGCTGAAGGTAAACAAGATGACCTGAGCAGCAAGGTGAGTGAAGGTTCACAAAAAGCCTGGAATACAACCAAAGAAGGTACTGAAAAAGGTTGGAATGCAACAAAAGAAGGTACCGAGAAAGGCTGGAATAAGACTAAAGAAGGTGCTGCCTCCGTTGAGAAAAAAGTCAGCGAATAATCTTCCAAACATTGAATAATAAAAAACCGCGAAAGCGGTTTTTTATTATTAGGAATAAGCCGCAATCAAGCATCGGGCCTCATCGCAATCTGTTTCTAAAGTTAAACCAGATCAGGGCCACTGTAACGCACAGCCCCTAACTCCACGAGTGGCGACAGCAAATCCTGTTTCACTCTCGCCAAACGCTTTCATCCTTACTTATCAACCGGATATTCCCTGTTAATCCACGCATGTTCATCTTCCCAGGTAAACATCCATTTGCGAACCGGGCCGGCCATTACGTTAAGGTAGTAACTGTCATATCCCGCCAGGGTTGCCACCGGGTGATACCCTTTCGGCACCATCACCACGTCGCGGTTATAGACTGCCATACACTCGTCAAGCGACCGGTCGTCGGTGTAGACCCGTTGTATACAGAATCCCTGCGGCGGGTTGAGGCGATGGTAGTAAGTCTCCTCCAGATAGGTTTCCTGCGGGGGATTATCGGTGTCATGTTTATGGCTTGGGTAAGAACTGGTACAACCTTCGTTGGTCCACACCTCCACCACCAGCAGGCTATCTGCGGGTTTATCTTCCGGTAAGATGTTATGCACATAACGCTGGTTGTGACCTTTGCCGCGCGCTTCCCCGTCGATATCCTTAGGTGCGATCAGCCGCGTTGGGTGCGTGCCTTTCCCCGGCGCAGCGCAGACCGCCAGCTCCAGTCTGGTCACCGCCTGAACCTGTATGGTTTCACCAGCAGTGACATAAACCGCCCACGGTTTGATCCGTTCGAACGGGCTCATCCGCTCACCGATATCCGTAAAAGTTGCGCCCGGCGTGGTGACGGTCGCGCGTCCGGCAACCAATACCAGACAACGTTCTTCGCTGACGGCGGGCAGCGTAAGCTGCTGCCCTTCCTCCAGTTCATACGCTCTAAAGCCAACATATCCCCAACCGGCGCTTTCCGGCGTCACTGACTGCGTACACCCTTGCGCGTCCGGCTGCTGCCAGCGTGATAATAAACGTGACATATCACCTCCTCAGATAAGCCCGGCATCCCGCGCCAGACGGCTAAGGTTGTTATAGCCCAGACGCGCATACGTCAGCGGATGCGCGATGGCCGGATCCTGCTCCGCCTCCACCACCAGCCACCCCTGATATTGGTTCGCCTTCAGCAATGCCATGATTGGCGGATAGTCAACGCAGCCATCTCCCGGCACGGTAAAGACGCCGCTCAGCACCGCATCGAGGAAGCTGGTTTTGCGGTTTTTGACATCCGCCAGCACGTCGGCACGCACGTCTTTGCAGTGAACATGGTTGATACGTGATGCCCAGCGCTGCGCCACAGCCAACGGATCGGCACCCGCAAAGGTCAAATGCCCGGTATCGAGCAACAAGCCAACCTCATCACCGGTATACATCATCAGATTATCCACATCTTCAGCAGATTCAATCACCGTTCCCATGTGGTGGTGATAGGCAATCTGTACCCCCTGCTGCTGGGTGTAACGCGCAAACTCGGTGAGCTTTTCACCGTACTCTTGCCAGCGCTCTTGCGGGAAGCGCGGACGCAGATGTACCGGCGTCTGCTGCTCGCCGTGAATGCAGCCACTGACTTCGGCAAAGACCAGCACCTTCGCTCCCAGTTCGCGCAGTAACGTCAGATGTGACTGCACGGCGGCAATCTCCTCCTCCACGCTGCGTTCCAGCAGACGTCCGGAGTACCAGCCGGAAACCAGTTGCAGGTCGTGGCGCTGCAAAATGGGGCCGAGCAGTCGCGCCTCGCGCGGGAATTTATTACCCAGTTCGAAACCAGCAAATCCAGCCTCTTTGCCCTCGCTCAGACACGTATCAAGCGACGTCTCAGCGCCCAGTGAAGGAAGATCGTCATTCGTCCATGTCAGTGGATTAATACCTAATTGTACCGTCATCATCTTCTCCTGAATTATGCTTGTCCGCGCTCGCGCCACCAGGCGATAAGCTGCAGGTAGTTATCTTTAATGCGCGCCACCAGTTGCGCATCGTCAATATCGTGTTTCAACCACGCGCGGGAAGCGTCGCCGAACAGCGTGCGTCCCACGGCAAATCCTTTCACCACCCCATGACCCGCAGCCGCTTTAAAATCAGCACGCAGTTGCTCTGCCGGTGCGTCCAGGCCCAGGATCACCACGCCACGGCAGTGCGGATCGCGCCGTTCGATAATGTCACTCAACGCCGTCCAGCCAGCAGAAGTCAGCGGTGGGAGTTTCCACCAGTCGGGGTAGATCCCTAAGTTGTAGAAACGGGAAATGGCGCGCAAATACAGTTCATCACTGCGCGGCATACTGGCCGGTAAAATCACCTCCAGCAGCAGCTCATGACCGGACTGGCAACAGGCGCGGTACACCTCAGCGATTTTCTGTTCTTGTTCCAGGCGCAACGCGTGGGCATCTTCCGGATGGAAAAAGACCAGACACTTCACCACATGTTCCTGCGGCCAACTAATGAGCTGCGAACCGATATTGCCGTGTTCCATCTCCAGCGGGCGCGACCCCGGCAATTCGATAGGGCGACCTATCCACCAGCCCTCTCCGGTTATCGCATTCAGCGCATCCTGACCAAACGTACCATCGCAGAGTAGCCCGGCCTTGCCCTCCAGCCCGGCGCTGTTGGCCGCTTCACGGCTGGCCTGCAAAATAAGCTGTTTCAATGCCGGAATACGCTTCAAAGACGCGCCGCACTGCAACGCCATATCTTCCAGTTGGCTACGGTGATCGAAGGCCATCACGCACAGTTCCGGCCATGTGCGGCGGCGAGTCGTCACGCGATGCAAATGGTTGAGATGCGGATCGAGATCCGGACGTGGAACCTCTGCGGCGCGAGAAAGATAATCATCAAGCTCCACTTTGCTCGGCATCGCCGGCGCACAGCCGTGACGCGACACCACCAGCGCACCGCAGGCGTTGGCGTAGCGGCACGCCTGCTCCCATCCCTCATCGTTGAGGTAGCCGCGCAGCAGACCGGACATAAACGCATCCCCCGCCCCCAGCACGTTCAGCACCTCTACGCGTACGCCGGTGACTGTCAGGCCATCGTCCAGCCGGGCCGGGATGGCGTCGGTATACACCGAGCAGCCGAGCGCACCACGCTTGCAAACCAGCGTCGCGTGACTCACGCCGCGAACCTGCGACAGCGCCTGCAGCGTATCGGTACTGCCGCCCGCGATATGAAATTCCTCCTCGGTGCCGACAATTACATCAAAAAGATGCAGCACCTCCTGCAACTGGCGGGTGACCTGATCGGCGGCGATAAAGCGCGTTTCGCCGTCGCCTAAGGAAGTAAGCCCCCACAGCACCGGGCGATAGTCGATATCCAGCGCCGTACGCACGCCGTGACGCCGGGCGTAAGCGAGCGCCGTCAACACCGCCTCGCGGGTTTGCGGATGAGAAAGATGCGTCCCGGTGATGGCAAGACAACGAGCAGAAGCGATGTACTGTTCATCAACATCGCTGGCGGTAATCGCCATATCCGCGCAGTTATCACGGTAAAAAATCAGTGGGAAGGTGTCCCGGTCTTTAATGCCGAGTAGCACCAGCGCTGTCAGGCGGTCTTTATCAGTGATCAGATGGCTGGTATCGCAGCCTACCTGGTTTAATTCTTCACGCAGGAAACGCCCCATATGTTCGTCGCCAACCCGCGCCAGCATTGAAGAACGCAGTCCCTGGCGTGCCGTGCCGTAAGCCACGTTGCCGGACGAACCACCAAGGTATTTGGCAAAGCTCGACACATCTTCCAGGCGCGCGCCAATTTGCTGACTGTAGAGGTCAACCGCCACGCGGCCCATGCATATCACATCAAACTGCTTTTCCACGTTGATACCTCTTCAGACAATGTCGTTCACGTTCAGCCAGCGGCCTTCCTGGTGCGAGAGTGCGATAGCGTCAAGCACGCGCGACACCTTCCAGCCCTCTTCAAAGTCCGGCCACATCGGTGCATCGGCGGCAATGCCGTCCACCAGGTCACGTACTTCTACTGTTTTCTGGTCGTTAAAGCCGATACCATGCCCGGCTCCCATGCAAAACGCGCCGTAGTCCGGGTGCGCCGGGCCAACCAGTAAAGTGCGAAACCCCTGGCGGTTGACCGGATCGTCATGCAGATAGAGCTTCAGCTCAGCCATACGCTCCTGAGTAAAACTGATGGTTCCTTTGGTCCCGGTAATCACATACGACAACCCCATCTTGCGGCCACAGGCAACGCGGGAGGTTTCAATCACCCCTTGCGCACCGCCTGCAAAGCGCACCATCGCGTGGGCCTGATCTTCGTTCTCTACCGTCACCATTTGCGAGGAACCGACTTTCGCCGGACGCTGTGGCACCACGATCTTCAGGTCGCCGCAGACCTGCTGAATATCCCCAACCAGGTACTGCGCCATATTGACGATATGCGCCGCCAGATCGCCAAGCGCACCAAGTCCGGCGGTCTCTTTAAAACAATGCCAGTGGATCGGCGCAAGCGGATCGGCCATGTAGTCTTCGTTGTGGGTGCCGTAGAAATGGATCACCTCACCAATTTCTCCGCGCTCAATGATCTCTTTCGCCAGCTGCGCCGTTGGGTTCTTCATATAGTTGAACCCCACCAGCGTTTTCACTCCTGCCCGCTGTGCTGCTTCAACCATTTCACGCGCGTCGTGAGCATTCAGCGCCAACGGCTTTTCTGAGTACACATGCTTGCCATGGCGAATCGCTTCCAGCGCCATCTCTTTGTGTAGATGATTAGGAGAACAGATATCCACGACATCAATGGCCGGGTCAGCCACCAGCGCACGCCAGTCTCCGGTTGAGCGGTTGAAGCCAAACGCCAGCGCCCGCTCGGCGGCCAGCTCCGGCGTGACTTCCGCCACCATTTCGCGCACCAGTTTGCCGCGCAGGTTGAATACCGTCGGGGCCTGAGCATAGGCAATGGCATGCGCCTTGCCGATATACCCGGTGCCAATCAATCCAATACGAACTTCTTTCATCATGATCCTCACAATGCGCCGCGACGGCTCTTGGCGTAGGTATCGAACGCCACCGCCAGAACGATAATTAAGCCGGTAATAATTTGTTGGTAGTAAGCCGAGACATTCATCAGCACCAGACCGTTAATCAGGATGCCCATGATGATCGAGCCGATAATGGTGCCGCCAATACGCCCGTAGCCGCCCATCAGCGAGGTGCCGCCAATGACCACCGAAGCGATGACGCGCAGCTCAAACGAGATCCCGGCGACCGCTTCCGCGCTTCCCAGACGAGCACTGAGGATGAAGCCCGCCAGCCCCGCCAGACAGCCAATCAGTACGTAGACGCTCACCAGCACGCGCTTCACGTTGACCCCTGCCAGACGCGCCGCCTCCGGGTTGCCGCCGATGGCATACACAAAGCGCCCCCAGCGGGTTTTATGCAGCGCCAGATAACCGCCTACCGCCACCAGCGCGAATATCCAGATTGGAATGGAGATACCGAGCAGTTCACCGCGTCCCCACCAGCGGTATCCCGCGTCGAAACCGGCAATCGGTGCACCGTCGTTAATCACCAGCGTCAGGCCCCGCCAGATGGTCATCCCGCCGAGGGTGACGATAAACGGCGGCAGACGCAGGCGGGTCACACCGAGGCCATGCAGGAAACCAATCGCGGTCCCCATCGCCATACAGATCCCAAGGCCAATCAGCCAGCTCATGCCGCCCCAGGCGTTCGGGTCAACGGTAGTGAAGTTGTCGCCCTTAATCACATACGCGGCGGTCATAGCGCAGACCGCCAGGATGGACCCCACCGACAGATCAATCCCGGCGGTCAGAATGACAAATGTCATCCCGACAGCCATGATCCCGTAGATGGAGACTTCGGTCAGGATGTTGAAAATATTGCGTTCAGAAAGAAAATTGCTGTTCTGCAACTGAAAGAAAATCAGCAGCAGGATCATGAAAATCAGTACCCCAAAGCGCTCAAAAAAGGCAATGGGATCAAGACGTCCGCCGCGTTTGGCAGGAACCTGCGTTTTAGAAATAATCTGCGTCATGAATCACTCCGTTATGCCGCATTCAGGGCGTTGTGGTTGATGGCCATCATCGTCATTAGCCGCTCTTCGTTGGCGTCATCGCCGTGGATCTCGCCAGTCACCCGGCCTTCACTCAACGTGATGATCCGATCGGAAACCGCCATAACTTCCGGTAGATCGGAGGAGATCACGATCACCGCCACGCCCTTTTTCGCCATATCAAACAGCACCTGATGGACTTCTGATTTGGTGCCAACATCGATGCCGCGCGTTGGTTCATCCACGATCAGCACCCGAGGATTAAGCGCCATGCAGCGCGCGAGGATCACTTTTTGCTGATTCCCGCCGGAGAGCTTGCGCACCTCCTGCGCGCTGTTGACCATTTTGATCTGCAGCGCCTGGCGGTATGACTCGATCAGGGCATCCTCTTTGCGGGTATTCACGAACCAGCGCCAGTACAGCAGTGACGAGAGGCTGGAGAGCGACAGGTTGTCGCGGATCGACAGCCCAAGCACCGCGCCCTCTTTTTTACGATCTTCCGGTACCAGCGCCAGCCCCTGATCCAGCGCAAACAGCGGGTCGCGCGGCTGATATGGCACGCCATCAAGTTCAAAGCTGCCGGAAGTAAAACCGTCGGCGCCAAACAGGCAGCGGGCCACTTCGGTGCGCCCGGCACCCACCAGTCCGGCAATGCCTAACACTTCGCCAGCATGCACGTGGAAGCTAATATCGTGCAGCGCGATACCATGCGGATCCAGCGGCGGTTTTTCGCGGCTAAGCCCCTTCACCGCCAGACGCACAGGTTTATCTTCATGGTGAGTTTCGCTGGCCGGACGGCGATTAAAGGCCACATCGCGCCCCACCATCAGGCGGATCAGCTGTTCTACGGTGGTCTGTGCAACCGCGCCATTCCCGGTGAATCGTCCATCCTGGAAAACGGTGAACTGGTCACAGAGTTGAAAAACTTCATGCAGGCGATGGGTGACGTAGATAATGCTCACGCCGCGCCCTTTAAGTTCCCGCACCACACGATGTAGGCTTTCTACTTCGCTGTCGCTCAGCGCGGCGGAAGGTTCATCCATAATGATCAGCTTTGCGTTCAGCGTCAGCGCCCGCGCAATTTCCACCATTTGCTGCTGCGCCACGCTCAGCCGGGCCACGGCCGTGGTTGGCGCAACGTTCAGTTGCAGGTAATCCAGAATCACCTGCGCTTCCTGATTTACCGCCTTTTCGTCAACAATCAGATTGCGTTTGCGCGGCTCACGACCGAGGAACATATTCTCGGCAACGGTCATATTGGGCAGCAGATTAAATTCCTGATAAATCGTGATAATGCCCTTGTTCTGCCGCTCAACCGGAGAGTCTTCTACCGGCAATGTTTCTCCGTTGAACCAAATATCCCCGCGTGTTTGCGGCTGTGCGCCCGCCAGCGCTTTCAGCAGGGTCGATTTTCCGGCACCGTTCTCACCTAACAGCGCATGAATTTCGCCTGCTCCAACGGTCAGCTGTGCGCTGCTCAGCGCCCAAACGCCGGAAAAGCTTTTCGCCAGGTCGGTCACTTTTAGTAAGGGTTGCGACATCGGTCTGCTCCTCCTTTAGAGTGAGCCGCCGTAACGGCGGCTCCAGATATACACAAAATCATTCAAGTTGCATCAAGGCGGCAAGTCTGAGAATCCCCAGGAGCTTACTCAAGTAAGTGACTGGGGTGAGCAGATGCAGCCAACACAGAGGCAGCTTGAAGGATGACGTGTATAAATCAGTTACCGGCTTCGTTAATACGCTCGGCCTGCTGCAAATTCTCTTTGGTGATAAGCGTTGGCGGGTAGTCAGCCCCGGTGATCGCAGTCTTCTCACGGACGTTATTCACCAACTGGCTCATGGCCGTTTTCACCGCAAAGCCAGGACGCTGATCCGCCGTCACTGCCAGCCAGCCGTCGCGCACACGCGCCAGTGCTTCCGGCACAGCATCGAAGCCCGTGACCAGAACTTCACCCGGTTTCAGTCCTTGTCCCTGTAACGCTTCAATCGCGCCCAGCGCCATATCGTCGTTAGCAGAGAGGATCACCTGCGGACGCTTCGGCAACGAAGGCAGAACGCTTTCGACAATGCGCATCCCTTCAGAACGCATCCAGTTACCGGTCTGATCGGCAACGATCTTGTACTTTTCACCACCCGCCTTCAGGCTGTCGCGAATGCCTTTAGTACGTTCAATGTTGGAGGAGGAGCCTGGCTGGCCGGTCAGCAGAATAATGTCTGCCCCGTCAGGGAATTTGGTTTTGACAAAGTCGCCAATCGCCTGGCCGCCTTTGTAGTTGTTCGCGCCGAAGTGCGGCACTTTTTTCTGGCTGTCAACGGAGCGGTCAAGGGTAACAACGGGCAGTTTCGCATCCTGAATTTCATCTACCGCGCTGGACACCGCGTTGACATCGTTTGGTGAAACAATAAAGCCCTGTGCGCCACGAGTTATGGCATTTTCCAGGTCAGCGACCTGTTTTGGCGAGCTACCCTGCCCGTCCAGGACCTGTAAATTCACGCCCATTTCTTTTGCGGCTTTCACCGCCGTGCGCTGCATGTGAACTTCAAATGGCATCGCCAGGTTTGGCGTACTGAAAACAATTTGCTCATTTTCAGCAATGGCTGCCCCGGATGTCATGGCGATGAGGACAGCTAAGATCAGTTTTTTCATTATTATGTCTCTCTGTGTAGGGTAGGTTGTGGTGACAATCAGAGGAGAACTTCACGTTGGCTATGCAGTGACTCCAGCGCTTTATCCGCCAGATACAGCGCACGCTCGCCATCGTCCCCGCTGCAATCAGGGACCGCTTCGCCGCGCAGTACCGCAACAAAGTGTTCCCATTCCGCGGCATAGGCCGATTTATAACGCTGCAAGAAGAAATGTTCAGGTAACGCGCTGGTGCAGCCGGTCTTCGCGTAGTGCTGCACCTGATTTTCGAGAATGTTGCCCGCGCACAGCAATCCTTCAGAGCCGTGCAGCTCAAGGCGCTGATCGTACCCGTAAGAAGAACGGCGGCTGTTGACGATGGTCGCCATCGCGCCGGAGGCATATTTCAGTACGATGAACGCGGTATCGATATCGCCCGCTTCGCCAATCGCCGGATCCACCAGATTGCTGCCCTGGGCATACACCGAAACCGGCTCTTCGCCCATGATAAAGCGCGCCATATCAAAATCGTGGATAGTCATATCGCGGAACATACCGCCGGACACACGCACGTATTCCGCAGGCGGCGGCGACGGGTCGCGGGAGATGATCAGCAGCGATTCCGGCTTTCCGATACGCCCGGCCAGTGCGTCAGTTTTCACACGGCGAAACTGTGGATCGAAGCGGCGGTTGAAACCGATAAACAACGGTACATCGTACTCTTTGACCACTTTCAGGCAGTCGCGTACACGGGCCAGATCCAGGTGGACCGGCTTTTCACAGAAGATGGCTTTACCGTGGCGGGCGGCCATTTCAATCAGATCCGCATGGGTATCGGTCGCGGAGGCAATCAGCACGGCGTGAACGTTAGGGTCCGTCATCGCCTCATCCAGGCTTTGCAAACGAGCCTGGTACTGTGTGGCAAGACGGGTGGCAAATTCCTGATTCGGGTCGACGACGGACCAGAGGGTAGTAGCACTGTGACTGGCAATGTTAGCTGCATGTACCTGGCCAATTCGGCCAGCGCCCAGTAAAGCAATGTTAAACATAACGGCTCCCGGTGTTGGTGAATGCGATGAACTAACGACCCTTTAAATAAAACATTTATTTCATTTTTATAAATAGTGAAAATTATGTTTTTGAGTGCAAGTTAACACTTTTGAGATGATCGAGATAAAATCTGTTATCAATATCACAACATAACAACAGGGAAGATGCAGGAATTGGCCCCCTTCCGTTCAGGAAGGAGGCGATGGATGAAGAAAAAGGAAAAATGAAATGAAAATTTCGTTGTCGCAGGTTGCCGGATGACGGCGCTAACGCCTTATCCGGCCTGGGGGATAGAATCCGCTGTAGGCCGGATAAGCGCGGCGCCATCCGGCATTAATCGCTTTTAGTACTGACGTGCGTTTTTCACCTGCTCAAACGTCTGCTCAGCCGCTTTTCGCACCGACGGAGATTCCGCCACCTGCGCATCGCCAGTGCGCCACCAGGCGGCATAGTCGTGGGTCATGGTTTTCGGCAGGACTTTGATATCCAGCAGCACAGGCCCCGAATGCGCACGGGAGGCTTCCAGCGCCGTCAGCAGGCTTTGCTCGTCATATACCCGCCATGCCCGACAGCCGTAGCTTTCCGCGTTTTTAGCAAAATCGACCTTCACCAGCGGCCCATCCAACCGTCCGGTTTGCGGATTACGGTGACGGTTTTCCGTACCGAAGCTCCCCATCCCATGCCCCATCTGCAGGTTGTTAATACACCCGAAGCTGGCGTTATCAAACAGCAGGATAGTGACTTTTATCCCCTCCTGGACGGCGGTTTGTAGCTCGGAATGCAGCATCATGTACGAGCCATCCCCCACCATGGCATATACCGGCTGCTGCGGCTTCGCCAGCCTGGCTCCAATAGCAGCCGCAATCTCATAGCCCATACAGGAGTAACCGTATTCCAGGTGATAGCTGTCCGGGGTTTTGACCTGCCAGATACGCTGTAAATCGCCAGGTAGCGATCCGGCGGCCCCTACGACGATAGCGTTATCTTCAATGTGCTGATTGATAAGCCCCAGCACCTTCGTCTGGGTCAACCTGGTGTTTAGCGTGTCGCCATATTCCGCCAACTGAGCATCAAGATGCCCAGCCACTTCGGGTTCGTCATCGGGACGCCAGTCGCGCTCCCATAAACGTTGGCACTCATCGCGCCAGGCCTCTTGCGCCTGCGCGACCACCTTCCCCCAATCGCTGCGGTAGTCTTTCAGTGTTTCAGTTAATGCCGTAAGCCCGGTACGGGCGTCGGCGATAAGCGCAGTGGCATCAAGCTTCAGTGCGTCAAACTCCGCCACGTTCAGCAGCAGGAACTCAACCTCCGGATGAGAAAACAGCGCTTTCGAACCGGTGGTAAAGTCGGTGAGGCGCGTACCGATGCCGATCACCAGATCGGCTTGCGGTGCGAGCTGATTCGCTGCCATCCCTCCAGTTACCCCAATGCCTCCGAGGTTAAGTGGGTGGTCACTAACCAGCGCTCCCTTTCCGGCCTGAGTTTCGGCAAACGGCAGTTGCAGCGTTTCAACAAACGTACGAAACGCCTCATGCGCGCCGGAATATCGTACCCCGCCGCCGCATACCACCAGCGGACGGCGTTTGCGGGCAATCAGCGCCCGCGCCATCGCCAGACGCTGCGGGTCGGGCGGTCGACGTTCGATCAAATGAACGCGGCGCGCAAAGAAGCTCTGCGGATAGTCCCAGGCTTCTCCCTGCACATCCTGTGGCAGGCAAATAGTTACGGCACCAGTATCTGCGGGGTCAGTAAGCGTTCGCATCGCGTTTAGCATCGCGCTCATTAACTGCTCCGGGCGGTTAATCCGGTCCCAGTATCGCGAGACCGGGTGGAAGCAGTCGTTGGTACTGATGCCAAGGTCATGGTATTGCTCAATTTGCTGCAATACCGGGTCCGGCTGACGACTGGCATAGACATCGCCAGGCAACAGCAACAGCGGAATACGGTTCGCCGTCGCGGTTGCTGCGGCGGTCACCATGTTTGCCGCTCCCGGCCCAACCGATGACGTCACGGCAAAAATACGCTGGCGCCGATGCTGTTTGGCGAATCCGGTCGCCATGTGCGCAATTCCCTGCTCATTACATCCCTGCATTACCTGCAAATGACCGGGTGCCTGCTCCAGCGCCTGGCCAATGCCAAGCACGTTACCGTGACCAAAGATGGTGGCGACACCCTCGACAAAGGGCGTTTCCACGCCATCGACACAGATATATTGTTGATTAAGGAATTTGACCAGCGCCTGAGCCATGGTCATACGTTCGGTTTGCATAAACCCTCCTGTCAGCCCAGCGTTGGCATGGAGAACGCGGCCCCTGTGTCCTGCAGCATCTCCGGCCAGCGTGCGGTGACGGTTTTCATCCGGGTGTAGAAGCGCACGCCATCGTTGCCATGAACGTTAAGCGCACCAAAAATGGACCGCTTCCAGCCGCCAAAACTGTGGAACGCCATCGGCACCGGAATAGGCACGTTTACGCCCACCATGCCCGCCTGCACTTCTTCGCAGAAGCGACGCGCACAGCCGCCGTCACGCGTGAAAATTGCCGTGCCATTACCATATTCATGACGGTTAATCAGTTCCACCGCGCTGCTGTAATCTGCTACGCGCACCACAGAAAGCACCGGCCCAAAAATCTCTTCTTTATAAATGGTCATCTCCGGCGTGACGTTATCAAACAGGGTCGGCCCGACAAAATACCCCTGCTCATGGCCTTTAACGCTAAAACGCCGACCATCCACGCGCAGGCTGGCCCCCTGCGATTCCCCACTGTCGATATAACCGAGCACTTTATTACGGTGTACCGAGGAGATAAGCGGTCCCATTTCGTTTTCCGGTGTCTGATCAAGCCCCGGCCCGACACGCAGCGCCGCAATCTGTTTTTCCAGTCGCGAGCACAGCTCATCTGCCGTTTTGTCCCCTACCGCCAGCACGACCGAAAGTGCCATGCAGCGTTCACCCGCCGCGCCGTAAGCAGCCCCCATAATGGCGTTGGTCGCCATATCCATGTCGGCATCCGGCATTAAAATGCAGTGATTTTTAGCGCCACCTAACGCCTGGCAACGCTTACCGTGGGCCGATGCCGTCTGATAAATGTATTCCGCAATCGGCGTAGAGCCGACAAAGCTCACGGCCTGCACACGCGGGTCAGTTAACAGCACGTCAACGGACTCTTTGTCCCCCTGCACAACGTTGAACACGCCGTCTGGCAATCCGGCTTCTTGCAGCAGTTTGGCCAGAGCCAGGGCGAGAGAAGGGTCTTTTTCTGAGGGTTTCAGCACGAAGGTATTCCCGGTTGCCAGCGCGATGGGGAACATCCACATCGGTACCATTGCCGGAAAGTTAAACGGCGTGATCCCGACGCAAACCCCGAGAGGTTGCATCAGCGAATGGCTATCGACGCCGGTACCTACGTTGGCTGAGTGTTCGCCCTTTTGCAGATGTGGGATGCCGCAAGCAAACTCCACCACTTCCAGGCCGCGGGTCAGCTCACCAACTGCGTCAGAGAATACCTTGCCATGCTCTTCGCTGATGATGCGAGCCAGCCTCTCCATGTTTTCTTCCAACAGCGCCTTAAAGCGGAACATCACTCGCGCACGTTTTAACGGAGAATGACGCGCCCAACCGGGGAATGCGTCGTGCGCTGCCGCAATAGCCTGCTCGGTTTCCTGTGTCGTACTCATCACCACCTGGCGGATCTGCTCGCCGGTGGCCGGGTTGAAGATTGCCTGAACGCGCTGGCCTGAACCGGTGACACATTCGCCGTGGATAAAATTCGCTACTGTCTCCATCCTTAACCTCTCGCTGTTGATACGTGACTGTTACCTGAACACTGTTATCTGTGTACTATATATGAAACAAACATTCCATTTTAAGTTGAAATAAAATAAATAATGATTAATGTGATCAAGGATGGGTTTTTATGTTAACAAGCGGAATCGCATGATTGACGTGCACTGGCAGAACGTTTCAGCGAACGGCAAGCCTGAAGCTTTTGTTTCGTTTTTACAGCCAGATGAATGAGTGACATTTCAAAGACGCGGTTTTGCGTTTAGAATCATAAAACTATGTACCAGGAGGTAAAATGACAACAGCAACCAGCCTGAACGAGCTGCAGCAGCAAATCCGCGATCGCTACGATAGCCTGAGTAAGAGGTTGCAGCAGGTGTCCCGCTATGTGCTGGATAATACCAATAGCGTGGCCTTTGATACGGTTGCCGTCATTGCTGAACGAGCCGGAGTACCACCCTCTACGCTGATCCGCTTCGCCAATGCTTTTGACTTCACCGGCTTCAACGAAATGAAACAGCTGTTTCGTATGAACCTGGTAGAGGAAACCGCCAGCTACAGCGACCGCGCGCGCATGTTCCGTGAGATGGAAAGCGAAGCCGTACCGGAAACCCCGCTCGATATCCTGCAGGAGTTCGCCCGTTCGAATACCCAGGCGCTCCAGCAGCTGGCAGCCCGTGCCGAACCTGAAATGCTGGAACGCGCCGTACAATTGCTGGCAGAAGCCGACACCATTTACATTGCAGGTCTGCGTCGTTCGTTTAGCGTAGCGGCCTATCTCACCTACGCCCTGAGCCATCTTGAGTGTCGCCCTATTTTGCTCGACGGAATGGGCGGAATGCTGCGCGAGCAGATTAACCGCATCAAAGCGCACGATATCGTGGTGTCGATAAGCTTCTCACCCTATGCGGAAGAAACGGTGATGGTCAGCGAAACTGCGGCCAATGCCGGCGCGCGCCAGATCGTGATTACCGACAGCCAGATAAGCCCGCTGGCCACATTCAGCGATCTCTGCTTTGTGGTGAAAGAGGCGCAGGTCGACGCGTTTCGCTCCCAGTCAGCGACGCTATGCCTGGTGCAGTCGTTAGTGGTAGCGCTGGCCTACCGTCTGGGTGACGGGAGTAATGAACTCGGTCATTCTGTCGGGTGATGAGCGCCGCGAAAATTGACGATCCGCTTTATTACATTCCCGCCAGCGTGACGTGAAACCTTGATGTCAGCCGTTACTTTTCTGGTCGTTGAAAATATCGTCCTCATTCAGCGACCAGATAAAATACAATCCGTTATTACCATAAGCTACAATTATATTAATATTAGATAATCAACAATGCGCATGCTGACAATAATACGCAAAGGTTTACTATAGACCTGTCTTTTTTAAGCAGGAAAGTAAAATGAAAAATACAAAAGGGTTGATGATTATTGCCCTTGCTTTCACCCTGGCATCATGTGCTTCCATTCCTGAGAATATCAAAGGTAATAATCAACCCGATATCCAAAAAAACTTTATCTCCGTGCATAACCAGCCCGGTTTATATACCGGTCAACAGGCTCGCTTTGGCGGTAAAGTCATCAATGTGATTAACACCAAAAATGATACGTTGCTGGAAATCGCCGTTTTGCCACTGAACGACTCTGCTAAGCCACAAATAGACGCGAGCTATCAGGGTCGTATTCTTGCCCAGCAGAAAGGTTTCCTCGATCCGGTAAACTACAGAAACCATTTCGTGACTATTTTGGGAACAATTCAAGGAGATGAGTCAGGATTCATCAACAAAGTCCCGTACAACTTTGTTAAAGTTGATTTACAAGGAATCCAGGTTTGGCATTTAACTGAGTCTGTCAACACCACCTATAACATGTGGGATTATGGTTACGGCGCATTCTGGCCTGAGCCGATGTGGGGAGCGCCTTACTACGCCAATACAGTCACTCAGGTAACTCCGGAGCTAGTGAAATAATCCCAGAGGTAAGATGGCGCGACTATATTCCGGAGTCAGGTGTTGGCAAACACCCCCTCTCATCACCCCGTGTTTATCTTATTGCGCCATCCTGCTTCATGAGATCCTTCGCTTAACATGCATTCTTCCTGTTACATATAATTTTTAACCGCTAATTCTTTAGCGAAGAAATGGGCTTTACCCTTCTCATGCCTGACCATCTTTTTTTATTTACCGACAACTCCCCCACCCTGCATGCAATAAAAGAACATTTGTGTTTACACATTATTCAGGGATTACTATGAACAGAAAATGCTTACTGTTGATACCATTATTCTTTAGTAGCGTCATCATCACCGCCTGTGATAATAAACCTGCAGTAAAAACCGCCATGGAGCCCGAGGTCGGCGTTGTTACCTTAGCGCCCTCCTCAGTAAATATTAAAAGTGAACTTCCGGGTCGCGCGCTTGCGTTCGAGATCGCCGAAATCCGCCCTCAGGTTGGTGGGATCATCATAAAACGCAACTTTGTTGAAGGCGATAAAGTCAGCAAAGGAGAATCACTGTATCAAATTGATCCTGCCCCGCTGCAGGCACGGCTGGACTCAGCCAAAGGCGCGTTGGCAAAGGCACAGGCTACCGCCAATAATGTTCGTCTGACACTCAATCGGCAGTCAGCATTAATAAAATCTAATTACGTCAGCCGCCAGGACTATGACACGACGCGTACACAGCTTAATGAAGCGCAAGCCAATGTTGCCGTCGCTAAAGCGGATCTTGAACAAGCCACCATCAATCTTCGATACGCCAATGTTACCTCGCCCATTGATGGCATCAGCGGTAAATCCTCCGTGACCGTGGGTGCCCTGGTTACTGCCAATCAGGAAAACGCGCTGGTCACCGTTCAGAGATTAGATCCGATTTATGTTGATTTAACCCAGTCAGTACAGGACTTCTTACGCCTGAAAGAAGAGAAAGCCAACGGCCAAATCGCCCAGCAACAAGGCAAAATTCCGGTTGAGCTGATGCTGGAAAACGGCAAGCCCTATCGCCATACCGGTACGCTTGAGTTTTCCGATCCCGCTGTTGATGAGACCACCGGTTCGGTAACCCTGCGCGCCGTATTTCCCAATCCTGAAGGTGAAATTTTACCCGGTATGTATGTCACGGCGTTGCTGGACGAAGGCAGTCAACAAAACGTGTTGATGGTCCCTCAGCAAGGAATTACGCATAACGAGCAAGGAAAAGCCACCGCGCTGATCCTTGACCAGGAAAACGTAGTGCAACTGCGTGAAATAAACGCAGTGAAGGCCGTTGGTAATCAATGGTTAGTGACCGCGGGATTACGTCCTGGCGATCGGGTCATTGTGTCCGGATTACAAAGAATTCGTCCGGGAATCAAAGCCCGGGTCCTCCCTTCAAAACTGAACACATCTGACACGGTAGCTGAACAGTAATATTTCAGGCATTAAGGACACTTTCTTCATGGCCAACTTTTTTATTGAGCGCCCGGTTTTCGCCTGGGTGCTCGCTATTATCATGATGTTTACGGGCGGTATCGCGATAATGAACCTGCCTGTCGCCCAATATCCACAAATTGCGCCCCCAACCATTACCATCAGCGCTGCCTACCCAGGGGCTGACGCAAAGACCGTTGAAGACTCCGTCACCCAGGTGATTGAACAGAATATGAATGGTCTTGATGGCCTGATGTATATGTCATCCACCAGCGATGCGGCAGGTAATGCCTCGATTATCCTGACCTTCAAAACGGGTACGTCACCCGATATTGCGCAGGTTCAGGTACAGAATAAACTACAGCTGGCGATGCCTTCCTTGCCACAGGAAGTACAACAGCAAGGGATCAGCGTTGATAAATCCAGCAGCAATATATTAATGGTCGCCGGTTTTATCTCTGATAATAACAGCCTGAGCCAATATGATATTGCCGACTATGTGGCCTCGAACATTAAAGATCCGCTAAGCCGCACTGCCGGGGTGGGGAGCGTGCAGTTATTCGGTTCTCAATACGCCATGCGCATCTGGTTGGATCCGCAAAAGCTCGACAAGTATAACCTCACTCCCGAGGACGTCATTACCCAGCTCAAAGTGCAGAATAATCAGATATCTGGCGGGCAGTTGGGGGGCATGCCTCAGTCAGCCGATCAGCAGTTAAATGCGTCGATAATCGTCCAGACGCGTCTGCAAACGACCGATGAATTTGGCAAGATCTTCCTTAAAGTTCAGCAAGATGGTTCTCAGGTTCTGCTGCGCGATGTCGCGCGCATTGAGCTGGGTGCGGAAAATTATGCAACGATTGCACGTTACAACGGCAAACCCGCCGCCGGGATTGCGATTAAACTTGCCGCTGGCGCCAATGCCCTGGCAACGTCCCAGGCGGTCAAACAAGAGCTGAACAGATTATCGGCCTGGTTTCCGGCCAGTATGAAAACCGTTTATCCCTATGACACCACGCCGTTTATCGAGATTTCGATTCAGGGTGTTTTTCATACTTTGATCGAGGCAATCATTCTGGTATTCCTCGTCATGTATCTGTTTTTGCAGAGTTTCCGTACGACGCTTATCCCCACTATCGCCGTTCCGGTGGTTATCCTCGGAACCTTTGCAATACTCGACGTCGCCGGTTTTTCGATTAACACGCTCACGATGTTTGGCATGGTGCTGGCGATAGGGCTGTTGGTCGATGATGCCATCGTGGTGGTTGAGAACGTAGAACGTATTATTGCTGAAGAGCACTTGTCCCCAAAAGCGGCAACGCATAAAGCAATGGGCCAACTCCAGAGGGCGCTGGTTGGTATTGCCGTCGTGTTATCCGCCGTATTTATGCCGATGGCGTTTATGAGCGGAGCAACGGGTGAAATTTTCCGTCAGTTTTCCATCACCTTAATCTCTTCCATGCTGCTGTCGGTATTTGTGGCAATGAGCCTGACGCCAGCACTTTGCGCCATGCTGTTAAAAACTCACGAGGGAGAAAAAGCAAACACACATTTTCTGTTTACCCGTTTCAACCACTTCATGGAGAAATGCACTCAGCACTACACGGACAGCACCCGTAGACTGCTACGTCGCACAGGCCGCTATATGGTCGTCTATTTAGTCATTGGCGCGGGCATGATTGTGCTGTTTTTACGCACTCCGACCTCCTTTCTGCCTGAAGAAGATCAGGGGGTATTCATGACCACGGCACAATTGCCTTCGGGTTCAACGATGGTGAACACCAGCAAAGTGCTCGGAGAAATAACCGACTACTACCTGACAAAAGAACAGAAAAACGTCGCTTCTGTTTTCACCGTTGGCGGATTTGGTTTCAGCGGCCAGGGACAAAACAACGGTCTGGCGTTTATCAGCCTGAAGCCCTGGTCAGAACGCGTTGGCGAAGAAAACTCGGTTACCGCCATTATTCGACGGGCAATGATGGCCTTAAGCACCATCAATAATGCCGTCGTTTATCCGTTCAATTTACCCGCAGTCGCGGAACTGGGGACGGCTTCAGGTTTTGATATGGAGCTACTGGATAACGGTAATCTTGGGCATGAGAAAATGATGCAGGCGCGGAACCAGCTTCTGGCTTTGGCCAACCAGTCATCCGGTGAGGTTGACGGGGTACGTCCGAACGGCCTGGAAGATACACCGATGTTCCGCATTCACGTCAACGCCAAAAAGGCTGAAGCTATGGGCGTTGCGTTATCAGATATTAATCAGACCATCTCCACAGCGTTTGGTAGTCGCTATGTTAATGATTTCCTGAACCAGGGGCGCGTAAAAAAAGTGTATGTCCAGGCCGATACGCCGTTCCGTATGTTGCCGGACAATATCAACCACTGGTACGTACGTAACGCCTCCGGCGCAATGACGCCGCTTTCCGCCTACTCATCCACCGAGTGGACCTACGGTTCTCCTCGCCTTGAACGCTACAACGGTCAACCCGCAATGGAAATTCTGGGCCAGCCGGTTGAAGGGAAAAGCAGTGGTGATGCGATGAAATTTATGGCATCGCTGATTAATAAACTGCCCGCAGGCGTCGGCTATGCCTGGACCGGTCTGTCTTATCAGGAGGCGCTATCCACAAACCAGGCACCAATGCTGTACGGCATTTCGCTGATCGTCGTGTTTCTGGCGCTGGCGGCACTGTATGAAAGCTGGTCGATCCCGTTCTCGGTGATGCTGGTTGTGCCAATCGGGGTGGTCGGCGCTTTACTGGCTACCGATCTGCGCGGCCTGAGCAATGATGTTTATTTCCAGGTCGGCCTGCTCACCACCATGGGGCTGTCGGCTAAAAACGCCATTCTGATCGTCGAGTTTGCCGTCGAGATTATGCAGAAAGAAGGGAAAACGCCGCTTGAAGCTGCAGTGGAAGCCGCGCAAATGCGCTTACGTCCAATTCTGATGACCTCACTGGCCTTCATCCTGGGGGTTATTCCGCTGGCAATAAGCAACGGCGCGGGCTCTGGTGCGCAAAATGCCGTCGGTACGGGGGTTATCGGAGGAATGCTGGCCGCGACGGTACTGGCAATCTATTTTGTTCCAGTGTTCTTTGTCCTCGTTGAAAATACGTTAGCGCGATTTAAAGCTCGACGCTGATCCCCTGCCCTATCCCTGGGTTTAGATTATTAAATCCCAGGGATGGGGCTTCGTTTGTCAGGTCTACGGTTATTAGCGGGCACGGCTATCCAGCGAGTTTCTCGTGGATAGCAGGGTAAGCATTACGCGGATTTTTTATAAGGAACGACTGAGGGTAGGAACAGAGGTTGTCAATTCTAACTAAAGCCAGGCTATCAAAACGGTTAATCAATAGTGCAGACCGGAACCTTTCAGATTTACAGCCAGTTCACCCAGTTTTGTATTCGGATGCTGATGGCACATTTTAACCATTTTCGGTACAGCTTCCGTTTCCACCTCATGCAGGGGAACATAATCATCGCCTTTAAAGTCCGAATTTTTATTAACAATCACAAAGGCAATTGCCGTCTTGTATTGCTGACTCATATCAACAAATTCTTTACAGGTCATATCTTGTGGCGCAGCTTCCGTTGCCTGAGTAGCCAAAGCACGGGTCATTGGCGCCATAATAGAGGTCACAAGAATAGCTGCAGAAACCATCATCTTAATATTCACTATGCGCTCCAGAAGTAGTATTAATTTTTATCGGCGAGCTTATCAGTTTTAACCAGCGTCGCATTTCTACGCAGACTGATAAAAGCTAAAGAACTAAAGATCATCTCGACACCAATAAAGATTGAGGTAAATACATACGATCTGTCGGGATCCATATTCAGCCATACGCCGGCAATAAGCAGGTCAAAAATACCAATGAAAATGTTCCATCCATAACCCGGACTACGGAACAGTTTGACCCCAGAGGCGATACGAAAAATACCCCCCAGAATAAACAGGCAGCAAAATACCATTGCCAGTGAATTCATGCCTATCACAGGATTCACGAGGAAACAGTAACCCAGCAGTAACCACGCGATAGCAAAAAAGGCATAAGTAAATTTGGCTTTCAATTGCTTTTTACCTGAGCTAAACAGGCTATAAATAGAATAGAAACCACATACCAGGAACATAAAACCGGTTGCATAGCTTAAATAAACACCTGCAGCAATCGGATAAATCAAGCAGCAGATGCCACAAATCAACATCAACACCGCCATAATCGTCGCGTGCTTTTTATAATGAACGAGTGTTTTTTCATTAAACGCTCTCAGGCTACGCTGATTAAAAACAAACATACATCCTCCGTTATACATAAACGCAATGTAACCTGTTGACACAAGAATTATTACTCACTCAACATATGTTACTTACAGTGGAATGATAAGACTTCCACTAAGGAAGCGTATATAAGAACAAGAGAATGTCGCTATGCGTATATTCCTACACATGTCAGACATCTGACACGTGTAGGATTAAACGGTCATTATTCTATCTTGGCTCTGATTCCTCTCTTTAACATTATTTAATATGCTTATTGCGTTTGGTGACATATACCAAATTTATTCAGGAGAAAGTAATGAAAAAGATTATTCTTGCGGGTGTGCTTGCAACCATGATGGGTTCAGCACCAGTGATGGCTGCTACTGCTACCACAACTACTCCGGCGCAAGCTGCTACAGCAAATGTACAAAAAGAAGCTGCCGATGTTATGCAGGTCGCAGTGCAAGGTGCAAATGCGATGCGTGATATTCAGCTTGCTCGTCTGGCCCTGTTTCATGGACAGCCTGACAGCGCTAAAAAATTAACCGATGACGCGGCTTCCCTGCTGGCAGGCGACAGCAAAGATTGGGCGAAATTTGTAAAAGCTGCGCCTAAAGCCAAGATGATTGACGATCAGTACGTGGTTATTAACGCTACGGTCGCGCTGTCAGAAGACTATATTGCGACTCCGGCCAAAGAATCCGCTATCAAAACAGCGAATGGCAAAATGGCCAAAGGCGACTGGAAAGGTGCAGTTGATACTCTGCAACTGGCTGGTATCAGCGTGCTTCAGACCCAATACCTGATGCCTCTGAATCAGACTCGTAAAGCCGTTGCCAGCGCGCAAAAACTGCTGACTTCCGGTAAATACTATGAAGCAAACCTTGTGTTAAAAGGTGCTGAAGATGGCATTGTAGTCGATAGCGAGATGATCGGCGCAGGCCAGTAGTACTCAGCACTACGGAGTGTTGAACCAGGACTTTCTCTCCTGATCGGGCAGCTACGGCCACCCGATCAGGGGGATTAATGGCTAATCAGACTGTCTATCTCAATCTCAATTTCCCGCATAACAGCAATAATCTTCTGCAATGCCTCCTCGCGTACTGCCAGAGGAAGATCGTCATGTCGTCTGGATTCGAAAAGTTCGCACAGGTTCTGTAGCGCAGTGATACCCAGAATTTGCGCCGAGCCATGCAACCGGTGAAGGGCTCGCAAAAACAGCTGAGGCTCATCTTGCAAAACGGCTTTCTCAGCCGCTTGTATATCATTCAGCGTTGCCTCGCGAAATGTCTCGAGAATCTCGTTCATGAGTGCGCGATCGCCGCCGGTATTTTCCGTCAACACATTGAATTTCAAATGCCGGATTGTACAAGGAGACGAATAACCGGTTTCGATTTTACTCAATTCATGGGTCAGTGTCTGAATCGACACAGGTTTGAACAGGCACAAATTCATACCATTTTGTAGGCATCGATCGCGTGACTGTGGAAGTGCGCTGGCCGTCAGTCCCCATATTTGTAAATTCGGCTGTTGACGACGTAGCGAAGCCGCGAGATCAAACCCGTCTTTTTTCGGCATATTTACATCGGTTATCAGCAGATCGTACGATTTTTTCGCCAGTTTGGCTTCTGCTTCCTCCCCATCACACGCTTCATCCACGCTGTAGCCAATGGTATTCAACTGTCGCTTGAGCAGCAGGCGATTGGTTGGATTATCGTCAGCTATCAAAATAGACAGACACGGCAGCGGTAACAGAGTACCTGGCGCATCGCCATCCGATACAATTGACTGTCGAGCCGTTTCAACCGGCAGCGTTATGGTAAACGTGGTTCCTTGCAACGGGACGCTCATCAACTCCAGCGTCCCGCCCATCAGCGTCACCAGTTCTTTACAGATAAATAACCCCAGACCAGAACCGGTTTGTTGACGCCCACAGCGCCCCTGAGCGTAACGCTGAAACAACCCCGCCTGCTCCTCTTCACTAATCCCGCAACCGGTGTCGCTAATGGCGATGGTCAGGGTACCGTGATTCTCCCCGTCAGGCGTCAAACGGGCCGTTACATGAATGCTGCCCTGCTCGGTAAACTTCAACGCATTACCCACCAGGTTGGTGAGAATTTGCCGCAAAGCCTGCTGATCGACAAATACCCGCTCGTTTGCTGGCAACTGGCTAACGCAGGCAAGCGTAATGCCTTTCTGTCTGGCTAAAGCATCGAAAGAGTGGCACTGCAATTCAATGAGCTGCGAGAGATCTGTCCATTGAGGAACAACCTGGTATTTACCAGACTCAATCTTATCCACATCCAGAATCTTACCGATCAGCCCAAGCAATGACTGGGCCGTCGCCCCGGTAAGGGCAATCGCCTCTTTTCGCTGTGCCGGGCTGAGTTCTGAACTCGACAGTAATTCCACAAAGCCAACAATCGAACTTACCGGAGTACGTAATTCATGGCTCATACTCGCTAGAAAGCGACTTTTGGCCTTGGTTGCTTCAATCGCTTTATTCTTTTCGTTTTCCAGTTCTTGAGATAATGCTTCTTTGAGATGAAGCTGCTCTTCCAGTAGCCGCTGCGATTGTTTCCTTTTATTTACCTCACGGGAGAGTGAGATCCCCCAGATCAGGCTAATTGCTATCAGCAGCAGCGCGAATATCCCCAGTTGATAGAACTGTTTGCTATATCGACTCCAGAAATCGACCTGCGTATTGGAAATTTTCGACCACCTCTCCGTCATCTGCAAAATCTCACGTGGCGGTATGGCCTGTAGCGCTTTATCCATAACAGACTTCAACATCGGTTCGCGGGGAGAGATTGCAAAACTTACCGACGCACCAGGCATATCTGGAAGCCTAAAAAAGTGCATATTTTTCTGGTAGTAATGATCGACCATAAATCTTGCCGACAATTCGGTAGCGATTGCCGCATCAACGCTGCCCTCCTTAACCATGGCCATCGCAACACTGCCAGTATCCGCATTCACCCAGGTGGCCTGCGGATAGCGTTGCTTCAGCTCGCTTTCCAGCACATGCCCGGCAGGCAAAGCAATGCGTATCGGCTTCTCCAGTAGCGAATTGGCGGTTTCCTCACGGGAAGTGATCATCACAAATGCCACATTCATCAGCGGATCGCTAAAGGCCGAATTGCTCGGGTTTTGATGAGTTAGCGTGATAGTGGGATACATATCCCACTGTTCGCCGCTTATTTGCTTTGTCTGCTCACTTTTGGAGCTAGCTAAAATGGGTTCAAAATCGAGCCCCGTTTGCAGATGAATAATATTCAGCAAATCACCAACAATACCGCGTAACTCACCACTGCGATCGACCAGCGTATAGGGCGAGTAATCTGGGTTGATTAAAATGCGGATAACATGCTTTTTCTTCAACCACGCTTTTTCCTGATAGGTGAAAGGAATAGGCGCATTCAGATAGGCAAGGTTGCCGCGGTTCAGCCAGTTCTGCATGACTTGCATATGAATTTCATTACTGATTGACGTAATGAAACCATCAAGAATATTTCTTAATACAGGCTGATCTTCGTTGACGACAAAATAATTATATTGTTCTTGCTTATCAAAGTAGTGCGTAATAACCAGTGATTGTGAGAAGTATCGAGAGATACAATGACTGCTGGTGATATTGTTACCAATATAATATTGGTTATCGCCATTCACTACCGACGCCATAGCCTGATACTCGTCGTCATAAAATGAGACTTTAGCCTCAGGGAAAGCCCCCTGGATAACATCGATAAAAGGGCAATCCCGCACACACGCGACGCTAACCTGATGGTTCGTGGTCAGCGGCAGCAGAGTGTTTTTTAGCGATGTTACAAGCGTCGGCCATGTGGTCAGCAATGCCGAAGTGCGCAACAGATTTCCGCCAACATCCTGGCGTCGTGACAGTTGGGTTATCAGCGTATCAACATCGTTATTGGCGAGCGCGGCCTGCGCCTCTTGTTCATTATCATACTGCTTTATAATGATTTTTAGATTGAGGTTCTTTTGCATTAACGCAAGGTAATCCGCGTTGACGCCCCGATAATATTCACCGCTATTTTGATAAACAATGGGGGAGACTTCCGGTAACCAGGTGCCAACAACCAAGGTTTTTTTATGCGCTAACCAGTTTGTTTCTTCCCTGTTCAAGCCGATATTTTGCACTGAGGTATTATAGTTACTTTTTAGCTCAACTTGCCGAGCTGAGCTTACACCCGTAGACAACCCGATGGTAAAGATGACCATCAAAAAAATAAAAAAGCGTTCCAGCATTACTCTATCCTATTTTATTTCTCTGCGCATAATCATAAATTTCAATTAATGATGAACAATCTAATTTTTCCATCAACCGGCTTTTATAGGTACTTACCGTTTTATTACTGATATTCATTTTGCTGGCAATTGTGCTGTAATCCATGCCATTAAGGATATAACGCAATACTCTCATTTCCTGGTTCGACAACGTATCAAGCTTATCCTGCTCGCTGACGGATGAACCAGTAAAATGCTCAAGGGAAAAGGGAAAATAGCTATAGCCATTTTTTGCTGCTTCGATTGCGGCAAGAATATTATTCATACCTTCTTTTTTACTCACAAATCCGTTGGCACCGTATTCGGCGCTACGTTTGCCGTAAAAAATTTCATTTTTGGCTGAAATGATAATGATTACACCAGCATAGTGCCGCTTTCTCAGCTGCTCCAGCACTTCGATGCCACTGATACCCGGAATATCCACATCGATAATCAACAGCTCCGGTTTGGTTTTTTCAACGGTTTGAACCACTTGATCCCCACTGTCGAGTTCGGTGGTCACAGCGATACCATTGGTATCGAGTAAGTTGCGGATGGCAATGCGAGCCAATGGGTGATCGTCAACGATTATCGCGTTCATTGCGTATAAGAATCCCGATAAATAAAGAGAGGCGATGGCTATAGAGCAGATGAGTCTTCAATATTATGTTTTATAAACGCAAGACTTTAAGAGGAAAATTCTAGCATAGCCACGCGTATATTTTATTATTTTTTCATAATTCGAATGAATAAATCATAAAAATAACATTTTGATTTACAAAAATTAAACTTTGAACCTTTGCGAATATCAAATCATTAACACAACGTAAAAGAAAATTCCTACACATGTAGGACAGGTCTTTCATTTATTAGGGTTCATTCTTAACAAAGTTATTAATATCAATAGCGTAGTAAGCATTAGAACCGTAAAAATACGGAAAATGCCCTCATCTGACGAACATTCCGTTAGGGTGGCATGGTGGAAAGCCGCCATCAAATAGCCGCTTACGTTGAACATTCCCATGCATATTTCTATACCAGCAACTTTACATTACAAACAAATATTATTTTTCAATACGTTGCCTACGACCGTTTTTTGTTAATTTTATTTCTATATGAAATTATCCTACACTTGTCTTTATGCTTAAATAAAGCAGTAACAGCGCATTTTCAAATTTCCAGGTTACATCGATGCGCTGCTAAAAAAATAAGATAGCGCATTTTTTCATACTTTCGGGTGATAACAATTTTACTAACCTGAATTTTGGAGAAACTGTAAACACAGAGGGATCGTACACTGGCACAACCTGGCGGGAAGAAAAACCGGCCAACGTTAAAAGCACCACTTTCACATTCTAAGGAGAAGAATAGGTTACCAGAACAGCAACTTACGTTTCGCTTCTGGTAGTAAGCAAAGCAATTGATTGATGGCGTATAGCAAAATGAATCAAATACGAGAATCATTAAACAATGTTGTATTCCCTGACACAATGCCTGACGCATGGCCTTATCAATCCTGGTGTTCACCTGAAGATATTGATACCGATATTACATGGTACTCATTTACTGAGCTGGATTTGATGATCGAAGCATGGCTGGGTAAAGACTCACTCATCCCGGTGAACAAAACCGTATGGGGTTTTGTGAACGAAAATGAACCATTAATCCAGATAGTTATCCACGAAGATATTGCATATATTGCAATTAATCACAGATTCTATTCATGGGTAATTATTGTTGCGGGAGCATACAACTTAAACATCAGTCTCGATCTTGCCTCCATATTTAAACACACAGCCTTAGCCGATACAGCACTATGCATTATAGCCAATCGTGTTGACATACATTCAGTAGAGGTTTCTCTTAACACCGCCCGATCTTTTATGAACTTTGTTTTCTTTCATGAATTGGTTCATTTAATGTGTTACCAACATCAATACATCAAGATGAATGGCAACCAACTTCCGTATATCAGGACCATGGAGTTTATTGCCGACTTTTTAGCGTACGAACATTCACTCATGCCTGTAACATACGAATATACCGTACAAAAAGACAACTGGGATCTGCAGATGAGCACCGCTCGATGCCTTGGCTTTGTCATCGCGTCCTATTTCATCATTAAGACGAAACAGATCAACAACTTAAATCTATATCCATCCATAAATGAAAGAACCACCTTGTTGCTGAGTTATATATTATCGCCATCTTTAACGCGGAGTGAACGGGAGGGATTACTGCTAAAATATGAAGCCAGTGGAATAATGGATGCTTATATCCGGCGAGGAAAGTTAGGATTTAATATTGGCAATAATGATTCCCTCATCTCGACTGACTATTCTGCATGTCGTTGTAATTGCAGCAAATGCAGTGCATTCGCCAACGAGATATGTAACAAGGCCAAACCATTGAACAGCGAAGTATTAAACCACATGAGCATTTATACAGAATGCTTCCCTAAAAATAAGGTTTTTTACCCCTTTCCTGTTATAGATAAAAGAGATAACAAAACATCTCATTTTTGTAGTTTACAAAATCCTATACTGTTTTCCTTAGAGAAAACGATTAAAAGATCCTCTGCATTTCTTTCCAACCGATTCCTGAGTTTCCACTAAGAGCCTAATGGGATAGGCTCTAAATCACTTATTTCCGTCATCCTTAATGTGGCTCTGGAACAGCAGAGCCACAAGAGACAGCCATCTTCCCCCTTACCTGCTCACCGCCGCTGACGGTAGAAAAACGACAATGGCCGCGCAACCCCGTCAGCTTGACAGCAAAGGAAAACAGGCGGAAAGGGAAGCTATCGAAAACGTCATCCAGCGATTCGGCTCAAGCGTTGAGGGAAAAAAACAAGCCGCGACAGAACTGGGGATCAGCATTGCCACGCTCTATAGAAAAATAAAACTGTACGGTTTGTGAGCCACCCCCTCTTAACGATAAAGTCCGCATGATGCAAGCTACTGGTCATCAATGCCTGATGGCGCTTCGCTTATCAGGCCTACGGCTTACAGGCTTTAGTTGGCCCAGATAAGGTACCCGCGCCGCATCCGTCAGGTACTGCAAAGTCCCTTATGATTGAGCGCTTTTAAGATTAAAGCTCACCATTCCCGATATCTCAGATCGGCAAGCGACAGGCACAGGATCTGAGTTTTTGGGAATAACTTCGCGAAAATGGAGAGAAAACGACGTTTTTTTTCGGTTAAGCTATGTTCATGCTTTGGCGTTACCCCATGGCCGGTATCACTATCCAGGAACCCAACCATAATGGCAAAAAGTACCCCGCAGCTGCCGCTCGACCCACATATGTGTCGCAGCTATGAGAAAAAGTCGCGAAGTCCGCTGGCGCTCTATTCAGAGTATCAGCGTATGGATGTCGAACTGCGGGCGCCGCTGGCTATGACCTACAGCCACTGGCATGGCCAGGTTGAGGTGAACGTGCCATTTGATGGTGATGTGGAGTATCTCTTTAATGACGAAGTGGTGAAGAGCAAACAGGGTTTTATCACCTTGTTCTGGGCCTGTACTCCCCATCAACTCACGGATGCCGGGCACTGTAAACAGATGGCCATCTTCAACTTACCGATGCATCTGTTTTTATCCTGGCCGCTGGACAGGGAGCTGATTAATCACGTAACCCACGGGATGGTGATTACTTCGTTGGCTTCGCAGCAGCTGAGCGCGTTTGAAGTACAGCGTTGGCAGAATGAACTCAATAGCGATAACGAACAAATTCGCCAGTTAGCCATTGATGAAATCGCGCTAATGCTCAAGCGCTTTAGCCTCGCTGGCTGGCGGCCGGTACTGGGTAACAAAACGTCGCGCACCCAGAAAAACAGTATTTCACGGCATTCACAGTTTTACGTCAGCCAGATGCTGGAGTTTATTGCCGCCAACTGCGACAAACAGCTTACGGTTGATGCTATTGCCGAACACGTTAAGCTCAATCCCAATTATGCAATGGGTATTTTTCATCGGGTGATGCAACTGACGATGAAACAGTATATTACCGCGATGCGCATTAACCATGTGCGGGCTTTACTCAGCGATACGGATAAAACAATTCTGGATATCGCTACAATTGCAGGTTTTCGCTCTAGCAGTCGATTTTACAGCTCGTTCCATAAATACGTCGGCATGCCGCCACAGCAGTATCGAAAATTGAGTCAACAACGCCGACATCATTCACCTTATGCCGAGGGGTAATTTATTCACCAAACGTTCTCTTACCTTACTACTAAAATATAAGCACCAGAATAGCAGGTCAAAAAAGATAATCTGCGGCAGTTAATAAAATAGGGTTCAGCCATGAACTCTGGCAACTATGTTGCTCAGACATGAGTGACCTGTAGCAGGTATTTATTTGACGTGTTCAACCATTAACGATTGGGATGGAATTATGGAATTAAATAACTGCACCGCCAACAACAGAAAGCCATTGTCTTTCTTTTGGTCAGTTTTACCCATGGTAGTCATGCTGGGCGGGATTAGTATCGGATATTTTATCTTCAATATTCGAGCTGAGCCAATGATCCTGATGGGAACGGCAACCGCCTCATTTATAGCCATCGCTCACGGCTATACATGGGATGACATTCTACAATCTATTTGCAATAAAATATCTGAAGCGCTGCCGGTCATATTAATCGTCGCCAGTATCGGTTTCTTAATTGGCGCATGGATGGTGTCAGGCACTATTCCAATGATGATTTATTATGGTCTGAAGTGGATTAATCCGCAGTATTTCTATATTTCGGCATTTATGCTGGGAGCACTGATCTCAGTATGCACCGGTACCTCCTGGGGTTCTATCGGGACCGTTGGTATTGCCATGATTGGCGTAGCGATTGGTCTGAATGTCTCGCTGCCCATTGCCGCTGGTGCTATTGTTTCAGGCTGCTGGTTTGGTGATAAGCTCTCACCGGTTTCTGATTCAACCAACATGGCTGCACTGGCTGCCGGGGTAAACCTGTACTCGCATATCGGCCACCTGCTGTGGACTACCGGCCCGGGTTTTATTATTTGCTGCGTCGTTTACAGCTATATGGGCATGGGCATTGATGCCTCGTCCAGCGTGCCAGAAAACATTACCAACTTGATGAATTCTATTGGTCAGATTTATCACTTTAATATTCTGCTGCTACTCCCGCCGATCATCGTTTTATATGGCTCACTGTCAAAAAGACCGCCCATTCCGATGCTCTTTTTATCTACGATAGTCTCAATGATTTTGGCGTTAGTCTTTCAGCAATTCACGGCATCCTCTGTCGGCGAATCCGTTGTCAGTGGCTTTAAGCTCGCCATGCTTACCGGAGATAATCTGCCGACACTGTCTTCCGATGTTTCCCGCTTACTGGAGCGAGGCGGCGCTATTTCAATGTTTAGCAGCTTCGTTACCGTTTTCAGCGCCTTTAGCTTTGCCGGGGCAATGAGTGCGACAGGCTCTCTGCACACCGTGATAAACGCGCTGACAAATGGCGTTAAATCCACATTCCGCCTGGTGGCTACCACGATTGTGACGACATTTACCATCTGTGCCTGCACGGCAAATGGGACCTTACCGTTGCTGCTGTGCGGTGATGCCTTTAAAGAGGAGTACAAAAAACGAGGTCTTGCGGCAAAAAACCTCTCACGAACCACTGAAGATGCCGGAACCGTTGTCGAACCGATTATCCCCTGGTCTGCCTCAGGCGTTTATTGCGCCACTATGCTGGGCGTTGCCACGCTTGATTACTTGCCCTGGGCAATCCTCTGTTACAGCGGCGTCATCTTTGCCCTACTGTGGGCGGCAACCGGTATTGGCATTGCTAAATATGAGCCCAATGAAGCCACTGAGAATATGGTTGAGCAAAAATCATAAACTACTAAATAGCTAAATCTTAGCTATCACCAGGGTAAATTAAATATATCCATTAGATATACATAAACATTCTTCGCTTTTGCGTTGCTTACACTATTTTCAGAGACTTTCCAGGAGTCAACAATGTCTTTATTTGATGATATTGTCGCAAGGGATGTTAATTGTCGCAAATACGGGCAATTACAACAGATGTACGGTACCACCGATGTATTACCGCTGTGGATTGCAGATATGGATTTTGCGACACCAGAGCCAATCATGAGCACGCTGCGTTCGGTGGTATCGCAGCCTGTGCAAGGCTATAACCTGGATTATCCACAATGGAAAGAATCTGTTATTCATTGGTATGCACAACAGTATGATGCCGATATCAAGGCACACTGGTTACATTTTATTCCCGGTGTTATAAAAACTATCGTACTCTCTTTAATGGCGCTTACCCGTCCAGGCGATAATATTTTAACCTGTACGCCAATCTATGATCCCTATCCTAATCTGGTAAACACCAGCGGCAGGAATTTGATTCAGACGCGCCTCATTGAGAAAAACGGGCACTATGAATTTGACTGGCATGATTTCAGCGAGAAACTCAAGCAGTGCAAAATGTTTTTGTTCCCTTCACCGCATAATCCAGGTGGAATGGTGTGGTCGCGGGAAACGTTGGAAAAAATAAGCCACTATTGCCAGCAGGCTGACGTCATCATTCTGTCTGATGAAGTGCACAGTGATTTAACCCTGCCAGGAAAGCGCCATTTGCCGTTTTTTACTGTTGATGAAGCGCCAGATAGTCGGTCAATCGTACTTACTTCCATCAGCAAGACCTTCAATACGGCGGCGATCCAGGGCGGAATCGCCATTATTAAGAATGATGAATTACGCCATCAGTTCTACCACTTTCTGGATAACTGCTACCTTGCAGAGACGCATTCATTGCAGCAGGCGGCCATTTACAGCGCCTTTACCCATTGCGCCGACTGGCACCAGAAATTATTGGCCTATCTGGCCGACAATGTAGCGTTTGTAAAAAGTGAAATCGAAAAGTACTGTCCCTTGATTTCCATTGTGTATGGCGGCGCGTCGTATCTTCTGTTTCTGAATGCGGAAAAAATGGATCTCAGCGATGAGCAGCTAAGCGCTTTTTTTGTGCATGACGCCAGGCTTGGCCTGTCACCTGGGGCGCAATATGGTCCCGGTGGAGAGGGGCACATGAGACTCAACGTTGGCTGCCCACGCCCGGTACTGGTAGAAGCGATGAACCGGCTAAAAGCGGCATACCAGAAATGGCAAAACGCATAGCGTACATCACACGATTTGCCCTGCCACGGTGGGGCAAAATTATCCAAAGATGTTGCTGAACTGCTATAAAGTCTTTCCCTTCTGTCGGCTGGTGTTAAACTGGAAAGTGTGATCTTCATCATAACCTGCTTAAACAGAGACAAGAGACACTGCTATGCAACATATCATTGAGGGCTTCCTCAACTTCCAAAAAGAGATTTTCCCTCAACGCAAGGAACTCTTCCGCAGCCTGGCATCCAGCCAGAATCCTAAGGCACTTTTCATCTCCTGTTCCGATAGCCGCCTGGTACCAGAACTCGTTACTCAGCAAGATCCAGGACAGCTTTTCGTTATCCGCAACGCCGGTAATATCGTACCGTCATTTGGTCCGGAACCGGGTGGTGTATCCGCAACCATCGAATACGCGGTTGTCGCACTTGGCGTAACGGATATCGTCATCTGCGGTCACTCCAATTGTGGCGCGATGAAAGCCATTGCCGATAGCCAGCCCCTGGATCCGATGCCCGCTGTCGCTCACTGGCTGCACTATGCCGATGCCGCGAAAGCCGTGGTCGATAAAAAAACCTGGGATAACCCAATCGATAAAGTTAATGCCATGGTGGAAGAGAACGTTATCGCACAGCTTAACAACATTAAAACGCATCCTTGTGTCGCGGTTGGGCTGCGCAATAATGCGCTTCGTCTGCACGGTTGGGTGTATGACATCGAAAGCGGTGAAATCCGTACCCTGGATAAAAACAGCAAAACCTACGTTTCCCTTGCAGATAACCCGCAGGTGCATTTCGAGTAATTCCCCCACTGGAGCAAGGATGCTCTGGACATCTCCTCTCCCTATTTCTGTTAGTGGACAAAAAACGGGCTTGCGACTAGTTTTAAAGTAGCCACTGGTGTTCCACATCGGTTTTCGCACATTTATACAACATTGCGACAGGCTCATTCACTGAGTCGCAAACAGCTGTTCATACATGGTGCTGGCGATAAAAAGGATCAGGTGCAAATGCAAACAAAAATAAAAAGAATAATGGATAAGTTATTTTATCATGAGTCGTGGGACATCATGCTTATTAAGGATAATGGTACACACTCATTCCCCGACAACACTCTGGAGATATTAAGCAAATCCACTGCGCAGCAGTTAAAAAAGAAATATACATTTCAGGCCGATCCTTTTCTGATTGAAAAAGACGATAAACTGTATGTTTTCTATGAAGCTCTTAGCTTTCGCAACTCAAAAGGCACGCTACGATGTCGCGTTCTTGACCGTGAACTGGTTGAACTTGAAGATATTAGGCTTGAAGGCTTTGACGACTTACAGTGTCATTTGTCATTCCCTAATCTGATACATATCAACGATCAACTGTTCATGATCCCCGAGTCTTCAGAAAGAAAAGAGGTAATACTGTTTCAGTCAACTGAGTTCCCTGCACGCTGGAAGCAAGTTAAAGTTTTAATCTCTGATACCCAATTAACCGACAACGTATTTATCTCAATTAATGAAACCTGTTATCTGTTGTCCACCACGATGGATAACGAAATAATTATTCATTCAGCAGATCATATTTATGGACAATGGCAGCGGATTACCCCCTCATTGAAGGTGAGCAATCCCCATCATCGAGGTGCAGGTGCCTCCTATCAGGTCGAAAATAAAATGTACTTCCTTACACAGGAGTGCACGCCTGAAACTTATGGAAAGTCAATATATATCAAAGAATTAGTGACACTAAACGACACTAATTTTGCTGAAACTCTGATCGAACAAATCAATTCGTCGATCAACCACAGTGACGGCGTCCACACGCTGAACTTCTCAAATAACTATATTGTTTATGATACAAAAATAAACAAATTCAGCTTTTTATCTATACTTAAAAAAATTTCTTATAAATGCATGGTGAGGTATCGCAATTATTACCTTACCAAACGTTACCAATAACGCGTTCTCTATGGTACTGGCGTGAATCAATCCCCGTTTATCTGGAGTCTGTATGGCAATTCTTGTCACTGGTGGTGCAGGTTATATTGGTTCACATACTGTGTTAACGCTACTGGAAAGAGGCGATGATGTCGTAGTCATCGATAATCTGGCGAACGCCAGCAGAATCTCGCTGGACAGGGTCGCGGAACTCACCGGAAGAGAGCCCATTGTCTATATCGCCGATGTTCTCGACAGGCAGGCATTAAAAAACATTTTCGCCGACCATAACATCACCGATGTCATTCATTTTGCGGGACTCAAATCAGTTTCAGAGTCGATAAAAGAGCCCCTCGCCTACTATGAAAACAACGTTACCGGAACGCTGGTTTTACTGGATGAGATGCTGGCCGCTGGCGTTAATCGTTTCATTTTTAGCTCATCTGCCACGGTATATGGTAATCCAGAAAGCGTACCGCTGAGCGAGCAATCACGCACGGGTGGTACCACTAATCCGTACGGCACGTCTAAGTTGATGGTCGAACAAATTCTGGCCGATTTCTCACGTGCACAACCCGATTTTCGCATTACCTGTCTGCGCTATTTCAACCCGGTTGGCGCCCATCCATCAGGTCGGATTGGTGAAGATCCTAACGGTATCCCTAATAACCTGGTTCCGTATATCTCCCAGGTCGCGATTGGTAAGCTGGAAACCGTGTCGGTGTACGGTAATGATTATCCAACCCCTGATGGTACCGGTGTGCGTGATTATATTCACGTCATGGATCTGGCGACCGGTCATTTAGCCGCGCTGGATTGCCAGAACAAAGGCGCGGCTTACAAAGTGATTAATCTCGGTACCGGTGTCGGTTATTCCGTAATTAATCTGATTGAGGCGTTTGAAAAAGCGGCGCAGACAAAAATAAACTATCAGTTTGTCGCCAGAAGACCCGGAGATATTGCCGAATGTTGGTCTGACCCATCGCTGGCATACAAAGAGCTAGGTTGGAAGGCCATCTACAACCTTGATGAAATGATGCGTGACACCTGGAACTGGCAAAAAAATAACCCGAATGGGTATCAAATTTAATGTTCTCAGCAGCGAGCCTGACCGTCAGGCTCGCTGCTGTGTCTGACTAGCGTACCGTTATTGTTGACACCCGGTACCAGCCGCTGCTCTGCTTCCCTTCATTGGCAAAGTTAATTCTCGCCGCCCCTGACTTATCCAGCATCGCAACCTCAATCGCGTATTGCCCTTTCGCCAGTCGGCCTGGCATAGATAACGCATAACTGACCTGATACTTACCGGGGAGCCAGCGGCGAATATCCTCCGCGGAATTCCCCTGTGCCACCACCTTATTGGCGCTGTCTACGACCCGGAATGCCAGCATGTAAGGCAGATAAATCGGTGCGATACCCTCATTGTACCAGGTACTGTTTAATATCAGCGTTTGTCCGCTGTCCCACACGGACTCATGACTCAGGGACGCAAGGCGAAATCGATAGCCCAATTTGGTCAGCGCATCGTCGACAATCGGTCGATAGTCGCTGGGTATCGCTCGCGATTTCAGGTTAATGGTACTGGCGTGCTGTTTGACAGCCCAGTCAAAAATCCCCTGCACTTCAGCACGTGTATAGTGAAAGGTGTTCTTCCAGTCCTGCATATACGAGCAGATCTCCAGACTCACCGGCGCACGTTTCCAGGCGTCGTTGAACCCTGAATAACTCTGCTGCGCAGCCAGCAATCGCTGCGGGTAATCATCAGCCATATGGTTCCAGGAGTCTGAAAATACGCGTAGGTCTCCCCAACAGTCCGCACGCCATCCTGCCCCACGCGCCACCGCATTCGCCAGACTTTGACCGCCGCTTATCAGCATGGTTTTTGGCGTCACCGGAAAAGCAGAAAAGTGCATCGCGACGTAGCGATCCAGTTGCGCCGTGGTGTATCGCTCCAGTAATGGCTTCAGGTTCGGGAAGTTGCTGTTATGCCATTCTCCCCACGATCCCACCATGCCAATATCAACAAACGCGAGATTCTCATTACCATCGTAGCGCTTACCAAATGCGTTCAACAGACGCTGACTGTATTGAATAAACAGAGGATCGTCTAAATCCGGGGCAAATGTCTTTTTATCCGGCGTCCAGGTTCCTTTCACGCCTTTTTTAATCAGCCAGTCAGGAATTTGCGAACCGCTTTCCGGCTCTGCCAGAGCCATAAAGCGTAGCCCGACATTCATCGCAGGGCGATGTGCCGCCGCGTATTTAAAGGCATCATCCACCAACGCAAAATTGTACTGGCCTTCGACTGGCTCCAGATCCCGCCAGTAAAAACGCTCGTATTCAAATCCGGTATTGGGATAGTCCGCCAGCCCCAGCGTTTCACCATATCCCTGATGAAAACTTGCCACGCCAATCCCCGGATTGGTTAACGGGCCCGTCAATGCTTTGGGGGTAACGGTCGTCAATGCGGCCATAACCGTCAGCGGGAAAAACATGCACAACAACGCACAAACCCATTTACGCTTCATCGCAAAGACGTCCTCCACCAATTTGTTAACGCTAGCGGTCTTTCAGACTTAACCACCAGTCCCAGATACCTACGTGAAAATTTTGGAACACATCAATACCTAACGCGGATTTGATCATATACAGCGTCAGCAATATGCAGCAGGTGACGAATAGCACGGCAATCAGCAGCAAAAAAGTGAGCAACATTCTCGACAGGGTTGATTCCTGGCGATGCTGGCGGCGTAAATCTCTGCCAAACAAAAAAACCAGATAATAACGCTTACTGAAAAAAGGAAAGCTTCTGCGAATATCGATCTGATGCCGCGAAGTCAGGGTTGTAGCAAGGAGCGCTTTTTCCACCCCTTCTTTTTGTTCAGGGGTCAATTCCTCCGCTATCCGCTCATCAAGGTGAGCGTAAAATCGTTCGATGGCAGGAGGACGATTTTGAGGACTGGTCAAAATTAACCTATATCTTTATCAATGGAGTGGTAGACGTTAACCGTCTTTTTGGCGATTTCATGCCAATTGTAGTTTTGCAAATATACACCATAGTCCACGCTATTTGCTGTTGCCCCTTGGCCTAATTTTTCAGCCAGACCGGTTACATCTCCCACCTTAAAATAGGCCTCGACGGGCAGTTGAACTTCAAGATTAGCCGGAATATCACTGACGATGGCCGGAAGAGAAAATGACATTGCCTCCAGCAGCGCAATGGGCAATCCTTCATGGTATGAGGGCATCACAAACAATTTAGCCTGCGAAAACACCGCCTGAAGTTCGTCACCACGTAAAAAACCAGTCATCACAACACCTGGCGTGTCGGCGGCAAGCTTTTTGAGGCGCACGCTGTATTCGGTCGGATGATCCGCATCGCCAATTAATACTAACGGTATGGTCAAACCACTGTGTTGATAAGCGGCGATGGCATCATGCATCCCTTTTTCTTCCACAAACCGCCCAACCACCACGAGGTAGTTTTTCGGCTGCAGCCCAAAGCGGGAGAGCGTATTGTCGATGGTGAGCTGTGATAATAACCGCGGCTCGTTCACGCCATTGTGAATTAAATGCGCATCATAGCGACCGTGTTTTTTCTGGATCAGTTGATTAATAACTTCAGAAATCACAATCACCTCGTTGGCATATCTCACCGCCCAACGCTCACCCAGCAACAATATTTTTTTGGCTACATATCCCCATTTCTGGCGATCGTAATCGGGCCCGTGGTGGGTAAAAACCACCTTTTTACCCATCACGCGTAAGAGTGGGATCACAAGGCCAGGGCCGATAGCATGGACATGCACAATATCCGAATGGTCGATACGTGTCCTAAACGCCGCTATAACGGAATGGACAATAGCTTCCAGCGAACGCTTTTTAGGTGCCCACAGCGCGTAAGTTTCGACTTTTTTATATACCGATAGTTTGTAATTTACATATGGCGAGCGAGCGATCACGCAAATATCCACGTCGAACTGCCGTTTAATGGCAGGATAAAGATTCTGACAGTGTGTCTCCACACCACCCAATACATCGGGAATACCACGCGTTCCAAAAACCGTTATTTTTTTACTCATACTATGGCCTGCTCAGCAGTTCTTTATACAGCGCCTGTAGGGTATCCATATGTTTACTCAGCGCATATTTTTCACTCAACCGTGCACGACCTTGTAAGCCCATATTCCTTGCCTTCTCAGGCGAGTCAGCCAGAGCGTCCATCGCATTGGCTAACTCATGCACATTACCCGGTTCGAATAAAATCCCTTCGACACCGTCACGAATTTGTTCCGGTATACCGCCGATGCGCGACCCGATAACCGGTTTGCCTAAGGACATCGCTTCTAATATCGCCATAGAACAGTTTTCATAGCATTCTGAAGGCAGGATCACCGCTCGCGCATGCTTAATAAGCTTATCGAGCGCCTCCCCTTGTTGCACATAACCTAAAAAATCAACATCAGGGTATTTGGCGGCTAATTCATCATGCAACGGACCGTGCCCCACAACTTTCAGCGGCGCGCTGTTCCGCATTTTTTTATGCGCTGCCAACAACGTTGCCACGCCCTTTTCACGGCTCAGACGGCCAAAGTACAGCATATAGCCTTCATCGCTTACTTCGGCCAGGGGACGGCTATCATCAACGCCATTGACGATGACATCAATGCGCGAATTTGGCAGCGTGCGCAGCAAAACACCGCGTAAAAAAACGCTCGGTGAAACAATCACATCCAGGGCCTGATAGTTTTGTGCAATGTACTGCCAGGTTGCCTCCAGGGAGAGCAGTAAACTTTTTGAGGCTGAACCTTCCTGACAACGATACCTGAAGGCGTTGAAAACCGTTCCGGTAATACAGGAATCACACACCTTGCCGTCGCGCAGCATAGAATACGCGGGGCACACAATCTTATAGTCATGCGCAGTCAGCACCGTTTTGCAGCCAAAATTGCGCGCAACTTTAATCAACGCCGGTGTTAACTGATGGTAGATGTTGTGAAAGTGGACGATATCCGGGCACTCTTTTTCTAAAAGCGCCAGCATTTTTTTGCAGGCCTGCGAATTATGAATAAAGTTAACCGCCGTTTTGATACCACCCAGCAGATTGTTCGCTTTGTGGTAGTCCACATTACTGACGAAATAATCCGTATAGTCCGAGGGGAAATTATTCTCATGCTGCATAGAGAAATCAATAACCTGCACTCCGGCCTGTTTCAGCATATCGCGCTCTTGAAAATAAACCGTTTCCGCGCCGCCTTTGATGAAAAAAAACTTGTTAACCAATAATACTTTCATGGCGCCTGCCCCGGTTATTCATGAATGATTTTACTGTTAGGCGGAGTCAGCGGATCGCGTACCGGATAAAAAATACCTTTGATCAGCCCCGCTGAGCGTACGATTAAATTAATAACGCTTTGCAGCCCATCTGTTAACGAGCGGTTTTGCACAATCTTCAACAAAGCAAACGCCAGTAATGGTAGAAGCGCAACGGCAAACACATTGATATTTAAACTGAGCAGCGCCACAAATAAGAGAATAAGGTAAAGCGCAAATACCGCCTCATTCTTCACGATGTTGAATGACTGGGAAAACCAAGGCTTCCCCCAACTACAACGCAAAAGCTCACCCGGTGCCTGGTAATAACCGCTGGTCCAGCGCCGCGCCAGCATCTTAAACGTCGGCAGCGTATGTGACGTATGGCTGAAGTAAGGAATATCCAGACGCCGCAGTTTATAGCCTGCTTCGATTAAACGCAGGCCCAGTTCAGCCTCTTCATACGCGTGCAAATTACGGTTAGTCAGATAACCAATTTTTTCAATTGCCGACCGACGATACAGCCCACCGCCACCCAGATGATCGCTATCCCCGAGTGGATAGATTTTATTAATGCGTTGCTTACGCGATTTAAATTCATAGTTAACGGCATCGTCCATTTCAACGGTTCCCGCAACGCCTGCATATTCTGGTTCGGCCTGCAAAAACGCGACCGCCTGATCCACAAAGCCCTCTTCCAGTTCCATGTCGCCGTCCATCAGCAGCAGATATTCCCCTTCACTATACAGATAACCTAACTGGTGCCCGACGCCACAGCAGCGATCGCCAGGGTCAGTTAAGGACACTACGGTCACCCCTTTATCGATCGCAAGCTGTTGGGTGTTATCCGTTGACAGACTATCTGCCACAATAATTTTGTGTGGATAATCAATAAGCTGCTTACGGATACTGTCAATCGTCTTCTCAATACATTTAGATTCATTGAGTGTTTTAATACTCACTGAAATAAACGGTTTTTGGTCCATACAATTACCCTACGCAGCGAAGGACGGTTCGACGAATCACTAAACTTGATCCTAGTGATAAATAGAACAGGAATTGTAACATCGGTGTAATCATCAGTATCTGGCTATAAGGTAAGCTAATTAAGCAACTAATCGCAAAAGCGTTAAACGCCGGTGCAAAGCTCAACAACTGAAGATCCTGCTGGTCCAGTTGCTCAAGCATCAGTAATGGCTTTGGCTGACAAACCTTCAGGATATAAATGAATAAGCTAATAAAGAGCAACGTGCCGATCACCCCCACTTCCCACAGCAGCATACTCAGGGAAGTCGAGTCAAGAATTAAGTTGTAGATAATATTCAAAAAGCCCGGCGACACCGTACTACCACTGTTAGTTGCATTGAGTCCGTAGCCAAATAACGTTCCTGAAAGCCCCCACAGATCGTTATTTTTCAACCAGAACAGGAACGTCGTAAAGCGCCCTAACTCACCGGTAGACATAATGTAGTTCGGATCAAAGATATAGCTTAAGGAGTCGATAAAAATACTTAACGAGCTTTTCGATGGATCGCCACCGAACGCCGTAGAATAATAGTACGCGAGGATCACAATCGACAGGCTAATAAGCAACAGCATTCCCGCCACAATAACCAATAACGTCTTCAGATTGACCTTACTAACGTCTTTGACGTAGCTCGGTGAAAGCCACACCCACGCCAGGAATATAGGCGATAGCAGAATGACAAACTTTACTTCACCAATGATGCATAACCCGATACCGAGAACAATATGCAGCGCCATGGATTTGAACGTGGTGAGTCCATGCTTATATTCTGAGACTTTTAACAACATAATTAACAGGCAAAACAGGCCCATTGCGGCAGTATTCCCGCCCCCCATGGGGTCACCGCCAAACGTGCCAACCACGGAGTCCCATTTCTCATCTTCACCACGCACCGCGACGCGCTGGGGAACGACCAGTAACACCTGATAAATCATTACCGGAATCTGCGCGTAAAACACCCAATACAGATAGCGCGTTGCGCGGTAAATCTGTGACTCCCGGCAAAAGCCCAGCAGCAAACAGATCATCACCAGCGACAGCGCAATTTCGTTTTTAAATGCCACAATCGCTACGGTGATCCCGCCCTGAATCAGCGTCGATGCTCCAGCCAGCACCAGAAACGAAAAGTACAATGCCAGGACAATCGTCTCCTGGGCATCCAGATGTAAGGAGCCATCACGCGTCTGCATCACCAATAATCCCACCATCAATAAGGTGAGGAAAAAAGGTATCCACAGCACTGACTGCATGCCGGTAAAGTATTGCACCAGGCCACACAGGATCAGCGTGACAAAGGTATAAACCTGTAAATAGTATCCGGTATTAAGCGTCATAGTATCACCGGCTTGTCTTTCAGGAGATTGGCTCGCTTATTCATTTTTAGATAAATGAAGACGTAGCGAATAAATGTCAGTGAAGAAAACAAGATGACCGACGTTGCATAATCTTTATAAAAATAGGGCGTCACAACAAAAGCGAAGAGTACAATTGCCAGCTGTTCCAGTTGGATGCGCAGAAAATAGCGATGGGAACCAAAAATAAGCTCTATCACCGTCAGAGGGCTTATCGCGAGCGCAGGGAATAAATAGGGCAACATGTAGCGTGACGTCTCAATGGAGTTAATCCAGTCTTCGCTAAAACCGAGGCGCATCACAATCGGATAGAAAATAAAAACCCCAAGGGTACAGATAACCCCTAATACCAGCAATAGCATACGTACCTTGGTATACTCCTGATAGTTAAAGGTATTATTTCTGAAGTCGATAGACCATTTGGAAAAAATAGTATTGCGCACCGCATTCCCGATGATCACCACCGGAGCCAGGCAAAAGCGGCTAACCACGGAAAAATAACCCGCCGTCAGCGCCGAGAACCAAAAGTTAATCAGCATAATAGGCAAATTGCTGCTGGCCATCGCCAACACTTCCGCGCTGCCCACTTTGGTAATGTGATGAATATTCTGTTTGAAAAAATGCCAATTACTGGCGGGTCGCAGATGTCTGGCCGCCACCGAACGAATATCAAACGAATGCAAAATACAACTTATGGTCAGCACCATCGTCGCGCAGGCCCACGACCAATAAAATAGTTGTACATGGTGCGTAAGAAGAACGGAAAGTACAACGACCACAGAAACAGAAATACGCTGGAAAATCAGAAAACGAAAGTTGGCCGTGCGTAGCGACAGGTTTTCTGAGATTAAAACCCACGCCGTTGCCAGCGTTAGCAAATAGAGAAACAGGATGTTCTGGTGAAACAGCCACGCGGTAAGCACGGCGTAAGGTAAGGCAATGATCGTGCTTTGGATCAGGCAAAACACAACATTCTGTACCAGTTCGTCATCCTGCTGCTTAGGAATTAACAGTTGTGATGCAAAGGTACACACCTGAGCGCCCACCACGGCGATGCTGTAGTTGAGCGCATAAAGCCCCACTTCAGCCATATCGTACTTGTGTGAAATCAACCAAATAGACAGTGCACCAATCAACTGCGAGATGACTGATGAACCGGCTATTGTGGAAGCGCTCTTCAGTAGACTCATACGCGGCCTGGCGTTGCCATCAGTTGATCGGTACTGAAGTTCAGTGAACGCAGACCTTCTTGCGTCTCAAGATCCTTTTCTTCAACTGCATTGAGCACCGCACCAATCACCACGCCGTTATTTTCCTCGATCTTATCCAGCGCGTTGGCGATTTGTCCCGCCGACCCCACCCCGGCTTTCACAATGAAAACAACGCCATCGACGGCACGTTTGATCAGTTGAACATCCTGACTCTGATTCACAGCAGCAACATCAATAATGATGCGCTGATAATGCGATTTCAACTCGCGCATTAAGAGTTCAACATGCTCCGAAGACAGCATCAGTAAAGATGAGATGGTGCTCTTACCGTGAGGAATAAAGTCGAGATTATCACTGAGTTTGATCCGCGCCTGTTCAAGCTCTGTCTCCCCGCGTAACAGTTCCGCTAAGCCTACAGATGTAGCTGACGCCAGCTCGGATGTGAGCCCACCAGTGTTAAAGAAATCCGCATCAATAAGCAGTGTTTTCTGGTCGAAACTAAAAGAGTTCGCTAACAGATTCGCCAACAAAGAACGCCCATCGCCGTGCTCCGTTGACGCCACGGCGAGCGTCTGTAAAGGTCGCCTATCCAGCATAATCCGGGTACGGATACCGTGCACAATATCGGCATTCAGCGGGTTCTTCATGATCATGTCCCGCACCTGCGCGCGCCCTGAGATTCCGCTAAAACGACGAATTTCACCCAACGGAACAACATTGAGCCGTTTTTTCATGCGACTGAGGGTACCGATTGAGTTATCCATTGCCGCTTTGACAATGAAATACATGATGCAGAACACCACCACCAGCATGACCACCATCAGCAACAGCAAAGATTTATTCGGTTTCGCCGGTTTTAACGCGGGTACCGCAGGGTCGTATAACACCGCATCGGCATTCACGCCGGACAGCGACAGCTCCTGAGTACGTTGATAAAGCGATTTATACAGGTCTTCCATTTTATCTAACGACAGCTTTTGACTGTTCCAGACATCCCGTTTTGACGCCATTTTCTGGAAGATCTCTTTCTGCTCAGCCACCTGCTGTTGATAGTTTTTTTCGTCCGCCAGCGCTGCCAGATATTGCTGACGTAAACCGACCTTCAGCTCACCCAACACTCGTCCGGTCTGGCTTTGGATCGACTGAACATCGGCTTCTGCTTTTAAAATGGCAGGATTTTTTGGCCCATAGACTTTACGCTGTTCGGACAACGTTCGTTGCGCCTGAATCAACGCAATGCGCAAATCCTGGATCTGAGCGTGGTTAGAGACCGAAGGCAGCGAGATAACGCTCTCAATGGACTTACCTCCCCCGTTCACCTCGTTATAGACGGATTCAGCGGCAACCCGACGCTGGGTCGCATCGGCCAGGCGATTGGTTACGATACTTAACTGCTCGGTTTCAAAACCATCGATACCGCGGAAGGTCAGCAGCCCGGCATTTTTCAGATAGCTGTCCATCTCGTCTTTTTGCTTAGCTATCGACTTCTGAATCTCTTCCATTTTTTCAAAATTCAGTTCGCGAGCTTTCTCCACCTTCAGGCGTTTCTGCTCCACCGTGTAGTTGATGAAAGCCTGCGCGACGCCATTCGCAATGTCAGCCGCAACCTGAGGGGACGTTGATTCATAGGTAATAGACGCCAGGTTCGTCGTACGAATACCAATGACATTCAGATTTTTCGCCAGCGTTTTCAGCGCTTGCTCCATTCTCAGTTGTCGACTTTCATTGCTATCAGCCCCCTGAGCACCGGCTTTTTCCCCGGTAAACTCCGGGTTTTCATCCAGCTTCATATCACGTACGGCTTGCTCCAGCACAATACGTGAATGCATCAACGCATATTGTGTTTCGTAGTAACCACTGCGCGTTGAATCGAAACCATCAACCTGTGGAAACGGAGAAACGTTATCAGCCTGCGCCTTAATCAGCACCGTCGCCGTTGAAACATACTTTGAAGACATCATGCTGATTAACGGATACGCGACGACCCCGGCAACGATACCGGCCAGCGCGATTTTCCAGGCGTTCTTTTTCAGCTCTTTGGCAAAGCGGGAGAATTCGACACTGCTTTCTCGTTTTTTGCCGTTTTCCACTATTGATAGTTTCATCGTCAGAAGAACCCCATGCCAATAATCACGACATCCCCAGGATGAACAGAGTGCGTTAAATCGACATTCTCAAGCAGCTGATTGCTCCCTGACAGGCGAATGTTGATATCTTTTCGGTCAGCACGATCTGTAAATCCACCCGCCTGCGCAATAGATTTCTCGACGGTAAGCCCTGGCTCATAGGCGAAGCCATTTGGACTTTTTACCTCACCTGAAACATAGTATTTGCGGAACTCGGCAATACTCACCGTCACCATCGGAGATGTAAAATAATCTCCGGTCAGGCGTTGAGTTAATTCTTTAGTCACTTGATCAACGGTTTTATCTTGTAATTTAAGAGCACCAACAAACGGGAAATTAATTTCCCCGCTCTTATCCAAAATAAACCGCATCGTCATATCGGGTTGACCATGAACAGCGATATTGACCGTATCCCCCGCCCCAAGCCGGTAATCCTGCTGAACAGTAGCAGGATCGTCCATTAATCGCGGGCTGGACGCTGTGCATCCGACCAACAGGATACTGAATAGCAAAACCGCGCACAGTTCTATTATTTTCATTTTAGATCTGAACCTTAGCTTTAAGCATAATCATAGAATTATCATAACCCAACGTTCTAATGACTTCCTGATTGTCGTTGGGACCGATATAAAACGAGTCAGTATCCTTATTCGAATTTAATGTATCTATCTGATATTTAATCTCAAAATTAACCGACGGCGTGTAGTCATAGCTCATGGTGACGCTAAACACGCCATCTTTATCATGCCGATCCTTGTTCTGTTTTTTATAGTCTTCCGAAGTGAATGAGTAGTCCAATAAAGTAGAAAAACGAGTACCTAACCAGAAATGCTGGTAAGAAAGGCCATACTGGGTCACTAAAATATATCCCCCAACTTCCGATGGGTCTTTAATGCTTTGCGCAGAATGGGCCGTGAAAACAGACTGCTGTAACGGCTTCCACTCCGCTTTTATGTCCCAGTTTAGACCATTAAAATCATGCGAGTTTGCGTTGTTTTCAAATGTTTTATACAGCCATGAAATATTCATGTCGACATTGGTTTTCCCCGTCAACTGCGACTTCAGGCCATACAGCAAATAATACTCATTAGTGTCTTTATCTGAATTGTTATCATAGCGACGCTGGTTAGTAATAAAGCTATAGCGAAAGCGCGTTCTGGATGAGTATTGGTCAAAAACTTCCGCTATCAGGCTATTTTCATGCCATTCCTGTTCCTGAATATAATTGTAGAAGTCCTCACTGCTGTCCCGAACATCAGAGGTGTTACCGAAAGTCAGTTTTTTGTATAACAACGCCAGTTCCGCTTTGCCGCGACCATCAGGCGCACCGTAGCTGTAGCGCAATTCACTATTGATAAAATTCGTCGTCAGCGGAGATTTAATCCCATACTGCTCAAACTGACTCGGTAGAAAACCCTCGGTGATATCACGGCCGCGGGATTCATGCCCAAGCGAATCCTCCAGATTGAGGGTTAAGCCATGCTTGAGCCCATAACGCCAGGCACCGTTAAAACGGAAAAAATGATCGTTGTAGTTATCAGCAGAATCGCTTGAGTAGTTACGATAATCCCCAGAGTACATCAGCAAATACTTATCCTGACCACGCTCTCCAATCATACTCAGAACGGGCGTAGCACTCTGAAACGAGGAACCGATAGCATCGCTGCTATGTGGCTGATAAGACACGTTATCATTATAACCATAGTCCACAGCGACCTTGCCCTGGAAGTCTATCCCCGCAAAGCCAATGTGTGATTTCGGTGTTAAATCAGCCCATGCGGACTGCGATATCACGATTCCGGTAATAACGAGTAATTTAGTATGCATTCTTACCGACAAATCCTTTGAAAATAGTTTTAATAATAATTTTTATATCCAGCCATAACGACCAGTTTTGAATGTACTCAATATCGTACTGAACCCTTTTTTCCATCTTATAAAGCGCATCGATTTCCCCGCGGAACCCGTTGATCTGCGCAAGCCCAGTGATCCCTGGCTTAACTTTATGGCGAATCATGTAATTTTCGACCTGTTTGCGGTACTGCTCATTATGCGTAACCGCATGAGGTCTGGGACCGACAATCGACATACTTCCCTGCAAAACATTAATAAATTGCGGAAGTTCATCCAGCGAAGTGCGGCGCAAAAAGCTCCCGAATTTGGTTACCCGTGGATCGTTTTTAGTGGCCTGAATAACCGTATCGGAATTCTCCATGACGCGCATAGAACGAAACTTCCAGACCTTAATTTTTTGCCCGCTCAAGCCATAGCGGTCCTGTTTGAAAAAAACAGGCCCACGGGACGTGAGTTTGATACCAATGGCAATCGCCAGCATCAGGGAGGAAATCATCACCATAATGACGCTGCCAAGAACCAAATCTTCCGCCCGCTTAATAAACGAGCCAGCCCCCTCAAAAGGTGAACTAAAGATACCGATAGTTTGCAGATTGTGGATGGATCGTAACTTGGACATGTTGTTACTGTAGGTATAAAAGTCAGGGACAATATAGGTATCTACGGTGGTGTCTGACATCATGGCCAAAAAGTGACGAATGCGATGTAAAGCAACCATCGGTAAAGCAATATAGATTTCGTCTATGTTTCCCTTCTTGGCTTCCTCGACCAGATTGATAACCGGACCACGAAAGGGACTTTTAACCTTATCAACGACATCGCCACAACGAGATAAGGCGCGCTCATCATAAAAGGCCAGATCTAATGTGATATTGGCGTATTCATTCATTAGCGCGGTTTCTGCGGCCAGACCATTGTCGGTCAGACCAATAATCGCCACCCGTATACTCTTTTTCGTTGAATACTTAAAAATAAAAAAACGAATGTAGTAAAGAAAAGGTAATGGAATGAAGTACCAGTAAATAATGGCTGAATAAAAAGGGGAAGGCAGTCTGTCTAAGTAGCCCAGTGACTCAGGTTCAGCCACCGTCATACTGACCAGTTCGTTAAAAAAAATCGCCAGCAGCGTACAAAAAACCAAGCGCTTTTGATTACGTAAACCGATCGTCTTAATCTTTTGCTGGTACATTTTAATGTATTCAGCAAACAGCAAGAAAAAGATGGAGAAGAGAAGACTCAAAATGGCAATGGTGTTAAAGGGCACCAAACCCAGCAAATGGGCGCTAAAAATTAACGTCACATTGATAACAATGAAATCGACCAGTTTTAAAAAGACTGGATATCCCTGGCTGCTAATCTTTAGCGATTTTTTAAGCATATCTCAGCCCATTATTTATTGATCTTTAATTGTTTTTTTCTCATTTCATGTTGCTAATTATATCACAAGTCTAAAAAACGCAATGGCACATTGTCAGTAAATGTAAAAAATAATACTCATTACTGTGACAACCCTCTCCAGTGAAATCGTATCTATATGATTTTAATGCAGTTGATATCAATAGGATTTTTATCTACCTCAGCAAAAAAGATAACCTTTAACAACATTATCGCTATTGACAGATAACATCTCATGGTCTAAGAAAAAGTGTTTTATGTATGATAAATTGCACAAAAGTATTGTTTCAGTGACGTTGAATCACTTTAGCGTTACTGTTTAATACAGTAATTAAAATAAAAACAGCTGCTTTAAGACAACATTTCAAATGATATTAATAATACAATTAATTACTTTTTATTATAATTAAACAACAAATATCATCACCATGAATACCTCATACGGTAACGCTTAAAAAGCGTACCTGAACCCTCAGCCCACCTAATGTCTCACTACGCGTTAGCTGAGGATGCGTGCGATGCAGGCGAGCAATATCATTGACCAGCGCCAGGCCGATCCCGGCGCCTGGGACATTGCCTACGTTATCAAGACGATGAAACGGTAGCAGAGCCTGATGAACCATCTGCTCATCTATGCCCGGTCCGCTATCTTCGACCACCAGCACCACGGCCTCTCCTTCTCGTTGCAGTCGGGCGGTCACCATCCCCTGTGACGGCGTGTATTTCAGTGCGTTATCCAGCAGATTCCCACACAGTTCACCGAGCAGCACTTCATCTCCCTCGACCCACACCGCGTCCTGTTCCCCTTCATAGCCCAGATCGATCCCTTTACTACGCGACTGCGCCAGTCGGGTAAAACAGCTGGTTTGCACCACCTCATACAGATTAACCGGCGAGAAATGCCTTTCCCCCTGCTCCTTGCGCTTCACCGCAGACAACTGCAACAGCCTCTCCGTCAGTTGAATGGTATTATCGAGCGTGCTACTCATGGCTTGTAAACTCTCATACCATTGCCGCGGTTCGGTGCTGGCGAGAGCCACCGATGCCTGAGTTTTCAGTACCGCCAACGGCGTTTTGAGCTGATGGGAAGCATCCGCGCTGAAGCGCTCCTGACGAGAGATCAGACCGCGAAGTCGGTCCAGATAACGGTTGAAAGCCACAATCAGCAGACGGGTTTCCGACCATGGCAGCAGTTCCGGCAGCGGTGTCAGCAAGCCTGGCTCACGACGCACCATCAGCGATGACAGCTGGCGCATCGGGCGCAGCACCCGGCGCAGCAGCCAGCCAACCAGCACCAGCGTCAGCAGCACCAGTAGCCCTTGCGAAACCCACGAGGAAAACAGCAGCTGTCGCGCCAGATAGCGCCGCGATTGCAGCGTTTCGGCAACATAAATCTCCGCCATGCCGACAATGCCGCCTTCGTTGACGGGCTGCAGCAGACGCGCCACACGGATTGCCTCACCGCGATATTCAGTGTGATAAAACCATGCCAGCGCCGGATAAAGCCGCGTGCGCGAGGTAGCTGGCGGCATCGCCGGTAAATCGTCATAACCAGAGATAACCTTCCCCGCCGGATCAACCACTTTGTAGTACAGTCGGTCATTCATATTCAATTCAAAGCTGTCCAGCACCACCCATGGCACGTTCACTTCCAGCTGTTTATTGCGCACCACCAGCCGCTCGGAAACGGTCCTGGCGGATGAAAGGAGCGTGCGGTCATACGCCTGGGTCGCCGCCTGTAGCGCACTGACATAGCTGTTAAATGCCGACAGCCCCCACAGCAACATTAGCGGCAAGCCCAGAAACATCAGCAGTTGCAGGTACAACGATTGGGGTTTAACCCACTTCATCGCTACGCTCCAGCACATAGCCCAGACCGCGCAGCGTAGCAATACGCACATCGCTTCCCTGTAGCTTTTTGCGCAAACGATGGATATACAGCTCAATGCTTTCGGGACTAACCTCATCACTCAGGCTGAAGACCTGCTCAAACAACTGCTGACGTGAAACCGGCCGCAACCGACGGTACATCAGCACCGTCAACAGCGCCTGTTCACGTGGCGTGAGCGCCAACGGCTGCCCCTGCAACAGAAAATAGCCTTCATCGTGAAACGCCAGCTCCCCCAGTTGCTGTATGCCTTGCACCTGTCCCGCACTGCGACGCAGCAAGGCCCGCAGCCGGGCATCCAGTTCCTCGATTTCAAACGGCTTTGCCAGATAATCATCGGCTCCGACGTTCAACCCTTTCACCCTATCGGCCACCGCGCTACGCGCCGTCAGCAGCAGGACAGGAAGCGTCTGCCCGCGTTTGCGCAGCCGCTGAACGACTTCCAGACCATCCAGCCCCGGCATATTGATGTCCAGCACCGCCAGCGCATACGTTTCGCTATGTAAAAGATGGTCGGCTGCCAGGCCATCAAACACGCAGTCAACGGCAAAACCGTTTTGCACCAGCGCTTTCTCCAGCCAGTGAGCTAACTCACGGTTATCTTCCGCTAATAAGAGACGCATATCACATCCTGTAAAGTTTCTGCCGCATTGAAAGGGAATTGAAAGGTTAATGTTTTAACAATCACGCAACCGAACTGCTACACATCGGCTCACATAATCACAAAAATCTTCTTCCGTACCCGAAAATCCGGTTTTCCGGCGTGAGGATAAACAATGAAAAAACAGTTACTTCGTACCCTTACTGCAAGCATTTTATTGATGAGTACCTCTGTACTGGCGGAACAAGCGCCATCGCGCACTGAATGTATCGCCCCTGCTAAACCCGGCGGCGGTTTCGATCTCACCTGTAAGTTGATTCAGGTGAGCATGATGGAAACCGGCGCTATCGAAAAACCGATGCGCGTCACCTACATGCCCGGTGGCGTTGGTGCCGTGGCCTATAACGCGATCGTCGCTCAACGCCCGGCTGAAGCGGGAACCGTAGTGGCCTTCTCCGGCGGCTCACTGCTGAACCTGTCACAGGGCAAGTTTGGTCGCTACGGCGTGGATGATGTCCGCTGGCTGGCAAGTGTGGGTACCGACTACGGCATGATTGCCGTGCGCCAGGACTCACCGTGGAAAACGCTGAAAGATCTGCTGACGGCAATGGAAAAAGACCCTAACAGCGTGGTCATTGGTGCAGGTGCCTCTATCGGTAGCCAGGACTGGATGAAGTCGGCGCTGCTGGCGCAAAAAGCCAATGTCGATCCACACAAGATGCGCTATGTGGCCTTTGAAGGCGGTGGCGAGCCGGTTACCGCACTGATGGGCAATCACGTGCAGGTGGTTTCCGGCGATCTCAGTGAGATGGTGCCTTACCTCAGCGGCGACAAAATCCGCGTGCTCGCGGTGTTCTCTGATGAACGCCTGCCGGGACAGTTAGCCAACGTGCCAACCGCCAAAGAGCAGGGTTATGACCTCGTGTGGCCTATCATTCGTGGCTTCTACGTTGGGCCAAAAGTCAGCGACGCCGAGTATCAGTGGTGGGTTGATGCCTTTAACAAACTCCAGCAGACCGATGAGTTTAAAAAGCAGCGCGATCTGCGCGGCCTGTTTGAATTCAACATGAGTGGCAAACAGCTCGACGACTACGTGAAAAAGCAGGTCACGGATTATCGTGAGCAGGCGAAAGCCTTCGGTCTGGCGAAGTAAACGCAGAGGCAAAGATGATGAGCGATCGTATTTTCGCAGGTATCTGGCTGTTGCTCTGCATAGCCGGGCTGTTCGTGGCCTGGCAAATCAGCAGCGAATACAGCTATGAACCCGTAGGGCCGCGTCCCTTCCCGCTTGGCATTATCGGTCTGATGTTGGTCTGTGCCGTGGCGCTGCTGTTGCGCCATCCGGACACCATCAGTTGGCCCCGTCGCCACGTGCTGCAAAAGCTGCTGACGATGGTCATTGTTCTGTTGATGTACGCCTGGGGTTTTGAGTGGCTCGGTTTTCCCATCGCCACCGCCATTCTCACCGTGGTGATTGGCATGCTGTTCGGTGCAACCATCCCGGCTGCGGGTATTTCCGGCGCGGTGCTCGGCATTCTGCTGTGGTATGCCTTTGACCGACTGCTTGACGTCACCTTACCACTCGGCGCCAGGCTGGGTTAACGGAGAAACGATGGATACCTGGATTTATCTTTCTCAGGGTTTCGCGGTGGCAATGACACCGGAAAACCTGGTCATCGCCTTGATAGGCTGTTTTGTCGGCACCATTGTGGGTTTGCTGCCCGGCCTTGGACCGATCAACGGCGTGGCGATCCTGCTGCCGCTGGCCTTTGCTTTGCATCTGCCCGCAGAATCCGCGCTGATCCTGCTGGCTACAGTCTACATAGGCTGTGAATATGGCGGGCGCATCTCCTCCATCCTGTTGAATGTTCCCGGCGATGCGGCGGCGATTATGACCGCGCTGGATGGTTACCCTATGGCGCAGCAAGGACGCGGTGGCGTGGCGCTCTCTATCTCGGCGGTCAGCTCTTTCTTTGGTTCGCTTATCGCCATCGGCGGCATCATTCTGTTTGCCCCGGCGTTAGCCCAATGGTCGCTGGCCTTCGGTCCGGCGGAATACTTTGCCTTAATGGTTTTCGCCATTGCCTGTCTCGGCAGCATGATGGCGCAAAATCCGCTGAAATCATTTCTGGCAGCGCTTATCGGTCTCGGACTTGCGACCGTCGGCGTAGACGCCAACACCGGGGTTTATCGCTTTACTTTTGACAGTGTCCATCTCTCTGACGGTGTGCAGTTTATCGTGGTGGTGATTGGGCTGTTCTCTGTCTCTGAAATATTGTTAATGCTGGAACATACCAGCAGTGGCCAGACGCTGGTGCGTAAAACGGGCCGCATGTTGTTCAACGCCAAAGAAGGCGCACAGTGCGTAGGGGCCACCCTGCGTTCATCAGTGATTGGCTTTTTCGTCGGCGTTCTGCCTGGCGCTGGCGCCACCATTGCCAGTGCCATCACCTACATGACCGAGAAAAAGCTCAGCGGCAACAGCGACAGCTTTGGCAAGGGGGATATTCGCGGCGTTGCGGCGCCAGAAGCCGCCAACAACGCCTCGGCCTGCGGCTCTTTTATTCCGATGCTTACGCTCGGCGTGCCGGGCTCCGGTACCACGGCGGTGATGATGGGCGCGCTAACGCTGTACAACATCACCCCGGGTCCAGCCATGTTTACCGAGCAGCCGGATATCGTTTGGGGGCTGATTGCAGCGCTGCTGATTGCTAACGTAATGCTGCTGGTGATGAATATTCCGCTGATCGGTCTGTTTACCCGCATGCTGACCATCCCGCTGTGGTTTTTGGTACCGGCTATCGCGGCAGTTTCCGCAGTTGGCGTGTACGCCGTTCACAGCACCACCTTCGATTTGGTATTGATGGTCGCCCTCGGCGTGCTGGGCTACATCCTGCGTAAAATGCACTTCCCAATGTCGCCATTGATTCTGGGCTTCGTTCTCGGGGAAATGCTGGAGCAGAACCTGCGCCGGGCGTTGTCTATCAGTAACGGCAGTATGGATATTCTGTGGGCCAGCGGCGTGGCGAAAGTGCTGCTGGTGATGGCGGTACTGGTTATCGTGGTCCCGCCAGTGCTGCGCATGATCCGTAAACGCAACAGCAAACCGCAGGTGGATATCGGCTAACAAATTGCCGGATGGCGGCGCTATTGCGCCCTATCCGGCCTACAATTTGGCTCGGTTGTAGGCCGGATAAGCGCAACGCCATCCGGCATTTTCATCTTCAGCGCAAACTTCGCGTTCCTTCCAGCAGGTGCTCAACAAACCGTGTCAGCTTAGGCAACGGACGCAAATCCTGTCGCCACAGCAAATGAATTGGCCGCGGCTGCGGCGTAAACCCTTCCAGGATCCGAATCAATTTCCCCGTAGCCAGTTCTTGCGCCAGCAGCACCTCAGGTTGCAATAACAGCCCAGCCCCCGCTACTGCCGCCATACGCAGGCCATGACCATCGTTACAGCGCAGGATCGCATCGCGCTTCCATCTGACCTCCCCCGTCACGCCAGGCAGTATCCACTCGTTGCGAGCCGTCCACACGGTATGGGACAGGCACAGATGATCCACCAGATCCGCGGGCGTCCGGGGGGTGCCATGGCGGGCAAGATAATCTGGCGAAGCACAAATTGCCATACGGTAGGGACACAGGTATTTCGCCACCACGTCTGTCTGATGGATATCGCCAATGCGGATCGCCAGATCGACACCTTCATTCACCAGATCAACCATCCGGTTGGTGAGATCCAGTTCAATACGCACCTCTGGCCAGGTCTGTAAAAACGCAGCGGCCAGCGGCGAGATCACGCAAGCGCCAAAAGAAGTGGGCGCGCTAATGCGCAGCGTCCCCGCAGGTGCCAGCCGCAGACGTTCTACTGAACGTTCGGCTATCGATACCTGCTCCAGCACACGACGGGCTTCTTCAAAATAGACACGTCCGGCATCGGTCAGACTCTGGCGGCGCGTATTGCGCTCCAGCAAACGCGTGCCGAGCTGCGCTTCCAGTTGGGTGATATATTTTCCCACCATCACCGCAGACATCTCGAGCCTCGTCGCCGCAGAAGTAAAGCTCCCACTCTCCACCACGGCGACAAACGTTTCCATGCCGCGCAGTTTATCCATATTACAAACCCCTGGTTAGTAATCATCTAACTTTTAGCCAGTTTATCTGATTTCATTTTCATTAAAGAATAGCGGCTCACACTATTGCGGAGGTGGTTATGAAAATCGTCATTATTGGTGCCAGTGGTACAGTGGGTCGCGCAGTTACAGAAGCATTGAGCCGTAAACATGAGGTGGTCCGCGTGGGTCGTACTCAGGGGGATTACCAGGTCGATATCACCTCGCAGGAGAGTGTCGAGGCCTTGTTTGAAAAAGTCGGTCGGGTAGATGCGATCGTTTCCGCCACCGGTAATCTGTTCTTTGGGCCGCTGTCGACAATGACCGACCAGGACTTTAATCAGGGGCTTCAGGATAAGCTATTAGGCCAGATACGCCTGGCATTAACCGGGCAGCATTTCTTGAATGATGGCGGATCGATAACGTTAATTAGTGGCATTATCGCCCACGAGCCCATCGCCCAGGGGACAAACGCCGCAACGATTAATGCCGGGCTGGAAGGATTTGTTCGCGCCGCGGCCTGTGAACTAGGCCATGGTCAACGCATTAACCTGATAAGTCCGACCGTGCTGAGTGAATCCGCCGAAGCTTACGACAGTTTCTTCCCGGGCTTTGAAAGCGTGCCCGCCACCACCGTCGCCAACGCCTACCGCCGCAGTGTGGAAGGCATCCAAACCGGGCGTATTTATAAAGTCGGTTACTGACTTTGCCGCTGCCGTTGACTCATCACCAACGGCAGCGTGATTAACCCACTGTTTTAAAATACTTTATCTTTTCCCTCGCATTAATCCACACCCTTCATAATGTTAAATAATTGTTGCTTTTGATCACAAATAATAAACAAACAAGTTCATTCTGTGCGCGTTTTTCAAAAATGTAGATATTTTTAATTTATGGCTATGAAACGAGCTGCGCCATATCTCCCTGACAATCTACTGAGAGGAACGATTTGATGAACGCACTGACTGCCGTAAAACCGAACGCTGAAGATCCAGCCCAGCACTACAGCGGTTTCACGCTGAAACCGTCAGCCCAATCCCCACGCCTGCTGGAGCTGACTTTTTCTGCTGAGACCACTGAGCAATTTCTGCAGGCCGTCGCGCAGTGGCCGGTTCAGGCGCTGGAATACAAATCCTTCTTGCGCTTCAAAGTGGGCAAAATCCTCGACGACCTGTGCGGCAATCAGTTACAGCCCCTGCTGCTGAAAACCCTGCTCGATCGTGCCGAAGGCGCACTGCTAATCAATGCCGTTGGCGTAGACGACGTGGCGCAGGCGGAAGAGATGGTCAAGCTGGCAACGGCGGTAGCGCACCTCATCGGACGCTCTAATTTTGATGCGATGAGCGGTCAATATTACGCTCGTTTTGTGGTGAAAAACGTCGATAACTCAGACAGCTATCTGCGCCAGCCTCACCGAGTGATGGAATTGCACAACGACGGAACCTACCTCGAAGAAATCACCGATTACGTGCTGATGATGAAGATCGACGAGCAGAACATGACCGGCGGTAACTCGCTGCTACTGCACCTCGACGACTGGGAGCATCTGGAGCAGTACTTTACCCATCCTCTGGCGCGTCGCGCCATGCGCTTTGCCGCACCGCCAAGCAAAAACGTCAGTCAGGAAGTGTTCCATCCGGTATTTGACGTTGACCAGCAGGGCCGCCCGGTAATGCGTTACATCGACCAGTTCGTCCAGCCAAAAGACTATGAAGAAGGCGTCTGGCTGAGTGACCTGTCCGATGCGCTGGAAACCAGCAAGAGCATTATTTCCGTTCCGGTTTCAGTAGGTAAATTCCTGCTGATCAACAACCTGTTCTGGCTGCACGGGCGCGATCGTTTCACTTCGCATCCGGACTTGCGCCGCGAACTGATGCGCCAGCGTGGTTATTTTGCGTACGCGACAAACCACTACCAGACCCATCAGTAAGCGCGAAGGAAAAGCGGATGTATGATTTTGTGATTATTGGCGGCGGCATTATCGGCATGTCGACCGCCATGCAATTGATTGATGTCTATCCGGACGCCAAAATCGCGCTACTGGAAAAAGAGCCCGGCCCGGCCTGCCACCAGACGGGCCATAACAGCGGCGTCATTCACGCCGGGGTCTATTACACCCCCGGCAGCCTGAAGGCTCAGTTTTGCCTGGCCGGAAATCGCGCCACAAAAGCCTTTTGCGACCAAAACGGTATCCGCTACGACGTCTGCGGAAAAATGCTGGTTGCCACCTCCGCTCTGGAAATGGAGCGCATGCGCGCGCTTTGGGATCGCACCGCTGCTAACGGTCTGGAGCGCGAATGGCTGAATGCGCAGGAACTTCGCGAGCGTGAACCCAATATCACCGGACTGGGCGGCATTTTTGTCCCGTCGAGCGGGATTGTCAGCTACCGCGAAGTCACCGCCGCGATGGCGAAGATTTTCCAGGCCAAAGGCGGGGAGATTATTTACAACGCCGAGGTCAGCGCGCTGAAAGAGCATGCTGCGGGCGTGATTGTCCGTACCCGTCAGGGCCAGGAATATGAAGGCGCGACGCTGATTAGCTGTTCTGGCCTGATGGCGGACCGACTGGTAAAAATGCTCGGCGTTGAACCTGGCTTTATCATCTGTCCGTTCCGGGGCGAATATTTCCGCCTGGCGCCAGAACATAATCAGATAGTTAACCATTTGATCTACCCCATCCCCGACCCGGCGATGCCGTTTCTCGGCGTTCATCTGACCCGGATGATTGACGGCAGCGTCACCGTCGGCCCCAACGCGGTACTGGCATTTAAACGTGAAGGCTACCGTAAACGTGACTTCTCGCTCAGCGATACGCTGGAGATCCTCGGCTCTTCTGGTATTCGCCGCGTGCTGCAAAACAACCTGCGCTCAGGGCTTGGTGAAATGAAGAATTCGCTGTGCAAAAGCGGTTATCTGCGGCTGGTACAAAAGTACTGCCCGAGCCTGACGCTCAAGGATCTGCAACCGTGGCCTGCGGGCGTACGGGCACAGGCGGTATCACCTGATGGCAAGCTTATCGACGATTTTCTGTTTGTCACCACGCCACGCTCAATTCACACCTGTAACGCCCCTTCTCCGGCGGCAACGTCGGCGATCCCTATCGGCGCACATATTGTCAGCAAAGTTCATGCGCTGCTGGAGAACCAGAGTAATCCCGGACGCACGCTGCGTGCGGCACGTAGCGTGGAGACATTACACGCCGCATTTACCCGTTAAACCGATTAAGACAGGAAGCAATCATGCAACTTAACGATCCAACCTTATTTCGCCAGCAGGCACTGATCGACGGCAACTGGCGTGACGCCAACAGCGGCGAGACCATCGCGGTAACCAATCCCGCCAACGGTCAGCAATTGGGTAGCGTACCTAAAATGGGGGCAGATGAAACCCGCGAAGCGATTAACGCCGCTAACCGCGCCTTACCGGCCTGGCGTGCGCTGACCGCCAAAGAGCGAGCCAATATCCTGCGCCGCTGGTTCAACCTGATGATTGAGCATCAGGACGATCTCGCCCACCTGATGACCCTGGAACAGGGTAAACCGCTGGCGGAGGCCAAAGGCGAAATCACCTATGCCGCCTCATTTATTGAGTGGTTTGCCGAAGAGGGCAAACGCATCTATGGCGATACGATCCCTGGTCATCAGGCCGATAAGCGTCTGCTCGTCATCAAGCAGCCGATCGGCGTTACCGCCGCGATTACGCCGTGGAACTTCCCCTCAGCGATGATCACCCGTAAAGCCGGTCCGGCGCTGGCAGCTGGCTGTACGATGGTGCTTAAACCCGCCAGCCAGACCCCTTACTCCGCACTGGCGCTGGCAGAACTGGCTAATCGCGCCGGGATCCCGGCAGGCGTTTTCAGCGTAGTGACCGGTTCTGCAAGCGAGGTTGGTAACGAGCTGACCGGCAACCCGCTGGTGCGCAAGCTGTCATTTACCGGCTCGACCGAAATCGGCCGTCAGTTAATGCAGCAGTGCGCCAAAGACATCAAAAAAGTATCGCTGGAGCTGGGCGGCAATGCGCCGTTTATCGTCTTTGACGATGCCGATCTTGATAAAGCCGTGGAGGGCGCGCTGGCATCGAAGTTCCGTAACGCTGGTCAAACCTGCGTCTGCGCCAACCGCCTGTACGTGCAGGACGGCGTGTATGAGCGCTTTGCTGAAAAACTCCAGCAGGCGGTGAGCAAGCTGCATCTCGGCGATGGTCTGCAACCTGACGTCACCACCGGACCGCTGATCGACGAGAAAGCGGTTGCCAAAGTGCAGGAACACATCGCCGATGCTCTGGATAAAGGCGCACGCATTATCGCGGGCGGCAAGCCTCACGCGCTGGGCGGTAACTTCTTCCAGCCCACCATCCTGGTGGATGTGCCAGATAACGCGAAGGTCGCCAAAGAAGAAACGTTCGGACCGCTGGCTCCGCTGTTTCGTTTTAAAGACGAAGCTGACGTCATCGCTCAGGCCAACGACACTGAGTTTGGTCTGGCCGCCTATTTCTACGCCCGTGATTTAAGCCGCGTCTTCCGCGTTGGCGAAGCGCTGGAGTACGGCATCGTCGGGATTAACACCGGCATTATCTCCAACGAAGTCGCCCCGTTTGGGGGGATAAAAGCCTCCGGTCTTGGCCGTGAAGGATCGAAATACGGTATCGAAGACTACTTAGAAATCAAATATATGTGCATCGGCCTTTAATAAAACAAATACTGGAGAATACCTGATGAGCACCAACAAAGAACTAATGCAACGTCGCAGCAACGCCGTTCCCCGTGGCGTAGGCCAGATCCACCCTATTTTTGCCGAGCGGGCAGAAAACTGTCGGGTTTGGGACGTTGAAGGCCGTGAATTCCTCGACTTTGCTGGCGGTATTGCGGTGCTGAACACCGGTCACCTGCATCCGCAGATCGTCTCTGCGGTAGAAGCGCAGTTGAAAAAGCTGTCTCATACCTGTTTCCAGGTGCTGGCCTATGAGCCGTACCTGGAGCTGTGTGAAATCATGAATAAGAAAGTGCCGGGTGATTTCGCCAAGAAAACCCTGCTGGTGACCACCGGCTCTGAAGCGGTGGAAAACGCGGTGAAAATCGCCCGCGCCGCCACCAAGCGTACGGGGACTATCGCCTTTAGCGGCGCTTACCACGGTCGTACCCACTACACCCTGTCACTGACCGGGAAAGTCAATCCGTACTCCGCCGGAATGGGGCTGATGCCGGGCCACGTGTATCGTGCGCTTTATCCTTGCCCGCTGCACGGCATCAGTGAAGATGATGCTATCGCCAGCATTCACCGCATTTTCAAAAACGATGCCGCGCCAGAAGACGTCGCCGCCATCGTGATTGAACCCGTTCAGGGCGAAGGCGGTTTTTACGCGGCCTCTCCTTCCTTTATGCAACGGCTGCGCGCCATTTGTGACGAACACGGGATCATGCTGATTGCCGATGAAGTACAGAGCGGTGCGGGTCGCACCGGTACGCTGTTTGCCATGGAGCAGATGGGCGTTGCACCCGATCTCACCACCTTCGCCAAATCCATCGCCGGAGGCTTCCCGCTGGCGGGCGTGACCGGACGCGCCGAAGTCATGGACGCAATCCCACCGGGCGGTCTGGGCGGCACCTATGCCGGTAACCCAATTGCCTGTGCCGCCGCGCTGGCGGTACTGAACATTTTTGAACAGGAAAATCTGCTGCAAAAAGCCAACGAGCTGGGGCAAACCCTGCGCGAAGGCCTGCTGGCTATCGCGGAAACCCATCGCGAGATTGGCGACGTACGCGGGCTGGGCGCGATGATTGCTATCGAACTGTTCGAAAACGGCGATCGCACGAAACCAGACGCCAAACTGACTGCGGAAGTGGTGGCGCGTGCACGCGAGAAAGGACTGATCCTGCTCTCCTGCGGACCTTACTACAACGTGCTGCGCATTCTTGTCCCGCTGACCATTGAAGATGCGCAAATCCGCCAGGGGCTGGACATTATCGCCCAGTGTTTTGCCGAGGCAAAGCAGGGTTAAACCCCCGAATAAAAACGGGAAATTGTAGGCCGGATAAAGCGCAAGCGCTGCCATCCGGCAATGTTGTGATGCCCGGTGGCGCTACGCTTACCGGGCCTACGGGTAAGGTGCAGGAAGCGACGTCAATAACAATAACGAGGTTTAAAGATGGGGCAAGTGTCACAATCACATGATTTAGGGGGCGGGCTGAAATCACGCCACGTCACCATGCTGTCTATTGCCGGGGTAATCGGCGCAAGTCTGTTCGTCGGTTCAAGTGTGGCGATTGCAGAAGCCGGTCCCGCAGTATTATTAGCCTATCTGTTCGCCGGATTGCTGGTGGTGATGATTATGCGCATGCTGGCCGAAATGGCCGTTGCCACCCCGGATACCGGTTCTTTTTCCACTTACGCCGATAAGGCCATCGGGCCGTGGGCAGGTTATACCATCGGCTGGTTGTACTGGTGGTTCTGGGTGTTAGTTATCCCTCTGGAAGCGAATATTGCCGCCATCATTCTGCACTCCTGGGTACCGGGCATTCCTATCTGGCTGTTTTCTCTGGTTATCACGCTGGCGTTAACCGGCAGTAACTTGCTGAGCGTTAAAAATTACGGTGAATTCGAGTTCTGGCTGGCGCTGTGCAAAGTGGTTGCCATTCTGGCGTTTATTACCCTCGGTGCGGCGGCGATTAGCGGTTTCTACCCTTATGCCGAAGTTAGCGGAGTTTCACGCCTGTGGGATCAGGGCGGCTTTATGCCCAACGGTTTTGGCGCCGTGATCAGCGCGATGTTAATCACCATGTTCTCCTTTATGGGCGCGGAGATAGTTACCATCGCCGCCGCCGAATCCGATACCCCGGATAAACATATCGTTCGCGCCACCAACTCGGTTATCTGGCGTATCTCTATCTTCTATCTGTGCTCTATTTTTGTGGTGGTGGCGCTGATCCCGTGGAATATGCCGGGCCTGAAAGAAGTCGGTTCTTACCGCTCGGTGCTGGAGCTACTGCATATCCCGCACGCGAAATTGATCATGGACTGCGTCATTTTACTGTCGGTGACCAGCTGTCTTAACTCCGCGCTGTATACGTCATCGCGTATGCTCTACTCCCTGAGCCGCCGTGGCGATGCCCCCGCCTTTATGGGTAAAACGAACCGCAGCAAAACGCCTTATGTGGCGGTGTTACTGTCGACAGGTGCCGCGTTCCTCACCGTCATCGTCAATTATTACGCCCCGGCCAAGGTATTTAAATTCCTGATCGACAGCTCCGGTGCCATCGCGCTGCTGGTGTATCTGGTCATTGCCGTTTCTCAACTGCGGATGCGCAAAATCCTGCTGGCGCGAGGCGGTGAAATTAAACTGAAAATGTGGCTCTATCCGTGGCTTACCTGGCTGGTCATCGCGTTTATTATCTTTGTGCTGGTGGTCATGCTGTTTCGCCCGGCACAACAGCTGGAAGTTATCTCTACCGGGTTGTTAGCCATAGGAATTATTTGCACCGTGCCCATTATGTCACGCTGGAAAAAACTGCTATCGTGGCAAAAAGCACCATTGCAAAATACGCATTAAACCTGTTCCCGGCTCAGGCCGGGAAATCCTTTCAGGAGTATGACCATGACCGCCATTCCCCAACCGACGGCCATTGATGGATACCGCTGGCTGAAGAACGACATCATCCGCGGTGTGTATCAGCCTGATGAAAAACTGCGTATGAGCCTGCTAACCTCACGCTATGAGCTAGGTGTGGGACCGCTGCGCGAAGCGCTTTCGCAGTTAGTTGCCGAGCGGTTAGTGACGGTGGTTAATCAGAAAGGGTATCGTGTCGCCCCGATGTCAGAGCAGGAGTTGCTCGATATTTTCGATGCCCGCGCCAATATGGAAGCCATGCTGGTCGCGCTGGCCATTGAACGCGGCGACGACGCCTGGGAAGCTGAAATTCTGGCGCGCGCACATATGCTCAGTAAGCTTGAGGCCATTGACGCCAGCGAACAGATGCTCGACGAGTGGGATCAGCGCCACCAGGCGTTTCACTCGGCGATTGTCGCCGGCTGTGGTTCACAATATCTGCTGCAAATGCGTGAACGGCTGTTTTCTCTGGCGGCGCGCTACCGGTTTATCTGGCTGCGTAAAACGGTACTGTCGGTTGAAATGCTGGAAGACAAACACGATCAGCACAAGACGCTGACCGAAGCGATTCTGGCACGTGATGCCGCGCGCGCCAGCGAATTAATGCGCCAGCACTTGCTGACGCCGATTCCGATAATTCAACAGGCTATGTCCGGTAAATTGCTGACGCAATAAGCCTGAATAATATTACTGTTCCGGAATACGTAAAACCTGCCCAGGATAGATTTTATCCGGGCTTTTCAGCATTGGTTTATTCGCTTCAAATATCTGGTTATACAGGTTGGCATTACCGTAAACCTGTTTGGCAATAGCGCTCAGGGTATCCCCAGATTTCACGGTATAAAACTGGCTTTCGCTCGCGGGAGCAGAGGTTTTAACCTGATCGTCTACGCTGGCGATACCGGAGATATTACCAATCGCGATCAGAATTTTTTCTTTCGCTTCCTGACTTAATCCCTCACCAGAAACAGTGGCTTTGCCTTCGTTAATTTGCACGTCCACTTTATCCGCATCAGGGATGCCGGTTTTGTTCAGGTGTTCCTGCACTTTTTTTGCCAGATCGGCTGTGTCATGGTTTCCAGTGACCGCATCCCACAGTTTTTCACCTGCATCTTTTACAAAATTGAAGAGTCCCATATCCACCTCGGTAATTTACAATCAACACCCAAAAGTGTAGCAGAGGAGAAAGGGGCACAAAGAAAACGGCGCCAAAGCGCCGTAGTAGAAAGGAATTAGTTACGCGTCTGTATCCAGAAGGCATGGATCAAACCAGGAATGTAGCCCAGCAGCGTCAGAACGATATTGAGGATAAATGCCCAGCCGAATCCCTTCCCCAGCAGCACGCCAAGCGGGGGCAGAATAATAGTAAAAACGATTCTCCAGAAACCCATACACACTCCCTACAAGCAAAAGTTAATCATTGTTTAAAAAGAGATTTTATCTCTAAGAGTAGCCATTCTACCCAACTCTGCCAGCATTCCGCGGCTGTTTTACCCTCCTTTACGCTCTTTACGCTGGCGTACGTTGGTTACTTATTTTAGAATACGCTTAATTTAGATCATGCTTAAATACATATGACTGAACTTGAACAACTCCAGGCCAGCGCTGAACAGGCTGCCGCCCTGCTAAAAGCGATGAGTAACCCGAAACGGTTGCTGATTTTGTGCATGCTCTGTGGTTCACCCGGTACCAGCGCGGGTGAGTTAGCCCGTGTTACCGGCCTTAGCCCTTCCGCCACATCCCAGCATCTGTCGCGTATGCGTGAAGAAGGTCTGATAGAAAGCCAGCGCGATGCTCAGCGCATCCTCTACTCCATTAAAAATGCGGCTGTGAATTCGTTGATCGCCACATTAAAAACACTGTATTGCCCATAAGGAGCCATCATGACTATTGGGATGATTTCCCCACGCGAGGCGCAGACACTGGTCGCGCAGGGTGCAAAACTGATTGATATCCGCGATGCTGACGAGTATCTGCACGAGCATATTCCTGAGGCACATCTGGCGCCGTTACCTACCCTTGAGCAGGGATCGCTGCCTGCGAATTTACGCGCCGAGCAGGTGATTTTTCACTGCCAGTCAGGCAAACGTACACAAAATGCGGCAACAAAACTGAGCGCCATCGCCGCACCCGCGCAGGTCTGGTTGCTGGAAGGTGGAATTGACGGCTGGAAAGCCGCAGGGTTGCCGGTGGCGAAAGACAGTTCACAACCGTTACCGCTGATGCGTCAGGTGCAGATAGCCGCAGGTAGCCTTGCCCTACTCGGCGTTATTCTGGGCTATAGCGTTAGCAGCGCCTTCTTCCTGCTGAGCGGTTTTGTAGGCGCCGGGCTGATTCTCGCTGGCATGACCGGCTTTTGCGGTATGGCGCGATTACTGGACATCATGCCCTGGAACCGGCGTACTCATTAAGCGGTAATCATTGAAACAGCACTGTACCCGCCGGTTGACGTGATCTATGGTGAGTTCTGCGATAAATGATAAATAAAGGAGCGCAACAATATGTTTAAACCTGGCGATCTGGTTCAACCGCGTATGGGCGGTCCAAAACTGAAGGTTGTTGAAGTCAATGACGATCAAATTGTGGCGGTACAAGCCAGTAATGAAAGCGGTGATAAATTTACGCTGAAAGCAGCTGATGTCACGCGATATACCGAAGAGGGTGATTTCGGCGTTTGCTGAAAATAAGCGGTGAGGATCTCCTCACCGCCTTCGCAATTAGATCAAAAAGTCATCAAGAGATTTACCGGCAGCCAGCGCCTGGGCAATTGGCTTCGGTGTGCGACCTTGTCCGGTCCATGTTTTCGTTTCACCATTGAGATCGATAAAACGATATTTCGCCGGGCGCGGTTGGCGTTTTTTAACTGAACGTGCCGTCGCAGGTGTTATGCTCAGCAGCTCCTCCGGGCTGATCCCGTCTGCCTGCATCTGCGCCAGCAAGGCATTAATTTTTGCCTGCTGTTCTGCACGTTGGCGCTGTAGCTGTTCTTCTTCATCGCGCCGTTCTTTGGTCACTACCCTGAATTTTTCAAGCATATCTTCCAGTACATCAACGGAAAATTCACGAGCCATTGCACGCAGCGAGCGGATATTATTTAAGTTTTTTAACATTGAACTCATATTAACAAAACCTCTTTAACGTAAAACATAAAAACGGTATTACTCTAAATATTGTATGCAACTGATTATTATATTTCCAGTCTAATTTATTCGTTTATCATTAAACAAATAGCCAACTCTGATATTTATAGCATCCATTCTGCTATCGCCCAGACAATATATTCTATTACTCTGATTGCAGCTTTGAATATACCTGCAAGGTATCTCAGCGCGTCACTTAAGAAACAAGCCACAGCATCTCGTGGAACCAACGAGTATACATATTGCACATCAGTCAACATTCAGAAAAGGAGCGCAAAAAATCCAGAAAAACAAGCAACAATAACTCTTTGATCTAAAAAGACTTTAATTAACGCAGCAACGAAAACACCAAAACGAACAAAAAACAAACCATTGCAGAGCATTTTATCGACAAAAAGACAATAAATAAAAATTTTCAGCTAGTTGCTAGTTATTATCCAGGCAGATATCCTATTAAAACGCGAAAGCAGCAAGACAAATCACTAGCAGTTAAGGTATTCAAAACCTTTTTTCCCCTTTCTACAAGGAGCATTAACATGTTCTCTCCGCAGTCACGCTTGCGTCATGCAGTAGCAGACACGTTCGCGATGGTTGTTTATTGTTCTGTCGTGAACATGTTGATCGAAATATTCCTTTCTGGAATGAGCTTCGAACAGTCGCTGTATTCCAGATTAGTCGCTATCCCTGTCAACATACTGATCGCGTGGCCATACGGCATGTATCGTGATTTGTTCATGCGCGCGGCCCGTAAAGCCACGCAGGCGGGATGGGCAAAAAATCTGGCGGATGTGCTGGCTTATGTCACCTTCCAGTCGCCGGTGTATGTGATTATTCTGCTGACGGTTGGCGCAGACTGGCATCAGATTACAGCTGCAGTAAGTTCGAACATCGTGGTGTCAATGCTGATGGGCGCTGTCTATGGCTACTTTCTTGATTATTGCCGCCGCTTGTTTAAGGTCAGCAGTTATCATCAGGCTAAAGCCTGACACGCTTCTTCGCGACTGGCACTGCCAGTCGCGTTATTAGTTAGAATTAACGTCGCCAAACAGCCCGCTCAGATAACGTTCAAGCGCAATACGCGAGCTAAAGCCGTGCGGAATACCATAATGCTCATGAGTCTCTCCGGCTAAATACAGCGGGAATTGCTGGTAATGATCGCAAGTTTTAATATCCGTTGCCGGTTCCGCCAGCGAAGAGCTACGTTCTTTCAACGTGGGATGGATAATTAATGCGGTACGCCCCATGCGAGCTTCACGATTAACATACACATAATTTTCGCCACGCCGATAGCCGTACGTTTTCTGCGTCACTACATCAACGGTAAAGCCCACTTTTTCAAGTACGCGCGCCACCTCATCAGGTCGTAAATACATATTATTTTCCTCGTTATCTTTTACTGCGGGCTTACCTTACCTGATTCAGCATTAACAACGCTTTCAGAAAAGTCCATAAACGAGTGAACACGATGAGATGAATATCTTAAGAACCGTACAGATTTATGTCAGCGCCAACCTCAGTTGGTAGGCCGCCTGTTGCGCCATTTCCGCCGAGCTGATATTGGTAAATGACAGCAATATTCCACCCTTTCCTTCTGACGTTATTCGCCAGCGGCTTAGCGCCTGAACCGCTAACCCGGCCTGATTCGCTTTGCGCACCAGCGCAATATCATCTCCGTCTACACTCATCACCAGTTGAATCCCACCTTCCTGAGAAATGACGCTAAACCCTTGTTTAGTCAGGGCGTTTTCCATCCATTGTCGTCGCTGAGCATAATGCTGGCGCATACGTTTTAAGTGCCGCCAGAAGTGGCCGTCTTGCATAAAATCTGCCAGCGTTTGCTGCCATAAAACCGGAACGCTACAGGCCGTTAGCGCCGCCTGCTGACGAAAATAATCGACCTGAGTCGGAGGCACCACCAGCCATGCCGTACGCAAAGCCGGAAACATCGATTTGCTGAACGTTCCGGCATAAATCACCCGCTGAGGCGCATCCAGACTTTTTAGCGGCGGCAACGGCTTACCGTGGTAACGAAATTCACTGTCATAGTCATCTTCGATTACCCACGCCTGCGCGCGAGTCGCCCACTCCAGCAACTGGTGGCGACGGTCCAAAGACAGTGCTACCCCCAGAGGACTTTGATGTGCGGGAGTGAGCAGTACAAAACGCGCCTGCGGGTAGTCACGGATCCCGGCGCTGACATCCAGACCATCGGCATCCACCGCTACCGGCATCAACTCAATGCGTTCCTGAGCCACCACGGGCCGGATCAGCGGAAAACCGGGATCTTCGACCCACATTCCCTCACCGGGATGCGCCAGAGCGCGCAGGATTAACGTCATTGATGCCGCATAGCCTGAAGTGATAAAAATCTGCTCTGGCTGGCATTCAATACTGCGTGAAACGCGCAGGTAATCAACAATTGCCTGGCGTAACACCCGTTCGCCACATACATCGCCCACCGCCAGATCAAAACGCGTTTGGGTGCGTAAACGCCGTCCCATCACCCGTGCCCAGACTTCACGCGGAAAAAGATCGAGTGCGGGTAATCCCATCTGAAAAGGTTGCGGTCTGGGATTTTCTCCGGCGAAGATGGCAGGCGATGCAGGCGCCCTTTCTGGTCGCAGTTGCTCACTGACAAACGTTCCTGCCTGCCCACGCCGCGCGAGCCAGCCCTGCGCCACCAGCTCTGCATAGGCATTTTCCACCGTCGAGCGTGATACTCCCAGCTCCTGGGCCCAGGTCCGGCTGGAGGGCAATCTGGTGCCAGGCTTGAGTTCGCCTTTCTCAATTGCGTTTTTTAACTGACGGGCGATTTGCTGATAACGTGGCATTTATGGTCTGCTTTTTTGGCAACAATATGGCTCTCTGTTGCAGTCCATTATAGTGCTACATTGCGGGTCATCCAAACGAGGAGAAATACCATGACAATGTTACGCCAGCCCTATTACGAACTCAGTCCTGAAATCTATAACGCTCTGGTTCAGGCAAGCCAAGCGCTGGAAAACTGCGCGCTGGAACCTACGTTGACGGAACTGATTTACCTGCGGGTCTCGCAAATCAACGGCTGCGCCTTTTGTCTGGAAATGCACAGTAAAGCACTGCGCAAATCCGGTGTTGCGCAGGCCAAACTGGACGCACTGGCAGGCTGGCGGGTGAGTCACCACTTCAGCGAGCAGGAACGTGCGGCGCTGGCGTGGGCCGAATCGGTCACCCAGATTGCCACTACTCACGCCGAAGATGACGTTTATCTGCCGCTGCTAGACCATTTCAGCGCGAAAGAAATTAGCGACCTGACATTTGCCATTAGCCTGATGAACTGCTTTAACCGTCTGGCGGTGGGGATGCGCATGTGATTCTGCGCTGCCGGATGGCGACATAAATGCCTTATCCGGCCCGGGAAGTACTTTCCTGTAGGCCGGATTAGACGCGACGCGTCGCCATCCGGCAACCTGCGATGGTACATATCACTTCCCCCGCCACGCTCATCACCCAGCTCATCATCAATCTAAAATTCCCATATCTTGTATGGTTGAATTTTTTTAAAACTACATCTAGTATCTCTCCTATCAGGACACACACAACCCGACGCCCTCTATCGCGCCGATCTTTTATTTTTAAATGGAAATACGAATCATGCGCATTATTATTTACACTCGCAATAACTGTGTTCAGTGCCACGCCACCAAACGGGCAATGGAAAGCCGTGGTTTTGACTTTGAGATGGTAAACGTCGATTTACAACCCGATTTGGCTGATAGCCTGCGCGATCAAGGGTTTCGCCAGCTACCGGTCGTGGTCGCGGGTGAAACCAGTTGGTCAGGGTTTCGCCCGGACATGATCAACCGTCTACATCCGGAACACCGTGTGGCCAGCGCATGAGTCAGCTCGTCTACTTCTCCAGCAGCTCCGAAAATACGCACCGCTTTATGCAGCGTCTGTGGCTGCCAGCCATCCGCATTCCGCTTAACGAACGCGAGCGGATCCGGGTAGACGAACCTTACATATTAATCGTGCCGTCCTACGGTGGCGGCGGCACTGCTGGCGCGGTCCCAAGACAGGTGATCCGCTTTTTAAACGATACGCACAACCGGGCGTTAATCCGTGGAGTGATCGCCTCCGGCAATCGTAATTTCGGTGACGCCTACGGTCGCGCAGGTGATGTCATCTCACAAAAATGCGGCGTGCCGTGGCTCTATCGCTTTGAGCTGATGGGCACCCAAAGCGATATCGACAACGTTCGAAAAGGAGTGAGCGAATTTTGGCAACGACAACCGCAGAACGTGTAATGCAGCCAACGCTGGATTATCACGCCCTGAACGCCATGCTGAATCTGTACGATAAAGCCGGGCGCATTCAGTTCGACAAAGACCATCAGGCGGTGGAGGCTTTCTTTGCCTCCCACGTCCGCCCAAACTCGATGGCGTTTGCCAGCCAGCAGGAGCGCCTGGAAACGTTGGTGGATGAAGGCTATTACGATGCCAGCGTGTTAGCCCGCTACGATCGCGCGTTCGTGCTGAAGCTATTCAACCACGCCCACGCCAGCGGATTCCGTTTCCAGACGTTCCTCGGCGCATGGAAGTTCTACACCAGCTATACGCTGAAAACGTTCGACGGTAAGCGCTATCTCGAAGACTTTGAGGATCGGGTCACAATGGTGGCGCTCACGCTGGCGCAGGGCGATGAAACGCTCGCGATGCAGCTGACCGATGAAATGCTTTCCGGGCGCTTTCAGCCCGCCACACCAACCTTTTTAAACTGCGGCAAACAGCAACGCGGTGAGCTGGTCTCCTGCTTCCTGTTGCGTATTGAAGACAACATGGAGTCTATTGGTCGGGCGGTCAACTCCGCACTTCAGCTCTCCAAACGCGGCGGCGGCGTGGCATTTTTACTCTCCAACCTGCGCGAGGCAGGAGCGCCCATAAAGCGCATTGAGAACCAGTCATCTGGGGTGATCCCAGTAATGAAAATGCTGGAAGATGCGTTTTCTTATGCGAATCAACTCGGGGCACGTCAGGGTGCGGGGGCGGTGTATCTGCACGCACACCATCCGGATATTTTACGTTTTCTCGATACCAAGCGCGAAAACGCCGACGAGAAAATCCGCATCAAAACGCTCTCGCTTGGCGTGGTGATCCCGGATGTTACCTTTCAACTGGCGAAAGAAAATGCCCGAATGGCGCTGTTCTCACCGTATGACGTGGAACGGATTTACGGCAAACCGTTCGGTGATATCGCCGTGAGTGAGCGGTATGACGAACTGGTTGCCGACGAACGTGTGCGCAAAAAATTCATTAACGCCCGCGATTTCTTCCAGCGGCTGGCCGAGATCCAGTTTGAGTCTGGCTATCCTTACATCATGTTTGAAGATACGGTGAATCGCGCCAATCCGATTGCCGGTCGGATCAATATGAGCAACCTGTGCTCGGAGATTTTGCAGGTTAACAGTGCCTCTACCTACGATGAAAATCTCAATTACGCACAGACCGGGCACGATATTTCCTGCAATCTCGGCTCGTTAAACATTGCCCATACCATGGATTCACCCGACTTTGGTCGTACCGTGGAAACGGCGGTTCGTGGCTTAACCGCCGTTTCGGACATGAGCCATATCCGCAGCGTGCCCTCGATTGAGACCGGAAACAGCGCGTCGCACGCAATTGGTCTTGGGCAGATGAATCTGCACGGGTATCTGGCGCGGGAGGGGATCGCCTACGGTTCGCCGGAAGGGCTGGATTTCACCAATCTCTATTTCTACACCATCGCCTGGCATGCGCTGAATACGTCAATGAAGATCGCCCGCGAGCGCGGTCAAACCTTTGCCGGATTCAAACAGTCGCGCTACGCCAGCGGCGAATATTTTAACCAGTATCTGCAGGGCGACTGGCAGCCAAAAACCGACAAGGTTCGCACGCTGTTTGCCGCCAGCGGCATTACGCTGCCGACGCGCGAGATGTGGTCACAGCTGCGTGAAGATGTGATGCGCTACGGCATTTATAACCAGAATTTACAGGCGGTTCCCCCCACCGGTTCTATCTCCTACATCAATCATGCCACGTCAAGCATTCACCCGATCGTGTCGAAAGTGGAGATTCGCAAAGAGGGCAAAACCGGGCGCGTTTACTACCCTGCCCCGTTTATGACCAATGAGAATCTGGCCTTGTATCAGGATGCCTATGAGATCGGTCCACAAAAAATCATTGATACCTACGCAGAAGCAACACGCCATGTCGATCAGGGGCTTTCACTGACGCTCTTTTTCCCCGATACCGCCACCACGCGTGATATCAATAAAGCGCAGATTTACGCCTGGCGTAAGGGCATCAAATCCCTGTACTACATCCGACTACGCCAGTTGGCGCTGGAAGGCACCGAAATAGAAGGCTGCGTGTCATGCGCGCTGTAAGGAGGAGAAAATGACATTATCCCGCGTGAGCGCCATCAACTGGAACAAGATTGAGGATGATAAAGATCTTGAGGTATGGAACCGTCTGACCAGTAACTTCTGGCTCCCGGAAAAGGTCCCGCTCTCCAATGACATTCCGGCCTGGCAAACGTTGAACGCCGCCGAACAGCAGTTAACAATCCGCGTTTTTACCGGGCTGACGTTGCTCGACACCATTCAGAATGTTGCCGGAGCACCAGCGTTAATGGCTGATTCGTTAACACCGCATGAAGAGGCGGTGCTGTCGAATATCAGCTTTATGGAGGCGGTGCACGCCCGTTCATACAGCTCTATTTTCTCCACCCTTTGCCAGACCAAAGATGTGGATGCAGCTTACGCCTGGAGTGAAGAAAATACCCCACTCCAGCGCAAGGCGCAGATCGTTTTGACACATTACGCCAGCGACGAACCGTTGAAGAAGAAAATTGCCAGCGTGTTTCTGGAATCCTTCCTGTTCTATTCCGGCTTCTGGTTACCGATGTATTTTTCCAGCCGCGGAAAATTGACCAATACAGCCGATCTTATTCGCCTGATTATTCGTGATGAGGCCGTTCATGGGTATTACATTGGTTATAAATATCAAAAAGGTCTGGAGCATATTTCCGAGTCCGCACGCGAGGAGTTAAAGAACTTTGCCTTCGATCTGCTGATGGAATTGTATGATAACGAAGCGCGCTATACGGAAGAATTGTATGCAGAAACAGTCTGGGTGGATGACGTCAAAGCCTTCCTTTGCTACAACGCCAATAAGGCATTGATGAATTTGGGGTATGAGGCGCTATTTCCACCTGAAATGGCGGAGGTTAACCCGGCAATCCTTGCCGCGCTGTCGCCCAACGCTGACGAAAACCACGATTTCTTCTCGGGTTCTGGCTCATCCTATGTGATGGGAAAAGCGGTCGAAACCGAAGACGACGACTGGAATTTCTAGCAATCAATTCTGCGGGAAATACCGTACATTTTTCGCGGAAATATTTTAACAGGATCACACTTTTGTCGTGCAAATATAATTGTGTGATCTACACTCAATATCAGCCGCATTATTCGCCTGCATTCCAGCAATTCAGGCGATTTTTCATTGGCATTTACAAAAAATATTAACCCGCTCGCATTCGCGCTCAGCCCTTATATCACGGGAAGTCCCGCCACCTGGCCTTCGGCAATATTCATGCCACAACCAAATTCAGGGTTGTCTCAGATTCTCAGTATGTTAGGGTAGAAAAAGGTCACTATTTCCATCAGGTAATATATCGATATAAACAAATAACAGGAATCATTCTATTGCATGGCAATTAAATTAGAAGTTAAAAATCTCTATAAGATATTTGGAGAGCATCCCCAGAGAGCCTTCAAATATATTGAAAAAGGACTTTCAAAAGAGCAGATTCTGGATAAAACGGGGCTATCGCTTGGCGTTAAGAACGCCAGTCTGGCCATTGAAGAAGGCGAGATATTTGTCATCATGGGATTATCCGGTTCGGGTAAATCCACAATGGTACGCCTTCTCAATCGCCTGATTGAACCCACCCGCGGACAGGTATTGATTGACGGCGTAGACATCGCCCGGATATCCGATGCTGAGCTTCGCGAGGTGCGCAGAAAAAAGATTGCGATGGTGTTCCAGTCCTTTGCCCTGATGCCGCACATGACGGTTCTCGACAATACGGCATTCGGTATGGAATTAGCCGGCGTAGGTGCGGATGAACGTCGTGAAAAAGCGTTAGATGCGCTGCGTCAGGTTGGTCTGGAGAATTATGCTCACGGCTACCCGGATGAACTTTCCGGAGGGATGCGCCAGCGTGTGGGCCTCGCCCGCGCATTAGCCATTAACCCTGACATCTTATTAATGGATGAGGCCTTCTCAGCCCTCGATCCGTTAATTCGTACCGAGATGCAGGATGAGCTGGTAAAGCTACAGGCGAAGCATCAACGTACCGTGGTATTTATATCGCATGACCTCGACGAAGCTATGCGTATTGGCGACAGAATTGCCATTATGCAAAACGGTGAAGTGGTCCAGGTCGGCACGCCGGATGAAATCCTGAATAATCCGGCCAATGATTATGTACGCACCTTCTTCCGCGGCGTTGATATTAGCCAGGTCTTCAGTGCGAAAGATATTTCACGCCGTAGCCCCGAGGGTTTAATTCGTAAAACGCCCGGGGTGGGTCCACGTTCTGCGCTGCAATTGTTGCAGGACAAAGATCGCGAATATGGTTACGTGATCGAGCGCGGTAATAAGTTTGTCGGTATTGTCTCTATCGACTCATTAAAAACAGCGTTAAGTCAGGCGCAAGGAATTGAAGCGGCGTTAATTAATGAGCCGCTGGCCGTGGATGCACAAACCCCTCTCAGCGTGTTGCTTTCTCATGTCGGTCAGGCCCCGTGCGCGGTGCCGGTTGTAGATGAGGAACAGCAGTATGTGGGCGTCATTTCAAAACGCATGCTGTTACAGGCTTTAGATCGTGAGGGGGTAAACAATGGCTGATCAAACTAATCCGTGGGACACCACACCAGCGGCCGACAGTGCCGCACAAAATGCTGATGCCTGGAGTACGCCATCAGGCGCACCCACTGACGGTGGTGGCGCGGACTGGCTGACCAGCGCACCCGCGCCGGCACCAGAGCATTTCAATATTATGGATCCGTTCCATAAAACGCTGATCCCGCTGGACAGTTGGGTCACAGAGGGGATCGACTGGGTCGTTACCCATTTCCGTCCGGTCTTCCAGGGCATTCGTGTCCCGGTGGATTACATTCTCAACGGCTTTCAACAGCTGCTGTTAGGTATGCCAGCCCCGGTAGCGATTATCCTGTTCGCGCTGATTGCCTGGCAGATTTCCGGCGTGGGGATGGGCGTTGCTACGCTGATTTCCTTAATTGCCATCGGTGCCATCGGCGCGTGGTCGCAGGCCATGATAACCCTGGCGCTGGTGTTGACCGCGTTGCTGTTCTGCGTGGTTATCGGTCTGCCGATGGGAATCTGGTTGGCGCGCAGTCCACGGGCAGCAAAAATTGTTCGCCCGCTGCTGGACGCCATGCAAACCACACCCGCGTTTGTCTATCTGGTGCCGATTGTCATGCTTTTCGGTATTGGTAACGTCCCGGGCGTAGTGGTGACGATTATCTTCGCCCTGCCGCCAATCGTGCGTCTGACTATTCTGGGGATTAACCAGGTGCCAGCCGATCTGATTGAAGCCTCGCGCTCGTTTGGCGCCAGCCCGCGTCAGATGCTGTTTAAAGTGCAGCTCCCGCTGGCAATGCCCACCATTATGGCTGGGGTTAACCAGACGCTGATGCTGGCGCTCTCAATGGTCGTCATCGCGTCGATGATTGCCGTCGGCGGACTGGGCCAGATGGTTCTGCGCGGAATCGGTCGTCTGGATATGGGGCTTGCCACCGTCGGCGGGGTTGGGATTGTGATCCTCGCCATCATCCTGGATCGCCTGACGCAGGCCGTTGGTCGCGACTCGCGTAGTCGTGGCAACCGTCGCTGGTACACCACCGGTCCCATTGGGCTTATCACTCGCCCATTCACGAAGTAATTCACCCGTTGCCCGGTGGCGCATTGCTTACCGGGCCTACAATTCATTAACTTACACAAAATCATTCAAGTTGCATCGCGGCGGCAAACGAATGTATCTCCAGGAGCGTACAAGTAGTACGTGACTGGGGTGCATGAGTGCAGCCAACAAAGAGGCAGCTTGAAGGATGAAGTGTAATAAGGAACAACGATGCGACAGAAAGTAATTATTGCCACAGCGTTTGCCACCCTTGTCTCCACCAGCACTTTCGCTGCCGACCTGCCGGGCAAAGGCATCACCGTACAGCCAATCCAGAGCACTATCTCTGAAGAATCCTTCCAGACGCAATTAGTCGCCCGTGCGCTGGAGAAACTGGGTTACACCGTTAACAAAACCAGCGAAGTTGACTACAACGTCGGCTATACCTCCATTGCCTCTGGCGATGCAACTTTTACCGCCGTGAACTGGCAGCCGCTGCATGATGATATGTACGCCGCTGCGGGCGGAGACAAAAAGTTTTATCGCGAGGGGGTATTCGTTACAGGTGCCGCACAGGGTTATCTGATCGACAAGAAAACCGCTGAGCAGTATAAAATCACCAATATCGCCCAGTTAAAAGATCCGAAGATCGCCAAAATCTTTGACACCAACGGCGACGGAAAAGCCGATATGATGGGCTGTTCACCGGGCTGGGGCTGTGAAGCAGTAATCAACCACCAGAACAAAGCTTTCGATCTGGAAAAAACCGTCGAGGTCAGCCACGGTAACTATGCGGCGATGATGGCCGACACCATTACCCGCTTCAAAGAAGGTAAACCCATTCTTTACTACACCTGGACACCGTACTGGGTCAGCGACGTAATGAAGCCGGGTAAAGATGTGGTCTGGCTGCAGGTACCGTTCTCTTCCCTGCCAGGCGAGCAGAAAGATATTGATACCAAACTGCCAAACGGTGCCAACTACGGCTTCCCGGTGAACACTATGCATATTGTCGCCAATAAAGCCTGGGCGGAGAAAAACCCGGCTGCGGCGAAACTGTTTGCCATCATGAAGCTGCCGCTGGCGGATATCAACGCACAGAACGCAATGATGCACGACGGGAAAGCGTCTGAAGCCGACGTGCAGGGTCACGTTGACGGCTGGATCAAAGCCCACCAGCAGCAGTTTGACGGCTGGGTGAACGAAGCGCTGGCCGCGCAGAAATAATCCACTCACAGGCCTGATGAGTGTAGCGCCATCAGGCCTGTAACCGCATAAATGCCGGATGGTGGCGCGATGCACCTAATCCGGCCTATCCTCCCTCCCCCAATCGCACAATCCACCACTCAACAAATCAGCAACATTTAATCACTTCCGTTATGATTGTTTTCTGCAACCCATTACTCAGTTGAAAACAATGACGAAAACCACTCAGGGACTTAGCCCTTCGCTGATCCTGTTAATGTCTATCGCCACCGGCCTTGCCGTCGCCAGTAACTATTATGCGCAACCGCTGCTTGATACCATTGCGCGTAACTTTTCGCTATCTGCCAGTACTGCCGGGTTTATCGTCACCGCGGCCCAACTCGGCTACGCCGCTGGTCTGCTGTTTTTAGTCCCGCTTGGCGATATGTTCGAACGTCGGATGCTGATCGTCTCCATGACGTTGCTCGCGGCTGGTGGCATGCTGATTACCGCCAGCAGTCAGTCACTGGGTATGCTGATCCTCGGCACCGCTCTGACCGGACTGTTCTCGGTAGTCGCACAGATTTTAGTTCCGCTGGCGGCGACACTTGCCACGCCAGACAAGCGCGGTAAAGTTGTCGGCACGATTATGAGCGGCCTGCTGTTGGGCATTCTGCTGGCACGCACCGTAGCGGGATTACTGGCCAATTTGGGTGGCTGGCGCACCGTGTTTTGGGTGGCATCGGTATTAATGGCGCTGATGGCGATTGCGCTGTGGCGCGGTCTGCCGAAGATGAAATCAGAAACGCATCTTAACTACCCGCAACTTCTGGGTTCGGTATTCAGCCTGTTTATCCACGATAAACTGCTGCGTACCCGCGCGATGCTGGGCTGTCTGACCTTTGCCAATTTCAGTATCCTATGGACATCAATGGCGTTTTTGCTCGCCGCACCGCCGTTTAACTATTCAGAAGGCATGATTGGTCTGTTTGGTCTGGCTGGTGCCGCAGGGGCGTTAGGCGCACGTCCGGCGGGCGGTTTTGCCGATAAAGGTAAATCCCACCTGACCACAACCATGGGGCTGCTATTACTGCTGCTCTCCTGGCTTGCTATTTGGTTTGGGCACGCTTCAGTACCCATGCTGATTATCGGTATTCTGGTGTTGGACCTCACCGTTCAGGGAGTACACATCACCAACCAGACGGTTATCTATCGCATTCATCCGGATGCGCGTAATCGCCTGACCGCCGGATACATGACCAGCTATTTTATTGGCGGAGCGGCAGGTTCGCTAATTTCAGCCTCCGCCTGGCAGCATGCCGGGTGGGCTGGCGTTTGTCTGGCGGGTACGACCGTTGCCGTACTCAACCTGGTGGTCTGGTGGCGAGGTTTTCACCGTCAGGAAGCCGTAAATTAAGCGTATAGTGCATGTTTACCGCTGATTGGGCTCCACAGGGTGTTAAGGAGCCCATCAGTCTGCTAAGGTTATAACTCATTGAGCCAAGTTATATTAATTTCGGTAATGAAACCTATAACCCTATGGAAAGCCCTGTACCCCAGTCTGAATCCTGTTCGGCAACGTTAACGGAAGGATTCAAAGACAGCCTGCCAATAGTCATCAGCTATATTCCTGTCGCTTTTGCATTTGGTCTCAATGCCACTCGCCTTGGCTTTACGCCGGTTGAAAGCGTCTTTTTCTCCTGCATTATCTATGCGGGAGCCAGCCAGTTTGTCATTACCACCATGCTCGCTGCGGGCAGTTCGCTGTGGGTCGCCGCCCTTACCGTCATGGCCATGGATGTCCGCCATGTTTTGTACGGCCCTTCCCTGCGCAGCCGAATAGCCCAGCGACTGAGTAAACCCAAAAGTGCACTGTGGGCTTTTGGCCTTACCGATGAAGTCTTTGCCGCCGCAACGGCAAAACTGGTCCGGGATAATCGGCGCTGGAGTGAAAACTGGATGATCGGCATCGCACTGTGCTCCTGGGCCTCCTGGGTGTTTGGTACGGTGATCGGCGCGTTTTCCGGCAGTGGTTTACTCAAGGATTACCCGGCGGTTGAAGCGGCACTGGGATTCATGCTCCCGGCGCTGTTTATGAGCTTCCTGCTCGCGTCATTCCAACGTAAACAAGCGCTCTGCGTGACTGCCTCCCTGGCCGGGGCGCTGGCTGGCGTCATGCTGTTTTCCATACCTGCCGCTATCCTTGCAGGTATTGTCTGCGGATGCCTGACGGCGCTCATCCAGTCATTTTGGCAGGGAGGTCCTGATGAGCTATGAGGTTCTGCTACTTGGCCTGTTGGTCGGCTGCGTTAATTACTGTTTTCGCTATTTGCCACTCCGTCTTGGGGTGGGCAATGTTCGCCCGACGAAGCGCGGCGCGACGGGCATATTACTCGACACTATTGGCATTGCATCTATTTGCGCCCTGCTGGTGGTGTCTACCGCGCCAGAAGTGATGCACGACGCTCGTCGGTTCGTGCCTACGCTGGTGGGGTTTGTCATACTGGGCGCAAGCTTCTATAAGACCCGCAGCATCATCATTCCAACGTTACTGAGTGCTCTGGGCTATGGATTAGCCTGGAAAATGCTTGTTGGCTTATAGATAAAAACAATCATTTTAAAGAAATAATACATTTACTTTATTTGTCACTGTCGTTACTATATCGGCTGAAATTAATGAGGTTATACCCAAATGGATAGTTCGTTTACGCCCATTGAACAAATGCTAAAATTTCGCGCCAGCCGCTACGAAGAGTTCCCTTATCAGGAAGTGCTTCTGACTCGCCTATGCATGCACATGCAGGGCAAGCTGCTGGAAAACCGCAATAAGATGCTGAAAGCTCAAGGGATTAACGAGACGTTGTTTATGGCGTTGATTACGCTGGAGTCTCAGGAAAACCACAGTATTCAGCCTTCTGAACTGAGTTGTGCGCTTGGCTCGTCACGTACTAACGCTACCCGCATCGCGGATGAGTTAGAAAAACGTGGCTGGATCGAACGTCGCGAAAGCGATAACGATCGCCGCTGTCTGCATCTGCAATTGACCGAGAAAGGCCATGCATTTTTGCAAGAGGTGTTACCGCCTCAGCATAACTGCCTGCATCAGCTCTGGTCGTCTCTTAGCACCACCGAAAAAGATCAGCTTGAGCAAATTACCCGTAAACTTCTGACCCGTCTTGATCAGATGGAGCAGGATGGCGCGGTGTTAGAAGCGCTGCGCTAACGCGCCGACTCGCTCAGAAATCCAGATTTATAAATGAAAAAACCGACAGGCCAGCACGCATACTGCTGGCCTGTCTGATAAACAGGTCGGCTCAGCCGATGTGAAAAAAATAAGATCGTGGAGAACAACATGAGCGCAAATGCGGAGACTCAAACCCCGCAGCAACCGGTCAAGAAGAATGGCAAACGTAAAAGTATGCTGCTCCTTCTGACCTTGCTCTTTATTATCATTGCCGTGGCATATGGGATTTATTGGTTTTTAGTACTTCGTCATGTCGAAGAGACAGACGATGCGTACGTGGCAGGGAACCAGGTTCAAATCATGGCTCAGGTATCAGGCAGCGTGACGAAAGTCTGGGCTGATAACACTGACTTTGTAAAACAAGGCGATGTGCTGGTCACCCTCGACCAGACGGACGCAAAGCAGGCATTTGAAAAAGCCAAAACTGCGCTGGCTTCCAGCGTGCGTCAGACGCACCAGTTGATGATCAACAGCAAGCAGTTACAGGCAAGCATTGAAGTGCAGAAAACCGCACTGGCGCAGGCACAAAGCGACTTTAATCGCCGAGTTCCGCTGGGCAATGCCAACCTGATTGGCCGCGAAGAGCTGCAACACGCTCGTGATGCCGTCGCCAGCGCTCAGGCCCAGCTTGATGTCGCGATCCAACAATATAATGCTAACCAGGCGATGATTCTGGGTAGCAAGCTGGAAGATCAACCCGCTGTGCAACAGGCTGCTACCGAAGTGCGCAATGCCTGGCTGGCGCTGGAACGTACCAGAATTGTCAGCCCAATGACCGGTTATGTATCCCGTCGCGCCGTACAGCCTGGTGCACAAATTAGCCCAACCACGCCGCTGATGGCGGTTGTTCCGGCCACTAACCTGTGGGTAGATGCCAACTTCAAAGAAACACAGCTCGCGCACATGCGTATCGGCCAACCGGCGACCGTTATCAGCGATATTTACGGCGATGACGTAAAATATACCGGTAAAGTTGTCGGTCTCGATATGGGTACGGGCAGCGCCTTCTCCCTGCTGCCAGCGCAGAACGCAACCGGCAACTGGATCAAAGTCGTCCAGCGTCTGCCGGTACGTATCGAACTGGATGCGCAGCAACTGGCACAGCATCCATTACGTATTGGTTTGTCTACGCTGGTTACGGTAGATACCTCAAATCGTGACGGACAAATTCTGGCAAGCCAGGTTCGTACCACGCCGGTATCAGAAAGTAATGCACGTGAAATCAACCTTGCTCCGGTCAATAAGATGATCGAAGAGATCGTGCGGGCCAACGCGGGCTAATTCAAAGGTGCGTGTGATGCAACAGCAAAAACCGCTGGAAGGCGCGCAGCTCGTCATTATGACGATCGCGCTGTCCCTGGCGACATTCATGCAGGTGCTGGACTCCACCATTGCTAACGTGGCGATCCCCACTATCGCCGGGAACCTCGGCTCTTCACTGAGCCAGGGAACCTGGGTGATCACCTCATTCGGGGTGGCGAACGCTATCTCTATTCCGATCACCGGCTGGCTGGCAAAACGCTTTGGCGAAGTAAGACTCTTTATGTGGTCAACTATCGCCTTCGTCATTGCGTCATGGGCATGCGGGATGTCCACCAGCCTGAACATGCTGATTTTCTTCCGCGTAATCCAGGGTATTGTTGCCGGTCCATTAATTCCGCTGTCACAGAGCCTGTTGCTGAATAACTATCCACCCGCCAAGCGTTCCATCGCCCTCGCGCTATGGTCGATGACGGTGATTGTTGCCCCGATATGTGGTCCTATTCTTGGGGGCTATATCAGCGACAACTATCACTGGGGCTGGATATTTTTTATCAACGTGCCAATCGGGGCTGTGGTGGTATTGATGACCCTGCAAACCCTGCGCGGTCGGGAAACCAAAACCGAGCAGCGGCGCATTGACGCCATTGGTCTGGCACTGCTGGTCATCGGTATCGGCAGTTTGCAGATTATGCTCGACCGCGGCAAAGAGCTGGACTGGTTCGCCTCGCAGGAGATTATCATCCTGACGGTGGTCGCCGTTGTCGCTATCAGCTTCCTGATCGTCTGGGAGCTTACCGACGAGCACCCCATTGTCGATCTCTCGCTGTTTAAGTCGCGCAACTTTACCATCGGCTGTCTGTGTATCAGTCTGGCCTATATGCTCTACTTCGGCGCAATCGTCCTGCTGCCGCAGCTGCTGCAGGAGGTATACGGCTATACGGCAACCTGGGCTGGTCTGGCGTCAGCGCCGGTTGGGGTGATTCCGGTGATCCTGTCGCCGATTATCGGCCGCTTCGCGCACAAGCTGGATATGCGTCGGCTGGTGACGTTTAGTTTTATTATGTACGCCGTCTGTTTCTACTGGCGTGCGTGGACGTTCGAGCCGGGTATGGACTTTGGCGCATCGGCCTGGCCGCAGTTTATTCAGGGGTTCGCGGTAGCCTGCTTCTTTATGCCGCTAACCACCATTACGCTGTCCGGTTTACCGCCTGAACGTCTGGCAGCGGCATCCAGCTTGTCGAACTTTACGCGAACGCTGGCAGGTTCCATCGGTACATCGATTACGACGACAATGTGGACGAACCGCGAGTCGCTGCACCATGCTCAGCTAACGGAATCTGTTAACCCCTACAACCCAAATGCACAGGCTATGTACGATAAGCTGCAGGATTTAGGGATGACGCACCAGCAGGCTTCAGGTTGGATAGCTCAGCAGATCACCAATCAGGGGCTGATTATTTCCGCTAACGAAATCTTCTGGATGTCGGCGGGGATATTCCTGGTCCTGCTTGGCCTGGTGTGGTTCGCCAAACCGCCCTTCGGTGCGGGCGGCGGCGGTGGCGCACACTAACTATCTGATAAAAGGGATCTGCGGATCCCTTTTTTATTAGACCTACAATCAGAAGTAATATTTGAATCTCAGACGCCCGCCGTAACGCGCATCTTCGCTGTTATCACCATTAGTCGGATTGGCCTCTACCCATGAAGCATAGGCACCAAGATAGATGTTAAAGTTTTTCATATCCATCACATTGGGGAATAAATATGAGGCATGAATAGTGTGAATGTCATAATTGCCGGGATCGGTGATCCAGCAATCGTCCTCACAAACGGTATCGATATTGGTAGCATTGAAGGCTTCGATTTTGTTATGCGCATAGATATAACCCAGTTCAAATCGATGCCACAACGCATTCACCCCAGCAGTAAAATCTGTCTCATCGGTCGCATCCATATAGGCGGTATTCAGGTTAATCACTGCGCCATCTTCCGGGTCCGTTTTTTGACCATTCCAGGTCATGGTAAAACCATAGCCCGTACGATCTGACTGATCGATCCACGTCCCATTTTGGTAATAGCCGTAGGCGTTGTTAACGACGTTACTTTCCATCGCTATCGCCGTTGAAAAACGCCCGTTTTGCCAGGCGATAACCGGACGGACGTAAGCCACGTTTTTATCGTTGGTTAAATCCATTCCGTGGTACTGCTTCTCGGTATATAACGCACTGCCATTTTCCAGCAATGTGTTAACTTCGAAATACCAGTTGTCGATGGTTTTGCTCAGCAGGAAGTTACCCCCGCTGTCGCTACGTCCCCGTCCTTCTTTCATCATATAGATATAGCCGTAACCGTCACTGTAGAGATCGTTCGCTGTATTCCCCGAATATTCAACAAACGTATCCTGATTCAGCGGGAACATATCGTAGGCTTCAAAACGACCAACCCTAATTTTCCAGTCATTCTCATGACCAAAGAAGAAAACGGCATCATCGAGGTTCATTTTTCCGGTCAGGTCCGCCAGAGGCTGTACCGAGAACCCTGCAAAATTACCGTTGTCCCGCCGCTGGTAACCATCAAAGCCCAGCAACAGGCGTCCGTTAATATCCCAGCGTTCATTGGTTCCTGGTGCCCAATCTTTATTCGCTGATGTTCTCGTCGATGTCAGGCTACCGGAACGGCTTGCCGCATCCATATTAAATTCGACATCGCCATAGAACTTAATATCGCTGAAGCCGGATAATGTCAGCTTAGGCGGAGTTTCACCTGCTGCAATCGGCTCGGCAGACTGGACATTCACCGTCGGCGTAGCGGTGACCTGCTGCTGCTTCAGCGAGCGAATTTGCGCCTCAGCATCGGATGCCCGTTTTTCGGCATTAACAACACGTTGCTCCAGTTCAGCCAGACGCTGCTCAATAGTGATATTATTTGCTGCCCAAAGGTTATGAGAAAAGCAAGCACCGATCATCAGCGCCAAATATTTAGCCTTCATTTTCATCCCTAAAGTTTAATGTATACCAGATAAGATTTGATAAAAAACCTATCTACCGGCTATTAAAAGAGTCTTGTTATTACCCGGATATCTGGCGCATTCCATTATGTTTTTCTATTAATTATTTATGTTTTTTAGTTTATGTGATCAATACACTCTGGCATCGTTAATTATCCGCCTCATTCTGTTTGCCAGATCACATTTTATTATTTAACAGGTCAGGCATCACTTAAATTAAAATATATTCCCACCGCAAATATAATAAACACACATTATATTAAGCAATAAAAAACCCCGGACATAAACCGGGGTTAATATAAATACTGGAACAGCTAATCAATAAGACTAAATATGCAGTTCCTGCAGTTTCTCTTTCGGTAGTGCCAGCTCTTCATTGCTGTTCACGCGTACATCACGCTCCAGAATATGACGCGCGATATCCTGTGCTTCGCTAAGAGAGTGCATCTGATACGTACCGCACTGGTAAACGTTCAGCTCCGGGATCTGGTTCTGATCCTGTACTTTCAGCACGTCCGCCATTGCCGCTTTCCACGCGTCGGCTACACGCTGTTCGTCCGGCGTACCAATCAGGCTCATGTAGAAGCCGGTACGGCATCCCATCGGAGAGATATCGATAATCTCAACGCCGTTACCGTTAAGGTGGTTACGCATAAAACCTGCAAACAGGTGTTCCAGCGTATGGATACCTTTCTCAGGCATCACTTCTTTGTTCGGAATGCAGAAACGCAGATCAAACACGGTGATTGCGTCGCCATGCGGGGTGTTCATCGTTTTTGCAACCCGGACCGCGGGAGCTTCCATCCGGGTGTGATCGACAGTAAAACTATCTAACAACGGCATTTAGCCACCTCCGATAAATTTTTTAAAAATAATCTGAACTCTTTGTTCCGGGGCGAGTCTGAGTATATGAAAGACGCGCATTTGTTATCATCATCCCTGTTTTCAGAGATGAAATTTTGGCCACTCCCGAGTGGCCTTTTTCTTTTGTATCAAGCGTGCTTTTCCAGCCACACGCTAAACGGCTCAGTATCAGCCGCTTCGATCTCCTGCTGACGACGCTTTGAAGCCTCGGTTTCAGCAATAAATTCAGCTTCCTGCACTATTTCTAACGGCTCTTCACGCAGCAGATTTCGGTAAGCCTCACCCAGCGCTTTGCCCGTGCCGCCAATGCCTTCATCAATCATAGACCGTAGGATCCGGGCAGAGAAAGTCAGTTCAGGATTGTCAAAACAGGCAACCAGTTCATCACAGACCTTCTGATACTCCTCTCCTCCATCGATGCTGTCCAGCGTTTGTGCCACGCGTTTCAGATCGCGGAACAAATCTTTCCCAACCTTAGGCAGCGGGAACTGGGCTGTTTCACAGCCAATACCTAACGTCAGCCCAGGCTTACGCCCTTCGAGAATCACGCGATTCCAGTTTTTACGCGTACACAGCAATTCATCGCTACTCATTTCCGGGGCATCAGCCAGCGCACACCAGACCATAAACAGATCGAGGAAGCGCACCTGCTGCTCGTCCACGCCGATAGGCGAGAACGGATTGATATCCAGCGAGCGTACTTCGATGTACTCGATACCGCCACGCAGAAGCGCATCTGATGGCGTTTCTCCACGACGAGTGACGCGTTTCGGGCGAATAGGCGCATACAGCTCATTTTCAATCTGCAGAACGTTGCTGTTGATTTGCAGACGCTTACCGTCTTTCTCCAGACCGATCGCCGCGTACTCCTCGGAAGGCGTCTTAATCGCGCGCTTTAATCCTGCCACATACTCATGCAAATCGTTAAACGTAATTCCGAGATTGCTTTGCGACTTATTGGTATAGCCCAAGTCACTCAGGCGCAGCGACGTTGCGTACGGCAGGTAATACATCCCACAGTCGGTTTTTTCAAACGGCAGAGTTGTTGGTTTTCCTTGCAGGAATGAGGAACAAATGGCCGGAGAGGCACCAAACAAATACGGGATCACCCAACCAAAACGGTAGTAGTTGCGGATCAGACGGAAGTAGCCCGCGGAGATCTTCTCTTTAGCATCCTCACCTTCGGTTACACCGCATTTCGCCTGCCAGAAAGCCATAGGCAGCGAGAAGTTGTAGTGGACGCCCGAGATTGTCTGCATCAACGCGCCATAGCGGTTTTTGAGGCCTTCACGGTACAGCGTCTTCAGGCGACCGGTATTCGACGAACCATACTGCGCCAGTTCGATATCCTGACCTTCGGCAATATAGCAAGGCATGCTCAACGGCCACATACGCTCGTCGCCAAGGTTTCTGGCGGTATAACGATGTAAGTCGCGCATGAACGTGAGCATTTTCTCAATGTCGTCACCGGGTGGAGTAATGAACTCCAGCAATGCTTCGGCAAAGTCAGTGGTTATCCACTTATGCGTTAGCGCTGAGCCTAACACCTCAGGATGGCCTGTCGTTGCTAATGACCCATCTGCATTAACACGCAGCGTTTCGCGCTCCAGACCACGTTGAATCCCCTTTAATGCCTGAGGATGGTTTTCCAGCCAGGCCAGCGCCTGTGATACGTCCGGGATCAAATTGACCTCCCGCCTGTCAAAATCGTTTTAATTAGCATAATGGTATTGGTTACCCTGAAGGCTATCCCACAACACAATTAGTGCCACCACATAATGCCTTGTGTCGTAACCGCTGCGACAACAACATAGCGCAGCGCCTTGCCAAGGCATAAGAAAAAGAGAACTGGGCCCCACGAGATGCGCATCCACCCGGCTAACAGGCACAGCAAATCCCCCACAACCGGCATCCAGCTTAATAATAGTGTGACAGCGCCATAGCGCCGCAGCCAGCCAGTGGCTTTTTCTTGCCAGCGCGATGTTTTACGCAATGGAAAGAAACGCCCAAGGATAACGTTAGTTAACCCTCCAAGGCTATTACCCATTGTTGCTGTTAAGACTAAGACCCAGGGATGACTGACCCCGGAGACCAACAAAGCAACCAGAACAACTTCAGAATTGCCGGGTAATAGCGTGGCACTGAGAAAACTGCTGGCAAACAGTGACAGGAGCGACAGTCCATCACTCACAATAACCGGACATCCACGGCATCCATTCCCGCGGCATGCGCCGCCTGTATTCCAAAATCGGCATCTTCAAACACGACGCAACGAGCCGGAACAACCCCCATACGTTCGGCACAAAGCAAAAACGTATCAGGAGCCGGTTTATGGTGCTGTACGTGATCGGCTGCGACTACAGCATCAAAATAGCGACGCAGACCAAGGTGAGCGAGCAGCGCTTCTGCAATTGCGCTTTCACTACCCGTACCTACCGACATAGGACGACGACCATGCCAGGCTTTCACGACATCAACCAACGGCAAAGGCTGGACGCTATCCAGCAGCATGCTTCTCACCTTGTCGGTTTTTTCACGTGCCAGTGCATGAGGATCAAGATCGGAATGGTTCAATTCAATTACCGACTGCGCAATACGCCACGTTGGGGAGCCATTGAGGGCGACCATGGCATGTTCATCAAACCGTAGTCCATAATGCCCCAATACCTCATGCCACGCCTTACGGTGCGTAGGCTCGGTATCCAGGATGGTACCATCCATATCAAAAATCAAACCCGCATAACGTTCGTACATCGTCTTCTCACAAGCCGAGTGACCAGACGTTATTTTATCGTAATTGATTGATTTTGTCGCTGACCGCGAATTGAGGGGTGTTCAGAGAGTATGTAGAAATGATTTAGAGGGAGGGAGAAGATAGTGCATCCGGGAGGATTACTCACTCATGTTCGCCCTGCGGGCCGTTGCTGAAGCAACGTTATCCTCCCTGGTGCTCGCGATTATCTCGCAGACCATGAAACAACAGTTTCGCTGTTATTTAGGAGAAGATGGTGCATCCGGGAGGATTCGAACCTCCGACCGCTCGGTTCGTAGCCGAGTACTCTATCCAGCTGAGCTACGGATGCATCGGGAAACTTGCTTTACTGCCGATACTAATACCGTGATAAGCGATATCAAGTAAGAGATGGTGCATCCGGGAGGATTCGAACCTCCGACCGCTCGGTTCGTAGCCGAGTACTCTATCCAGCTGAGCTACGGATGCATCGGAAAACTTGCTTTACTGCCGATATTGATATCGTGATAAGCGATATCAAGTAAGAGATGGTGCATCCGGGAGGATTCGAACCTCCGACCGCTCGGTTCGTAGCCGAGTACTCTATCCAGCTGAGCTACGGATGCATCGGAAAACTTGCTTTACTGCCGATATTGATATCGTGATAAGCGATATCAAGTAAGAGATGGTGCATCCGGGAGGATTCGAACCTCCGACCGCTCGGTTCGTAGCCGAGTACTCTATCCAGCTGAGCTACGGATGCATCAGGGAAACTTACTTTACTGCAGATTTGATATCGCTGCTAAAGCGATATCAAGTAATATGGTGCATCCGGGAGGATTCGAACCTCCGACCGCTCGGTTCGTAGCCGAGTACTCTATCCAGCTGAGCTACGGATGCAAATGGCGGTGAGGCGGGGATTCGAACCCCGGATGCAGCTTTTGACCGCATACTCCCTTAGCAGGGGAGCGCCTTCAGCCTCTCGGCCACCTCACCAACACGCCTCTTGCGAGTGCTTCGAAGAACTTGTTTCTGCTCATCGTCGCTGCGTGGCGCACATATTACTTTCTGGGACTTATAAGTCAAACAATTTTTCCAGAGCTTTTATCGTTTGCACATTTCACGCGCAATTAGTCTGCAAAAACGGCAAAAAGAGTGTTTTATCAACAGATAAATTGGCAATTTCCTGAAGGAGTGAGCAAACGGAAACTTCGCAGGAAAAGGCATTACGCGCAGTGGAATCGAAAAAATGGGGAAGACGAAGAAGAAAAGAGAAGAAAAAGGGTCACTCAATCAGGTTGCGCCTCACCAGAGAGGTGAGACGCGAAAACCTTAGTAACTGGACTGCTGGGATTTTTCAGCCTGGATACGCTGGTAGATCTCTTCACGATGGACAGAAACTTCTTTCGGGGCGTTTACGCCAATGCGCACCTGGTTGCCCTTCACCCCTAAAACTGTCACGGTGACCTCATCGCCTATCATGAGGGTCTCACCAACTCGACGAGTCAGAATCAGCATTCTTTGCTCCTTGAAAGATTAAAAGAGTCGGGTCTCTCTGTATCCCGGCATTATCCATCATATAACGCCAAAAAGTAAGCGATGACAAACACCTAAGTGTAAGCAGTCACGGCATCACATTCTGTTAAACCTAAGTTTAGCCGATATACACAACTTCAACCTGACTTTATCGTTGTCGATAGCGTTGATACAAACGCTGCGGATTGAAGTCCGCAGCGTCGACTTACGCTTATAATTATTACAGTTTTGCGCTGACCCAGCCTTTCACACTGGCTAACGCTGCAGGCAGAGCCGCTGCATCCGTACCACCGGCTTGCGCCATGTCCGGACGACCGCCACCCTTGCCGCCGACCTGCTGAGCGACCATTCCAACCAGTTCCCCTGCTTTCACGCGATCTGTCACGTCCTTAGACACACCCGCAATCAGAGAAACCTTACCTTCCACTACCGTTGCCAGAACGATAACGGTAGACCCCAGTTGATTTTTCAGATCATCAACCATGGTACGCAACATTTTCGGCTCAACGTCCGCGAGTTCGCTGACCAGCAGCTTCACGCCGTTGATATCAACCGCTTTGCTGGAAAGATTTGCACTCTCCTGCGCCGCAGCCTGTTCCTTCAATTGCTGCAATTCTTTTTCCAGTTGACGTGTACGCTCCAGCACGGAACGAACTTTGTCACCGATATTCTGGCTATCGCCTTTCAGCAGCTGCGCAATATCGCTTAAGCGATCGCTCTCAGCATGCACGGTTTGGATAGCACCTTCACCGGTTACGGCTTCAATACGACGAACGCCTGCCGCAGTACCTGACTCGGACACAATGCGGAACAGACCGATATCACCTGTACGGCTGGCGTGAGTACCGCCACACAGTTCGGTAGAGAAATCACCCATGCTCAGAACGCGCACATGGTCGTCATATTTCTCGCCAAACAGTGCCATTGCGCCTTTGGCTTTTGCCGCTTCGAGATCCATGATGTTCGTTTCAATCGGCAAGTTGCGACGGATTTGCGCGTTCACCAGATCTTCAACGGCACGGATTTCAGCAGGCTTCATTGCTTCGGTATGAGAGAAGTCGAAGCGCAGCAGTTTATCGTTAACCAACGAACCTTTCTGTGCCACATGTGTGCCCAGAACCTGGCGCAGCGCTGCGTGCATCAGGTGCGTTGCGGAGTGGTTCAAACGAATACGCGCACGACGGGCTTCATCCACATCAGCCTGTACCGCATCACCAATTTTCAGAGAACCCGCAGACAACTTGCCGATGTGACCAATGGCCTGGCCATATTTCTGCGTGTCGCTAACGGCAAACGCGAAGCCTGCGCCTTTCAGCTCACCCTTGTCGCCAACCTGACCACCAGATTCCGCATAGAACGGAGTCTGATCCAGTACGACAACGGCATCCTGACCTGCGTTAATTGCGTCTACCGCTTTACCATCAACAAACAGCGCGGTCACTTTGCCGTTCAGTTCCAGGTGCTCGTAGCCTTTAAATTCAGAGGCGCCATCAACGCGAATCATCGCATTGTAGTCTGCGCCGAAGCCGCTGGCTTCACGCGCACGACGGCGCTGTTCTTCCATTGCAGCTTCAAAGCCCGCTTCATCAACCTTAATGTTACGCTCACGGCAAACGTCTGCCGTCAGGTCAACCGGGAAACCGTAGGTGTCATACAAACGGAATGCGGTTTCGCCATCCAGCGTATCGCCAGACAGTTTTGCCAGTTCTTCGTCCAGCAGCGCCAGACCACGCTCCAGAGTACGCGCAAACTGCTCTTCTTCGGTTTTCAGAACCTGTTCAACCATAGCCTGCTGACGCTTCAGTTCTTCACCTGCAGAGCCCATGACGTCCACCAACGGACCAACCAGCTTGTAGAAGAAGGTATCCTTCGCGCCCAGCATGTTGCCATGACGTACCGCGCGACGAATGATACGGCGCAGCACATAGCCACGGTTTTCATTCGACGGCACAACGCCATCGGCAATCAGGAATGCACAGGAACGGATATGGTCGGCAATAACGCGCAGAGACTTGTTGCTCAGATCGGTTGCGCCAGTGACTTTCGCCACGGATTCGATCAATGAGCGGAACAGGTCGATTTCATAGTTGGAGTTAACGTGTTGCAGCACGGCCGCAATACGCTCCAGACCCATACCGGTATCCACGGACGGTTTCGGCAGCGGTTCCATGGTGCCGTCAGCCTGACGGTTGAACTGCATGAAGACGATGTTCCAGATCTCAATGTAGCGATCCCCATCTTCTTCTGCGCTTCCCGGAGGTCCACCCCAGATATGGTCGCCGTGGTCGTAGAAAATTTCTGTGCATGGACCGCAAGGACCGGTATCACCCATCTGCCAGAAGTTGTCTGAAGCATAAGCCGCACCTTTGTTATCACCGATACGGATGATACGTTCGCGCGGAATACCGACTTCTTTTTCCCAGATTTCATAGGCTTCATCGTCAGTTTCATAGACGGTTACCCACAGACGCTCTTTTGGCAGGGCAAACCAGTTTTCACCGGTCAGTAGTTCCCATGCATATTGAATAGCGTCGTGTTTGAAGTAATCGCCGAAGCTGAAGTTGCCCAGCATTTCGAAGAAAGTGTGGTGACGTGCAGTGTAACCGACGTTTTCCAGGTCATTGTGCTTACCGCCCGCACGTACACAACGCTGCGAGGTGGTTGCGCGGGAATAATTACGCTTGTCGAGGCCAAGGAAAACATCCTTGAACTGGTTCATCCCGGCGTTGGTAAACAACAAAGTAGGGTCATTGTTCGGTACCAGGGAGCTGCTGGCAACTACCTGGTGTCCTTTACTATGGAAAAAATCGAGAAACGCCTGACGGATCTCAGCGGTGCTCTTGCTCATAATTATCCTGAAGAAATCAAGCTAACGAAATGTCATTACCAGCATCGGCACGCAAACTGCGCCTCTGGCAATCGAAAAGTGGGAATAAGATAAGTTTTCTTTACTGGGAAGTAAAATCCCGTATGCGGTCAATCGTCAAAATTTCGCCATATTGCCTGAATATCTTCCATCAGATAGCCGCGATAGAGCAAAAAACGCTGGACCTTTATCTTATCTGAAAAATCGACAGGTAAAGGTTCACCGTACTTCCGAATGGCCTGCTCGCGTGCAAGCACTGCCCAGTCAACTTCGCACTCACGCATGGCCCGCTCGATAGCTTCACGTGCGATCCCTTTTTGGTTTAATTCCTGGCGCACTCGGGCTGGTCCATAACCTTTGCGGCTACGGCTGGCGATAAACTGCCGCACGAAACGATCATCATCCAGATAACGACTTTCAATACACCAGGCGATGACCTTGTCGTAATCCTCCGGCGTGGCATCAATTTCTTCTGGTCCATTTTTCCCCATCACCGGAGCGGCCAGCTTGCGCCGCAGTTCCTGCTCGCTGTGGTCGCGCATCGCCAGAATACGTACGGCGCGGTCAAGCAGTCGGGAATAAGCAGAACGGCGGGAAGTTGCTTCTGTCATAGTAAGCCTTCAGAAATGAAAAAGGGCTGCATGATATGCAGCCCTTTACTATATGTGATTCACAACATGCGATTCAAAACAGATTATCAGAAATCTTCGTTCGTTTCTTTTACGTCTTCGCCGCTGTCATCAACGGAGAAATCAGGCGTTGAATCCTGGTTATTGAGCAGTAACTCACGTAATTTCTTCTCAATTTCTTTCGCAGTTGCCGGGTTCTCTTTCAGCCAGTTGGTCGCATTCGCTTTACCCTGACCGATTTTCTCACCGTTATAGCTGTACCATGCACCGGCTTTTTCAATCAGCTTCTCTTTCACGCCCAGGTCAACCAGTTCGCCGTAGAAGTTGATGCCTTCACCGTAAAGGATCTGGAATTCAGCCTGTTTGAACGGCGCTGCAATTTTGTTTTTCACAACCTTAACGCGAGTTTCGCTGCCGACCACGTTGTCGCCTTCTTTCACCGCGCCAATACGACGGATATCCAGACGAACAGACGCATAGAATTTCAGGGCGTTACCACCGGTGGTGGTTTCCGGGTTACCGAACATAACGCCAATCTTCATGCGGATCTGGTTGATGAAAATCAGCAGCGTGTTGGACTGCTTCAGGTTACCGGCCAGCTTACGCATCGCCTGGCTCATCATACGCGCCGCAAGGCCCATGTGAGAGTCGCCAATCTCGCCTTCGATTTCTGCCTTCGGCGTCAATGCGGCAACGGAGTCGACAACGATAACGTCAACCGCACCGGAGCGCGCCAGCGCATCACAGATTTCCAGCGCTTGTTCACCGGTATCCGGCTGAGAACACAGCAGGTTGTCGATATCAACGCCAAGCTTACGGGCATAGACCGGATCCAGCGCGTGTTCTGCATCGATAAATGCACAGGTTTTACCTTCACGCTGCGCAGCGGCAATAACCTGCAGGGTCAGCGTTGTTTTACCGGAGGATTCAGGCCCGTAGATTTCGACGATACGGCCCATTGGCAGACCGCCCGCGCCCAGTGCGATATCCAGAGAAAGCGAACCGGTGGAGATAGTTTCCACATCCATGGAACGGTCTTCACCCAGGCGCATGATGGAGCCTTTACCGAATTGCTTTTCGATCTGACCCAGCGCTGCCGCCAACGCTTTCTGTTTGTTTTCGTCGATAGCCATTAATTACTCCTGTCATGCCGCTTTCGGGTTAAACCGCGAAACGTGGTAGATAATGTTCTGTTGAGGCAATTATACTGTATGCTCATACAGTATCAAGTATTTTGTAGAAATTGTTGCCACAGGGTTTGTAACGCGTAGACGGTCGCCTGTCGACGTACCGCGTCGCGATCGCCGCTGAAGCATTCCCGGCGGGTAATCCCCTCGCCGCTCACGCTGGCAAAGGCGAACCATACGGTACCCACGGGCTTTTCTTCACTGCCGCCATCCGGACCCGCAATACCGCTGATCGAGACCGCGAAATGCGCGCGGGCAGCTTTTAGCGCGCCAATCGCCATTTCCACCACCACTGGCTCGCTCACCGCCCCATGCTGGGCCAACGTCTCTTCGCGCACGCCAATCATCTGCGCTTTGGCTTCGTTGCTGTAGGTCACAAACCCACGCTCAAACCAGGCGGAGCTTCCGGCAATATCCGTAATCGCTTTGGCCACCCAGCCGCCGGTGCAGGATTCCGCCGTCGTAACGGTCGCCCCACGCGCTTTCAGCGCCAGGCCAACCTGCTCGCTTAACTGCATCAGTTCACTGTCAGTCATTTCAGCCTCTGTCAGTTAAAAAATATGCCGGACAAGATAGCACTTTCATAACCAATGTGGGGATGGAGAGAACGTTTTACGAGGGGGATTCCAAAAATTGCTCCGTTGCAGAAATAAGACCTGCCGGATGACGATGTCAGGGCATCTTATCCGGCCTACAAGCGATATCGTCCTGTAGGCCGGTGGAGCGGTTACTGCACGCGCGCCAGCGCGACCGCCTGACCCAGTTGCCACACGGCCATCGCGTAGTGGGTACTGTGGTTGTAGCGGGTGATGGTGTAGAAGTTCGGCAATCCATACCAGTACTGATAGCCGGTACCAATATCCAGGCGCAGCAGGCTGGCCTGCTGATGATTACCCAACGACTGCTGTGGCGTCAGACCCGCGGCAGCAAGCTGAGAAATGCTGTACTGGGTTTTAAAGCCGTTCGCCAGCCCTGGTGCCTGACCATTTGCCGGAACCGCGACCGTATCGCCTTTCACCCAGCCGTGGCCCTTGAAATAGTTCGCCACGCTACCGATGGCATCAACCGGATCCCACAGGTTAATGTGGCCATCACCATTAAAATCAACGGCATATTGTTTATAGGAAGACGGCATAAACTGGCCGTAACCCATCGCGCCGGCAAAAGAACCTTTCAAATCGAGCGGATCGTCGCTTTCATCTCGCGCCATCAGCAGGAAGGTTTCCAGTTCACCAGAGAAGTATTCCGCACGACGAGGATAGTTAAACGACAGCGTCGCCAGCGCATCCAGAATACGGGTTTTGCCCATCACGCGGCCCCAGCGCGTTTCAACGCCGATAATGCCAACGATAATTTCCGGCGGAACACCATAGACCTGCCACGCACGGTTCAGCGCATCTTCATATTGATTCCAGAAGGCCACGCCATTTTGCACGTTGTCAGGTGTGATGAACTGTTTGCGGTAGCGCAGCCATGCACCGTTAGGACCGGCTGGCGGCTGAGTCGTCGGTGCCTGGCGATCCATCAAACGCAATACCGAGTCCAGACGCTTGGCCTGCGACAGGATCTCCTGCAGCTGCTGGCGGTCAAAGCCGTGCTTGTTCACCATTTTCTCGATGAACTGCTGCGCGTTCGGATTATTGGCAAAATCACCGCCCGTTTGCATGACGTTGTGCTGTGGCTCAAGCAGGAAGCCGCCGGATGGCGCCCCCGTAGTCGTTTGAGTCTCTGAAGGTTTAGGTTTGCTGCTACAGGCAGCGAGCAGTACGAAAAGGGGGAGTAACGCTACATAACGACGCTTGAACATGAGACATCCATTAAACAAATTCAGCCTGGGAGAAGTATGGTAAAGCATCCTCCTCCATACAAGGAAGTAGTAGTCACTCTCCTTCACAGAATTTCCCCCCTCTTGCCCCCCCGGCCGGCACATTTGCGATCTCTTACGCACAATCTTTCAAATTAAAATATTCATCTTTCATTTTGAGATCAAAATAACACTTTTAAATCTTTCGATCTGATTAAAATTAATTACCGTTTGGCAAGATAACTAAAAACCCTACAGGAGAGAATAATGATCGACACCATCACACTCGGTGCTGAGTGGTTTATCGGGTTGTTCCAGAAAGGCGGAGAGGTCTTTACCGGCATGGTAACCGGTATTCTGCCTCTGCTGATCAGTCTGCTGGTCATCATGAATGCGCTAATTAACTTTATCGGTCAGCAGCGCATTGAACGTTTTGCCCAGCGCTGCGCCGGAAACCCACTGTCCCGCTATCTGCTGCTGCCGTGCATCGGCACATTTGTGTTTTGTAACCCAATGACGCTGAGCCTGGGCCGCTTTATGCCAGAAAAGTACAAGCCCAGCTACTACGCCGCCGCCTCATACAGTTGCCATTCCATGAACGGCTTATTCCCACACATCAACCCTGGTGAACTGTTCGTCTATCTGGGGATCGCCAGCGGACTGACCACGCTGGGGCTTCCGCTTGGCCCGCTAGCGGTGAGCTATTTGCTGGTCGGTCTGGTGACCAACTTCTTCCGCGGCTGGGTGACTGATTTCACCACCGCCATCTTTGAGAAAAAAATGGGCATTCAACTTGAGCAGAAAGTGCATCTGGCGGGAGCAACATCATGACGCGTATTCGTATTGAAAAAGGCACCGGCGGCTGGGGCGGCCCGCTTGAACTGGATGCCGAACCGGGCAAGAAAATTGTCTATATCACCGCCGGAACTCGCCCCGCAATAGTCGACAGGATAGCAAGCCTGACCGGTTGGCAGGCTATTGATGGCTTCAAAGAAGGCGAGCCGCCGGAGAACGAAATTGGTGTGGCGATCATCGACTGCGGCGGCACACTGCGCTGTGGGATCTATCCCAAACGCCGTATACCGACGGTGAATATTCACGCTACTGGTAAATCCGGCCCGCTGGCTCAGTACATTGTCGAAGATATCTATGTCTCTGGCGTGAAAGAAGAAAACATCACGATTGTCGGCGATGCATCCGCTGCGCCGCAACCTGCAAGCAGCACTATCGGTCGCGATTACGACACCAGTAAAAAGATTACCGAACAAAGCGACGGCCTGTTGGCAAAAGTGGGAATGGGCATGGGTTCAGCCGTTGCGGTTCTGTTCCAGTCCGGGCGCGACACCATCGATACCGTCCTGAAAACTATTCTGCCATTTATGGCGTTCGTCTCGGCACTGATCGGCATCATTATGGCTTCGGGTCTGGGAGACTGGATTGCCCATGGACTCGCGCCGCTGGCCAGCCATCCGTTGGGACTGGTTACTCTGGCGCTGATCTGCTCTTTCCCGCTGCTGTCGCCTTTCCTCGGCCCCGGTGCGGTTATCGCCCAGGTTATCGGCGTGCTGATCGGTGTACAGATTGGTCTGGGGAACATTCCTCCGCATCTGGCGCTACCTGCCCTGTTCGCCATTAACGCCCAGGCTGCATGTGACTTTATTCCGGTTGGGTTGTCGCTGGCCGAAGCGCGTCAGGACACGGTCCGCGTCGGCGTGCCATCCGTACTGGTGAGCCGTTTTCTGACCGGCGCGCCTACCGTTCTCATCGCCTGGTTTGTTTCTGGCTTTATTTACCAATAAGGGGCACTCAAAAATGACCGTAATTTATCAAACCACCATTACCCGTATCGGCCAGAGCGCCCCGGATGCACTGTGCGACCAGATGCTGATTACCTTTCGTGAAGGCGCGCCAGCGGATATCGAAGAGTTTTGTTTCATCCATAGCCACGGGGAGCTGAGCGGCTCATTGCAAGCCGGGATCCAGTTTGAACTGGGTCAGCACCACTACCCGGTCACCGCCGTTGGCAGCGTGGCGGAACAAAACTTACGTGAACTCGGGCATATCACCCTGCGCTTTGACGGGCAGAGCGAAGCGGAATTCCCCGGCACTGTACACGTTGCGGGCCCCGTCCCGGACGGTATCGCCCCGGGCTGTATTTTGAAGTTTGTTGCTTAAGATTGAAGGAGATAAAAATGAATCAGGTTGCCGTTGTCATTGGTGGAGGCCAGACCCTGGGGGCATTCCTTTGCCGTGGGCTTGCGACAGAAGGATACCGCGTCGCGGTGGTGGATATTCAAAGCGATAAAGCTGCCAACGTCGCGCAAGAAATTAACGCCGAGTTTGGCGAAGGTACCGCGTACGGTTTTGGCGCAGATGCCACCAGCGAACAGAGCGTGCTGGCGCTGTCGCGCGGAGTGGATGAAATATTCGGTCGTGTCGATCTGCTGGTTTACAGCGCGGGTATCGCTAAAGCCGCGTTTATCAGCGACTTTCAGCTTGGGGATTTCGACCGCTCGCTGCAGGTCAATCTGGTCGGCTACTTCCTCTGTGCACGTGAATTTTCACGCCTGATGATCCGCGATGGCGTGCAGGGACGCATTATCCAGATCAACTCCAAATCAGGGAAAGTGGGCAGTAAACACAACTCAGGTTATAGCGCGGCAAAATTTGGCGGCGTGGGCCTAACCCAGTCGCTGGCGCTGGATCTGGCGGAATACGGGATTACCGTGCATTCGTTGATGCTCGGTAATCTGCTGAAATCACCGATGTTTCAGTCGTTATTACCGCAATATGCGACCAAGCTGGGTCTTAAGCCAGACGAAGTTGAGCAGTATTACATTGATAAGGTTCCGCTCAAGCGCGGCTGCGATTATCAGGACGTACTGAACATGCTGCTGTTTTACGCCAGTCCAAAAGCCTCTTACTGCACCGGGCAGTCCATCAACGTGACCGGCGGTCAGGTGATGTTTTAATGTTGAATTGCCGGATGGCGGCTGCGCTTATCCGGCAAAATCAAAGGAGTACATAATGGTTTCCGCACTGATTACCGTCGCCGCTATCGCCTGGTGCCTGCAACTGGCGCTTGGTGGCTGGCAAATATCCCGCTTTAACCGGGCGTTTGATCAACTCTGTCAACGGGGTCGGGTTGGTGTTGGTCGCTCCGGTGGGCGTTTTAAACCGCGCGTGGTGGTGGCCATCGCGCTGGATGAGCAGCAGCGGGTGACCGATACGTTGTTTATGAAAGGTCTTACGGTATTCGCCCGACCCGGCAAAATTGCCACGATAATGGGCAAACATCTTGATGATTTACAGCCTGATGTGATCTTTCCCCATGATCCGTTAGCGCAGAATGCACTATCATTGGCGCTTAAACTGAAACATGGGTAATTTCGTTGTGAATGCTAATAGCTTGCGAAATTATCATTTTGCAACTTATTAAGTCAGGGTAATCACGCCTATGAAACCTCGTCAGCGTCAGGCTGCCATACTGGAGCATCTGCAAAAGCAGGGCAAATGCTCGGTTGAAGAACTGGCCCACTACTTTGACACGACCGGCACGACCATTCGCAAAGACCTGGTCATTCTGGAGAACGCTGGAACCGTCATTCGTACCTATGGCGGCGTAGTATTAAATAAAGACGAATCCGACCCGCCAATTGATCATAAAACGCTAATCAATACGCATAAAAAAGAGCAGATTGCCGAAGCCGCCGTCCGTTTTATACACGATGGCGACTCTATTATTCTGGATGCGGGTAGCACCGTACTGCAGATGGTGCCGATGCTCACCCGCTTTAGCAATATCACCGTCATGACCAACAGTCTGCACATTGTTAACGCCCTTTCGGAGCTCGACAACGAGCAAACTATCCTGATGCCCGGCGGGACCTTTCGCAAAAAATCTGCGTCATTTCACGGTCAGCTGGCAGAAAACGCCTTTGAGCAGTTCAGCTTTGATAAACTCTTCATGGGCACCGACGGCATTGACCTCAATGCCGGCGTGACCACCTTTAATGAGGTGTTTAGCGTCAGTAAAGCGATGTGCAATGCCGCTCGCGAAGTGATTCTGATGGCTGACTCGTCAAAATTTGGGCGCAAAAGCCCTAATGTTGTATGCAGTCTGGAAAGCGTCGACAAGCTGATTACCGATGCGGGCATCGACCCTGCGTTTCGTCAGGCGCTGGAAGCAAAAGGGATTGAAGTGATCATAACCGGAGAAACCAATGAGTGATGCACTACTGAACGCGGGCCGTCAGACGTTAATGCTGGAACTACAGGAAGCCAGCCGACTGCCAGAACGCCTGGGCGATGATTTTGTCCGCGCCGCCAATACGATTATCCACTGTGAAGGCAAAGTCATTGTCTCCGGTATTGGTAAATCAGGTCATATTGGCAAAAAAATTGCGGCGACCCTCGCCAGTACCGGCACACCCGCCTTTTTTGTGCATCCGGCGGAAGCGCTGCACGGCGACTTAGGGATGATCGAAAGCCGTGATGTCATGCTGTTTATCTCCTACTCCGGCGGTGCGAAAGAGCTGGATCTCATCATCCCACGCCTGGAAGACAAATCCGTCGCACTGCTGGCAATGACCGGAAAACCGACCTCACCGTTGGGTCTGGCAGCCAAAGCCGTGCTGGATATTTCCGTTGAGCGCGAAGCCTGTCCGATGCGCCTGGCACCGACGTCCAGCACCGTAAATACGTTGATGATGGGCGACGCGCTGGCGATCGCCGTAATGCAGGCGCGCGGCTTTAACGAAGAAGATTTTGCCCGCTCACATCCGGCAGGTGCGCTGGGCGCTCGTCTGTTGAATAAAGTGCATCATCTGATGCGCCGTGACGATGCCATACCTCAGGTGAAGCTCACCACCAGCGTGATGGACGCGATGCTGGAACTCAGCCGCACGGGTCTTGGCCTGGTCGCGGTCTGCGACGATCAGTCACTGGTGAAAGGGGTCTTTACCGACGGCGACCTGCGCCGCTGGCTGGTTGGCGGCGGAGCGCTTACCACCCAGGTTAGCGAAGCTATGACTCAGAATGGCATTACGCTACAGGCGCAGAGCCGCGCGATTGACGCCAAAGAGATCCTGATGAAGCGTAAAATCACTGCCGCACCGGTGGTCGATGAAAACGGTAAACTCACCGGTGCTATCAACCTGCAGGATTTTTATCAGGCCGGTATTATCTAATCCTTCAGACCCAGACGTTTCGCCAGCCGGTGCAGGTTGGCGACGTCTGTTTCCAGCGCCCGCGCACTTGCCGCCCAACTGTGATTATTTTGCACCAATGCCCGGCGGATCATCTCCCGCTGGAACGACTCTGTTGCTTCACGCAGATTGTGATGTTGCGGGATCTCCGCAACAACTTCCGCCGCCTGCGGAGTCGGACCTTCGTCCTGCAGGGCAAAATGCTGCGTCTCCAGCACCACTTCATCACCTGCCCTGGTAGCCCTTGCCAGAACAACCGCCCGGTGAATGGCATGTTCCAGCTCGCGCACATTTCCAGGCCAGCCGTAATTCAGCAGATGACTACGCGCGCCGGGGCTTAGCACCACGCGGGAAAGACCCAGCCGCAGTCGGCATTGCTCGCAAAAATAGCCGGCCAGCAGCACCACATCTTCGCCGCGCTCGCGAAGAGGCGGTACAGAAAGGGGGAAGACGCTCAGACGGTGGAACAAATCCGCGCGGAAATTCCCGGCCAGCACCTCTTCGCGTAAATCACGGTTCGTCGCCGCCAGCACCCGCACATCCACACGCAGGCTGCGATCGTCACCCACGCGCTGAATATCGCCGTACTGCAATACGCGCAGCAGCTTAGCCTGTAGCGCCAGCGAGAGTTCGCCTATCTCGTCGAGAAACAGCGTCCCATTGTCGGCCATTTCAAACTTACCGCTACGATTGCTGATAGCCCCGGTAAATGCGCCTTTTACGTGACCAAACAGCTCACTTTCGGCTACGGTTTCCGGCAACGCCGCACAGTTCAGATACACCAGTGGATTCACCGCGCGCGGCGAACCTTCATGGATAGCTTTAGCCACCAGCTCCTTCCCGGTACCTGTTTCGCCGCTAATCAGCACGTTGAGATCGGACCCCGCCACAATCTCAATTTCTTTTTTCAACTGCATCATATTGGGCGACAGGCCAATCATCTGGGTTTCCGTCACCTGCTCAAAAGCCGTTGATGAACCTGGCAGCATATTCTGGCTTTCCAGTTGTTCAATCAGCAGCGCATTGCTCAGCGCGCCCGCCGCCAGCGCGGCAATCAGCCTAAGCTCCTCATCGCTGAAAACATCGAACTGATCGGGCTCCATGCCATCCAGGGTTAACGCACCAATCAAATTTTGACCGGCGAACAACGGCAGCCCAATACAGGCATGCACTTTCAGACTCTCCTGCCCCGGAATCAGACCATCATATGGGTCTGGCAAATCGCTGTCGGCAGGGAAACGAACCACGTCTCCGGCGCGGGCAATCGCCTCCAGACGCGGATGCCCTTCCAGAGTAAAGCGCCTGCCGAGAACATCCTGCGCCAGCCCATCGATCGCCAGCGGAATAAACTGTCGCGACTCGTAGCGCAATAGCGCCGACGCGTCGCACTCCAGCACCTGACGCAAGGTGGTTATCAGACGTTGAAAACGGTCCTGATGTCCAATACCGCTTTGTAATTCAATGGCGATGCCCGCCAGCACGTCTACGGAAAAGCTCATAACTACCTCATTGTCATTTTGACAATTCATATTGTCATATTGACAATAAAATGAATAGTCATTTTGACTACCACTTAATAAGCAGAAAACAATAAAACCATTAAAATCAATAAAATAAAAAGTTGGCACGCAACCTGCAATAAGCAAAACATCTTTTTTAGAAAAACGCTGAATTAATTACTGAGGTTGCTATGTCTATTCTGGTTAAAAATAACATTCATTGGGTTGGCCAACGTGACTGGGAAGTTCGTGATTTCCACGGGACTGAATACAAAACGCTGCGCGGCAGCAGCTACAACAGCTATCTCATCCGTGAAGAAAAAAATGTCCTGATCGATACAGTAGACCACAAGTTTAGCCGTGAATTCGTGCAGAACCTGCGCAGTGAAATTGACCTCGCGGATATCGACTACATCATTATTAACCACGCGGAAGAAGACCATGCAGGGGCGCTGACTGAGCTGATGTCCTGCATCCCGGACACGCCGATTTACTGCACAGCCAACGCCATTGACTCCATCAACGGACATCACCATCACCCGGAGTGGAATTTCAACGTGGTGAAAACCGGTGATTCACTGGACATTGGTAACGGCAAACAGCTGATCTTCGTTGAAACGCCAATGCTGCACTGGCCTGACAGCATGATGACCTACATGACCGGCGACGCGGTGCTGTTCAGTAACGACGCCTTCGGTCAGCACTACTGCGACGAACGTCTGTTTAACGACGAAGTTGACCAAACCGAACTGTTCGAACAGTGCCAGCGTTACTACGCCAACATTCTGACGCCGTTCAGCCGTCTGGTTACACCGAAAATTACTGAGATCCTTGGCTTCAACCTGCCTGTCGATATGATTGCAACTTCCCACGGCGTGGTATGGCGCGACAACCCGACGCAAATCGTGGAAATGTATCTGAAATGGGCGGCGGATTATCAGGAAGACCGCATCACCATTTTCTACGACACCATGTCCAACAACACCCGCATGATGGCCGACGCCATTGCCCAGGGCATCAACGAAGTTGACCCGAACGTGGCCGTGAAAATCTTTAACGTCGCCCGTAGCGATAAGAACGAAGTTCTGACTAACGTCTTCCGCTCTAAAGGCGTGCTGGTCGGTACTTCGACGATGAACAACGTGATGATGCCAAAAATCGCCGGTTTGGTGGAAGAGATGACCGGCCTGCGTTTTCGTAACAAACGCGCCAGCGCCTTTGGTTCACACGGCTGGAGCGGCGGTGCAGTAGACCGTTTGTCCACGCGTTTGCAGGATGCAGGTTTCGAAATGTCGCTGAGCCTGAAGGCAAAATGGCGTCCGGACCTGGATGCGCTGGAACTGTGCCGCCAGCACGGCCGTGAAATCGCGCGTCAGTGGGCGCTTGCTCCACTGCCGGAAGCAACCGTGAAAGCAGCTTCCAAAGAAGAAGAGTGCGCTTGCGCCGCTGCGGCTGCCGCCGATCTTGGCCCTAGCATGCAGTGCAGCGTGTGCCAGTGGATTTACGACCCAGCAAAAGGTGAACCGCTGCAGGATGTCGCGCCGGGTACACCGTGGAGCGACGTGCCGGATAACTTCCTGTGCCCGGAATGTTCATTAGGTAAAGACGTCTTCGACGTACTGGCAACGGAGGCAAAATGAGCCGCGGAATTGTCATTATTGGTTCGGGCTTCGCTGCCCGCCAGTTAGTCAAAAATATCCGTAAGCAGGATGCAAATGTCCCGCTGACCCTGATTGCTGTGGACAGCATGGATGAGTACAACAAGCCCGATCTCAGCCATGTTATCAGTCAGTCGCAACGTGCAGACGACCTCACCCGCCAGTCGGCGGGAGAGTTTGCCGAACAGTTTAATTTACGCATGTTCCCGCACACCTGGGTAACCGACATCGACGCTGATGCTCACGTAGTGAAAAGCCAGGATCAGCAGTGGCAGTACGACAAGCTGGTGCTGGCGACGGGCGCTTCAGCCTTTGTACCGCCGGTTACCGGACGTGAGTTAATGCTCACATTGAACAGCCAACAAGAGTATCGCGCTTGTGAAACACAGCTGCGTGACGCCCAGCGGGTGCTGATTGTCGGCGGCGGCTTGATTGGCAGTGAACTGGCGATGGATTTCTGTCGTGCCGGTAAAGCGGTGACGCTTATCGACAACGCCGCCAGCATTCTGGCTTCACTGATGCCGCCGGAAGTCAGCAGTCGCTTACAGCATCGTCTGACCGATATGGGCGTACACCTGCTGCTGAAATCACAGCTTCAGGGGCTGGAGAAAACGGCGCCAGGTATTCGTGCCACGCTCGATCGTAGCCGCAGCGTGGAAGTCGATGCGGTGATCGCCGCCACCGGCTTACGCCCGGAGACCGCACTGGCGCGTCGCGCCGGATTGAACATCAATCGTGGTGTCTGCGTCGATAGCTACCTGCAAACCAGCCACCCGGACATTTATGCTCTCGGCGACTGTGCGGAGATTAACGGTCAGGTGCTCCCGTTCCTGCAGCCGATTCAGCTGAGTGCCATGTATCTGGCGAAAAACCTGCTCGGCGGCAATGCGCCATTGAAACTGCCAGCCATGCTGGTAAAAGTCAAAACGCCAGAACTGCCTCTGCATTTGGCTGGGGAAACCCAGCGCCGCGATCTGAACTGGCACATCACCGCCGAAGCGCAGGGAATGGTCGCCAGAGGGATGAACGACGAAGGCCAGCTGTGTGCATTTGTCGTCAGTGAAGACCGCATGAAAGAGGCCCTTGCGCTGCTGAAAACGTTGCCCGTGTAAGTCTGTGATGCCGGATGGCGCCGCTTCGCGTCTTATCCGGCCTACGACCTGCCCGGCAACGCTGCTACTGATTTATTAACCTCACGCACATGGATGTGCGTTGCCACTTGTCGGTATGCCCCGACATGTTTTTCTTGCCCCGCCAGTCCCGGGGCTTTTTTTATTTTTGCGCCAACGCTCGCGCCGCGGCAATCACGCCCTGCCCCAATGACAACCCGCCGTCGCCAGCCGGTAAACGCTGCGGGAACAATAAGGTAAAATCACGCAGATAAAACGCCAGCCGTGCCGACAATAAGCGGTTATGCATCACGCCACCACTGAATACTAACGTCTTGATCCCGCGCACTTCAGCCTGCTTTCGCATCAGAGTGGCAAACCCACACGCCAGCGCGTCGTGAAACGCCCATGCCCTTTCTGCTGGTTTGGCCTGCCAGTTCAGCCATTGCTGCCAAAAAACCGCTAAGTCCAGCTGAGTGTCATCAAGCGGCAGCGTGACCGGATGATCAACACCATCACATTGCGATGCCATCGCCTCAAGCGCACAAGCCGCTTCACCTTCATAACTCAATGATTCCGGTGCACATTGCAACGCGGCGGCAACGGCATCAAACAGTCGTCCGCACGATGACGCCAGCGGAGCGTTAATTCCCCGTTCAATCGCGCGCACCAGCACGTTCCAGTTTTGATGTTGCAGCACCGATGTTTCCGGATAACGCTGCCAGTCAGGAACAAAACGCAGGCACTGCGCGAGCAGATTACGCCACGGCTGTTTTGCCGCCAGATCGCCGCCCGCCAGCGCTACCGCCGGTAAGCCGCCAAGGTATTCGCATTCACGATAGTTGACCCGCAAACACTCTCCACCCCACAGCGCGCCGTTTTCCCCCATACCGATACCGTCTAGCGTCAGGGCAATCACATCACCGCCATTGAGCGGCCAGCCGTGCTCCGCAAGACACGCAGCGGCATGCGCATGGTGATGCAGCACCGTTTCAGTTGGCAGCTCCATTTCGCTGGCCCACTGACTGGAAACATAGCCAGGGTGTGCATCATGCACAATACGCTGCGGCATAAAGTCATAAATGTTCTGGATCAGGCGTAGCGCATCACGCCACTGTTGCTGAATGCCGTCATCGCTGAGATCGCCCAAATGCTGGCTGATAACCGCCTGCTCGCCGCGCACCAGACAGAAAGTATTTTTCAGATCCGCCCCTAAGCACAGCATTGGCGGCACGTCGCGAAATCCTGGCGGTAGTGCGACCGCATCCGGCACATAACCCCGGGAACGACGCAGCATTTCCCCACTGTCGCGCACCACGGAGTCATCCATCCGCTGCACAATTTCGCGATTATGCAGCAGGAAACCGTCGGCAATGTCGTGTAAATCTTCCAGCGCCTGGGCGTTGGTAATGGCCGGAGGCCTGCCGCTGAGGTTGCCAGAGGTCATCACCAGCGGACAATTCATCTCTTGTAAGAGCAAATGCTGTAACGGATTCGCTGGCAGCATGACGCCAACCTCCGTTAACCCTGGCGCAATACTCTCGCTCAATGCAGCGACATAGCGTTTCTGCACCAGCACGATCGGCGCAGCAGGGGTAGTCAGCAAACGACGAGCGGGTTCAGGCAATCCTTCATCAGAGGGCAGCATCACTGCCAGAGGTTTCGCCGGACGGTGTTTGCGCAGCCTGAGTAGCGCTACGGCGTTATCATTTCGCGCATCGCACACCAGATGAAACCCACCAATGCCTTTAACCGCCACAATACCGCCTGCTTTCAGCCGCGATACCGCCGCCTGCAGCGCCTCTTCTTTCTCCGCTCGCTCACCCGCACAGAACCACTCCAGATGAGGGCCGCATGCCGGACAAGCCACTGGCTGGGCGTGGAAGCGACGGTCGTACGGATCGCGATACTCTTTGTCACATTGCGCGCAGAGTGGGAATGACGCCATTACGGTAAACGGACGATCGTAGGGCATGGCGCGGATAATCGTAAAACGCGGACCACAGTGGGTGCAGTTGATAAAGGGGTATCGGTAACGACGTTCGCCGGGGGTGTTCATTTCTACAAGGCATTCGGGACAGGTCGCGGCGTCCGGAACGATTTGCGTATTCATCGTACCGCCAGCACTTTGACGAATCGAGAAATCAGCAGGCTGCTGCGTCCAGGGGAATGGTTCGCTTTCAACGCTGTCAATGCGCGCCAGCGGTGGGCAGTGTTGATGCAACTGCGCAATAAATTCCGCTGGATCTTCCTGTAAGCGCACAACCACACCGTCACCGTCATTACACACATCGCCATGCAGTTGTAACCGCTGCGCCAGTTGCCAGACGTAGGGGCGAAATCCGACGCCCTGTACCTTACCGCGAATACGCAGCTGTACGCCGGAGTGGTTGTTTATTGTCATTAAGTCGTTCCCGCAGTCATCTATCCCGGTTTGCCCGATAGCGCTACGCTTATCAGGCCTACGTGGATGCGAACAGTAGGCCGGATAAGGCGAAGCCGCCATCCGGCATAAGTACTACCGTATTTTACGCGGATTTTCAGATATCAGAACAGCAAAGATGCGGTGGAATCCAGCGCAGCGCGACGACGTTTTTCCGCGCTCAGTTGCTCAAGCTTGTTGCGATCCACATAAATCAGCGCGTGAGTCGGGCACACTTCCATACAGGCAGGACCGGCATCACGATGGTGGCACAGGTCGCACTTATTGGCTTCCGCTTTTTCTGCACGGACGTTCAGACCCGCGCCGCTGTTACGCACAACCGGACGCACAACCACTTCCATTGCACCATAAGGGCAAGCTACAACGCAGGTTTTACACCCAATGCAGCGTTCCTGCATTACGTGGACAAAGCCTTTATCACGGCTGATCGCACCGTTCGGGCAGACGTTAGCGCACGGCGCGTCTTCACACTGGCGGCACAGCGTCGCCGTGGAGACATTAACGCCTTTGATGACGTGAATACGGGGTAAAAAGGTTTCAGGGGTCAGCGATGCGCAGTCCTGGTTATCCTGATGGGATACCACGCAGGCCACTTCACAGGTACGGCAACCAATGCATTTATTGGCGTCTGCAATGATGAAACGGTTCATCAATTTCTCCAGCAATGACAGAATATCTGCCGAAGCATACACAAATCGTGCCAGAATTTAATTTACTGTTATTAAAGGAATTTTGTTTTGAAGTACGCAAGAAGGATGTGTCATCGTCACTAGTGACGATGACAAATGACAGCCGTCAGCGCGAAGCGGGCGGCGCAACTGAGTCGCGCGCAATGAGTTCACCGGTGAAAGTTTTTGGCGGCGTAAACGCCCCGTCACCCAACATAAAGATCAGACGCCCAATCGTTTCCTGAATCATTTCTGTTACCGGGATTTTAACGCTGGAAAGCGCCGGAATAGTGTATGGCGCGAGGGCGATATCATCAAAGCCAATCACCGACACCTGTGCGGGAACGCTCACACCATGCCCGTGCAACTGCTTCATCGCGCCGATCGCCATATCGTCATTGCTGGCCACCAATGCGGTAAAATTGACCTTGCGCGAAAGCAAAGTATCCACACCCGCAGCGCCGCAGGCTGGCGTCCATTTCCCTTTAACAATCAGATCATTATTTAGGGCGATACCATGATGTGCCAGCGCGTCTTTATAACCTGAAAGTCGCTCCACGCCGGTTGGCGAATCCATCGAGCCAGTAATAAAACCAATCTCTTTATGCCCGGCGGCAATGAGCTGAGTAACGGCGTTAAAGCTGGTCTGCTTTTGATCGCACCATACGCTGTGGCTACTGTTTTTCCGCAGGCGTCGATTAAGCACCATAATCGGCTGGCTGTGGGCATCGATGATATCGTCTATCTCATCCACGCTGAGAAAACGCGGATAAATCATAATCGCGTCACAGCGCAGGTCGAGCAGGTACTGGATCGCCTGGCGCTCTTCCTCAGCGCTGTGCTTACCGTCAGCCAGTAACAGCTGGCGTCCTTTATCTTCCGCCATCCGCGCGGTATGAAACAGCAGCTCGCTGAAATAGACGCCGTGATAAAGGGTATTCGTTACCACCAGACCCAGCGTCTGCGTGGTTTTCGCCGCCAGACTGCGCGCCAGCAAATTTGGGCGGTAACCACTCTCTTTAATGGCCTGAAACACGCGGTCTTTGGTTTCCTGGCTGACATAGCCGTTTCCGGAAAGCACCCGGGAAACCGTCGCTTTCGACACCCCGGCACGCTTCGCCACCTCCAGCATCGTGGTCATATTACTCATCCCTTTTCTCTCAATGTGACGCAGTGTACTTCACCGTTTTGCCGCTGTCCTTGCTGCTAAATCACAGACGCTGACATCTGGTGATCGGAGTCACAATTACAAAAAATGATCAAAATTAAACCTTGATCATTTAATGCAATTTAAACATGATTTTGTGGAACCGGTTTCCTATCTGCGTTTCATCAACTCAGAAAAGCGACCCACGTAAACGGATAAAACATAACGTACTCTACTGATAAAACAGGATTAAATCCGATGTCCAAGAATTATGCAGCGCTGGCGCGCTCCGTTGTGACGGCTCTGGGAGGCGTCAACAACATCACAGCAGTGACCCACTGTATGACCCGTTTGCGTTTCGTTCTCAAAGATGACTCGCTGGTCGACAGTGCTACGCTGAAAACCCTCACTGGCGTGCTCGGCGTGGTGCGTAACGAGAACCAGTGTCAGGTGATTATCGGCAACACCGTTTCGCAGGCGTATCGTGAAGTGGTCAGCCTGTTGCCTGCCAACATGCAGCCTGCTGAGCCGCAAATCAAACCCCGACTGACGCTGAAGCGGATTGGCGCGGGGATCCTTGATGCGCTGATCGGCACTATGTCGCCGTTGATCCCGGCGATTATCGGCGGATCAATGCTCAAGCTGCTGGCGATGGTTCTGGAAATGACTGGCGTGCTGGTGAAAGGATCGTCCACGCTCACCATTCTGACCGTTATCGGTGACGGCGCATTCTTCTTCCTGCCGCTGATGGTCGCCGCGTCGGCCGCTATCAAATTCAAAACCAACATGTCGCTGGCTATCGCCATCGCGGGCGTACTGGTGCATCCCAGCTTTATCGACCTGATGGCGAAGGCCGCGCAGGGTGAGCACGTTGAGTTTGCCCTGATCCCAGTGACGGCGGTGAAATACACCTACACGGTGATCCCGGCGCTGGTCATGACCTGGTGCTTGTCATACATCGAACGTTGGGTCGATCGTATAACTCCGGCGGTGACCAAAAACTTCCTCAAACCGATGCTGATCGTGCTGATCGCCGCCCCGCTAGCCATCGTCATCATTGGCCCGATCGGTATCTGGATCGGTAGCGCGATTTCAGCGCTGGTCTATACCATCCACGGCTATCTCGGCTGGCTGTCGGTAGCCATTATGGGCGCGCTGTGGCCGCTGCTGGTAATGACCGGTATGCACCGTGTCTTTACGCCAACCATTATTCAGACCATTGCCGAAACCGGAAAAGAAGGCATGGTAATGCCATCGGAAATTGGCGCCAATTTGTCGTTAGGTGGTTCATCGCTGGCAGTGGCATGGAAAACCAAAAACCCGGAGCTGCGCCAGACGGCGTTAGCGGCCGCCGCCTCAGCCATCATGGCGGGCATTTCCGAACCCGCGCTGTATGGCGTGGCAATCCGCCTGAAACGTCCGCTGATTGCGAGCCTTATCAGCGGTTTTATCTGCGGTGCTGTTGCTGGAATGGCCGGACTTGCAAGCCACTCCATGGCGGCTCCAGGTCTGTTCACCAGCGTCCAGTTTTTCGATCCGGCCAATCCGATGACCATCGTTTGGGTATTTGGCGTGATGGCGCTGGCGGTAGTGCTTTCTTTTGTACTAACGCTGATTCTCGGCTTTGAAGATATTCCTGTCGAAGATGCAGCCGCGCAGGCCAGAAAAAACCAGGCCGCACAACCGGGCAATATCAATGGAGCCAGCATTTGACTGGTATGAACTGAGGTTAATTATGTCTGTTTTTCCGCAAGGATTTTTATGGGGCGGCGCACTGGCCGCCAACCAGTCTGAAGGGGCATACCGGGAAGGCGGCAAAGGGCTGACTACCGTCGATATGATCCCCCACGGCACACACCGCATGCCCGTCAAACTGGGTCAGGAAAGGCGCTTTACGCTGCGGGATGACGAATTTTATCCCAGCCATCAGGCGATCGACTTTTATCATCGCTATAAAGCAGATATCGCGCTGATGGCGGAAATGGGGTTTACGGTTTTTCGTACTTCCATTGCCTGGAGCCGCCTCTACCCTAACGGCGACGAGCTGACGCCGAATGAAGACGGAATCGCGTTTTATCGGGCCGTGTTTGCCGAGTGTAAAAAATACGGTATTGAGCCATTAGTCACGCTGTGTCACTTCGATGTGCCTATGCATCTGGTCACTGAGTACGGCTCCTGGCGTAACCGCAAAATGGTGGAGTTCTTTACCCGCTACGCCCGTACCTGCTTCGAGGCCTTTGACGGTCTGGTGAAGTACTGGCTGACGTTCAACGAAATCAACATCATGCTGCACAGCCCCTTTTCAGGCGCTGGGCTGGTATTTGAAGAAGGTGAAAATCAGGATCAGGTGAAATATCAGTCCGCTCACCACGAACTGATAGCCAGCGCCCTTGCGACTAAAATAGCCCATGAAATTAATCCGCAAAACCAGGTCGGTTGTATGCTGGCTGGCGGTAATTTTTATCCTTACTCGTGTAAGCCGGAAGATGTGTGGACCGCACTGGAAAAAGACCGTGAAAACCTGTTCTTTATTGATGTGCAGGCGCGCGGGGCCTACCCGGCTTACTCTGCCCGCGTGTTTCGCGAAAAAGGCGTGGTAATCGAAAAAGCCCCGGAAGACGACGACATCCTGAAAAACACCGTCGATTTCGTCTCGTTCAGCTATTACGCATCGCGCTGCGCCTCCGCTGAAATGAACACGGGCAATACCAGTGCTGCCAACGTGGTGAAGTCGCTGCGTAATCCGTACATTGCCGCCAGCGAATGGGGCTGGGGAATCGATCCGCTCGGCCTGCGCATCACCATGAATATGATGTATGACCGCTACCAGAAACCGCTGTTTCTGGTGGAAAACGGGCTGGGAGCGAAAGATGAAATCGATGCTAACGGTGAGATCAATGACGACTATCGCATCAGCTATTTACGCGAACATATTCGCGCCATGGCAGACGCGATTGAAGATGGCGTGCCGCTGATGGGTTACACCACATGGGGCTGTATCGATCTGGTTTCTGCCTCAACCGGTGAGATGAGCAAACGCTACGGTTTTGTGTATGTTGACCGCGATGATGCGGGCAACGGCACGCTGGCACGTACACGCAAGAAATCATTCTGGTGGTACAAAAAAGTCATCGCCAGTAACGGTGCCGATCTGGCATGACGGATCTGCCGGAGGGGGTTACAGCCTTCCGGCAAAAGTACATATTTTCATTTCATTTATTACATTCCGGATTTGGAATCGTCCTTCCAGTTTCAGGTTTGCCCTCCCCCTTTTTTACTGGCATTTTATTCAGTAGTTTTTAATCCTGGCCATTCACCACAAGGAAGCGTGCATGTTTGATAAAAAGGGTAAAACAACAGTGGCAATCACCAAACCGGTACGTCGCTTGAAAGTCAGCTATGTCAGAAAACGCCATGAAGATCCAAAAACGGGTTACACGCGACGAATCAGTCGTCACGCCTCACTCACGCTGAACGGCGACTGGCTGGAACAAGCTGGATTTCCGACCGGTACGGCAGTAAATGTATCAGTGATGCAGGGGAAGTTAATTATTGAGCAGGCAATTGACTGACGAGGATACACTGGGAAAACAGGCCGGATGTCGTTCACATCCGGCACTGATACGGTTTACTCTTCTGGCGCTTCCAGCTCGGAGAATCCACCGTGTCCTTCCCAACCGGCTAATCGCTGATAGACGGTATCAACCGCATCTTTGATCGGCTGTGTCATCGGGTAGTAAAAACCGACGATGTCCGGTTGAATGCCGAGGAAAATTACCTCACCAACATCGTCTTTCAGCTGATCTACCAGGTAGTTCAGCGGCATGTTGTGGGTGGTCATCATGAACATCTCGGCAATATCATCGGGATCGATAATGCGGATTTCGCCTGGGTTCAGCCCCATATCGGTGGCATCAACAATCAACAAACGTTGCGGGCGCAGCTCGCGGATGGCGACAATATCGTTCTCCGGCGCGCTACCGCCGTCGATGACAACCCAGTTGCCTTGAGGATTTGCAGCACACATTTCAGCCAGCAGCGGGCCCGCGCCGTCATCGCCCATCATGCTGTTACCCACACATAATAAAACGTCAGTCACGGTGTCTCCTCACCATCAGATAGATGGCGCTTTCCTGGTGTATGTCGTGCAGCATGCTAAGCATCAGCTTGCTCCACTCCTGCTGCTGCGGGGTCTGCACGGCACGCGCATCATCGAACGCGCGCGCCAGCATTTGCACATGGTTGAAATCGATAACGATCTCGCCGTATTTTGGCACGCCTTCCATTTTCCGGCGGGCTTCGCTTCCCTCAGCAAGGGTAGCAATCCATGCCAGATATTCGTCCCATGGACAAGTTAACGCCGCTTCCAGGCAATCGATGATCCCAAGGTGGTGACCAATCGCCAGGCTGTAATAGACAACCTGCTGCGCCTCAGCGGGCGTCGCATCGTTCTCATCAATAAACTTACGGCTCAGTTGACTGAACACCACCGTTTCACTCATCGGATACGCGCCTCTTCGACAACATGATTAAGATGCGTGACGATCTCGGTCAGACGCGGATCGTTTTCCGCTTCCAGCCAGCGCGCCACCTGATGCTCGCCCTGCCCTAACTGCGTCATATAGTCATCAGCAATCTGGCGACCATAGCGGTATCCCGCCAGACGGCGAGCCTCGCGATCCACTTTCACGCGCAGCGGCTGAACCATGTCCGGATGCAGAATTTCCGCCGGCTGTTCGTCCAGTTCACCCGGCGCACGCGCGTGAATTTTTTGCTCCAGCAGACCCAGCGCCATGGCAAAACCGTACAGCGTTGCCGCAGGCGTCGGCGGACAGCCAGGAATATACACGTCCACCGGTACGATTTTGTCCGTGCCGCCCCATACGCAGTATAAGTCGTGGAAGATACCGCCGCTGTTACCGCAGGCACCGTAAGAGATACAAATTTTCGGATCTGGCGCAGACTGCCAGGCACGCAGCGCCGGAGAGCGCATGGCACGAGTTACCGCGCCGGTAAACAGCAGAATATCCGCATGGCGCGGTGACGGTACGACTTTGATGCCAAAACGTTCGGCATCAAACAGCGGAGAAAGCGTGGCAAAGATTTCGATTTCGCAACCGTTGCAGCCGCCGCAGTCCACGCGGTAAACATACGCTGAACGCTTAATGCTTTTCAGCAGCGACGCTTTCATGCTGGCAATGGATTCATCCACCGTCATCGGTACCGGAATACCGTTGGCGTCACGTGGGCCTAATAAATTGCTCATCAGCTGGCCTCTTTCATATGGCGAGTCAGTTCAATACGGTCAGACGGCACCAGACATTTCTGGCGCTTACAGTCCGGGCAGGTCTCAAAGCTTTCACGGTGATTTTCCGCGCGGGTATCACCGTTGTGCTTAAGCAGCGCAATGGCGTAATCAATCTCTTTTTGCACCGCAAACGGACGGTTACATACGCGGCAATTGCACAGCCCAAAACGAGACTGCTGCAGGAAATCATCTTTCTTCCACACCGCCAGCTCATACTCCTGCGACAGCTTGATTGCCGCTGTCGGGCAGACTTCTTCGCAGCGGGCGCAGAAAATGCAGCGCCCAAGGTTGAACTGCCACGCCAGCTCATTGGTGACCAGATCGGTTTCTACCGTCAGCGCGTTCGACGGGCACGCATTCACACAGGCCGCGCAGCCGATGCACTGCTGCGGATTATGTTCCGGTTTGCCACGGAAGTTTTTATCGACCGCAATCGGCTCCAGCGGATACGACGACGTCGGCGCCCCGGTTTTGATGACTTTTTTGATAAAGGTAAACATGGCGATTCCTTATTTCAGCGGCGAGTTTTTACGCTCGATGCTGTAGCGCTCAAGTTCTTTGTACGGCACGACTTTGCTCTTCTTCTTACGCACATCGACCACGGTCATACGGTCAGTACAGGAGTAGCAAGGATCGAGGCTACCGATAATCAGCGGGGCATCGGAAACGGTATTGCCACGTAGCATGTAGCGCAGCGTCGGCCAGTTGGCGTAGGTCGCCGCACGGCAGCGCCAGCGATACAGTTTCTGGTTGTCGCCGGTCATGCTCCAGTGGATGTCATCTCCACGCGGCGCTTCAGCAAAGCCCAGTGCGAAACGGTGAGGAATATAGGTAAAGCCTTCCACCATCAGCGGGCCGCCCGGCAGGTTATCCAGACCAAAGTCGATCATATTCAGCGCGGTGTAGACTTCATTGATACGGACTTTCAGGCGAGAAATAACGTCGCAGCCCTGCTCGCTGTGAACTTCCATCGGCAGCAGACCATAACCGACAAACGGGTGATCGGCGCGGGTGTCACGTGCGTGGCCGCTGGCGCGAACCATCGGGCCGACGTTACTGAAGTCACGGGCAATTTCCGGATCCAGACGACCAATACCAACCGTACGCTGTTCCATGTTCGGCGTGCTGAGCAGCATATCGACCAGTTCCTGCACGTCACGACGCATCTGCTGCGCCAGTTGACGGGTCTGGATCATATCTTCTTTTAGCAGGTCACGACGAATACCGCCGATCAGGTTCAAACCGTAGGTTTTACGTGCCCCAGTGAGGATCTCCGCCATCTTCATCGACGTTTCACGCACGCGGAAGAACTGCATAAAGCCGGAGTCAAAACCGGTGAAGTGACAGGCCAGGCCGAGGTTGAGCAGGTGCGAGTGCAGACGCTCAACTTCCAGCAGAATGGCGCGTATCATCTGCGCACGTTCCGGCACCACGATGCCCATCGCATTCTCAACGGAGGTGGTATAAGCGGTGCTATGCGCAAAGCCGCAGATGCCGCACACGCGATCTGACAGGAACGTCACTTCGTTATAACCCATACGGGTTTCCGCCAGTTTCTCCATGCCGCGGTGGACATAGAACAGACGGTAATCGGCGTCGATAATGTTCTCGCCGTCAACGAACAGGCGGAAGTGACCGGGTTCATCGGAGGTGACGTGCAACGGGCCAATCGGCACCACGTTATTTTTCTTGTCGCCCAGTTCGTTGATGAACTCGTAGGTTTCAGCATCGGTAGTCGGCGCCGGGCGCTGACGATAATCCATACTGTCTTTACGCAGCGGATAGAGTTCATCCGGCCAGTCATCCGGTAACACCAGACGGCGCTCATCCGGTAAACCAACCGGGATCAAACCGTACATGTCGCGCACTTCACGCTCGCCCCAGACCGCTGCTGGAACGCGCGGCGTGACGGACGGGAACTCCAGTTTATTGGCATCGACTTCAACGCGGACGGTTATCCAGCACTTGGTGCCTTGCTCCATCGACATCACGTAATAAACGGCGTAATGACCGCACAGCTGACGTTCGTCGTTACCAAACAGCACGGATAACCAGCCGCCCTGTTTGTAGTACAGGAACTCAACCACTTCCGGCAGGTAGTTCACCTTGACGGTGATCGTCAGCTGATCTTTGGTCTGCCAGGCTTCATCCAGCACCACGCCCGGAAAGGCCTGGTGCAGCGCAGCGAGATATTGTTGACCTAATTTTTCTTCAGACATGCTCAAACTCTCTTAAATCACGCCACCAGCAAGGAGACGAACGCTAAAAACGCAAACCCAAAACCGGCCCAGGTCACGCGTGAAGTGGCGCAAAAACGCAGACGCGCCATGCTGTTTTCGAACAGGGCGATGACCAGCACGCCGAGGACCAGCTTGACGACGGCAATCACCAGCGCCAGCAGCAGCCCACCGGCGGTGAAGGTTTCCATCTGTCCCCACGGCAGGAACACGCCAACGAACATTTGCAGAACGACCAGCTGTTTGAGGCTAATGCCCAATTTCAGCACGGCAAAACCGCTGCCGCTGTATTCAGTCAATGGACCTTCCTGCAACTCCTGCTCTGCTTCCGCCAGATCGAACGGCAGTTTGCCCATTTCGATAAAGGTGGCGAAAGCACAGGCGCACAGTGCCAGAATCAGCGGGATGCTGCGCGCAGCAGGCCAGTGGTAAATGGTATCGGCGATATTGCTGATATGGGTTGAACCCGCAACCTGTGCCGCTACCCACAGTCCCAGCAGCAAAATAGGTTCAACCAGCACGCCGAGCATCGCTTCACGGCTGGCGCCAATGGCGGTAAACGGGCTACCGGTATCCAGTCCCGCGATAGAGAAGAAGAAACGGGCGATGGCGAACAGGTAAATTAAGGTGATCAGATCGCCCAGTTGTGGCAGCGGCGAGCCAACGGTCACAACCGGCAACGCAGTGGCGATAGTCAGCATCACGCCCACCATCACAAACGGCGTCAGGCGGAAAACCCAGCTGGAATCCGCAGGCGCAATGCTCTGACGGCCCAGCAGTTTGATAATGTCGCGGTATTCCTGCAAAACGCCCGGACCGCGGCGATTGTGCAAACGCGCACGCGCCACGCGGGTAACACCGGACAGCAGCGGCGCAACGGCAAACAGCACCAGCGCCTGAATTAACGGATATAAAACACTCATTCTCAGGCTCCTCGTGAAACCACAATCACCACCAGCACCGCCAGCTCAATCAGCGCCAGGCGACGGAACAGCACCGGTGCAGCCGCATTCTGCCAGCCCGGAACCAGTGATACCGGGTTCAGCCATTTACGCAGTTTGAGTACCGGGGCAAAAGCTTCTTTCACCGGCATGGCAAAACCGTGCGCGGTAATCACCATTGACTGCTCGTGATCGTAACCACACACCCACGCCGCACCGCGTGAACGCGATGGCAGACGGTTGCCTTTGAAAATGGCCATGATGATGAACGGCAGCAGCGGACACGCGATCAGCAGCAGCGTGATCATTGGCTGAGAAACGGTGGTGTTCGCGGTTTCCAACGGCAGCGGAACGGCAGAGGAGATCATCGGCAGCAGCCACGGCGCAGCAACGCCGCCAATCACGCAGCAGATAGCCAGCGCGACGACGCTCACCCCCATCAGGATTGGCGCGCAGCAGGCATTTTCAGCTTCCTTCGTGCGCGGTGCGCCAAGGAACGTAACGCCATAGACTTTCGCCATACACATCACCGCCAGCGCGCCGGTAATTGCCAGCCCTACCGCCAGCAACGGTCCTAACAGGCTACCGACAAATGCGCCGCTATTGCCGAGCTTAAAGAAGGATTGGTAGATAACCCACTCACCGGCAAAACCGTTCAGCGGCGGCAGCGCGGCCATCGCCATCAGACCAACCAGCATCGCCAGCGAGATAACCGGCATACGTTTACCGATACCGCCCAGTTTTTCGATATCACGATGACCGGTACGGAACCAGATGCTGCCTGCACCCAGGAACAGAACGCTTTTGAACAGGCTGTGGTTAACCAGATGATACAGACCGCCGGTCAAACCCAGCGCAATCAGCGCCGGTTGATTCAGGGAAATTCCGGTCACGCCAGCGCCCAGACCCAGCAGAATAATGCCGATGTTTTCCAGCGTGTGGTACGCCAGCAGACGCTGGATGTTGTGTTCCATCAGCGCATACAGACCGCCAACAAACGCGGTGATCATGCCCAGCACCAGCAGCGTAATCCCCCACCACAGCGGCGCGTTACCGCCCAGCAACGACAGGGAGAGAATACCCAGCAGACCAACCTTCATGACGACGGTAGAGAACAGCGCCGCAGCCGGTGCGCTGGCATTGGCGTGTGCCTGTGGCACCCAACCGTGCAGCGGAATAATGCCGGCCAGCAGGCCAAAACCTGCCACGCCCAGCAGCCAGATGTCAGACCCGAGCGGCAGCTCCTGGGTGCGCAGGTCAAGAAGACGCAGCTCCAGAGTGCCGTAACGTTGCCACACCAGGTAGCAGGCGACCGCCAGCAGTAGCGTACCAATACGCCCCAGTGCAAACCACAGTTTGCCTTCTTTACTGCATCCGGTAAGGAACACGGCACACAGCGCCATGATTTCCGCCATCACCACCAGCGTACCGAGGTTGCTGGCAACCACCGCACATACCGCCGCGGCCATCAGCAGATTCACCAGCAGGCCGTTAGCTTTCACCTGCGGATGACGATGCCAGTCAATGTTGTACAGGCTGACAAACAGGCCGCACAGGCCCAGCGTAATCAGCCAGATAGCATTCAGCGGAGTAATTTGCAGACTGTGACCAATAAACGGCATCACGCCGCTCACCGCCAGCGCATTAGTCAGAACGGTAAAACCCGCGGCTGCCGTACACAGGCTGCCGACCGCACCGCCAACTCCAGCAATCCAGCCGCTCAGCGATTTATGAAATGAAAACAGAAATGCCAGAACCGCAGCCGCTGTAAACCAGGCTACGCCGCTGTTAATCAGTGAAATTGCGCTCATTTTGCATCCCCACTCTGAGCCTGCTGAAACAAGGTGAGATCGCCGAAATCGGTATTGAAAGTCAGCTCACGCTTACGTTTGCTGGCGCGGGCGATATCCATGTTGCTCACCAGATGCAGGGCTTTGGTCGGACACATGCGCACGCAGGCAGGACCTTGCTCGTCAAAACTACACAGATCGCATTTCACCGCGATGGCACGAACGCCGGGAACCCAGTCCAACAGCGAACTCACGCGAGCAGGCGCTGGCGGAGCCGGAGGCGCTTTTGGCGTATTGGCGTTTGCCGGAATATGTAGCGGACGGCTACCGGAAAACTCTATCGCGCCAAACGGACAAGCGATCCCGCACAGTTTGCAGCTTACGCACAAGCTTTCGTTCAGCTGTACGGCGCCATCAACGCGGTTAATGGCATTAACCGGACACACGGTGGCGCAAGGCGCATCTTCACACTGGTGGCAAAGCTGCGGCGCGGATTCTTTTTCATTTAACATCACTTTCAGGCGCGGCATTGACTGCAGGCCATGCTGGCGATGTGTCTCTGAGCAGGCGGCTTCACAGGTGTGGCAGCCAATACAAAGAGTGGAGTCAGCAATTACAAAACGATTCACCAGGCATTCCTCAGGTGATAGTCATTTTTGACGAAAACATGTCTACCAAATGTCATTTCGACATTTTTCGACATGCCCATTCCCTAAAACGTCGTGACGCAGTATGTAGACCGCACCATGACAAAGTGGGCAGCACCCGAGGCTTAAGCCGGGTTATGTCCCTCAACCAGCTGGCTTAAATTCACCGGCATATTGTTCTCAACCGCGGTGTACAGGCTGTCGTAGACGGTGGCGATTTTTTCGAGATAGTGATCCAGCACCTGCTCGCGATCGCGGTTGCTAATACGCTCATCGACCTTACCGTCAATAGTCAATTCTGCCTGTGCAATCAGCTGTTTATCATCACCGTCTTTCGTTTCGACGTAGTATTCGATGGTATGGCTGTTAAAGCCGTCCGCCAGCGTGACGTAGATAGTGAAGTGTTCAAAAAGGACGAAGCAGAGATCCTTGTCCGGCGCGCAGCTCATCGCATGATGCAAACGCGCTTTTGACAGGGTGATCCCCTGAACCAGCGAGTTGCAGTAAATACGCCACTGGTCCTGTAGGCGACGATGCCGTTCAGCGATGTAATCGGCTTTTTCGCTTATTTCCCAAATAGTCATGTCAGGTTACCCGTTTAGCAGAGATGAACAGCCTTAAGCACATTTCATGCCAAAATTAAATCACTTAATTTTCATATAGATAAAAAATCAAAGGCGGGTGACGACATGTCATTTCGTCATCGTCGTCATTGTCACAAATGAAAAAAATCAACCTGGCATGCTTATTGCTTTTAATACGGCAACTTCACAGGAGGCGGTATGCACGAAATAACCCTCTGCCAACGGGCACTGGAATTGATTGAACAACAGGCCACGCAACACGGTGCTCAGCGAGTAACTGGGGTCTGGCTCAAAATTGGCGCATTTTCTTGCGTAGAAACCAGCGCTCTCTCCTTTTGTTTTGATCTGGTATGCCGCGGGACCCTTGCAGAAGGTTGTAAACTCCACCTCGAAGAACAAGAAGCCGAATGTTGGTGCGAATCTTGTCAGCAATACGTCACGTTACTGACGCAACGCGTGCGCCGATGTCCGCAATGCAACAGCGATATGCTGAGAATTGTGGCCGATGACGGCTTACAGATTCGACGTATTGAAATAGATGAAACTCCAGCGCCGGATGGCGACGCTTAAGCGTCTTATCCAGCCTACAGAAAGAGCTCGTTTGTAGGCCGGATAAGGCAACGCAGCCATCCGGCAACAGATGTATCGCAAGTAAAAAGATCAGGAGTGAGCGATGTGTACGACATGTGGTTGCGCTGAAGGCAACCTGTATATAGAGGGTGATGAGCATAATCCCCACTCGGCGTTTCGCAGCGCGCCATTTGCCCCAGCGGCTCGTCCGGCGCTGAATATTACCGGTGTGAAGACCTCAAATTTCACACCGAGCCAGACCGAAGAAGGCGATTTGCACTACGGTCACGGTGAGGCAGGAACCCACGCACCAGGTATGAGCCAACGCCGTATGCTGGAAGTGGAAATTGACGTACTGGACAAAAACAACCGCCTCGCCGAGCGCAACCGTGCCCGCTTTGCGGCCCGTCAGCATCTGGTGCTGAACCTTGTTTCAAGCCCGGGCTCTGGTAAAACCACCCTGCTGACCGAAACGCTGATGAAGCTGAAAGATAGCGTGCCGTGCGCCGTTATTGAAGGTGACCAGCAGACGGTGAACGATGCCGCCCGTATTCGCGCCACTGGCACACCCGCCATTCAGGTCAACACCGGTAAAGGTTGCCACCTTGACGCACAAATGATTGCTGACGCCGCGCCGCGTTTGCCGCTTGACGATAACGGTATTCTGTTCATTGAAAACGTCGGCAACCTGGTCTGCCCGGCCAGCTTCGACCTCGGCGAGCGCCATAAAGTGGCCGTGCTTTCAGTAACCGAAGGTGAAGACAAACCGCTGAAATACCCGCATATGTTTGCCGCCGCATCGCTGATGCTGCTCAACAAAGTGGATCTACTGCCGTACCTCAATTTTGACGTTGAAAAATGCATCGCCAGCGCCAGGGAAGTGAACCCGGGGATTGAGATTATCCTAATTTCCGCCACCAGTGGTGAAGGGATGGATCAATGGCTCTCCTGGCTGGAGACGCAGCGATGTGCATAGGTGTTCCTGGTCAAATCCGCACCATTGATGGCAACCAGGCCAAAGTCGACGTTTGCGGTATTCAGCGCGACGTTGACCTGACGCTGGTCGGTAGCTGTGATGAACATGGCCAACCGCGCCTCGGCCAGTGGGTACTGGTCCACGTCGGTTTTGCCATGAGCATCATTAATGAAGCTGAAGCGCGCGATACGCTCGACGCGCTGCAAAACATGTTTGACGTTGAGCCGGATGTCGGCGCGTTGCTGTACGGCGAGGAAAAATAAATGCGTTTTGTTGACGAATACCGCGCACCAGAGCAGGTGATGCAGTTGATAGAGCACCTGTGTGAACGTGCCGCCCACCTCTCCTACACGGCTGAACGCCCGCTGCGAATCATGGAAGTTTGTGGTGGTCATACCCACGCTATCTTCAAATTCGGGCTCGACCAGTTGTTACCGGAAAACGTGGAGTTTATTCATGGTCCGGGTTGCCCGGTTTGCGTTCTGCCAATGGGCAGAATCGACAGCTGTGTAGAAATTGCCAGCCATCCAGAAGTGATTTTCTGCACCTTTGGCGACGCTATGCGCGTCCCGGGTAAGCAAGGCTCCCTGCTGCAAGCCAAGGCGCGCGGTGCGGATATCCGTATTGTCTATTCACCGATGGATGCACTGAAGCTGGCACAGGAAAACCCAACGCGTAAAGTGGTGTTCTTTGGCCTGGGTTTTGAAACCACAATGCCAACGACCGCTATCACCCTGCAACAGGCAAAGCAGCGTGACGTGCAGAACTTTTACTTTTTCTGCCAGCACATCACGCTTATCCCTACGCTGCGTAGCCTGCTGGAACAGCCGGACAACGGTATCGACGCCTTTTTAGCACCGGGCCACGTCAGCATGGTGATTGGCACCGACGCCTACAACTTCATTGCTTCAGATTTCCATCGCCCGCTGGTGGTCGCCGGTTTTGAACCGCTCGATCTCCTGCAAGGCGTAGTGATGTTAATTGAGCAGAAAATTGCAGCCCAAAGCCAGGTAGAAAACCAGTACCGCCGCGTGGTACCGGATGCCGGTAACGCGTTAGCGCAACAGGCCATTGCCGAGGTGTTCTGCGTCAATGGTGACAGCGAATGGCGCGGTCTGGGCGTTATCGAATCTTCTGGCGTTCACCTGACGCCGGACTATCAGCGCTTTGATGCCGAAGCACATTTCCAGCCAGCGCCGCAGCAGGTGTATGACGATCCGCGCGCGCGTTGTGGGGAAGTGCTGACGGGCAGATGTAAACCACATCAGTGCCCGTTATTTGGCAAAACGTGTAACCCGGAGACCGCGTTTGGCGCCCTGATGGTCTCCTCAGAAGGCGCATGTGCCGCCTGGTATCAGTATCGTCAGCAGGAGTGTGAAGCATGAACAGCGTACAACTCGCCCACGGTAGCGGCGGTCAGGCTATGCAGCAGTTGATCAACAGTCTGTTTATGGAGGCTTTCGCGAATCCGTGGCTGGCGGAACAAGAAGATCAAGCGCGTCTGGAACTGGCACAACTGGTGGCAGAAGGCGACCGTCTGGCGTTTTCAACTGACAGCTACGTTATCGATCCATTGTTCTTCCCCGGCGGCAATATCGGCAAGCTGGCCATCTGCGGTACGGCTAACGACGTGGCGGTCAGCGGAGCTATTCCACGCTACCTTTCCTGCGGTTTTATCCTCGAAGAGGGCCTGCCGATGGAGACACTGAAAACCGTTGTTAACAGCATGGCAGCAACCGCGCGCGAAGCAGGTATCGCCATCGTGACTGGCGATACCAAAGTCGTGCAGCGTGGTGCAGCAGACAAGCTGTTCATTAACACTGCCGGAATGGGGGCAATTCCCGCCAACATTCACTGGGGTGCACAGACTCTCAGCGTGGGTGATGTGCTGCTGGTAAGTGGCTCTCTTGGCGATCACGGCGCAACTATCCTTAACCTACGTGAACAGCTAGGTCTGGATGGCGAACTGGTCAGCGATTGTGCGGTATTAACGCCGCTTATCCAGACGCTGCGTGATATTCCTGGCGTGAAGGCGCTACGTGACGCCACCCGTGGCGGCGTGAATGCGGTCACGCATGAATTTGCCGCTGCATGCGGATTTGGTATTGAGCTGTCTGAAGCTGCCCTGCCCGTGAAGCCTGCGGTGCGTGGCGTTTGCGAGCTGCTGGGTCTGGATGCGCTCAACTTTGCTAACGAAGGCAAACTAGTGATTGCCGTTGAACGCCAGGCCGCTGAAACCGTACTTGCCGCGCTGCGCGCGCATCCGTTAGGGTGCGATGCTGCAATGATTGGTGAAGTGGTCGAACGCAAAGGTGTTCGTCTTGCCGGACTCTACGGCGTGAAACGAACCCTCGATTTACCACACGCCGAACCATTACCTCGTATATGCTAGCAGCCGGTTGGCAGCATGCTGTAGGCCGGATAAGACGCATTAGCGTCAACATCCGGCGTTAATGCTGCATTATGCCTGATACCGCTTTGCTGATCGGGCCAACGGATTGTATATCCTGGCCAGTTCAGTGGCAGGCCATCCGGCAATAATTTACGACTTATACCTATAATTCATTTACCGTTTTCGCACCGTTCTGCGGTGCTTTCCCTGGAAAAGCAATATGTCGTATACACCGATGAGTGACCTCGGACAGCAAGGCCTGTTCGATATTACTCGTACATTATTACAGCAGCCCGATCTCCCGTCTCTTAGCGAGGCGCTTTCGCAGCTGGTCAAGCGTTCAGCGCTGGCCGACTGCGCGGCTATTGTCTTATGGCAGGCACAAACGCAACGTGCGCGTTATTTTGCAACGCGTGAAAATGGTAAACCCATCGATTATGAAGACGAAACGGTGCTGGCACATGGTCCGGTACGCCGTATTTTGTCTCGCCCTGATGCGTTGCACTGCAACTATCATGAGTTTACGGAAACATGGCCACAATTGGCTTCAGGTGGACTGTATTCTGAATTTGGCCACTACTGCCTGCTGCCGCTGGCGGCAGATGGGCGCATCTTTGGCGGTTGCGAATTCATCCGTAACGAAGACCGTCCGTGGAGTGAAAAAGAATATAACCGTCTACAGACCTTCACTCAGATAGTCGGCGTCGTTGCTGAACAAATTCAAAGCAGAGTCAGCAACAACGTCGATTACGATCTGCTGTGTCGTGAGCGTGACAACTTTCGCATCCTGGTCGCCATCACCAATGCCGTGCTCTCCCGACTGGATATTGATGAGCTGGTCAGCGAAGTCGCCAAAGAGATCCACCACTACTTCGACATCGATGCCATCAGCATCGTGTTACGCAGCGATCGCAAAAATAAACTCAGTATCTATTCCACTCACTATCTGGATGAACATCATCCGGCACACGAACAGAGTGAAGTGGACGAAGCGGGAACGCTCTCTGAACGGGTCTTCAAAAGCAAAGAGATGCTGCTGATTAACCTGAGCGAACGTGACATCCTTGCCCCTTACGAACGGATGCTGTTCGAAACCTGGGGCAACCAGCTACAAACCCTGTGTCTGCTACCGCTGATGTCCGGCAATACTATGCTCGGTGTACTCAAACTAGCACAGTGCGAAGAGAAAGTTTTCACTACCGCCAACCTCAAGCTATTGCGCCAGATTGCTGAGCGTGTGGCAATTGCCGTGGATAACGCCCTCGCCTATCAGGAGATCCACCGCCTAAAGGAACGTCTGGTCGATGAAAACCTGGCGTTGACTGAACAACTCAACAACGTAGAGAGTGAGTTCGGCGAAATCATTGGTCGCAGCGAAGCGATGTACAGCGTACTCAAGCAGGTCGAAATGGTGGCGCAAAGCGACAGCACCGTCTTGATTCTGGGTGAGACCGGAACGGGTAAAGAGCTGATCGCACGAGCCATTCACAACCTGAGCGGACGTAACGCCCGTCGGATGGTGAAGATGAACTGCGCGGCAATGCCTGCCGGATTACTGGAAAGCGATCTGTTTGGTCACGAGCGTGGCGCGTTTACCGGTGCCAGCACGCAGCGGATTGGTCGTTTCGAGCTGGCAGATAAAAGTTCGCTGTTCCTCGATGAAGTTGGCGATATGCCGCTGGAGCTTCAACCTAAGCTACTGCGGGTTCTGCAAGAGCAGGAATTTGAACGCCTGGGCAGTAATAAGCTGATCCAGACCGACGTGCGCTTGATCGCCGCGACCAACCGCGATCTGAAGAAGATGGTTGCCGATCGCGAATTTCGTAACGATCTGTATTACCGACTGAACGTCTTCCCGATCCATCTGCCGCCGCTGCGTGAGCGCCCGGAAGATATTCCGCTGCTGGTAAAAGCCTTCACCTTTAAAATTGCTCGTCGGATGGGACGCAATATCGACAGTATTCCCGCCGAGGCTCTGCGCACGCTGAGCTGTATGGAATGGCCGGGTAACGTGCGTGAGCTGGAAAACGTGGTGGAACGTGCGGTTCTGCTTACCCGAGGCAACGTACTGCAACTGTCCCTTCCGGATATTGCCCCTTTGACGCCGTCTACGCCTCCGGTGGCAACCGAAGTTGCACAGGACGGTGAAGATGAATACCAGTTGATTATGCGCGTACTGAAAGAAACCAACGGGGTGGTTGCCGGTCCCAAAGGCGCGGCACAAAGGCTGGGGCTGAAACGTACAACGTTACTCTCACGCATGAAGAGATTGGGTATTGATAAGGATGCACTGGTTTAGCTAGTGTGGCTATACTGGGTGATATCTCAACGAAAGGAGGCAGTATGGCGGTATCAGCACGTAATCAATTAACCGGTACGGTGAGCGCAGTCGCTACGGGCGCAGTGAATGATGAAGTTGAACTGACGCTGGCTGGCGGCGCAAAACTGGTCGCGATTGTAACCCATAGCAGCCAGCAGGCGCTGGGTCTGGCGAAAGGGAAAGAAGCAATTGCTCTGATTAAAGCGCCATGGGTGACGCTGGCAACTGAAGACTGTGGTCTGAAGTTCTCTGCGCGCAACCAGTTTGCTGGCAGTGTTTCCCAGGTCACAGAAGGCGCAGTCAACGCCACGGTACATATCAAAACTGACGCAGGCTTCGAGATTGTTGCCGTCGTCACCAACGAAAGTCAGCAAGAGATGAAACTGAGTCAGGGAAGCCGTGTTGTTGCGCTGATCAAAGCCTCAGCTATTCTGATTGCCACCAAAGCGTAATCGCCATTCATCACCGCATGGCTAAGTTGCCCGATGGCGCAATGCGCATCGGGCCTACGCGGCAGATGCACTTATTCTCGTAGGCCAGATAAGGCGCAGCCGCCATCCGGCGCACAGCGACCTTATTTTTTCCGCTGGTACTTCTCGGGTAACTCCGGCACTGGACGTTTGTCATCAATCAGGTGGCGTACGGTCAGAATCGGGTGACGCCAGAGCATTCTCGGCCCAGCCCAACGCATAATTTGCTTCATCTCTTCGCGTTTAGCCGGTTGATAACAGTGCACTGGACACTGTTTACAGGCCGGTTTTTCCTCACCAAATACGCACTTGTCGAGGCGCTTTTGCGCATAGGCAAATAACGCATCGTAATGCCCCGGCTCGTCTGAAGCCTGCGGGCACTGGCTCTCGTAGAGCGAAATCATTCTCTGGATCGTCATTTTTTCACGTGCAATGCGTTTGCCGGACATGATGCCTCCACAATTAAGTTGCATAAATAATACACCTTAACTAAGCACAGAACTATTACCTGAAGGTGATACATCCTTAGCAACCTACGCAAATAAGAATTATTTTCATTTATTTATGCCATGTGCTATATAACATAGCAAAGGCTATATTCGATGATAAATTAACCATTTTGTTGCGAGGGATACTATGCCGCATCTGCCCCATCTGAAGTCATTTCTCCTTGCCAGCGTGTTAACAGCGCTGACGCTGTCACCCGCCTGGGCGAAAGAAAAATTCAAAGTGGTAACCACCTTTACGGTGATTGCCGATATGGCAAGCAATGTGGCAGGCGACGCGGCGGACGTTAGTTCTATCACCAAACCGGGTGCTGAAATTCACGAATATCAACCAACTCCAGGCGATATTAAACGGGCGCAAGGCGCACAGCTTATTCTCTCCAACGGCCTTAACCTCGAACTATGGTTTGCCCGCTTCTACCAAAATTTGTCCGGCGTACCGGAAGTGATGGTCTCAAACGGCGTGCAACCAATGGGCATCAGCGAAGGGCCGTACAACGGTAAACCAAACCCGCACGCCTGGATGTCAGCGGAGAACGCGCTTATCTACGTGGATAACATTCGTGATGCGCTGATCAAATACGATCCGGACAATGCCGCAACTTACCAGAATAATGCACAGAATTATAAAGCGAAAATCCAGCAGACTCTGGCGCCACTGCATACAGAACTGGCAAAGCTCCCTGCTGATAAACGCTGGCTGGTCACCAGCGAAGGCGCATTCTCTTATTTAGCTCGAGATAACAATCTCAAGGAGCTGTATCTGTGGCCGATCAATGCCGATCAGCAAGGTACGCCCAAGCAGGTACGCAAGGTTATCGATGCCATCAGAGCGCATCATATCCCAACGGTATTTAGCGAAAGCACCGTGTCCGACAAACCTGCGCGTCAGGTTGCCCGTGAGTCTGGCGCACATTACGGCGGCGTGCTGTATGTCGATTCGCTCAGTGCAGCCGACGGTCCGGTACCGACCTATCTGGATTTACTGCGCGTCACCACGCAAACCATTGTTAACGGCATCAACAAGGGTCTGGAGAGCCAACCATGAGTCACTCTGCGATTACCGTAAATCAGGTTACGGTGACGTATCGCAACGGTCATACCGCATTGCGGGACGCCACTTTTCAGGTTCCGGGCGGCTCAATTGCCGCTCTGGTCGGCGTAAACGGTTCAGGAAAATCAACGCTTTTTAAAGCGCTGATGGGTTTTGTCCGCCTGGCGCAGGGGGAAATCTCAATTCTGCAACAGCCGGTAAATAAGGCGCTCAAACAGAATCTGATCGCCTATGTCCCCCAGTCAGAAGAGGTGGACTGGTCGTTTCCGGTACTGGTGGAAGATGTGGTGATGATGGGACGCTTTGGCCATATGGGCTGGCTGCGTCGACCAAAACAAATTGACCACGCCTGCGTAGATGCGGCGCTGGCGCGGGTTGATATGCTGGATTATCGCCATCGTCAGATAGGTGAACTGTCCGGTGGGCAGAAAAAGCGTGTTTTTCTGGCAAGGGCCATCGCACAGGACGGACAGGTTATTTTACTGGATGAACCCTTTACCGGTGTGGATGTAAAAACCGAGGCCCGGATCATCGACCTGCTGCGTGAACTGCGTGATGAGGGTCGAACCATGCTGGTCTCTACCCATAATTTGGGATCCGTCACTGAGTTTTGTGATTACACGGTGATGATTAAGGGCACGGTGCTGGCAAGTGGCCCCACCGAAACCACCTTTACCCCCGAGAATCTTGAACTGGCATTCAGCGGCGTACTGCGTCACGTTGCGCTGAGCGGCGGTGAACAGCACGTGATTACCGATGATGAACGCCCGTTTATTTCGCGACGCACGGCAAACGAGGGGGAATAACCATGAACTGGCTAACGGAGCCGTTTGGCTACCAGTACATGCTCAACGCCATGTGGGTCTCGGCGATGGTCGGCGGCCTGTGTGCGTTTCTCTCCTGCTATCTGATGCTCAAAGGCTGGTCGCTGATTGGCGATGCGCTGTCGCATTCTATCGTTCCGGGCGTGGCAGGCGCTTATATGTTAGGGCTTCCCTTCGCGCTTGGCGCATTCCTTTCCGGCGGACTGGCGGCGGGCAGTATGCTGTTTCTTAATCAACGTTCGCGCCTGAAGGAAGATGCGATTATCGGACTGATTTTTTCGTCTTTTTTCGGTATCGGGCTGTTTATGGTGTCGCTCAATCCGATGTCGGTGAACATTCAGACCATTATTCTCGGCAACGTGCTGGCGATTGCGCCAGAAGATATTCTACAACTGGCCATCATCGGGGTTATTTCGCTAACCATCCTGTTTTTGAAGTGGAAAGATCTGATGGTGGTTTTTTTTGATGAAAACCACGCGCGCTCTATCGGTCTGAATCCGGGCCGGTTGAAGCTGTTATTTTTTACGCTGCTCTCCGTTTCCACAGTCGCCGCGCTGCAAACCGTCGGCGCATTTCTGGTGATTTGCCTGGTGGTTACGCCAGGTGCAACGGCCTGGCTGCTGACCGATCGTTTTCCACGCCTGCTCACTATCGCCGTAGCTATTGGCAGCCTGACCAGCTTTTTCGGCGCCTGGCTGAGCTACTGGCTGGACGGTGCAACCGGCGGAATTATTGTCGTTCTGCAAACGCTGCTGTTCCTGCTGGCATTTGTCTTCGCGCCAAAACACGGTCTGCTGGCGAATCGCCGCCGCGCCCGTCTGGTGAACAAGGAGTCAGTATGATCTTAACAACGCTGCTGGAACCCTTTCAGTTTGGTTTTATGGTCAATGCGCTGGTCATCTCCACCATTGTCGCCGTGCCCTGCGCGCTGCTGTCTGTATTTTTAGTACTCAAAGGCTGGGCTCTGATGGGCGATGCAATGAGCCACGCGGTTTTCCCGGGAATTGTACTGGCGTGGATTGCGGGCATCCCACTGGCAATTGGCGCATTTATCGCCGGGCTGTTCTGTGCGGTGGCGACGGGTTATCTCGACGATAACAGCCGCATCAAACGCGATACCCTGATGGGAATCGTCTTTTCCGGCATGTTTGGTGCAGGACTGGTGCTGTACGTCTCTATCCAGTCAGAGGTCCATCTCGATCATATTCTGTTCGGCGACATGCTGGGCGTATCGTTCAGCGACATCATACAAACCGCGGTTATTACGCTTGGGATAGCGCTTATTATTGGGCTTAAGTGGAAAGATCTGCTGCTGCATGCGTTCGACCCGCATCAGGCAAAGGCCAGTGGGCTTAACACTGCGCTGCTACATTACGGCCTGCTGTGCATGATCGCCCTGACGATTGTCGCCACGCTAAAATCAGTAGGGATTATTTTGTCGATCTCCTTACTGATTGCGCCTGGCGCCATTGCGATTTTAATGACGCGGAAATTTTCCCACGCCTTGTGGCTGGCGGTGATTATGTCGGTCGTTACCTCGTTTATGGGCGTGTACCTGTCTTTTTTCATCGACAGTGCACCGGCCCCCACCATCGTCGTACTATTTTCGCTACTGTTTGTGATGACCTTTATTTATTCCACCCTGCGCGATCGTCGTTTAGAACGGCGACGCCAGCAATACGACCTCTGATGGAGTGGACAGTGATATGCCCGCTATCGTTTTTAGAATACGTAATGACAATATTCCCAGCGTCCTGAACAAATGCCCCGTTCTGAAACCATGCCATATTTACCAGCGCTATTTAATAATCAGATAGTCACTATCACATTAGATAAAAATACAGGTAAATTTTATGAGCAAGATGAGCATGTCAGAAATCTATTCTGAACCAGAGGCCTATGGCTTACCACGCAAAGGTATAACACTTAATAATAAGGAAGCTGCGTTGGTGGTAGTCGATCCACAGATCGATTTTTTAAGCCCTCAGGGTATTGGCTGGGAGGTTTTCAAAGACAGCATTATTGAAAATAATACCGTAGAAAATCTCGAGACGTTGTTCAAAATGGCAAAAGAAGCACAAATGCCTGTTTTTGTCTCTCCGCATTATTACTTTCCGCACGACCATAAATGGCAATCTACCGCACCGGGAGAAACATTTATGCACGGCACTGGAATGTTCAATCGTAAAGGTCCACTGACAATGGAAAATTTTGAAAATTCCGGCGCAGACTTTTTACCGCAGTTTAAGCCATATATTTATGATGGCGAAACGGTCATTGCCTCACCGCATAAGATTTTCGGACCAGAAACCAACGACCTGGTACTGCAATTAAGAAAACGCGGTGTCTCACAGGTCATTCTCGCCGGTATGGCTGCCAATCTGTGTATTGAATCCCATATGCGTGAATTGATTGAGCAAGGTTTTGAAGTTGTCGTCGTTAAAGATGCGACAGCGGGTCCGCGCATTCCGGAAGGTGACGGTTATCTCGCCGCTCTAACCAACTACCGCATCATTGCCAATGATTTATGGGACACCGACACCACGGTTGAAAAGGTAAAGGCAGCAGCTAAGTAATAGATATGAGTACGGTTACCGAGGGTAATTGTATGTACAACATCGCTTATCCATTAGCCATCAAAATAAATTTCATTAAGCGCGGAGCTTTTCCATGAATCTTAAGTTAAAGGTTATTTCGGCATGTATTTTACTTTCCATGTCAGTTTCAGCTACTCAGGTATTGGCCGCTGCCAATAAAAATGAGACAACTTACTTAGTTAACCGTGGTGATCCACAATTAAAGGTCAACGGCAAATATATCGATCAGATCATTGCCGAGGTAATGGCGAAAAATAATCTGCCGGGTTTATCCATGGCGATTGTTCAGGCGCCTTATATTCCGCGCTCAGCGGGATACGGTCTGGCAACAGTAGCCAATGATGAGCTTGCTTCCACCAAAACCATGTGGGGAATTGGCCCTATCACGCAAGCTTTTACTGCAGTCGCAGTAATGCAACTTGTAGAGCAAGGCAAATTGGATCTGAATACTCCTGTGAGTGTTTATTTGCCTGGCCTACCGGAAAGCTGGCATAACATTACGATTCTGGAATTAATGCAGCACTCATCCGGGATCCCTGATTTCAGATCTTTCGGCTATAAACAAGAGCAAAAATATACACCTGCGCAGCTGGTTGATCTTGTTAAAGATAAACCGCTCGAATTTAAAAACGGCACGGATATCAACTCCAGCGCAACTGACTTTATCCTGCTAGGTATGGCTATCGAGAAAGTCAGCGGAATGAGTTACGTGGACTTCGTCAACAAATACCAAATTGCGCCGTTAGGTCTGCAAAGCACCATGTTCGCAAAAGACATGCCAACGAAAGCATTCCTTGATCGCCCGACGCCTGATAAGCAACATAATCAGCATTCGAAATTTAAGTCAGAAATTGACTGGATCAACCCTGTTGAGCCTGCAACAGGTTACGTCGCAGCGGGTGACAAACTGGCGCCTGTCAGTGCGATCGCCACTGATAATCTGTACGCCTATGGTGGTCTGTGGTCGTCAGCGGAAGACATCAGTAAGTGGGATATCGGTCTTGCCGGCAGCACGCTGGTTAAAGACAAAAAGCTGCGCGACATTATCTATAGCCCGGCAAAACTGAAAAATGGCAAAGTCGTGCCTGCCATGGCCGGCTGGGAATTTACCCGCCATCCTGGTTTTCTGGAAATCAAAGGAACCACAGGTGGATTTAGTGCCTATCTGAGTCGTTTTACCGCCGGTGATGAACTGGTTTGCGTGACAATGCTGACCAACAAAGAAGGCGTAGACATGACTCAGGTGGCTCGTGATATCGCTGAAGCCTATAAAATCGGGCTGGGTTCTGGGTTAAATTCAGAGAAGATCAAAAACCAGGAAAGTAAATTCTCTGTCGATGAAACGGTCTCCCGACTGAAAGCCATTCTGAAAAGCGAAGGCGTTCCGGTATTCACTGAAATTGATCACGAGAAAAATGCCGAGGGCGCGGGAATGAACCTGAGGCCAACGAAAGTCCTGGTATTTGGTAACCCTAAAGTCGGCACAAAACTGATGCAGGATAAACAGGGTGTCGCGCTGGATCTGCCGTTACGTGTCTCCGTATGGCAGGATAAGATCGGGCGAGTTTGGGTCGGTTATGAAAACCTGGATGACGTAGCAAAAACCTACGATCTTCAGGACAAGCAGACCATTGATAAGATTGACAACTTTATGACTAAGCTGGTCAGTCGGGCTGTTGATGCTTATATCCAGTAACGGGATATAGCACTCCCAGCCTTCTCATGCTGCGGGACCGTTAAAGCTCCCGCAGCGTGTCAGCGCCAGCTTAATAGCGGGCTAAACGCCTCGCGGCCCACCAGGGCACGAAGCGCAGGTAGATGACAGTTACGCGCCAGAAGCGGAGGTACGGCAAAAATAATGTCGCCGGAGAGCATCACATTCTCAAGTTGTCCCCATAGGTACCAGCCGGTTTCAACGCCACTGTCAGGGACGCGCAAATGCAAATGCCATCCCTCCTGCGGCTCATCCGCAATCCCCAGCCACTGGCTAAATCGGGGGATTTCAGGCACAACCTGAGTCACTAACGAGCACACACCAACCTGGTTTGCCGGTATATACAACGTTAGCGCTCCCAAAGTAATACGTACCGCCGCCAAATTAGTGGGAGCCGTCATAACCGCTGGTCTCCTGATAACGCTCAAAGACCAGATTTAGATCGAGCAGCGTGTACCAGGTTTCCATCACGTTAACCACCCCCACAGCGATGCTTTGTAACGCCGGGGGCAACGAATCTCCTGGCAAATGAATTTGGCTTTCGGCGACTTCCAATACATCAATCAATTTATCTATCAGGATCCCACTTTGCATTTTCTCGGCGCATCCAATCAGAATAGTGCGCTTACCTGCCGAATTAACGGTAGGTTTATCGATCAGGCTGTCCAGTCTCATCACCGATTCCACCCGTCCACGATAGTTGATGACCCCTTCAAGCATTGGCGCACAACAGGGAACCCAGGAGATCGGGCGCTCAGCAAGGATCTCTTTAATTTGCGCCCCATAGAAGGCAAAATTTTTACCCGCCAGTTGAAATAACACCAGCGTGCGCTGGGGTTCATCAACGTTTTCACACTCCGGTTTTTCACCATGGTTCAGCGCAAGCATCTGCTCCAGCTGTTGGCTCATATTGACTCCTTTTACTCGGCAATGCAGAAAGTGTTACGGCCATTTTGCTTCGCGGCATACAGCGCCTGATCGGCACGCTCGCGCAGCGTTTCAATCCGATCGCCAAACTGCCACTGGGCAATGCCCGCGCTGAAGGTACTGTGAAAACTGGCGTCGTTAACGGAAAACGTGACCTGCTCGTAATCCCTGCGCAATCGTTCGACCACGCGCGCAGCCTTGTCACTGCTGGTGTTGGGCATAATGATGACAAACTCTTCACCACCGTAACGGCCAACGATATCGGTGCTGCGTAATCGATGGGAGAACAACTGCGAAATACCGACAATTACCTGGTCACCGACCGCATGGCCGTAGGTATCGTTAATACTTTTAAAGCGATCCAGGTCCACCATCACCATACAAAACGGGTTGCCGCTGTAGTTCGACTCGGCAATCGCGCTTTTGAGAAAATGGGTGGTCGTTGAGTGGTTATATAACCCGCTCAGACTGTCCTGCGACATACGGGCACGCAGGACGCGCATTCTTTCCGCGCGAATCGATACGGCGCGGATCAGCTCCTCAGGGTCGCTCTGTTTGAGGATAAAATCCTCCGCGCCGATGCTCATTGCTCCCAACTGCGCATGCTTGTTGGTCTCACTGGAGAGATAGGCGATAGGCAGGCCAATATGCTGCGGTATTTGGCGAATCAGTTTTGTCAGTTCCTCACCGCTGAACTCCGGCATGTGGTAATCCATCAACACCAGATCGATCGGCTGCGCATTCAGTACATGCAGTAGATAGTGAGGTTTTTCCAGCACATGCACTTCCATTCCCGCCAAGCGCAGCATCTCCGCGTTGTATTCCGCCACCGCCGGTTCGTCATCGATCAACAATACCTGGTAAGGCTTTTTCAGCGACGGTTGAGTCAGGCGATGAAGTTCCTGGACTAAATCGGTGATAGACGCAGGTTTTACGTAGTAGCCATCGCAGCCAGATTTGATGGCGTTGACGCGGGCATTGAAATCGCTATGACACGAGAGGAACAGCACCGGGAAAGGTTTGCCCACTTTTTGTTTCAGATCCGACATCGCCAGCGGTCCACCGTAGGCGTTGTCCGGAAAGCTAACATCCATAATCACCACGGCGGGCGGTTGCGACAATACGGCCTGAGTGAAATCCTGCGTGTTCGCGAACACATGGCAGGTAAAACCAAAACAGCGCAGTTGGGTCGCGAGAAGCTCGACCTGGTCAATATCATCATCACACAGGTAGATAGGCTTATTGGCCCGCCGAACATATCCCTCTTCCGGGCGCTGCGCGGTGATCGGTAATGTGAACTCCGTATCGCTGATACGATGTTCAAGATTGAGCTGCTCCTGGGTCAGGGTGTACAACCACCTGATGATTCGCCGCAGCTCATCGTAATGCAATGTGCTTTGCTCTGCTTCCGGCTCTGTTAGTAAACGCTCACCTTCTGCTGAGGCATTCGCCAGCGGGCTAAAGCCAAAGGACCCTGCCGAACCGTGAATACTGTGCAGCAGGATATGTAGCTGTTTGCGGCAGGCTTCGCTAGGCTCTGCGACCAGTTGAACGAGTAATCTTTCCGCTTGTGCCAGCATGTCGGGAATTCGGCGTAGAAACCCCTGCCGCAAACGCGCTATTTTTTCCTGCGCTGCCGCCATCGCTATATGCTTATTTTCTTGTTTCATCAGACACGTAGGCTTATTCAGTTAATCGCAGATGGTTGCAGTAGCGCATTGACAGCAGCCCCCAGATTTTCCGCGAGGTTTTCATCTTTTTTCACCCAACGGTCGTACAGAGCGTCGCTGCCCGTTACTTCATTGGCACTCAGTAAAATAAAAGGCTTAGCCCAATCCTGAGCGCGTAACAGCGCCAGCAAATCCAACCCACTGATCTCTGGCATATGCAGATCGCTAATCACCAGGTCGATGCTGTTATCCGAGTCCAGGCATGCCAGGGCGGAAATCGCGCTTTCCACAATCACCACATCGTAGCCGTCCATTTGCAAAAATATGGATGCCAGTTCAGCCGCAAAAAGATCATCATCAACTAATAAAATTCGCATTTTCTCTCTCGATTTTGCGCCATCAGCACAAAAGCATTTTTAATGTTTTTATCAAACTGTCCTGCTCAAAATCGCCCTTGGCGATGTAGGCATCCGCGCCCACCTGAATCCCCCGTCGCCGGTCCTCTTCCTTCGCGCGGGACGTCACGATGATGATTGGCGTATGCTGGTAGTTTTTCTCCCCACGCAACGATTTGGTGAAGGTGAAACCATCCATAAACGGCATTTCGACATCCGTCAGTACGGCATCAAACTGGGTCAGTTTCGCTTTTTGCAGCCCCGACAGCCCGTCTTCTGCCAGTGTCACCTGATAGCCGTGCGCTTCCAGCACGTTCTTTTCTATCTCACGGGTATTCAGTGAGTCATCGACCACCAGCACATGCCAGGCATCCTGCGTTACGCTCGTGGCGGGCGCTGTTGTACTGGTTTGCCGTGATTGTTGCGCCATCGCCATCAGCGCGGGAACGTGCAGGATGCTGACCAGTTGGTTATCCGGTGTTTGTACCATCCCGGAGACCAGCGACTGCTGCTGCATATGCTTCGGTAACGGTTTAATCATCATCTTGCGTTCATCGAGCAGCTTATCCACCTGCAGCGCCATTTTGCTGTACTGGTTCTGCACCACGATTAATCGCTGTCCAGGCGTTGAAAAGCTGCTCTGGCGTTCATGAATGCCCAGCAAGCTGCCTACGCAAACCACCGGGATAAACTCGTTATGCAAGATAATGGCAGGACGTCCGGCGATATCGCTGATCCCCTGAGCAGTGCATTCCACTACCTCAACCACATACTGCGCAGCCAGTCCAAACAGGTGTCCCTGCTCTTCAAATTGCAGAATCCGCATCATGGTTAACGAAACAGGCAACCGCAGGTTAAAGCTGGTTCCGACTCCCGGGCGGCTATAAACCTGCAAATCGCCTTGCAGGTCTGTCACCACCGTTTTGCGCACCACATCAAGACCAACGCCGCGACCAGAAAGCTCGGAGACGATCTTGCTGGTCGAAAAGCCGGGATGAAAAATCAGCTCATTACATTCCTGCTCGGAGAGCTGCCCGGCCATTGAAGCAGGAACCAGACCTTTACTGACCGCCTTCGCGCTGATGGCCTCATAGTTCAGACCACGGCCATCATCTTCGATACGCAGTAATATCCCGCTGCCGTCCTGCTGAGTAGTGATGGTAATCGTGCCGCGAGTGGATTTACCGAGCGCCAGACGTTCGTCGATCTCACCAATCCCGTGATCGACGGCATTACGCAGTAGATGCGTCAGCGACTCCGAAAGCCGATCAATGAGCTGGCGGTCGATTTCCACTTCTCCGCCAACAAAGCGGCACACCACCTGCTTGTTCAGTGTGGAAGCCAGTTCGCTGACCTGCAGTGAAATGGGTTCAAACAACGTTGAAAGTGGCAGCATACGGATCCGCGCCGCCACATCGTATAGTTCAAACATCTGCAAATGCTGGAGCTGAACGCTTTCTTTTAACTGGGCGCTAAAGTCGTGGATCTGCTGGCGAAGCTGTTCAGCGCTTAATCCCGGTAACCGTGGTACCAGTTGGCTCAGGTTTTGTATCTGCTGTTCCAGGCGATCGTGTCCGGCGAGCACCTCCCCCAGAATGTCGATCAGGCCATCGAGCTTATTCAGCTTTACCCGAACGAAATCCGCCTGCTTAATACCGGCATCCATGCTGGCTGGCGTCGCGGGCGCAGGGACTACCGGTTTTTCTGTTACCCCGGCAGTTTCGACAGCCAGCGTGATATCCTCTCCCCGACTGGCGCGGGCAAGGCGTTCGCACAGCCCGGCATCCGCCGGTGGCAACTGATTATCCCCTTCGCTGACAAAAAGCTGGGTAAGCTGACCAGAAAGGTACTCCACAGACTCATGGATCAGATTGCCCAGCGCCCTGTCCGGCGTCAGTTTGTTATCACGTAGTTCACTCAATACATCTTCAAGATGATGCGTGACATCGGCAATGCTTTGCAGCTTCAGCATCCGCGCGCCCCCTTTCAGGGTATGCGCAGCGCGAAACATCTCACCTATCCAGGCGTCGGTATGTTCATCAGCGGAGAGGAGAAACGCCCCTTCGCTGATCGTCTGCAAATGACCTCTCCCTTCATCAATAAAGCGCAGAACGAATTTTTTCAGATCGATAGCCATAATCGCTCTTATTAGCCACTTTGATGGGCGAATTGCGCCAGTTGATGTTCACACAGGAAACGAAACGTATTGCCAGGAAATACCATTGGCAAACGCAGACGACAAACCGATGACGGATTGTTTATCTCGTCGTTCAGTAACTGCATCACCACACGATAAGTCCGTTGAGCGGGCTGGTATAACTCGCTTTGCCGGTACATTTCAGCCAGATAATAGTGTGCAGGCCAGTAGCCGGGTTCCTGATAAACCACCTGCTTGAACCAGGCGATGGCCTGCTGGGTCTGGTGTTGCCACATCATCGCCAGGCCGAGCAGCATTTTGGCCTCTGCCGACCACTCATCCTGGGCGAGGATCTGCTGTGCGTTTCCGGCTGTTTGAGAAAATTCACGCTGCTCGAGGGCAATAACGCCCTGGATCAGCAGCGCATCCTGATTACGGGGATCGTCACGTAATACACAGGCGATACACTTTTCAGCTTCAGAAAAACATTTTTCATCGAGGCTGGCGCGTGCTTTCTTCAGCCAGTCATTACTCTGCTGCGCCGTGGGCACCAGAGGAACCTGTTCAACCACCGCTCTCGACTGCGGAATGCGCACCGCAACTCTGGGGACAGGCACAACCCTTGCCGCTTCACTATGGTGGCAAAAATAGAAAATCCCCTCTTCCTGCTCCAGCTTCAGAATGTCGAAATTGTTAGCCAGCGTTTCCGCATTGCCAAAAAATAAGGCTCCCTGCGGTTGCAACATCTTCAGCAAATTACTGTGCAGCTCGCGACGCGTTGGCGTATCAAAATAGATGGACACATTGCGCAGCAAAATGATGTCCACTTCCGGCAGTAACTGTTCTTTTATAATGTTGGTGCGATGGAAGGAGACCTTCTCACGGATCTCATCATGCAGCCGGTAGAGGTTTCCCGAGCGGGTGAAGTAGCGTTGCTGAATACTCGGGTCGACGCCACGAAACGAGTAGCTTGAATAGCAGGCGTTGCGGGCTTTTGCCAGGATTGCCGGGTCAATATCACAGCCGTAAATTTCGATGCGCTGGGCCATCCCGCCGAGGTATTTCTCATGCAGCTTGATCGCCAACGAGTAGGCTTCCTCTCCGGAAGAGCATCCGGCACTCAGAATACGCACCGGGCCGCTGCGCTGTTGCAACAGACGCGGGATCCATTTATCGCAGATTAAATCCAGCGTATCGCTTTCACGGAAAAAATAGGTTTCGTTAATCGTAATCAGCGTGATGAAACTATCAAACTCATTCTGCGAGCTACGCAGTTGTTCATAGTATTCATAGTAATCATTGATTTTTCGCTCGGCCATTCGCCGACCCAGCGCCGTTTTCAGCAATGCTTTCATGGCGTTATCGAAATGCAAACCGACCCGCTCTTTGATCAGGCGCGCATAGTCAGGAAGATTAGGGATCATGGCAATTTACTCTCAACATGCCCGTGGCAAGCCATCGAAAGCAGTACCGCAGCAAGACCATCCAGAGGGATCGTGCGGTGTATTAGTTGCTTGTCGATCGCGTTCTTATTCATACCGAATACCACCGAACTTTCTTCGTCCTGCGCCAGCGTTGTTCCGCCACGGCGGACAATAAGCTCAATGCCGCGGCAGCCATCGCTGCCCATGCCGGTCATAATCAGTCCGACGGCTTTTTCGCGAAACACCTCAGCCACCGACTCCAGCAACAGGTTGCAACTGGGATGGTAAACGTCGCTTTCCTGTCTTGGGATCGCCGCTAAACGCTGGTTGCTTTTGACGATCAGGTGCTGCTCCGGCGGCAATATATACACATACCCCGCTTCCACCCGATCGTCCTCCTGCGCCAGTCGCACCTTCAGATCGGTCACGCTATCCAGCCAATGCACCATATTTTTCGCGAAGCCATCGGCAATATGTTGGGCAATAAGTACCGGGCACGGGAACGTACCGGGTAGATCCTGCAACAGCTTACTGAGCGCCTGCGGCCCGCCCGTCGAACAGGCAATCGCCAGCACAAAGGGCCAGTCCTGTGGCGTTTTTACAACGTCTATCATCGGTCGTGCAGTGGGGATTACCGGTTCGCCTGGATAGCGTAATCCCTTGATATGTCGAATAACTTTCACACCGACCAATAATTCTACTTTACGATGCAAAGCATCCGTTGAGAGTGGTGAATCACTGCTATGGTGCAACACCGCCAACGCACCACGGGAAATGTAGTCATCATCCCATTGATTCTCTGGACAAAATCTCATGACAAGGATCGGGATTGCGCTGGTTGCCATGATCGTTTCCACGATCTCGACGTTATCGACGCTCGAAATATCCAGCGTCAGAATCAGCAGGTCAGGCATCAGCTGTTGCAACAGTCGGATCGCCTGCCTGCGATGGGCTACTTGCCCCACCACCTTAATGTGCGGGTGATCCTCCAGTTGCCTGACCAGCTCATTACGCGATGCGCTGCCCAGGTCGAGGATCAGCACCCGAATGTTGCTGCTATTCATGCATCTGTTTCCGTCAGTGTGAATGAGGACGAAGCCTCTTTCAGCGCTTTCGACAGTTGTGTCATATCCTGACTGACAACCAGAATGTCTTTGATAGATTGCGAAGTATAGTTACTGGCAACAACGATCTCACGCAGCGCCATCACCACCTGATTACTCGCCGTTTTCTGTTGCTGTGTTGATAGCGATATTTGCAGCGCTGCCGTCGAGGTTTGCTCGGCAGTCACAACAATATCGTTCAGGTGTTCGGCGCTGACTTTACAGGCAATTGCGCCCGCTTTAATGCTCTCGCCACCTTTTTCCGCGTTCAGCACCAGACGATTAATCGCGTTTTGGATCTCGCTGATCTTATTTTCAATTTCAACCGTCGATTCCGTCACCGAATCCGCCAGACGACGGATTTCAGCCGCCACAACCGAGAAACGCTTACCGGCTTCCCCGGCGCTGGCAGCTTCGAGCGCTGCGTTAAAGGCGATAAGTTTCGTCTGATCCGCGACGCTGTTAATGATCACCATCACGCGACTGATTTCCGTCGACTTATTACCGAGCATCATGATTTCACGCATGTTTTGCTGATTGTCGGTATCAATATCCGTCATACGCATCAGCAATTGCGACATCGACTCGGAGCCTTTATTGCAGTCCTCGAGCGTCTGGTTGGCAATATCCACAACCGCCCGTGAGTGTTCGGCTATCTGTGTCGATGAGGCAGACAGTTCTTCCATGGTGGAGGTAATTTCAGCTACTGAAGATGAGGTTTCCACGCTGGTTGATGCCTGCCCATCGACCGCTTCGGTAATATGCAAAGATGCCTGATGTACCGAATTTGCATGAGAAACCATACCGCCTACCAACGAGTGCAGACGCTGACGCATCATCTCCACCGCGCTCAGCAGTTCGCCTATCTCATCGTGGTGATCGACCTGAACATCTACCGTTAAGTCACCTTCGGCAATGGTTTGTGCAATCCCCAGGACACGGTTTAATCGCCGCGAGATCAGGAAACGACTGGCCACAGCAATCAGCAGTAAAATGATGGGCAGCAGCAGCGCGGTGAACAGCAGCAGACCGTTACGCACCAGATTGCTGCTCTTGGCGACATCATCAACATAGTTGGTGGTGGCGATTATCCAGTTAATCCCTTCAACGTATTCATAAACGGCAACTTTGGTCTTCGGCAATGCGCCATAACCGCTCACCCAGTTGTAGTAAGTGATGCCATTCTTGTGTTCGAGCATGTCGGCAAACAGCTTAAAACCATTGGCATCGGTAATATTAATTGCCTGCTGGTTGCTCAACGAGGGATGGACCAACATACGACCGGGTTCAAATCCGGCATCCAGCACGTAGGCGTAGCCATCTTTACCAATATGCACATTCAACAAACGCTGAATGATCGGTTGCAAACTCTGTTTGACGTCGAAACCCACCGCGACGGCCCCCACCACCTGACCATATTTGTCAGCAATCGGTTCGTAGTGACTAATAAACTGTTTACCGAACAGTGTGACCACACCGGAAAAGGGTTTATTTTTCAAAAGCAGCGGCAACGCCGGATTATCATGCCCTAGTGCTGTTGCCGTTGCCGTATTGCCTGAACTCGCCAGTAACGTACTGCTGACACGTACAAATTGCTCGCCTTGCAGAATAAACGTACTGGCAAATACGCTGGTTAATTCGGTGAAATGTGAGTTGGTATTCGGGTTGCTCAGCACCGCTTTTAATTCAGTAGAGTCCATATAACGCAGCGGTTTATTGGCAACGTTTTGATAATTATTAATATAAACATTGCTGTAATGTTCCGCATCGCGAGTCACACGCTGAAACTCGTTAGAAATACTGTTGTGGAATATCCGCGTGTTGGTTTTAATCATCTCCAGCGCATTGACCTGCAATTCTCTGGAAAGATAAGACGATAATATAAAAGAGGCGCCAATCAGCAACGTTGCGATACAAACAACCAAAATCATACCGAGCTTCATCGCCACACCGGGATGGATGTTGTGCAGCCAGGACAATAGTCGAGCGCGCGGTCCCTCACTAGTGGTATTCGCCGTTCGATTTTTTACTTTAATAATGTCACTCATGATTTTTATTCTCTACCTGAGAAGAAATTACTCTTTTTTTGGTCATCAGGAGCTAGCGCCCTGTGATTCGAGCGTGAACAGCGGCGTAGGTTTGCCAATGTGATATCCCTGTAACCAGCCCACATTCATTTTTTCCAGACAGGCCTGAATAGTGGCGTTCTCGACAAATTCAGCGACCACCTGCATTTTTTTCATTTCAGCAACGCGGCAAAATGACTCAACGATGTAGTAACTAATTTCACTTTCGGTGATCCGTCGAATAAACGAGCCATCTATTTTCAGGATATCTGCTTCGATGTTCATCAAGCGCGCATGACTCGCAAACCCGGTGCCAAAGTCATCAATTGCCACCCGACATCCCAGCTGACGTATTAAACGTAGCGTTTCCACGGTTTGTTCTTTGTCTGATAACGTATCTGCTTCCGTTATTTCAAAAATAATCCGCTGTGGCTCCACCGCGTAGTCGTGCAGGAGTTGGGTGATCTTCATAACAATATTTGAACGACATACCGTCACCGGTGCCAGGTTAATAGAAAAACAATGCTGCGGGTGGTTACGCATAAATTTGAGGGTATTTTCGATAACCCAGAGATCGATATCCGGTGCCAGCCCCGCATCATGAGCAACCGGCAGGAAACTGTTCGGTGGAATAAATTCACCCCGTTCATTAAGCATACGGATCAATATTTCATGATACGGCGCTTCACCGTGGGTACTAACTATTGGCTGTGCCATCAGGACAAACGCATTGTTATCCAGCGCATTTTGCAGCGCAGTGCGAATTTCTGTTTTATCAACAATGTGGTTGCCAAGGATCCGGCTATGCTGCGCCTCAAGGTTTTCCGGCCTGCCGTTGGTGAGTGATAAACCCGCCACCATGCCCAGTTTCCCCACCAGCTGATAAATGTCATCACTCAGATCGTTAATCAGGCAATAGCCCAAACCACTGCGAAAACCCAACCGATGGTTGTTGTAAAAGAGACGAAAACTGTTGGCGGCCTGATACAGATCGCATAGCCGCTCCCAGGTGCCATTTTCCAGCCGGATGAGCAGATCATAACCCGCGTGGTAATAGACTTTCTCGCTTTTCACCAGATGTCTGCGCAAATGCTCAGCAAGGATCTTCTGGTAGCGGGCGCGGAAATGAAAACCATAGCGACGCGAAAAAAGCTCCAGCTCAGGGATCTGTATCAGACATACGGTCGCGCGTTCAGTGGTAAATAGCTCCGTCTTCAGCGCCCGTAAATTTGCCATGCCTGTCATCGGGTCAGTCAGCCCCAGCAGCAGCGCCTGGTTAAAGCGCTGACGGGTAAATTTTGCCAGTACCCCCATGATCACAATGGTGAGTGAAAAGACAAAGATCAACGTCGAAACCAGCGCCTGATGCAGCATGAAGTTAACATCGCTGGCGATATAGCTGTCGTTATGTTTGCCTAAGATGATTAATACGATCGTCCACACCAGCATTGTGAACAAGTGGCCAATCTTGATTGCTCCCCATAACATCAACGGGAATAACAGGATCAGGCTATAGATAGAGAAAAAAACATCCAAATTATCCGGTGATGTTAAGAAAAACATCAGAAAAAACAGCAAGATGCACCAGGATACAACGCCGTAGACGCCGATATTGCCTTTACACTGTTCGGCAATGGCCCGCAGAAAGGTCAACAGGAAAGACGGTCGACGAATGATGCGGTAAATCTTGTAAAATAAAGGGATCCCCGTCAGGCAACCGTTGATGATCCCCTGAATACGTACCAGCATGCCCAGACTCAACGCCGGAATGTTATCCACATCGGGGCGTTGTCCGTGGGCGACAAACATTGCAAAGAGTTTGCTGAACACCAGATACAGCAGGACGTTGTAGCCACAAAGCCAAACCAGGCGATTAAAGCTAATTTTGATGCGACCAAAGCTAACGCAGCTGCGTCTGCCGGTGAATTTGCGGTACGCTGCATAACTTAAGGTCGACGCGATGATCAGGCACAACGCATCTACCCGTTCATTTTGCGGACCGACCACAAACATGACCGTCAGGAACAGAAGAAATCCCGGCAACACCCGAAAACCAAACAAGACCAATGCGGCAGAAAATACGGCTAGCTTGAGATCGTAAACTGTTAAAATAGTATTATTGAGAACGCTGTAACCGTTAAGATATTGTGCCAGCGGGTAAAAAAGGCCAGGTAAGACAAGTGGCAGGCACCATTCCCGAATGTTTTTTATCGTGTTTGAATTTATTATTGCGTCCAAATCAATTTATCCGCTATGCACTATACCAATAGGACTTTAATCCAGACTCGAATGTCACAAACAAATCCTTTTGGGTCAGCCGATGAACCATAGCAAAATTGTCAACATTGACCGCGCACTGAGAAAATAAAATAAGGTTCTATAATGAAGAGAGCATATTATTCATATCAAATCAGGAAATAAATACCCATTTATAGACAAAAATGGACATCCTGTGGGGATGAAATCACTAAAACGCCTGTCCGAAAAACCGCTAATTCATTGATGTTTCGCAAAAAATAAAAAAACCTTTGTCAGTTTACCAACACCTCCAACCAGTACGTATAAAAAATCTTCTCAAGCACCATGAATGTCAACATTAATATCCTGAAAGGGGCATTCAGAAAATGTATTTTTATGTACACTTTTTCCTATTGACGAAAAGAGCAGCGTTATCTATATTCGCATACCGTTATTTTTGTCATTACTCGCCATGGTTCAATGTTAGTTATTTGTTACGTCATTACGTTTCACATCTTTCATCTACTTATTAGCAACAATAATATTCCATCAAGTAATAACAGAAATTAATTTTAGCACCGAATAATCTTTTCAGGAATTAACATAATCCGTGGCAAAGTCTCTGTTTTCCCTTAAAGCAATAAAAGGGTGGCAACATTCAATCACTGGCAAAATAACGCAATTCTTGCTGGCGGGTATCGTTATTGCGTTTAGTGCTGGCGCGTTTACCAACTGGAGCCTGATAGATAACTTTTCTTATCAGCAGTGGGTGCAACGGGCTGAGGCGAATGCACAGATTATGACCTACATCATCCGCAACGTGTATACCACCGTTTCGGTCGAAACCAGCGATGCAGGGCAGATATCCCGCATTGTCTCCGACAGACAGATTGGTGACACCGACTCTATTATGCAAACCGGTTATAACCCGGTTGACGTTCTGGCACTGGCATCAGTACAGACCCATAGCCCCACCTGGTTGTTTCTGTATACGCCGGAGAAAGGGTTTGTTGGCATCAACAACAAGTCAGAAGAGGGTGATGGGATCATTTCTTTCCCCGGTCGTCTGCCGCGCGATGTGCTAGGTAACTACTATGTTGGCTTCGCCCAAATTAATGGCGAAGAGTGCTTTATCAGCGCCGTTCCTATTCTGACGCCTTCAGGTGAGATCCTCGGTAGCCTGATTAGCAGCATTGGAAAAAAAAGCGATCTCTACGCCACCTACGATGCGATGCTGAAAAAAAGCAGTATCATTTTTGTCCTGATTTTGCTGGTAACGCTGGCACTGGTCACGATGTTTATGCGCCGTTTATTCCGTCCGGTTCCGCTGCTGATTAACTCCCTTACCCGCATCGCCCATGAAGAGACGGACTGTATAACACCCTATCTTGATCAGGACGATGAGATTGGACATCTGGCCGGGGCGATTGAAAAATTGCGCGTCGCCATGAAAGAACGCGGCTATCTGCAACGAATGCATGAAATGTCGCAAAAGATGGAGCATATGGCCCATCATGATTCACTGACCGGATTGCCCAACCGCGTTTCGTTTGGCCAGGCGTTAGATAAACGCGTCAGTGAAATCCATCAGGACGAAAAACCATTTAACCTGCTGTTGATTGACCTCGACAACTTCAAACCAGTAAACGACACCTTTGGTCATAAAGCGGGCGATGAGCTGTTAATCAGCGTTGCCCAGCGCCTGCAGCTCTTGCTGGGACCTAACGATATCGCAGCGCGTCTGGGCGGTGATGAATTCGCCATTCTGCAACATGTCAGCGATAACGCAATCAAAGAAGCGAATCGGCTGGCGAAGCGAATTATTCGTGCGCTGAGCACCCCGTTTACCTGGAGCACGCATACTTTTTCCATCAGCTGCAGTATCGGTATCACCACCGCGCCGTATCAGGGCAATAATACCTCGACGTTGATGATCAATGCCGACCTTGCCATGTACGCCTCAAAACATCATGGCCGTGGTTGCTTCCATTTCTTCGAAGACGGCATGGTGATGAAGCATACCCACAGCCTGTTTATTAATCAGGAAATCATCGATGGTATTGATAACAAGGAATTCGAGCTTCATTACCAGCCAATCATCAATCTGGAAGATGAAAGCGTGTATGGCTACGAATCGCTAATACGCTGGAATCATCCCACCAAGGGTCTGATTTACCCTGATTATTTTATCAACATCGCCGAGAACTCCGGTCTGATTGTCCGTTTGGGCGAATGGATTATTCGTCAGTCCTGTGAAGCCGCTGCCAAATGGCCGGAACGTATCAGGGTAGCCGTCAATATCTCGGCCTACCAGCTGCACAGTCCGGGGCTGGTTGACGTTATCAAAGATGCGTTACGCATCAGTCAACTTTCAGCCGAGCGCCTTGAAATAGAAATTACTGAATCCGAAAAGCTGGATAAGTCGATTGCCTTACCCGTGCTGCAAGAGATTCGCTCTCTGGGCATTGAAATCGCGATGGATGATTTAGGCACCGGCTACGCGGCACTGGATTATCTGCTGATCTATCCTTTCACTCGCATCAAGATTGCGCGCACGCTGGTCGACAAGCTTCAGCAAGATAATGCCAGTCAGTATTTGATTGTGATGCTGATTCAGTTTGCCCATAAGTACAATATGTCGGTCACCGCTGAAGGGGTAGAAACCGCACAGCAACGCGACATTCTGCGCGACATTGAGTGCCAGAATGTTCAGGGCTATTTCTTTAGCTATCCGCTGCGCGAGCGTGAAGTGCTTTCCGCATTTGCCAAAGAGGTCATTGAAGAAGGACTGTGCAATGTCTGACTTCTTTCACCCGGTAAAGCGCATGTTGACGGTTTTTGCCCTGTTAATAGCGTTAGCAACGCCATGCTTAGCAGGCTCTCCCCTGCCGATACACACGCTGGAGCAGATCGCCAGCAAGAAAAGCATTACCCTTGGTTATCAGGATGATGCGTTTCCTTTCTCCTGGCAGAATGGCAACGTACCTGCCGGCTATTCCATTGATATTTGCAACAGTATCGTCAGCGCGCTCAAGACAAAACTTCAGCTTAAAAAGCGGAAGGTCGAGTGGGTAAAAGCTAACTCGGCATCGCAGTTTGTCCTGATTAAAAATCACATGGCAGACATCATGTGTATCCCGGCCTTTTATTCAAAAAGTCGCCACAGCATTAGCGAGTTCTCGCTGCCGTTTTATTTTTCAAGCACCCGCTTCGTCATGCGTAAAAATGAAAGCAACGACAATCTGGCAGAGCTTTCCGGACATAGCGTACTGGTAAAAAGCGGCACGATTTACGTTGAGCAACTGCAAAAAGTGAATGCCGCCAATGACCTGGATATTAATATTCAACTCGATACCAACAACATTACCGCCTTCAATGAACTGAAGAATGGTGAGTATTCTGCACTGATCTCCAGTACGGTTTTACTCAAAGGGATGATCGCGCAAACGCCTAATCCTGATGACTATGAACTTTCCGATATTGCGCTCAGCACCCCGCTACCGGCGGGCTTGTTACTACCGTTACACGATAAAGAATTTAAAGAATTTGTTGATGACACGCTCTCTTCGCTGATGATCAGCAACGAATTTACTGCGCTGTACAAAAAATGGTTTCAGTCACCGATTCCGCCGAAAGCCATTAATTTAAACATTCCCATGTCAGATAACCTGAAAGCATTAACGTCTGCTAAAAAGAAGATCAGTTTTGATTATGAAAAATATAATTAATCGTGAGATGACAAGGGTGAAGCGTACGGCGCAATGGCTGTTTTTACTGGCAGGCCTCGTCATCTCCCCCGCACTGATGGCGCAACAGAACGCTGCGACGCTCGATCATATTCAGAGCAGCAGCGTGCTCAACGTGGGTTATCGCCAGCTGCCGCCATTTTCTTTTACTGACCACAATGGCAAAGTCACGGGTTATACCATCGCGGTATGCAACATGATTGCCGATAAGTTGCGCCAGTATCTGAAGCTCAACAATTTAACCATTCATTATATTCCCGTGAATTTTTCCGAACGTTTCTCCGCATTAAACTCGCGTAAAATAGATATGGACTGTGGCGTAAATACCAATGCGCCGGAGCGGACCTCCAGCGTGTCGTTTTCTGAAAACTATTACACCGCAAAGATGCGCATCATCTCTTTACGTAAAAATAATATACAGTCAATTGCCGATCTTAAAGGTCGCACGGTGAGTCTGACCGGAAGCTCAAAAGATTTGCTGGAATTTAATAAAGCAAACAGAGAGCAACACCTTAATATTTCAACGATTACCAGCACCACCATAAAGGGCGCATTTGAGAAGATGGCGCATAATGAATCTGCTGCTTTCTTTGTTGATGATATTCTGGCCTGGCCGCTAATTAATCATAGCGAGCAACCTGAACTGTTCAGCGTCTCTTCTGAGAGCATCGGCAATGATATGCACTATGCCATTATGATGAGGAAAAACGATCCGCAGTTTGTGACGTTTGTTAACAGTACGCTGAAAGATTTTTTTGCTTCGCCGGCCAACGTGCAATTACGTAAAAAGTGGTTGTCCCCCTGGTCCTGCGAAAAGCTGAAAAACCCGTCTCCGGGCAGTTGTCAGCATAGCCATTGAACATTATCCGCCGCTGCTTACGCCATCGCCTGCTGCGCCTGTGGAAAATCCCCGGGGCGCTGCTGCTATTGCTGTCAGTCCATTCGCTACGCGCGGCCTGGGATTTTGCCAATATTCAACAAAAGTCCGATGCGCTTTATGGCCCGGCTACACCAGAAGCGCAGCAACGAATCCGCGCCTGGCAACAGCTTCTGCTCCAGTTGCGTAATGCTGACGAGCAAACGCAATTACGCGCTGTAAATCAATTTTTTAATGAGAAGATCCGCTATACCGAAGACATTGATGTCTGGCATAACGTCGATTACTGGGCAACCCCTATCGAGTCGCTGCGCAAAGGTGAGGCAGATTGTGAAGACTACGCGATCGCCAAATATTTCACCCTCCGCCAGTTGGGCGTATCCGAAGACAAACTTCGCATCACCTATGTTAAAGCCCTGCGTTTAAACCGCGCGCACATGGTGCTGACCTGGTACGCCACCCCTGAGGCGATTCCTTTGGTTCTCGACAGTCTGACCAGCACTATTTCTCCTGCGACGCAGCGCATGGATTTATTACCTGTCTACTCCTTTAACAACACCGGCCTTTGGCTTCCCGGCAATCAAAACAATAAACGCGTTGGGGACAGCAAGAGGCTTTCTCGCTGGCAGCAAGTTTTCACAAAAATGCGGGAAGAAGGCTTCCCGATGGATAAATAGGAATCGCCCGTGTCTCTTTTTAAACAGTTACTTCTGGCAATCTCTCTCTTTATGATGGTTGTGTTCAGCGGCAATTTTATTGTGACGCTGGAGAGTTCTCGCAATCAGTCCAATAACCAGCTTCTTTCACATGCCCAGGATGCCGCAACGGCGCTAGGCGTTTCGCTAACGCCCAACGTCAACGACCCGGCAATGATCGAGCTGATGGTCAGCTCCATTTTCGATAGCGGTTACTACAAAAAAATCCGCATCGTCGATCTGGCAAACGGCAAAATAATGCTTGAGCGTAGCGCGGTAGCGACAATTCCCAACGTCCCCGCTTGGTTCGTCGATCTGGTGGATGTCACCCCGCAAACTGGTGAAGCAACGATTATGCGCGGTTGGCAGCAGGCTGCTCGCGTGGAAGTGACCAGCGATCCTATCTTTGCTGTGCAGCGTCTGTGGGACAATACCTTAGGTAATCTGCTGTGGATGCTGTCCTGTAGCCTCGCCTGCTTAATCGCCGGCAGTTTGCTGCTACGCAAACTGCTGCGCCCGCTCAATTACATGGCAAAACAATCCGAAGCTATTACCCGTCGCGAGTTTCTGACACTCCACGAGTTACCCAAAACGCCGGAATTACGCCGCGTTGTAGGCGCCATGAATTTAATGGCAGCTAAGCTTAAATCGTTATTTGAAGAACAAGCTATCTACAGCGAACGCTTGCACAATGAAGCTTATCTCGACAGCCAGACCGGGGTTGCCAACCGCCGGGCATTCGATATGCAGCTCCAGGCGCGACTGAGTGATACCGATACGGCACCAGGATATCTGATGCTGGTTCGCGTTCAGGATTTAGGTGGCCTGAATCAGCGCTTTGGCGGACCGCATACTGATAAGCTGTTGCTCAACATCGCCAACCTGCTGAACGCGCACAGAGAAAAGTATGCCCCTCTCGACAGCACGCTCGCCCGCATTCGTGGCGGTGAGTTCGCCCTACTCTGCCCTGGCGTCACACATGGTGAGATGTTGGATTTATGCAATTCGCTGTGCCAAAAACTCACGGCCTTTTACGCCACCGGAATGTCAGACCAACAGCCGGTTGCCTATACCAGCATGGTGCCATTCAGCGCCGGAGAAAATGCTCAGTCATTGCTGATCCAGGCCGATCGCCTGCTGGTTGAAGCGGAAACACACACCAACCATCAGGTCGTTCCCACCACTGAAATACCTGCGGCTACAGAAGATCAGCATTTGTGGTTTGTTCGTCTGGAGCATGCGCTGGCAAATCAACAGTTCCAGCTGGTTTATCAGCCGGTGGTCGATTGCCGCCAGCCGGATAAAATCCTGCATTACAAGGTGCTGTCGCGCATTATTGATGAGCAGGGTAACGCTATTACCGCGGGGCGGTTCTTGCCCTGGATCCACCGCTTTGGCTGGAGTCATCGACTCGATAAAGTCATGTTGAAGCTCACATTGAACCAGTTGAAAACCGCGCCTGGAAAACTAGCGTTGAGTATTTCTGGCAGTTCTGTCGCCAGCGCGACCGCCATTGCAGACCTGCTCAATCCGTTACGGTACTCACCGAAATTAGCCAGCAAGCTGATTCTGGAACTGGATGAAAATCAGTTACCAGGCCCCCATCAGATGGCGGCATTTGTTAAAGCCGTAGGTCAGCATCGCTGCGCGCTGGGACTGCAACACTTCGGTAGCCGTTTCGATATGATCGGTCATCTGTCGCAATGGGGTCTTGCCTATCTGAAAATCGATAGCAGCTATATCCGCAAAATTGATGAGGAAAATGATAAGCGTTTGTTTATTGAAGTATTGTGCAGTGCCACGCGCAGTATTGATTTGCCGCTCATTGCCGAACGTGTTGAAACGGAAGGTGAGCTTATGGTGCTGCAAGAATTAGGGATTGATGGAGCAATGGGGCAATTATTAGGTGAGCCCGCGCCATTGTGATAAAACTGGCGTCTTGATACGCCTTTGTATAGCCGGATGGCGCTACGCTTATCCGGCCTACAAACTACCTGCATCAGCTAAAATATACGATCATCGTTGCCAAGCAGTTGTTCTAACCCGCCAAGTTCCTGGCGCGCGTTCGCGCGATTCATTAATTTAACCTGCGCCATCGGCGGAAGATCGGTAATGGCAATCACGCCTTTACGGATCAACAGGTAAATCAAATCGTCGAGCACGCGAACCATCTCCAGGTCGCTTTTTTGCAGCATCGCTAAAGCCTGCTGGTTGTCATTTTCAGGACTTTTTGCCACGCCTTCTGCCTGCACGTTTGCAGCAGATGAATCAGAATTCATATCAGTGCCTTTTCATTTTGCATGATGCTGCTGCCCTGTTTACACAGGGCAGCAGGCAATCGTTAGTGAGTGTGGTTTTGATCGGGTTTAGCTATCAGGTGATCCAACGAGTAGGTCGGAGAATGCAGATCGCCGCTTGTCGGAGTCGACAGCGCGGTATCTATTCCATGCGCCACTTTTGCCGGACTGGCGATCAGGTGATGATCGCCGCCGCTTTGAATGTACTTCGCAATATCCACGCCTTCATGCAGTTCACGCGCCAGATCGCTGAGATCGACTTTTTCAAGCACGCCCTTCGCCTTATCGTCAGCGCTGAGAACCGCTGTCGCCTGACCGTGTCCGGTCGCTGCTGGTGCGTAAGACAGAGATAATGCGTTGTCATCGAACAGATTGTGCAGCGCATGTTGCATCGCAGCATGATTCCCTTTATCCACCGTATGCCCTTTCACTGGCGTGGGATCGTCCATCGTCACGTTCAACGTTTGGCTATAAGGCGTAATATTACCGTGGTTATCATGCGCCTCGACCAATACGTTCACGCGGTTATGGCCTGCCCGGAATGCGGAGGTATCGGCCTCAATGTCATAGGTCAGCCCATTATTGCCCTGATGAAGAATGGCATCGTACTGATGACCATTTACCAGCGCTTTAATATGATCGCCATCATTCACATCACCGCTCACGCTGCCGGTAATATGCGTGAAGGTATCGTGTGATTCGGCACGCGAGATGTGGTTATCACCGGCGATCTTATCTACCACGATACTGGCGTCAGCGTGTGTATCAAGGACGATGGTTTTGTGATCGCTCACATCGATTGTATTACCCGCGTCGTCGTGTAACGTCGTTTTCACATCAATATCATTGATACCTTCCTTCAGATATGCGCTCTGGACAGCAACCTGATAAACCGTTGATGATCCAGGTGCCAGCGTAGCCTTCATAAGGTGACCGTTGATATTCACTTCAACAACATCGGTAGAATGGGTATCCCCAGAGACCGTAAAGCGAATCACTGTGTCTGACTGCGATTCTTTCAGGTTAACGACGTTATCTGCTGCGATGCCGTCATTGATAGTAATCGCACCATCGGCATGAGTATCCAGCACCACGTTTTTCTGATCGTGCACGTCTAACGTATTCCCTGCGTCATCGTGTAACGTCGTTTTCACCTCAATCTTATTATCGCCCTCATTCAGATACGTTCCCGGAACCGCAACCTGATAAACCGTCGAGGAGCCAGGTACCAACGAAGCCTTCATGTTGTTGCCATTGACGCTAACATCAACGACATCGGTCGGGTGAGTGTCGCCGGAAACCGTAAATTTAATCACCGTGTCTGACTTCGATTCATTCAGGTTAACGACGTTGTCGCCTGCGATGTGGTCATTAATGGTAATTGCACCGTTGGCCTGCTCATCAACGGAATAGGTATGTGTCGATTTTGCGGTGAACGGGTTCCCCGGCGCGTCATGGCCGGTAAGCTCAACGTCAATAACTTTGTGCGCATCACTACGTAGAACCGCCGAATCCACGTCAATCTGATAGCCCAGACCGCCGCCGCTCAGGGTGATGACGCTCCCTTGATACTTATGCCCGCCGATGGTCAAGGTAACCGGATCATAAAGCTGCGCGTCACCGCCGACATGGCCGGTGATGGTCACCTTCTGCCCCGACAGCTCCTGGTGGTTGAGGACGTTATCCGCCGTGACGCTGTCAATGTCGACGGTACCTGAAGCCACGCGGTCGATGAGGATCGTCTTATCGGTATCAATCTGCTGGCGGTTACCGGCATCGTCATGGGCGACGACATGGGCAGTAATATGCTGGTCATGAACCAAATCAACCGTACTGACTTCAACGCGGAACACCTTCTTACCGCCGCTGTCGGAGACTATCGCCGGCAGATCTTTGCCATTGACGGTGACGGTAACCTGATCGCCGACCTCAACGTCGCCGGTCACAGAACCGGTGATGATGGTGGTCGGTTTCCCGGCTTCAACGTTATTCAGCACGTCATCATTGGACACTGGGTCCAGGACAATTGTCGCATCCACGCGCTCGTCAATTATCACGATTTTGTCATACGTCGCAGTCTGGATATTGCCTGCCGTATCATGACCCGTCACGCTGACATGAATAGTCGGATCGGCCTGAAGATCCGTGGTACTCACGAATGCTTTATACCCCAACTGCCCGTTCATATGCGGCAGCTCAATGACAGTGGCCTCAACCTGGTTGCCATTAACGGTGATATAGACCTTGTCGTTTTTGTGTACGTCACCATCCACGGTACCGCTGACTTCAACCTTGCCAGCCTGAATCTCAGCGGCATTGATAACGTCGTCACCGCCCACGGTATTAACCGTTACCGCTGCCGATGCCGTGGTATCGACAGAAAACGCTTTGATGATACTGGTGTCCTGAACGTTGCCAGCCTTGTCGTGGCCGGTCACTTTAGCGTCGATGGTATGGTCAGCTACCAGGTCTGACGTATTTACATCAACTGTGTAGTGATTACTTGCATTAATAACGGCATTGTAATCATGACCATTGACCGTCAAGGTCACGTTTTCACCGGGTTTAACATCGCCGGAAACGGAACCACTCACCGTGGTCTTTGCTTGTCCAACTTCTTGCGAGTTCAGTACGTTATCGGTGGTGATGTCATCTACCGTAACGCCCGCATCGGCTTTGAGATCGACTTCAACGTGCTTCGACGTCGAATCAGTACCGGTGTTCCCGGCCGCATCGGTCGCGCTTACCGACGCGGTAATGTCCGGGTTGTTACGCAGATCGTTGATGCTGACTTCCTGCGACCAGGCCCATTGGCCGTGATCGGCATGCACCACGGTGGTTAAGGTATTGCCATTCACCTGCAGCGTCACCACGCTGCCGTCATGAATACCTTCGCCGCTAACCGTACCGCTGATCGTTGTTTTACCGCTTTGCGCTTCTTTGCCGTTGATAACATCATCGCCAGCAACCTGGTTCATGGTGATATGGACCGGGTTATCGGTATCGACCTGGATGGTTTTCGGCACGCTCGAGGTGTCGCTGCCCGCAGCGTTATTGACGGTAATAGATACCTCAAATGTCGGGTGCGTCTTAAGCTCGGACGACGAAACATCCACCTGCCAGGCCAGTTCCCCCGGCAGACCCGGAATCTCAAACACTTTGCCAGTGTGAGACTGATGATTGATGATGACGGTCACGACATCGCCAACGTGGGCATCACCGATGACCAGGCCGCGAATCGGCGTGGTCGTTTTTTGCGCTTCAGCGCCGTTGAGAATGTCATCGCCCGTTACCGGATCGACCGTGAGATGGACATGCGGCTTCTGCGGCTGTGTGACGCCCGTCCCCGTTGTCGGCGGGGTGACCACTGGCGGCGTCGTGAACCCGTAAGGCGTATTGCCGATCACGGGTGTATAGTGCAACCACGGTAGATCGATAAATTTATGCTCTGTTGCTGTCGCCGTGTTGCCATGATTATCATGGGTGGTGATAGACACCAGAATATCGCCATTGTCTGCGAATTTATCGGAGCCAATATCCGCCTGATAGCCGAGTTGACCATCGGGAAGTGTAATGACTTGAGTGGTCAGGACAAATCCGTGTCCCACCGTTATGGTCACCGTATCACCTATAACCGCATCGGGAACGACATGTCCGGTTATGGCGATAAAGTCCGGCCTGCTGCCAGGAAGCAGGTTATTCGCAATAGGGTTACCTGGTGGTCGACCACTGGAGGCGGAATCAATAGTTATCCCGGCATCAGCAACGGTATCAATCTCCACCGGCCTATCATCATGCCCGTACGCAACGTTGCCAGCCGCATCCTTTGCCGTTACCTCGGCATGAATATTCGGGTCCATCAACAGATCGAGCGTTGAAACCTCGGTGCTAAATACATGCTTACCGTGGTCATCCTGCACCTGCGCATAGTAGTTCTGATGGTTGATGGTCAGTTCGACCAGATCGCCCACCTTCACATCGCCGCCCACGCTACCGGTCACGGTGGTCAGCGGGTTATGCGCATCTTTGTAGCTGATAACATCATCATTATGATCCGTCACCAGCGGGTCAATATGGACGATAGCCTCGGCGCGATCGTCAATTTTCACCGTGCTTGTCGCATCCGTCGTCGCGGTATTTCCTGCGGCATCATGGGTGGTAATCGTCGCCGTAATATTTGGATCGTTTTTCAACCACTGGGTATCAACCTCGATGCTATAGCCCAGCGCCCCCAGCTTCGGCAGTTCAACAACCGTCGCATCGACTGCATGGCCGCCAATCACCAGATGAACGATATTCCCCTTTTGCGCATCGCCGCCCACCGTACCGCTGATGATCGTTTTCGGCGCCTGCAGTTCAGTACCGTTCAGAACGTCATCACCCGTCACGCGATCGATGGTGATTGCGGCAACGGCCCGGTCATCCAGATTAACGTCATGGTGCGCCACCACATGCGCATGGTTCTTCGCTGCATCGGTAACGTCCATGGAAACTTCAATATGCGGGCTGGCGACCAGATCGGCGGTATTGACGATAATACGGTAGCCCAGATGACCACCGATATCGTCCACCGACCCCTTATAAGTGACGCCGTTGATCGTCATGACCAGCGGGTCACCCTTGTGAACCTCACCAGTCACGGTGCCGGTCACGACGGTGGTGGTCTCATGCTGCTCGACATAATTCAGCGTGTTGTCTGGCGTAACAGAGTCGATCGTAATCGTCGCATCCACACGGGTATCGATCACCACTGTGGTCTGCGCATTGGCCGTTGCCGGGTTACCCGCAACATCGGTGGTGCTAACAGTTGCCGTTAAATGCGGGTCGGACAGCAGATCGGCAGTACTGACTTTGATGCTATACCCGAGATGCCCACCCTGATCGATGACTTTCCCGGTCAGAGTGTGACCATTGACGGTCAGATACACGATGTCGTTCACATGCACATCACCGCCGACTTTGCCGGTGACCATCGTAAACTGATCATGCGACTCCGCACCGTTAATCATATTGTCGCCAGTAATCGGATCGATAGTCAGCAGCGCTTTCGCGTGCAAATCCACCGACAAATCATGCGTGGTTTCAGCTCTCTGCTGGTTGCCAGCACGGTCTACTCCAACTACCTGCGCAAAAATATGCGGATCTTTCACCAGATCGCCCGTCAGCACATCCAGCTTATAGCCCAGCGCATTATTGTGCTCCGGGAGTTTCTGGACAGTTGTGTCGTAGTGGTGACCATTGATGGTAACGATCACTTTATCGCCCACGTGCACATCGCCAGAAACGGTACCCATTACCTCAGTGGTGTGTTTTGTGGACTCGGTGCCGTTAATCATATTGTCGCCCGCCACGGTATCAATGGTTATCCCAGCCCGAGCGTGGTTATCAATATGTACTTGCTGCGTCGTGGACTCGACAACTTCGTTCCCCACCGCATCGTGTGACGTTACGGTAGCGTTGAAGGTGACATCTTTGTCCTGGTTGCCCTGGTTGTTGCTAAATTCAGAGGAAGGGACCGGGATTTGATACCCCAACTGGCCGTTGCCCAGAACGAGAACCTTGCCGGTATACGTGTGACCGTTAATCTCAACGCGCACATCATCATTAATTTGTGCATCTTTACCCACAACGCCGCTAACCAACTGCCAGCTCTTGTCTAACTCGAAATGGTTGATTACGTTGTCATCAGTCACCGGATCAATCGTAATCGTCGCTTCCGCGTGCAGATCGATATGCACCATATGGTCGTGCGTTACCGTTGACGGGTTACCGTGTTCGTCGACGGTTGAAATAGAGACATGGACCTTCTGGTCACTGCCATCTTTCAGGTTATCGGTGCTGACTTCAATACTGTAGCCCAGCGAGTGGTCAGGCAGTTCAAAGACCTTGCCCGTATAGGTTTTACCGTTGAAGGTTAAAGTGACGATATCATCTTTCTGCGCATCGCCGCCGACTGCCCCTGTAATCGTCGTCTTGTGCAACTGAGACTCAGCTTTGCTGATAATGTCATCACTTGCGACGGTATCGATGCCGATAGAGGCGCTGGCGTTCAGATCCAGCCCCACGGTACGCTCCGCAGTTGCCGTGGTTTCGTTATCATGATCGTCCGTGGTATGAATGCTGGCATGAATCACCGGGTCGTTGACCAGGTTCTGGGTATCCACCGGGATATGGTAGCCGAGGCCACCGTTTGCCAGCTTCTCCACTTCCCCCGAATAGTGTTGACCATTAATCACCAGCTGAACGGTGTCATGCTCTTTTGCATCGCCGCTCACCGAGCCGCTGATGGTGGTCTTGCCGTGATTGTTCGTCGATTCCTTGATGTTGATGAAGTTATCATCCGTCACACCATCAATGGTGATATGCGATTGCGTGTACATATCGCTACTGATGGTTTTCGTCACAGAATGCGTGACGCAGTTCCCCGCCGCATCGCTGGAGGTGACCGAAATGGCAATTTCCGGATGACTCATCAGCATATGGGTTTTCATCGGGAAGCTATAGCCCAGCTTGCCGCCTGCCAGCGTGATAACAACGCCTTCCATCACCGGGACGCCATCCAGCTGCAACGTCACCACATCCCCGGCCGCCGCATCCACGCCGGTTACGGTACCGGCGATCTGCGTAAAGCCGCCGTTCGCGGAAAACTCCTTAATATTAATAAGGTCATCACCCGCGACGGTATCAATATGCACCTGGTTTACCGCAAAGTTGTCGATATGCACGTCGTGGTCGCTGATCGCCGTCACTTCGTTGCCTACCGCATCATACGAGACAACCGTCGCCCTGATGTTGACATATTTATCCTGGTCGCCCTGGTTGTCGCTGAACGCCGACGGGTTGACCGGGATTTGGTAGCCCAGTTTGCCGTTATTCAGCGTAATGACTTCACCCGTAAACGTGCGGCCATTGATCTCAAGCCTGACAACATCGTGAACTTTCGCATCCCCGCCGACGGTGCCGGAGATGATTTGCTGAGCCATATTCAGTTCGCTATGGTTCAGGGTGTTATCGGCAGTCACATCATCAACCGTAATGGTTGCCTCAGCGTGCAGATCGATATGCACCGCATGCTCGGCTGTTGCCGTTGCTGGGTTGCCGTGTTTGTCAACGGTTGAGATGGAGACATAAACCTTCTGGTCGCTGCCATCCTGCAGGTTGTCGGTGCTGACAGGAATGCTATAGCCCAGAGAGCCATCAGGCCGTTCAAATACCGTGCCATGATAGGTTTGGCCATTGAAGGTTAAGGTGACGTCATTGCCTTTATGCGCGTCGCCGCCGACCGGCCCGGTGATGGTGGTGGTATGCAGATCGGACTCTGCCTTACTGATAATGTCATCGCCTGCAACGGTATCGATCTCGATAATGGCGCTGGCGTCCAGATCCAGCCCAACGTGGTGTTTCGTCACCGCCGTCATTTCGTTGCCATGCTCGTCCGTGGTATGGATGCTGGCATGAATCACCGGGTCGTTGACCAGGTTCTGGGTATCCACCGGGATATGGTAGCCGAGGCCACCGTTTGCCAGCTTCTCCACTTCCCCCGAATAATGTTGACCATTAATCATCAGCTCAACGATATCGTGCTCTTTTGCATCTCCGCTCACCGTGCCACTGATGGTGGTCTTGCCGTGATTGTCCGTCGATTCCTTGATGTTGATAAAGTTATCAGCCGTCACGTCATCAATGGTGATATACGACTGTGTATACAGATCGGCGCTGATGGTTTTGGTTTCAGAATGCGTGACGCTGTTCCCTGCCGGATCCGTAGAGGTAACAGAAACCGTAAATTCCGGATGAGTTACCAGCTTATGGCTATTTACCGGGATGCTATAGCCCAGTCCACCGCCCGCCAGCGCGATAACCACACTGTGAATCACCTCGCCGCCCTTCAGCGCCAGGGTAACCGCATCCCCCACCTTCGCATCCACGCCGGTCACGGTACCGGTAATTTGCATGATCCCGCCGTCGGCTAAAAATTCCTTAATATTAATAAGGTCATCACCCGCCACGGTATCGATATGTACCGTGTTTTCCGCGAAGTTGTCGACATGCACGCTGTGGGTGTCGGTGGCAATCGCCAGGTTGCCCGCCGCATCGTGAGAGGTGACCGTTACCTTCACGTCCATATAACCATCGACTTTTGCAACGTTGTTGGCAAAATCGGCTGCGTTCACCGCAATACGATAGCCCAGCGTGCTATTGCCGAGATCGATGATCTGACCGTTATACTGGTGGCCATTGATCTCTACCAGTACCGGGTCGCCCGCTCTCGCGTCTTCTCCGCTGACGGTTCCGGAAATCACCTGGTTACGCATATACAGCTCAGCACGATTCAGGGTGTTATCTGTCGTGACATCATCAATCGTGAGGGCGTTATGTGCCTGGGTATCCAGCACCACAGTATGGTGCGCGAGCGCAGTCACTTCGTTGCCCGCCGCATCGTGGCTGACCAGCGTCACCTGCACATCGTTAGCCCCCTCTTTGAGGGTTGCGGAAGGCACAACGATTTCATAGCGTAGCTGGCCATGATCGTCGAAAACCGTGCCGTGAAACGCTTTGCCCTGAATGGTCAACGTGACCGGATCACCCGCTTTCGCATCACCGCTGGCAATGCCAGAAATAATGGTCGGCATACGAAACTCATTAGCGTTGACGACATCATCATTCGCCACCGTTTCAATGGTCACGGCATTTTGCGCATACAGGTCGTTATCGACATGATGATCCGTGGAAACAATGGTGGTGTTTCCTGCGTCGTCAGTAGAAGTTAATGTGGCGTGAATATTCGGGTCATTCAGTAACCCCTGAGTCAGTACCGGGATGGTATAAGTCAGAGTCCCATTACCGGGGTCAGTAACAACGCCGGTATATTCGTTACCATCAACCAATAAAGTAACGATATCGCCGGGTTTAGCATCGCCGCCGACCGACCCGTGGATCAGCGTTTGCAGCTGACGTGACTCTTCGTAGTTAATGATGTTATCCGGCGTGACGTTATCAACGGTAATGTCGATGTTTGGTCCGGTAATATCAATCAGTGCATGGTCAAAACTTTCTGCCGTTCGTCCCGTCACATCGGTCGCGATTGCCACCACTGTTACATTTCCCGGAACCAGTCCCCCCAGATCGGTATCAATATTCCAGTGCCCGTTGCTCACCGGAACAGTAACAGTAAATGTGTTTTTTTGGCTATCGGTGAAGGTGAGCGTGATGTGATTTTGATTACTGGTGCCGCTTAAATGGGTCTGGTGGAATTCGCTTTTGTTAATGAAACCGTCGTTGCCGGCAAACTCGGTAATTTGCACCTCAGGCGGGAAAACACTCGCGGAACCTGCATCAATTCCCCCAATTGGCAAGTTGATATCCCAGTTCGGGCTTCCCAGACCTTTGGTGTTAAAACCTGCTGTCGGATCAACCACCTGCCCGGTCAGTTCAAGCTGAACCAGAGTGTGCCCCCCGCCGCCGCCTTCTAAGGTTACCGGTGCTTCATTACCCGCCGCGGTGGCTTCCAGCACCTGCGTCGGGTCAGCGCCATCGGCAATGGCCTTTTGTGCGGCGGCAATATCCTGAGCACTACTTTCCGGATGATGGCTAACCTGTAGCCCATGCTCACCCCAATGGCTATTACGGCCTATATCCAGCGTTTTTCCGTCTGGTAAAGAGATACTTACCGCACCGCTGGCACCGGTCACAATTTCTTCACCGCTATACACCCTGTCGCCTTCATGAACCAGTCGTTGTGCACCATTGGCATCAACTACGTAAACCTGTCCAATAATTGCTTTGATCACACCGAGTAATTTGCTCACCGTAACCTCACTTAATTACCATCATTATTTTTATAAACTCGTTAATATATTAACGAACAAATATCACATTCAATTAATGTAAACATTAATATCTCAATGTAGAAAAAAACACATTTTATAGAATGCAATTACATGAGACTTGACTGGCAAATGAATATAATAAAAAATAACCAAAAATAAAACACGATGTGACAAAACATGTCGCTGAATAGCTGATTACAGGCTTCAATTAAGATAATTCACATTTGTTAATTAATATAACGTGTTTGTAAAAATGGATGATAGCGATGACAACTGGATGTCATAACCGTGAGATATAGGGCATTCATGTCATGAAGAAGCTTTTAGTTTTTCTGCTTTCATGTTTTTCAATAAATGCAGTAAATGCAGAAGACTTACAAAATACAGTTAAAGATGCATTAGCCAATCATCCTGAAGTTAATGCTGCAATTAATAGCCGTTTTTCCTCAGAGCAAGATCTGCGGGCCGCACAAGGTGGTTATTTACCATCACTAAATTTAAACGCAGAGGCCGGGCGCAAAAATGTTGATGATGCAACTACCCGCGCGACTGGTCGCAATAACGGCCTGACTCAATCCCCTAACGAGGCGACTATCAGCCTTGAGCAAAATGTGTTTAACGGCTTTGCGACCAACAGCGAAGTGGCACGACAAAAAGCGACCGTAGACTCACGCGCTTACAGCGTGATGAACACCAGCGAAAGCACCGCTTATGCGGTGATTCAGGCCTATTTCGACGTGCTGCAACGCGAAGAGTTTGTGCGCCTTGCTGAAGACGATCTGGCGAACCATGAGCGCATTTACGACCAGATAAAACTGCGTACCGATCAGGGCGTTGGGCGCTCCGGGGATTTTATGCAGGCCGAAGCGCGTCTGGCGCAGGCGCGAAACAACCTGCTGACCGAGCAGACTAACCTTGAAGACGCGAAAACCACCTTTGTCAGCGTGACGGGCATGGACCCGCAGGGTTTAAGCCAGCCAGAGAGCATTGACTCTCAACTGCCCACCTCGCTGGAAGATGCCAAAAGTCGGATGGAAAAAAATAATCCATTACTGAAGTCTGCCAATGCGGATATCGAAGCTGCGCACCAGCAGTACGAAGCGTCGAAATCCACCTTCTATCCACGTGTGGACGTTGAGCTTTCCCGCGGGATTAGCAACAACACCGATACCACTCGCGCGCACACCGAAGAGTGGGAGGCGATGGTCAAACTGCATTACAACCTGTACCAGGGTGGCAGCGACAAAGCCAACATGAACTCCCGTGCTTATCTGCACAAGCAGGCCCAGGATGTACGTAATAACACGCTGCGCCAGCTGAATCAGGAGCTACGCCTGGCCTGGACCGCACTGCAAAACGCACGCGCTCAGCTTCCTTCGGCGGAAGAATATGCCGACCGCAGCGTCAAAGTGCGCACGGCTTATCAGGATCAATTTAGTCTTGGCGAGCGTACACTGCTGGATTTACTCGATAGTGAAAATGAAGTGTTCTCCTCTAAACGCCGTCTTGTTGAATTACGTTATCTGGCCATGACCAGTGGCTATCGTATTAGCGAACGCACCGGTGAATTAATGAATATTCTAAAAATTACACCTCCGCCATCGGGGCAACCGGTAGATTCAGCAGAAGAAAATAGCTTACCGGAACTTCATTAATAATTATTAATCCCCAATAAATCTCTGACCTGCACGCTTATAATTAGCTTGCTATTATTTAACCGTGCACGGTCAGAATGGTTGCGAAAATGAGTGCACAAGCCGAATTATTAAATGACGTCCCTGAGAATTATGCTCGTCCTAATTCTCAACATCACGACCCACGTAGCCATAATGACGACCCGTTATTAGATAGCTTACTAATTCTGTGTTCTCTGCACGGAAAACCGGCGAGTCGTTCAACATTAAGCAGTGGCCTGCCATTAGAAAACGATCGGCTCACGCTGAATATATTTCCACGCGCGGCGGCAAGGGCCGGTTTAAAGGCGCGAGTCGTCACGCGCTCACTCGATAAAATTCCAGCGATGTCTCTGCCAGCGGTCTTGTTATTGAACTCTGGGGGAACCGGGGTGTTGCTGGCCTGGAACGATGACGGTAGCGCCCGCTTTATGCCCAGCGAAAGCGAAGGTGGAGAAATTTGCGTTGATGCCGCCACGCTTGAGCAAAACTATGCGGGTAAAGTCATTTTTGCGCATCCGCGCCACGAATTCGATTTGCAGGCAGAGGCCTTTCTGCCGCGCACCAAATCCTGGTTTAAAGACACGCTGAAGCTGTCGCGTTTTCTGTATATGGATGCGGTATTGGCCAGTCTGTTAATCAACCTGATTGCGCTCGGCACACCGCTCTTTACCATGAATGTGTATGACCGCGTCGTGCCAAACCAGGCAACGGTCACATTATGGGTGCTGGCAGTCGGCATCTGCCTGGCTTTTGTCTTTGATCTGATCTTAAAAATGCTGCGCGGTATCTGCCTTGATATTGCAGGTAAGAAAAGCGATCTCATCATCTCTTCGACCCTGTTTGAGCGCATTATCGGCATGGAGATGAAAGAGCGCCCGGCGCGCGTGGGCAGCTTTGCGCAAAACATTCACGAGTTTCAGTCGCTGCGTGATTTCCTCTCATCACTCACTCTGACGACAATTATCGATTTGCCCTTCACCCTGTTACTGCTGATTGTTATTGGCATTATCGGCGGCGCGCTGGCATGGATCCCGGTACTGACATTACCGATTGCCCTGTTGTGCAGTTGGGCACTACAAAAACCGGTCAACGCTGCTGTGGCAAAAACCATGAGCCTCGCCAGCGAACGCCAGGTGCTACTGATTGAAACCCTGAGCAGTCTGGATGCCATCAAAGTGAATAATGCCCAGAGCGAACGCCAGTTCCAGTGGGAACAAACGCTGGGTAGCCTGAGCCGTCTCGAACTGCGGGTGAAAACCTTGTCCAGCCTGGCGAGCAATCTCACCGGCTGGTTCCAGCAAATTTCAGGCGTGGTGATGATCATCGTCGGGGTGTACATGATTATCGACGGCAAACTGAGTATGGGTGGCTTGATCGCCTGCTACATGCTTAACGGTCGGGCACTCATGCCGCTGGGTCAGCTCACCGGCCTTATCGCCCGCTATCAGCAGGCGAAGCTGACCATCAAAAACACTGAGAAAATGATGTCGCTGACGCAGGAGCGCCGTGCGGATGAAAACCCGCTCAAGCGTGAACAGTTACAGGGCAGCATTGAATTTCGCGATGTGGATTTCAGCTACCCGGAGCAACAAAACCTGTCGCTGCACAAAATTAACCTGACCATTCAGCCCGGTGAGCGCATCGGCATTATCGGGCGCAGCGGTTCCGGTAAAAGTTCGCTGAGTAAACTAATCGTCAATTTATACCAGCCGAGCGCCGGGAACCTGCTGATCGATGGTATCGACTCTCGTCAGCTGGATGTGAACGATCTGCGCCACAGCATCGGCTACGTGCCGCAGGACATCCAGCTATTCAACGGCACGCTGCGCGATAACCTGCTGTGCGGAGCGCGCTATGTCGATGACGAAACCATGCTGCGAGCGGCAGAACTGGCTGGCGTCAACGAATTCGCACGCCTGCATCCCGACGGCTATAACCTGCAGGTCGGCGAACGCGGCTCCCAGCTTTCCGGTGGGCAACGGCAGGCGGTGGCGCTCGCGCGCGCACTGTTGCTTGATCCCCCTCTCCTGCTACTGGATGAGCCCACCAGTTCGATGGACAACACCAGCGAAGAGAAGATCAAACACGCACTGGCCCCCTGCATTGCGGGAAAAACGTTATTACTGGTCACGCACCGCGCTTCCATGCTGTCGCTGGTTGACCGTCTGATTATTGTTGATAAAGGTCGCATCATCGCAGACGGTCCGAAAGGGGTAGTGATGGATGCGTTGAAAAAGGGGCAAATTAATGCGTCTCGCTGATCTCCTGACTCGTGCCCGCCGCTATATGCAGCACTATTTTCGCGGTCGTGATGAAAATCAAACTGACAGTATTAATGAGGTTAGCCAGGCCATAATTGATGACGCCCCAAGAGTGATACGACTGACGCTGTGGGTGATCCTCGCGCTGGTGCTGCTGTCCTTCATCTGGGCTGGTTTTGCAAAAATTGATGAAGTGACACGCGGTGAAGGCAAAGCGATCCCTTCATCAAAACTGCAAAAAATCCAGAACCTGGAAGGGGGGATTGTTACCGAGCTATATGTGCATGAAGGGCAAATCGTTAACGCCGGAACCCCATTACTGCACCTCGATGACACGCGCTTCGCCTCCAACGTTGGCGAAACTGAAGCCGACAAACTCGGTCTGCGCGCCAAGGTAGAACGCCTGACGGCGGAAGTTGAAAACCGGGACTTTGTGATTTCACCCGAGATAGCCAGCCAGGCGCCAGATGTCGCCCGGGGAGAAACCGAGCTGTACAACAGCCGCCGGGAACAATTTCACAACGAAATTTCCGGGCTTGAAGAACAACTGGTGCAGAAAAAACAGGAGCTGCGCGACTTTGAGTCAAAGGAGGATCAGTTTAAGCACAGCCTCGGGTTAATCCGTCAGGAAATCAAAATGTCCGAGCCGCTGCTCGCTTCAGGTGCCATTTCAAAAGTCGAACTGCTGCGCCTGCGTCGTACCGAAGTGGAAACCGCCGGGCAGCTCAATTCTATTAGCCTGTCGCTGCCCAAGGCCACGTCAGAAATTAAAGAGATTGAGAATAAAATCGGTGAAAGCCGTGGCCGTTTCCAGAGCGATGCGCTGGCCCAACTCAATGAAGCTCGCACCAATCTGAGTAAAACCCAGGCAAGCGTTAAAGCACTGGAGGATCGGGTGAACCGTACCATGGTCACCTCACCGGTGCGGGGTATCGTCCAGCAGGTGATGGTGAATACTATCGGCGGCGTCATTCAACCGGGCAGCGATCTAGTGGAAATCGTTCCGCTGGATGACAAACTGTTAATCGAAGCCAAAATCCAGCCGCGCGATATCGCCTTCCTCCATCCGGGTCAACATGCGATGGTGAAATTTACCGCTTACGATTACACCATCTATGGCGGTCTGCAAGGCGAAGTAGTGCAGATAAGCCCGGACACCGTTACCGATAAGCAGGGCCGCAGCTTTTATATTGTGCGTTTGCAGACGGATAAAAATTATCTGGGAACAAAAGAGCATCCGATGCTGATCATTCCCGGCATGGTGGCGAGCGTCGATATTCTCACCGGCAAGAAAACGATTCTGAGCTACCTGTTAAAACCGATTATTCGCGCACGCGCGGAAGCACTCAGAGAACGTTGATAGGTTGCGCTCCCTTACATTTTTGCCGGGGAGCGCATGAGTTTATAACGGCGTGCAAAAAGAGAGCTTTCCACGATTCAGGATGATTTTCCCGTCATTAACCAGCTCCTGTAACACCTTATGGATGGCGCTACGCGAGATATGGTTACGGGTCAAAATAAAAGTATACACGGACGTTTTCTCACGAACCCCTGGCTCCATTGCCCAGATATATTTCACGTGTTCAATAATCTGCTCACGTATAGTGCGGTGCGACTGCAACGCCTCACGCTGGAAATAACGTTGAAGATGATGCGTTAAGATATCAAACGCCTGCTTCCATAAGTTTTTGGTCGTAAACAGGTGATCGGCATTTTGGACGCTCATCGCCCACATTTCACAATCAGTATCACAACGTAAATAGTGACCAGCCACTTCCGTACGCATTTGTGGCAGGCCGAGAATAGCAGGTGCAGAAATACTCACGGTCACTAAATCGTTTTCCACACGATAAACAGAGACAGTCCCTTTCTCCAGAAATAGAATATGTCCATCGGTCTTCAAATCAATACGCTGACGTTTTTTACGTAACGATAGCCAGGCATTATCCGACTTCTTCATTTCATCGCCAACGAGCACTACAGCATTTTCAATTTCTTTCTGGAACATGGGACTCTCTACCGCAAATTATGGCTTAGTCAAAAAGATGGTTAAATTTACTCAGCACTAAAAATAAATGTCAGCTCGCAAACAAGCTGACATTTATTCCCATCTACATCTACCACCGGCATTCCCTGGTGCCATTGACGCGTTAAGGTTCATGCTGTTTTCGCGTGGTGGTGCCAGGCAGTATATGGCGCTGTCCATAAAGAATTAATGGCAATCATCTTTGTCGACATTTTTTCATCTTTCTGTTCTTTGCAGAGTAGCCCAAAAGATACAATTAATTGATTTTAATGGGTTTTATTTTCATTAAAAAGTTATCATTCTTGTTATATCATGATACCAAATTGCAACACTTCGCGGTTCTCGCTGTGGGATCAGGTCCATGCTGGTGGTCTTTATAGGCTCAGTGGTATCATGACTAAACAACCACCAGACGCATCATCAAGAGTAGAGACAATATGTCTGAGACTGGCAATGTCAGTTATCTGATTGAAAATAGAATAATATTTACGCCAGCCACACAATGTCTGGCGCGGGTAGATCACCCCAATCAGCGGATAAAACTCAAACACTCAGCGTCGTTATGTCTTTTATTACTTATTCAACATCGCGGGCAAGTGGTTTCTCAAAACGAATTACTGGAATTCGGTTGGGGTAAAAATCACCGCCAGGTGAGTTTCAACGCCTTTTATCAAAGCATTCTCTCGTTGCGTAAAAGCTTGCAGCAGCTGGAGCTTGAACAACCGCTGATCACAACGATCCCCCGCAAAGGGCTGATCATTCAAGAAGAGTTTGATATTCAGGTCATTGAAACACCGGAGGAGAACTCTGCTTCTGCGGAAGAATCCTTAGCGCCAGATGCCACCATTGAGGAATTTTTGGCTGACACACCGCGTCAACCTTTGATAACGGCTGCAGAAACAGTAATGTTGGCACTTACCCTGATAATTTGTGTGCTTATATTATATCCGTGGCAAGCCAGCGATGATTATTTCTCCGGCTATATCACTGTGGATAAAGCACCCACTGACTGTCAGTATTATTTCAATAACGATGCCAGTAATTTCTCCCGGCATACCGCGTTTATCGATAAAAACCCAGGACTGTGTCAGAGCCATAAATTTATCTATATCACGACCTATCCTGAGTCTAAGAAACTGTCCGTGCTGGTGTGTCGCTCACCGATAAAAGCCAGGCAAGAAAATGCCTGTCAGTCGGTATATTATCCACGGTATGATAGCTAATGAACTTATATCCCCGAACGTCCCGCATCCAGACAGGTATTATCCTGCTGCTTTGTTTTGCTGCGCTTATTCTTACTGTCGTCTATCGGTACAGTAAGAACAATGGCGAGTTACATGATCTCACTTGCCGCTCTGCCATCGAAATTGTACGCAATACAAGCTCGTTCCGCGGGATTATTGATATTAAAACCGGGGGCAGTAAAGGTATTGTGAATATTGATGGTATTATCAAAGATGCCGAAAATAATGAGCAAACCGTGCAACGCATGGTACTTTTTACACAATCCAGCTACGGCTCAAGCCCGGTTTGGATTTCACAGAAAATCCAAATTTCCAATCGCGAAACGGCTCCCGCCAGCCTTATTCAGGAACTCCTCCCCGACTTTTTCCTGACCAACACCAGCGTATCCAACGTCGATTTTTTTGCGCTGAACAGCGCGACATACCTGATTACCAAAGAGGGGATCCCCTATCTGTACTGCCAGAATTATGCTTTGCCAGAAAATGAATAATCAATAAGCGTTCTGGCGGCAAAACCTACGGATGAATCTCAGTCGTTGTCGGTGATAAGATAGACCATTCAGGTCGAGCCAACGCTCGTCGTTACTGCCCATCAGGCGGCTTTCGAATGACAAATTTGTGGGTTTATGTGAGTTTCCAGGGGCTTACGTGAGACTGCCCTGGTCCCCAAAAAGATTAAAAAAAGAGCAAAAGCGATATGAAAGAGTCACTTGATACGGACTTCACGAACCACACCCCAATGATGCAGCAGTATCTCAAGCTGAAAGCCCAGCATCCGGAGATACTGTTGTTTTACCGCATGGGCGACTTTTACGAACTGTTTTATGACGATGCGAAACGTGCGTCTCAGTTGCTTGATATCTCCCTGACCAAACGCGGCGCGTCTGCGGGCGAGCCTATCCCGATGGCGGGCATTCCTCACCATGCGGTAGAAAACTACCTCGCTAAGCTGGTCAACCAGGGTGAGTCCGTTGCTATTTGTGAGCAGATTGGCGATCCGGCGACCAGCAAAGGTCCGGTTGAGCGCAAAGTGGTGCGTATCGTCACGCCAGGTACCATCAGTGATGAAGCGCTGTTGCAGGAACGCCAGGACAACCTGCTGGCCGCTATCTGGCAGGACAGTAAAGGTTACGGCTACGCCACGCTGGATATCAGCTCCGGGCGTTTTCGCGTCAGCGAACCTGCCGACCGCGAGACGATGGCTGCAGAATTGCAGCGCACCAATCCCGCTGAACTGCTGTATGCCGAAGATTTCGCTGAAACCTCACTGATTGAGGGACGTCGCGGATTACGTCGTCGTCCACTATGGGAATTTGAAATCGATACTGCTCGCCAGCAGCTAAACCTGCAGTTTGGCACGCGGGATCTGATTGGTTTTGGCGTGGAAAACGCCCCGCGTGGATTATGCGCGGCTGGCTGCCTGCTGCAATACGTAAAAGATACCCAGCGTACCTCGCTGCCGCATATTCGTTCCATCACCATGGAACGTCAGCAGGACAGCATCATTATGGATGCCGCCACGCGCCGCAATCTGGAAATTACCCAGAACCTGGCAGGCGGCTTTGAAAACACGCTGGCTTCGGTACTCGACTGCACCGTGACGCCGATGGGCAGCCGTATGCTCAAGCGCTGGCTGCATATGCCGGTCCGCGACACCAAAGTCCTCACTGAGCGCCAACAGACCATCGGCGCGCTACAGGATTCCACCAGTGAATTGCAACCCGTGCTGCGTCAGGTCGGCGATCTTGAACGTATCCTGGCGCGCCTGGCCCTGCGTACTGCGCGCCCGCGCGATCTGGCCCGTATGCGTCATGCCTTCCAGCAATTACCGGAACTGCGCGCGCAACTGGAAAGCGTAGACAGTGCCCCCGTACAGATGCTGCGCGAGAAAATGGGTGAGTTTGCTGACCTGCGTGAACTGCTGGAACGTGCCGTAGTGGAAGCACCACCTGTGCTGGTTCGCGACGGTGGCGTCATCGCCCCGGGCTATAACGAAGAACTGGACGAGTGGCGAGCGCTGGCTGATGGCGCAACTGACTATCTGGACAGACTGGAAATCCGTGAGCGCGAGCGCACCGGCCTTGATACGCTGAAGGTTGGATTTAACGCCGTTCACGGCTACTACATTCAGATCAGTCGCGGGCAAAGTCATCTGGCGCCGATTAACTATGTGCGTCGCCAGACGCTGAAAAACGCCGAACGCTACATTATTCCGGAGCTGAAAGAGTACGAAGACAAAGTTCTGACATCAAAAGGCAAAGCGCTGGCGCTGGAAAAACAGTTGTACGATGAGCTGTTCGACATGCTGCTGCCGCACCTGGCTGATTTGCAACAAAGCGCCAGCGCGCTGGCAGAACTGGACGTACTGGTCAACCTTGCGGAACGCGCTTATACCCTGAATTACACCTGCCCGACCTTCACCGACAAGCCTGGTATTCGTATTACCGAGGGACGTCATCCGGTGGTTGAACAGGTGCTGACCGAGCCGTTTATCGCCAACCCGCTTAACCTCTCGCCTCAGCGACGGATGCTGATCATCACCGGCCCGAATATGGGGGGTAAAAGTACCTATATGCGCCAGACTGCGTTAATTGCGCTGCTGGCCTACATCGGCAGCTACGTTCCGGCGCAGAAAGTGGAAATAGGCCCGATCGATCGGATCTTTACTCGCGTCGGTGCGGCGGATGATCTGGCCTCCGGTCGTTCTACCTTCATGGTAGAAATGACTGAAACCGCCAACATTCTGCATAATGCCACCGAGAACAGCCTGGTGCTGATGGATGAGATTGGACGCGGCACCTCCACCTACGACGGCCTGTCGCTGGCGTGGGCGTGCGCGGAAAACCTGGCTAATAAAATCAAAGCATTAACCTTGTTTGCCACCCACTATTTCGAACTGACTCAGTTACCGGAGAAAATGGAAGGCGTAGCAAATGTGCATCTGGATGCGTTAGAGCACGGCGATACCATCGCCTTCATGCACAGCGTACAGGATGGTGCGGCAAGCAAGAGCTATGGTCTGGCGGTAGCTGCCCTGGCAGGTGTACCAAAAGAGGTTATTAAACGCGCGCGGCAAAAACTGCGCGAACTGGAAAGCATCGCGCCGAATGTTGCTGCAACTCAGGTCGACGGCACACAGATGTCGCTCCTGTCAGCTCAGGAAGAAACGTCGCCCGCCGTTGAAGCCCTGGAAAACCTCGACCCGGATTCGCTAACGCCTCGTCAGGCGCTGGAGTGGATCTACCGGTTGAAGAGTCTGGTGTAACGCCGTAATGCCCGATAGTGATACGCTTATCGGGCCTGCAAAATATCGCTATATGTAGGCCGGGTAAGGCGAAGCCGCACCCGGCGTGTTGATTAGCGCTTATCTTCTGCCAGCAGCGGTGGAATACTCGGCACCATCGGTGCGTCATCAATATCCTTCTGCGTCATGCGAAACGCTTGCGGGTAGTGCTCGCGGCAGGCACGGCGTAGAGGCTCAGTATCACGCCAGGTGTATAGACAATGCTGGCACTGATATACCGTCCAGACATCTTTTACCGGCGAGTTTGCCATCACTTCAATATGTTCATCGGCACAACGTGGACAAATCATCTGCTACTCCTTATTTACGGTTGGCCAGCATGGCGGTCAGTTTTTCTGCCCAGGCTTTCGTTTCTGGTAAATCGCATACCGGCTGGCTGTAGTGCCCACGGTTATCCGGCGCAACCGGCGTAGTCGCATCAATAATTAACTTGTCGGTAATCCCCGCCGGACTGGAACCCGGATCAAGCTCCAGCACCGACATATTCGGCAATTGCACCAGATCGCCCGCCGGATTGACCTTCGAAGACAGCGCCCACATCACCTGCGGCAGGTTGAACGGATCAACATCCTCATCAACCATAATCACCATTTTCACGTAACCCAGGCCATGCGGCGTCGTCATTGCGCGCAGCCCCACCGCGCGGGCAAAGCCGCCGTAGCGTTTTTTGGTGGAGATAATCGCCAGCAAACCGTGGGTATACATGGCATTCACCGCCTGCACTTCCGGAAATTCGGCTTTCAGCTGTTGATAAAGCGGTACGCAGGTTGCCGGACCCATCAGGTAGTCAATCTCCGTCCACGGCATCCCCAAATATAACGATTCAAAAATCGGTTTGGTGCGATAAGAGACTTTATCGATACGCACGACCGTCATATTACGTCCACCGGAATAGTGCCCGGTAAACTCGCCAAACGGCCCTTCGATTTCACGCTTACGGCTTTCAATTACCCCTTCGAGGATCACTTCTGAACCCCATGGCACGTCAAAGCCGGTGAGCGGCGCGGTAGCGATCGGATACGGACTTTCACGCAGCGCTCCCGCCATTTCGTATTCCGACTGATCGTACTTCAGCGGCGTGGCCCCCATGAGGGTAATGATCGGATCGTTACCCAGCGTGATGGCAATCGGCAGATCTTCACCGCGCTCTTCGGCTTTATGCAGGTGCAGCGCGATATCATGCATCGGTACCGGCTGCAGGCCAAGCTTGCGTTTGCCCTTCACTTCCATACGATAAATGCCGACATTCTGTTTACCGAAGTTGTCCGGATCCAGCGGATCGCGCGACACCACGCAGGCTTTATCAAGATAGAAACCGCCGTCGCCATCGTTCAGGCGAAACAGCGGCAGAATATCAAACAGGTTGATCTCATCACCATCAACACAGTTTTCAGCCCATGCCGGATTGGCGCGACGCTCCGGCGTAACCGGAAATTTATCCCAACGGCGAATAAACTCATCAATCTGTTTTTTCACCGGGGTATTTGGCGGCAGGCCTAAAGAGATGGCGTGATTCTGCCACGAACCAATAGTGTTCATCGCCACGCGGGCATCGGTAAAACCACGAATATTGTCAAACCACAGCGCTGGCGCACCATCACCAATGCGTCCGGTCGCATTGGCTGCCGCAGCCAGATCCGGCTCGGCGTTAACTTCTTCACTGATTTTCAGCAATTGCCCCTGGTCATCCAGCGCTTGTAAAAAGCTGCGCAAATCATCAAATGCCATTATTCATTCTCCTGTGAAAAATTCTGCGCCTGCCGTAAACCCTGCCAGCGACGGGCGTTGGGGTGTTCCAGACCAAACTGATCGAGCACTCGCGCAACGATATGCTGCGTAATGTCATCGACCGTTTGCGGGTGGTTGTAATACGCGGGCATCGGCGGGACCATCGCCACGCCCATGCGGGAAAGCGCGAGCATGTTTTCCAGATGAATCGTGCTAAGCGGCATTTCACGCGGTACCAGAACCAGCTTGCGCCCTTCTTTCAGCACCACATCAGCAGCCCGACCCACCAGCCCTTCCGCGTAGCCTGCACGAATACCGGCCAGGGTTTTCATACTGCAGGGGATAATGATCATGCCGTCAGTGTGAAACGATCCAGAGGAGATGGTCGCCGCCTGATCCGCCGGGTTGTGGCAATAATCGGCCAACGCAGACACATCACGGACGCTGTGCGGCGTTTCCAGTTCAATAGTGGTTTTGGCCCACTTTGACAGCACCAGATGGGTTTCCACTTCGGGCATTTCCCGCAACGCCTGCAATAGCGACACGCCAAGCGGTGCGCCGGTTGCCCCGGTCATTCCGACAATTAATCTCATTTAGTTTCTCAATTTTTGTTCGTGTACGAACGTTTTGATTAAAATACTCTCACATAACATTTCGGGCAAGGCCATCGCGCACAGATCGCTAAAGCCGCAATTGTTAAAAAAAGATGCGTAACCCGCTATGATAGAGACTGACAGGAATTCCGGAGCGCTCATGCCGTTACGAAATAAAGCATTTCACCTTTTACGTCAGCTCTTCCAGCAGCATACGTCCCGCTGGCAACATGAATTACCGGACCTGACCAAACCACAGTATGCGGTAATGCGTGCCATTGCTGAACGTCCCGGCATTGAGCAGGTTGACCTGACCGAAGCCGCAGTCTGTACCAAGGCAACCCTTGCGGAAATGCTAAGCCGAATGGAAAAACGGGAGCTGGTCAGGCGTGAACATGACCCGGCAGATAAGCGTCGGCGGTTTGTTTATTTGACCGCACAAGGAGAAGAATTACTGGCCAGCGCAACTCCGTTAGGCGATAGCGTGGATGATGAGTTTCTGGGGCGATTATCTGATGAAGAACGTGAGCAGTTCACACGTCTGGTGCGTAAGATGATGAACTAATCTGCCGGATGGCGACATAAATGTCTTATCCGGCCTACAAAGTCCTGCTCCCCGTAGACCTGATAAACGCAGTGCCATCAGGCAACAAACATAGAAAAAGGCCAGTCTCAATGAGACTGGCCTTTCTTGATAGAACTTGTGCTTACTCGCGGAAAAGCGCTTCGATATTCAGTCCCTGAGTCTGCAGAATTTCACGCAGACGACGCAGACCTTCAACCTGAATCTGGCGAACACGTTCACGGGTGAGACCAATTTCACGGCCCACATCTTCCAGTGTCGCAGCTTCGTACCCCAGCAGACCAAAACGACGTGCCAGCACTTCACGCTGTTTGGCGTTCAGTTCGAACAGCCATTTGACGATGCTCTGTTTCATATCATCGTCTTGCGTGGTGTCTTCCGGGCCGTTTTCCTTTTCATCGGCCAGAATATCCAGCAACGCTTTTTCGGAATCGCCACCCAGCGGGGTGTCTACCGAGGTAATACGCTCGTTGAGTCGGAGCATACGGCTGACGTCATCAACCGGTTTATCCAGTTGTTCAGCAATCTCTTCTGCGCTCGGTTCGTGGTCCAGTTTATGCGACAACTCACGCGCGGTACGCAGATAGACGTTCAGCTCTTTTACAATGTGAATTGGCAGTCGGATCGTACGGGTTTGGTTCATAATCGCCCGTTCGATCGTCTGGCGGATCCACCAGGTTGCGTATGTTGAGAAGCGGAACCCGCGTTCCGGGTCAAACTTCTCGACTGCACGGATCAGTCCCAGATTGCCCTCTTCAATCAGGTCCAGCAATGCCAGACCACGATTGCCATAACGACGAGCAATTTTCACCACCAGACGCAGGTTACTTTCAATCATGCGACGGCGGGATGCGACATCCCCACGCAGTGCGCGACGCGCAAAATAAACTTCTTCTTCGGCTGTTAACAGTGGTGAATAACCAATCTCACCAAGGTAAAGCTGAGTCGCGTCCAACACACGCTGTGTGGCCCCCTGCGATAACAGCTCTTCTTCAGCCAGGTCGTTATCACTGGGTTCCTCTTCACTCAAGGCTTTTTCATCAAAAGCCTCTACTCCGTTCTCATCAAATTCCGCATCTTCATTTAAATCATGAACTTTCAGCGTATTCTGACTCATAAAGGTGGCTCCTACCCGTGATCCCTAACGGAACTAGCACGTGAAAGCCTGGTTCCGCCGAATTATCGCTGCGGTAAATAGCGCAGCGGGTTTACGGATTTCCCCTTGTAACGAATTTCAAAATGCAAGCGTGTTGAACTGGTTCCGGTGCTACCCATGGTAGCTATTTTCTGCCCCGCCTTGATTTCTTGTTGTTCCCGGACCAGCATTGTATCGTTATGGGCGTAGGCACTCAGGTAATCATCGTTATGTTTGATGATAATAAGATTACCGTAACCGCGCAGTGCGTTACCGGCATATACGACGCGTCCATCTGCGGTCGCGACAATAGCCTGTCCTTTACTGCCTGCAATATCGATCCCTTTATTGCCACCTTCAGTAGCCGCAAAGTTTTCGATTACTTTGCCGTCAGTCGGCCAGCGCCAGGTAGAGATTGGCGAGCTGGTTGACGTTGAGCTTGCAGTTGATTCGGTTGCGCTAACTGCTGGAGCCGTTACAGGCGCTGTGACAACGGTCCCAGCAGGCTTGTTGTTCGGCAACATTTTATTAGCACTTTGTTCACCTGAATCCTCAGAATACGTAATTGTTGGTTTCGAAGCAACAGCAACGGTGGAATTTTGTGCAGGGTTGGTCACAACTCCTTGCTGTGCTGCATCCGCCTGGGTAATAGCATTACCACCAGTAATCGGTGTACCCGACGCGTTGCCCACTTGCAGAGTTTGACCGACATTCAGGCCATACGGGGCCGGAACGTTATTGCGTTGTGCGAGATCACGGAAATCGTTCCCGGTAATCCAGGCAATATAGAAAAGGGTATCGCCTTTCTTAACAGTATAGGTACTGCCGCCCGTATAGCTACCTTTCGGAATGTTCCCATACTTACGGTTGTACACAATACGACCGTTTTCCATCTGCACAGGCTGTTCCGCGACAGGCTGGATCTGTGTTGACTGTGTGGTCGGACGCTGCACCGGCTGGATCTGTGGCGTTTGCTGTACTGTCGACGTCGAGCCCATTTTTGGTGGAGGCGTAATCAGCATGCCGGAATTGGTGTTCGTTGATGCACTGCCACCAACCGAGTTGACCGGCGCTGGTGGATTCGAGGTATTTGAACAACCTGCCAGCCATAATGAAACCAGTGACAATGCCGCAATGCGGCGAACGGTAAATTTGTGGCTTCCCGCGCTCATTTATCCCCCAGGAAAATTTGGTTAAAACCAGTGACGTAATCACCGTGCAAGGCATCGGACTGGGCACTGGAAACGTGACCACGATACGCTTACTAATTCCAGAATATCCAGGAAAACTCCAGGTATTCAGAGCCTGTATCTACGCAAGCTCCCCTTTTACTAAGGGAACGAAACGTACGGCCTCCACGGTATCGATAATAAATTCGCCTCCCCGACGACGCACCCGTTTCAGAAACTGGTGCTCGTCGCCCACGGGTAAGACGAGAATACCGCCTTCATCCAACTGCATCATCAATGCGGTTGGGATCTCAGGCGGCGCTGCCGTAACAATGATAGCGTCAAACGGGGCTCGCGCTTGCCAGCCCTGCCATCCATCACCATGACGGGTAGAAACATTATGTAAATCAAGCTGTTTAAGTCGACGACGCGCCTGCCACTGCAAACCTTTAATGCGCTCAACAGAGCATACATGGTGCACCAGGTGTGCCAGAATCGCCGTTTGGTAGCCAGAGCCGGTACCAATTTCCAGCACCCGGGACTGCGGCGTTAACTCAAGCAGCTCGGTCATCCGCGCAACCATATAGGGCTGCGAAATCGTCTGCCCCTGACCAATCGGCAGAGCAATATTGTCCCAGGCCTTATGTTCAAACGCCTCATCAATGAATTTTTCACGCGGCACGGCGGCAAGTGCATCGAGAACAAGCTCATCTCTGATGCCCTGCGCACGTAATTGTTCAAGAAGAGTGTGTACGCGTCTGCTTACCATTGCGTGTCGGCTCCCACGCTGTCTAACCAGTCAGAAACAACTTCATGCGCGCCGTAGGCGGTTAAATCGACATGCAGCGGCGTAATGGAAACATAGCCTTCATCGACGGCGGCAAAATCTGTATCCGGTCCGGCGTCGCACTTTTCGCCCGGCGGCCCGATCCAGTACAGCGTATTACCGCGCGGGTCCTGCTGTGGGATCACCTGATCCGCAGGATGGCGGCTACCGCAGCGGGTGACGCGGATACCTTTAATCTGATCCAGCGGTAAATCCGGCACGTTGATATTCAAAATGCGCCCGGTGCGCAGCGGTTCGCGACTCAGCGCCCGTAAGATACGGCAGGTTACTGCGGCAGCAGTATCGTAGTGTTTATGCCCATCAAGTGAGACCGCCAGCGCAGGAAAGCCCAGGTGACGACCTTCCATCGCCGCCGCAACGGTACCGGAATAGATAACATCATCGCCCAGATTAGGACCTGCGTTAATACCAGACACGACAATGTCCGGACGCGGACGCATTAATGCGTTCACGCCCAGATAGACGCAATCGGTAGGTGTACCCATTTGTACGGCGATATCACCGTTATCATAGGTGAACGTGCGAAGTGAGGATTCCAGCGTCAGCGAGTTAGACGCGCCACTGCGGTTACGATCCGGGGCAACCACCTGTACGTCAGCAAACTCACGCAGCGCTTTCGCCAGCGTTTGTATACCGGGTGCGTGGACCCCATCATCGTTACTCAGCAATATACGCATAATCACCCATTGTGTTAATAAGTTCCCTTACAACACTGGTGGCGAAGCTACCTGCCGGTAGCCAGAAACGTAACTCAACGGTTACGTCATCCCACCAGTTCCAGCTTAATTGTTGTGGATACAGCAACATAGCACGACGCGATGCGTCGACTTTCTCGCGCAACAACAGCGACTGCAGCGCGGTTTCATCAGCAATAGCGGCTTCTTCAAACGCCAGCGCGTCGCGCTGAGTTCCCCACTCACCGCTGCCCGGTAATGCCGCTGTAATCATCAATTCTTTATCATCGACGCGACGCTGTAATTCGGTTTGTTCTTCCTGCGTGGCGACAAACCAACTTCCGCGTCCCGACAATTGTAGCGCATCGCCGTCAACAACTTGATTAAAGTCTGTTTTTTTCAAGCGTTCACTGACTATCTGATTAAACAACGCGCTACGGGCCGCCGACAACCAAAAACTGCGCTTATTGCGATCGCGCACCGGCGCATCGCTTTGCGCCCAACGCTGCGCCCCTTGCAGGTTGCTGCCGCCAATACCAAAACGCTGAGCGCCAAAATAGTTCGGTACGCCGCGCTCGCTAATCGCCTGCAAACGCGCTTCAACGTCCTCTCTCTGGCTCACTTCACGCAGCACCAGCGTAAATTCGTTACCTTTCAACGCCCCTAAACGCAGCTTACGCTTGTGGCGCGCGTACTCCAGCACTTTACAGCCTTCGAGTTCAAATTTGCTTAAATCAGGCATTGCATTGCCCGGCACGCGCGCGCACAGCCACTGTTCCGTGACTGCATGCTTGTCTTTCTGGCCAGCAAAGCTCACTTCACGGGCGTGAATTTTCAGGAACTTCGCCAGCGCGTCAGCCACAAAACGGGTATTACAGCCGTTTTTCAGGATACGCACCAAAATGTGCTCGCCTTCGCCATCCGGTTCGAAGCCTAAATCTTCGACGACGACAAAGTCTTCCGGATTCGCTTTCAGAACGCCATGGCCTTGTGGTTTGCCATGGAGATACGTCAGATCTTCAAACGCAGTCATTTCGTTGCCTTAATGAGTAACGCCACCGCTTCACAGGCAATCCCTTCCCCACGCCCGGTAAAACCGAGTTTTTCCGTGGTGGTCGCTTTCACGTTAACATCATCCATATGGCAGCCGAGATCTTCGGCAATAAACACGCGCATTTGCGGAATGTGCGGCAGCATCTTCGGCGCCTGAGCAATAATCGTCACATCCACATTACCAAGCGTATAGCCTTTGGCCTGAATACGCCGCCAGGCTTCACGCAATAATTCACGACTATCTGCACCTTTAAAGGCCGGGTCGGTGTCCGGGAAGAGTTTACCGATATCCCCCAGCGCAGCCGCGCCCAGCAGAGCATCGGTTAACGCGTGTAACGCCACGTCGCCATCAGAATGCGCCAGCAATCCTTTTTCATACGGGATGCGCACACCACCAATGATAATTGGGCCAACTCCGCCAAAAGCGTGTACGTCGAAACCGTGTCCAATTCGCATTATGCCTTCTCCTGATATACACAACATCCTCCAGGCAGCCTGAAGAATGATGTATCTAGATAGTTCGGGTCAGATAAAATTCCGCCAGCGCCAGGTCTTCCGGGCGGGTGACTTTGATGTTGTCAGCGCGTCCTTCGACCAGCAGCGGATGAAAACCGCAATATTCCAGCGCCGAGGCTTCGTCCGTAATGGTTGCGCCTTCGTTTAGCGCACGGGTCAGACAGTCATGCAACAGCTCGCGAGGGAAAAACTGCGGCGTCAACGCATGCCATAAATCGGTGCGATCGACCGTATGGGCGATGTCTGTTCGGCCCGGCTCCGCGCGTTTCATCGTGTCGCGCACCGGCGCAGCAAGGATCCCGCCGATGCGGCTGGTTTCACTTATTGCCAGCAAACGAGATAAATCTTCCTGATGCAGGCACGGACGCGCGGCATCATGCACCAGTACCCAACTGGCCTCACCTGCGGCTTGCAAACCGGCCAGGACAGAATCGGCACGCTCGTTGCCACCATCCACCACGGTAATTTGCGGGTGCGCTGCGAGTGGAAGTTGGGCAAAGCGACTGTCGCCTGGGCTAATAGCGATGACGACTCGCGTCACCCGGGGATGAGCCAGCAGCGCATCAACCGAGTGTTCGAGAATGGTTTTATTGCCAATAGAGAGGTACTGCTTAGGACACTCTGTTTGCATTCGGCGGCCAAACCCGGCAGCCGGCACCACGGCGCAAACGTCCATTAAAGTGGCTGCCATGTTAAATCCCTGGACAGTTTATCGATTGTTTTGCCCTGCAGTCTGAGCGCGTTTAGACGCGTCAGGCACCAGACGATAAAAGGTTTCGCCTGGCTTAGTCATACTGAGTTCGTTACGCGCGCGCTCTTCGATAGCCTCTTGCCCGCCATTGAGATCGTCAATTTCGGCAAAAAGCTGATCGTTACGCGCTTTCAGTTTCGCGTTTGTAGCTTGCTGCGCCGCAACATCATCGTTGACGCGACTATAGTCATGTATGCCGTTCTTACCGAACCACAGCGAATACTGTAGCCAGACTAATAAAGCCAGCAACAGCAACGTAAGTTTACCCATCCTGCCCCCTGAAAAACGGCATCAACATCCCATAAACTCCGCTGACAACTTTACATCAACGGACGGGAATGCCGCGACAACGCGGGCAAATGTACCACATTTGCTCGTTGTTACGTATACCCCGTGTAAGGAGAACATAATCTCATTGTTGGTTACGGTTTGAATTATGGCCAGACAGTGAACAACAGCGGCGATCGCGTGAAAGGACGTATGCCTAACCCAGTAGCCACAGAAACAGTGCGCCAAACATTGCGCCAACCACCAGCAGGGTACAGGCAATACTCAGCAGCAATCTCCCCTTCAATAGCGAATGCAGGGCAATACCCGCCACAATCGCCACGGGCAACAACGCGAGGAAAAAGGGCCAGGTATAGAGGAAGAAAAACAGTGTGTTAGGGCCATACATCAGACACGGGAATCCCAGCGCCAGCAACCACGCGATAAAACCGACCACGGCTCCTGGGAGTGACCAGGTAGTTTCGTCGTCGGCAGCGAAGGTATCTGACTCTGTAATAGTAATGTTATGGCTGTTACGCATATCTAATCCTGTGACTGTGACTGACCGGGCATGCAAGCTCGGGTGTCTCAGGATCTGATAATATCTTCCTGCCTCAGCAGGTCTAATAATTGAGGAACCAAATTTGTTACCAATTGTTCACCATCAAGATGAATCTCTGGCGATTCAGGCGCTTCGTAAACCGAGTCAATTCCGGTGAAATTACGCAATTCCCCCGCTCGCGCTTTTTTATACAGCCCTTTTGGATCGCGTGCTTCACACGTTGCTAATGGCGTATCGACAAAAACCTCAATAAAACGCCCTTCGCCCACGCGCTCGCGAACCATTTTTCGCTCGGCGCGATGTGGAGAGATAAACGCAGTCAACACCACCAGGCCGGCGTCTACCATTAGATTAGCCACTTCACCAACCCGACGAATATTCTCCTTGCGATCGGCATCGCTAAACCCAAGATCGCTGCACAGACCGTGACGCACGTTATCGCCATCCAGCAGATAGGTGCTCACCCCTAGCTTATGCAGCGCCTCTTCCAGCGCTCCTGCTACCGTGGATTTACCAGAACCTGACAGCCCGGTAAACCACAGCACAACACCACGATGACCGTGGCGTTGTTCCCGCTGTTGCGGTGTAACAGGATGGGCATGCCAGACGACGTTTTCGTCATGCAGCGCCATTATTTTCCTCCCAGCAGATCGCGCGCACCCCAGTGTGGGAAGTGGCGACGCACCAGTGCATTAAGCTCCAGCTCAAACGCGCTGAACTGAGAAGCTGTGTCAAGCTCCTGGACGATTGGTTCACGCACCAGCCCCGCGCCAACGGTAACGTTAGTCAGGCGATCAATGATAATCAGCCCACCCGTAACCGGATTCTGCTGATAGGTATCCAGCACCAGCGGCTCATCAAAAGTCAGATTAACCAGACCGATGCCATTCAGTGGCAGCGCTTCAACGTCACGTTGGGTCAGGTTGTTTATATCGACCTGATACTGCACGCTATCTACGCGTGCGCGGGTCTTCTTGCCTGCGACTTTTATGTCGTAGCTCTGCCCGGGCGACAACGGTTGTTCCGCCATCCACACCACATCAACAGCTGCGCTTTGTACTGCCGGCAGCGTTTCACCGGCATCAAGCAGCAGGTCGCCCCGGCTGATATCGATCTCATCTTTCAGCACCAGGGTGATCGCTTCACCCGCATGCGCTTCCTGTAAATCGCCATCAAAGGTTACGATCCGCGCCACGCTCGACTCAACACCGGACGGCAGCACTTTGACGCGCTGCCCGACCTTCACGCTACCGGAGGCCAGCGTTCCGGCATAACCACGGAAATCCAGATTCGGTCGGTTCACATACTGCACCGGGAAGCGCATCGGCTGAGTATCAACAATGCGCTGGATCTCAACGGTTTCCAGCACTTCCAGCAGCGTCGGACCGCTGTACCACGGCATACTGGCGCTTTGCGAAGCCACGTTATCGCCTTCCAGTGCAGAGAGCGGCACAAACCGGATATCCAGGCTGCCCGGCAGTTGTTCAGCAAAAGTAAGATAGTCTTCGCGAATACGATTAAATGTCTCTTCGCTAAAGTCCACCAGATCCATTTTGTTGATCGCCACCACCAGGTGTTTGATCCCAAGCAGCGTGGAGATAAAGCTGTGACGACGAGTCTGATCCAGCACGCCTTTACGCGCATCGATCAATAGGATCGCCAGATCGCAGGTCGACGCACCGGTCGCCATGTTACGGGTGTACTGCTCATGTCCGGGAGTGTCCGCAATAATAAATTTACGCTTCTCGGTAGAGAAATAACGGTACGCCACGTCGATGGTGATGCCCTGCTCGCGCTCGGCCTGCAAGCCGTCAACCAATAACGCCAGATCGAGCTTTTCGCCCTGAGTGCCGTGACGTTTACTGTCATTGTGCAGCGATGAAAGCTGGTCTTCATAAATCTGACGCGTGTCGTGCAGCAGACGGCCAATCAGGGTACTTTTCCCGTCATCCACGCTACCGCAGGTTAAAAAACGCAGCAGACTTTTGTGTTGCTGGGCAACCATCCAGGCTTCAACGCCGCCTTCATTAGCAATTTGTTGTGCAAGTGTCGTGTTCATGGCGGCTCCTTAGAAATACCCCTGACGTTTCTTCAGCTCCATGGAGCCCGCCTGGTCGCGGTCAATCACGCGGCCCTGACGTTCACTGGTGGTTGAGACCAGCATCTCTTCGATAATTTCCGGCAGCGTCTGCGCATTCGACTCCACCGCGCCTGTCAGCGGCCAGCAGCCGAGCGTACGGAAACGCACCATGCGTTTTTTAATCACTTCCCCGGGCTGCAGATCGATTCTGTCGTCATCAATCATCATCAGCATGCCGTCGCGTTCCAGCACCGGACGCTCCGCCGCCAGATACAGCGGCACGATGTCGATATTTTCCAGCCAGATGTATTGCCAGATATCCTGTTCAGTCCAGTTAGAGAGCGGGAATACGCGAATGCTTTCGCCCTTGTTAATCTGCCCGTTGTAGTTATGCCACAGCTCCGGGCGTTGGTTTTTCGGGTCCCAGCGATGAAAACGATCGCGGAAAGAGTAAATGCGCTCTTTGGCACGCGATTTCTCTTCGTCACGACGAGCACCGCCAAACGCGGCATCGAAACCGTATTTATTCAGTGCCTGCTTCAGCCCTTCGGTTTTCATAATGTCGGTATGCTTGGCGCTACCGTGGACAAACGGGTTGATGCCCATCGCCACCCCTTCCGGGTTTTTATGCACCAGCAGTTCGCAGCCGTAGGCTTTCGCCGTGCGGTCACGAAACTCGTACATTTCGCTGAATTTCCAGCCAGTATCAACGTGCAGCAATGGGAACGGCAGCGTGCCCGGATAAAACGCTTTACGCGCCAGATGCAGCATTACGCTGGAATCTTTGCCGATGGAATACATCATCACCGGATTAGAAAACTCGGCGGCCACCTCACGAATGATATGGATGCTCTCCGCTTCCAGTTGCCGCAGGTGGGTAAGTCGTTTTTGATCCATAACCGTTCCTATGTAATGCCGTTATTTTGCTAACGATGCTCAGATAACCTGACTATAGGGAGGGCAAGAGGGCGAATGAAATTACGAATTGGAATGAGTAGTTCCTCAAAGGAATAACGATCCGGAAAAGCAAATATCAAAAAGTGCTTAAGCTACCGGAATTCGGGCATTTAGGAGCAAATGAAATTGTTTTACCTCGATCACGGTTTCATACTAGCGGCTAAAAATTTCTGCTTGGTATTCAGAGCCTATCCCATTAGGCGTACATTGTTGCTGTCAGTTTGGATACGGACAGCGCGGAACAACCGGAGCGTACATGCAGTACGTGAGGATTGTGAGCACTGCCCGGATTCAAAATGACAAATAAAATAGCCAAATGGGATAGGCTCTTAAGGACTCATTATGTTTCTCGCATCGCGCCACCTGACTACCGCCCTGGCGCTCGGCGCGTGCTTCATCCTTCCCGCACAGGCAACATCTTCGCAGCCCGGAGATATCGCAAATACCCAGGCTCGATATATCGCAACGTTTTTCCCTGGCCGCGCGACGGGATCTCCGGCTGAAATGTTGTCTGCTGATTATATACGTCAACAATTTCAGCAGATGGGCTATAGCAGCGATATTCGGACGTTTAATAGCCGTTATGTTTATACCGCCAAAGATAACCGTAAAAACTGGCATAACGTAACGGGAAGCACCGTTATTGCAGCACATGAAGGTAAAGCGCCGCAGCAGATTATTATTATGGCGCACCTCGACACCTACGCCGCACAAAGCGACGCCGATTCCGATGCCAATCTGGGTGGATTAACCCTGCAAGGTATCGATGACAACGCCGCAGGTGTTGGCGTAATGCTGGAACTGGCAGAAAAACTAAAAAACGTGCCGACGCAATACGGTATTCGATTTATCGCCACCAGCGGCGAGGAAGAAGGCAAACTGGGCGCGGAGAACATCCTGAAGCGAATGAGCGCCGCCGAGAAGAAAAACACGCTGCTGGTTATCAACCTCGATAATCTGATCGTCGGCGATAAGCTCTATTTCAATAGCGGTAAGAAAACCCCGGAAGCGGTGCGAAAACTGACGCGCGACCGGGCACTGGCTATCGCGCACAGCCGCGGTATCGTTGCCAGCACCAATCCAGGTCTGAACAAAGACTATCCGAAAGGCACTGGATGTTGTAACGATGCAGAGGTCTTCGACAACGCGGGGATTGCCGTTCTCTCCGTTGAAGCGACCAACTGGAACCTGGGCAAGAAAGATGGCTATCAGCAGCGCGCCAAAAGCGCCTCATTCCCGGCAGGCAACAGCTGGCACGATGTGCGACTGGATAACCAGCAGCATATCGATAAAGCGTTACCGGGCCGGATAGAGCACCGTAGCCGCGACGTGGTACGCATTATGCTGCCACTGGTAAAAGAACTGGCAAAAGCGGGTAAATCCTGAAGAAGGGATCCGGTAGGATGTAAATCTTACCGGCCCCCTTTCCTGTTACCCTTCGTGCAGTCCGCACTCACGCTTCAATCCGAAGAAACGCGTCTCTTCTTCCGCCATACCCGGTTCCCATTTGCGGGTGGTGTGGGTATCGCCTACCGACAGATAGCCCTGATCCCACAACGGATGGTATTTCAAACCGTGTTTTTGCAGATACTGGTAAACCGTACGGTTATCCCAGTCGATGATCGGCAGAACTTTAAACACACCGCGCTGGATAGCCAGCACCGGCAAATGCGCACGACTGCCCGATTGCTCTCGACGCAGACCGGCAAACCAGGTTTGCGCGTTCAGCTCCTGCAGCGCCCGGTTCATCGGCTCGACTTTGTTGATGTCATTGTATTTTTCAATACCTTCAACGCCCTGCTCCCACAGTTTGCCGTAGCGCGCTTCCTGCCAGGCCGCACTTTCCTTCGCCCGGTAGACTTGCAGATTAAGCTTAAGCTTGTCCGTTAACTCATCAATAAACTGATAGGTTTCCGGGAACAGGTAGCCAGTATCGGTGAGGATCACCGGGATATCCGGGCGAATCTGATTTACCAGATGCAGGCTCACTGCCGCCTGGATACCAAAACTTGATGACAGTACATATTCACCAGGCAGGTTTTCCAACGCCCATGCTACGCGATCCTCGGCGCTCAGTTTTTCCAGCTGGGCGTTGGTTTCGGCCAGCGCTAATACGCGATCCACTTTTGGCAGTTCGTTTAGCTTGTTTAGATCGAGTTGGGACATAAGTTCCTCACTGTATGCCTTGCCTGATGGCGCTTCGCTTATCAGACCTACGCAGGCTGTAGGCCGGATAAGGCATTTATGCCGCCATCCGGCAATTCAGGTTATTCCCAGAAATCACGCGCTGGATCGAGCACCGGGCGAATAATGCCCGCACGCACCGTAAAGTCGCCGAAGCCTTCACCCGCTTCGCGCTCTTTCGCCCAGCGCCCAATCAGTTCATCCAGCGATGCCAGAATTTCCGGCTCGGTGATGTTCTCTTTAAACATCCGGGGAATTCGGGTTCCGATACGGTTGCCCCCTAAATGGAGGTTATAACGCCCGGGAGCTTTACCCACCAGACCAACTTCCGCCAGCATCGCACGACCACAACCGTTCGGGCAGCCGGTCACGCGCATGACAATGTTTTCATCACTCAGGCTGTGCTTCGCCATCAGCGTGTCGATTTTGTCGATAAACGTTGGCAGGAAACGCTCAGCTTCCGCCATCGCCAGCGGACAGGTCGGGAACGAGACGCAGGCCATCGAGTTTTCACGCTGCGGAGTGACCGCGTTCATTAAGCCACTCTTCTGCGCAATCTTTTCGATCTTCGCCTTTTCACCCTCAGAAACACCGGCAATGATCAGGTTCTGGTTCGCGGTAATGCGGAACTCACCTTTGTGGATCTTCGCGATCTCAAGCAGACCGGTTTTCAGCGGTCGGCCCGGATAATCGAGGATACGGCCGTTTTCAATAAACAACGTCAGGTGCCATTTATTGTCGATCCCTTTCACCCAGCCGATACGATCGCCGCGACCGGTAAACTCGTACGGGCGGATCGGCTCAAATTTGATCCCCGCGCGGCGCTCAACTTCAGCTTTAAAGGTCTCAATGCCTACGCGTTCCAGCGTGTATTTGGTTTTCGCGTTTTTACGATCGGTACGGTTACCCCAGTCACGCTGCGTGGTCACCACCGCCTCAGCCACGGCCAGCGTATGCTCAAGCGGCAGATAACCAAACTCGCTTGCCGTACGGGCATAGGTTTTCTTATTGCCGTGCTCAATCGACAATCCACCGCCCACCAGCAGATTAAAGCCCACCAGCTTGCCGTTTTCCGCAATCGCCACGAAGTTCATGTCGTTGGCGTGCAGATCGATGTCGTTCTGCGGTGGGATCACGACCGTGGTTTTAAACTTACGCGGCAGATAGGTTTGACCGAGGATCGGCTCTTCGTCGGTGGTCGCGACTTTTTCCTGATCCAGCCAGATCTCTGCATAGGCGCGGGTTCGCGGCAGCAGATATTCGGAGATCTTTTTCGCCCACTCGTAGGCTTCCGCGTGCAGCTCAGATTCATACGGGTTGGAGGTGCACAGCACGTTACGGTTCATGTCGTTGGCGGTCGCCAAAGCGTCAAGCCCGACGGAATGCAGCATCTGGTGTACCGGCTTAACGTTCTTCTTCAGAATGCCGTGAAACTGGAAGGTCTGACGGTTGGTCAGACGAATGCTGCCGTAAATGGTGTTGTCATGGGCGAACTTATCGATCGCCTGCCACTGCTTGGTGGTGATCACCCCACCCGGCAGACGACAGCGCAGCAGCATCGCGTGACGCGGCTCCAGCTTTTGCTCGGCACGTTCGGCGCGGATATCACGGTCGTCCTGCTGGTACATACCGTGAAAACGGATCAGCAGGAAGTTGTCGCCTTTAAACCCGCCGGTCAGGCCGTCGTTTAAATCTTCGGCAATGGTACCGCGCAGATAGTTGCTTTCCAGCTTCATACGCTCAGCGTCGGACAGTTTGCCTTCGACCACCAATGGTCCTGGATGTTTTTCGCTCATTAGTAGACATCTCGCTGATAACGGCGCTCAATGCGCAGCTCACTTAAAAATTCATCCGCCGCTTCGATATCCATACCACCGAATTCGGCAATCACTTCCAACAACGCCTGCTCAACGTCTTTCGCCATGCGATTGGCGTCGCCGCAGACATAAATGTGCGCACCGTCGTTAATCCAGCGCCACAGTTCCGCGCCCTGTTGGCGCAGTTTATCTTGTACGTAGACTTTTTCTTTTTGATCGCGGGACCAGGCGAGATCGATACGGCTCAGTACGCCCTCTTTGACGTAACGCTGCCATTCCACCTGATACAGGAAATCTTCGGTAAAGTGTGGGTTACCAAAAAACAGCCAGTTTTTGCCTTCGGCTCCGTCAGCCGCACGTTGCTGCATGAATGCACGGAACGGCGCAATCCCCGTACCCGGTCCAATCATAATTACCGGCGTCTGCGGGTTCGCCGGCAGACGGAAGTTGTCGTTGTGTTCAATGAACACACGAACTTCACCTTCTTCTTCCACGCGGTCGGCAAGGAAACTGGAAGCACCACCAGCACGGGCGCGACCTTCTATCTCATAACGCACCACACCCACGGTAACGTGCACTTCGCTTTCCACTTCCGCCTGGGAAGAAGCAATGGAGTACAAACGCGGCGTCAGCGGACGCAGAAGATCAACTAACGCCTGAGCATCCAGTTGCGCCGGAGAGAAGCGCACCATATCGACGATGGGCGTGGTTGCGGCGTAATGCTGCAACTGTGCTTTGTCACCCACTAACGGCAGCAAAGTTTCGCTGCGGGTTAAGGTGGCATAGTTTTCTACGATATTACCGGTGTTAACCGTCAGCTCGAAATGCCACTGCAACGCTTCAGCAAGCGACAGGGTTTTGCCTTCAACCGTGACCGGCTCATCACCTTTCAGCCACAGCAGTTCAACCAGTTCTTTAACCAGAGCCTGGTCATTCTGATACCAGACGCCCAGCGCATCGCCCGGTTGATAACGCAGGCCGGAATCGCCTAAATCAATCTCAATATGGCGCACGTCTTTTTCAGAGTCGCGGCCGGTAATTTTCTGATTCACCGCAAGCGACGCCGTCAGCGGCGCTTCTTTGGTGTATGGGCTGGTGTGTACTTCATTTACTGCACCGCTCGCGGCAACTTGCACTGACGGTGCCGCAGGCGCACGCGCTTTCAGGACATCAACGAGGCGAGCACGCCACTGCGCAGCGGCGGCCTGGTATTCGACGTCGGCATCTACACGATCGAGCAGACGTTCACCGCCCAGCTCAGCCAATTTGGTATCGAAGTCTTTTCCTGCCTGGCAGAAAAACTCATAAGAGGTGTCGCCAAGACCAAACACGGCAAAAGCAGTGTTATCAAGCTTTGGCGCTTTTTTCGAGAACAGGAATTTATGCAACGCCACGGCTTCTTCCGCCGGCTCACCTTCCCCTTGCGTTGACGCCACCACGATCAGCAGTTTTTCATTGGCGATTTGTTTGAATTTATAGTCGCCAGCGTTGATGAGAGTGACGCTGAGCTTCGCGGCGATCAGATCATCGCGCAGGGCTTCCGCCACTCGGCGCGCATTACCGGTTTGTGAGGCGGAGATAAGCGTAATGCCTGGCATTTCAGCGACAGGCGCAGGCGCCACCGCGTTGCTGCCAGGCTGCTGATTCAGCACGCCCCAAAAATAGCCAGAAACCCACGCAAGCTGTGCGGGAGTGAAATCGGTCGTGGCCGCCTGAAGGCGTGCCAGTTGCTCCGGGTTTAGCGGTAGCAAAGCAGAAGGTGGGGCCTGTGTCGTCATGCGTTGTCATGTTCCAGTAAGCAAAGCGGATTTCAGCAATAAAACCCAAACTGAAGATAAGGTTAACGGCGGGGATAGTAACAACTAAAGAAGGGATGGAAATAACAAATAACCAAATGGACTAACCTGTTTTAGTTATAGTTATTAACTGCAAAACAGATTATATAAGCATTTGATATATAAAAAATTACCAAATATTAACGTCATGAATGAATCGTTCTGATACTCAGCACCCTTTTAAATAATGATAAAATTTCCTCTTTACGGTACCCTACCGCGGTTTTTCGCATTCTTGAGAGTAAATAATGTCCACCACCTTGTTTAAAGATTTCACCTTCGAAGCCGCTCACCACCTGCCGCATGTACCGGAAGGGCATAAGTGTGGCCGCCTGCATGGTCACTCATTTATGGTGCGTCTTGAAATTACCGGTGAAGTCGATCCGCATACCGGTTGGATCATGGATTTTGCTGAGTTAAAAGCCGCGTTTAAGCCGACTTACGACAGACTCGATCACTACTATTTGAACGATATTCCTGGCTTAGAAAATCCAACCAGCGAAGTGCTGGCCAAATGGATTTGGGATCAGGTTAAACCTGTGGTCCCTCTGCTGAGTGCTGTAATGGTGAAAGAGACCTGCACAGCGGGCTGCGTTTATCGCGGCGAGTGATTGTAGGCTTGCCGGATGGCAAAGCATCTTCTCCGGCCTGCATTGAGCAATAAACTATGGCCGGGTAAGCGAAACGCCCCCGGCACAGTTATCAGGCAATATTCAGATACTTATGGGTTTGCATCGACAGACGCCAGTTTCGCGCAATACAGGTATCAATGCACAAACGCGTCGCATCCTCTTTCTGGCTGATTGGCTGTAAGGCGATGATTCGCGGTTTATCGTCACTCAACGTCGCCAGCAGTTCATCCAGCGCTTCAATATCGCGGACACGGCCAACCGGATGCTTGATTTCATTCGCGCGCTCCAGTGCCTGTGACAGCACATCATAGCCACCGCGCATATTCACCTTCGGCGATACGGTCACCCAGGTATTCGGCGTACAGCGTACTTCGTGCGTGCCGCTGGTCTCTATCTGGCAGCTAAAGCCGTTCTTTTCCAGCAGATCCGTCAGCGGCATCAGGTCATGAATGCAGGGCTCGCCACCGGTGATCACCACGTGACGGGCGGTATAGCCCTGACGCGAAATGACCGCCAGCAGATCTTCGCTGCTCGCAGCACCCCATTTATCGCTCTCTTTGGTCTTAGCCAGGATGCTGTAAAGGGAGACTTCCCGATCCTCAAGCTTATCCCAGGTGTGTTTGGTATCGCACCAGGCACAGCCAACCGGGCATCCCTGTAAACGAATAAAAATGGCGGGGACGCCGGTAAAGTAACCCTCACCTTGCAGGGTCTGGAACATCTCGTTAATCGGGTACTGCATAGCGCTCTCAATATGGGGATAAACGATAATTATCGCAGATCCCCGCCAAAGTATCATGCCCCATCGATGCTTTACGAGGCGATCGCCGCGACAAAGCGTGCCGTTATCTGCTGCGGGCGCGTGATAGCTCCACCAACCACCACGGTATGAGCGCCTAATGCCAGGCATCGTGCAGCACGTTCAGGGGTATCAACGTTCCCTTCCGCCACAACCGGGACGCTGACCGCAGCCAACACATCACGTAAAAAACCGCAGTCGTTTTCCGCCAGCACATGCCCGGCAGTGTCAGCGGTATAACCGTAGAGCGTGGTGCCCACACAGTCAAAACCCAGGCGCTCGGCGGTCGCCGCTTCGTCTACGGTGGCAATATCCGCCATCAGCAGTACGGACGGATAGCGAGCGCGGATTTGCGTGACCAGTTCTTCCAGCGATTGTCCACCGGGGCGCGGGCGCGCTGTCGCATCCAGAGCAATAATTTCCGGCTCAACGGTCATCAGTTCATCGACTTCCTGTAAAGTGGCCGTGATAAACACATCGCTACCCGGATAATCACGCTTGATAATCCCAATCACCGGCAGGGAGACGTTCTCTTTGATCGCGCGAATGTCCACCACGCTGTTCGCACGAATACCTACCGCACCGCCCTGCGCTGCCGCCAGCGCCATACGTGACATAATAAATGGGCTGTGCAGGGGCTCATTTTCCAGCGCCTGACAGGAGACAATTAATTTACCTTTCAGGGAATCCAGTACAGTTTTCATTACGATAAGATCTCTTCGACTTCGTTTTTAATGATGGTGACATGCGGGCCATAAATCACCTGAACCCCGTTGCCGCGAATAATGACGCCACGGGCTCCGGTCGCTTTCAGCGCCGCTTCATCGACCTTGCTGCTCTCTTTCACCGTCACGCGCAGGCGTGTGGCGCAACAATCCACCTCTTCCAGATTCTCTTTGCCTCCCAGCCCGGCGATCACTGCCGCAGCTCGCTCACTCTGCGGCAGGCCGGATTCAGTCGGCGCTGCGTTTTCACGACCTGGTGTCAACCAGTTAAAGCGGTTAATCAAATAGCGGAAGGTGAAGTAGTAAAGGAAGAACCACGGGATCCCCACCATGGGGACGTACATCCAGTTGGTTTTAGCTTCCCCCTGTAGCACGCCGAAAAGGAGGAAATCGATAAGCCCACCCGAAAAGGTTTGCCCGATGGTGATATGTAAAATATGCGCCATCATAAACGCCAGACCATCGAAGAAGGCGTGAATGACGTATAACACGGGTGCGACAAACAGGAAGGAGAACTCGATAGGCTCAGTGATACCTGTCAGGAAAGAGGTCAGGGCCGCTGACAACAGCAGACCAGCGACAAGTTTTCTGTTCTCAGGCCTGGCGGTGTGGTACATCGCCAGACATGCGCCAAGCAGGCCAAACATCATGGTGATGAAGCGCCCGGACATAAAGCGCGAGGTGCCCGCATAGAACTGCTGCGTATTCGGATCGGCAAGTTGCGCGAAGAAAATACGCTGAGTACCTTCAACTAACTGGCCGTTGACGATTTCACTTCCGCCAAGCGCTGTCGTCCAGAACGGCAAATAAAAGATATGGTGTAAACCCAGTGGGCCAAGCATACGCAGGATGAAGCCATACAACAGCGTCCCCAGATAGCCTGTCGCATCCACCAGACCACCCAGTCCAAAAATGAGTTTCTGGAAATGCGGCCAAACCACCGTCATGACCGCACCCACGACAATCGCGGCAAGGGAGCTAATAATCGGTACAAAGCGCGAACCGCTGAAGAAACCAAGGAACTGAGGTAATGAGACTTTATTGAAACGGCTATGCAGCGCGCAAGTGACAAGCCCAATCACCACCCCACCGAACACACCCGTTTCCAGTGTCTGAATACCCAGCGTCATCCCCTGGCCTACGGCGCCGGGATTCTCGTGCGCCAGCGTTCCGTTGAGCGTCAATAAAGCGTTGATGGTGGCGTTCATCACCAGAAATGCCAGCAATGCCGCAAGCCCGGCGGTGCCTTTATCCGTTTTCGCCAGTCCTACTGCGACACCTACCGCAAAAAGCACCGACAGGTTGGCAAACACAATAGAACCTGCGCTGGTCATGATCGTGAAAATTGCCTGTAACCAGTCAACGTCCAAAAATGGATAAGCAGTCAATGTGTTTGGATTCGACAGCGCGCCGCCAATCCCTAACAACAGCCCCGCAGCAGGCAGTACCGCAATCGGCAGCATGAACGATTTGCCGAACCGCTGTGCCTTTTCGAACCATGCGCCCGATGAAGCGCCGCTAAACATTTGCATCATTTTTTCATCTCTCCGATTAATGATGAAAATTTTTATCACATTTAATATAGATAATGAAAATTATCATCAAAATCCAGGAAGCCGATCATACTTTTTTAAAATGACTGGCATCTCTCCCCTGCTTTCCGCCACACTATCAACAGAGAAACGCATTAAGGATTTTGCATGTCAGAAAATGAAAACCTGTTGCTGAGATTGCGCCAGGGCGTTGACGGATATAGCCGAACACAGCAGAAGCTGGGAGAGTTTGTGCTCAGCGATCCGGCAAAAGTTGTCTACCTGACGATTACCGAACTGGCGCGTGAAAGCGACACCAGCGAGGCGAGCGTCACACGTCTGTGCCGCGCACTTGGGTGTAAGGGTTATAACGAATTCAAAATGGCGCTGGCACTCGATCTCCAGCAAGGACAGCCGGTAGAGCACAGCGGGGATGAAATTGACAATGTGGTCAATGAATCCGTACAAGCGTTGCAGGACACAGCAAAATTACTCGACAGGACATTACTGGAATCCGCCGCTTTGGCACTGCATCAGGCCCAGTCGGTACAGATTTATGGCGTAGCGGCCAGCGCTATTCTGGGGGAGTATTTACATTACAAACTCCTGCGCCTCGGCAAACCTGCACAATTGTTCAGTGACATGCATCGTGCAGCCATGAACGCCACAACGCTTAACAAAGACACGCTGGTGGTAGCGATTTCCAGTTCAGGTTCGACGCGCGATCTACTGCATGTCGTTAAACTGGCGCGTAAGCAAGGCGTGCGCGTACTGGCGTTAAGTAATACGCCGCGCAGCCCGTTGGCTTCGCTGAGCGATATTCAACTGGTCGCAGCCAAACCAGAAGGTCCGTTGAGTGCTGGCGCGCTAAACGCCAAGGTGGGAGTGATGCTGTTGGTAGAGCTACTGACTACGTCGCTGATTGCTCTGGATGAAAAGTACAGTGATGTGAGCCAGCAAACCGCCAGCGCAACCCTTCCTCTACTGCTTTAAGGGCATAAAAAAACCCGCCGCAGCGGGTTTTTACGTTAAGAGTTAAAGAACAGGATTACGCCTGACCTTTGATCTCTTTACGACCGTTGTACGGTGCTTGTTCACCCAGAGCTTCTTCGATACGAATCAGCTGGTTGTACTTAGCAACGCGGTCAGAACGGCTCATAGAACCAGTTTTGATCTGGCCTGCAGCGGTACCAACAGCCAGGTCAGCGATGGTAGCGTCTTCAGTTTCGCCAGAACGGTGAGAGATGACAGCGGTGTAGCCAGCGTCTTTCGCCATTTTGATCGCAGCCAGAGTTTCGGTCAGAGAACCGATCTGGTTGAATTTGATCAGGATGGAGTTAACGATGCCTTTTTCGATGCCTTCTTTCAGGATCTTGGTGTTAGTTACGAACAGATCGTCACCAACCAGCTGGATTTTGTCGCCCAGTACTTTAGTCTGGTATGCGAAACCGTCCCAGTCAGACTCGTCCAGACCATCTTCGATGGACACGATCGGGTACTGTTTGGTCAGTTCTTCCAGGAAGTGAGTGAATTCTTCGGAGGTGAATGCTTTGTTGCCTTCGCCAGCCAGAACGTATTTACCGTCTTTGTAGAATTCAGAAGCTGCACAGTCCATCGCCAGGGTGATGTCTTTGCCCAGCTCGTAGCCAGCTGCTTTAACCGCTTCAGCGATTACAGCCAGAGCTTCAGCGTTGGAACCCAGGTTCGGCGCGTAGCCACCTTCGTCACCAACTGCAGTGTTCATACCTTTAGCTTTCAGAACTTTAGCCAGGTTGTGGAACACTTCAGAACCCATACGAACGGCTTCTTTCAGAGTCTTAGCGCCAACCGGCTGAATCATGAATTCCTGGATGTCGACGTTGTTGTCAGCGTGCTCACCACCGTTGATGATGTTCATCATCGGAACCGGCATGGAGTATTTACCCGGAGTACCGTTCAGTTCAGCGATGTGTGCATACAGCGGCAGGCCTTTTGCAGCTGCTGCTGCTTTGGCGTTCGCCAGGGACACAGCCAGGATGGCGTTTGCACCGAAGTTGGATTTGTTTTCAGTACCGTCCAGATCGATCATGATCTTGTCGATGCCAGCCTGATCTTTAGCATCTTTACCCAGCAGAGCCTGAGCAATTGGGCCGTTAACAGCTGCAACAGCTTTCAGTACGCCTTTACCCATGAAACGGGATTTGTCGCCATCGCGCAGTTCCAGTGCTTCGCGGGAACCAGTAGAAGCACCTGACGGAGCTGCTGCCATACCTACGAAACCACCTTCCAGGTGTACTTCGGCTTCAACAGTCGGGTTACCACGGGAGTCGATGATTTCACGACCGATGATTTTAACGATTTTGGACATTAGATTTTCCTCAGTACAAGTTAAACTAAAACTCCAGACAAACAATGCACCCTAATGGGTGCATTGCCGTTCTAACTTATTTACTTCTTACTTCGCCTGACGCTTCTGATGTTCACTGGCGGCTTTCACAAAGCCGGCAAACAGCGGGTGCCCATCACGTGGCGTGGAAGTAAATTCCGGGTGGAACTGACAGGCCACGAACCACGGATGATTCGGTACCTCAATGATCTCGACCAACTGATCATCACCGGAACGGCCTGCAATACGCAGACCCGCAGCTTCAATCTGTTTCAACAGCATATTGTTGACTTCATAACGGTGGCGATGGCGTTCAACAATTGTCGGCGCGCCGTACAGTTGACGAACCAGGCTATCGTCGCTCAACTGACACTGCTGCGCGCCAAGGCGCATTGTGCCGCCCAGATCGCTCTTCTCTGTACGGACTTCGACGTTGCCGTCTTCATCGCGCCATTCGGTAATCAGGGCCACCACCGGGTACTTACAGTCTGGCACAAATTCCGTGGAGTTGGCGTTGTCCATACCCACTACGTTACGTGCAAACTCAATCAACGCAACCTGCATACCCAGGCAAATGCCCAGATAAGGAATATTGTTCTCACGCGCAAAACGCGCCGTCGCGATTTTACCTTCAACACCGCGGTAGCCGAAGCCGCCAGGGATCAGGATTGCATCAAGACCTTTCAGGATCTCAACGCCACGCGTTTCGACATCTTGCGAATCGATCAGCTTGATGTTGACGGTGACACGATTCTTCAGACCACCGTGCTTCAGCGCTTCGATAACTGACTTATAGGCATCCGGCAGTTCAATGTACTTGCCGACCATACCGATAGTCACTTCGCCTGCCGGATTCGCTTCTTCGTAGATAACCTGTTCCCATTCTGACAGATTAGCTTCCGGACAGTTCAAGCTGAATCGTTTACAAATATAATCGTCAAGGCCCTGAGATTTCAACAGGCCCGGGATTTTATAGATGGAATCGACATCTTTCAGAGAAATCACCGCTTTTTCCGGAACGTTACAGAACAATGCAATTTTTGCACGTTCATTAGCCGGAACTGCGCGATCGGAGCGGCAAATCAGGATATCTGGCTGAATACCGATAGAAAGCAGCTCTTTTACAGAGTGCTGAGTCGGTTTAGTTTTGACTTCACCTGCCGCCGCCATGTACGGAACCAGCGTCAGATGCATAAACAGCGTGTGCTCACGGCCAATTTCTACGGCCATCTGGCGAATCGCTTCAAGGAACGGCAGAGATTCGATATCCCCAACGGTTCCGCCGATTTCGACCAGAACAACATCATGACCTTCACCGCCTTCCAGAACGCGCTCTTTAATGGCATTCGTGATGTGCGGGATAACCTGAACTGTTGCGCCCAGGTAGTCGCCACGGCGTTCTTTACGCAGAACGTCGGAGTAGATACGACCCGTAGTGAAGTTGTTGCGGCGGCTCATTTTGGTACGAATGAAACGCTCATAGTGACCCAGGTCCAGGTCGGTTTCAGCGCCGTCTTCGGTAACGAACACTTCCCCGTGTTGGATTGGGCTCATAGTACCTGGATCGACGTTGATGTACGGATCCAGTTTCATCATGGTTACATTGAGGCCACGGGCTTCAAGAATGGCTGCCAGGGAGGCTGCGGCAATGCCTTTTCCCAGAGAGGATACGACCCCGCCGGTCACAAAAATATAGTTCGTTGTCATGCTGGACCTGAGAAGTTAGGGTGAAACGATGGAATTACCAAGACGGGAAAGTAGTATACCCGAACATGACGAGCGCCACAAACTTTCATTATTCCTCCTCTTCACCAGGCTCACATTAACATCGGGAGTGAGAAAATAGCCCCTTTGGGGTAAATGTTTTTGACGTAAATCAAGCGCTTGTTATTTAAAAAATCACACAAATCGCCCTTGACCGACGAAATCCCTTAGAGATCAATTTCCTGCCGTTTTACCTGTTGCCAGACTTCTTCCATAGTTTCCAGATCAACACCAGTCATTTCCAGACCGCGCGAAGCCACAATTCGCTCAACTTCACGAAAACGCCGCTCAAACTTCTCGTTCGCTTTCTGCAATGCGGTCTCTGCTTTAGTGCCTAAATGCCGGGCCATATTGACCGTAGCAAACAGCAGATCGCCCATTTCCTCCTCCAGTTTAGCCTGGTCGACAACAGCCTGCTTAGCCTCAAACATGACTTCGTCGATCTCTTCGTAAACCTTGTCGACAACCGGTCCTAATGTTTTCCAGTCGAAGCCAACATTTGAGCAGCGTTTCTGGATTTTTTGGGCGCGCATTAATGCCGGTAAACTGCGGGGAATATCGTCGAGTGCGGAATGCTGTGCCTTCTGGGCGCGTTCTTCACTTTTGATTTTTTCCCAGCGGGTCAAAACCTCAGTACTGTTACTGGCAGAAACATCAGCAAAAACATGTGGATGACGGCGTTCAAGCTTATCGCTTATCGCAGCACAAATATCATCAAAGTTGAAGCGTCCTTCTTCCTGCGCCATCTGGGCGTAAAACACCACCTGGAACAGCAGGTCGCCCAGCTCTCCGCGCAGGTCGTCAAAGTCTTCACGCGCAATCGCGTCCAGCACTTCATAGGTTTCTTCGAGAGTGTAAGGAGCAATAGTGGAGAATGTCTGCTCTTTGTCCCACGGACAGCCGTTTTCCGGGTCGCGCAGGCGCTGCATAATACCGAGCAGTCGGTCGATTTGATTCATTGGAATGTCCTGAAATTTCAATATAGTAGACCGGATAACGCGACAACCGACATCCAGCAACATAGCAATGCCTGATGGCAACGCTAACGCGTCTTATCAGGCCTACAAGGTTATCCGGCCTACAAAATCATTAATTACCGTGCAAGCGACGTGCGTCGATCACATCCGGTACCTGGTTCAGCTTGCCGAGCACGCGCCCGAGCACCTGCAGGTTATAAATTTCGATGGTCATATCGATGGTGGCCAGCTGTTGTTTGGTATCACTTCGGCTGGCAACTCCCAGCACGTTCACCTTCTCGTTGGCGAGGATCGTGGTGATATCACGTAACAAGCCGCTGCGATCGTTGGCCTGGACGCGAACCACCAGCGAATACCCTGCCGAGTAGCTTTCGCCCCAGACCGCATCAACAATACGTTCCGGCGCATGGGAGCGCAGCTCAGCCAGCTGTTCACAATCCGCCCGGTGCACGGAAATACCGCGTCCCTGGGTAATAAACCCGACAATCTCATCGCCTGGAATCGGCTGGCAGCAGCGGGCGATGTGGTGCATCAGGTTACCTACCCCTTCCACCACCACACGACCGTCGTCTTTACGACGACTCTGCGGTGCCTGCGTTTTCTGCTGAAGCTGTTTCAGTGCGGCGGCATCCTGTTCGGCAGCGCTTGGCTTATTAAACTGCGCCTGCAGGAAGTTCACCATTTGGTTGAGGCGGATGTCTCCCCCACCAATCGCCGCCAGCAACTCGTCCAGCTCATTGAAGCTGTAGCGCGGTAGCAGGTGTTTTTCCGCCTCTTTCAGGCTGATGCCTAAATGCGCCAGCTCATCGTCGAGGATCTGGCGACCTGCAAGGATGTTCTTATCGCGGTCCTGTTTACGGAACCAGGCGTGGATCTTCGAACGCCCACGACTGGTGGTTACGTAGCCAAGGTTAGGGTTCAACCAGTCGCGGCTTGGGTTTGGCTGTTTCTGGGTGATAATTTCAATTTGATCGCCCATCTGCAGCTGGTAGGTAAACGGTACAATGCGCCCACCAATTTTCGCGCCAATGCATCGATGCCCCACATCGCTATGAATGTGGTAAGCAAAATCGAGCGGCGTGGAGCCCGCAGGTAAGTCTACAACGTCGCCTTTTGGCGTAAAGACGTACACGCGGTCATCAAAGACCTGGCTACGGACTTCATCCAGCATTTCACCGGAATCCGCCATCTCTTCCTGCCAGGCAATCAGCTTACGCAGCCACGCAATGCGATCTTCATGACCAGAACGCGCCGCGCCTGAAGCGGTACCCTCTTTGTACTTCCAGTGCGCCGCGACGCCCAGTTCGGCATCTTCGTGCATCTGTTTGGTACGGATCTGAATTTCGATGGTTTTCCCGCCCGGCCCCAGCACAACCGTATGGATTGACTGGTAGCCATTGGGTTTCGGATTAGCAACGTAATCATCGAACTCATCCGGCAGATGGCGATAGTGAGTATGTACTATCCCGAGTGCGGCATAGCAGTCCTGTAAACGCTCTGCCACGATACGCACTGCGCGTACATCGAACAATTCATCGAAGGCTAACTGCTTTTTCTGCATTTTGCGCCAGATGCTGTAGATATGCTTCGGACGTCCGTACACTTCAGCTTTGACGCCTTCCGTTTTCATCTCTGAGCGCAAATGACCGACGAACTCATCAATGTAATGTTCCCTGTCGATACGTCGTTCATGCAGCAGCTTGGCTATGCGTTTGTATTCAGCCGGGTGCAGATAACGGAAGCAATAATCTTCCAGCTCCCATTTTAATTGCCCGATTCCCAAACGGTTGGCCAGCGGCGCATAAATATTGGTGCACTCTTTTGCCGCCAGAACGCGTTCATCTTCCGGCGCGTCTTTCACTTCACGCAGATGGGCAATCCGCTCTGCCAGCTTGATGACCACACAGCGGAAGTCATCTACCATTGCCAGCAGCATGCGGCGGACGTTATCGACCTGCTCGGAAGAAACTGAATCGGTATGCGTGGCTTTAAGCTGGCGTATCGCCGCCATATCACGCACACCGTGGATAAGATGAACAATAGATTTGCCCACGCTCTCGCGCAGGATGTCTTCACTGACCACATTGGCATCAGCCAGAGGGAACAGCATTGCTGCACGCAGCGTGTCGATATCCATGCTCAACATAGAGAGAATTTCTACCATCTCCACGCCACGCCACAGCAGCAGATCCGCATCCGGATGCCCCTGTGTCTGCTGGAGGCAGTACGCCCAGGTTTCGGCTAAGCGTTCACACGACTGCTGGCTGGAGATCCCCAGACTCGCGATCCATTTCTTTGGATCAAACTCACCAGCTTTATTTATATGTGCACTTCTTACCGCAACCATTGTCCTCTCCTTAAGGGGCCAGGCCTGTCGAAGTCGACAAGCCCTACCCATTGTCTTTCATGCTGCATTACAACCCGAAATCCAATGGGTACAAAATTCATTACAAACGCTCAAACAGGACCATTGATTCCAGGTGTCCAGTGTGCGGAAACATATCGAGCATCGCCAGTCGCCGTATGGCGTATCCAGCGTTGAGCAAAGCATCGCTGTCACGAGCCAGCGTTGCTGGGTTACAGGATACATAAACAACGCGTATAGGTTCTAATTTTATAATATGTTGCATCACACCTGCAGCCCCCGCACGCGCAGGATCGAGCAATACTTTGTCGAATCCGTTTTTCGCCCACGGCTGTCGGGTAACATCTTCCTCAAGGTTTTCATGAAAGAATGTCACATTGTGTAATCCGTTATTCAGCGCGTTTTCTCGGCCTTTTTCCACCAACGCAGGAACCCCTTCCACACCAACCACGCTTGCTGCCCGAGTTGCCAGCGGTAGGGTAAAATTGCCCATGCCACAGAACAAATCGAGTACACGATCTTCAGGTTGTACATCGAGCCATTCCAGCGCACGGGCGACCATTTGTTGGTTTACCCCTTCATTGACCTGAATAAAATCGCGCGGGCTGAAGGTTAACCGTAGTCCATTTGAGTCATACCAGGGCGATTCTTCTGATATTGATTCCAGTATCTCGCTTTGCGGGGCCAGAAACAAAGACAGCCCCTGAGAATGCGAAAAGCATTCCAGTTTTTCTTTATCCGCAGCACTCAATGGCGCCGTGTGGCGCAAAATCATCAGGGTTCCGCTTCCCGCCTGTACCAGCTCAACATGGCCTAGATGGCGTAACCCTTGCAGACTTTCCAGACACGCTCTGAGATGGGGCAATAACGCCTCAAGCTGGGGCACCAAAATAGGGCATTGTTTGACATCGATAATGTCGCTGGAACCGGATTTGCGAAACCCCATCTGCAATTTTTGTTCTTTTGGCCGATAGTTCAGGCTCAAACGTGCGCGACGACGATAGCCCCACGGGGCATCAGCTATAACATCCGACACCTCACATTTCATTAAACGCGACAACGCCGCGCTTTTGCTACGCTGCTGCAATGAGATGCTGGCATGCTGCTGCTGGCAACCGCCGCACACGCCAAAATGCGGGCAACGTGGCACTTCACGCTGTGGGCTGTCGTTTAAACGTCGTTTTACTTGCGCGCGGGCAAACTGTTTTTTATCTTCGGTAATCACCACCTCGGCGCTTTCCTGGGGTAGCAATTCCGGTATAAACAACGCCTTTCCGTTATGGCGAGCGACGCCCTGACCAAAAGGATCGAGGTCATTGACGGTAACGGTTATGATCTGACGCGTCGTCACGCGTCGTTTTGCAGAGTAGAATTGCGCCATCGACGAGATATTTCTCTATTTAACAGTGTGACCCTAATTGTCCCATAACGGAACTCCATGACCAACTACAGCCTGCGCGCACGTATGATGATTCTGATCCTGGCCCCGACCGTCCTGATAGGTTTGTTGCTCAGTATCTTTTTTGTTGTGCATCGCTATAACGACTTGCAGCGTCAACTGGAAGATGCTGGTGCCAGCATCATTGAACCACTCGCGGTCTCCAGCGAATATGGCATGAACCTGCAAAACAGGGAATCCATCGGCCAGCTTATCAGCGTGCTGCATCGTCGCCATTCCGATATCGTGCGGGCAATTTCTGTTTATGACGAAAATAACCGACTGTTCGTCACCTCTAATTTTCATCTCGATCCGTCTGAAATGCAGTTGGCGACCGGTTCACCGTTTCCCCGTAAGCTGAGCGTCACCCGGCACGGGGATATCATGATCCTGCGAACCCCTATTATATCGGAAAGCTATTCACCGGATGAATCCGCCGTAAGCGACGCCAAAAACACCAAAAATATGCTGGGGTATGTGGCGCTTGAGCTGGACCTTAAGTCCGTACGATTGCAGCAGTACAAAGAGATCTTTATCTCCAGCGTAATGATGCTGTTTTGTATTGGTATCGCGTTAATTTTCGGCTGGCGTCTTATGCGCGACGTGACCGGCCCGATTCGCAATATGGTGAATACCGTTGACCGAATACGTAGAGGACAGCTCGACAGCCGCGTGGAAGGTTTCATGCTGGGCGAGCTGGATATGCTTAAAAATGGCATCAACTCGATGGCAATGTCTCTCGCGGCTTACCATGAAGAGATGCAGCACAACATCGATCAGGCCACCTCTGACCTGCGCGAAACGCTGGAGCAGATGGAAATCCAGAACGTCGAGCTGGATCTGGCGAAGAAACGCGCCCAGGAAGCGGCACGTATTAAGTCTGAGTTTCTGGCAAACATGTCCCACGAGCTGCGAACACCGCTGAATGGCGTGATTGGCTTCACCCGTCTGACGCTAAAAACCGAACTCAACACCACACAGCGCGATCACCTGAATACCATTGAACGCTCAGCTAACAATCTGCTGGCCATCATCAATGATGTACTCGACTTCTCCAAACTTGAGGCGGGCAAGCTGATTCTGGAAAGCATTCCGTTCCCGCTGCGCAGCACGCTGGATGATGTCGTCACACTGTTAGCACATTCATCCCATGATAAAGGGCTTGAGCTGACGCTGAATATTAAGAATGACGTACCGGACAACGTCATCGGTGACCCGTTGCGTTTACAGCAGGTGATCACCAATCTGGTCGGCAATGCCATCAAATTTACCGAAGGCGGCAACATCGACATCCTGGTCGAGAAGCGAGCCCTTAGTAACACGAAAGTGCAAATTGAAGTACAAATCCGCGATACCGGGATCGGTATTCCTGAGCGCGATCAATCCCGTCTGTTCCAGGCCTTCCGCCAGGCGGATGCCAGTATTTCCCGGCGTCATGGCGGAACCGGGCTAGGCCTGGTCATTACGCAAAAACTGGTCAACGAAATGGGTGGGGATATCTCCTTCCACAGCCAGCCGAACCGGGGCTCCACGTTCTGGTTCCATATCAGCCTCGATCTTAACCCTAATGTTCTCGTTGACCGCTCAACCACGCTCTGCCTGGCCGGTAAACGACTGGCCTACGTCGAACCTAACGCCACCGCCGCACAATGCACGTTAGATATATTGAGTGAAACACCGCTGGAGGTGATTTACAGCCCTTCATTCTCCGGGCTGCCGAAGGATCACTACGATATTCTGCTGCTCGGCATTCCGGTCACTTTACGCGAACCGCTCACCATGCAGCATGAGCGGCTGGCAAGCGCAGCGGCGATGACCGACTTTTTGTTACTGGCCCTCCCTTGCCATGCGCAGATTAACGCCGAGAAGTTAAAACAGGGCGGCGCGGCGGCGTGTCTGTTGAAACCGCTCACCTCAACCCGCTTACTGCCTGCGCTGACAGAGTATTGTCAGCTGAACCACAGCGCGGATCCGCTGCTGGTAGACGAGAGCAAAATCGCGATGACCGTCATGGCGGTAGACGACAACCCGGCGAACCTCAAGCTGATTGGCGCATTGCTGGAAGATAAGGTCCAGCACGTCGTGCTCTGCGACAGCGGGCATCAGGCGGTGGATCGCGCCAGACAAATGCAATTTGATCTGATCCTGATGGATATTCAGATGCCTGATATGGACGGCATTCGCGCTTGTGAACTTATCCACCAGCTTCCTCATCAACAGCAGACACCTGTCATTGCGGTCACCGCACACGCCATGGCCGGGCAGAAAGAGAAGCTGCTCAGCGCCGGGATGAACGATTACCTGGCGAAGCCTATCGAGGAAGATAAGCTACATAATCTGCTGTTACGTTACAAACCGGGTGCAAGCACATCGCTGCGGGCACTCACCGCAGAACCTCTTGAGCCAGTCGTCAATCCGAACACGACGCTCGACTGGCAACTGGCATTAAGGCAAGCCGCGGGTAAGAACGATTTGGCGCGGGATATGCTGCAAATGCTGATCGATTTTCTGCCTGAGGTGCGTAACAAAATCGAAGAGCAGCTGGTCGGAGAGAACCCCGAAGGGCTAGTGGATATGATTCACAAGCTGCACGGCAGTTGCGGTTATAGTGGTGTCCCCCGCATGAAAAACCTGTGTCAGCTCATTGAACAACAGCTACGCAGCGGGACCAAAGAGGAAGAACTGGAGCCTGAGTTTTTAGAGCTTCTGGATGAAATGGACAACGTTGCGCGCGAAGCGAAGAAGTTGTTGGGGTAATATTCGCCGGATGCGGCGTGACCGCCTTATCCGGCCTACAGGTTTCGCTGTTTACCGTAGGCCCTATAAGCGTCGTGCATCGGGCAGTAAAGGCCTTATCCGGCCTACAGGCTTCGCTGTTTACCGTAGGCCCGATAAGCGTCGCGCATCGGGCACATCGCCGGATGCGGCTAACAACTCAGCGTAATTGCTGCCCTGCTTTAAGCGTTGCAGCCACGTTTCGCGCCGTCATTCGTACGTTGTCACTCGCGTTCTTTAGCGCCTCATCCAGGGTACAAATGGAGTAGATGACACTGAAAACCGCATCCAGCCCATGCTCATGGACCACACCGACATCGGCCGTCAGGCTACCTGCGATACCGATAACCGGCTTGTTGTAACGCTTTGCGACCTTCGCCACGCCAACCGGAACCTTACCGTGAATAGTCTGACTATCAATGCGCCCTTCACCCGTGACAACTAAATCCGCATCCGCAACGCAGGCATCAAGGTGTAACGCATCGGTCACTATCTCAATACCGCAGCGTAACTGTGCGCCGCAAAACGCATACAGCGCCGCCCCCATACCACCAGCCGCACCACCACCGGCCAGATCCAGCACGTTGACGTCCAGATCGCGGGCAATGAGTTGCGCATAGTGCGTGAGCGCCCGATCCAGGCGGGTAATCATCTCCGGCGTCGCCCCTTTTTGCGGACCAAAAACCGCAGATGCGCCCTTTTTTCCAGTCAACGGGTTAGTCACATCGCAAGCAACTTCAATACGGCACCCGGCAAGACGGCTGTCTAACTGAGAAATATCAATCCGGGACAGAGATTCCAGACCGATTCCGCCTTGCGCAATTTCGTTATTTTGCGCATCCAGCAGTTTTGCTCCCAGCGCTTGCACCATCCCGGCACCGCCATCATTGGTGGCGCTACCGCCAATCCCAATGATGATATGTTCAACGCCAGCGTCCAGCGCATGACGGATTAACTCCCCGGTTCCCCAGGATGTCGTTTTCAGCGGATCGCGTAACCCCACAGGAACCTGTTCCAGTCCGCTGGCGGCCGCCATTTCGATAAACGCCGAGCGCTCATCACCAGATAAACCATAAAATGCCTGAATTGTGTTGCCCAAAGGGCCGGTAACATCAACATGCACAAGGTGACCTTGCGTTGCGGCAACCATCGCTTCGACCGTTCCTTCACCGCCATCTGCAACCGGAATCTTCACGTAATCCGCATCGGGCCAGATCTCACGAAACCCCTGCTCTATAGCCGTTGCCACCTCAAGCGCACACAAACTTTCCTTATAGGAATCTGGTGCGATTACTATTTTCATAAAGCATCCTTACGCATGTTGACTATGTTAAGCATACACCAGGAGCAAAACCGCTCACTCTATAGGAGCGGTCCTGGATCACTTAGCGAACCATGCACGGACGCTTATTATCAAACGTCCAGTTCGGGATAAGATACTGCATACCCATCGCATCATCACGCGCACCCAGTCCATGTTGCTGGTACAGTTCATGCGCTTTCATGACCTGATCCATATCCAGCTCCACGCCCAGACCCGGTTTTGCCGGAACCTGCACCATGCCGCCTTTGATTTCAAACGGCTCTTTGGTCAAGCGCTGATTGCCTTCCTGCCAGATCCAGTGGGTATCGATAGCGGTTATTTTACCCGGAGCCGCCGCCGCAACATGCGTAAACATCGCCAGCGAAATATCAAAGTGGTTGTTAGAGTGCGATCCCCAGGTCAGCCCGAACTCATGGCACATCTGCGCCACACGGACAGAACCCTGCATGGTCCAGAAGTGCGGGTCCGCCAGTGGGATATCAACAGACTGCAACGACAGCGTATGCCCCATCTGACGCCAGTCGGTGGCGATCATGTTGGTGGCGGTCGGCAGACCGGTGGCGCGACGGAATTCCGCCATCACTTCACGACCTGAGAAGCCCTGCTCGGCACCGCACGGATCTTCCGCATAGGCCAGAGAACCCTTCAGATATTTGCCGATCTTAATCGCTTCATTTAGCGACCACGCGCCATTCGGATCCAGCGTGACGCGGGCCTGCGGGAAGCGCTTCGCCAGCGCAACGATAGATTCTGCTTCCTCTTCCCCGGCCAGGACGCCGCCTTTCAGTTTAAAATCATTAAAACCATACTTCTCATATGCGGCTTCCGCCAGGCGCACTACCGCATCCGGGGTCATCGCTTCTTCATGACGCAGACGATACCAGTCGCATTTCTCATCCGGCTGACTCTGGTACGGCAGCGGCGTTGCCTTACGGTTACCCACGAAGAACAGGTAACCCAACATTTCAACTTCGCTACGCTGCTGGCCATCCCCCAGCAAAGAGGCGACGTTTACGCCCAAATGCTGACCTAACAGATCCAACATGGCCGCTTCGATCCCAGTAACCACATGAATAGTGGTACGTAAATCGAAGGTCTGCAAACCGCGACCGCCTGCATCACGATCGGCAAAAGTATTGCGTACCGCATTCAGCACGTTTTTGTATTCACCTAACGTTTTACCTACCACCAACGGGATCGCATCTTCCAGCGTTTTGCGGATTTTTTCGCCGCCGGGAATTTCACCCACGCCGGTATGACCGGAGTTATCTTTAATAATCACAATATTGCGCGTGAAGAACGGAGCATGTGCACCGCTCAGGTTCATCAGCATGCTGTCATGACCCGCAACCGGAATAACCTGCATAGAGGTAACCAATGGGGTAGAAAATTGTGCGCTCATAATTAAGTCCTTATTCAAAATTAGTGGCGGCCGAAAACGGGACGTTTACGGTCAAAAGTCCATCCGGGGATCAGATACTGCATTGGGCCTGCGTCATTACGCGCGCCACCGGGCAGCGCCTTATAGGCTTCATGCGCTTTCTGTACCTGATCCCAGTCCAGTTCCACGCCCAGACCGGGCGCATCAGGTACCGCAATTTTTCCGTTTTTAATCTCCAGTGGATTTTTGGTCAGGCGGCAATCGCCCTCCTGCCAGATCCAGTGGGTATCAATAGCCGTTGGATTACCCGGTGCAGCCGCACCGACGTGGGTAAACATCGCCAGGGAAATATCAAAATGATTGTTAGAATGGCAGCCCCAGGTCAGGCCCCAGTCATCGCATAACTGTGCCACGCGTACCGCGCCAGAAAGGGTCCAGAAGTGCGGATCGGCCAGCGGAATATCTACTGAGTTCAGCATCACCGCATGGCCCATTTCACGCCAGTTGGTGGCTATCATGTTCGTTGCTACCGGCAGACAGGTTGCACGGCGGAACTCGGCCATCACTTCGCGGCCAGAAAAACCCTGTTCGGCGCCGCATGGATCTTCGGCGTAGGTCAGAACATCGTTCAGCCCTTTACACAGGGAGATAGCTTCATCCAGCAGCCAGGCACCGTTGGGATCAACCGTAATACGTGCATCCGGGAAGCATTTTTTCAGCGCACGAGCGGTGTCGATTTCCTGCTCGCCAGGCAGTACACCACCCTTGAGTTTGAAATCTTTAAAGCCGTAGCGATCCTGCGAAGCCTGAGCCAGACGTACCACAGCCTCACTATTCATCGCTTGCTGATGACGCAGGTGATACCACTCATGGTTTCCCGGCGTGCTTTCCAGATACGGTAAATCGGTCTTTGTGCGATCGCCCACGTAGAACAGATAGCCGAGTACGGTGACCGCATCGCGCTGCTTGCCCGGCCCTAACAGTTCACAAACCGGCACGTTCAGCGCCTTACCCAGCAGGTCGAGCAATGCGGCTTCCAGCGCCGCTACCGCATTGACCCGTAGTTCAAAGGTCCAGGCGCCTTTGCCAAAGGTGTCAAAATCAGCGGCCTGGTTGCCTTTATGCACCTGCTGCACCACCTTATTCAGGCGCGCGACTTCCTGGCCCAACACCTGCGGAATCGCATCCACCAGCGTCTGATAAATCACTTCGCCACCTGGCGCTTCACCGACACCGGTGTTTCCGGCATTATCGGTGAGCACCACGATATTACGAGTAAAGTATGCGTTATGCGCGCCGCCAATATTGAGCAGCATGCTGTCATGACCGGCCACCGGGATGACCTTCATATCGGTAATAACGGGACTTGATTGTGTTGTCATCATCATTGTCCTGCGACAGGTTTCAGTTCGATACGTTTAATATCGCCCACCAGCACCAGATAGCTCACCACCGCAATCAGCGCATGTACCCCGACGTAAATCAACGCGCCGTTAAACGAGCCAGTAGTCCCGACGATGTAGCCGATAGCAATTGGCGTGACGATGCCGGAGATGTTGCCAAACATGTTGAACAAACCGCCGCTCAGACCGCTGATTTCTTTAGGTGCGGTATCAGCCATCACCGCCCAGCCCAGCGCACCGATACCTTTGCCGAAGAAGGCCAGCGCCATAAAGCCGATGATCATCCACTCCACATTGACGTAGTTACAGAACACCATCACCATCGACAGCAGCATACCGAGTACGATTGGCGTTTTACGGGCGATATTCAGCGAACCGGTACGGCGCATCAACCAGTCGGAAATAATGCCGCCGAGCACGCCGCCGGCGAATCCGCAAATGGCCGGAACCGAAGCAACAAAGCCAGCTTTCAAAATCGACATACCGCGAGCCTGCACCAGATAAACCGGGAACCAGGTGATAAAGAAGTAGGTCAGCGCGTTAATGCAGTACTGGCCGATGTAAATCCCGATCATCATCCGTGAACCCAGCAGCTGTTTGATTTGCCCCCACTTCACGCTAAACGGCACTTTAGTTTTGGCTGCCGCCTGATCCATGTTGATCAGCGCCCCACCTTCGGCAATGTACTCCAGCTCTTTTTGGTTTACGCCCGGGTGCTGGTTCGGTTCATGAATCACCTTCAGCCAGACGAAGCTGATAATGATCCCGAGGCCGCCCATAAAAAAGAACACATGCGACCAGCCCACTTCATGGGTCAGCCAACCCATGATTGGCGCGAAGATAACGGTGGCAAAGTATTGCGCAGAGTTAAAGATAGCGACCGCCGTGCCCCTTTCCTGTGCCGGGAACCACGCCGCCACAATACGACTGTTGCCGGGGAAGGAGGGCGCTTCAGCTAAACCGACGAGGAAACGCAGGGTAAACAGCGCAACGATAATGCCGAAACCACTGAAGATATCGACAAAACCCTGCAGCAGGGTAAACATGGACCAAATAAAGATGGACCAGAAATAAACGCGTTTTGAACCAAAGCGGTCGAGCAACCAGCCGCCGGGGATCTGGCCGATAACATAGGCCCATGAGAAAGCGGAGAATACATACCCCATCCCTACCGCATCCAGACCAATGTCTTTGGCCATCTCCGAACCGGCAATGGATAAGGTGGCGCGATCGCCGTAGTTGAAGGATGTGACGATAAACAGCATCACCACTATCCAGTAGCGAGCGTTAGTGCGTTTTTCCGCGCTGCTCGCCGCCTGACTTAATGAACTCATTGTTGCACTCCTGAATCCTGGCTTTCGCCAGTTCATTCTGTACAGCACCTGTAGGGTGATCAGAATGAGAGGTTAGTGTGTGGCAGTGTTGGTACAGCTCAGGGCCGTTTTATTCTGACTCGCTGCCATTCCGGGAACTGACGGGAAAAGTATATGAAGGAGTGCCACTTGCCCTCACCGTGCATGAACACAACATTAGGGAGGCAGTGAGAAGTTGTTTGGGGCATAAGCCCAAAGTAGTGGAAGTTAGTTCACGTAATTGGGGTTTTATTGCCGGGTGGCGGCTTCGCCTGGCCCGGCTTGCGGTTCAAATGGGGGTTGCAGCCCGTACGAGCGAGGGAGTTACTTAAGCAAGGTTCCCCAGTTTTCTACCCAGGGATTGGATTCGCTTTCCGGTTCAGGATGCTCGCTGGCATCAATCAGCAGCATTTCTCCTACACGGTGGGCGCTTTGTTCCTGCAACAAGGCATCGAACTGTTTGCCGCCATTGCAGAAATTAACGTAGCTACTGTCGCCCAGCCCAATTACCCCGTAATGCAGATTTGGCTGGAAACCGAGATTATCTTTGATCCCTTGAAACAGCGGCACGATGCTATCCGGCAGATCGCCCTGCCCGGTCGTGGAAGTCACCACCAGTACATATTTATCCTGATATGCCTGCCAGTCGGTAAGCTCCGGATCTTCGAACACCGTAGCTTTATGACCCTGCGCCGTCAAAATAGCTTCGGCCTCTTCGGCAACCAGCAGCGCGTTTCCGTACATCGTGCCGACAAAAATTCCAATTTCCGCCATAACCGTAATCTCCTGGGACTTAAGAATCTATCTGCTCATCCTGACCTGACAGCCCGCTGAACTCAACCCTTTCATTCTCAGGGAGAAGTCCACGCCAGCCAAACTGTGATAACGCCTGCATCCAGACGTCATCCAGTCCAGCGCGAATAACCAGCGGTTCGCCGGTGAAAGGATGGGTCAGCGCAAGCTGGCTGGCATGCAGCATCAATCTCTGGCAACCGAAATGCTCTGCGGCGCTGCGGTTTTGCCGCAAATCACCATGCTTGCTGTCGCCGATAATCGGATGGCGCAAGTGCGCCAGATGGCGTCTGAGCTGGTGCTTGCGACCGGTTTTAGGGTCCAGCTCCACCAGCCCGTAACGGGTAGTCGGATAACGCCCGGTCGCTACCGGCATTTCTACCGTTGCCAGGCCACGATAATGGGTGACAGCAGGCTGCGGGCCTTTATCATCGCGGGCAAACTTATCGGCAATCTTATCCAGCTCTTCGACCAGCGGGTAATCCAGCACGGCATCATCCATCAGCCAGCCACGCACAATCGCATGATAGCGTTTCTGAATTTGATGATGTTCAAACTGCTGGGACAGTAAACGCCCGGCTTCGCTGGACAGTCCCATCAGCAGCACGCCGGAGGTTGGTCTGTCGAGTCGATGGGCGGTAAATACGTGCTGACCAATTTGGTCGCGCACCGTTTGCATCACCACCACTTTCTCATCCCGGTCGAGCCAACTGCGGTGAACCAACCAGCCCGAAGGTTTATTGACGGCGACCAGCCATTCGTCCTGATAAAGAATTTCCAGCATCAGGCGTTATCACTTGTAAACAGCGCATCCAGCTCCTGCAATGCAGCCAGGAGAATGTCGCGCTGCGGGTGATCGGCTGCCAGCGCCATTTCGTAATACGGTGCGACGGCAAAAGCCTGCGGAAGCGGCTGCGCGTTATCAATCAACGTATGCATGCGGGGAATCAACACCCACTGCAGCCACTCGACCGGCTCCATGGTATCCATACAAAAAGGCTGCGTACTGGTAAACAGATGCTCTGCTGGCTCATCCATCCGCCAGTGATGATGTTCACGCAGTAGCGCTTCAAGTGCGTGTAACTGCTGGCGCACACGGTCATGAGTCGTCATGAAATTAACCTCAATGATGAAAAAATCTGGCGCGAAGAATAGCACTAGTGAAGGGAAATAAAAAAAGGGAGCACTGTAAAAACAGTGCTCCCGGTTCGTTTCGCAGCATTCCAGCTACTTTTAGTGCTCCCTGCTCATCCGTGACAACTTTTCCTGTGGTCTTACGACCGTGTTCATCCTGAACTTTTGCATCCTGCTCACATCACCCCGATGTGAAAACTTCATCCTGAAGTATCCTGGCCATCCAGACCCGCCGAACATCCTGACCGGCTCTCATTCTCCATCCTGGAGGTGTCCTTTAACGCATCCAGCGTCTTCCTCTTTGCTTCGTCCTGAAGCCTGTCCTTGCAACACCGTCCTGGTGTGTCCTGGCGAAGAGCCATCATCCTGATGTTCTCTTCGTTGTGCGACTCCTTGTCGACAGATATAGAATCGCCTGTTTCGCTTTGTCTTACAAGATGCTTACAGGCTTACCCTTACGATTATTTTCGTATGAAAGTTGACAATAAGACACTAACCAATTGAATAATAATAAATTATTATTTTATCAATTCATTAAGTCTTTACTTATCACCTGGCAATGTCCTACAGGGTTTGTAAGAGATCTCTCACAAGATTCAGGGCAAACTGGATTACAGAACTGGCTTAAGTTGAGTGAGGAATTCCGCAAGTGAAGCCGCCAGCACCGTTCGTTTACGGGTTCCCAGCGTTTCTTTGCACACTTCACCGGACAGATTGCACACCGAAATGACGTCAAGCTCATTATCTTGTGTGGCAATAAAAAGCGTAGGTGATAGCTTGAGGCGCTTTTGCGTAACCAGATGACCAATCAGGTTTTCCTGAACGCGCCTGAAGTCATCTTCACTCCAGGTTTGCAGCAGCGTGAGCTTTTCATCCGCAAACTGCGCGTGCATATCACCAGCAAACTGGGTGGTGTAAAAAGCGTGAACGGCAGGTTGTACCACAATATCAAAGGCCCGTTCAACCGCATTGAGGTTATTTTCGCCGACAAAAGGTTGAGGCCGCCAAAATACGGCATCGTCTGTGGAAGAAATGATACACGGAGAAGGTACGCCATACAGCTCTTCGCTGAGCGGCCAACTGTTGTTTTTTTCATGCCATGCGTCGCAATAACGCGTCGTAAAGGCTATCAACGCCTGCGCTGTCAATTCGTCCACTGATTTCTCTCTTCACAAAAGCCAGGATACACTTGTCGCATAGTGTATCTGGTTTATGACGGTGAAACATGTCCTCTTATGAAAATCATCAAGCGCTTAACGGCCTGACTCTTGGTAAATCAACGGATTACCGAGACAATTACGATGCAAGTCTGTTGCAGGGCGTTCCGCGCAGCCTGAATCGCGACCCGCTGGATTTAAAGGCCGATAACTTGCCTTTTCACGGTGCGGATATCTGGACGCTATATGAACTGTCGTGGCTGAATGCCAACGGCTTACCGCAAGTCGCGGTCGGTCACGTGGAACTGGATTACACCAGCGTAAATCTGATTGAGTCGAAAAGCTTTAAGCTTTACCTGAACAGTTTTAACCAGACGCGTTTTGATTCCTGGGACGCGGTACGCCAGACACTGGAAAACGATCTTCGCGCCTGCGCTCAAGGTGATGTCAGCGTGGCGCTGTACCGCCTTGACGAACTGGAAGGGCAGCCGATAGCCCACTTTAATGGGACCTGTATCGACAATCAGGATATCGTCATCGACAACTACCAGTTCAGCACTGCGTATCTGGAAAATGCCGTGAGCGGTGAAAAAGCAGTGGAAGAGACGCTGGTCAGCCACCTGCTGAAATCCAACTGTCTGATTACCCATCAACCCGACTGGGGCTCCATACAAATTCAGTATCGTGGACGGAAAATCGACAGAGAGAAGCTGCTGCGTTATCTGGTCTCCTTCCGCCACCATAATGAATTTCATGAGCAGTGCGTGGAACGTATTTTCAATGACATTCTGCGCTTCTGCCAGCCAGAGAAACTGAGCGTCTATGCACGCTACACGCGACGTGGCGGCCTGGACATTAACCCATGGCGCACCAACACCGATTTCACTCCGGCAACCGGTCGTCTGGTACGTCAGTAATCTTTTTTCTCAATTTTGCGTGCCGGATTCCGCGCGCAAGGTTGTGAAAGGTCATAAGCCAGGGCTATTGTAATCAATAGGGAATGACGTGTTGCGTCCCATAAGGAGTTTACTTGATTACACATATTAGCCCGCTTGGCTCAATGGACATGTTGTCGCAGCTGGAAGTCGATATGCTTAAACGCACGGCCAGCAGCGACCTGTATCAACTGTTTCGTAACTGTTCGCTTGCCGTTCTGAACTCCGGCAGTTTGACCGACAACAGTAAAGAACTGCTGTCCCGCTTTGAAAGTTTCGATATTAACGTACTGCGCCGCGAACGAGGCGTGAAGCTGGAACTGATCAACCCACCTGAAGATGCATTTGTTGACGGACGCATTATTCGTGCGCTACAGGCTAACCTGTTTGCCGTACTGCGCGACATTCTGTTCGTCAATGGCCAGATCCATAACGCTGGTCGTTTTCAGCATCTGGATCTCGAAAGCTCGGTGCATATTACCAACCTCGTATTCTCGATCCTGCGTAATGCACGGGCGCTGCACGTTGGTGAAGCGCCGAACATGGTCGTCTGCTGGGGCGGTCACTCAATCAACGAGAATGAATACCTGTACGCCCGTCGCGTCGGCACCCAACTGGGCCTGCGCGAACTGAACATCTGTACCGGCTGCGGTCCGGGGGCGATGGAAGCGCCAATGAAAGGCGCTGCGGTCGGCCACGCCCAGCAGCGATACAAAGACAGCCGCTTTATTGGCATGACCGAACCGTCAATCATCGCCGCTGAACCGCCTAACCCGCTGGTAAACGAACTGATCATCATGCCGGACATTGAAAAACGTCTGGAAGCGTTCGTGCGTATCGCCCACGGTATTATCATCTTCCCGGGTGGCGTAGGGACAGCAGAAGAGCTGCTGTATCTGCTGGGGATCCTGATGAATCCTGCCAACAAAGATCAGGTTCTACCGCTGATCCTGACCGGACCAAAAGAGAGTGCGGATTACTTCCGCGTGCTGGACGAATTTATCGTGCACACGCTGGGGGAAGATGCGCGTCGCCACTATCGCATCATCATTGACGATGCGGCAGAAGTGGCGCGTCTGATGAAAAAAGCGATGCCGCTGGTGAAAGAAAACCGTCGCGACACAGGAGATGCTTACAGCTTTAACTGGTCGATTCGTATCGCGCCCGATCTGCAGATGCCGTTCGAGCCGTCCCATGAAAACATGGCCAACCTGAAGCTGTACCCGGATCAACCCGTTGAAGTATTGGCCGCCGATTTACGGCGTGCATTCTCCGGTATTGTGGCAGGTAACGTGAAGGAAGTCGGGATCCGCGCTATTGAAGAGTTTGGCCCGTACAAAATCCACGGTGACCGCGAAATGATGCGCCGCATGGACGATCTCCTGCAGGGCTTTGTTGCACAACATCGTATGAAGTTACCGGGCACTGCGTATATCCCTTGTTACGAGATCTGCGCCTAACCTTCAACACCCGCTAGCAGCGCTATAGCGGTGACAGTTTTGTCCATATCAAAGCCGGGTTTGGCGCACTTGCCTCCCGGCTTTTTTTAGTGATACCAGTCACATAGCTCCGACAATCATATAAATACCAGTGATGATTCATAAAAAACAGCGAGCCACGCAAACGATTACCTTGAAAAACCAACCGTGATTTATCTTAGAAAATTATTATTAGTCGCCGAAATCATCTAAAAACAACAGTTTTTACAGCTGAACACGCCTATCTTCGCGCCTTCGCTTTCATGAGATATGTCGTTAATGTTAGCCTTCGCGCCCGTAAATTCGCTTTGACTATTTTTTAACAGATTAATGGCCCAAATTTATCCACATAAAAGGTGGATTATTGCATTTGGGATCCCGATCACTGATACATTCATTACTAAAATGTATCTTTCCGCCCGAAAATTATTACGGCGAAAAATTATATAAAAATCGCTCAACGAATTTCGATTTACAGTCGGGTACTTTCTCATTGGATTGACCCCAAACCCGACTTTTTAAGCTTCCTCCAGGAGAAATAGATGGAAAACACTCAAACCAGCACTATCGTTACGGGCCAGACCCGCAGCGCATGGCGCAAAACAGACACCATGTGGATGCTGGGCCTTTACGGCACGGCGATTGGGGCGGGTGTATTGTTCCTGCCGATTAACGCAGGCGTAGGCGGTATGATCCCGCTGATCATCATGGCGATCCTTGCCTTCCCAATGACCTTCTTTGCACACCGCGGCCTGACTCGCTTTGTGCTGTCCGGTAAAAATCCGGGTGAAGACATCACCGAAGTTGTAGAAGAACACTTTGGTGTTGGTGCAGGTAAACTGATTACCCTGCTCTACTTCTTCGCTATCTACCCGATTCTGTTGGTTTACAGCGTAGCCATCACCAACACGGTTGAAAGCTTCCTGACCCACCAGCTGGCGATTACGCCGCCGCCGCGCGCAATCCTGTCACTGATCCTGATTGTCGGCATGATGACCATCGTGCGCTTCGGTGAGCAAATGATCGTTAAGGCGATGAGCATCCTGGTATTCCCGTTCGTTGCGGCGCTGATGCTGCTGGCGCTGTACCTGATCCCTCAGTGGAGCGGTGCGATTCTGGAAACCATGTCTTTTGACTCTGCGGCAACCACCGGCAACGGCCTGCTGTTGACCCTGTGGCTGGCAATTCCGGTAATGGTGTTCTCCTTCAACCACTCCCCGATCATCTCCTCCTTCGCCGTGGCGAAGCGTGAAGAGTACGGTGATGAAGCAGAGAAAAAATGCTCCAAGATTCTGGCATTCGCTCACATCATGATGGTACTGACCGTTATGTTCTTCGTCTTCAGCTGTGTATTCAGCCTGACTCCGGCAGACCTGGCAGCAGCGAAAGAGCAGAACATCTCGATTCTGTCTTACCTGGCGAACCACTTTAACGCGCCGATTATTGCCTGGATGGCACCGATCATCGCGATTATCGCTATCACCAAATCCTTCCTGGGCCACTACCTGGGCGCACGTGAAGGCTTCAATGGTATGGTGATTAAGTCTCTGCGCGGCAAAGGCAAATCCATCGAAATCAACAAACTGAACAAAATCACTGCGCTGTTCATGCTGGTAACCACCTGGATTGTGGCGACGCTGAACCCAAGCATCCTCGGCATGATTGAGACCCTGGGTGGCCCAATCATCGCGATGATTCTGTTCCTGATGCCGATGTATGCCATTCAGAAAGTACCGGCAATGCGTAAGTACAGCGGCCATATCAGCAACGTCTTCGTTGTGATTATGGGCCTGATCGCTATCTCCGCTATTTTCTACTCTCTGTTCAGTTAATTCCCCTGCGCCGCTCCTCGGGGCGGCGCACCTCGATACACAATGGACGCCTCATGATTAGCGTATTCGATATTTTCAAAATCGGCATTGGCCCTTCCAGCTCCCACACTGTTGGCCCGATGAAAGCAGGCAAACAATTCACGGATGACCTGATTGCACGCGGAATTCTCACTGACGTAACCCGCGTAGTGGTTGATGTCTATGGCTCTTTATCTCTGACGGGGAAAGGTCACCATACCGACATCGCGATTATTATGGGCCTGGCGGGTAATCTGCCGGATACCGTAGACATTGATGCCATTCCGTCCTTTATCCAGGATGTGAATACTCATGGGCGTTTGCTGCTGGCAGACGGTCAACATGAGGTCGAGTTCCCGGTCGATAAGTGCATGAATTTCCATGCGGACAATCTGTCCCTGCACGAAAACGGGATGCGCATTACCGCACTGGCGGGCGAAAAGGCCATTTACAGCCAGACTTACTATTCCATTGGCGGTGGGTTCATCGTTGATGAAGAACATTTTGGTTTACCGAACAACTCTCCGGTAAACGTGCCATATCCGTATAAATCCGCAGCTGATTTGCAACGTCATTGCCAGGAAACCGGCCTGTCGCTTTCCGGTCTGATGATGCAAAACGAACTGGCGCTGCACAGCAAAGAAGAGCTGGAACAGCACTTTGCTAACGTCTGGGAAGTGATGCGTAGCGGGATTGAACGCGGCATCACCACCGAAGGTGTATTGCCAGGCAAACTGCGCGTTCCGCGTCGTGCTGCTGCGCTGCGTCGCATGCTGGTCAGCAGCGACAAAACCACCACCGACCCGATGGCGGTTGTTGACTGGATCAACATGTTCGCGCTGGCCGTGAACGAAGAAAACGCAGCCGGTGGACGCGTGGTGACTGCACCAACCAACGGTGCATGCGGGATTGTTCCTGCCGTACTGGCGTATTACGACAAGTTTATCCGTGAAGTGAACGCTAACTCGCTGGCACGCTACATGCTGGTCGCGAGCGCCATTGGTTCACTGTACAAGATGAACGCCTCTATCTCTGGTGCCGAAGTCGGCTGTCAGGGTGAAGTTGGCGTCGCCTGCTCCATGGCAGCGGCTGGTCTGGCTGAACTGCTGGGCGGTAGCCCAATGCAGGTGTGCATCGCGGCAGAAATCGGTATGGAACACAACCTGGGTCTGACCTGCGACCCGGTTGCCGGCCAGGTTCAGGTACCGTGCATTGAGCGTAATGCCATTGCTTCGGTTAAAGCGGTGAACGCTGCACGTATGGCGCTGCGCCGTACCAGTGAACCACGCGTGTGCCTCGATAAAGTTATCGAGACCATGTACGAAACCGGTAAAGACATGAATGCCAAATACCGCGAAACCTCTCGTGGTGGTCTGGCGATGAAGATTGTCACCTGCGATTAATTCTCAGCACATTTTCGTATCTGTAGGCCGGATAAGGCGCTCGCCGCATCCGGCTTTTATTGCCTGCTGGCGCTTCGCTTATCAGGCTTTCGGATAGCGCTCTTTCGCAATGCTCGTCTCCACTCGTCGTGAATGTTACCCTACAGACTAATTTGTTAGGGAGAACACCGTGGCCGTCCACCTGCTCATTGTTGATGCACTGAATCTCATCCGCCGTATTCACGCCGTACAGGGCTCCCCCTGCGTGGAGACATGCCAGCACGCGCTCGATCAGCTGATTGTGCACAGTCAACCCACGCACGCCGTGGCGGTATTTGATGACGAAGCGCGTAACAGCGGCTGGCGTCACCAACGGTTACCTGACTACAAAGCCGGTCGCCCGCCGATGCCTGACGATTTACACCAGGAAATGTCCGCCTTACGCGCCGCTTTTGAACAGCGCGGCGTCTGCTGCTGGGTATCCAGCGGGAATGAAGCCGATGATTTAGCCGCCACTCTGGCGGTGAAAGTTAGCCAGGCGGGACACCAGGCGACTATCGTCTCAACCGATAAAGGCTACTGTCAGCTACTCTCCCCAACGCTGCGGATTCGCGATTATTTCCAGAAACGCTGGCTGGATGCGCCGTTTATCGAGAAAGAGTTCGGCGTACTGCCGCAACAGCTGCCAGATTATTGGGGACTGGCCGGGATCAGCAGTTCTAAAATACCGGGGGTTGCCGGTATTGGTCCTAAAAGCGCCACACAACTGCTGGCACAGTTTCCAACGCTGGAGGCGCTGTATGAACATCTGGATGACGTACCGGAGAAATGGCGCAAGAAACTCGAAGAACATCGGGAGATGGCGTTTTTGTGCCGCGATATCGCGCGGCTGCAAACGGACTTACATATCGACGGAAACTTACAGCAGCTACGGCTGGCGCGGTAGTCTTATTTCCGGATGGCGCTGCGCTTATCCGGCCTACTTATCGTACAACCCTGTAGGCCGGATAAGCGCCAGGTGATTACCAGGCAGTATGGTACAGCTCAACGATATCCCCAAGGCTCGCTTCACGCGGATTTCCCCCGGTACAAACATCGTCAAATGCGGCTTGCGCCAGCGCAGGAATATCCTCTTTACGGACGCCAACATCGCGTAGATGCAGTGGGATACCTACATCGCGATTAAGGGTGAAGACGGCATCCACCGCCGCTTTGCGTGCCTCTGCCAGCGTCAGTCCTTCAACCTTAACCCCCATTGCCCGGGCGATATCGCGGAATTTTTCCCCGGTGAATTCGGCGTTATAGTGCATCACGTGCGGCAGCAAAATGGCATTCGCGACGCCGTGCGGCGTGTTGTAGAACGCGCCTAACGGGTGTGCCATACCATGCACTAATCCCAGACCTACGTTGGAGAAACCCATCCCGGCAACGTACTGGCCCAGAGCCATCGCTTCCCCCGCCTGGCTGTCACCCGCAACGGAACCGCGTAATGACCCGGCAATAATTTCGATGGCTTTAATGTGCAGCGCATCGGTAAGCGCCCACGCAGCCCGCGTGATGTAGCCTTCAATGGCATGAGTCAGTGCATCTACGCCAGTAGCCGCTTTTAATGCAGCAGGCATGCCGTCCATCATGTCAGCATCAATGAACGCCACCTGCGGGATGTCATGTGGATCGACACAAACAAACTTACGCCGATTCTCTTCGTCAGTGATCACGTAGTTAATGGTCACTTCCGCCGCCGTTCCCGCAGTGGTTGGGATAGCCATAACTGGCACGCTCGGGAAGCGTGTCGGCGATAACCCTTCAAGGCTGCGTACATCCGCAAACTCCGGGTTATTGTTAATAATGCCAATCGCTTTACAGGTATCCTGCGGGGAGCCTCCACCAATGGCGACCAGATAGTCTGCGCCGCTTTGCTGAAAGACACTCAATCCTTCCTGCACTACCGCAATGGTTGGATTCGGAATAACGCCTGAATAGATTTCCCATGCCAGACCTGCAGCATCCATTCGGGAAGTCACCTTCTCAACAACGCCGCACTGCACCAGATTTTTATCAGTCACAATCAACGCTTTGCGATAACCACGACGAATAACTTCATCGGTTAATGCGCCAACAGCGCCCCGGCCAAACCATGCCGTTTCGTTCAGAATCATTCTGTTCGCCATCGTTTTATCTCCTATTCCTCAATACGCAATCCGTATGTTTTGAATTTTTCCAGCACAATAGCGATAGCCTCATCATCCAGTACCGGAACCGGATCGGTAATCGCCAGCGTGCTGAGATAAAGCTGCGCCAGCACTTCCACTTCATGCGCTAACCACAGGGCTTTTTCCAGATTTTCTTCGCAGGCGATCAGCCCATGATGCTGCAACAGCGTTGCTTTTCGGTTTTTCAGCGCTACCGCAACGTGCTCGGAAAGCTCACGCGTGCCAAACGTCGCATATGGCGCACAGGGAATTGAGTTACCGCCAGCCGCCGCAATCATGTAATGGATTGCCGGGATTGGCCGGTTGAGAATAGAAACAGCAGTACAATGCACGGCATGATTATGGACCACCGCCTGAGCATCGGGACGCGTCTGATAAGCGGCCATATGGAACCGCCACTCGCTGGAAGGTAATTTCCCTTCTTCGTGCTGCCCCTCAGCATTGATGTACACTATGTGGGATTCGGTGAGTTTGTCATAGGGAATACCCGTCGGGGTAATTAACATCCCGTCCTGGTAACGCACACTTACATTACCCGCAGTCCCCTGATTCAGCCCCAGACGGGTCATTTCCAGGCAGGTATTGATAATCTGCCGTGCCAGCGTATTTCGTTCCATTACTTACCTCTCTCAGTGAGTCAAAATGCGACAACAGAACATTGCTAATACCTCGACGCTCTGTTGATTTAAGCGGGTATTTGCTAACTATCATCATGCTGAATAAAGAGAAGGGAATTTTTAGCACTGGATTTTGTGATGTTCATCAACTAATAACGATGAATAAAAACATGCAAGCATAATATTACAATTGCAAAATGTCCGTTCTTAATAAAACCATTATAAAACGGTCATTTGCGAATAAATTGTTACCATTGCCCGTTTTCCACTTAACTAATTAATTCGGGCATTATCCCTGTGGCTTTTTAATTTATTTTCCTCAAACGGTCATTGTTTTAAAGAAATTAAAGTGATGATAATCACATAAACCCACACCCTGAGCATAAATGTGACCACCATCATATTAATGGCCGGTTTTTATTTGAAAATGAATTCATGAGTTCATTCATGAAGGCCAATTTTATCTGGCAGGTTACCGGAACTCACCTGGATTAGCAGGTTGGTAAAAATCACCAATCGTACTCTTAAGCTGTTGAACATGCTTATGAACTGATGAGGATGCTATGGGAAACACATCAATACAAACACAAAGTTTTCATGCGGTAGAGCGGGGGCAGACAAAAAATTATGTCATTCCCTTCGCGTTACTCTGTTCACTGTTTTTTCTTTGGGCGGTTGCCAATAATCTTAATGACATTTTATTACCACAATTTCAGCAAGCATTTACATTAACAAACTTTCAGGCTGGTCTGATTCAATCTGCTTTTTATTTTGGTTATTTCGTCATTCCAATCCCAGCTGGGATCCTGATGAAAAAACTAAGTTATAAAGCAGGCATTATTACCGGATTATTCTTATATGCCATCGGTGCAGCATTATTCTGGCCAGCGGCTGAGGTAATGAATTACACCTTATTTCTGATTGGCCTATTTATTATTGCGGCGGGCTTAGGTTGTCTGGAAACGGCTGCCAACCCCTTTGTAACCGTACTGGGCCCGGAAAGCGGCGGTCACTTCCGATTAAATCTCGCGCAAACTTTTAACTCATTTGGTGCCATTATTGCGGTTGTTTTTGGGCAAAGTCTTATTTTGTCTAATGTGCCACATCAATCTCAAGACGTACTCGATAAGATGGCGCCAGAACAGCTAAGCGCCTACAAGCACAGCCTGGTGTTATCGGTTCAAACCCCTTATATGATCATCGTCGCGGTCGTTTTGCTGGTCGCCCTGCTGATCATGTTTACCAAGTTTCCGACCCTGCAAAGTGACGATCACAGTGACAACGCTCAGAGTTCATTCTCCGCGTCCCTTTCCCGCCTGGTGCGCATTCGCCACTGGCGTTGGGCGGTACTGGCGCAGTTCTGCTACGTCGGTGCACAAACTGCCTGCTGGAGCTACCTGATTCGCTACGCAATCGAAGAGATCCCAGGCATGACGCCAGGTTTCGCCGCCAACTACCTGACCGGCACCATGGTGTGCTTCTTTATCGGTCGTTTCTCCGGCACCTGGCTTATCAGTCGCTTTGCACCGCATAAAGTGCTGGCCGCATATGCCCTGCTTGCCATGATCCTGTGCCTCATTTCCGCCTTCACCGGTGGCCAGATCGGCCTGCTGGCCCTGACGTTGTGCAGCGCATTTATGTCGATTCAGTACCCAACCATTTTTTCTCTGGGGATCAAAAATCTGGGACAAGACACCAAATATGGCTCGTCTTTTATCGTCATGACCATCATTGGCGGCGGCATTGTGACCCCGGTGATGGGCTTTGTCAGCGATGCCGCTGGCAATATCCCGACCGCTGAACTGGTCCCGGCGCTTTGCTTCGCCATCATCTTTATTTTTGCCCGCTTCCGTTCACAAACGGCAGCCAACTGAATATTTATCCGAATAACGTGAGGAATCTGTGATGAAAAAAATCAGCTTACCAAAAATTGGTATTCGCCCGGTTATTGACGGACGTCGTATGGGTGTACGTGAGTCGCTCGAAGAGCAAACCATGAATATGGCTAAAGCTACCGCAGCGCTTATCACTGAAAAACTTCGTCATGCCTGCGGCGCACAAATTGAATGTGTGATTGCCGATACCTGTATCGCCGGCATGGCAGAATCCGCGGCCTGTGAAGAAAAATTCAGCAGCCAGAATGTTGGCGTGACGATTACAGTTACCCCATGTTGGTGCTACGGCAGTGAAACCATCGACATGGATCCGATGCGCCCGAAAGCGATCTGGGGCTTCAACGGCACGGAACGTCCGGGGGCGGTTTACCTGGCCGCCGCACTGGCAGCTCACAGCCAAAAAGGCCTTCCTGCCTTCTCCATCTATGGTCATGACGTACAGGATGCAGACGACACTTCTATCCCTGCCGATGTTGAAGAAAAACTGCTGCGTTTTGCCCGTGCCGGTTTAGCGGTTGCCAGTATGAAAGGGAAAAGCTACCTGTCTGTCGGTGGAGTATCAATGGGCATCGCCGGTTCTATCGTCGACCATAACTTCTTTGAATCCTGGCTGGGTATGAAGGTGCAGGCGGTTGATATGACCGAGCTGCGTCGTCGCATTGACCAGAAAATCTATGATGAAACCGAGCTGGAAATGGCGCTGGCGTGGGCGGACAAAAACTTCCGCTACGGCGAAGATCAGAACGCACAACAATATAAGCGTAACGCAGAACAAAGCCGCGCGGTGCTGAAAGAAAGTCTGCTGATGGCTATGTGCATTCGCGACATGATGCAGGGTAACAAAAAGCTGGCAGACAAAGGTCTGGTCGAAGAATCCCTGGGCTATAACGCGATCGCCGCAGGCTTCCAGGGCCAGCGTCACTGGACCGATCAATACCCAAATGGCGATACCGCCGAAGCGTTGCTCAACAGCTCCTTTGACTGGAATGGCGTTCGTGAACCGTTCGTTGTCGCGACAGAAAACGACAGCCTGAACGGCGTGGCGATGCTGTTCGGCCATCAACTCACCGGCACGGCCCAGGTCTTTGCCGATGTGCGCACCTACTGGTCGCCAGAGGCGGTTGAACGCGTCACGGGTAAACCACTGACCGGTCTTGCTGAGCACGGCATTATTCACTTGATTAACTCCGGTTCTGCGGCACTGGACGGTTCCTGCAAACAGCGCGACAGCGAAGGTAAACCGACCATGAAACCACACTGGGAAATCTCGCAGAAAGAGGCGGATGAATGCCTGGCGGCAACCGAATGGTGCCCGGCTATTCACGAATACTTCCGCGGGGGCGGTTACTCATCTCGCTTCCTGACTGAAGGTGGTGTGCCGTTCACCATGAGCCGTATCAACATCATCAAAGGGTTGGGGCCGGTGCTGCAAATCGCGGAAGGCTGGAGCGTGGAGCTGCCGAAAGATATGCACGACCAGCTTGATGCGCGTACCAACTCCACATGGCCAACCACCTGGTTTGCTCCGCGCTTAACCGGCAAGGGCCCGTTCAGCGACGTCTATTCCGTCATGGCTAACTGGGGTGCTAACCACGGGGTGCTGACGATTGGTCACGTAGGTGCGGACTTTATCACTCTGGCTGCCATGCTGCGTATCCCGGTGTGCATGCACAACGTGGAAGACGAGAAAATTTATCGTCCTTCCTCCTGGGCCGCCCACGGTATGGATACGGAAGGTCAGGATTACCGCGCTTGTCAGAACTACGGTCCGCTGTATAAGCGTTAAACATCGAGCGATTGCCTGATGGCGGCGCGGCCTACGAAGCACACGGTTTTGTAGGCCGGATAAGGCGAAGTCGCCATCCGGAAATAGGTAATCTCCCAGGAGCAATTATGAAACAAGAGGTTATTCTGGTTCTCGACTGTGGCGCGACCAACGTGCGGGCCATTGCCGTTGACCGACAGGGAAAGATTGTCGCCCGTGCAGCGACCCCGAACGCCAGTGACATCGCCGCAGAAAACAGTGCCTGGCACCAATGGTCGCTGGAGGCCATTCTGCAACGCTTTGCCGACTGCTGTCAGCGGCTTTCCTTACAACTGGCCGCCTGCCAAATTCGCGGGATCGCCGTCACCACCTTCGGCGTGGATGGCGCGCTGGTGGATAAGAACGGAAAACAACTGTATCCGGTGATCAGCTGGAAATGCCCACGTACCGCAGCGGTTATGGAGAATATCCATCGCTACATGTCACCGCAGCAACTGCAGGAAATCTCCGGCGTTGGGGCGTTTAGCTTCAATACGCTGTACAAACTGGTATGGCTGAAAGAGAACCACCCGCAATTACTGGAACAGGCGCACGCCTGGCTGTTTATCTCGTCGCTTATCAACCAACGTTTAACCGGCGAGTTCACAACTGACATCACCATGGCGGGAACCAGCCAGATGCTGGATATCCAGCAACGTGATTTCAGCCAGGACATTTTGCAGGCAACAGGCATACCGCGTCGCCTGTTTCCGCGCCTGGTTGAAGCAGGCGAACAAATTGGGGTACTGCAACGCGAGGCCGCCAGCCAGCTCGGACTTCCAGAGGGTATTCCGGTCATCTCTGCCGGACACGACACACAGTTTGCGCTATTTGGCGCAGGCGCCCAACAGGATGAACCGGTACTCTCTTCCGGCACATGGGAAATTCTGATGGTGCGCAGTGCGCAGGTAAATACCTCCCTGCTCAGCCATTATGCGGGCTCCACCTGTGAGCTGGATAGTCAGGCTGGGCTTAACAATCCCGGAATGCAGTGGCTGGCCTCCGGCGTGCTTGAATGGGTTCGAAAGCTGTTATGGACCGAGGACACGCCCTGGCAAACGTTGATTGATGAAGCTCGGGATATTCCCGCTGGTGCCGAAGGGGTGAAGATGCACTGCGACCTGCTGGCCTGTCAGAATGCGGGCTGGCAAGGGGTTACCCTCAATACTACCCGTGGACACTTTTATCGCGCCGCGCTGGAAGGACTGACAGAACAGCTGCAGCGGAATCTGCAAACGCTGGAAAAAATCGGCCATTTCCAGGCCACTGAACTGCTATTAGTTGGCGGGGGCAGCCGCAACATCTTGTGGAACCAAATCAAAGCGAACGTACTCGGGATCCCAGTCAAAGTGCTGGATGATGCCGAAACTACCGTGGCAGGCGCCGCAATGTTTGCCTGGTCAGGCATCGGGGAATTTACCTCCCCGGAGCAGGCGCGCGAACAGGTGCGCTATCAGTACCGTTACTTCTATCCGCAAACCGAATCCGAACTCACAGGAGTCGAGTAACATGCTTAAAACGATATCTCCCTTAATTTCCCCCGACTTACTGAAAGTGCTGGCCGAAATGGGACACGGCGATGAGATTATCTTTTCCGATGCCCACTTCCCGGCCAACAGCATGGGGCCGCAGGTCATCCGCGCTGACGGTCTGCTGGTCAGCGATCTGCTGCGGGCGCTTATTCCGCTATTTGAACTGGACAGCTACGCCCCACCGCTGGTGATGATGGCTGCGGTTGAAGGTGACACTCTCGATCCTGACGTTGAGGCTCGCTATCGTCAGGCACTTTCATTACAGACCCCCTGCCCGGACATCACGCGTATTGACCGCTATGCCTTTTACGAACGAGCACAAAAGGCGTTTGCGATCGTTATCACAGGAGAGCGGGCAAAGTACGGGAATATTCTTTTAAAAAAAGGGGTAACGCCGTAATCTCTGGTCAGAATGCCCGTCAGGTACGGGCATTCATCATTAGATGAGGATCAGAACATGAAAGCGGCGCGCCAGCAGGCAATCGTAGATCTGCTTACTAACCACAAAAGCCTGACAACCGAAGCCCTGGCTTTGCAGCTTAACGTCAGCAAAGAGACCATCCGCCGCGATCTCAGCGAGTTACAGACCCAGGGAAAAGTGTTACGCAACCACGGTCGGGCCAAAGTTATTCACCGGGAAAATCAGGACAGCGGTGACCCATTTCATATTCGACTCAAAAGCCACTATGCACACAAAGCGGATATCGCCCGTGAAGCGTTGGCATGGATCGAAGAAGGTATGGTAATTGCCTTAGACGCCAGCTCTACCTGCTGGTATCTGGCGCGACAGTTACCGGACATCAACATTCACGTTTTTACCAACAGCCAGCCCATCTGCCAGGAATTGGCTAAACGTGAACACATTCAGCTTATCAGCTCCGGCGGTCGCCTCGAGCGCAAATACGGTTGCTACGTTAATCCCTCGCTTATCTCGCAGCTAAAACCACTCGAGATTGACCTGTTTATTTTTTCCTGCGAAGGGATCGACAGCGACGGCGCGCTCTGGGACTCAAATGCGACCAACGCAGACTTCAAATCCATTCTGCTTAAGCGAGCATCGCAATCTTTATTGCTGATCGATAAAAGTAAATTTAATCGTTCGGGAGAGGCCAGAATTGGGCATCTGGATGATGTGACGCATATTGTTTCAGATACACAGCTGATTGAAGCAATCCAGGCTGAATAGGGCGATTACGCCGCCATCCGGCCTGGATTGTAGCCTTATCGCTCGTCGCGACGACCGCCGACGGCAGCCCACAGACGACGCACGTGAACGGTTACTTCTTCACGGTCATGATACAACTGACGCGCCTGAATCTGGGCGTTTACGCCGTGTTCATCAAGCTGAGCCTGAATGTAAGCCAGGTTCTGCGATACCTCTTCGTAGCGTTTTTTCATCGGCAGCTTGAGGTTGAAGATCGTCTCACGACACCAGCCGTTGACCAGCCATTGTGCCATCAGCGCGGCAACCTTCGCCGGCTTCTCCACCATGTCACAGACCATCCACGAAATGTTGTTGCGATTCGGACGGTACTTAAATCCGTCTTCACGCAACCAGGTGACCTGTCCGGTATCCATCAGGCTTTGCGCCATCGGGCCGTTATCCACGGAGTAAACCCACATGTTGCGTTTAACCAGCTGATAGGTCCATCCGCCCGGGCAGGCGCCTAAATCCACCGCATACATCCCGTTCGCCAGACGCTCATCCCATTCATCGGCAGGGATAAACACGTGCAGCGCTTCTTCCAGCTTGAGCGTTGAACGGCTCGGCGCATCGGCTGGAAACTTCAGACGCGGAATCCCCATGTAAAACGGTGAGTTATTGTCAGGCCAGGAATAGCCGGTATAACAACAGCCAGGGGCGATAAAGAAGACGTGAACCACCGGACGCTTTGGCGTTTCATACTTTGCCAGTACGCCCGCTTCGCGCAGCGCTGCACGCAACGGTACGGTAAATTTACGGCAAAATTTAACCAGCTCTTTGCTTTCATTGGTGTCGGCAACTTCTACTCGCAGATCGCCACCCTTTTCCACCACGCCCTGCAACATGCCAACGATCGGCGTAATGCGATCTTCCGGCGGTAAGTATTGCAGCAACTCGCCCACCACAAACATTTGACGAGCAAAAATCAGCGAACTAAACGGCAGCTCTTTCACTAACTTTTCAGCATCGTCCTGCTGATAGCATTCGAAGATGACGTAACCCGCATTGTCTTTCACGCGGGCAAAACCGAAGATTTCCCGGCGTCCTGCTTTATCCGTAATTTCTGCGGCGCACTCTTTTTCAAAACCTGGGCGACACAACAATACAACCTTATTCATGGCTAACGCCCTTACGTTTCAATCGAATAGCGCCCACTAACATCAGCGCCCAGCCTACGAGGAAGCTGAAGCCGCCAACAGGGGTAACAAACGCCCACAGGCGTAAATGAGAGAGCGCGAGACAATACAGGCTGCCGCTAAACAGCACTGTACCTAATGCCAGAAACACGCTACTCCAGTAAAACCAAATACTAATGCGCCGTTGCATGGCGACGGCCAGGCCAAAGATAGCCAGCGTATGAAACGCCTGATACTCAAGGCCGGTCTGAATCCACCCCATTTCAACAACACCGAGGGTTTTACTCAGAACATGTGCCCCAAAGGCGCCCAACGCCACAAAAATAAAGCCACTTACGGCGGCAAAAATCAGCATAAAACGGCTGGTCATTTGAATACCCTACGTAAATTATTGTTCATAACGAAAGCGGAATTTTTCTTGTTCCGTGGCCGCTTTCGCCAGAATCCACTGACGGAAGGCGGCTATTTTACCCAGTTCTGCCTGACTGTCATGACAAACCAGATAAAATGCGTTTTTGCTGACCAGAACATCGTTAAACGGACAGACCAGACGTCCGGCTTCAATTTCGGACTGCGCCATGACATTGTTAGCCAGCGCGATCCCCTGTCCATGGATTGCAGCCTGTAGCACCATGGCGCTATGGCTGAAGATAGGTCCTTGCTGTACGTTGATATGATTCAGGCCAAGCTGGCGCGTATAGGCTTGCCAGTCTCGTCGCGACGCATCATGCAATAAAGTGTGTTTTGCCAGGTCGTCCGGTGTCTTTAGCGGTTTATCACCGGTAAGCAACAGCGGAGAGCAGACCGGCAATAAATATTCTGCGTACAATTTTTCCACGCGCAGACCCGGCCAGTTGCCGCGTCCGTAGAAAATCGCCACATCAACATCATCAGCCAGTTTGTCTTCCTGACGGTCCACCGCCTGGATCCTGACATCGATTCCCGGATAAGCTGAGTTAAAGCTAGAGAGTCTGGGCACCAGCCATTGGATCGCAAAACTGGGCAATAAACTCACGGTAAGCGCACCTTTTGCACTGCGTGCCTGAAGTTTACGCGTCGCGTCGGTTAATTGCGAAAAAATCTCTTTAATGTCGAGAAAGTAGCTTTGACCTTCTTCCGTTAACAGCAAAGATCGATTGCGTCGACGAAACAGTTTTAGCCCCAAAAAATCCTCAAGTGACTTGATTTGGTGACTTACTGCGGCCTGCGTCACAAAAAGCTCTTCTGCTGCGCGAGTAAAGCTTAAATGACGCGCGGCAGCATCAAAAACACGTAACGCATTTAAGGGTGGTAATCGTTTTGACATGACTTTTAGGCTTTGATGTTAAATGAATTTAACAATTAGCTAACAGGCTGTAACCTATTAGTTTTTTTTATCTGAGCCATTATAAATTGTCCGTTGAGGTTCTACCAGCAAATACCTATAGTGGCGGCACTTCCTGAAGCCGGAACGAAAAGTTTTATCGGAATGCGTGTTCTGGTGGGCTTTTGGCTTACGGTTGTGATGTTGTGTTGTTGTGTTTGCAATTGGTCTGCGATTCAGACCATGGTAGCAAAGCTACCCTTTTTCACTTCCTGTACATTTACCCTGTCTGTCCATAGTGATTAATGTAGCACCGCCAAATTGCGGTGCTTTTTTTTGTCCACGTTTCGTCGATGGCCGACCTGCTATTATTGCTCCAGTTCTACCATCTCTTTCACGTCAGTACGGTTAATCTGCTGTTTGTTGCCGTTAGCGTCTTTATACGAAATCATCCCCGTCTCATTATCGGTCTGTGGTTTACCATCAGCTACGATTGATCGGCCATCATTGGTGTGCATCACGTAATTCGAACCAGAACAGGCGCTCAGGGCAAAAGTCAGCATACAGGCAGAAATTATGGCGGCAGTCTTTTTCATCTTCTTCTCCTTAAAGCGATTTATGCTATTAAAAACATACTCCGTAACAGGCAAAATTGTTCGCCTAACGCTATTTAGCATAAGACACTGAACGGGCTTTGCCAGGATATCCAGAGTATTCCGATGGTTAGCACAACCCTTGTATCAATGCCCTTTTTGCGCCACGATCGGTTTACTGAACTGAGGAATACCATGAACGCTTTTAACCCCGCGCAGTTTCGCGCACAATTTCCCGCACTCAACGATGCTGGCGTTTATCTCGACAGCGCTGCTACGGCACTGAAGCCGCAGGCGGTCATTGAGGCAACCCATCAGTTTTATAGCCTGAGTGCCGGGAACGTCCATCGCAGCCAGTTTGCTGAAGCCCAGCGCCTGACCGCACGCTATGAAGCCGCGCGGGAAAAAGTCGCACACCTGATTAATGCGTCGGATGACAAAACCATCGTCTGGACCCGCGGCACAACGGAAGCGATCAACATGGTTGCCCAAAGCTATGCGCGTCCACGCCTACAACCGGGTGATGAGATTATCGTTAGCGCAGCGGAACATCACGCCAACCTCGTTCCCTGGCTGATGGTCGCGGAGCAAACGGGGGCTAAGGTCGTCAAACTCCCACTCAACCCCCATTTATTGCCAGACGTTGAGCGCCTCACGCAGCTCATTACCCCGCGCAGCCGCATTCTGGCGCTCGGGCAAATGTCGAACGTCACCGGTGGCTGCCCGGATCTGGCCCGCGCCATTACGCTCGCCCATGCGGCTGGCATGGTGGTGATGGTTGATGGTGCCCAGGGGATTGTGCATTACCCTGCCGATGTACAGCAGTTGGATATTGATTTCTATGCGTTTTCAGGCCACAAGCTATATGGCCCCACCGGTATTGGCGTGCTGTACGGTAAGCCGGAACTGCTGGAAGCCATGTCTCCCTGGCTTGGGGGCGGTAAGATGATTAGCGAAGTCAGTTTTGACGGTTTCACCACTCAGCCCGCACCATGGAAGCTGGAAGCCGGTACGCCTAACGTTGCAGGCGTTATCGGGCTAAGCGCGGCGCTCGAATGGCTGGCGGACGTCGACGTTGCACAGGCCGAAAACTGGAGCCGGGGTCTGGCGACGCTGGCAGAAGATGCCCTGGCGAAACGCCCTGGCTTTCGTTCCTTCCGCTGCCAGGACTCCAGTCTGTTAGCCTTTGATTTCGCGGGTGTTCATCACAGCGATATGGTCACTCTGCTGGCCGAATATGGCATTGCGCTGCGCGCGGGGCAACACTGTGCACAGCCTCTGCTGGCGGAACTTGGCGTATCCGGAACACTACGCGCCTCATTTGCCCCTTATAATACCCAAAGCGATGTGGATGCGTTGGTCGCAGCCGTCGACCGCGCGCTGGAAATATTGGTGGATTAATGACAAGCCCTCTGTTCGCCGGACACCCGTTTGGCACAACCGTAACCGAAGAGACGTTACGCAATACCTTTATCCCGCTTACTCAGTGGGAAGATAAATATCGCCAGCTGATTCTGCTGGGTAAGCAGTTGCCGGCGCTTCCGGATACGCTAAAGGCGCAGGCCAAAGAAATTTCGGGCTGCGAAAACCGCGTCTGGCTGGGGCATACTCTTCATGAGAATGGCACTCTGCATTTCTTCGGCGACAGCGAAGGTCGAATAGTACGCGGGCTGTTGGCGGTATTACTCACGGCGGTCGAAGGTAAAACCGCAGCCGAGTTACTGGCGCGTTCGCCGATGGCGTTATTTGACGAACTGGGTTTACGCGCGCAGCTCAGCGCCTCGCGTAGCCAGGGGCTGCATGCTCTAAACGAGGCGATTCTCGAGGCGGCCCAGAAAGTCGGATGACGACGCAGATACGTCTTATCCGGCCTACAACACTGCACGAACCGTAGGTCGGATAAGCATAGCGCCATCCGACACAATCAGGCCTGACGCGCGGCCTTCGCCATCATCTTCTTCAGCGCATGGGAGACAGCAACAAAGCCAAAGGTGGCTGTCACCATGGTAGCCGCGCCAAACCCGGACGCGCAATCCATACGCTTCGGCCCTTCCGCCGTCGCTTTCATAGCACATACCGAGCCATCCGCCTGCGGGTAAACCAGCGCTTCGGTCGAGAACACGCAGTCCACGCCCAGCTTGCCTTTGCTGTTTTTCACCACGCCAAAATCGCTTTTCAGCCGCTCACGCAGCTTGGCCGCCAGCGGATCCTGGATGGTTTTTGCCAAATCAACGACCTGAATCTGCGTAGGATCGATCTGTCCGCCCGCACCACCGGTGGTCACCAGCGGAATTTTGTTACGCCGACAGTACGCGATCAGTGCCGCTTTTGGGCGCACGCTATCAATCGCATCGATGACGTACGAAAATCCTGCATTCATATATTCAGCAACGTTATCTGGCGTAACAAAATCATCGACCACGTTCACCCGGCACTCCGGGTTAATTTGTCGGATACGCTCCGCCATCACTTCAGCTTTTGCCAGACCGACGTTATCACGCAGCGCATGGATCTGGCGGTTTGTATTGGTGACGCACACATCATCCATATCAATGAGTGTGATAGCGCCAATACCGGTTCGCGCCAGCGCTTCCGCCGCCCATGACCCTACTCCGCCAATCCCAACCACGCAAACGTGCGATTGGGCAAACAGCTGCAACGCATTTTCGCCATACAGACGTGCCGTACCACCAAAACGTTGGCGCCAGGCATCGCTAATAACCACAGACATAGAACCTCAAATTCATTAATACCGAGCAGTCTGACTACCTGATGTCGGCTACGCCTTATCAGGCCTACTCAATAATGTAGGCTTGATAAGCGAAGAACCATCCGGCAATTAACCGCTGAACACGTTACCCGCACCCGGCGCTGTTTTTAGTACCCATACGCGACCGTAGTGATTATACCACCCGGCACGGTGTCCGGCGTCAGCGCCAATACCCTGATAGATGTCGAAGTGTTGCCCTTTAATAGCCCCACCCACATCTAACGCCACCATCAGGCGCAGTTCGTACTGGCCGGTAAACTTGCCGTTATTGTCCAGTAACGGGACTTCCGCCAGTAACGTTGTGCCCGCAGGAATGATACTACGGTCAGAAGCTACGGACGCGCGGCCAATCAGCGGCACCGCGCTGGCCCCTTTCACCGGAGCAAAAGATTGCGGTTTAAAGAAGACAAACGATGGGTTCTGCTCCAGCAGCTCACGCACTTCGGCTTCGCTGTGCGTCTCACCCCAATGGCGAATAGCCTGCATCGACATATCTTCTTTTTTCACTTCGCCACGGTCGATAAGCACTTTACCGATACTGCGATAGGCGTGGCCATTTTTCCCGGCATAGCTAAAGAAGTTGAGCGGGCTGCCATCGCCAAAATCGATGTAGCCACTGCCCTGAACATCCATAATGAAGTTATCCATCAGGGAGTTGCTGTATGCCAGAATATAATTGTCGCTTAGCGCGCCCGCGTAGATCTCGGCACGAGATGGTAAGCGCCCACGTTTTGGCGGCATGCGATAGATAGGATACTGAAACTCGCCCTGGCGCGTATGGCGCGCCTGGATAACCGGTGTGTAGTAACCGGTAAACTGGACGTTACCGTAGTTGTCCGCCCCTTCCATTTGCCAGGCATCAATACCAAACTGGCGCATACTGCGCGTATCACCGCCCGCACGTAACCATTGCTGGATAGCGTTGTAGACGTCGCTCTGGTTGCCGTACAAACGTGGCGAAGCGCTGCGAATTTGATTAACCTGCTCGGCGAAATCACCGGCATTGATTGGCGCGCCAACCGCATCAGGCTGGTTCACCAGTGAGAAAGGCTGGGTAAATTTCCCGTCTTTATACTGCTGCCCACGATCGGTGGGTTTTGAGGAACACGCGGCGAGCATCGCGACTACAGCTCCCGCCAGAAGATATTTTGCCCAACGTCCTTTCATTGTTCTCGTCTTATGTTGCCTGAATGCGAGACGAAGATAACAAACCCCCGAACCTAATGAAATGCGTATACATACCCGAACGCAAATTTTGAGCAAAAAATAATCCAGAATGCGTTGTTTTTGTTCATTTTCACCCTAAAAACGTGATCAAGGTGAAAAAAGGGTTGCATGAAAATGCGAGCAGAGTATAGTGCGCATCCACGGACGCGGGGTGGAGCAGCCTGGTAGCTCGTCGGGCTCATAACCCGAAGGTCGTCAGTTCAAATCTGGCCCCCGCAACCAATTAAAATTTGATGAAGTATAAGCAGTACGGTGACGCGGGGTGGAGCAGCCTGGTAGCTCGTCGGGCTCATAACCCGAAGGTCGTCGGTTCAAATCCGGCCCCCGCAACCAATCAAATTTGATAAAATATAAGCAGTACGGTGACGCGGGGTGGAGCAGCCTGGTAGCTCGTCGGGCTCATAACCCGAAGGTCGTCGGTTCAAATCCGGCCCCCGCAACCAACACATTAAACACCTTAACGGGTGTTTTTTTGTTTCTGTCGCCCATAAAAAAAGCGCTTTTCAGCGCTTTTTTGTTATCCCCTTCTCGCCAGCGTCGCCCCATCGGCAAAGTAGGCTTTAATCCCTGCCAGAATCGACTCTGCAACTTCCTGCTGGAAGGTCGCCGTTTTGAGTTTACGCTCTTCCTCAACGTTACTGATAAATGCCGTTTCGACCAGAATAGACGGGATATCTGGCGCTTTTAGTACCGCAAACCCGGCCTGTTCAACCTGATTCTTGTGCAGATTGTTGATTTTGCCAAGCTTGTTCAATACCGCTTTACCAAACTTCAGGCTGTCGGCGATGGTCAGCGACTGCACCATATCGAACATGGTGTGGTCGACGTAGCGGTCACCGCTCTTACTGACGCCACCAATGAGATCCGAGGCGTTCTGGGTCTGCGCCAGATATTTCGCGGCGGTACTTGTCGCGCCTTTGGTCGAGAGCGCAAACACCGACGAACCGCTGGGTTGTCGACTGGTAAAGGCATCGGCGTGAATAGAGACAAACAGGTCAGCACGCTGCTTCTGCGCTTTCGCCACGCGGACTTTAAGCGGAATGAAGATATCTTCATTTCGTGTCATAAAGACCTTCATGTTGCCCTCTTTCTCTATGAGGGCTCGCAGGCGGCGGGCAATCTGCAGCACCACATCCTTTTCACGCGTCTTGTATTTCCCCACCGCACCGGAGTCTTCTCCGCCGTGGCCCGGATCCAGCATAATGACAATGGGACGATCGCGCCCCGCTTTACCCGGCTGTGGGCCACTTTGTGCAGGTGGCACCTGTTTATCCAGATCGCCCTTGTTGTAATCTTCCAGCAATGCCAGCAGCGGGTCCTGAACGTCCTGGGCATTCGCGGGATAGAGATCCATCACCAGACGTTCTTTAAAGCCTGCCACCGGAGCCAGCGCGAAAAGTTGCGGCTTCACATTCTGTTTCAGCTCGAACACCATCCGCACGGTCTTTGGATCAAACTGGCCAACGCGCGCAGACTTAATATACGGATCGTCAGGACGAATCTGCGTCCCAATGCCCTTGAGCACCGAGTTCAAATTAACGTCTTCAATATCCACAACCACACGCTCAGGATTACTCAGGGCAAACTGTTTGTATTTCAGCAGACGGTTAGATTCTACCGTGACGCGAGTGTAGCTGGACGCAGGCCAGATACGGACGGCAACGACCTGACTCACGGCCGCCAGACCCACCTGGCTGACGCTCAAAAGCCACATAGCACCCGCACCTTTCAATAAACGGCGGCGACTGATTGCTGAATTGGATCCCGACATGCTTCTCCCGAGCAAAGAAATCTTTTTTAGAGGTAATACGTAAAACGTCCGAATTGACCGGAAACTTTAGCGAATGACGCATAATCTGTCATCTATAAAAGGGTAAACATTCTTTTTATATTCACGGCATTACTGAGAAAAATCTTCGGCATGGGTAAAAATTACGCTTGCGCACAGCGCAAAAACAGAATAAAAATACACAAATTACGAATAATCATGCAATGAGGGTGTGCCGTGGTGAAGGAGCGTAGAACCGAACTGGTACAGGGATTCCGCCATTCTGTTCCCTATATCAATACCCATCGGGGAAAAACGTTTGTCATTATGCTGGGCGGCGAAGCCATCGAGCATGAAAACTTTTCCAGTATCGTCAATGACATTGGTCTTCTTCATAGCCTCGGCATCCGCCTGGTCGTGGTCTATGGCGCACGACCGCAGATTGATGCCAATCTTGCGGCGCATCATCATGAGCCGGTGTACCACAAAAATACGCGCGTTACCGACGCTAAAACGCTGGAGCTGGTCAAACAGGCTGCGGGTTTACTTCAGCTTGATATTACCGCCCGCCTGTCGATGAGCCTAAATAATACGCCATTGCAGGGTGCTCACATCAATGTGGTCAGCGGTAATTTTATTATCTCTCAGCCGCTGGGCGTTGATGACGGCGTAGATTACTGCCATAGCGGGCGTATTCGTCGTATTGATGAAGATGCCATTCACCGCCAGTTAGACAGCGGCGCAATTGTGCTGATGGGCCCGGTTGCCGTTTCCGTCACCGGTGAGAGCTTTAACCTGACGTCAGAAGAGGTCGCCACGCAGTTGGCTATCAAACTGAAGGCCGAGAAAATGATCGGCTTTTGCTCCTCTCAGGGTGTCACCAACGATGACGGCGATATTATTTCCGAGCTGTTTCCTAACGAAGCTCAGGCTCGCGTTGAGTTGCAGGAAGAGAAAGGCGATTACAGCTCCGGCACGGTGCGCTTCCTGCGTGGGGCAGTGAAGGCCTGTCGCAGTGGCGTACGCCGCTGCCATCTGATCAGCTATCAGGAAGATGGTGCATTGCTGCAGGAACTGTTCTCCCGCGACGGGATCGGTACGCAGATCGTGATGGAAAGCGCCGAGCAGATCCGTCGCGCTACCATTAACGATATCGGCGGGATTCTGGAGCTTATCCGCCCGCTGGAGCAGCAAGGTATTCTGGTTCGCCGCTCGCGCGAGCAGTTGGAAATGGAGATCGACAAATTCACGATTATTCAGCGTGATAACCTGACCATCGCCTGTGCCGCTCTGTACCCTTTCCCGGAAGAGAGAATTGGCGAAATGGCGTGCGTGGCAGTGCATCCGGACTACCGTAGCTCATCACGCGGGGAAGTGTTGCTGGAACGAATCGCCGCGCAGGCCCGGCAAATGGGGTTGAGCAAGCTGTTTGTGTTAACCACACGCAGCATCCACTGGTTCCAGGAGCGCGGCTTCACGCCGGTGGATATCGACCTGCTGCCGGAAAGCAAGAAAGAGATGTACAACTATCAGCGGCGGTCAAAAGTGCTGATGGCGGATTTGGCATAGGAATGGTTGCCGGATGCGGCATAACAGCCTTATCCGGCCTACATCGCTGGCACATTTTTTTAGGCCGGATGGCGCTGACGCTTATCCGGCCTACATCTACATCATGCCGTCATTAAATAATGCTGACAGTCCGCTGCGACGTTCAGTGCGGGTGGTAATGGCGCGGCTCAATATCCGCTCATCGGCATACAGCGACAAGCGGCGACGCGCGCGGGTAACGGCGGTATAGACCAGCTCGCGGGTAACCACGGGTGAATGCTGGCTGGGTAAAATCAACGCCGCGTGGTCAAACTCAGATCCCTGCGATTTGTGCACCGTCATCGCCCAGGTGGTTTCATGTTCAGGCAAGCGGCTGGGCTGCACCGATTTGATAGAACCATCCGGCAACGCAAACCACACCCTCAGGCCCTGTCCACGGTCGAGGGCAATGCCGATATCACCGTTAAATAATCCCAGCGAACTGTCATTGCGCGCGATCATCACCGGCCTTCCCTCATACCAGCGGCTATGCGTCGAACGATGTATTTTACGTTTTTGCGCCATCACCTGCTCAATGCGTTCATTCAAACCACTAACGCCAAACGGACCTTCCCGCAGGGCGCATAGCAGTTGATACTCATTGAAGGCCTGAATGACAGCTCCTGGCTCTGCGCCCTCGCGCAGCAAATCCAGGTAATGCCCATAACCCGCCAGCGCCTCATCCAGCATCGCGGCGTAATCCTCGCTGCTGTGTAGCGTGCGTTTTTCGATGTCGCTAAATCCCTGCTGGAAAATCGTTTTTATCGCAGATTTATCGCCGCAATTAATCGCAGCGGCCAACTGACCGATTCCGGAATCGCTGCCGAAACGGTAGCTCTTTTGCAGCAGGCACAGACTGTCGCGCAGAGCAGCAGCCTGAGTTCCCGTACCTGCCGGAATAGCGCTTCCGGTCAGGCGACTGAGCTGGCGGGCGCGTTCCGGGGTAAACCCGTCACCGACGAAAGCACAGATATCCCCCAGCACCGCCCCCGCTTCGACGGAAGCGAGCTGGTCGCGATCGCCCAGAAAAATCACCCGTCCGTGCGGCGGCAGCGCATCGATAAGGCGCGACATCATCGGCAAATCGATCATCGAGGCTTCATCCACCACCAGCACATCCAAATGCAGCGGGTTTCCGGCATGATGACGCAGGCGCTGACTGCCAGGCTGAGCGCCTAATAATCGATGCAGCGTACTAGCGTCATCGGGGATGCGTTTCTTTTGCTCATCGGTTAGCGGTAGTTCTCGTAGCGCCGCTCCTAGTGAGGAGGTCAGGCGCGCAGCCGCTTTTCCCGTTGGCGCCGCCAGTCGAATACGACAGCGCTCACCGTCTGCCATTTGAATCAACGCCGCCAGCAGCCTTGCGACCGTTGTCGTTTTTCCCGTCCCCGGTCCGCCGGAGATCACCGATATCCGGCGGGTCAGCGCGACAGCAGCGGCCACTTTTTGCCAGTTAACCCCCTCAGAGGATGGGAACAGCGCCGCCAGCGTGTGGGTCAACCGTTGTTCATCCACTTCAATGGCGTGGTTCACTTCACTGAAAAAGCGAGCTACCGTACGTTCGTTATGCCACATCCGGTTCAGATACAGGCGATCGCCGTATAGCACCAGCGGCGTGGGTTGCTCGCCACGGCTTACCGCACTGGAAGCCAGCAGACATTCCGCCCAGTCTTCTGGCTCGCCCGTTTCAGCGAGCCAGGCGCTTAACAGAGGATGCGCGTCCTCGCTCAGAGATAACCGTGAAAGCGGTAAGCAGACGTGCCCTTCTCCCGCTTCACGGCTGAGCAACGCCGCAGCCAGCGCAACAGCTGGGTTGTCACTTCCGGCAACCGCCAGCGCGAACTGAGCATCCAGAGGCCGGAGCTGTTTTTGCTCAACAGCCTCCAGAAATCGTTTCTGGATTGTCATAACATCGTCTCCTGCACCGCACCGGCAAACATCTCGTCCATCAATGCAATCAACTCTCCGTCAGGTCGGGTCGCGTAAATTCCCTGCTGCGGATTTTCACTGTCAACGCCGCGCAGGAAGAGATAGATAACGCCGCCAAAATGGCGTTCATAATCGTAATCAGCAATGCGATGGCGTAAGTAGCGATGCAGCGCGAGGGTATAAAGTTGGTATTGAAGGTCGTAGCGATGCGCCTGCATGGCAGAGGCCATCGCCTGCTGCGTATAGGCAGAGCTGTCTTCGCCCAGCCAGTTCGATTTGTAATCGAGCAGGTAATAACGCCCCTGGTGGCGGAATACCAGGTCAATAAAGCCTTTCAGCATGCCGCGAACCTGCATAAAGTCCAACGCAGGGCACCCCGCCGAGAGCGGATCGTATTGGCGAATTAACGCATCAAGCTGGTTGGCCATTAACGGCTGCGAAATCGGCAGATAAAACTCCATCTCCACCTGTTTTTCACGCGCGGATAGCTGGCTCAAACTCACGCCCGTCTCGTTGAGAGGCGCCTGCAAAATGGCGTCCAGCCATTCGGTCAAAACCGGCGTCCAGTGTGCGTCATAACCGCCCAACGCCAGTTGCTCCTCGACCCAATGCGGATCCACCGGTTGCGTAAAATCGAGATCTTCAAACAGGCTATGCAAGAACGTACCTGGCGAAGCGCCGCGCGGGAACTGATGCGGTGTAAGTCCTGATTCTTCAATAACCTCACCGACGCCTGCGGCATCGATATCCAGTCGTGGGATCAGATCCTGCGCGATACCCTGTCCACGCTGTTGCAGACCGGAATAACTGGTCACGCGCCAGCTATCACCGGGCTTACGCTGCAGTATTTTTGCACTCAGTTCGCTGCTAACAGCCTGCGCAACCTGCCAGGGTTCACCGTCAGGCTGCGCGGGAGTCTGGCAAGCAATATCGTTGCTGCAAAGCGCTTCAATCGCGCTACGCAGACCCACGGCATCCATCGGCTCGCCTTTTTGCAACAGGCGACCAAGGGCGCTCTGATGCACATCGGTATCCCCTTTTTTATCGCCCCGACGTCGTACCAACGGCGCAACGCCAAGGCTGCAGTGCCATACCGAACGGGTTAGCGCGACATACAGCAAACGCAGGTCTTCCGCCAGACGCTCTGCTTCGGCTAGCTCAACGCTCTCCTCGGCATCGCTGAGATCCAGCACCGCTTCAAAAGAGCTGCGATCGTGATAGAAAGCTTGATCCTGGACGCGGAAATTGGTGATAAACGGCAGCCAGACCAGCGGATATTCCAGCCCTTTCGATTTATGGATGGTGACGATTTTGACCAGATGCTTGTCGCTTTCCAGCCTGAGCTGCTGGCTTGACGCGTTGCTGTCGGGTTCAAGAATATGCTGGGACAACCAGCGCACCAGCGCATGCTCGCTTTCCAGCTGCGAACCCGCTTCCTGTAACAGTTCGCTGATATGTAAAATGTCGGTCAGTCGACGTTCGCCTCCCGCCGTCGCCAGCAGGTTCTCCGCAATCTGGCGAGCTGTCATCAGCGCACGCAGCATCGGCATCACGCCGCGTTTATGCCAGATCTGACGATAGCCATCGAACTCTTCGACCACCGCATCCCAGGCATTTTCGTCGTTATTTAACGCTTCAAGATCCTGCGCATTCAGCCCCATCATTGACGTTGCCAGCGCGCTACGCAGCGTGTTCTCACGCTCCGGTGTCATCACCGCCTGCAGCACCCACAGCAACTCCTGTGCTTCCAGCGTTTCAAATACGCTGTCACGGTTGGAGAGGTAGACAGAGGGAATGGCCAGTTGCGTCAGCGCATCACGGACCAGCGCCGCCTCCTGGCGGCTACGAACCAATACGCTAATGTCCGACGCGCGTACCGGGCTGGATGCTTTGCCACTTACCAGTTGCGCTGCGCCAGAATGCCCGGCCTTAAGCCAGTCGCGAATTTGCGTGGCGCACACCTGCGCCATGTAGCTCTGATAATCGCCTACGCCGCAACTTTCTCCTTCCATCAGCCACATACTCATAGCGGGCTGCGTTTCGCCGCGTAAAACAAACCGTAACCCCTGGTTTTTTTCTGCGGATTTTACCGGGCTGAAAGGGATTTCGCGGAACATAAAGGCGTCGTCCATCTGGCTGAAAAGCGTATTCACGCTATTGACCATGCCGGGGGCCGAACGCCAGTTGGTATCGAGCGTATAGTGTGCGCTGACTTCGCTGCGCGCCTTCATATAGGTGAAGATATCCGCGCCGCGAAACGCGTAAATTGCCTGTTTCGGATCACCAATTAGCAGCAGTGCGGTATCCGGCTGATGCTGCCAGATCCGACGAAAAATACGGTACTGCTGTGGATCGGTATCCTGGAATTCATCGATCATGGCGACCGGAAAACGAGTACGAATAGCCGTCGCCAGCGCATCGCCGCTTTCACTGCGCAACGCCGCATCCAGACGGCTGAGCATATCGTCAAAACCCAGCTCGCCGCGGCGACGTTTTTCCTCGGCAACTGCCGAGCGGATCTCCGCCAGCGCACGAGTGATCACCAGATCGCGGAGAGTTAACGGTTCGCTAAGCAGTTCATCAATAGCGACAAACAGCGGGTGCTGAGGGGTTATCCCACCCGCTTTGGTGCGCTCTTCCAGAAAACGCTGTGAGAATTTCTCCAGCGCGTCAGGAAGCTGGTAACTTTGTGTTTCTTCCTGCGCCCACGCGCTGATCTTTTCGATCCACTTACCCTGATTACCGCGATTAAATTTACGCCGGTCAATTCCGGAGGCTTCCATCAGGCCATCCAGCTCATCAACACAATCACGCCATTGCTGCTTGATCTGGTTAATGCGTGAGAGAATTTGTTCATGCCGGGAGGCCAGCGTTTCGTCATCAGACGGTGGCGCCTTGATAACCGGCGCTTCCCCCTGCAGATAGCGATCGATATCTCTCAGCAGCGCTTGCGGGCCTTTCCACGTTTCAAAAACCACCTGCGCAATGTCGCGGGGCAGCGGGTAGCAGTGCCGACGCCAGAAGTCCGCGCAAGCCTGATAGCGCAGCAGCGATTCATCTTCTATCAGCTGCTGTTCGAACAGCATGCCTGACTCAAAGGCGTTGAGACTGAGCATACGCTGACAAAAGCCGTGGATGGTAAACACCGCCGCTTCATCCATCTGTCTTTCAGCCAATAGCAGCCACTGCGCGGCCTGTTTTTTATCGGCAATTTCATCTAACAAACGGGCATATAGCGGGTTGTCGGTGGTTTCACGCAGGCAGGCAATTCGCAGTTCATGAATATTGCTACGAATTCGACCGCGCAACTCTTCGGTAGCCGCCTCGGTGAAGGTGACCACCAGCAGTTCTTCGACGGTCAGAGGACGAGGAAAGGCGGCAGAGCCGCCCAATCCAAGCAGTAAACGTAAATACAGGGCGGCGATGGTAAAGGTTTTACCGGTGCCCGCAGAGGCTTCAATCAGACGCTCGCCCGTCAGGGGCAAGCGCAGTGGATCAAGGGACTCAGCGGCATCATTCATTCTTATCACTCATCAGGGGTAAGGTTTGCTGCAACGCGCTGACGGTCTGCCACACTTTCCAGCCTTCCGGGTGCACATATTCTGCTTTCCCATTCTGACTGCCGGAAACCTGTGACAATATCGCCATGCCTTGCGGCTCAACCACCGCCTGATGGAAGAAGTCGGCAAGTTTTTGCGGCGTCAGCAGTTTAATCTGAGCCACTATTTTATCACGTGAATCGAAGCGCATATTGCCGCGATCAAAATCTTTGCTTAACTGTGAGGCTTCTGCCCCCAGCGTTTGCGGCGCCTGCAGCATTTGCGCAATAATCGCCTGCTGAATTTGCGCAAACTCTTCAGGTTTCATCGCCCGCAGCTTCGCTTCCGCCGTCGGGAAGAACGCTTTATAACGCTCCCAGAGGTAAGACGGCTGCTTATCACTGCTTTGCAGCAGGAACCCCATTCCCCACTGACGGCCAACGCTCATCGGGAAAGCAAATACGGCGTAGCCTAACTGTTCTTCAGTACGCAGCTGATTGTAGAACCACGGCTGAACAATCTGACCTAACATAGCGCTGTAGGCTGAACTGGCGTATTCATCGTATCCGGTTGGCACAAATACCGCGGCCAGCGCTGAATCCGTGCTGCTGCCTGCTTTTTCAAAGATGACGGACTGCTTCTTGTCCACAACCACATCTTTGTTGCGACACCACTGTGACCCGTTCGCACCTAGCTGTTTTTGGATATCCCGCGCCATGCTCGTCGTCTGAGCTTCGCTCATATTGCCAATGACCAGGAATTCAGGTCGCGCACCGGTTTTTAAGGCGTCGCGGTAGGTCATCACCTCTTTCAGGGTGATGGAAGGCAGCAGTTTACGGCGCTCGTCGCGGGAGAAGTACGGCACCTGAGAAAGCATCTGCACCGGCATAATAGCCTGATCGTAAGCTTTACCCTTTTCTGCGGAATCCATCATCTGGGCATACCAGGATTTCGCCTGTTCCAGCTGTTGGTCCGTTGAGGTGTAGCTGAAATAGCCGCTCAGCAGCGCCTGAAAAAGCTGCGGCAAACGTTGGGTGTAGCCGTTGGCGTTAAGCATCAACCCATTGTTAGCGTTGGTAGAGAAACCAATTCCACCTACCGATGCCTGGTTACTTAACTGATCGAGCGCAATCCCTGCCAGGTAATCGTTAAGTGCGAATAAGACCTGGTTACGGGCGCTGTCCATGGCTTTCGGGTTACGCAGGATCACGCTGACGTCAGCCTTTGGCTCGCTGGCAAAATACTGGCTCGGGGCATACACCACGCGTAAATCCGGCTCATCAACGATCAGCTCAGGATGAGCGTATTTTTTATCCGTCTTAATCAGCGTGAAATCATCCGGAATGTAGGGGTTCAACTCCGGTAACGACAGCGCAATGCCCTGCGCTTTTTGCTGCCAGTCGTCAAAGGTTTTGTCGCTGATTTTATCCACCTGGTAAGGCGCATCGACAAAATAAGCGGTTTTATTATGCGGCTCTTTCGCGCTGATATACCAGATACGCGCATTCTGCGGCGTCATCATTGCCAGACGTTGCTCAACGGCTTTCGCATCGTACTGGTCAGCAATATTCACCGCATCCAGCGTATGCTCGACGGGAACGCGGATCATGGTATCAGCCAGCCATTCCACGTAGTCCATATCACGGGTGATGGAGGGATAACGGAAATCGAGATCCAGCACGTGCGCCAGCTCGTCAAAATAGCGTTTATCGACACCTTTCTCGCGTAACAAATTGAGGTAGCTAAAGATTGCCGCGACAACTTCATCGCGGTTCGCCAGCCCCTTGTCGGTTAACGTCGCGGAAATGGCTAATACGCCGCTGTTCCCGTTGACCACCGGATCGGAGTCCGCGCGAATACCCTCAACCAGGCCCTGCTTTTGCAGCCAGTCAGACAACGTGCCCTGGCTACGATTGCCAATCAGGTAGGTCACCAGTTCATCGGTTTTACTGCGGAACTGCGCGCTGTTGTTATCGATACGAAACTCGACGCGCAATACTTTACGCGGCATTGCCGGAACATAGTGGATGATGATGCCCTTTTGCGCATCAGTGACGACCGGTACGGTAATTTCAGGCTTTTCGATATTTGTGTTCGGTACGCGCCCAAAGGTGTCAGCCGCTATCCGCGCCAGCTCAGGCAGCGGTTTATTGCTATAAATCACCGCCTTCATCAGGTTAGCAGAGTAGTACTTTTCATGAAATTTTTGTAATGCCTGCACCACCGGGTTGCCCGGTTTATCGCTTAATGTCTCGAGATTCCCGCCAGAGAAACGCGAGCCAGGGTGCGCCGGGTTGATCGTCTCAGCGCTCACCTGCGCCATACGCATCCCGTCTCGGGTACGCGCCAGCGTCAGCTCGGAGTTAACCGCGTTACGCTCGCGGTCGGCATATTTTTTATCCAGCAATGGATCGGCAATAGCATCCGCCAGGCGATCCACCGCCCCCACCAGCGCGTCGTTTTCGACTTCAAGATAGAAGGCCGTACGATAAGGCGCAGTACTGGCATTGTGGCTACCGCCGTGCATTTTCAGGAATTCAGCCAGGCTGTCCGGCTGTGGGTATTTTTTCGAGCCCATCAGACACATGTGTTCGAGATAGTGCGCCAGCCCCTGATGATCGTCCGGATCTTCCAGCGAGCCCACGGGGACTACCAGTGCAGAAAGGGATTTCACGGCCTGAGGATCGGATACCAGCAGCACAACCATGCTGTTATCAAGGCGCACGGCCTGATACTGACGGGTGTCTTTATCGCTTTTACGGATGGTTTCAGCTAAAGGCTGCCAACCGGTATCTGCCTGACTTACGGGAACCCAAAGGGCGACGAACAACAGTAATGCGCTGAACCAGGTGCTGCGGGGCATTCACAAACCTCATCATTAACGAATTCACCTGTTCACTACAAACCACGTATAAATACATGACCTGAACAGGGCAAGACTATGTGCTGAACGAGCCAGCATCTTCTCTTTGTAAGAATCAGTCCGTGACAGAATGCGCATCATAGTGGAAGCCATCAAATTGCGCAATTTTTATACAATCATCATGACTGATTAAAGCGAAAAATCGGTAACAGGTAGCGCTGAGACTGTAAAACAATAGCCTCCTGAGTATCAGCATCCAGTTGACGCCAAAGACGCTGATACCAGATATCATCACCTTCGCCACGTACCATCATGTTGCCTTCATAGGCTTGCAGAAACTTACTGCGCGCTTTTTGCAACGTTGCATCGTCATCTAACATGGCATCATTTGCGGCGTCATAACAGGTTTTTATCCATGCACCACCGCTTTCGGGTAATACCATCAACGGTGACGACATGCCTTCCCGATACCCCTCAATGAGTTGCGACAGGTACAGCAACGCCTGTTCTGCATCCAGCGGCGGAAAACGCCATTCTCCGTCTTTACGCAGGAACAATCGGCTCTCTCCCCTACCGCCACTGGCACAATAGACAAGATGTTCCAGCCAAAGTTGCACACCCTGCGCAATGCTTATCAAAGATGGGCGCCAGCGCAACAAACCATCCTCTTGCACCTGCGGCAGCCAGCCGGTGATTTGCACGCCGTGACAGTTAAGATCGATTTCCATGCTCTGACAGGGCTGACGACAGGCGATAATGCGTTCAGCCAGCGACTGCATTTCCTGACGCTGCGTATCCCACAGAATTTCGCCAAACGGCCCATAGGGTAGCGCGCCCGCCGCACGAAAACGGCGGAACAGTCGTTCAGCATCGTTCTCTTCAACCAGCGTATTAAGCAATTGCTGATTAAGCTGGTAGCGGGTCAACCCTTCAAGAGTGAAAGGTTCCGTATCCGGGATCTCACTCTCTTCAGAGCGGAAGTTGACCCTTAAACGCATCTGGAAAAAGGCGCGTACCGGATGTGCCCAAAACCGCTGCAGCGTTTCCAGCGTTAGCGTTTCTGGCATTTCAAAGGGAAGAGGCTGCACAAAATCCGTGTGCGCTTTTCCTGACAGACTCGCCGCAGGCAGCCATTCCCGGGCATAGCTTTGCTGTTCGCCCGGCAAATAGTTTTGTGCATCAAAGGGCATACGGGAATGCAAACGGGTAATGTGCGCTTTTACCCTTGCCTCGCTTTGATCGCAGGTCAACGATTCATCGCCCGGCAGATAATGGCTTTGTCCAATGTAGTCCATCAGTTCTTGCACCAGCACCGACGGGAAGCGCTCGCTGTTATCCTGAATAGAGCGGCCAATGTAGCTGATGTAGAGCGTCTGCTGTGCTGAGATTAATGCTTCGAGGAACAAATAGCGGTCATCATCGCGACGACTGCGGTCACCTCGCATCGGTTTTTGGCTCATTAAATCAAAGCCCAGCGGCGCAAGTTGACGCGGATAAACCCCATCGTTCATACCCAGCAGGCACACCACTTTGAACGGAATGGAGCGCATCGGCATCAGCGTACAAATGTTAACGGGCCCCGCCAGGAAGCGCTGGCTGATGCGTTCCTGGTCAAGGCGCTGGGCTAGCTCATCACGCAACAGAGAGAGCGGTATAGCATCGCCGTACTCAGCCCCTAAACCTTCGGTAATAATGGCCTGCCACTGCTGTTCAATCAGCGTCATCGCCGCTTCGGTGTCCGCGTCCGGTAGGAAGAAATCATTAAGCATTTCCCGACAAACGGGTAGCCACTCTTCCAGCGGTCGTTCCTGCGCTAGCCCCCTACGCCAGAGATTAAGCTGCATCAGCAGCGAGGCCAGATGCCCTACCAGCTCGGCAATCAGGCCGCTGGACTCATCGTAAGGCAATACCGATTGCCACTCGCCCTGCGAGCTTTCCATCGCGTAGCCGAGCAGCATACGCGTTAAACCAAATTGCCAGGTATGCTGACCTGTAGGTGGAAGTTCCAGTTCACGCACGTTATCGTCGTCAATTCCCCAACGAATCCCGGATTCATTGACCCATAAGCGAAGATAGCGCAACCCTTCTTCATCAATGTTGAAACGCGCCGCCAGCACGGGAACATCCAGTAACGCCAGGACATCCTCTGAGACAAAACGGCTATCCGGCAGCGACAGCAGGCTGATAAAGGCCTGTAAGACGGGATGAGACTGGCGTGCCCGACGGTCAGATATTGCATAAGGTAAGTAACGCTCGGCTGGCGCGCTACCAAAGACCGACTGAATGAATGGGCTGTAGCTGTCGATGTCCGCCACCATCACGATAATATCGCGCGGCGTCAGCGTTGGGTCCGCTTCCAGCATGGCCAACAGCCGGTCATGAAGAATTTCCACCTCGCGCTGTGGGCTATGGCAGACATGGAAAGTCACGCTGGTGTCGTTCAGCTCAAGCCGTCGTTTATTGTCGCTACGGGAATATTCTTCCAGCGTAACGCCCGCTACGGCATGACTTTCGAGTTCCAGAATATCTGATTGAATATTATGCAAAAGGTTGTCAGGCGTAATGTCGACAAACGCATCCAGTTCCTGACTGTTTTCCAGCTCCGAAAGCAAATAAATGTAATCACGCCCCAGCTTGCCCCACGAGGCCAGCATCGGGTTGCCCACATCCTGTTCGCCATCGCTGTTAAATAATCCTTCGGCTTTCTGATTATCACGAAACAGCGGCAGATGCCGTTCTTCAAAGCTGTGCCGACGCTGACGTGCCATCAGCTTCGCCAGCCAGGCAGGATCTTTAATATCCCCCCAGTAGTAGCGACAAGGGTTGGTAAACAGCAGATGAATATCAATGTGCTTACCCAGTGCCTGCAATGCCTGCAAATAAACCGGCGGCAGCGCCGAAATACCGCAAATAAAGACGCGAGAAGGCAGTCCCTGCGGGCACTCGGACGCGTTTTCCAACGTCTGAATAAATCGTTGGTATAAATTGGCACGATGCCAGCGCGGCTGGCCCAATTCCGCGGTGTATTCCACCAGCGCTTTCCACAACGGTGCCTGCCAGGCCTGAGACTCGCCAAGTCCCTCAACCTGTCGCCCCGCTTCCCACTGGGTCAACCAGTCAGGGCGGTAGACTAAATACTGGTCGAAAAGGTCAGCCGCGCGCGAGGAAAGCTGAAAAAGCTTACGTTTATCAGTGTCGTCCGTCAGATAGTGGCGTAGCAATGCGAAGTCATCGCTATCCAGCAATTGTGGCAACAGCGTCATCAACTTCCAGCTCATGCTCTGTTTGCTGAACGCACTCTCTTTCGGGATATCCGGCAGCACGCGCACAAACATATCCCAGATAAAACTCGCGGGCAGCGGAAAATCGATATTGGCGGCAATACTAAACTTCTGTGCAAGAGTCATTTGTAGCCACTGCGCCATACCGGTACTTTGAACCAGGATCATCTCAGGCTCAAAGGGGTCGTCCAGCCGCTCGCGCTCAACGATAAATTCCATTAACGCTTCCAGCACATCCAGACGGTTGGAGTGGTAGACCCTTAACATAGCGACTCCTGACTACTGACGATTCGGGCAATGCAGACGCGTCATCTGACCCTGCCTGCCGAGGGGTGAAGAAATTATAACGTTGATGCTGACACATCCCGCTCTCGTTGTCTGCATTCGGTTAACCTGCCAGTTCACAGGCGATGAAAACGGGTACAGCTGGGTTTGCTGCCAGGCGTGGCGCCAGAGTTGCTGATACTGGTTTCTGATGATAAAGCTGTTCATTAGCACCCGCTGATATCCTGACAACGCGGTCACAATCATTACCATTAGTACCATTGCCAGCATCACTTCCGGCAGACTAAAGCCACGCTGTCTGTTCAGGGGATCTGGCATAACGTCTGCTCCTTTAGCGGACAAAAATCGCTCCAGCCACGCGCCGAGAATTCTATGTTGCCATCAATAACCGCCCCCTGACGCCATAACGATATCTCTTCATAGTGGGCAATAAGCAGCACAAAATTATTGGTAAGCAGACGCAGGCAAACCGCGGCATCCTGCGTGGGAACGCGCCGACACTGTACGGCGGGTTGTAAGCGCCAGGGCTGCGTACGCCCCCATTCCATCGCGGATTGCACTACCGCCTGACGCTGCAGCGCCTGACTTTGTGTGACCACACGCGCAGCAAAACTGGCCTCCTGTCTGCTAACGCCTTGCAGCAGCAGACTACCGAGCACCAGCAGCAACAGGACCATTGTCAGAGAGGATACGCCTCTCTCACGGTTCATAGGTTGAATCCCGTAACGCTGTAGATCGCTTCAACAACTTTTTGTGGTTGGTCATTGCTCACTCCACGCAAACGCAGCGTAAGAAGCGGGGAATATCCGCTGTAATTCAGCCTTTCAACCTGGAATGCCTCAATCTTCATCGTGGCCGGATCGGTCATTTTCTCCCATCCTTTGCCAGTGCAGCCGGTGGCTCCACGCACGGTTTCCAACACCTTGTCCTGTAAACGAAACCCAATAGAATCAGCCTCTTTCACGGGACTGCTTTCCCAAACGCCATTGCTGTTGGCATCCCAGCGGGCAATAACACAGTCTCCCTTAGCCGATATCACCAGTCCCTCTCCGACACAGTTTCCCCGGCAATATCCCGCCCGCTGAAGATGCTTCGCCACGGTGTAGACCCGCTGCCATATTTCATCTTCCAGTACTAACTGGCGGGTGTTACGCAGAATCTCTCGCTGTAGCGCCGGTAAAAATCGCGCTGAGCTAAGCAATAAAATACTGCTAATCGCCATGGCAATGAGCATCTCCAGCAGTGAAAATCCCCGTTCGTTTACTGACATAATCTGGCCTCATCGCGCTCGCAAAGCCTGATTCGTCCCCAGCCAGACACCACCACGCGCCATTCCCCTGCCGTATTTTTCAGGCGTATATGTCCGGCCCATGCCGTATTGCGCAGTCCAAAAAAGGCCAGTGAAGGTGTTATCTCTGCCATTTCGACGTCATCCCAGGGCGGTGTAAAAACCAAAGACGAAACGGGTCGACACGTGGTTTGCGAAGCCGCAGAGCTGACAAAACACCATGATGTGCCATCCCGAATCACGCTTATCACGTGATCGCGGTTACGCCAGTTAGCATCTTCACGCAGTTGCAGCAGGTAGTCCCGCACCTGGCAGGCTGTCTGCCACAGCCGCTGCTGTTGCTGCCAGCGCTGCCAACCATACAGCCCAGATGCACCAAGCGCCGCGACAATCAGCATCGCAATCAGAGTTTCGAGAAGCGTGTAACCTTGTTGTTTTTTCATGTCGCCAGTATGGCGTGAGGAAAATGAATAACGAGCGGGAAATTCGGTTTCTACGGCGAGCTATGGGGAATATTTAGCGCGTTACAGGCCGTTGCAATATTTCAGGAATCCACGCCGAAAAACGCGATTTGAGACAAAAAAAACCGACGCACATGGGCGTCGGTTGTGACAGCCTGAAACAGGTTAGATAGCTACCGGCGCTTTAATACCCGGGTGCGGATCGTAGCCTTCAATTTCGAAGTCTTCGAAGCGATAGTCAAAGATTGATTCAGGCTTACGTTTGATAACCAGTTTCGGCAGCGCGCGAGGTTCACGGCTAAGCTGCAGATGCGTTTGATCCATATGGTTGCTGTACAGGTGCGTGTCGCCGCCGGTCCAGACAAAATCACCCACTTCCAGATCGCACTGCTGCGCCATCATGTGTACCAGCAAAGCGTAGCTGGCAATGTTAAACGGCAGGCCGAGGAACACATCGCACGAACGCTGATACAGCTGGCAGGAGAGCTTGCCATCCGCCACGTAGAACTGGAAGAACGCATGGCACGGTGCCAGCGCCATTTTATCCAGCTCACCGACGTTCCATGCGGAAACGATGATGCGACGAGAGTCCGGATCATTTTTCAGCTGGTTTAGCACGGTGGTGATCTGGTCGATATGGCGACCATCTGGCGTAGGCCACGCGCGCCATTGTTTGCCATAAACCGGGCCTAAATTACCATTTTCATCCGCCCATTCGTCCCAGATTGAGACGTTGTTTTCATGCAGGTAGGCAACGTTAGTATCGCCCTGCAAGAACCACAGCAACTCATGAATGATCGAGCGTAAATGGCAGCGTTTAGTCGTAACCAGCGGGAACCCTTCCTGCAGATTAAAACGCATCTGATGACCAAAAATGGAAAGCGTTCCGGTTCCGGTGCGGTCGTTTTTCTGTGTGCCTTCATCCAGCACTTTTTGCATCAGTTCTAAATACTGTTTCATGGTTCCTCAGGAAACGTGTTGCTGTGGGCTGCGGCGGTACGCCCAAACCATCATAATAATGCCTGCGACAATCATCGGGATAGAGAGGATCTGCCCCATGCTGATGTACTGTACCCAGGTGCCGGTAAACTGCGCATCCGGCTGGCGGAAGAATTCAACAATAATACGAAACGCGCCATAACCAATCAGGAACAGACCGGATACCGAACCCATCGGGCGTGGTTTGCGAATGTACAAGTTCAGAATGATAAACAGCACAACGCCTTCCAGCGCCATCTCATAAAGCTGTGAGGCGTGGCGTGGCAGCGAGCCGTAGGTATCAAAAATAGACTGCCATTGCGGGTTAGTTTGCAGCAGTAAAATATCTTCGGTACGGGAGCCCGGGAACAGCATGGCGTACTTGAAGTTCGGGTCAACGCGTCCCCACAGCTCACCGTTGATAAAGTTGCCCAGACGCCCAGCACCCAGGCCAAACGGAATCAGCGGGGCAATGAAATCAGAAACCTGGAAGAACGAACGCTTAGTGCGTTTGGCGAAGATAATCATCACCAGGATCACACCGATAAGTCCACCGTGGAAGGACATACCGCCGTCCCAGACGCGGAACAGATACAGGGGATTATCGAGGAATAACGGGAAGTTATAGAACAGTACGTAACCAATACGCCCACCGAGGAAAACCCCGAGGAAGCCCGCATACAGTAAGTTTTCTACTTCATTTTTGGTCCAGCCACTGCCCGGACGATTCGCGCGGCGCGTCGCCAGCCACATCGCGAAAATAAACCCCACCAAATACATTAAGCCGTACCAGTGAAGCGCGACGGGTCCGATTGAGAAAATGACCGGATCGAAATCCGGAAAATGCAGATAGCTACTGGTCATCTGTCACCACAAGTTCTTGTTATTTCGCTGAAGTCAGACAGCAATTGATAAGCGCGCCTGCATAATGCAGGCGCTCCAAAGGTGCGAATGATAGCACAAGGGGTTAGAAGCGGATGCCGGGAAGATGTAAAAGATCTGTATAGGTAATCTCTATCCCCCGTAATACCTGATAGCGCTACGCTTGTCAGACCTACAATCCCCCGCGAATCAAGCCCCCCATGCCACGACGCTCCATGAAGGCCGCTACCTGATGGCGTACTTCTGTTGCCATCTGTGCCTCCAGGCTGCGCTGCGCCAGCGTTTGCGCCTCATCAAAATCGATATGACGCAGCAGATATTTTACGCGAGCGACAGAACGACCGTTCATCGACAAATGACGGAAACCGAGACCGATCAGAATAGCCACGCACATCGGGTCGCCCGCCATTTCACCACACAGGCGCAAATCGATACCGCTTCTTTCGGCTTCCTGCGCAATCATCGCCAGCGCACGCAACATCCCCGGATGCAGGCTGTCATAAATGCTGGCTACCCGTGTGTTGTTACGATCGACGGCCAGTATGTACTGGGTAAGGTCGTTGGTTCCGACCGATATAAAGTCTATCCGGTTTGTCAGATGCGGCAGCATGAACACCATCGACGGAACTTCCAACATGATGCCAATGCGCGGTTTCGGGATCTCGTAACCGATCATCTCCTCCACTTCGCGTCCGGCGCGTTCAATCAAACGTCGCGCTTCGTCCACTTCATCGATGCTGGTTACCATCGGCAGCAAAATGCTCAGGTTTCCGGTTGCCGCATTCGCACGCAGCATAGCGCGAACCTGGATCAAAAAGATCTCCGGCTGATCGAGCGTTATGCGGATCCCTCGCCAGCCAAGGCACGGGTTCTCTTCACTGATCGGCATATAGGGCAGCTGTTTATCGGCGCCGACATCCAGCGTACGCAGGGTCACCGGCTTGTCGTTAAACATTTGCAGCATCCCCTGATACTGCGCAACCTGTTCTTCTTCCGAAGGAAATCCGCTTTGCAGCATGAACGGGATTTCGGTGCGATAGAGGCCAATGCCGTCGATTCGGCTACCCAGCTTTTCTTCATGTTCCGGGCTGAGACCCGCATTGAGCATCACCTTCACGCGCTCGCCGCTTTTCAGCTGTGCTGGCTGGTTGACGTCGTCTTCCGCCAGGCGGCTCAGCTCAATTTCTTCACTGATAAGACGCTGGTATTCCTGGATCAATACCGGTTCCGGATCGACCAGCAGTTCACCGCGATAACCGTCCACCACCAGCGTACGGCGATGCAGCACCGACGGCTGGATATCGGCCCCCATAACGGTAGGGATACCCAGCGCACGCACCATAATTGCCGCATGAGAGTTGGCTGCGCCGTCCCGGACAACCACGCCAACTAACCGGTCCTGAGGAAGCTCCGCCAGCGTGGTTGCTGAAAGTTCATCCGCCACCAGCACAAAGCGTTCCGGCCAGGCATTCGGCCCCTGGATAGAGTCATCAAGGTGGAACAGCAGACGCTGGCCCAGCGCGCGTAAATCTCCGGCCCGCTCTTTGAGGTAGTTATCGCTCAGCGCGGCGAACTGTTCGGCAAACTTTTCGATGATCGTTTTAACCGCCCACTCGGCCACCGAACCGTTATCCACTTCCGCAAACAGCTCGCGGCGCAGACGGGTATCAGAAAGCAAGTGCGAGTAAAGATCAAAGATCGCCGCCGTTTCTTTCTGCGCCCCAGCGGTAAAACGCTTGCTGTAGCGGCGGAATTCGTTCGCCGCCTCTTCCAGCGCACCAGTCAGTCGCTCGCGTTCAAGCACTGGATCCAGCGTTGAAGCCTGGTAGACCTGTTCCATCAACGGCAGCGTCGCATCCTGCCAACCTTCGGCTATTGCCACACCGGGAGCGGCAGGCAGCGCACGGATACGTGTTTGACGGTATTGACCGAACAGCGCGTTTAGCTGCGACTGCGAAAGTATGGCCGCCATTTGCGTGGCGAGCGTGACGAGGAAAGACTCTTCACTTTCATCGTACTGACGCAGCTCACGCTGCTGCACCACCAGCACACCTAAAAGCTGGCGACGCTGAATGATCGGTACGCCTAAGAATGCACGAAAACGCTCTTCTTTTACCGAAGGAATGTATTTAAAGCTGGGATGTTTTTGCGCATCGGCGAGGTTGATAGGTTCCGCCAGCCTGCCAACCAGGCCAACGATACCTTCATCAAACGCGAGTGCGACAGTGCGACCACGTGGTTTTTTTAGTCCCCGGGTCGCCATGAGGTAATAACAACGTCGATCGTGATCGGCCAGATAGACCGAGCAGACCTCGGTATCCATCGCAAGACAGATGTCGGTAACCAGTATATTCAGCGCTTCGTTCAGACGCGGAGCACTGGCCACCTTTTCGACTATTTCGCGCAGGCGGGTGAGCATAATTTGCGTAGCTTAACCTCTTTTACGTCTGTACGCAGGTGCGCTTTGCGGTTTAGGAGTGCTCTCCTGAAGCGCCATGACAACACTTGCGAATTCTTTCATCACCCTGCGATAGACATCGCGTTTAAATGACACCACCTGTCGAACCGGATACCAGTAACTCACCCAGCGCCAGCCGTCGAACTCAGGTGTACTGCTGGTTTGCATATTGATTTCAGCATCGCTACTGACCAATTGCAGAAGAAACCATTTTTGTTTCTGGCCGATACAAACCGGCTTCGTGTCCCAACGCACCAAACGTTTCGGTAACTTGTAACGCAACCAGTTACGAGTAGAAGCAAGGATCCGTACATCTTTACGACTGAGACCCACTTCTTCAAAGAGTTCCCGGTACATCGCCTGCTCTGCTGTCTCTCCTGCATTGATCCCACCTTGTGGGAATTGCCAGGAGTGCTGACCAAATCGCCGGGCCCACATGACCTGCCCCTGGCGGTTACAAATTACTATCCCTACATTCGGGCGGTAGCCATCGTCATCAATCACCGGACTACCTCAACATAAACCTTATATACAAACGATTGTTTCACACTCCTGAGGGGCGGTAAACCACTCTGTTAAGGGTGCGATATTCTAATAACAATTGAATAACTCACAGTTAAAGGCCGAGTTATAAACAGAAGAAGGGCAAGCAAGGCGATTTTATTCACCTTTTCTGTGGATATAGTTGTGAAGAAGTACGGAATTACTATGGGAAAACCCAAAACAGTCCGAATAAGACATTCGTCACATATCAAAAATACTCTTATACATTCATAAAGTTAAAACCGATCCACGCAGATAAACACACAGAAATGTGATGTGCATCACGCATACGATCTTCACGCTGATGAAAGATCGACCAGCGTTGGTTTTATCCACAGATTATGCCAATAAGTTAGGCACAATTTGTGTGAAAATTCGATTTTCGTCGCACGTCAAGGCTGTAAATTGAAACAGTAGTGGGGGTTTTTCACAGTTATCCCATCTTTCTGTGGATAACATGGTGTAAGATCCTGTTCATTGTCAGTGACCAGAATTGGAAAACCCGCTTCGCTGTTGCGCTACTCTGCGAACGTGAATCTAAAAACCAATATAAATCATAGAATTGAATAAAGCATGTGGAAAAAGATAAACTCTGTCCATACGGTATAAAATCACTGCTCATTTTTTCACCTAAGGGTTAACCCGATGCCAGAACTCCGTCCGTTGCTTTCTCCCCCTGAATCTGAAGCCCAGTTGCTGAGCCAGGCACGGCAGCTTTCGGGCTACGCGTTAGGAGAATTAGCGGCAATGGCGGGAATCATTACGCCGAAGGATCTTAAGCGCGATAAAGGCTGGATTGGCGTCCTGCTGGAAATCTGGCTCGGTGCCAGTGCGGGCAGTAAACCAGAGCAGGATTTTGCGGCGCTGGGCGTGGAGCTGAAAACGATCCCTGTGGACAATCTTGGCAGACCGCTGGAAACCACCTTTGTGTGTGTGGCGCCGTTAACCGGCAATACCGGCGTCACCTGGGAAACCAGCCATGTACGGCACAAACTCAAACGTGTTCTGTGGATCCCGGTAGAAGGCGAACGCAGCATTCCTCTGGCTGAGCGCCGCGTCGGCTCTCCCCTGCTGTGGAGCCCGAATGAGGAAGAAGACCGGCAATTGCGTCTGGACTGGGAAGAGTTAATGGACATGATTGTGTTAGGTCATGTCGAACGCATCACCGCTCGCCATGGGGAAGTACTGCAACTGCGTCCTAAAGCCGCCAACGCCCGCGCGCTTACCGAGGCCATTGGCGCCAACGGCGAACCCATCCTGACCCTGCCACGCGGCTTTTACCTGAAAAAGAACTTCACCCGCGCATTGCTTGAGCGACATTTCTTGTTCCAGGCGCAATAGGCACCGTCCGGCCTTTCACCCGCCGCGTTACGGGCCTATAATTACCGCTTCTTTTTTTTGGCAGGACTTTGTTCGATGTTATTTGCATGGATAACCGATCCTAACGCCTGGCTTGCGCTCGGTACGCTGACGCTGCTGGAGATCGTTCTTGGGATCGACAATATTATTTTCCTTTCTCTGGTTGTAGCCAAACTCCCGACAGCGCAACGCAATCATGCTCGACGTATTGGGCTGGCGGCGGCGATGATCATGCGTCTGGCACTGCTGGCTTCTATCGCCTGGGTAACGCGGCTGACAAACCCGTTATTCGAGCTGTTTGGCGAGGCGATATCAGCACGCGACCTGATCCTTCTGCTGGGGGGATTGTTCCTGATCTGGAAAGCCAGTAAAGAGATCCACGAATCCATTGAAGGTGAGGAAGAAGGTCTGAAAACTCGCGTATCCTCTTTTCTGGGTGCGATTGTACAGATCATGTTGTTAGACATTATCTTCAGTCTGGATTCCGTGATTACTGCGGTAGGCTTGTCCGATCATCTGTTTATCATGATGGCGGCGGTGGTGATTGCCGTAGGCGTCATGATGTTTGCTGCTCGCCCGATTGGTGAGTTTGTCGATCGCCACCCTTCGGTAAAAATGCTGGCGCTCTCGTTTCTGATTCTGGTCGGTTTTACGCTGATTCTGGAAAGTTTCGACGTCCACGTTCCGAAAGGATATATCTATTTCGCCATGTTCTTCTCTATCGCGGTAGAGACCCTGAACCTGTGGCGTAATAAAAAAAATCCGCTCTGATGAAATCCATCGCTCCCCGCAAGGGGAGCGAATGCCAGCCACACCTACCCCTTCTCACAGTTTAAGATTTTACTGCTTTCACCCTGCACAACTTCGCGTTATTACTAAACTATTGTCAGACGCAGGCCATGTGAGGATAAGCAGATGAAAAAATGGGCAGTTTTGATTTCCGCCGTAGGACTGGCTTTTGCCGTTTCCGGATGCAGCAGCGATTATGTAATGGCGACAAAAGATGGTCGAATGATCCTGACCGATGGAAAACCAGAAATTGACGATGATACCGGTCTGGTGAGCTATCACGACCAGCAGGGCAATGCGATGCAGATTAACCGCGATGATGTGTCTCAAATCATTGAACGCTGATGGTTGAGGTCAGCAGCGCGCTGGCCTTAACAATTTTACTTCCCTTTTTCTCTTCCCTCAGCCATTTTTATAATCCTTATGTCGTGATTATAAAAAGGAAACGGCTATGCAATATCACCGTATACCCCACAGCTCGCTGGAAGTCAGTACACTGGGGCTGGGCACAATGACGTTTGGTGAACAAAACAGCGAAGCCGACGCACATGCACAGCTCGATTATGCCGTAGCACAGGGCATTAATTTGATCGACGTTGCCGAGATGTATCCGGTACCGCCGCGTCCTGAAACCCAGGGTCTCACCGAAACCTACGTAGGTAACTGGCTCGCCAAACACGGCAGCCGCGAAAAGCTGATCGTTGCTTCTAAGGTCAGCGGACCATCACGTAACAACGACAGCGGCATTCGACCGAATCAGGCGCTGGACCGTAAAAATATCCGTGAAGCGCTGCACGACAGCCTGAAAAGACTAAAAACCGATTATCTGGATCTGTATCAGGTTCACTGGCCGCAGCGCCCGACCAACTGCTTTGGTAAGTTAGGCTACAGCTGGACAGACTCCGCGCCAGTCGTTTCCCTTCTCGATACCCTGGACGCGCTGGCCGAGTTTCAGCGCGCCGGGAAAATTCGCTACATCGGCGTTTCTAATGAAACCGCGTTTGGCGTGATGCGCTATCTGCACCTGGCGGACAAACACGATCTGCCACGCATCGCCACCATCCAGAACCCCTACAGCCTGCTGAACCGCAGCTTTGAGGTTGGACTGGCTGAAGTGAGCCAGTATGAAGGCGTTGAGCTGCTGGCTTACTCTTGCCTGGGCTTCGGTACGTTAACCGGGAAATACCTGAACGGCGCGAAACCTGCCGGTGCACGCAATACATTGTTTAGCCGTTTCACGCGCTACAGCGGCGAGCAGACGCAGAAAGCCGTTGCGGCCTATGTGGATATCGCGAAACGCCATAATCTGGATCCCGCGCAAATGGCGCTGGCATTCGTGCGTCGTCAGCCGTTTGTCGCCAGCACTTTGCTGGGCGCCACGACGATGGAGCAGCTAAAAACCAACGTTGAAAGTCTGCATCTGGAGTTGAGCGAAGAAGTACTGGCAGAGATTGAAGCGGTGCATCAGGTGTATACCTATCCTGCACCGTAACAGTTAGCGCCTGATGGCGCTACGCTTATCAGGCCTACAGACAACTTCCCTGTAGGCCTGATACGGCAACAGCATACAACAGACTAATGGCGGCGCTGCCAAATCCACAGCGCCGCAATCGCCAACGCAAACAGCGCACCAAATCCAATACCAATCGCAACAGCCGGGATCCCCACCAGCACCGCCAGTGAGTAAATACCGAGCATCAACAGCATCGCGCTGTTTTCACCCAGGTTTTGTACCGCTATCGCATTACCTGCGCCGACACTTTTCTTACCCCGTTCCTGCAGCAACGCATTCAGCGGCACCACAAAGAAGCCACCCGACACGCCGATAAGCATCAGCAATGCGTAGGCCGGAAGCAGCGAATGTTGAAGAGAGAAAATCAGCACCACGACGCCAATCAGGATCCCCGCAGGCATACAGCGCGAAACGGTTTCCAGCGTTACCAGCTTCGCTGCCGCACCCGCACCGACCACAATCCCGATCGCTACCATGGCATTGAGGTAGGTCGGCGTGGCGTTATCGGTGATGCCGAGCGCCACCGGGACCCACAGCACCAGCAGAAAACGCAGCGTAACGCCCGCGCCCCAAAAAAGGCTGGTTCCCACCAACGAGAAGCGTGTTTCACCGTTGCGCCACAACGATGAAGCCGCACAGAAGAAACTGCGCGTCATTTTCCCCAGATGCCAGGACTGGCCAGGACGAGCCGCGGCCAGTTTCGGGATATACAGGTTAGCCACCACCGCGCCAGCATAGGCCAGGGCACAGGCAGAAAGCGCGGCAATTACGTGCCAGTCGGCCAGAACGCCGCCGGCGACAGAACCGAGCAAAATCGCGGCAATGGTGGAGGCTTCAATCAGGCCGTTAGCCTTCACCAGTTTGTCGCCGGTAGTCAGTTCACCGAGAATGCCATACTTGGCTGGTGAATACGCCGCCGCGCCGATTCCCACCAGCGTATACCCAAGAAACGGATTAATGCCGAAGCAAATACTCGCCGCGCCCAGCAATTTCAGAGCGTTCGCGAACATCATCACTGTGCCTTTGGCAAAGCTATCCGCCACCTGTCCAACAAAGGGGGCAAAAAGGATGTAAGCGCCCACAAACACCATTTGCAGGATCGGCTGACTCCAGTCCGGATAAAATTGCTCCTTCAGCAACGCCAGCGTAGCAAACAGCAACGCGTTATCGCCAAACGCCGACAGAAACTGTGCGGCGATAACGGACATCATCCCTTTGGACCAGATTGAAGTGTTAGTGTGCACTGACTCACTCATGTTGTTTTTCCGGCTCATCGACCCAGCTTTTCAGCGTAACAAAATCCGGCTTACCGCTGCCGAGTAATGGGAGTTGCTTCAGGTGGCGAATATCACGCGGTACAGCGAGTTCAGGTACGCCGTGCGCCCGCGCGTACTGCTGTAGTTTTTCACGCGTAAGTTCGCTATCGGTAGTGAACAGCACCAGCGCCTCACCTTTGCTGGCATCACTCTTGATCGCCGTGGCGTGCATTTTGTCTGCAGATACCGCCAACGCAAGTTGCTCAACCATTTCCAGCGAAACCATCTCTCCGGCAATTTTAGCGAAACGCTTAGCGCGCCCCTGAATCTGTACAAAGCCGTTTTCATCAAAGCGCACGATGTCTCCGGTGTCATACCAGCCGCGCTCAATCTCACCTTGCGCATTCTCTGCTGTCGGCACTTCCAGCACGCCAGGTTTTTCGACGCGCAAATAACCGCTCATAATATTAGGACCTTTCAGCTGTAAACGCCCACCGTCCTCAATTCCCGGAACGGCCAACAGTCGAGCATCCATACCAGGCAAGATGCGCCCTACCGTTCCCGATTTTGCCGCCATTGGTACGTTAATCGACACAACCGGCGCACATTCCGTCACGCCATAGCCTTCAAGAACGCGCAGGCCAAATTTCTCCTGCCACAGCTGCTTTGTGCTGTCCTGAAGTTTTTCCGCTCCCGCCACCACATAGCGCAGGCGGTGGAAATCGTACGGATGCGCAAAACGCGCATAGTTGCCGAGGAACGTTGAAGTACCAAACAACACGGTGCAGTTCCGGTCGTATACCAGCTCTGGCACAATGCGGTAATGCAGCGGGCTGGGATAAAGAAACACTTCTGCGCCAGTCAGTAGCGGCGTGAATAATCCCACCGTCAGGCCAAAGGAGTGGAACAGCGGCAGCGCCGACATAAAACGGTCATCGGCGGTGAAATCGGCAATCGTTTTGATCTGCTCAACGTTCGCCAGAATGCTTTTATGACTGTGGACCACACCTTTCGGATGGCCTTCTGAACCGGAGGTAAAGAGGATCACCGCAGCGTCTTCAGGCTGCTGCTTCACCTGCGCCAGATGAGGTGCCAGCAGATGTGAGAAAATCCATAGCTTATCGCTAAAGGTCACATCAGCTTTTAAGTCTTCCAGATAAACCCAACGCACCTGGGTGAGCTGTTCCGGTAAATGCCAGAGTTTGCCTTTATCGAGAAACTGTCGGGATGTGAAGATTGTTTTAATTTCAGACGCAGTAATAGCGCTGGTTAATCCTTTCACGCCCGCGGTGTAGTTCATCATGGCCGGAATGCGTCGACGCGCAATGGCGCCAAAAATAACCGCCGCGCTGATCCCCGCGTTTGGCAGCATCAGGCCGATTTTTTCACCTTCGACGCTGTATTTTTCCAGAATACGGGCCACAAAGAGCGTCTTTGTCAGCAGTTTGCGGTAGCTATCCGGGGTAAAGTTAACATCTTCAATGCAGTTTTTGCCTGCGCCAAAACGGTATTTCGCTGCCAGCAGCGACTCGTATAGCGTTTCACGCGGACGAACCGCCATGCGTGCTTCCATCATAATTTGATGCAGCATCTCTCCGGCGATTTTGCGGCGATCGCGAGCACGCGGTGCTTCCGGCATCGGCAGTTGTGTCGGCGGTAGGATATGTAAGCGGATGCGCGGGAAGAATCGCTGTTTAACCAAACCTTTCAGGCGGCTAAAGCGGGAAAGCTCCGCGCCTTCAATGCGCACAGGAACGACCGTCGCCCCAGACTTTGCGGCGACAAACCCCGCGCCGTCATAAATTTTCATTAACGAACCGGACGTCGAAATACGTCCTTCCGGGAAAATAACCACCGGACGGCCCTGTTCGACCAGACGAACCAGATGTTTAATCGACATCGGTTTGGTTGGATCTAACGGTACGAAATCAATCAGCGGAGTTAGCCAGCGCATATACCATTGCTGGCTGATAGAGGTGTAAACAGCGAAGACGGGACGAATCGGTAAAAAGAGCGCCAACAGGATGCCGTCTATAAATGAGACATGGTTGGGAGTGATTAGAACGCGTTCTCCCTGTAGCGCGCTGACATCGCCCGTGACGCGAACGCGGAAAAGCACGCGAAACAGATTACGAAAAAAGCCAAATAGCATCTCAACTCCCTGTGCCATTAATTATATAAACATCAATGGTGGGAGAGTATACGAGTTGGGGAATGGGCGCGACAGGTAACTGGTAAATACAATCCGAAAAAAAACCTGCGCATCCGCGCAGGTTGGTGCAAGAGACAGGTACGAAGTGCGTACCGAATAATCTCACCAATCAATACCTCTGGGATCTTGATTGTGGTCGTCAGCAGCCAGATACGCCAGTGCGAAAACGCAAAGGAATGAACCCAAATGCAACGAGTTGTGTAAATTATCGGTTACTGTTACAGATAGGCTGAAGGTAAAAAAAAACCTGCGCATCTGCGCAGGCTGGTGTAATTCTAGTGATCAACCCGAAAGTTGATTTCACCTATCAATACCTCTGGGATCTCAACTCTAGCAATCTGCTCAGTTCCCTCACCAGCGAACAATCGCAACAGCACATCGCAAAGTGTAAGCAAAAATTAGCATTTTCTATTTTCTGTCTTACTTCGCTCGTGTGCGCTCACATTTGCGACGTTCTGACAGGCAATCTGCTTGAACAGCCAGCCATTTTCCGTAACACTGACGGAATGTAAGCGTTTACCCACAACAGGTACTATCATGGCGACCATAAAGGATGTAGCCCGACTAGCTGGTGTATCAGTCGCCACCGTTTCTCGAGTGATCAATGATTCCCCTAAAGCCAGCGAAGCATCGCGCCTGGCCGTAACAAGTGCAATGGAATCACTCAGCTACCACCCCAACGCCAATGCGCGTGCGCTGGCACAACAATCCACAGAGACCATCGGTCTGGTGGTGGGAGATGTGTCCGATCCATTCTTTGGGGCAATGGTTAAAGCTGTCGAGCAGGTGGCCTATAACACCGGTAATTTTTTACTGATTGGTAACGGCTACCATAACGAACAGAAGGAACGACAGGCGATTGAACAGCTCATTCGCCACCGCTGCGCAGCCCTTGTTGTCCACGCAAAAATTATCCCGGATGCTGAGCTGGCATCACTCATGAAGCAAATCCCCGGCATGGTATTGATTAACCGAATTCTGCCGGGATTCGAACAACGATGCGTTGCCCTTGATGACCGTTTCGGCGCCTGGCTCGCGACCCGACACCTCATTCAACAAGGCCATACGCGCATTGGCTATCTGTGCTCCAATCATACGATTTCAGATGCGGAAGATCGTCTGCAAGGCTATTACGACGCGCTGGCAGAGAGCAATATTCCTGTCAGCGATCGCCTGGTAACGTTTGGTGAACCGGATGAAAGCGGCGGTGAACAGGCTATGACCGAGTTACTTGGCCGTGGCAAAAACTTCACTGCGGTAGCCTGCTACAACGACTCAATGGCGGCTGGTGCCATGGGCGTATTGAATGATAACGGCATTGATGTGCCGGGAGAAATCTCGCTGATTGGTTTTGATGATGTGCTGGTTTCCCGCTACGTGCGCCCGCGTTTGACCACGGTGCGCTACCCGATCGTGACGATGGCAACCCAGGCTGCCGAACTGGCGCTCGCGCTGGCGGAGAAGCGTCCCGTGCCTGAAATTACCCACGTTTTTAACCCAACTCTGGTGCGTCGCCATTCCGTTTCGACGCTGACAGAGCCGGGGAATTCATCGTCAAACGATTAACCAGGATAGCGTTATGACTACGATGTTGGACGTTTCACGACACGCAGGCGTCTCAAAAGCGACCGTTTCGCGCGTACTGAATGGCACGGGTCAGGTAAAAGAGAGCACGCGCCAGAAAGTGTTTAAGGCCATGCAGGCACTTGATTATCGGCCTAATTTTTTAGCGCGCTCTTTGGCAAACCGCACCAGCAACAGCATTGGTCTGGTAGTTTCCACATTTGATGGATTCTACTTTGGCCGCCTGCTGCAACAGGCTTCACGCCAGACGGAATCTCACGGCAAGCAGTTGATCGTCACCGACGGCCACGACACACCAGAGCGTGAGCAGGAAGCCGTGCAAATGCTGGCGGACAGGCAGTGCGACGCCATTATTCTCTATACCCGCTATATGAGTGAAAAGGCGATTATGTCGTTGATGAACAGCATTGCTATGCCCTTGCTGGTCATCAACCGTGATGTCAGCCAGGCCCGCGATCGCGCAATTTTCTTTGAACAGGAAGACGCGGCCTATCAGGCGGTCAATTATCTGATCTCCCAGGGCCATAGCGATATTGCTTGTATCACTGTGCCAGGCCATACGCCTACCGGTAAATCACGCCTGATGGGGTATCGTAAAGCGCTGGAAAAAAACGATATTCCCTGGGATCCCGATAAGGTCAAATACGGCGACTCCACGATGACGCGAGGCTATGAGGCCTGCCGTGAACTGCTGGAGGAAGGGGTGAAATTTAGCGCCCTGTTCGCCTGTAACGATGACATGGCATTAGGCGCATCAAAAGCGTTACATCAGGCCGGGCTGAGGATCCCAACGGACGTCTCACTGTTTGGTTTTGATGATGCGCCCAGCGCCAAATGGCTGGAGCCGGGGCTGTCTACCGTATATCTACCGATTGATACAATGATAACCACGGCAATCGACCAGGCTATCCGGCTGGCCAACGGCGAGAGCGTCGAGCCAATCCCACCGTTTACCGGCAAACTGGTACTACGTGACTCAGTAACGCTCGGGCCATACTTTAAGTAATCAAATGCCGGATAGCGGCGCAAGCGCCTTATCCGGCCTACAGGCCCCGCAGTTAATCTCGTAGGCCGGATAAGCGTAGCGCCATCCGGCATTTCACAACGCTGTAATCAGATTAATTCCAGCGCTAACAGCTCATCAATGGTCTGGCGACGGCGAATTAGCCGCGCCACGCCGTTATCGAACAAAACCTCCGGCAGCAGCGGGCGGCTATTGTAGTTTGACGACATTGACGCGCCGTACGCCCCGGTATCATGCAGCACCAGATAATCGCCCGGCACCACCGCAGGCAAAAGTCGGGTTTCCACATTTCCGCCCTCCTGCTGGGTAAACACATCGCCAGATTCGCACAGCGGCCCGGCTACCACGGTTTCCCGTTGCGGGGTGTGTTCCAGAGAGCGACCATCCCCTGCCAGCGCTGAGATATGGTGATAACTACCGTACATGGCCGGGCGCATTAGATCGTTGAAGCCCGCATCGATCAGCACAAAGTGGCGGCTACCCATCTCTTTTACGCTACGTACCTGCGCCACTAACACACCGGCTTCCGCGACCAGAAAACGACCCGGCTCTATCTCAAGTGCGACCGGGTGGCCCAGGTGTTTAGCAATCTGTTCACGCGCAGCGTTCCACAATCCAAAGTAGTGATCGGTATCGATCGCCTCTTCCCCTTCGCGATACGGGATTGATAAACCACCGCCCGCGGAGATCGTCTCCAGATCCTGACCAAATTCAACCACCTGGCGCACCATTGCGCCGCACACCTGCTCCAGATGGCCGTAGTCTACGCCGGAGCCAATGTGCATATGAATCCCCACCAGCTTTAACTTATAGCGCTGGATCACTTCCAGCGCCGCCGGTAGATCGCTGTACCAGATACCATGTTTGCTGTTTTCACCGCCGGTATTTGTTTTCTGACTGTGCCCATGCCCAAAGCCAGGGTTTACGCGCAGCCACACGCGATGGCCCGGCGAGACCTGACCCAGTTGTTCCAGCATATCCACCGACCCGGCATTTACCGGAATGCTCAATTCATGCACCCGCGCGAGCGTCGCTTCATCAATCATATCGGCGGTAAAGACTATCTCATCTTTCCCAGGTACAAAGCCTGCCGCCAGCGCACGTTCAATTTCGCCAAGCGAGACGGAATCAACCTTCACGCCCTGCTCGCGCATCAGGCGCAAAATATGAATATTCGAACATGCCTTTTGGGCGAAACGCACCACGTCAAACTGACTCAATTTGGCAATCTGCGCGCGGATAATCTGAGCATCATAGACCCACACCGGGCAGCCGAATTCGGCAGGCAGGCGCAGCAGGTTGTCGGCGGTCAGGTCAGTGTCAGTACTATTGAGTGGGCGTGGCATGGTGTGCTCCGATATTGGCTTTTTTATGATTACGCCACAGCCCGAAAAGAATAAAAAATATCGTTTTATCGTGAGTCTATGCAAAAATGATATGGATTGATTCATTCGAGGATTGCCCATGCCCGCCGTTAACCTGCGACACATCGAAATTTTTCACGCCATCATGACGGCAGGCAATCTGACAGAAGCCGCGCGCATGCTACATACCTCGCAGCCCACCGTCAGCCGGGAACTGGCCCGATTCGAGAAAGTGCTGGGATTAACGCTGTTTGAACGCACGCGTGGCCGACTGCACCCAACCGTGCAAGGGTTACGTCTGTTTGAAGAGGTGCAACGTTCGTGGTATGGCCTGGATAGAATTGTGAGCGCCGCCGAAAGCCTGCGCGAGTTTCGCCAGGGCGAATTGTCGATTGTTTGCCTGCCGGTATTCTCACAGTCTTTTTTACCGCCGCTGCTGCAGCCATTCCTCGCACGCTATCCACAGGTCAATATTCAGATAGTGCCGCAGGAGTCACCGCTGCTGGAAGAGTGGCTGTCGGCGCAGCGCCACGATCTGGGGTTAACGGAAACGCTGCATACGCCTGCCGGAACGAAACGCACCGAATTGCTGGCGCTGGATGAAGTGTGCGTGCTGCCGCAGGGCCATCCGCTGACTAAGAAAGCGGTGTTAACGCCGCAGGATTTTCAGGGAGAAAACTACATCAGCCTGTCGCGCACCGACAGCTACCGTCAGCTACTGGATACACTGTTTAATGAGCACCAGGTGAAGCGCCGCATGGTGATTGAAACCCATAGCGCTGCTTCAATTTGTGCAATGGTGCGGGCGGGCGTTGGGATCTCGGTGGTAAACCCACTGACCGCGCTGGATTACGCCAGCAGCGGAGTCGTTATCCGCCGCTTCAGTATTTCGGTACCCTTTACAGTCAGCCTGATTCACCCACTTCATCGCCCCGCCTCGGCGCTGGTTGATGCTTTTACGGCACATCTGCAGGCCCATCTACCGAGGCTTATTGACCCACTGGAGGCTATTTTGCATCCGCAGCCGAAAGCATAAACGCCACCGCATCTTGCGCATGGATTGCCGCGGTGTCGAAAACCGGTAGTGGGCTTAGCTCGGTGGGAACCAGCAGACCAATCTCGGTACAGCCAAAGATCACCCCTTGCGCCCCCTGTTTCGCCAGTTGGTCGATGACGCCCAGGTAATAATCGCGGGAAGCCTCGCTGAATTCACCGAGACACAGCTCGTCGAAAATAATCTGGTTTATTTTCTGACGATCATCAGCTTCAGGGATCAGCGTGCTAATGCCAAATTCAGTCTGTAAACGCCCGCGGTAAAAATCCTGCTCCATGGTGTAACGCGTACCCAGTAGCGCCACGTTGCTCATTTGCTGCTTTTGTATCGCCCGCCCCGTCGCGTCGGCAATATGCAGAAACGGCACATCACAGGCGCTTTCAATCGCCTCAGCAACTTTGTGCATGGTGTTGGTACACAGCACAATTCCTTGCGCCCCGGCTTGCTGTAGCCCTGTGGCGGCCTGCGCGAGGATCTCACCGGCTCGCTGCCAGTCACCGCTTGACTGACAGGCTTCAATCTCGTGAAAATCCACGCTGTGCAACAGAATCTGTGCCGAATGCAGTCCACCCAGACGCTGTTTTACCCCTTCATTAATGAGTCGATAATAAGGAATGGTAGATTCCCAGCTCATACCGCCTAACAGACCGATCGTTTTCATCATTTCCCCTGACTCGTTGTTGTCTCTCCAGTGAACCAAAGATGTGATCAACTTTCCACATCTGTTGGCGTGCATTTCTTTTTTTAATTTTCTGATATAGCTTTAATGAAACATTGTTTTAATTAATTACAGGAAGGCCGGATGTTTATTTTTCATAAAGAGACCACACTTGACGATCTGGGCAATGGCGTTACCCGGCGCATTCTTGCTCACGGCGGTAACATGATGGCGGTTGAGGTGAACTTCGAGCAAGGCGCAATCGGCCCGATGCACAATCATCCGCACGAGCAGTTGACTTACGTGTTGTCCGGTGAGTTTGAATTTACCATTGGCGAAGAGAAACATATCGTTAGGGCGGGCGATACCCTGTATAAACAGCCCAACATTATGCATGGCTGCGTCTGCTTAAAACCGGGAACGCTGCTGGATACCTTTACCCCAATTCGCGAAGATTTTCTGCACGGGTAAGGCGCTAATTAAAAAAACCGGGTCGCGTTGACGCTTTCCCGGCCTATAAGAGACTCCACTCGCAGGCCGGATAAGGCTGAACCGCCATCCGGCATGCTTATCTGACTTACACCCCAATATCTCTTAACTTCTCGCCAGCCATCAGCTTACGTTCGATATGCTCCAGCGTGACGTTTTTGGTTTCTGGAATCAGCCAGAACGTAATACCAATAAATACGACGTTCAGCGCAGTATAGAGCCAGAACGTACCGGCGGCGCCAATGCTGTCGAGCAGCGTCAGGAACGTTGCGCCAATGATCATATTCGACACCCAGTTGGTGGTGGTGGAGCAGGTAATACCAAAATCACGGCATTTCAGCGGCTGAATTTCCGAACACAGGATCCACACTACCGGCGCGGCGCTCATCGCATAGCCTGCAATACACATCATCGTCATGCCAACTGACAGCCAGGATAGCCCACTGGAAGCCGTGCCGTTATCAAACTGCATCAGACAATAACCAAGCACCAGTGTCCCGATGGCCATTACGCTGAAACCAATTTTCAGCGCCGGTTTACGTCCTGCTTTGTCGACCGTGAAGACGGCAATAAAGGTGGCGAACATAAACGTTAAGCCAACTACCAGCGTGGCAATCATCTGCTGCTCTGTGGTGGTAAAACCCGCCATTTTAAAAATGCGCGGCGCGTAATACATGATGATGTTCATCCCGGTGAACTGCTGCATCGCCTGCAGTAACATTCCGAGGAAAACCGCGCGACGCACGTTACGGTTAATTTTAAACAGCGCCCAACCACCCTGCTTCAGCTTCAGGCTTTCACGGATTTCGTTCAGCTCATCGCGGGCTTTTTCTGACGTATCGCGCAACATGCGCAGTACTTCTTCAGCTTCGATGTGGCGACCTTTCTCCGCCAGCCAGCGCGGGCTGTTGGGCAAGAAAACAACCAGAATAATCAGCAATACAGCCGGAAGCGCCAGCACGCCAAGCATAGCGCGCCAGTTACCGCTGTAGCTGAACGCGGTATCGGACAAAAAGGCCAGAACGATACCCAGCGTCACCATCAGCTGATACATACTGATCATCTTGCCACGCACGTTTTCGCTGGCCATTTCGGAGAGATAGAGCGGTGCGGTGTAAGACGCGATCCCCACCGCTACGCCCAGCACCACGCGGGCAAAAATGAGCATTTCTACGCTGGAGGCAAACGCCGAGCCCAGAGATCCGACGACGAAAAGGATCGCACCCGCCATCAGGCTGTATTTGCGCCCCAGGCGGAATGACAACCAACCGTTAAACAGCGCACCAATTGCCGCACCCAGCATCATGCTGCTTACCACCCACTCCTGCAGGCGGCTGGTCAACACAAAGTGATCGGTGATAAAAGGCAACGCGCCAGCAATCACGCCAATATCCAGGCCGAATAACAACCCTGCGACAGCCGCAGAGATAGAAACAAACATATTCATACGTCGCGTATCGCGCACTGGGCGCGGCGCTAAAGCAGCATCATTATTTATTGAGACCATTTTTTCCTGCCAGATACAGAGTAACCATGCCATTGAAAGTAAGGGATCCCTTGCAGGAAGCGTCAGGCGGGAAACGGCAAAAACATGGATTAAATAGCTACACCACATGGTTATGTGATGGATATTCCAATTTTAAAATTTACCGACAATCACTCAATTAAATTTAACTAATTGATATTAAAGAATATTAAAAACAATAAATTTATACGTATGAAATTTAATATGGAATAATTTATAACCACAATATGGATTTTAATGATCCGAATATAAAAAAACCCTGCCAGAGGGCAGGGTTTAACGGTTCTGGAAAGCGAATTAACGTGCCAGCCAGCCGCCATCTACTGCAACGGTATAGCCGTTGATATAGTCAGATGCGCTGGACGCCAGGAACACGACAGGCCCCATAAGATCGCTCGGCAGACCCCAACGACCCGCCGGAATACGATCGAGGATTTCTGCGCTACGTTGCTCATCAGCACGCAGCTGTTGAGTGTTATTCGTCGCCATGTAACCCGGTGCAATCGCGTTGACGTTGATGTTATGTTTTGCCCACTCGTTCGCCATCAGACGGGTAACGCCCATTACGCCGCTTTTAGACGCGGTGTAAGACGGCACGCGGATCCCGCCCTGGAAGGAAAGCATAGAGGCGATGTTGATAATTTTGCCGCCGTTACCCTGAGCGATAAAGTGCTTCGCCGCGGCCTGAGACATAAAGAACACGCTCTTAATGTTCAGGTTCATCACGTCATCCCAGTCTTTTTCGCTGAAGTCGATCGCATCGTCACGACGGATAAGACCCGCGTTGTTGACCAGAATATCGATATGGCCGAATTCTGCCACTGCGCGCTCCAGCAGCGCCGGAATACCATCGATTTGACGCAGATCGGCGGTCAGGCTTAAAAAACGGCGGCCCAGTGCGGTCACGCGTTCGATGGTTTCTGTCGGTTCAACAATGTTGATACCGACGATATCGCAACCTGCTTCAGCCAGACCAAGCGCCATACCCTGACCCAAACCTGTGTCACAACCGGTCACAACGGCGACTTTACCTTCAAGAGAGAATGCATTCAAAATCATTGTAAATCCTTAATTTTTTATAATGCCCACCGCAGCAGGCACGGCTGTCGCCCGCAACTAGCGCAGATCTTTTACTGCAACATGGTCCATATCATCAAAGACCTGGTTTTCGCCGACCATGCCCCAAATGAACGTATAAGCTTTTGTGCCGACACCGGAGTGAATAGACCAGCTTGGAGAAATCACCGCCTGCTCGTTGTGCATCACAATATGACGCGTTTCCTGAGGCTGACCCATCATGTGGAAGACGCAGGTATCTTCTTCCATATTGAAGTAGAAATAGACTTCCATACGACGTTCATGGGTATGACACGGCATGGTGTTCCACAGGTTACCCGGTGCCAGTTCAGTCAGACCCATGCTCAACTGGCAGGTTTCCAGAACATCCGGCACAAAGTATTTGTTGATGGTGCGACGATTGCTGGTGAGGTTATCGCCCAATGTCACTGGCGCAACGTCTGCAGGCGTGACTTTCTTAGTTGGGTAAGTCGAGTGTGCCGGCGCGCAGTTGTAGTAAAATTTCGCCGGTTTCGCCGCATCAATACTGGCGAAGACCACTTCTTTTGCCCCTTTTCCGACGTACAGCGCGTCGCGATGACCAATTTCATAGCACTGGCCGTCAACGGTAATCGTGCCCGGGCCGCCGATATTGATCACACCCAGCTCACGACGTTCGAGAAAATAGGTTACGCCCAGCTGTTTGCCGACTTCGCCACCCACAGAGACGGTTTTGGCCACTGGCATAATGCCGCCAACAATGATGCGGTCGATGTGGCTGTAGACCATGGTGTATTCATCTGCGACAAACACTTCTTCGACCAAAAACTCATTACGCAGCCCCTGAGTGTCCAGGGTTTTCGCATGCGCACTATGGATACTTTGTCTTACGTCCACATTTACCTCCAGTGATAAATTGACCGTGAATGCTTAAACGAATAGCAAAACGCTGTTCCGTTTTATCTTATGCGCTCATGATACCCCTCCCTGAATGTGTTTTCAATTATAACTAAAACGATGTTTCACTTTTTCGCATCTTATTATCAAAAGTGTAAGTGCGATCACGCTAGCGCATATAAATCGCAAAATTGGTTTCAATAAAATCATTTAAAACAATTAGATAGATAAAAGCACAAAAGAGTTAATCATTAGTGGCAGGGGTAAGATATTGAAAATACAGCCAGGCTCATACGTCATTCACACACCTTTTCTAACAAAGTGCGCTATCAATCACATGAAATGAAACAACGTTTTGATATGTTGGCAGGGTTTAGAGTGTATGTTTCTGTAACTGGCCTTGCCCTCCTGTTGGAGGGCTTTTTTATAGATGCAGGAGAAAATCATCAGAAAAGGCGTTTAAGCAGAGAAATCGAAGGGAAATTAGTCTCGTTCGATAGCGAGCGCCACCCCCTGACCGCCACCAATACACAGCGTTGCCAGTCCTTTGTGCGCCCGACGCTTCACCATTTCATGTACCAGTGAAACCAGAATTCGGCAGCCAGATGCGCCAATCGGATGGCCGAGAGCAATGGCTCCGCCGTTCACATTTACCCGCCGTTCATCCCACTCCAGCATTTTCCCTACGGATAATGCCTGCGCGGCGAAGGCTTCATTAGCTTCGATAAGATCAACATCAGCCAGTTGCCAGCCCACACGCTCAAGGCAGCGGCGCGTTGCATACACTGGCGCAATCCCCATGAGCGCGGGATCGACCCCAACGCTGGCAAAGGCGCGAATACGGGCCAGTACAGGTAAGTTCAGTTCCTGCGCCTTGGCCTCACTCATCATCATCACCGCAGCGGCGCCATCGTTGATGGATGACGCGTTACCCGCCGTTACCGAACCGAGCCTGTCAAAGGTAGGATCCAGACGCGCCAGCCCCTCGGCGCTGGCATCGGTACGCGGTTGTTCGTCGGTGTCCACCACGAACGATTGCCCGTTACGCAGGGTTACCACCGGCACGATTTCATCTTTAAAACGTCCGGCATCAATTGCCATCCGCGCTTTGTGCTGCGAGTGCAGCGCGTAGGCATCCTGCAATTCGCGGCTGATTCCGTATTCTCGCGCCAGGTTTTCCGCGGTAACGCCCATGTGATAATCGTTGAAGGCATCCCACAGACCGTCATGTACCAGGCTGTCGACCAGTTGGCTGTTCCCCAGCTGTGCGCCAGTGCGGCTATCGGTAAGGACATGCGGTGCACGGCTCATATTCTCTTGCCCGCCCGCAATCACAATGTCGGCTTCGCCACACTGGATAGCCTGGGTCGCCAGATGCAGCGCTTTCAGACCCGAGCCACAGACATCGTTAATGGTGATGGCGGAAACGGTATTGGGTAGCCCACCATTGATGGCAGACTGACGTGCAGGGTTCTGCCCGGCACCTGCGGTAAGCACCTGTCCGAGGATCACTTCATCCACAGCGTGAACGTCCACGCCCGTGCGTTCCAGTAACGCCTTGACCACCATGCTGCCTAACTCAACGGCAGAGTGGCGCGCCAGCGTCCCCTGGAAGCAGCCAATCGGTGTCCTTAATGCCCCGACGATCACAACCTCTTTCATCACTACCTCAGCGCAAAATAACACCGCAATAGTAGATGATTGTTAAAAATAGTTATCAAGGTTGTTTAAAAACGGTGATTTTTATCACAAAGGAAATTCGTATCACTTATTGGTCATCTGAACGCCACTCTGCTGTAAATGGTCACGCAACCAGCTTCCTGCCACACCAGGCGGTGATTTCTTATTCCACAACAGATCGATAGAGATAGCCTTTGGCCAGCCAGGCATCTTTAATTGCACCAGTGGTTTTTCTGCCGCAAACTCCTCCACCAGCGCACAAGGGAGCACGCACCAGCCGAATCCCTGAACAGCCATACTTAGCAATAACAGATAGTTAGGAGCAGACCAGACGGGACCGCGCGCCACGTTGGTGCCGCTTTCCAGATAGGTATTCAGACGCAGCTCGCGCCAGGTGTGGAGTTGCTCCCACTGCAGTTTTTCTTGAGCCGCGAGCGGATGCGACGCTGCAACGTATAATCCCATCCAGGTTTGCATCGGCAGACGCGTAACGCCCATGTCGGTCGGGTAATCCTCCCGCGCCTCGATCAACCCCACCTGAGCACGTCCTTTTTGCAGCAGATCGATCACGTCTTCATCTTCACCAATCAGGCATTCAAACTCGGTATGGGGAAACTTGCGATCAAACTGCACCATCAACTCTTCCAGCACATCCGGATGCAGCGTGTCAGACAGCACAAAGGTCAGACGCGCCTCAGTTTCACCCGACAGCGAGATCGCCGCCTCATCGAGACGTTCGCTGGCCGTCAGAATAGCCTGCACATAGCCCAATACCCGCTTACCTTCCTCGGTCAGCGTTGGCTGGCGGGATGAGCGGTCAAACAGCGCAAAACCAAGATCGGCTTCCAGATGCGCAATGGCCGTACTGATAGTGGATTGGCTTTTACGTAGCCGCCGGGCCGCCGCAGAAAATGAACCGCAGGAAACGGTCTCCACAAATGCTGTTAATGCTTCAGGAGAATAACGCATGATCTATCTACTTTATCGATGGATACTATCTTTTAGATATCACATAAAACGATAAAATTGCCACCATTCCGTTATCCGGGCATCAAAGAAGGTTTTAGGTTATGCAACACGATACTGTCCAACGCCGCTCGTTAGTGGAGCGTATTTTTCATGCCGTCTGCTTTGAAGGCATTGCCACCGCGATCCTCGCACCAACCACCGCATGGTTGATGCAGCGCTCGGTGCTGGAAATGGGCGGACTGACCATTCTTCTCGCCACCACAGCGATGATCTGGAATATCATTTATAACGCCCTGTTTGACCGTTTGTGGCCGTCACACCTGGTAAAACGTACGGCGAAAGTGCGAGCATTTCACGCCTTAGGCTTCGAGAGCGGTTTTATTGTGATCGGGGTGAGCATCGTGGCGTATGTGCTGAACGTCAGCCTGGTTCAGGCATTCACGCTGGAAATAGGTTTCTTCCTGTTCTTCCTGCCGTACACCATGTTCTATAACTGGGCTTATGACACGTTACGCGAGCGCGTTATGAAGCGCCGCCAGCAGCGCGTTACTGCCTGATAATTAAAATAATAGTCGGAATCTTCTCGGTTCCGGCTATTGTCCCATTCACTCGCCCGCTTGTTCACACCTCCCCCAGCCCCTGCCATTTGTGGTAAATTGCGCTTCTTTTTGTTTATTTTATAGTTGATACGTTCAAATAATGTCGAAATTTTGGTCAAAAGAAGAGACTCTCTGGAGCTTCGCACTATATGGGACTGCCGTCGGCGCAGGAACCCTCTTCCTCCCCATACAGCTGGGTTCTGCAGGCGCGGTGGTATTGTTTATCACCGCTCTCGTCGCCTGGCCTTTAACCTACTGGCCGCACAAGGCGCTGTGCCAGTTTATCCTGTCCTCAAAAACGTCGGCTGGTGAAGGGATCACTGGCGCGGTTACTCACTACTACGGCAAGAAGATTGGCAGCCTGATCACCACCCTCTATTTTATTGCCTTCTTTGTGGTGGTGCTGATTTACGCCGTAGCGATAACCAATTCACTCACTGAACAGCTGGCAAAACATATCACTATCGATCTGCGGATCCGCATGCTGGTCAGCTTTGGCGTGGTGCTGGTGCTGAACCTGATTTTTCTGATGGGCCGACAAGCCACTATTCGGGTCATGGGCTTTTTGGTGTTCCCGCTCATCGCGTACTTTTTGTTCCTTTCGCTCTACCTGACCGGAAGCTGGCAGCCAACGCTACTCACCGGCCAGATGTCTTTCGATCAGCACACGCTTCATCAGGTTTGGATATCTATTCCCGTGATGGTTTTCGCTTTTAGCCATACGCCAATTATCTCTACGTTCGCCATCGACAGACGAGAGAAATACGGCGAGCAGGCCATGGGTAAATGCAAAAAAATCATGAAGGTAGCCTACGTCATCATCTGCCTGAGCGTACTGTTTTTCGTCTTCAGCTGTTTGCTTTCGATTCCGACAAACTATATCGAAGACGCGAAAAATGAAGGCGTGACGATTCTTTCCGCGCTGTCGATGATGCCAAACGCGCCGGCATGGCTGTCGATTTCCGGGATCATCGTTGCCGTCGTAGCGATGTCAAAATCGTTCCTCGGCACCTACTTTGGCGTGATTGAAGGGGCAACGGAGGTAGTAAAAACGTCGTTGCATCAGGTGGGTGTGAAGAAAAGCCGGGCCTTTAACCGCGCTCTGTCCATCATGCTGGTCTCGGCTATCACGTTTATCATCTGCTGCATTAATCCTAATGCCATTTCAATGATTTACGCGATAAGCGGCCCGCTGATTGCCATGATTCTGTTTATCATGCCGACATTGTCTACCTATCTGATCCCGGCGCTGAAGCCGTACCGTTCAGTGGGTAATCTGATCACCCTGATTGTCGGTCTGCTGTGCGTATCTGTGATGTTTTTTGGCTAGAACGTGTTGTTTAACGGCTCATTCCAGTAAGCGGATGAGCCGTTAAACTGACTTATTTGATGTACGAATCCAGCACTTTCAGGACCACATCCAAATCCTCTTCGCGCTTAATTTCATCGCCCTGATGCACAATGTGCTCGGTCAGATGACCTTTAATCACTTCACGCATTAATCCGTTTACTGCCCCACGGATCGCCGCTATTTGCTGCAATACCGCCGCGCATTCATGCGGTTCATCCAGCATGGTTTTCAACGCCGCTACCTGCCCCTGAATCTTGCTGGTTCGGGCTTTCAGCTTTTGTTTATCGCGGATCGTATGTGACATAACTTTACCTTTTTAACGTCTGGCTGTAGGGACAATACCATCGACATTCTACTGGGGGGTAGTATTTGATACTGGGGGGGAGTAGAATCAGACGAAACTAAACAACTAAGAATCATTCTCATGGGTGAGTTTTCTACGCTTCTTCAGCAAGGCAACGCCTGGTTTTTCATTCCCAGCGCGATTCTACTGGGTGTGTTACACGGCCTGGAGCCGGGGCATTCCAAGACGATGATGGCGGCCTTTATTATTGCCATTAAGGGGACCATCAAACAGGCGGTGATGCTGGGGCTGGCAGCAACGCTGTCGCATACCGCCGTAGTTTGGTTGATTGCGCTCGGTGGCATGTATATCAGCAAAGCGTTTACCGCCCAGGCCGTTGAGCCCTGGCTGCAATTTGTCTCGGCGATAATTATTCTCGGGACCGCATTCTGGATGTTCTGGCGAACCTGGCAGGGAGAGCAGAACTGGCTGGCCCAGACGCATCACGACCACGATCACGGGCATCACCACCACCATGATCATGACGACCATCATCATGACCACGATGACGATCATCACCATCACGAACACGAGCATAATCACGACCATGCCGCACTGGCAGGACTCACCGAAGGCTCGAAAGAGTATCAGGATGCCCACGAACGGGCGCATGCCACCGATATTCAGCGCCGCTTTGCGGGCAAAGAGGTCACCAACGGCCAAATATTATTGTTCGGTCTGACCGGCGGGCTTATCCCGTGTCCAGCCGCCATTACGGTGCTGCTGATTTGCATCCAGCTCAAAGCCTTCACGCTGGGTGCCACCATGGTGCTGTGCTTTAGCCTCGGGCTGGCACTGACGCTGGTAACGGTGGGCGTGGGAGCGGCAATCAGCGTGCAGCAGGCGGCCAAACGCTGGAGCGGATTTAACACGATGGCACGCAAAGCACCCTATTTTTCCAGTGTGCTCATTGCGATGGTCGGCTTATATATGGGGATTCACGGCTATATGGGGATCGTCGGTTAACACTAAGAGAGCGCAGCAGCGATTGCCGCTGCGCGTAAAACCAGGCTAGCTTTCGACATTGCCCCACACCAGTTGCCCTTTATGGAAGGTCGCGGTGCGTGGGGAAATTCGCGCGACCGCTTCCGCCGAACAGGAGGCATCCACCAGCACAAAGCTGGCTTCATCCTGCGCTTTCGGCCAAACGCGCTCACCTTTTTCGTTAAGCGGCAACACATCGCCGGTGGCGAGGAACAACGCCCGCGACAGGTTGAGTTCGTTGGGGCGAATATAGAGCTGCGCGTACAGATTTGCCTTTTCCAGCATGTCGCCCAGCCCGTACGGCGACCAGTGATCAATTACGCTGTCGGTTCCGGTAATCACTTCCACGCCTTTATCGCGCAGCTGCTTGAGCGGCATGTGCAAGGTACCGATCGGCACCGTCGAGGCAATGGTAATCTGCTGCGTCGCCATGCGGCCCGCCAACGTGTCTACCTGCTGTTCGTTCAACGTTGCCAGTGCAAACGCGTGGCTGATGGTCAGTTTGCCCTTTAACTGCGGCGTTTTCTCCACCGTTTCCACCATGTAATTCACCGCCGCCACGCCTGCCGGACTGGTTTCATGCAGATGGATATCTACGCCTTTATCGTAATCCAGCGCAATCTGGAACATGGTGTCGAGGGATTTTTCCATCGCCCCATCGACGCTGGTTGGGTCCAGACCGCCGACGTAATGCGCTCCCGCCTGCATCGCTTCGCGCATCAGCGGTTCAGATTTTGATAACAGCAGGCCATGCTGCGGAAATGCCACGATTTCACAGGCAAAACCCGGCTGACGACGCGCCAGTACCGCCTGCAGGTTTTCGAGGTTTTTCAGCCCGGAAACCGGTTCTATGTTGCAGTGGCTGCGGGCGATCGAGGTGCCTTTTGATTGCAGCAGATCGATCAGCTTTTCTGCGCGCTCCTGCGTATAAGGCTGGAGTTCAGGCAGCAGCTTTTGTTCCAGGCGGATCATATCCTGAATAGTGGTGCCAGCCGGGCGGTTCAGCGAACGCCAGGGACCGCCGTAAAAGGTTTTATCCAGATGGATGTGCATGTCGCGCATGGCGGGCAGCATCAGCTTTCCACCCGCATCGTAGTGCGGCAGCGTCGCATCCGGATGCTGCTTATTCTCGCGCAGCGCAACGATTTTTCCGTCTTGGATTTCAACGGTTTGCAGCGCGGTACGGGTATGCACCACCACTGAGTTTTCGTAATCAAAGCCCGCTTCCAGCAGGACGTTATCCAGGTAATAGTGTTTATCGTTAATCGTCATTGTGCTCTTCGACCCGCAGGTGTTCCCGACAGGATTAGCAGCATACGCGACCGGAGCGACCGCGCCAAACAGCGCGGCAGCGGTCACCATTTTTCCGCTCTGGCTTAAAAATTCACGGCGGCTGTTACTTTCCTTCATTCACATCTCCTCTCAGGAATGGACAATATGGGTGCCCGTTTCGCCGCGCAGTGCGGCAGGCAGGCATTCCGGCGTGGTGATGATTACTCGTTTACCGCCACGCTCCAGAAACGCCAGGCTGGCAACGATCTTGGGTAACATGCTGCCAGGCGGGAAATGTCCCTCCTGCATGTAACGGGTCATCGTTGCAACATCCACCGTACCCAGCGCCTGCTGGTTGGGTTTGCCAAAATGGATACAAACCTGCTCGACGCCGGTGGTGATCACCAGAATGTCGGCGCGGATCTCCTGTGCCAGCAGCGCCGTGGAGAGATCTTTATCAATCACCGCGTCCACGCTCTGGTAATCCCCTTGCTCGCTACGCACCACCGGGATCCCGCCGCCGCCCGCGCCAATCACCACAAAGCCTTGCTGGGTCAGCGTTTTGATCGCCTCCGCCTCGACAATGCGCTTCGGTTGTGGAGAGGCGACTACCCGACGGTAGCCACGCCCCGAATCCTCAACAAAGCGCCAGCCCGGATTGACCCGCTGCAGTTCATCACGCTGCGCTTCGCTAAAGAACGCCCCGATGGGCTTGGTCGGATTAGCGAAGCCCGGATCGTTTTTGTCGACCTCCACTTGCGTTACTACCGTAACTGCCTTCTGCTCACCGCGCCGCGCCAGGCGGTTATTCAGCGCCTGTTGGATCAGATAACCGATACCGCCCTGCGTATCGGCAACGCAGTTTGCCAGCGGGGTAAGCGGCAGCCCTTCACGCTCGTGCGCGATTTCCGCACGCCGCAGATCCAGCCCTACCTGTGGCCCGTTACCGTGCGTCAGCACAATGTTGTAGTCCGATGCCAGCATCTCCAGCACCGTATCCGCTACCGCTTTCACCGCTTCAGCCTGGTGTTCAATCGACTGGCTGGCGTTATCTTTGATAATGCTGTTGCCGCCAATGGCAACGACCACAAGTTCTTTCATAGTGTTATCTTCCGCTTGCAGGCAATTCAGGTCGTTTTCGTCGGTTCCTGCTCAGGCGCAGTCACCGCTTCACGGCTATCAAGAACATGCTTGAGGACAAACATGCCGCTCATCATCAGGTAGGCCACAACAAACATCATCGAGCTGCCTTCCGCAAAGCCAACCGCAGGGGAGTGAATCACGCCAAACAGCGATAACAGCGCGCCAAAGGCTGCGGCAATCGCGCCGCGCAGCGGCTTGTTCATAATGGCGAAGATAGCGACGCAGCCCCACAGCATGCTGGCCAGCGGCGCGCCGCTTCCCAGATGCACCAGTCCGTCGTAATAGACACCTTTGCTGTGCAGCAAGTCGCTACCCAGTTTCCCCGCGGATGTTCCGGCAGCGCCCATCACGCTGTTGACGATGGTCAATGCCCAGTTGGCAATCCACGGGAAAAGACAGATGAAGATGACGGGAACCTCGACTTTGGGCGTTTCTCGCACCACCTGGTTGGCGGTCACCACGCCGATAAACACCAGAATCGGCACTATCGCGGTCATCGGAATAATGGCGAGCATAAACGCCCCCAGCCCAAACAGCGGCACCAGGAACATGGTGATGCCTGAAGCGAGGGTATAGCCGATGCTGGCGCCCATCGCTTTCCAGCCCGCATGCCCAACATATACGGTCACCGGGAACGGGTTACCCAGCATGCAGCCGAGCATGGAAGCAAAGCCGTTCGCCATCATGACCTTACGGGTGTTGTACTCATCGCCCGCCGCGTGCGCACTTTCAATGTTCTCAAGGTCAAAAATATAATTCGCCAGGCCCAAAGGAACTGCAGAAGCCAGATACGGTAGTGCGTGCGGTAAACCTTGCAGGAAGCTGTCGACATGAATTTCCGGCGGGTTGAAGCCAAAGGAAGACATCGACGCTTTAATGGCTTCCGGGCTTTGTAAACCGGAGATCCATGCCAGGGCCGTACCGGCAATCAGCAGCAGCAAACCGGTAGGAATACGAGCAAAAATCGGCTTCTTACCGAACCAGTTAATGAAGATCAGCAACAGGACGATGAAAGAGACGGTCGGCGCTTCGAATGCCTGCAGCATCGGGTTCATCGCCAGCAGCAACAGCCCCAGGCCGGACAGACAAGAAAGCAGTACCGTACGTGGGATCATCTTGCGGATGGTCTCGCCCAGGAAGGAGCCACCGACCAGGATCAACGCTTCGACAAAGCACCACACCAGGGCTATCTGGATAGCGAAGTTGGCATCTTTGGTTTGCTGATAAACCGGCATCAGCACCAGGAAGGTCACGGTGAAGATTGACGGTGCACTTGGTCCGGACGGCAGCGCCGTTACGTCGTTACGCCCGGTGTGCTTTGCCATCTGCAGGCCAAACCAGGCGTAGCAGACGCTGGCCACCAGCACCGCCAGACCAAAGGCAGGCGCAATGCGACCATAGACAATTTCGGTAGGGATCCCGACGACAAAAATGAGTAGTCCCATCATTGTCAGCAGGTTAGTCAGGTTGTTGGTCATCAGCCCAAAGTAAGCCGCCCAGTCACCACGTTTCCATTCTAGTTTTATGCTGTTCATGGAATATCCTTAACAGGTTAAGCATCGTTTGCGATCGCGGAGATCGCCCAGCCCTGCAGGTAAGCAACGTTTTTCGCTTCGCTACTGTGGGGCTAACCGCGTTAGCCCCGGTTATTGTTATTGGCAGTAGCGGTCGCGCCAGTTGAGGATCGCCTTTTCAAAACAGGCGAACGGCGGGTGAACTATTCCGGCGCCGATCATGCCGATCCCCGCGTCTTTGTGCGCAATAGCGGTGTTGATCACCGGCAGAATGCCAGTGCTGCCTACGCGCGTAATATCGATAGCGGTCGGTACGCCCATAAAACCAAGCAGCGGAATGGTGACGTTGGGGTTTTCGCCGAGAGTGATTTCACGCATCTGGCGAGAGAAATCAACGGCCTCTTCGACCGTACCGCCCACCAGCGCTACGATGGCCGGTGCCGTCGCCATAGCGAAACCGCCAATGCCGTAGGTTTCGGTGATCGCGCTATCGCCGATATCACGTCCGGAATCTTCCGGCTTATAGCCCGCAAACATCGGCCCAATCACCTGCTGCGCCGGACCGGTAAACCACTGGCCCGGTAAACCGCTAATGCGCAGACCGAACTCAACGCCGTTGCGCGCCATCGTCGTCACCACGGTGCTGTATTCAATACCGTGCGCAGCGTCCATTGCGGCTTTACACATCGCCATCCAGGTCGGTCCGGAGAAGTAATCACTACTAAGGACGAACTCGAACACCTCACGTTGCTGCTCAACCGGATAACCGGTCTGAATAATCCACGGCGTCAGCGCCTGAATCAGCAGCGCCGTCCCGGCGTTGTTGCGGTTATGGCACTCATCACCCATGTGCAGCGCCTGCGCCAGCATCAGACGCAGATCGATTTCGCCCGCCAGCTTCATAGCGTCGCGCAGCATCGGTCCCAGCACATCGCGCATCCAGTGCAATCGATCGATAACGCTCTGATCGTTCGCGCCCATGCGCAGGATCTTCGCCATCTGCTCGCTCATATTGGTATATGCGCGGTTGCCATAGGTTTTGTTCTCGACGATGTGCATAAACATCGATGCCGATGTCACGCCCGCCATCGAGCCGACACAGTCATGCTCGTGGCACGGAGAGAAGATGATTTCACCCGAGGCGGCCAGTTCCGCGGCTTCATCCAGATCTTTCGCCAGCCCTTCAAAGACCAGCGCCCCGGTTACCGCCCCCTTCATTGCGCCGCACATTTTTTCCCAGCGGATTGGCGGCCCGGCGTGCAGGATGGTGTTACGGGTCATGCCCGGCACGACGTTGATCGCCTGGTCATAGCCAATCAGCACCGGATGCGACTGGATAATACGTTCCAGCGCCTGCTGGTTAGCGGCCGCGATTTTGTCTGCCAGCGGCGAATCGGCAATGTCGTCCAGCGCGGCCACGACCTGCATGTTGCCCTGCCCCGGCGGCGTCCAGTCGAGCTGGGTCACCGGTATGTTCTGCTTTTTCAGGTCATCGCTGAACATTGCGATGCCAACGTTAATCACGTTCAGCGGCTGGTTAAACAGTGTCTGGCTCATCAGGCTTCCTCCCCTTTACAGATAAATTCACGCGCCAGCAATCCGGTGTTGGTGCTACTGCTCGCCCAGATAACCCCGGCGTCGGTCAGCATCTGACACTGTTTTTCCAGCGACGGCGTATCAAGATCGGTTCCCAGCACATAGCCGAGGATCTCAAGCGGACGACCGTCTGCGGCGGCGATCGCTTTGGCTTCAACGATCGCATCGAGCATCACGCCAACCGGATCTTCATGCGATCCAAATCCAAGGACGAAGTCCATCACGATCACGCCAACTTCAGGATCGCGCGCTTCCTGCAACAGACGACTAATGCGGTTGGTGGGATCGATCATCGGGTGCGGTTTGCCATTGGTAAAATCGTCATCACCGAAATCCAGGAAGGTATGCGCCACGCTGCGGTTGAGATCTTTCAGGCGGAACGCCGGATCCGGATGAATGTTGCTGTAAACTTCGGCATGTTTTTCCATGGCAGCAAACATCGCCTCATCGCACAACGTGCCGCCACAGAACAAGCCACGGATGTACTTTTGTTGCGGGGTCAGACGGGCGCGAACCTCTTCAATCAGCGGCCAGTTAAGCGGATGCAGATCCAGACTCTCTTTTTTCACGCCGGTCAGCAGTACCGCTTTCAGCGCCGCCTCTTTAGTACCGCGGGCAAACTGCAGGCCTTTTTCATCCGCAGGCGCGGCTTCACGTCCGAGGAAACACACCACCACGGGCTTATGACAGGCGCGTGCACGTTCCAGCACCTTGTGCGCCACCGCTGGCGCAGGCGGTTTGGAGATAAGTGCGATGATCTCAGTTTGCGGATCGGCCTCCAGCATGCCAATCGCGTCAAGCATCATCAGGCCGCCAATCTTTTCACTCAGATCGCGTCCACCTGTGCCAATTAGCTGGGAAATCCCGCCGCCAAATTCGTGAATGCGTACGCTCAGCTCCTGGCTGCCGGTACCGGAGGCACCAATAATTCCGATGTTGCCGCGACGCACCGCGTTGCCAAAACACAGCGCCGCACCGTTAATGATGGCGGTTCCGCAATCTGGCCCCATCATTAACAGCCCTTTTTCATGCGCCAGCTGCTTAAGCGCCAGCTCGTCCTCAAGAGAGACGTTGTCAGAGAACAGCATCACATTGAGGTTATTTTGCAGCGCCTGACGCGCTTCACGCGCGGCAAACAGGCCATTGACCGAGATCACCGCCAGATTGCTGTCAGGAACATGCTTCTTCGCGCTGGCAAGCGTGGCATAGTGCGCTTCATGCTGGCCACCCTGCTCTTTATGCGTAAACAGATCGTCAATCGCCACCAGCGTCTGGTCGTTCGCCGCCTCGCTGGCACCTTTAATGACAATCATCAGATCGCCACTTTTCGCCTCTTCCAGCTCAGGCGTCAGCAGGCCGAGATTCTTCAGCACGCCCTTATTCATTTCTGTCGCCATAGCCACGAATGCCTGCTCAACGCCATCGAGCTTATTTGCGCGCGTAGAGATAGACATCAGTGAGACAGAATCAAAATACGTGTTCTTTTTAACAACTATCCTGATCGACATAATTCCCTCCGGACCTGTGGCTCAGGGCGCAGGCATCCGCCATGCCATACAGCATGTCGCAGCCAGAACTTGAGCCGATATTTTTAATGTCAGTAATATATTGCGTAGAAACGGGTTGTTGCTCAGTAATAAATTGGTTCAGCAGCCGTCCGATGCTTTCCCGATAACGCTGATTAAATGCTTCCTCTAGCGTTATTTTGCTGAGTAGCGTTGTATTATTTCCGGCACGTTGTAATGCTGCTAAAAAATCGTCTCGATATTTCCTCAGCGGATGTCCGGGAATAAATAAAATGGTGCTTAAACCTACTAAATAATCATCCGATGAGGGCGTCAGCCCTATCCCCAAACCAATTAAATGGCTGACCGCCGTAGTAATATTTTCTCCTGTACGCAACGCCGTCAGTAATGTTTGTCGGCGGTTGAGTAATTGACGGGTGATTTCCTGATAAAACGGATTGTCACCCCGGTACAGAAATAATGTGTCGTCGCTTTTTAGCTGTTGGCGGATAACCTCTTCCCAATGCTGCCAGCCGACTGCGGCAAGGCTTGCTGCATCAGATGTCCACCGTGGTATTCGCCACAGCAGGCAACCTGCGGTTTCTATCCATTTATCATTGCCAACAACTATTCCCGACCCGCTAAAACTGACCCGCTCACCGGGGTGAAACAGGTCTTCACAATGCGTCAGCGCCACCCGACAGCTGTTAGGTGCGTTATCACAATCTTCACTCAGTAACGTCAACATCCGCTGCTGTTCGGGTATCAACAGGTTTACCGCGTGGGAAAAAACCTGTTCAACCCGTCCCGTTCCCCGGAAAGTGAGAAACGCGCCGTCTGCGGTTAGCGCCCGTACGCATCGCCGTAATGGCGTAGCGATAATGGCGCTCCTGTGTCAGGCTCCGGCCGCAATCAGCAGCTCGGCAATTTCGTGGTACCCTTTCTCTCGCGCCAGTTCCAGCGGGGTTTTACCGTATTTATCCGTCATGTGCGGGTTTGCGCCATGGTCGAGCAGCAGCTTAACGATCTCCTGCTGCTTCGCACCACCGTCATTCAGCACGATGGCTTCCAGGAGCGGCGTCCAGCCAACAAAATTAGTATGGTTGACATTGATATCGGTACGCAGCAGCAGCTCACGCACGATCTCGACATGGCCTTTTTCGCTGGCTGGCGTAATACCGACGCCGCCAAAACGGCTCAGGCAATTGAGGTCGGGGTTAGCTGGTAATACCGTACGCAACAGCGTTAAATCATTCGTCAGGCAGCTAATCAGGAAGGGGTTAAAACAAGTTTGATCTTGTTTATTAATATCGGCACCCGCAGCAATCAATAAAGAAACACAGTCATAATGTTTATTCAGGCTGGCAATAATAATGGCAGTTCGCCCCTGGCGGTTGGTGGCGTTAATATCCACATTTTTTGCCAGACAGGATTTTAATCCATCGACATTGCCCTGTTCTGCCGCCAGCAGAAATTCAGTAATGAGTTCTTTCTCTGACATAATCGCTCTCCTGCAGTTTTTTAGACTTTTTAAATATCCGATAACCTGAGAATAGCAACAGAGTGCAGAGAATAACATCCGCTTAAATTTCATTCATCGTTAGCGCATCGATTATTGAATCAATTTTAACAATGAGGACAAAACGTGCTGTAGTGCAATCTTTCCCTTATGGCTGTGGCCCTTTTAGCCACTAATCAGTAGTCCGGGAAATCAGGCGGTATGCTGCACGGATAGCGGCCTGCAATTAAAATACAGAAGTGTGATTGCCTTCAAACCAAATGTAAAACTAGTGTTAAATTCTGTTCAAAACTGATTGCTCTGTATAAGGATTACAAATACATTCAACAATCATCGTGTTGCGGATGCGCATTGTTGCCGGAGGGGAGAAAGATGAATTCAATATTTACCGAGGAAAACCTACTGGCATTTACGATGGCTGCCCGCTATAGCAGTTTCAGCAAGGCGGCGGAGGAGCTTGGCTTAACCACATCGGCAATTAGTTACACCATCAAGCGCATGGAAATGGGTCTCGACGTGGTGCTGTTTACCCGCAGTACTCGCAGCATTGAGCTGACCGAGTCCGGGCGCTATCTCTTTCGCAAAGCAACTGACCTGCTGAATGACTTCCACGCCATCAAGCGCAGCATTGATACCATCGCTCAGGGCATTGAAGCCCGGGTACGCATCTGCATTAACCAGCTGTTGTATACCCCACAGCACACTGCCCGGCTATTACAGGTGCTCAAAAAGCAGTTTCCGACCTGCCAGATAACCGTCACCACCGAGGTGTATAACGGCGTCTGGGATTCGATCATCAACAACCTGGCCAATATCGCCATTGGCGCGCCCGATACGTTACTGGACGGCGGCGGAATTGATTACACCGAGATCGGCGCGATCCGTTGGTCATTTGCGATTGCCCCGGATCATCCGCTGGCGTTTATGCCTGAACCCATCTCTGAGAGCCAACTGCGCCTGTACCCGAACATCATGGTGGAAGACACCGCACACACCATCAACAAGAAGGTTGGTTGGCTGTTACACGGTCAAGAGTCGATTCTGGTTCCCGATTTTAATACCAAGTGCCAGTGCCAGATCCTGGGGGAGGGAATCGGTTTTCTGCCAGACTATATGGTGCGCGAGGCGATGGAAAAGTCGTTGCTGGTGACACGGCAGATCCACAACCCACGTCAGGATTCACGAATGCTTTTGGCAACCCAGCATTCGGCAACCGGTCGTGTCACTCAGTGGATTAAAAAAGAGTTTGGCCCACAAGGGATACTGACGGGGATTTATCAGGATTTACTGCATCGGGCGTGATGCACCGGATGGCTGTTATACCTTCCAGTGCATATAAGATAATCAGGCGCGGATATCGTCGTACTCGCGGGTTTTATCAAATTCATGTTTGGCAAACGGGCACAGCGGAATAACTTTGCGGTTTTCAGCGCGCATCTTCTCTACCACTTTCGCCACCAGCTGTTTGCCTACGCCCTGACCTTTCAGGCTGGGATCGACATCGGTATGTTCAATGATGCTCAGATGCTCGCCCGTCGGCACGAAAACAATCTCGGCAACCTGGTTGCCCTCAGCATCATTGACATAAAACTTGTTATGGCCTGCAAGAATTTCCATGCTTCCCTCACTCATTTTTGGCGATATTTCAGCGCACCGCTCGGACAGGTATCGATGACCTTGATGACCGTGGCAACGTCCACTTCATCCGGAATAATCCACGGTTTACGTTTCAGGTTAAACAGCTTCGCGCTTCCCCGCACGCAATTGCCCGAATGCTGACACATCGCCGTGTTGAAGTAGACGTCAATCTTCTCGCCGGTATAGGCCCGGTAACCTGCATCCAGTAGTTCCTTATCCACGACATTGCCTCGCATTTTTTTATTGTCTGGGTCTAATCATAGACCTATGCGAGGCTGAAGGAAGTGGCTGAAAGCAGAAATATCATTCAGGCTTTTTCTGTATCGACGGCTGCGGCTCTGGCGGCAAATACTCCAGCATCGCAGGCGTCGGCGGCGGGAGGCGGTTATCGGCAATATCCCTGTCCACATCGATATGACTGATTTCGCCATTCTCATGATGGTGGACCGTCAGCACCCTCGCCTTGTTCAGTTCCGTAACTAGCTCCCGGGTAATACGCAAACTTTCTGCCAGCTCATGGTCTTCAAGCCCGGGTCTGCGACTGCGGCGTTCGACCCGAAAACGAAACTGGTTGTACTTCGCCCAGCCAATCAGCACCAGGCCGTTGACCAGGGCGACAAGGATATAAAACGTGACCGTATCCAGCGTGGTGAAAAAGGGTCGCACCCCCATATACGGCGAATGCGCCAGGGCTGTGATCAGCCCTTTATAGATCAAATAGATAAATCCAACCCATGCGATGGCCGTCAACAACACATCGATGATGCGCGGCAGCAAACGCCGCTCCGTGAAGATCAGTGGCTGGTTCATGATTCGATCCTCCCAATACCGCGGTCAGGACTCACCCAACGCGCTCTGCCACGTTTGCGTTTGAGCATCACTTTCGGGAACGCGACCAGCGTGGTGAACAGGCTTAGCATCCAGTACACCACCGGGAACCAGATAATCCAGAACAACGAGGCGCCAATGCCTTTTTCATAGCGTCGTTCAATCATCAGGCTCACCGCAAACTGCAGCAAGCACACCACGCCGAGGATAAGTCCGGTAAAGGCTGGCGGGAACAGATGCTGTACATACAGCGAGTCCGGCATCGGGATCATCAGCCCTAACAGGAACAGCACGATACTGATCGCATAGGCAAACGACCAGGCGGTAGAAAAACAGAACTCAAGAAACAGCGGCCACATGCGGCGGAACTCCCACGACCACAGGCGACGCATGTTAACGATAAACACCTCTGCACCACCCTGCGCCCAGCGCAAACGCTGCTTCCATAGCCCTTTTAATGTTTCAGGCATCAGGATCCAGCACAGAGCGCGCGGCTCAAAGAATACCGACCAGTGGCGCAATTGCAGCTTCCAGCTGATATCGATATCTTCGGTGATCATGTCCGGGCTCCAGTAACCGACCTCGGCCAACGCGCGACGACGAAACGCCGCAACTACGCCGGAAACGGTAAAGATCTGCCCATAGACTCGCTGAGTACGCTTAATTAAGCCGATAATGGAAGAGAACTCACCGACCTGCACACGACCGATTAACGTAGAGCGGGTTCGAATACGCGGGTTCCCCGTCACCGCACCAACGCGCGGGAACTGGATCAGCGGAGCCACAATATAGGCAACGGCATCACGATCCAGTAACGCATCGCCATCAATACACACCAGGTAATCACTGCGCGCCGCGGCCGCACCGGTCTTGAGCGCCAGCGCTTTACCCTGGTTTTCAGCCAGATGAATCACCCGTAGGCTGGGGTATTCCACTGCCAGTTGTTCCAGCACGTCGTGAGTGTCATCCGTCGAACCATCGTTGATGGCGATCACTTCGATATTCTTATATCGCTGTGCCAGTGCTGCCTCAATGGTTTCACGCGCGTTGATCCCTTCGTTAAAACAGGGGATCAGAATGGAAACCAGTGGATTCCCCGGCAGAGTTGGTGGTGGCGTGTCATCTCCCCATTTCCAGTGACGTTCACGGTAAAACCAGAAATAGACCCCGCCGCTTATCCACAAAGCAGACATGAACAAAGGCCAGAAGAAGACGAAGTTCAACATCACTTCACCTGTAAAGATGACAGCCACGCCAAACGGCAGGCTGAACATCAGGCAAAGTATCAGGAAAGCAATAATGCGATCGGTCATTTTTGCGGATACCAGTATGAGGAGAACGTCGAGCGAATCTCTGACATCTCAGGTTTGTCGCTGATGAAATCATCCGGGTAATAGCCGTAGTTACCTGCACCGCTTAATTTCAGCTGGCGCATCCATTCGGCTATTTGTTTTCCGCTGATTTCAGCCTGATCCCCGGATTTACGCCAGTCTCGTGCCTGCAGTTCAAACACGGTTTTATCCAGCGCCCCAGGGGTTTGTGCAACGGCATTCACCAGTCGGTCAAGCCATGCGTTGGCATCATTGGCCGGGATTTGTTCCATGAATGGCATCGCCATCGGCGCCGTCCAGTCATAGGTATTGAGGAAATCATTCAGGTTTTGTGCAAACCAGGCTTCACTTTCAGGCTCCAGTACCGGCATGGCGTAAATATTGCGCGCAGTTTGCACCTGTGGACCGCGAATATTACGCACCGTCCGGGTCAGTTGTTTGGTGAAGTCAATAAGCATCTTACTTTTCAGGCGAGTCCAGCGCTCGAACGCCTGAGGATTATTACGTATTTGCTCGATACTGCCCGGAAGCCCTGCGGCCCGGTAGGCGGCTAACGCTTCCGGTGACGCATCTTCAAAATCCGTCAGGAAAGCATCGTCATGGAACAAAATACCTTTGAAGCTGGCGTGCTTCGCCAGGTCTTCATAGATTTCAGTGATGCGTTTGCGCGCTTCGCTGTCCCAGGGCGAGAGACGAACATAGTTTTCGTGATTGATAGCAGTGCGTCCCGTTTTCGGATCCCATGCGGTTACGCGTGGAATGGACGCGTCGAGATCGAAAGCCAGAACCGGCATCCAGGCATACACCGTCACCCCAGCCCGCGTTTGTAACTGCCAGGAGATATAGTTAAAGAGATCGGCACGCATCGGCAGCCAGCGGTTGGGGAAATAGACCTCGCGAATATTCCCGTCGCCCTGCGGATCGGCGTACGCCTGCAGGAAGACATGAGAAATACGCATGTCATAAACGCGCTGGATCAGCTTATCGATATTTCGCTTCTGCTGAGCAGGGTCTTTGTCATACACGTAATCCAGATCGACATGCATCACGCGCATCGTCTGTGGTTCACGGACCTGAGCGACCTGACTGGCAAAGCGCTTAAGGGATGGGTTATCAGAGATCAGCACGCGCGGAATATCGTCGAGAAACGCGGCATTCGCCAACCCCTCATTAAGCGTAAAGGCCATCTTATAGCCATGCTCTTTGGCCAGGTTTAACGTTGTACCGTTGGCTGCGCCGTAAGGCCATACCCACGCACGCGGCGATTTTCCGGTCACCGCTTTGATCTTGTTAGTGATCAGAGAGATATCCGTGTTAATACGTCGTGTGTACTGTTCGTCCGTTTCGTAAGTGCCAGTTTTCTTATCATACAGGCGGTTCGCCACAGCGGGCTCTTTACTCCCCTGCGGGTTGGCCTCAGCGCCAAAGTGCGAGTTCCAGGTGTGCGCACCGACTTCCACCAACGGCGATTTCCCCATTTCTTCGACCATTTTCCAGGTGGCGAATTTGTCTCGCGCGGTCATTAAGCCACCAAAATCGACTTTTTTGTTGGCTGGCGCATCAACCCAACTGCCTACTGGCGCCCAGAGCGCAGGCCAGTTGTAGGCTTTCAGCAATGGCCAGACGCGGGTATAAAAACTGCTATACCCATCGTCAAAGGTGAGTAATACCGCTTTTTCCGGCAGTACAATTTTACCGTCATGGGCGTCCAGAATTTGCTGCACGCTGATCGGCTGATAGCCATTATCACGCAGCCAGGCCATTTGGTCGCTCAACGCGCTGGTACGCACAGAGAGGTAGCGCTGGTCGGCTGCACCATCCTCCACATCATGGTAGCCGAGCACCAGAAAGCTATTTTTCGGCCACGGATGATCCGCCGTCAGCGGTGTTCTCTCCCCGGGAGGAACATAGCGAGGCGTTGTATTGTGCGCGCTGCTGCACGCGGTAATCATCAACCAGCCAGCGATTAATGCGCTAAGCCACAGGCATCTTTTCAGCATGAACAATCCTTAAAACCTGACATTTAAATCGAAAGCGAGGGAGATATTCCGCTCACGTTTACCGTCATAGGGGCGTTTATCCCAAATCAGCATCACCCCGCCGTCTACGACGTTGTTCCATTTAAGCCGTTGCCCGTATCCCACCTGGACGATAGCGCCTGCATCTTCACCTTGCTGCCAGTAGCCACCTACACCAGCCAGACCTTGCTGCGTCCAGACGGTATCATAGTGGCGGTAAAGAACCTGCTCTGCGCTCAGGCCAGGGACAACCGAAAAATCACTCTTCGGGTTGTAATACGGCACATTTTCTTTGGTGTTGGTGCTCCCGCCAATGCCCGGCGTAAAGTCCAGCGTGAAGCGTGGCGTGGTCCACATGCGCTCTTTTCCGCTGAGTCCGTATTCGATGCGATCGTTACCGTCCGAGAAATGTGATGCGGCAAACGACAGTTGATATTCACGTCGTTCGTTTTGATACCAGCGAACAAACATATCGCCGCCGTTGGCATACACGCCACTACGCAGCGCGCGCAAAGGGGTATTGCGAGAGAGGCGCTCGGCCGAACCACCAACGCGCCAGTTGTCATTGAAGTCATGCCAGCCGGATAGACGCCCACCAATCTTCTGCCCATCGCCATAATTTCGGCCAGACACTTCCATTTCCGCCCAGTAATCACGGGAAGTCCATTCTGCACCCGCCGCCAGATCGCGGCTGATGCCCTTCCCTTCCTCAAATTCACCGGTAGCGAAGTTGAATCCGGTAAACAGTCGCCAGTTGTCATTAATCGGCGGACTGTAAATAGCCGTGTTGATGTTGAAGTCATTCTTACCGCTGACCGGGCTATCGGACGAGATCCCCTGCGTTCCGCTAATACGCACTTCCGACATTTTGTGGACATCACGAATACGCGCGAGGCGCAGCGTCGCTTCATCATCCGGGCTACGGGCAATAACGTCATCCGTCAGTTCATCTGCCTGTTTCCACTCCTGAAGATCCAGTGCAACGTAAGCCTGCTGACGTTCCAGCTCCAGGTTGCTTGGCTCAATTACTTCCGCCAGCTTAAGCTCTTTCTCCGCCGCATGCGGCAATCCACGCGCTTCAAGCACAGAGGCATAAGATATGCGCAATCCCTGATTACCAGAGCCTGTTCGTGCCAGATGCTCTGCGAGCTTTTCTGCCTCTGGCAGTTCATTGGCAGCGATATGATATTGCGTCAGTAGCGACTGTCCGAGCAGCCAGTTATCGTTAGGCTGAGGCGTTGGCGAGCCATAGATACGCCGCAGATACGGACTCTCTTTGATCAAATCATCGACTTGTTTTTTGGCAGCATCGAAGTTTTCATTATCAATGTGCGCGTAGAACAGATCTTGTTGATCCTCAGGACTGAGCGGCGTCACCGGGATAGGTCCATTCGGGTAGAAGATGCTCGCCAGCATCGCTTCGGTTTTTTCCGGCTGACGTTCGCTTAACCAAGCTGATGCCACCCAGCGTTTTGCATAGTTTGGTACTTCACCGCTTGCAGAAAGGGAGTCATACTCATCAATCACTTCGGCAGTACGCTTACGCACCAACAGGGCACCCATACGGTCAATTCTCGCCCGACGGACATCATTCTGCGCAGACGGCTCATCTTTCCAGGCCGCCAATAGTTGGTCATAACGGGCCAACGCTTTATCCGCTACGATAAAACGTTCTTCTTCATTACGTGCGGACGTATAAGAGGATCGGACCATTTCGGCCGCCGCATCAAGCTCAAGACGGCGCTTCACTGGATCAGCCGTGGGAACGACCTCCGCCATATTTAAAGCGGGTCCGGAAACGCGGTTCGCCGACAGCGCAGATAGCAGCGTGGATTTTGCATTTTTATTGCCTGGATCAACATCATCCGCCTGGCTGGCAACCAACAGCGCATCCCAGTTTTTCCCCTGAGAATGATATACGTAGGCAAGTAGCGCGTCGGAATCTGCGCCCGGATGTGCCTGAGCCCATTTATTCGCTTCAGTAAGGGCTTGTTGGTTGTAGCGCGCATCCGCCAACGTCATTATCCAGCCGGTGCGTACATCCACGTTATCAGGCTCTTCCTGTAAAACGCTTTCCCACACCGCCAATGAATCATTCCAGTTTTTCTGGTTACGGTACGCACGTGCAGCGGCGACTTTGCCGCGCGCAGGCACATCCATCTGCCCACGATACCGCTGCCAGATTTCAATGGTAGTTTTATCGTTGTTCTCAACCCAACCAGAAACTTGCAGCCAGTCGGCAACCTGATTTGGCGTTAGCGCACTTTTGTTTCCCTGATCCTCAAGGTAGTGCAATAGCGGCGCACTATTACCACCTCGCGCTTCAATAACCAAAGCGTCATAATCTGATACTGCTGCTGAGATTTGCATAGGGAAAAGAACGCTTGCCGTAAATAAACAGCTTACAGACTTAAAACGTTTAATGAAGTTGGCATGTCGACGCATACTGAACATATCTGCCCTTATATCTTACATCAGAGTAAAAATAAGCGTTTTCAATAAGTTACGGTCAATCCCTGACAGTTGCCGACCATGTAAGATGCACTACCGCTTATTTCGTAATAGGGTTATGAAGCTATTAATTCTTTTGTCTTATTGACTACCTGTGCCTCGTCCTCTAATCGTTGGATAGGAGGCATAAACTTGTGAATTTTATCACTCTGCGTAGTTCGTGGCTACGTAATAAGAAAAGCCTTAGGCAAAAAAGCATTTTAGACTAGATTATCCTAATACTCTTGGGATTGAATTCTGGATTTAAACAAAGTTTGCCCGGTGACGTCATGTGACGATGCTTACTATTGCTGGTTAGCATAGCCACACCGCGCAACTGTTTGCATGGTAACTATTTTTAGAGGTGAGCAGAGAAAAATCTGATAATAGGCACTCTGCTAACAACAAAATATAACTTAATTTTTAGGGCTCAAACAGGGCCAATGAAATTAAAATAAGGGTACAGACGCAAGAAGAATTAGATACAGTAACAATGCGTTGAAATCAAACAACTTTATTTATCATTTTTCGAAACCTACCATAATTGGTATTTGGAAAATCAATCAAATACGTGCGTGAATAATTGTGTATTACTTTACCTGTTAATATATTTACCAACCTTGCGTACTATTGACAATATCAACCACAATCAATTATTTCCCCTTACAATATGCAAGCCTATTTGCATTACAAGCAACTGATAGAAGCATAATTTTTTGCACTTACCTTCCCCTCAGTCTTTCAGGTAATCTGGGCAAAGACGCCAACAGGGACTGAACAATGAAAATCGTTAACGCAGAAGAAGAGCACATCCACGCCATACGCGATATCTACGCCCACCATGTTATTCACGGTACCGGCAGCTTTGAAACTGACCCGCCGGATGCACACGAGATGCTTGCTCGTCTGGAAAAAATCCGCAGCCTCGGGCTGCCGTGGGTCGTCGCGCTGCAGGAAGATAAGGTCATCGGGTATTGCTACCTCACCCGCTACCGTGAACGTTATGCCTACCGCTATACCCTCGAAGATTCGATTTACATTGACCCGACGGCACAGCGTCAGGGGGCGGGAAAAGCCTTACTGCGTCATGTGATTGGCTGGGCTGAAGCACAGGGTTATCGGCAACTGATTGCCATCGTCGGCGACAGCAATAATCAGGGATCGTTAAAAGTCCATCAGCAGGCCGGATTTACGCAAATCGGCACACTGAAAAACATTGGCTTCAAACATGGGCTATGGCTCGACACGGTATTGCTACAACGTAATCTGGGTGAAGGTAACGGCACGCTACCACCGGATTCCGGTGTCGCTATCTAACGTTTTTAAGGATTAACTACAGGGAGAGAATTTTGGAGCGGGCGAAGGGAATCGAACAAAAGTACTTTCTTGTATAGCCGAAAGTGCCGAACCCCATTGCTGGTGCGGTGAATATACATCACCACACGGGGTAGCGCTATGGGTAGCAGCAACAAGAACCAGTACCTGTACAAACATGAAACAGGCCTTTGGATGTTTCAAATATCAGTCCCTAGGCATATGCGCCACTTAACCGATGGACGAAAGCTATTTAAGAAAAGCACAGGGCAACGAGACGTTCTGAAAGCGAGAGTAGTTCGAGACCGCCTAGTTGTTGAGTGGAACCACGTAAAGGAAAAGCACGCAATTGATACCGGAGCGGTATTATTAAATCGCGCTATCCACGCTATACAACAACTAGGAGAATCATCGCAGGCGTTTTCAGGTCAAAGGGTCATGCTACAGGCTGTTACGAATGAGTACCTTGCCGAGTACAAACAATCTCGAAGCCCCAGCACAATAAGCAAACATGCCCTAGCCTCTCGTTTATTTCTCAAGTATCTAAACGTTGCTGATACCGAACTAACAGGCATCAGCCGCACCGAGGTAACGGGATTTATTCGAGCGCTCAAGCCTAAGAAATCCACGCAGACTATCCAGAATTATTTATCAGGATTAAACACGGTGTACGAGTACGCCCGCCGTTGCTACGACGATATACCAGCGGCCTCCCCATTTACCGGGCATAGACTAGAGGCCAAGCAAACAATAAAAAGCTATGAAGCATTCACCCCGGATGAAATAAATACCCTACTTAATAACGCCTCAGACGATCTACAGGACGTTATTTTAATCGGGCTTTACTCAGGTATGCGGTTAGATGAAATCGCCTCTCTACGGATCTCTGACGCCTCAGAAATCGAGGGTGTCATGTGCTTTAGCGTGAGAGCAGCTAAAACAAAAGCAGGCGTACGGGTTGTACCAATGCACCCAGCGTTACAAAGCGTCATCACCAGATGCAAACAATTGAACCAGCAAGGCGAGCTAGGCGAGTACCTGTTACCTCAGTCAAATTTGATAAAGCGACTCGATGGTAAAAGGGGGCCGTGGTACAGCCAGCAATTCACCCGCCTACGGGATAAGGTTTTACCCAATGCCACAGACAGACAATGCTTTCATAGTCTGCGCGGAATGTTCATTACTGCCTTAGACCGCGCTGGCGTACCGGAGGATAGGATTGCACAGATTGTCGGTCATGAAAGGGGCAAGACTGAATCATTCAAAACTTACAGCTCTGGTGCACTTCTATCAGAACTAGCCGATTATGTGTCACTGATACAAGCGATTTACCATGTGGAAGCTCACCAAAGATGATCGATTAAACCGATCGATTAACGAGTATTGATCTATCAAACCAATTATCAATGCCTTCTCGCTACTGGCAGTATTGAGATCAAAAACCAATCTGCCCATGAAAAGGGAATCTGTATGAGAATATTTAGGCTGAGTATTTTAGTTTTTAGCGTGTTGTATGGCGCACCGCCTGTAAATGCCAACGATCTAGGTGCCGTAACAATCCGCTTTATAGATACTTTCGCTGTTTATCCCGCAGCAAAGAACCTGACCGAGGAGAACTCAAACGCCTGTGTCATAGAAACAACGGACGGGTTATCTGCTTATCCCGGCACTTGCTCAAAACACATAGGCCTATTTCTAAAAGTATGGGAAGCAGCGCATCCAAACATCCCGTACGCTGTCGAAGAAAATGGAATACGCTGGGGAGGATAAATTATTAATGCACAGTGGTTGCCGCCTAGATTACGGAACATAACGGCACAACTGTACCTGTATTATAACAATCCCATTCAGCAAGGGGCTAGTATGCTCAAGGTATTCATAATTAAAGGGCGGGCTATCTCAATAGCAGCCCAACTTATCGCACTGGGCTTTGTAGTAAGCATTCTATTTGTATTCTCTCGCGCTCCAATGAATGATGAAGCATCATATTATATTGGAAGCGGCACTGATAATATTTCTTTACGTGAGGTTAATATTAAACGCTTTAACGGCTGGTACTATAGTCTCGGTTGCTTATTAGAAGTCAACGGGCATCTCGTCACCGCCTCCCCTGACTCTTGCAATCAGTTACTAAATGAAACGATAACTTTATTCGATAAATACTACCCAACCAAGCCGAGGGAGTTTATTATTTACGGTCGAAATATTGGGCGGTGCAGTGACTTAACAACGCCCCGCTGCCCCGCCCTAGAAGATAATAAATAAATCTATCCATGACATGCGAATTGCCCGTGTGAGATTGTACGGGCTAATTGAACCTCATGGGTGAGTTGCTCAAGGTTCTTCCCATGCTTACGCCACCGCTTCCCGTCACTTTGTACTTGAGCACAATAAACCCCATTTTTTTTATTAACACTAATTCCCTTGGGTAGATTATTACCTGTAATACATTTACGTGCATTCTGGTTGTTCTGCGCTCTGGTAGCTAATCGCAGATTCAGGATATTGTTATTACCTCTATCCCCGTCTATATGGTCGATACAATGCACAGCAGGAATAGTACCGTTGATAACAGACCAGATAATACGATGCACAGCGTACTTCTTTCCTTTTAATTGAACAGACCAATAACCATCTTTACCGAGAGTCCCAGCACAAGCACCAATTTTAACTCTCTGGGATAGGGCACGCTTCCAAGTTAAACCGCTCGGAGATTCTGTATCGACTGCGAAGCAATTAACTATAATATCATTCCCCTTATCATTACTTATAATAAGACACTCCTTAAAACACATTGAGTTTATATTGAGCAACAAAAAACAAACCAACAATAGAAATCAATATCAGTAAACCTATGAGGAACACCCTGCAATCTAAAACCATGTTAACCGCTCATAAATTTAAAAACACTGAACACCCATATTATGGAGCATTACTTTCATGAACGATTAACATGTACAAGAAGCAGAGCAAGGTTAAATTTTTTTGATTGAGACTTAACAGCACGGTAATAGTATAGGGGGGGGGGGTATTGGTGACAGCAGTATCGTACCACATTATACCAACTGATGATTTGAGTTAGAGGCACGATTGCTATTACCAACGTATAAGACGATATACCGGTACAAGTTTGATTGAATTTTAAATCAATGGAGTATATTATTTTTGAAGTTAAAATACGTTGCGGCGATATGTAGCCCCCTAATCGGCGCTCCGACCATTGAACCTAGATACTTTTTTAACGTCTTTTTCTGCACTTGCTCTTTATCAGTCTCAACAATTCGCGTTAGCAACTGAATCTCACGCTCAAGCTCCAAGTGCTTCAAAGCAGCGCGAACCTCAGCAGCAGGGAATGTTTCTAGCAAGGGATTAACGTCCCACAAGCCCTCGCCTATTTCTTGAATATCCCAGCCTGTTTGTACTGACACTTCATAATCTAACGGGTGCAAGTGCTGGCCTCTGAACGTCTCAGCCACATCAGGAGGCCATGACGATATCACTGTGGGTAATCCCGCAACACAAGTCGGGACGTGAACACCAAGCGAACTGGACACGCGATAACGAATACCGGATGGAGAATCATTGGCTAAGCAAAGCGACTCGTGAAGCGCTGGTACCTGCGTAGGCAGCGCCTTTTGTTTTGTGTACAGCATCAAACCTCCTTTTTGATTCGCTGGACAGATTCCAGACTCAGCAGAATCCGAACGGCGGCGGGAGCAGTCCACCGCCTCCCGTTCACCATGACTCGATAATCCCGCCCACCCGTTCTATTTAAACCGCCTGCTGGGTCGCCTTCCCGCTTATTCGCTTTACCTTTCCCAGAGCGTGCTCGCCACGCCAGCCCCGACGGTGCATCGCTACACAGCTTTAAAATGCGGTTAAGGGCAATAGCTTCTTGTAATGAACAACCAAGATCACCGTTCATGGCCTTTCTCCTATAGTGTTTTCGATATAATTCAAGATTTCCCGATACTCGGGATTGTTCATAAACTCAGCGTGTCGTTTCTGGTTAGGCTGGAGATACTGCACTCCCTGAGAACGTCCACCCTTGCCCGGCTGAAACAGCACGCCACGCTCTAGCAGCCACTGACCGCACTGGACACGCACCAGCATTAACTCGCCCCTGAACCAATCGAGGTACTGCTTCGCCTGCACGCGCTCCTGATACCGCTCTGAGGCCACCTCATCGGGGATATACCGGTACTCGGGATTCAGGATGTAAGGCGATTCGAGAAGAACAAACACCGCCTTGCTACGTTTAATACAGCAACCACGGCAAGCCAGATTCCGGGTGTACTGCTCGACACCGCCACATTTCACACACCGGAAGTCACCACTAGTGAAGAGTTTCTGCTTATTCATAATGGCGTTGTATCGAGCGGGGTTATGCTGCTGAATGCTGCTGAGCCGTTGTTGGTACTCGGGATAGCCAAGTCGCATTAACTGCAACTCTCGGTTCGTTGGGTGCTGCCCGTTTTGGAGTGGTGCAGGGGCCGCGCAGCCCCTACCGTTCTGTTTAGCGTTTGGCTTATTCGCTCCGTTAATCTGCTGGTACATGCTGCTCAGCCTCTACCGCTTGTTGAATTAGGTCGGGGAACATGCCGGTAATAACGGGGCGGGAACGTTGTAACGCTTTGTCGAACTCTAGCTTGTGCTTACGCTCCTGAATAGCGGTAGCCTTTGCACCATCTGAACACTGCACCGGGTGCCAGCCGTTTGCCCACACGTTCAGCGTCCAACCGTTTCCAGAAGGAATAACTGCCACTTGATTGCCGATTGTTTCAGTTGGGAGGATAGACACCGTTACCGCTGACGCATTTGGGATACTAGCTAATGCATCAGCCTTGGTTTGCCAATCAGGAGAATCAGCAAGGAAACGCACGTCTTGTCCTGCTAGATTCTGGGCAAACTTGTAGTTGCCCTTCTGGACATGCTCGGTGAGCGCTGCCATCTCATCTGGAGAGAACTGTTTCTGTAACTGCTCGCGTTGCATAAATGCCAGTAAAGCCCGTTTCAGTTCTTCGCCTACAGCATCGGAATTAGCCTGTGCTTTTGCTGCTGCACGCTGCGTAAGGGTTGCGCTGCGATATCGGTTCGCCTGATTAACCAGAGCGGTATGTACCGCCTGAACCAGATAAAGAATATCGGCCTCAGTCTGGATACGTGCGTTAATCAATGCCGATTTCAACGGTTGCACAACGCTACTCGAGTTTTCGATCATCCACGAACTGACACCCTCTGGGAAAGCTGGCTCAGGCTGGATCGCTGGAAGCTCTGCGTGCTGCTGTGCGGCTTGGATTCGCTGGAAAAGGGCTAAGGTACTGCTGGTACAAAGCGCCTCTGAGAATGGCACAGAGGCCGTTTCTGAGGGCTTCTCAGCATAAGGAGACGGTAGTACTACGGTACCGGCTGGAGTGTTAACAGATGTGTTTACGGATGTATTTACTGCTTTGTTAACTGAATTAATCATTATTGGTTTCCTTATGGAATAGGTAATATTTAGACGTGCAGCATCACCCGAGAAATTAAGCGGGTCTGTATCTGCACTATTTATTTATAGATTACGTCTAAATCACTTCTTGTTTAAATCGGTTTGGTAAAGGTCTGGTGTACACATTATAAATTTACACTTCAAACTTAATACTATTCGTTGGGGAGGTATCGGCTAATTTCTTGTAGTTTTCCTGCGTCATCAGTTGATAATTCATCTGCTGTGCTGCTACCCGTTTTAGCGTACTGAGTGATCATCCTGATATCTGCGGGTGTTGGATTAACCGAATCAAGCATCTCATCGAACTCAGCCATTAACCGCTCTCGTTTCTTTCCAGTTGCGGAGCGGAGTTCTCTGCCCAACTCTGGAATACGTTGGCGCTGAGATGGACTAAATGCAGTGCGCTTCGATTTAACATCGAAAGTATTTTGGTATCCAGTCCCGACTCGTGAGTGTTTGCCAGTTGGGAAGGTGCTATTAAAACTATTTGAATTATTCATTCTGACTCCTTTGTTATTACGATAAGTATTTACCTGTGTGGGTAAACAGATTTCTTGATTTACTTTGTGGGATGGTGCAGTTCTCACCATGTATAATATGCGGTGATTTATTGAGACGCTTCTTAGAAGTGTTGTTGAGTATGACATGACAGGGAGAGGTGTAGCTACATACTTACTTTAGTAAGTAAGACTTTTTGGGGTTTATGGGGGTGCCAAAGGGTGCCAAATCTGACACCCCTCCGATTACAGACCGTGTGCCTTGATCCAGTTACGTACGGTGCTCTGTGACGTTCCGGTAGCAGTGCTGATAGCTTTGTAGCCTAAACCCTGTTTACGCAGCTCAAGTACCCGTTGCTCTGGTGTCTGTCCTGAGTCCTCAATAGCGTGGCGCTTCTCGGTGTTAGCCTTGAATGCCTCCAGCTCTTTCAGGCGGGACTCCATATCACCCAGGCGCTTCTCATGCTCTGCCAGCTTACGGACAACCATGGCGGCATTCTGTAGGCTCATTAGCCCACTCGACAGGGTATCGGCATCCATTCGAATAGGGTTCCCCTGTTTCTGCGCGGTAACAATCGCAGGGTGTCCTGCATTGGCTTTCATGGCTTTCTTCATGCGTTTACGCTGCTGTGGTCGATTCATCACGGGCTTAACATCCTTTCCGGGTAACAGGTCGCGTACAATTCCGATTGCTGGTCGAGTCTCGCCAGTGCAGTAAACGTCTAGTGAGGTTCTTACTGCGTGGGTGACTTGGGCTTGGTTTAGGCTAATACGATTGGGGTTCTGCATGGCAATACGTCGTATAGCGCTCTCTGCGCGTAGCTTCTCAGCTATCGCAGCCTTTAAATCATCTCGTCCGTGCTGCGCCCTGTAGCGTTCGTACAGCGCCTTCATTGATGGGGCTTGAAGGTCGTTAGCCGTTGGGACGTAACCCCTCTTGAATGCGCCCCACATAATGCGGTCAGTGTTTTTTAAATCGGTGGGAGTGTCGTCGAACTGGTTTGGCAGATCATCGGTCTGAAACATATTTCTCCTTTGGTTACGGTGCGGGGTGTGGTGCTGGGATTAAGTCTGAGGTTGCACCAATGGATTTACCCCGAGCACACGTGCCACGGAGAATTACAGGAGGGTGCAAAAGCGTTTTGTGCGGACTTCGCCTCCTTCACTGTAGAGTGATATTCTAATTACCATCGTTTGTAAGACAGGATTTCTACAACCCTAGTCGGTACTCGCTTCCTTCCCCTTACAAGTGAGGTTCTAATTACCACATAGTAAATTCAATTACTTACAGAAGCTTAAGTTAAGGCAGCAGAATTGGATAAACCATTTAGATGTGTTTATTCCAGTGCCGTTTAACCGTTGCAATCCCGATACCTAGTTGTTTTGCTGCCGCTGACTGACTCAGGCCACCCTCCCTACATCGCTGTACACTCACAGTCGTGTCCTTAGCCTCGGGCCTGCCCAACTTAACGCCCTGAGCTTTCGCACGCCTTAGCCCTTCCTGAGTGCGCTCCCGGATACGGTCTTTCTCGAACTCAGCAAAGGCAGAAAACATCCGTAACATTAATTTACCCTCGGAGCTGGATAGGTCTGACACAGGCAAATCAAGTGATACCACTTTAACGCCCTTCTGCATGAGCATTTCAATAGTCTGCTGCACATCGATATTGTCACGGCCTAAGCGATCCAACTTCAACACAACAAGAACATCCCCGCTCTCTAGCTTATGCTCTACCAGTGACTTAAAACCATCACGCTGCATAGCAGGCACGCCACCGGATACTTGCTCTTGCACTACTCGGGCATCAGGTATCTCGTAGCCCGCATTATGAATAGCAAGCAATTGATTCTCGGTTGTCTGCTCGGTGGTTGAAACTCGACAATATGCAAATGTTCTCATCGTGTATGCTCCCTTGACTGGTATCAATTAACGGTATCATCGTATGTATTGGAATCACTTAATGTCAATGGCTATTTTAATGATGCCAATCATGATACCTAATTCTAGTATCACTTAACGAACGATTGTCGATACCAGACCAGCACCTACGATTAGCCGCATAAAGATCCATAACAATCCTAGCTATTGATACCGCGAAGCCTTTCAGGAAAAGGGCAAAGAGAACTATTAACACAACTGGTGTAGTGCAATCACATAATCGCTATAAAGTAGCAAAGCCAGTACCGGCAAGGCTTCCCGGGCTGTTTCATTTAGACTATCACTAGTAAGAGAGAGAGGAACGAACGAAAGATACGAAGAATGAGAATCTGACTGAGTGACGACAGAGAGCAGAAGCGAGAGTACCACGAGAGCGAACGACGAACGAACGATAAGCGTAGCAGCAAGCAGAGCCAGTGAGAGAGGAGAGAGCGACTACACAGAGAGAGAGAGAAGCAAACCTCTTTACAAATTGAAGAATGCCGCAGGTTGATACAGGAAGCTGCACCGCATATCTGTGCTGTCACCAATAGACCCCCTACACTACGCTGCACCCTATAACCCCTCAGGTGCACCGCACATAACAAACGGCACTGTACCCACGCACGAACAACCTCGCTCAGAAGCTGAACAAGCGTCTGTACGTGAATTCTGATAGACCAGCAAGGTGAATCCCCAGCAGAACACACAGAGCGTTTGTAGTAGCGTTCCACAGCCACCCAGATCCGAAAGGCACACGGGGGAAAGGCTTCCTTTGGGTGGGGGACACCCCCTCGCCTGAATACAGTACTTTTCAGTCGTGGCCTTTTGGTACTTTAGTAAATATCGAGAAGCCTTGAGAATTAACTCATTACAAGATTTCAGACAATACAAGCCATAAAGCCCGTTGGTGGTAAGACAACGTGCGGAGCGTAGCGACTTCATCGGGGGTTATGTCAGACAGTGAAGTTTATCAGGATCGCCGTGTACCCTTTCGGGAGCGTGGCTGAGACGCTGGCAGAGCTTGCATATGGTTTGCAAGTACCGTAACCACCATAAAACCTGTTTATTCCCTGCAACGTCATCTCGACGTGTGGCATGTGGGAGCATCGGCAAAAATGCGCTTCACTGAAAGCTGTAGGAGTTATGCCGGGCGCTCGGCTTTTTGTTCGTTGTTGGGCTATCGCGGTAAGAACGTGGAACCACCGCCAGCTATTTGATATGCTCCCTAACCACATACCAGATCGCAGCAGCAATGAGTAGCCCCGTGGGTACCTTTAAAGGTAACACTGGTTACATCCGCTTTTAGCTTATTGATTCTAAAGAATATTTTAGATTGGAAATAGCTGGAGCGGGCGAAGGGAATCGAACCCTCGTATAGAGCTTGGGAAGCTCTCGTTCTACCATTGAACTACGCCCGCATCGAAGTGCGTAAGGGATTATAAACCTTACGCTCTTCTTGGCAAGGGACTAACCGACTGACTGGCGATTAAATCACCGTCAGCATTTTGGCTTACTGCCCTGCGGCGGCAAATAACGCAGTGGATCGATAGCTGTCGCCCGATAGCGGATTTGGAAATGCAGCCGCACCGTATTCGCATCCGAGCTGCCCATCGTCGCAATTTTCTGCCCGGCCTTCACGTTTTGACCGTTGTTCACCAGCATGGTGTCATTATGCGCATACGCAGTGATGTAGTCCTCACTGTGCTTAATCATGATGAGATTACCATAGCCCCGCAGCTGATTACCGACGTAAACCACCTTCCCGGCGCCGGCGGCATAAATCGGTGTACCGCGCGCAGCCGAGATATCAATGCCCTTATTGCCGCCGTCCGCGGTTGAATAAGGCAGGATCACCTTACCGCTGGCAGGCCACTGCCAGCAACGTTGCCCTACTGGTGGCCAGGAAGACTGCGGTACGGACGAAGACGGTCTGACCGCTGCCGTTTTGGTTGAGGATTTCTTGGTTGTTTTGCCAGAGTTAGAACTGGTTTTCGCGCCACCGCTGACCTTCAGTTTTTGCCCTACTTCAATGGTATAGGGCGGTGAAATATTATTCAGGCGGGCGATCTCTTTCACGCTGGTCCCGGTAGCGCGCGAAATACGGTATAGCGTATCCCCCCGCTTCACGGTATACACGGAGCCGGAATAACTTCCTGTATCAGACGATTTGCTCCCGGAACACCCTGCTAACAGCAGACCGACACACAGCAACATCACGATACCCAGGCCATTTTTCTTCAGGCGTCCTGCACTCAAAACAATACCTCGCAACATTTTCAGACGCTTTATCATAGCAGCCAGAAACCGGATGCCAAATCATATCGCGCAACGAACCGTCGGTCCTGGCATTTCACACCCTCTGTTAATCAATCTGACTTAATTAAGCATATAATATGGGTGCTTAAGATTGATGGTGGACGCTATGCGACAGGAACATGTCATTTTATTGAATGAGCAGGACCAACCCTGCGGAACGCTGGAAAAATATGCGGCGCATACCGCCACAACTCCCCTGCATTCCGCTTTCTCGTGCTGGATATTTAACGAGCAGGGCCAACTGCTGGTCACCCGCCGCTCGCTGCACAAAAAAGCCTGGCCTGGCGTCTGGACCAACTCTGTCTGTGGTCACCCGCAGCTGGGTGAAACCCACGAAGACGCTATTGTCCGCCGGGCTCGCTTCGAACTGGGTGCAGACATCGACTCGCTCAGCCCCGTATATGCTGACTTTCGTTATCGCGCTACAGACCCGAGTGGAATTGTGGAAAACGAAGTGTGCCCGGTTTATGCCGCACATATCGTCAGTGAGCTACAGCTAAACCCAGATGAAGTGATGGATTGCCAGTGGAGCAGTCTTGAGGATGTCTTAAGCGGGATTGACGCGACGCCGTGGGCTTTTAGCCCGTGGATGGTAATGCAGGCATCGAATGATAAAGCACGAGAATTATTGCGCGAGTTTGCTAACCGTAATTGATTGCCGGATGGCAACGCAAACGCGTTTTATCCGGCCTACGAATCGTCTCCACGTAGGCCGGATAAGGCGTCAGCCGCCATCCGGCATTTCACATCTTACTTAACCGGGCGCATTGCCGGGAACAGGATCACGTCGCGGATGGTATGGCTGTTGGTGAACAGCATAACCATACGGTCGATACCAATGCCCAGACCCGCAGTCGGCGGCAGACCGTGTTCCAGAGCCGTAACGTAGTCTTCGTCATAGAACATTGCTTCGTCATCGCCCGCATCTTTAGCGTTAACCTGATCCTGGAAACGCTGCGCCTGATCTTCCGCATCGTTCAGCTCGCTGAAACCGTTACCGATTTCACGTCCGCCGATGAAGAATTCGAAGCGGTCAGTGATTTCCGGGTTTTCATCATTACGACGCGCCAGCGGAGAAACTTCTGCCGGGTACTCGGTAATGAAGGTCGGTTGAATCAGGTGCGCTTCCGCAACTTCTTCAAAGATCTCGGTCACGATACGGCCCAGACCCCAGCTCTTCTCAACTTTGATGCCGATAGATTCAGCAATCGCTTTTGCAGAGTCGAAGTTATCCAGATCGGCCATGTTGGTTTCTGGACGGTATTTCTGAATCGCTTCGCGCATGGTCAGTTTTTCGAACGGCTTACCGAAGTCGAAGACTTCTTCACCATAAGGCACTTCAGTCGTTCCCAGAACGTTCTGCGCCAGCGTACGGAACAGCGATTCGGTCAGTTCGATCAGATCTTTGTAATCCGCATAAGCCATGTAGAGTTCCATCATGGTGAACTCTGGGTTATGGCGAACAGAAATGCCTTCGTTACGGAAGTTACGGTTAATTTCGAATACGCGTTCGAAGCCGCCAACCACCAGACGCTTGAGGTACAGTTCCGGCGCGATACGCAGGTACATGTCCAGATCCAGCGCGTTATGATGGGTGATAAACGGACGCGCTGCCGCACCGCCTGGGATCACCTGCATCATCGGGGTTTCTACTTCCATAAAGCCGCGAGCAACCATGAACTGACGGATGCCAGCCATAATCTGTGAACGCACTTTAAAGGTATTGCGGGATTCATCGTTAGAGATGAGATCCAGGTAACGTTGACGATAGCGCGCTTCCTGATCCTGCAGACCGTGGAATTTGTCCGGCAGCGGGCGCAGTGCTTTGGTCAGCAGACGCAGTTCGGTGCAGTGGATAGACAACTCACCGGTCTTGGTCTTGAACAACTTACCTTTCGCGCCGAGGATATCGCCCAGATCCCATTTCTTGAACTGCTCGTTGTAGACGCCTTCCGGCAGGTCGTCGCGAGCTACGTACAGCTGAATACGGCCGCCAACGTCCTGCAGCGTAACGAATGATGCTTTACCCATAATACGACGGGTCATCATACGGCCAGCAACGGATACCTCAATGTTCAGCGCTTCCAGCTCTTCGTTTTCTTTCGCGTCGAAGTCAGCATGCAGTTGGTCTGAGGTATGATCGCGACGGAAATCGTTCGGGAACGGGATCCCCTGCTCACGCAGGCTCGCCAGCTTCTCACGGCGCGTTTTCAGTTCATTGTTAAGGTCGGCTACCGCGTCAGCGCCCTGTACGTGTTGTTCAGACATGTTGGTTCCTCATAACCCTGCTTTCAAACTTGCTTCGATAAATTGATCCAGGCTGCCATCCAGCACCGCCTGCGTGTTACGGGTTTCAACCCCGGTACGCAGATCTTTTATGCGGGAGTCATCAAGGACATAAGAACGAATCTGGCTACCCCAGCCGATATCTGACTTATTGTCTTCCATCGCCTGTTTCTCGGCATTCTTCTTCTGCATTTCCAGTTCATAAAGCTTCGCTTTCATCTGCTTCATGGCCTGGTCTTTGTTCTTGTGCTGTGAACGGTCGTTCTGACACTGCGTCACAATCCCGGTCGGGATGTGGGTAATACGCACCGCAGATTCCGTACGGTTAACGTGCTGACCACCCGCACCGGAGGCACGGTAAACGTCAATACGCAGGTCCGCCGGGTTGATATCGATATCAATATCATCGTCAACTTCCGGATAAACAAACGCAGAACTGAACGACGTATGGCGACGACCGCCGGAGTCGAACGGACTCTTACGAACCAGGCGGTGTACGCCGGTTTCAGTACGCAGCCAACCGTACGCATATTCGCCAGCAATTCGGATGGTCACGGATTTAATACCCGCCACTTCACCTTCAGATTCTTCAATAATTTCGGTCTTAAAGCCGCGCGCTTCAGCCCAACGCAGATACATGCGCATCAGCATGCTTGCCCAGTCCTGCGCTTCCGTACCGCCAGAACCTGCCTGAATATCGAGATAGCAATCTGCGCTGTCATATTCACCGGAGAACATACGACGGAATTCCAGCTGGGCCAGCTTATCTTCCAGCGTGTCGAGTTCTGCTACGGCTTCGTTAAAGGTTTCTTCGTCGTCGGCTTCTACAGCCAGCTCCAACAGGCCGGAGACATCTTCCAGGCCCTGGCTCATCTGATCGAGCGTATCAACGATGGCCTCAAGAGAAGAACGCTCTTTACCCAGCGCCTGCGCGCGTTCGGGTTCGTTCCATACGTCCGGCTGTTCCAGCTCGGCGTTTACTTCTTCCAGACGCTCTTTCTTGGCATCATAGTCAAAGATACCCCCTAAGAACGTCAGAGCGCTCCGTGAGGTCCTGAATGCGGTTATTTACCGGATTAATTTCAAACATTGTCTGATTTCTTTTATTGGACTAGTCAAAATGCGGTGATAAGAGCGGGATTGTAACTAATCCACGCCCTTTTTTATAGCGATTAGTGACGCTAAAGTGGCCAGATATTGTCGATTATAATCTGCAAACTACGGTTGCCGCGAAACTCATTAATATCCAGTTTGTAGGCAAGCTGAACTTCGCGCACGCCGTTGTCCGGCCAGCAGGTGGTATCGACATTAAACGCAATACCGTCCAGCAGTGGACCACCGCCTACGGGCTCGACCATTACCTTCAGATGACGCTCACCGACCAGACGCTGCTGGAGCAAACGGAAATGCCCGTCAAACAGCGGTTCCGGGAACATTTGTCCCCACGGTCCGGCATCGCGCAGCATTTGTGCGACCTCCATGGTCATCTCCGACGCGTTCAGTGGGCCATCCGACACCACTTCACCTTGCAGTAAGGCGGGATCCAACCACTCGGTTACCAGTTCGCCAAAACACTGCTGGAAACGCTCAAACTGCGCCTCTTCAAGCGATAAGCCCGCCGCCATGGCGTGACCGCCAAACTTGAGGATCATGCCCGGATAAAGGGTGTCCAGGCGCTCCAGCGCATCGCGCATGTGCAGCCCCTGAATCGAACGCCCGGATCCTTTGAGGGTACCGTCACCTGCCGGGGCAAACGCTATCACCGGGCGATGGAATCGCTCTTTAATACGCGATGCCAGAATCCCCACTACGCCCTGATGCCACTCGGGATGATACATAGCCAGACCGCCAGGTAGCGTATCGCTACTGCGTTCCAGCTTTTCACACAGGGTCAGCGCTTCTGCCTGCATACCCTGCTCAATTTCTTTGCGCGTCTGGTTGAGTGCGTCCAGCTCATTGGCCAGCACGCGCGCTTCACCAATGTTGTCGCACAACAACAGCGCTACGCCAACGGACATATCGTCCAGACGCCCTGCCGCATTCAGCCGTGGCCCGAGGGCAAAACCTAAATCACTGGCTGCCAGCTTTAGGGGGTCGCGATTGGAAATCTCCAGCAGCGCTTTAATACCTGGGCGGCATTTTCCGGCGCGGATACGGCTTAAGCCTTGCCACGTCAGAATGCGGTTATTGGCATCCAGCGGGACCACGTCCGCCACCGTGCCAAGCGCAACCAGATCGAGCAAATCCGCCAGGTTCGGCGGTGCAATACCTCGCTCATCAAACCAGCCTTTGTCACGCAGGAAAGTGCGCAGCGCCAGCATCAGATAGAAAGCTACACCAACGCCTGCCAGCGATTTCGACGGGAACTCACAGTCGTGCAGGTTAGGATTGATGATCGCCTCTGCGCCCGGCAGCGTATCCCCTGGCAGGTGGTGATCTGTTACAACGACCGGGATCCCCAACGTTCTGGCATGTTCGACACCCGTGTGAGACGAGATGCCGTTGTCTACGGTAACAATCAGCTGAGCACCACGGGCATGGGCCTGATCAACGACTTCCGGGCTTAAACCATAACCGTCCTCAAAACGATTTGGCACCAGGTAGTCAACGTTACTGCAGCCCAACGCGCGCATCGCCAGGATGCTTAGCGCCGTGCTGGTCGCGCCATCGGCATCGAAATCGCCGACAACGATGATGCGAGTTCCCGCACGAAAGGCGTTGTAGAGGATCTCAACCGCCTTTTCGACACCGTTTAAATGCTGCCACGGCAGCATTCCTTTCACGCTACGCTCAAGTTCCTGCGCGCTGCGCACACCGCGACTGGCGTATAAACGGCGCAGCAGTGGCGGCAAGTCGGCAGGTAACTCGGCTGTCTCGTCGGCCTCACGCCGACGAAGTTGTATCTGTTGTTTCACGCGAATTATTTACCGCTGGTCTGTTTTGCATGTGCGTCGAGGAATTCTTTCATCTCTTTCGGGCCCTGATAACCAGGTACGACATAACCATTGCTCAGCACAATCGCCGGTGTACCGCTGACGCCAAACTGTACGCCCAGCGCATAGTGGTTAGCGATATCCACATCACAGGTCGCCGCTTTCACGCCCTTGCCAGTCATCGCGTCGTCAAAGGCTTTGTTTTTGTCCTTAGCACACCAGATAGACTTCATGTCCTGCTCAGCCTGACTGTCCAGCCCCTGACGTGGGAAGGCCAGATAACGTACGGTGATCCCCAACGCATTGTAATCTTTCATCTCTTCATGCAGCTTGTGGCAGTAACCACAAGTGATGTCGGTGAAAACGGTAATGACGTGTTTTTCCTGCGGCGCTTTGTAGATGATCATCTCTTTTTCCAGCGCGTTCAGATGTTTCATCAGCAGTTGGTTGGTGACATTCACCGGACTTGCGCCGCTCACGTCGTACATCGGTCCCTGAATAATATGTTTACCGTCTTCGGTAACGTACAGCACGCCGCTATTGGTCAGTACAGTTTTCATGCCCGCAACCGGAGCAGGTTGAATCTCGGTGCTCTGCACACCCAGCTTTGCTAATGACTGACGAATTGCCGCGTCGTCTGCATGTACCATGCCGGAAAACGCCGTCGCCAGCAGGGTGAACATCATAAAACGTTTTTTCATAGCCTATCCTATCCTGTCAGCACTCACGCTCGCGGGTGATGCTGTTGATGTAGTTGCCGCAAGCGCTCCGTTGCGACATGAGTATAAATTTGCGTTGTCGAGAGATCGCTATGCCCCAGTAGCATCTGCACCACGCGCAGGTCTGCGCCATGGTTAAGCAGATGCGTGGCAAACGCGTGCCGCAGGACGTGCGGTGACAGCTTTTCGCTGTCGATTCCCGCCAACACAGCATAGTGTTTGATACGATGCCAGAAGGTCTGACGGGTCATCTGTTGCGCCCGCTGACTAGGAAACAGCACATCAACCGATATGCCGTTGAGCAACCATGGACGCCCATGCTCCAGGTATGTTTCCAGCCAGTACACAGCCTCCTCACCCAACGGGACAAGGCGCTCTTTGTTACCTTTACCGATCACCCGTACCACACCCTGACGCAGGCTGACGTCACTCATCGTCAGTCCTACCAGTTCAGACACGCGCAGGCCTGTTGCATACAGCACTTCCAGCATGGCTTTGTCGCGTAGCTCCAGCGGTTGCTCAACAAGCGGCGCTTGTAGCAGCCGCTCAACCTGTGCTTCGCTGAGATCTTTAGGCAGGCGCTGCGGAAGTTTAGGTGATGCAAGCGAGGCGCTGGGGTCATCTTCACGATATTTTTCGCGGTACAGATGCTGAAAAAAACGTCGCGTCGCACTGAGCAAACGTGCGGAACTGGTGGCTTTATACCCTCCATCCATCCGCTCAGCCAGCAAGGCTTGCAGATCATCACTTTGCGCGGTCGCAAGCGAAGCGCCGCGGTGATGTAACCATTCCACAAGCATGGTCAGATCGCGACGATACGCACTTAATGTATTTTCCGCCAGATTTCGTTCCAGCCACAGGGCATCAAGAAACTGCTCGATGCGCGCCAGATCCTGTTCCACTCGCGCCCCTTATTCCACTCTCATTTTTGATGCATTATGCCTCATTGTGCCGAGAATGCGGCGATTCTGTTACACTACCCGCAACGCTACAGCAGAATTGAGATGTTTACGTCATGAACATGGGTCTTTTTTACGGTTCCAGCACCTGCTACACCGAAATGGCAGCAGAAAAAATCCGCGATATCCTGGGTCCCGAACTGGTGACACTGCACAACCTCAAAGACGATTCCCCGACCCTAATGGAGCAATATGACGTGCTCATTTTGGGCATTCCAACCTGGGATTTCGGTGAAATTCAGGAGGACTGGGAAGCGATCTGGGAGCAACTGGACGACCTCAACCTGGAAGGCAAGATTGTCGCGCTTTACGGTATGGGCGATCAGTTGGGATACGGCGAATGGTTCCTGGATGCGTTGGGTATGCTGCACGATAAACTGATCACCAAAGGTGTAAAGTTTGTCGGCTACTGGCCCACAGAAGGCTACGAATTCACCAGCGATAAACCCGTCATTGCTGATGGACAACTGTTTGTTGGCCTGGCGCTGGATGAGACGAACCAGTACGATCTCAGCGATGAACGCATTCAGGCCTGGTGCGAGCAAATTCTTGGGGAAATGGCCGAGCACTGGTCCTGATAACCGATTTGCCGGATGACGGCGTAAATGCCTTATCCGGCCTGCATGACGCACCTAACTGTAGGCCTTCAAGCTGCGCGCCATCAGGCATGCGTCATGCGTTACCCTTGCTTCGCCTTTTGCAGCATCAACCGCCGTAAATCCCGCCACTCTGCATCATCCATACTGTCTGCTGCCAGCCACAAATGTTGACGTTTTCCGGCATCAGATCGCAAACGCAGCATCATGCCTGTTTTAACCATCCAGGGGGCGCTAACGATAGACCACTCTTGCCCTTGCCAGCGCAGACGGCCATCCATCAACAGCCGAATCTCACCCTGACAGGCGTTGATTCGACGCTGACTGCGAACGCTATCGAACACCACCAGAGAGAGCAAAACCAGCCATAATGGGGTGTAGCTCAATGGCCAGGGCATCAATAAAATAAATACCGCGACCAGCCCATGAATTAGCAGTGAAAGCCACTGCGCGCGCCATGATACGCGTAAATCAGATTGCCACTGGACCACGTTCCCGATTCCGTGTCTGGATAAGTCGCACCATCTGTTCCAGCTGCTCATCAGCTGGTTTCCCATGATTCATCAACCAGTTAAATAAGTCTGGATCATCACATTCTAGCAGACGGATAAAGATACGTTTTTCTTCGTCACTTAAGCTGTCATATTCATGTTCGAAAAACGGCATGATCGAGATGTCCAGCTCGCGCATACCGCGGCGGCATGCCCAATGAATACGTGCTTTGTTGTTAATATCCATGTTCTTCTCCCTGTCTCGCGAAAACGAAGTATCCCGCTATTGTAACGTGTTTTTCCCGCTCTTTTTACGGGAATATCAGTAAACTGAAGCTCGCTCGCTAAATAAAACCTTATTAAGCCAAAGGATTCACCATTTTTGGATGTCTCCTCGCAAAGCGCAACATATGGCACAAATAGCCTGTTTAAACCGCTTGCAATGGGCCATAGCTCTTTTACCATTAGTCATTATCACTGCGTTAAGCAAATCAGGACATTATTATGGCTTTTACATCTTTTCCTCCTCGCCAGCCTTTCGCGTCAACGCGTTTGCCTCTGACGCTAATGACGCTCGATGACTGGGCGCTCGCCACCATCACCGGTGTCGACAGTGAGAAGTATATTCAGGGTCAGGTCACGGCGGATGTCAGCCAGATGACCGAGCATCAGCACCTGTTGGCTGCACATTGTGACGCCAAAGGTAAAATGTGGAGCAACCTGCGTCTGTTCCGCCAGGGCGACGGTTTTGCATGGCTTGAGCGCCGTAGCCTGCGTGATGCGCAGCTCAGCGAGCTGAAAAAATACGCGGTCTTCTCGAAGGTGGTGATTGCCCCGGACGATGAACGAGTACTGCTGGGCGTAGCGGGATTCCAGGCACGTGCAGCGCTGGCCAATCTCTTTAGCGAATTGCCGAACAGTGATAAGCAGGTCATTACCGAAGGTGCCTCCACGGTATTGTGGTTCGAACACCCTGCCGAACGTTTTCTGCTGATCGTTGATGCCACCACAGCAGAAACCTTGGTTGAAAAGCTGCGTGGCGAAGCTGAGTTAAATAACAGCCAGCAGTGGCTGGCGCTGGATATCGAAGCGGGTATCCCCGTTATTGATACAGCCAACAGTGCACAGTTTATTCCACAGGCTACCAATCTGCAGGCTCTGGGCGGGATCAGCTTTAAAAAAGGCTGCTACACCGGTCAGGAAATGGTGGCTCGTGCAAAATTCCGCGGAGCCAACAAACGCGCCATGTGGACTTTGGCGGGTGCCGCCGGTCGAGTACCGGAAGCGGGTGAAGACCTGGAGCTGAAAATGGGCGAGAACTGGCGCCGTACCGGCACCGTACTCGCCGCAGTACAACTGGCTGATGGTCAGATACTGGTGCAGGTTGTGATGAATAACGACATGGAGGCCGACAGCGTGTTCCGCGTTCGTGAAGACGCGAAAACGCTGCATATCGTACCGCTGCCATATTCGTTAGACGAAGAGTAATTGGTAGGCCTGATAAGCGCAGCGCCATCAGGCAATTCGGCACAGGCTACCGGATTGCGGCGTTGGCTTGTCCGGCCTATAAAATACAGTCCGGGCGAGGCGTTTACGCCGCCCCCGGGATTACACTGAATCTATGCGTGTTATCCCACATACAGATAGATCGCCAGGAAGTGGCAAACGCTGCCGCCCAGCACAAAGCCGTGCCAGATCGCATGGTTGTAAGGAATACGCTTACAGACGTAGAAAATTACGCCCAGCGAATACACCACACCGCCAACAGCCAGCAACGTCACGCCTCCCGCCGCCAACTTAACCGCCAGTTGATACACAACAATCAGCGAAAGCCAGCCCATCGTCAGGTAGGTTACCAGTGACAGAACCTTAAACCGGTGCGCAATGGTTAGTTTGAATAAAATACCGATCAGCGCCAGGCTCCAGATAACAATCATCAGCCCACGTGCCAGCGGCGAATCAAGCCCTACCAGCAGAAATGGTGTATAGGTCCCGGCAATCAGCAGATAAATCGCACAGTGGTCGAATTTTTTCAGCCAGACTTTCGCTCTCTGATGGGGGATCGCGTGATACAAAGTTGAGGCGAGGAACAGCAGGATCATGCTGCCGCCGTACAGGCTATAGCTGGTAATCGCCATAGCGCTGGCGTTGGTATCCACTGCCTGGACCAGCAATAACACCAGTCCGACAATCCCAAACACCAGCCCGATACCGTGACTGATGCTGTTGGCTATTTCCTCTGCCAGCGAATATCCCTGCGCGATTAATGGCTTCTGAACCATAACTTACTCCCGAGAAACGAACCCTATCGTGATTGCTCCTCTAGCGTAACTGAGAATGGTTCCAGTGAACACCTGTTAGCTAAAATAATTACCAGATAAATATTTATCATTAAAAATCATAGTGTTAGATTTTAAATTTCAGCTAACATGCGTACCATTAAAATCAAAGGCATTTAAAATCAATCACATAAAATTGCGTCTGATTCGGGTAAATCTCGGCAATCACATGTTTAAGTTCTTCAAGCGTCATGTTTTCCTGCCGGGCATGTTTATCCGTCAGCGTATCCAGCGTGACGGTTGAGGTGGCAACAACCTCAATCGTGCAGAAGTAACCGTCATCTTCGAAGCGCCCAACCCGTAAAATGTCCCCGGCTTTGAAGTGTGATTCGGACTCGTCACGAATGGTGATGGTCTTGCGTCCGGTCAGAATGTCATCCTGGAAACGCTGAAAAAAAGTGATGTCATTTGGCTGCATGTTATTATTCCCTGTAGATGAAGTCTGATGAGTGAGTTTTGCCATTGTGAGTATGTTCTCCCACGCTGCCATCGCCAGTCTCAACAATCTTGAGATGCTGGTCTACAACTATGTCATCAAAAACCGTGACAAAGTCATGTACATGACCATTCGCGAACTGGCCGATGCCGTGGGTGTTTCCACTACCACCGTACTGCGCTTTTGCCGCAAGCTTAAGTGTGAAGGTTACTCAGAATTTCGCGTGCGCTTCAAATTATATTTAGAGCAGAATGAACCGCAACAGGCTAATTTCGGTGCCAGCGAAATTATCAGCTTCTTTAAAGGCGTTAATAACGATGAGTTCGATAATCTGCTCGATCAGGCTGTTGATATTATATTATCTTCCGAACGTATTATATTCGTCGGAGCGGGAACATCCGGAGCCTTAGCCAAATATGGCGCACGTTTTTTCTCAAACGTTGGAAAATTCAGTAATCACATTGATGATCCTTATTTCCCGGTAACGAATGACATGGCCAGAAACGCGCTGGCGATCGTGCTTTCTGTTTCCGGTGAAACAGAAGAGATCCTGCGCTTTGCCAGCCAGTTCAGCCTGCATAACTGTAAGGTCCTGTCTGTCACCAGTCATGAACATTCGCGGCTGGCCAAATTGGCTGACTTTAATCTCTCCTGGCACGTTCCACAGACGCGCATTGCCGGGGTATACGATATAACCACGCAAATCCCTGTTATTTATATTCTGGAGTCACTCGGCCGCAAGTTGGCGAAAAGAATAGCGTAAAAAAACAATCTGTTTTTTGGATGTAACAAATCACATTAGCGCTATTTTGTTATATCGTGACATTTATCTTTCCTTTGTTAGACTCAAAATCAGATTGTATTAATTTGAGACTGAGCGCAGATGAAAAAACTTACCTTACCAAAAGATTTTTTATGGGGTGGCGCGGTTGCGGCGCACCAGGTTGAAGGCGGCTGGAACAAAGGTGGCAAAGGCCCCAGCATTTGCGACGTACTGACCGGAGGGGCACACGGCGTTCCGCGAGAAATCACTCAGGAAGTTGAACCCGGTAAGTACTACCCCAACCACGAAGCTGTCGATTTTTACGGTCATTACAAAGAAGACATCAAGCTGTTTGCTGAGATGGGCTTCAAATGCTTCCGCACCTCAATCGCCTGGACCCGTATCTTCCCCAAAGGGGATGAAAGCCAGCCGAATGAAGAAGGGCTAAAGTTCTACGACGACATGTTCGATGAACTGCTGAAGTACAACATCGAACCGGTCATCACCCTTTCCCACTTTGAAATGCCGCTGTACCTTGTTCAACAGTACGGTAGCTGGACCAATCGTAAAGTCGTCGATTTCTTTGTCCGATTCGCTGAAGTCGTTTTTGAGCGCTACAAGCACAAGGTCAAATACTGGATGACCTTTAACGAGATCAATAACCAGCGCAACTGGCGCGTACCGCTGTTTGGTTATTGCTGCTCCGGCGTGGTGTATACCGAGCATGAAAACCCGGAAGAAACCATGTACCAGGTGCTGCATCACCAGTTCGTGGCCAGTGCTCTGGCAGTGAAAGCCGCACACCGCATCAACCCGGAAATGAAAGTCGGCTGCATGCTGGCGATGGTGCCACTGTACCCGTTCTCCTGTAAGCCTGAAGATGTGATGTTCGCGCAGGAATCGATGCGTGAGCGCTACGTTTTCACCGACGTTCAACTGCGCGGCTACTATCCATCATATGTACTGAACGAGTGGGAACGCCGCGAATTCAATATCCGAATGGAAGCCGGAGATGAGCAAATCCTGCGTGAAGGCACCTGTGACTATCTCGGATTCAGTTACTACATGACCAACGCGGTAAAAGCGGAAGGCGGCAGCGGCGATGCCATTTCTGGTTTTGAGGGCAGCGTACCGAACCCGCACGTAAAAGCGTCCGACTGGGGCTGGCAGGTTGATCCGGTCGGTCTGCGTTACGCCTTATGTGAACTGTATGAGCGCTATCAGAAACCGCTATTTATCGTAGAAAACGGATTTGGTGCCTACGACAAAGTGGAAGAAGACGGCAGCATCAACGACGACTATCGCATCGACTATTTGCGCGCCCACGTTGAAGAGATGATGAAAGCGGTAACCTATGATGGCGTAGACCTGATGGGCTACACGCCGTGGGGCTGCATCGACTGTGTCTCGTTCACCACCGGTCAGTACAGCAAACGTTACGGCTTTATCTACGTGAACAAACACGACGACGGCACCGGCGATATGTCGCGTTCACGCAAGAAAAGTTTTAACTGGTACAAAGAGGTGATTGCCAGCAACGGCGAGAAACTTTGATTTTTTGCCGGATGGCGGCGTAAACGCCTTATCCAGCCTACAGATTAAATTCCCGTAGGCTGGATAAGCATAGCGCCATCCGGCGATTAAATCCTACTTCCCGCCAGCCAGTTCCAGAAAACTTCCCGTTACGTAGGACGCCTTCTCGCTCAGCAGCCAGGTAATCGCCTGCGCGACCTCCTCCGGTTGTCCGCCGCGCTGCATAGGCAACATCGATTTCACGCGATCGACCCTTCCCGGCTCGCCGCCTGATGCGTGCATTTCAGTGTAGATAAGACCAGGTCGCACGCAGTTTACGCGGATCCCTTGCGCCGCAACCTCCAGCGCAAGGCCGGTGGTGAGCGTGTCCACAGCGCCTTTTGAGGCCGCGTAATCAACATATTCGAATGGCGCACCAAGCCGCGATGCAGCCGAAGAGACATTTACAATCGCCCCGCCTTGCCCTCCGTGTTTGAACGACATCCGCTTTACCGCTTCCCGACAACACAAAAAATAGCCGGTAACATTGGTCGCCAGCACGCGGTTAATTCTTTCAGCGGTTAGGCTTTCCACCGTGCTCTGTTCAAACAAAATCCCGGCATTATTCACTAACGCAGTCAGTGGTTCACCTTCGCGGTCAATAGATTCAAACATTGCCACAACCTGGCTTTCATCGCTGATATCAGCCCGTAGAGCAAACGCCTTTCCCCCGGCAGCGACAATGGTATTCACCACCTCCGTTGCCGCACGGATATTGTGATGAAAGTTAACCGCAACCGTGTAACCCTCTTGCGCTAACTGCAGCGCAGTTGCCCGCCCGATGCCGCGACTGCCGCCAGTAACCAGTGCGATTCCCATGGATACCTCCAGATATGAAAAAGCCGGGAGGCGACTTCGCCTTACCCGGCCTACAAAAGCTTTACTGCGCGGAAAAGTTACTGATATTCGCTCATCGGCACGCAGGAGCAGAACAGGTTACGGTCACCGTAAACATCATCAAGGCGTTTCACGGTCGGCCAGTATTTGTTCGCCACACCAGCCGGGAAGACGGCGATTTCGCGGCTATAACCGTGATTCCACTCCGCGACAAGCTCGTTTTGCGTGTGCGGCGAGTTAACCAGCGGGTTATCTTCCAGTGACCATTCACCGGCTTTCACGCGATCGATTTCAGCGCGGATTGCCAGCATCGCATTGATAAAGCGATCAAGTTCCACTTTGCTTTCAGATTCAGTCGGTTCAACCATCAGGGTACCCGCGACCGGGAATGACATAGTCGGCGCATGGAAACCGTAATCGATCAGACGCTTGGCAATATCCAGTTCGCTGATGCCGGTCTCTTCTTTCAGTGGGCGAATGTCGAGAATACATTCATGCGCCACGCGACCGTCGCGACCGGTATACAGTACCGGATAAGCATCTTTCAGACGGCTGGCAATGTAGTTAGCGTTAAGGATAGCCACCTGGCTTGCCTGCTTCAGACCTTCTGCGCCCATCATACGGATGTACATCCAGCTGATTGGCAGAATAGATGCGCTACCGAACGGCGCCGCAGAAACTGCGCCCTGACGGGTGAGCATTCCTTCAATCTGCACTACGCTGTGACCCGGTACGAACGGTGCCAAATGTGATTTGACGCCAATCGGTCCCATACCTGGGCCGCCGCCGCCGTGCGGAATGCAGAATGTTTTATGCAGGTTGAGGTGCGAGACATCTGCGCCGATAAAGCCTGGCGTGGTGATCCCAACCTGAGCGTTCATGTTCGCGCCATCAAGGTAAACCTGGCCGCCAAACTGGTGTACAACGTCGCACACTTCACGGATCGTTTCTTCATACACGCCGTGAGTAGACGGATAGGTCACCATGATGCAGGAGAGATTCGCAGCATGTTGTTCTGCTTTTGCTCGCAGATCGTCCAGGTCAATGTTGCCGTTCTTATCACAGGCGACAACCACTACCTGCATCCCCGCCATCTGTGCGGATGCCGGATTGGTGCCGTGGGCAGAAGCCGGGATCAGACAGATATCGCGATGGCCTTCGTTACGGCTTTCGTGATAGTGACGAATCGCCAGCAGACCCGCATACTCGCCCTGCGCGCCGGAGTTCGGCTGCATGCAGACGGCGTCATAACCGGTCAGTTTTACCAGCCACTCGGAAAGCTGGCCGATCATCTGGTGATAACCTTCTGCCTGCTCTGGCGGGCAGAACGGGTGAAGTTCAGCGAATTCCGGCCAGGTGATAGGGATCATCTCGGCGGCAGCGTTCAGCTTCATGGTGCAAGAACCCAGCGGGATCATCGCCTGGTTCAGCGCCAGATCTTTGCGCTCCAGCGAGTGCATGTAGCGCATCATCTCGGTTTCGCTGTGATAGCGATTAAACACCGGATGGCTGAGGATCGCATCGTCACGCAGCATGCTGTCCTGAATGGAACGGCTGTCGAGCGCCACATCTTTATCCAGCGTATCGATATTCAAACCGTGGCTGTCGCCCAGCAGAACATTGAACAACTGCACCACGTTTTCACGGGTGGTGGTTTCATCAAGCGTAATACCTACCGCGTTATGGATATCGCTACGCAGGTTGATTTCTGCCGCTTCGGCACGCGCCAGAACAGCCGCTTTGTCGGCCACTTCAACACACAGAGTGTCGAAGTAGTGCGCATGGCGCAGCTTCAGCCCTTTCTGCTGCAGACCGGCCGCCAGAATATCAGTCAGGCGGTGGATGCGATTAGCGATACGTTTCAGGCCAACCGGACCATGATAAACGGCATAAAGGCTGGCGATGTTGGCCAGCAGAACCTGCGAGGTACAAATGTTGGAGTTCGCTTTCTCGCGGCGGATATGCTGCTCACGAGTCTGCATCGCCATGCGCAGTGCGGTATTGCCCGCCGCATCTTTCGATACGCCGATAATACGGCCTGGCATGGAGCGTTTGAATTCGTCTTTAGCGGCGAAGAATGCCGCGTGTGGGCCGCCGTAACCCATCGGAACGCCGAAGCGTTGCGCAGAGCCGAAAACAATATCCGCGCCCTGTTTGCCCGGTGCAGTCAGCAGTACCAGCGCCATAAAGTCGGCAGCGACACTGACCACAACTTTACGGGATTTCAGCTCGGCAATCAGTTTGCTGTAGTCGTGTACTTCACCGGTGGTGCCAACCTGCTGCAACAGTACGCCAAACACATCCTGGTGATCCAGTGCTTTCGCCGCGTCATCAACAATGACGTCAAAGCCAAAGGTTTCTGCACGGGTGCGAACCACGTCCAGCGTTTGCGGGTGAACATCAGCCGCCACAAAGAAACGGTTGGCATTTTTCAGTTTGCTGACACGTTTGGCCATCGCCATGGCTTCAGCAGCCGCAGTGGCTTCATCCAGCAGAGAAGCAGAAGCCATATCCAGGCCCGTCAGGTCCAGTGTGACCTGTTGGAAGTTCAGCAGAGCTTCCAGTCGTCCCTGGGAGACTTCCGGCTGATACGGCGTATATGCGGTGTACCAGCCTGGGTTTTCCAGCATGTTACGCAGAATAACCGGTGGCAACTGCACGGCGGTGTAGCCCATGCCAATGTAGGACGTGAAGCGCTTGTTACGCCCGGCGATGGCTTTTAATTCAGCCAGCGCAGCGTATTCGGTCGCCGCCTCGCCCACCTGTGGCGGGGTTGCGAGCTGAATGTCTTTCGGCACAATCTGGCCGATCAGCGCGTTTAACGACTCGGCGCCAACCGCATTCAGCATCTCTTGCTGCTGCGCGGCGTCCGGTCCGATGTGGCGTTCAATGAAAGCGCCGCTGTTTTCAAGCTGGCTTAACGTCTGTGTCATGGGCGATGGTTCCTGAAACGTGCAGTGAATCGTGATGGTCTCTGTCTACGTGCCCGGTGGCGCTAGCGCTTACCGGGCCTACGCATGCTTTGTAGGCCGGATAAGCGCAGCGCCATCCGGCAAAAGCGTATTTACTCGTCTTCTAACAAAGCTTCGTATGCGGTCGCATCCAACAGCGATTCAATTTCGCTTTCATCGCTGGCTTTGATTTTGAAAATCCAGCCACCCGCATACGGCTCGCTGTTGACCAGTTCCGGGGAGTCGCTGAGCGCATCGTTAACCGCAACAATCTCACCGCCTACTGGCGCATAGATATCGGATGCCGCTTTTACGGACTCCGCAACGGCGCAATCATCGCCCGCGCTGACGGTGGCGCCAACTTCTGGCAGGTCAACGAAAACCATGTCACCTAACAGCTCCTGAGCGTGTTCGGTGATACCAACGGTGTAAGAGCCGTCAGCTTCTTTGCGCAGCCATTCGTGTTCTTTGCTGTATTTCAGTTCTGCAGGTACGTTGCTCATCAATCAATCTCCAAAAAAGGATGAATTACGCGACGGCTTTGCCGTTACGCACAAAAACAGGTTTAGTCACTTTTACCGGCATTTCACGGTTACGGATCTGTACGATCGCAGTCTCACCGATACCCGCAGGCACACGCGCCAACGCGATGCTGTAACCCAGGGTTGGGGAGAATGTGCCACTGGTGATAATGCCTTCATGCTGGTTGCCAGAAGCATCGGTGAAACGCACCGGCAGTTCATTACGCAGCACGCCCTTCTCAGTCATCACCAGCCCGACCAGCTGTTCGTGGCCTTTTTCACGCTGCATTTCCAGCGCTTCACGACCAATAAAGTCGCGGTCAGCCGGTTCCCAAGCGATGGTCCAGCCCATGTTGGCCGCCAGCGGAGAAATACCTTCGTCCATCTCCTGGCCATACAGGTTCATACCCGCTTCCAGACGCAGGGTGTCACGCGCGCCGAGACCGCAAGGTTTGACACCAGCCTGAACCAGCGCACGCCAGAAATCTGCCGCCTTTTCATTCGGCATGGCAATTTCATAACCTGCTTCGCCGGTATAACCGGTGGTTGCGATAAACAAATCACCTGCCTGAACGCCGAAAAACGGCTTCATGCCTTCAACCGCATGACGCTGCTCGTCAGTAAACAACGTAGCTGCTTTTTCCTGCGCGTTTGGACCCTGCACCGCAATCAGCGACAGGTCGTCACGAACGGTGATGTCGATGGCGTAAGGTTCAGCGTGTTGGGTAATCCAGGAGAGGTCTTTTTCGCGGGTGGCGGAGTTTACAACGAGGCGGAAGAAATCTTCAGTGAAGTAGTAGACAATCAGGTCATCTATCACGCCGCCCGAAGCGTTGAGCATCCCGGAGTAGAGGGCTTTACCCGTCTTCGTTAGCTTCGCGACGTCGTTTGCCAGCAGATAACGCAAGAACTCCCGGGTGCGGCTACCGCGCAGGTCGACGATGGTCATATGCGACACATCAAACATTCCGGCGTCGGTGCGAACAGCATGGTGTTCATCGAGCTGAGAACCGTAATGCAGTGGCATCATCCAGCCATGGAAATCGACCATGCGCGCGCCACATAGCGTGTGTTGTTCGTACAAAGGAGTCTGTTGAGCCATCTTTTCCTCGTTGAATAAGCGGGGCTACCAACTCTTTCGCGGTGAAATTTTCGCCACGAAACCCAGCACCGCAGCCGCTCCAGGGGCTACGACGCAAACGTTCTCTTTGTCCTGAACTTACCACCGAAACAGACGCTAAACCATAAGTCAAAATTAACCATCACATTAGCTTATGGCGAAAAACAGCCAGATCGCTAACAGAATAAAACTCCATACACATAACAATTAATCAGAACAACAAACGAATATAAGCGCAAAATTACAGCACCAATCCATATTAAATGTGGAAAAAATGTCAAAAATGGCGTTATGAAAAAAACGTAAAATTAGAAAAACTAATGCGAAAAAAGGAGTGGAATTAGATTATTTCAAATGAGAGAAGCACCCCGGCGCGAAGGCCGGGAGAGGAAAGTGTGACGGGTCTCAAACTCTTAAGATTGTCCTTACGGACACTAACGTAACCACTCGGGAAGATCGTTCAGTCCCATCGCCTGACGGATGAGTTGTGGTTTTACGCCCGGGAGGGTATCGGCCAGTTTCAGCCCAATATCGCGTAGCAGTTTTTTCGCCGGATTCTCGCCTGCAAACAGTTCACGGAAACCCTGCATCCCCGCCAGCATCAGCGCTGCGCTATGCTTACGGCTGCGCTCGTAGCGGCGTAAATAGAGATACTGACCAATATCTTTTCCCTGACGCTGTAGCCGCTTAAGCTCATCGATCAGTTCCGCCGCATCCATAAAGCCAAGGTTAACCCCCTGACCCGCCAGCGGGTGGATGGTATGCGCCGCATCCCCCACCAGCGCCAGACGATGGGCCGCGAACTGGCGGGCATAACGTCCCGTCAGCGGAAACGCCTGACGTTCGCTTTCAAGGCTGCACAGCCCCAGACGATTATCAAAGGCGATATTCAGCGCCTGATTAAACTCGTCAACGCTTGCCTGCTGCATACGTTCTGCTTCCTGCGGCGAGAGCGACCAGACGATAGAGCACAGGTGCGGATCGCTGAGTGGCAGGAATGCCAGAATCCCCTCGCCATGAAACGCCTGACGCGCAACCGCACCGTGAGCTTCCTGCGTACGGATAGTCGCCACCAGCGCATGATGACGGTAGTCCCAGAAGGTGAGCGGAATGTCCGCTTTATTGCGCAGCCAGGAATTAGCACCATCGGCACCGACGACCAGACGCGCCGTCAGCATTGCGCCATCTTTGAGGCTCAGAAATGCCTCGTTCTCGCCCCAGGCCACCTGCTGTATTTCAGCTGGCGCCATCATCGTAATATCCGCTGAACGCTGCGCCTTTTGCCACAGTGCATAATGGATTTCTGAGTTTTCAACGATGTGACCCAAATGGCTGTAGCCCATGCTCTGGTCATCAAACGCAATACGTCCAAAGCTGTCTTTGTCCCAGACTTCCATGCCGTGGTAGCAGCAAGCGCGACGAGCAACAATGTCGGACCAGACGCCAAGACGGGTAAGCAGTTTTTCGCTGGCTGCATTAATGGCCGAAACGCGAAGCTGAGGAGGAGCATCCGCCGCCAACGGCTGCGGAACATGTTGTTCTAACACCGCAACGCGCAACCCGCTGCCCTGCAGGCCGCAGGCAACCGCCAGTCCCACCATGCCGCCACCAACAATTGCTACATCAACACTTTGCACTGTTTATACCTCGAAACCTGTAATCCGTAGGCCTGATAAGCGCAGCGCCATCAGGCATTTTTGCGGGGACCCTTGCCTGATGTCGGCGTTGCCTTATCCGACCTACAGGTCATATTTATCGTGCAACCCAACCCAGGGTCCGCTCCGCCAGCGCATCGCGCGCAGGGGTGAATAATTCCATCGCCATCAACCCGACATTGCGCCCAACAACCAGCGGGGCCCAGTGATTGGCAAACAAATACACTAAATTGTTGGTCACACCAATCGTCGTCTCGCGATCGCGCTCGCGGCGCTGCTGATAACGTGCCAGCACCGCATAATCACCGACATCTTCCGCGCCGTTTTGCGCCTGCGTCAGCGTCTCAGCAAGGCTCATTACATCGCGCAGGCCAAGGTTGAAACCTTGCCCGGCAATGGGATGCAGCGTCTGGGCGGCGTTCCCTACCAGCACGGTACGATGGGTAATCGCTTTCAGCGCCGTAGTTAACGAAAGCGGATAAGCGCTGCGTTTACCAGCCTGGGTAATACGTCCCAGTCGCCAGCCAAAAGCGGTTTGTAGTTCACGGCAAAACTGTTCGTCGGACCAGGTCATGATCTCATCACGCTGCTCCAGTGGATGGCACCACACCAGCGAGCAGCGACCGTCAGACATTGGCAGCATTGCCAGCGGGCCATATTGCGTGAAGCGTTCAAACGCTCGCCCGTCGTGCGGTACAGAAGTCGTGACGTTGGCAATCACCGCCAGTTGCTCATAAGGCTGTTGCAGCCAGTCAACACCGCAGGCAGTCGCCAGTGCGGAACGCGTGCCGTCAGCAGCCACCAGCAGGCGGCCGGTAATCATCTCGCCATTCTCCAGCGTCACTTCAACGCGCTCCTGCGTGCGCGACACGCTGGCTACGCGGTCGGGGCAGTGCAATGTGACACCCGGTGCTTTGCGCAGCAGCGCAAACAGACGCAGCCCGACGTCGTGCAGTTCTACCACCTGGCCCAGAGCAGGAATACGGTATTCCTGCGCATCCAGCGTCACAAATCCGGCATGGCCGCGATCGCTGACGTGAACCGTTTTAATGGCCGTTGCGCAATCGGCAATCGCCTGCCATACGCCAATTCGCGCCAGCTGTTGGCAGGTTCCTGCCGCCAGCGCGATCGCCCGGGCGTCAAACCCGGGATGGCGGTCAGTTTCAGGTTCGCTCGCTTCTATCAGATGAACCGGCAGAGTCCCATGGCTGAGCTGAGAAATGGCCAGCGCCAGCGTCGCGCCAACCATACCACCACCAACGATAATCACACTCATTGCAGTCGCGCCGCAGCCATTAAGGCTTCAATGTCATCAGCTTTCTTCACTACGCTGGCGGTCAGGTTTTCATTGCCGTCCTCGGTGATGAGGATGTCATCCTCAATACGAATGCCGATACCACGATAAGCCGGTGGTACATCAGCATCCGGCGCGATATACAGTCCCGGTTCGACGGTGAGTACCATTCCCGGCTCAAGAATACGTGAGCGGTCCTGACCATAAACGCCGACGTCGTGCACATCCAGACCCAGCCAGTGACTTAGACCATGCATAAAGAATGGGCGGTGCGCATTTTCGGTAATCAACTGATCGACATCACCGTGCAGAATGCCAAGCTGTACCAGGCCCGTAATCATGATACGCACCACTTCGCCAGTGACTTCCTGAATGGACGTTCCGGGACGATACAGACGCAGGCTGGTCTCTAAGGATTCCAGTACGATATCGTAGATTTCACGCTGTGCTGGGGTAAATTTACCGTTTACCGGGAAGGTACGCGTAATGTCACCCGCATAGCCTTTGTATTCACAGCCAGCGTCAATCAGCACCAAATCGCCATCGCGCATTTCACTTTCATTTTCGGTGTAATGCAGGATACAGCCGTTTTCACCGCTGCCGACAATCGTGTTATAGGACGGATAACGCGCGCCATGACGGGTAAATTCATGGTGAATCTCCCCTTCTAACTGGTATTCAAACATTCCCGGACGGCATTTTTCCATCGCGCGGGTATGCGCCAGTGCGGTGATTTCTCCGGCACGACGCATGACCGCGATTTCTTCCGGTGATTTGAACAGGCGCATTTCATGCACCATCGGACGCCAGTCGATAATCGCGGCAGGCGCGTGCAGATTTTGTCTGGAGCCTTTGCGCAGTTTATCCAGCGCCGTGCACACAATCTCGTCGGCCCAGGCATACTCGCCCTGGGCGTGGTATACCGCGTCCAGACCATTGAGCAGCAAATACAGCTGTTGATTGATTTCACTGAAGGCCAGCGCCCGGTCAACGCCAAGTTTTGCCGGGGCAGCATCCTGGCCCAGACGGCGGCCAAACCAGATCTCCGCCGTCAGATCGCGAACCCGATTGAACAAAACGCTGTGGTTATGAGTGTCATCACTTTTGATCAGCACCAGCACGGCTTCAGGTTCGTTAAAACCGGTGAAGTACCAGAAATCACTGCTTTGGCGGTAAGGGTATTCACTGTCCGCGCTACGCGTCGTTTCCGGTGCGGCAAAAATCAGCGCGGCGCTGCCGGGCTGCATTTGTGCCAGTAAAGCCTGGCGACGACGCTGGAATTCTTGCTGAGATATCTCGCTCATCACACTCTCCTTTGCGTTTCGTTCTTAGTGCAGAGTCGGTTTACGGACTTCCGGCGCGGTCGGCTGCTGACGCGTAAACGTGTCATGACACAGCAAGGCGGCTACGCGCACGTATTCGATGATCTCTTCGAGCGACATTTCCAGCTCTTCCTGATCTTCGTCTTCGTCATATCCCAATTGAGCGATATTGCGCAGGTCGTCAATCGCTTCCCCGGTTTCGCCGGTCACTTTGTCGAGCTTCGGTTGCGTGACGCCAAGGCCCAGTAAAAAGTGGTTTACCCATCCCGCCAGCGCATCGGCGCGATCGAACACGCTGACGTCATCCCCTTCAGGCAGATAAAGCTGAAAAAGGAAGCCGTCGTCTTCGAGGGCATCACTGGTGGCTGAGTGCATTTTCAGCAGCGCCTGAGCCAGCTCGTGACCAAAGGCCAGACCTTCGTTCGTCAGGTCGTGCAGCAGCGGCTGCCATGAGCTGTCGTTATTTCCGCCGCAAATCATTCCGCTTATCAAGCCGTGCATTTCGGCCGGGGTTAATCCAGCCCCTTGTTGGTTCAAAAACTGGCTAACTTCGTTGTAACCAGGCATTTCGTTCTGTATAGACATAAGCATTCGTCATCAAAGGGAGGAATATTCATGGTATGCTACCACTTTGGACCCTGGTGGACCAGAAAAGGGCTTGTATCTTGATACCAGGGTAGCTATAGTGTCGCCCCTTCGCGGACCCACGGTCTGGAGACGAAGGCAGCGCAGTCAATCAGCAGGAAGGTGGCATGTCTGCACAACCCGTCGATATCCAAATATTTGGCCGTTCACTGCGAGTGAATTGCCCGCCTGAACAAAGGGATGCGTTGAATCAGGCTGCGGACGATCTCAATCAGCGATTGCAAGATCTGAAAGTTCGCACTAGAGTCACAAATACTGAGCAGTTGGTTTTCATCGCCGCGTTGAACATCAGCTATGAATTAACTCAGGAAAAAGCGAAGACGCGTGAGTACGCGGCGAGCATGGAACAACGTATTCGGATGCTACAACAGACCATCGAACAGGCGTTGCTTGATCAGGGTCGCATAACCGAAAAAACGGGCCAAAACTTTGAATAACACTTTTCGGTTTACTGTGGTAGAGTGACCGTGAAGACAAAATTTCTCTGAGATGTTTGCAAGCGGGCCAGTCCCCTGAGCCGATATTTCATACCACAAGAATGTGGCGCTCCACGGTTGGTGAGCATGCTCGGCCCGTCCGAGAAGCCTTAAAACTGTGACGACGCATTCACCTTGAACCAAGGGTTCAAGGGTTACAGCCTGCGGCGGCATCTCGGAGATTCCCTTCTACCTGGCAACAGCCATGACATTACTTTCTGAACTCCCTTTATCCCGGCAAGAAATCCGTCAACTGATTCGGCAGCGTCGTCGTGCGCTTACCTCCGAACAGCAACGACAATACGGTCAGCAAGCCGCGACCCGAATGCTCAGCTTTCCCCCTGTTGTACTCGCTCATACGGTGGCGGTATTCCTCTCGTTCGATGGCGAACTCGATACCCAGCCGCTAATAGATCAGCTGTGGCGAGCGGGCAAGCGCGTCTATCTTCCGGTTCTTCATCCCTTCAGCCCTGGCAACCTGCTGTTCCTGCACTATCATCCGCACAGCGACCTGGTAACCAATCGCTTAAAGATCCAGGAACCACGACTTGATGTACGTGACGTATTGCCGCTCTCACAACTGGATGTACTGATTACGCCGTTAGTGGCGTTTGATGAGGTCGGGCAACGCCTGGGTATGGGCGGTGGATTTTATGACCGTACGTTGCAAAACTGGCAGCAGCATAAGATCCAGCCCGTAGGCTACGCGCACGATTGTCAGCGAGTGGAAAAGCTGCCTGTCGAAGAATGGGATATCCCACTGCCTGCGGTGGTGACGCCATCCAAAATCTGGGAGTGGTAGCTTTTTTTGCCAATTGCGGCAAGGCTCGAAAACAGAATGTATGCGTGACAGGAAGAGATTTTGAGGCCGGGAAATCAGAGGAAAGATGGGCAGGTCAACCGCCTGCCCATGTAGAGGAAATCAGTACAGCAGACGAGCGCGAATGGTTCCCGGAAGGGCTTTCATCGCCAGCAGCGCTTTCTCTGCCACATCTTCATCCGCTTCAATATCAATAACCACGTAACCTACCTGTGCGGAAGTCTGCAGATACTGCGCGGCAATGTTGACGCCCTGCTCGGCAAAAATCTGGTTCAGCGCAGTCAGTACGCCCGGACGGTTTTCGTGAATGTGCATCAGACGACGACCGCCGTGCAGCGGCAGCGAAACTTCCGGGAAGTTAACTGCAGACAGCGTAGAGCCGTTGTCGGAATACTTGGTCAGTTTCCCAGCCACTTCCAGACCGATGTTTTCCTGTGCTTCCAGCGTTGAACCACCAATGTGCGGCGTCAGGATCACGTTGTCGAAATCACACAGCGGCGAAGTGAAAGGATCGCTGTTGGTTGCCGGCTCGGTTGGGAATACGTCGATTGCTGCCCCTGCCAGGTGCTTGGTCGCTAACGCGTCGCACAGCGCAGGAATATCAACAACTGTGCCGCGTGCGGCGTTAATCAGCAGCGCGCCTGGTTTCATCAAGGCAATCTCACGCGCGCCCATCAGATTTTTGGTGGAGGCATTTTCCGGTACGTGCAAACTGACCACGTCGCTCATATTGAGCAGGTCGGAAAGATGCTGCACCTGCGTGGCGTTGCCGAGCGGGAGTTTATTTTCAATATCATAGAAATAGACGTGCATCCCCAGCGATTCCGCCAGAATGCCTAGCTGAGTACCAATGTGGCCGTAGCCGATGATCCCCAGTTTTTTGCCACGCGCTTCAAACGAGCCGGTAGCCAGTTTATTCCACACGCCGCGGTGTGCTTTGGCGTTTGCTTCGGGTACGCCGCGTAGCAGGAGCAGCAGTTCGCCAATCACCAGTTCCGCAACGGAACGCGTGTTAGAGAATGGCGCATTAAACACGGGGATCCCGCGCTTTGCCGCAGCGCTGAGATCAACCTGGTTGGTGCCGATACAGAAGCAGCCAATCGCGACCAGTTTCTCTGCGGCGTCAATCACATCTTCAGTCAGATGGGTACGGGATCGCAGGCCAATGAAGTGGGCATCACGGATGGACTCTTTCAGTTGTTCAGTGTCCAGAGCGCCTTTATGAAACTCGATGTTGGTATAACCTGCTGCACGAAGGCTTTCGAGCGCTTTTTGATGCACGCCTTCAACCAGCAGAAATTTAATCTTATCTTTCTCCAGTGATACCTTTGCCATTTCCCCGACCCTGTCTTTTTTTGTTCAAACTGATGTGTTGTGTGTGGGATTTTCATCCGTCTCTTCAACATATCAAAAAATAATATTGCGGCAATATGAACGTTTGCGTCGCCGTGCTGAAGAAATGTCATTCAGAGAGAAATGTCAGAGGAAAATACTGGCGATAACTTTTTCTTTGGAGAGATCGGCAGGACAATATTATAAACGTGACACAAGTCACCAAATTTGCCCTGCCAAAATTTTTTTAACGGGAGAAGACACTCCCGTCAGATCATTTTACGATAGTTTTCACGCCGTCTGGCGTACCGATCAGCGCGACATCCGCACCACGGTTGGCAAACAGACCGACGGTTACCACGCCCGGAATCGCATTGATGGCGTTTTCCATCGCGATGGCATCGAGGATCTCCAGACCGTGTACATCAAGGATCACGTTACCATTGTCCGTCACTACACCCTGACGGTATTCAGGACGACCGCCCAGCTTCACCAACTGGCGAGCCACAGCGCTGCGCGCCATTGGGATCACTTCAACCGGCAGCGGGAAGTTACCGAGAATATCGACTTCTTTGGACGCGTCGGCAATACAGATAAATTTCTTCGCCACGGAAGCAATAATTTTTTCACGGGTCAACGCTGCGCCGCCGCCCTTGATCATCTGCATGTGGCCGTTGATTTCATCCGCGCCGTCAACGTATACGCCGAGGCTGTCCACTTCGTTAAGATCGAACACGTGGATACCGAGGCTTTTGAGTTTTTCGGTTGAAGCGTCCGAACTGGATACCGCACCTTCAATCTGACCTTTCATTGTGCCCAGCGCATCAATAAAGTGTGCGGCTGTTGAACCTGTACCTACGCCCACAATGGTACCGGGCTGTACATACTGAAGTGCCGCCCATCCTACTGCTTTTTTCAGTTCATCCTGCGTCATGATCGTTTCGCCTGTGGTGTGAATATGGTGGGAAAATTCACGCGCATTATAGAACATTGTGCAGAAAAATGTCCCCACACCCGCTCGCAAGCGGCGGATTTCGTCTTTACCCAACCTAAATTTGTGTCATAGTGCAGAACAAGCAAAATTTTCAGGAGTGCGTCAAAGCAATGAAACGTCCGGACTACAGAACACTACAAGCACTGGATGCGGTTATTCGTGAACGAGGATTTGAACGCGCGGCGCAAAAGCTGTGCATCACGCAATCCGCGGTTTCACAGCGCATAAAACAGCTTGAGAATATGTTCGGACAACCGCTGCTGGTGCGTACCGTACCACCACGCCCAACCGAACAGGGGCAAAAACTACTGGCGCTTTTGCGTCAGGTTGAACTGCTGGAAGACGAGTGGCTGGGTGATGAACAAACCGGTTCGACGCCGCTGCTGCTCTCACTGGCGGTGAACGCCGACAGTCTGGCGACTTGGTTGCTTCCGGCGCTGGCTCCGGTACTGGCAAATTCGCCGATTCGGCTGAACCTGCAGGTTGAGGATGAAACCCGAACTCAGGAACGTCTGCGTCGTGGTGAAGTGGTCGGTGCGGTGAGTATTCAACATCAGGCGCTGCCAAGCTGTCTGGTGGATAAACTCGGCGCGCTGGACTACCTGTTTGTTGGCTCTAAACCTTTCGCCGAGCGTTATTTCCCTAACGGCGTCACCCGCTCTGCCCTGCTGAAAGCTCCAGCGGTAGCGTTTGACCATCTTGATGATATGCACCAGGCGTTCCTGCAACAAAACTTCGACCTGCCGCCGGGCAGCGTGCCGTGCCATATCGTTAACTCGTCTGAAGCCTTTGTTCAATTGGCGCGTCAGGGAACGACCTGCTGCATGATCCCCCACTTGCAGATTGAGAAAGAACTGGAAAGCGGCGAGCTTATCGACTTAACGCCGGGCCTGTTCCAGCGCCGGATGCTGTACTGGCACCGTTTTGCGCCGGAAAGCCGCATGATGCGCAACGTCACCGATGCGCTGCTGGCCTATGGTCACAACGTACTGCGTCAGGATTAAACCGCTCATAACCTCTGAGTGCCGGATGGTGGCGTAACGCCCTATCCGGCCGACAAGTCTTTTACCCTCTTTTCATGCTATTCCCGCCACGTCTTTGAAATAAATCACAAAATCAAACACGCCACGCGGCAAAAAACGACGCCCTGTTGGCTATTTTTTGCTGGCGACAAGCCAAATGAAAAAGCTCACCGTATTCGCAAAGATTCAACTTATTGCGTAATACGGAGCAAAAAATGGCAAACGTGCAGGAGTGGCAAACACTCGCCAATAAAGAACTCAGTCGACGGGAAAAAACCGTCGAGTCGCTGGAAAGACAGACGGCGGAAGGGATTGCCATCAAGCCGCTGTACACCGAAGAAGACCTCGATAATCTGGAAGTCACGGGCACCCTTCCCGGTCTGCCGCCTTACGTGCGTGGCCCGCGCGCCACCATGTATACCGCGCAGCCGTGGACCATTCGTCAATACGCTGGTTTCTCTACCGCCAAAGAGTCCAACGCCTTTTACCGCCGCAACCTCGCCGCCGGGCAAAAAGGGCTTTCCGTCGCCTTTGACCTTGCCACCCATCGTGGATATGACTCTGACAACCCGCGCGTGGCGGGTGACGTCGGCAAAGCGGGCGTGGCGATCGATACCGTCGAAGATATGAAGATACTGTTCGACCAGATCCCGCTGGATAAGATGTCGGTATCGATGACCATGAACGGCGCGGTTCTACCGGTGCTGGCGTTTTATATCGTCGCTGCAGAAGAACAAGGCGTAACGCCGGAACAACTCACCGGAACCATTCAGAACGATATCCTGAAAGAGTACCTGTGCCGCAACACCTACATTTATCCACCAAAACCGTCCATGCGCATTATCGCCGACATCATCGCCTGGTGCTCCGGCAACATGCCGCGCTTTAACACCATCAGCATCAGCGGCTATCACATGGGTGAAGCCGGAGCGAACTGCGTGCAGCAGGTAGCGTTTACGCTGGCAGACGGTATTGAATACATCAAAGCCGCACTCTCCGCCGGACTAAAAATTGATGACTTCGCCCCGCGCCTGTCGTTCTTCTTCGGTATCGGCATGGATCTGTTTATGAACGTCGCCATGCTGCGCGCAGCGCGCTATTTGTGGAGTGAAGCGGTCAGTAGCTTTGGTGCGACCAACCCGAAATCTCTCGCTCTGCGTACCCACTGCCAGACGTCCGGCTGGAGCCTGACCGAGCAGGACCCGTACAACAACGTGGTGCGTACTACCATTGAAGCACTCGGCGCTACGCTTGGCGGTACCCAGTCGCTGCATACCAACGCCTTTGATGAAGCGCTCGGTCTGCCCACCGATTTCTCCGCCCGTATTGCGCGTAATACGCAAATCATCATTCAGGAAGAATCAGAGATCTGCCGCACCGTCGATCCGCTGGCCGGGTCGTATTACGTCGAGTCACTCACCGATCAAATCGTGAAGCAGGCACGCACGATCATCAAACAGATTGATGAGGCAGGCGGCATGGCGAAAGCGATCGAAGCCGGGCTCCCTAAACGGATGATCGAAGAAGCTTCCGCGCGTGAACAGTCGCTGATCGACCAGGGTAAGCGCGTTATCGTCGGCGTCAATAAGTACAAGCTGGATAAAGAAGACGAGACGTCGGTACTGGAGATCGACAACGTGAAGGTGCGCAACGAGCAGATTGTCTCGCTGAAACATATCCGCACCACCCGCAACAACGATGCCGTCAAGACCGCGCTATCCGCGCTGACCCACGCCGCGCAACATAATGAAAACCTGCTGGCTGCTGCCGTCAACGCCGCCCGCGTTCGCGCCACGCTGGGTGAAATCTCCGACGCGCTGGAAGTCGCTTTTGATCGGTATCTGGTTCCCAGCCAGTGCGTCACCGGAGTGATTGCGCAAAGCTATCATCAGTCTGATAAATCCGCCGATGAGTTCGATACCATCGTTGCGCAAACCGAACAGTTCCTCGCGGAAAATGGCCGCCGCCCGCGTATTCTGATCGCCAAGATGGGTCAGGACGGCCACGATCGCGGCGCGAAGGTGATCGCCAGCGCCTACTCCGATCTCGGCTTTGATGTCGATCTCAGCCCGATGTTCTCCACACCGGAAGAGATCGCCCGCCTGGCGGTAGAAAACGATGTGCATGTGATTGGTGCCTCATCGCTGGCCGCCGGCCATAAAACGCTGATCCCGGAACTGGTTACCGCACTCAAAAAATGGGGGCGTGAAGATATCTGCGTGGTAGCAGGAGGTGTTATTCCGCCGCAGGATTACGCTTTCCTGCACGAACATGGCGTGGCAGCCATTTATGGCCCCGGCACGCCAATGCTCGACAGCGTCCGCGATGTGTTAACCCGTATCAGTCAGCATCATGATTAACGCCGCCACGCTTGAAGATACCGTCCGTCGTTTGCGACTCGGTGAACGGGCTACGCTCGCCCAGGCGATGACGCTGGTCGAAAGCAACCACCCGCGCCACCAGCCGCTGAGTACGCAATTGCTGGACGCGATTATGCCGTTCACCGGTAACGCCCTGCGCTTAGGGATCACCGGTACGCCGGGCGCGGGCAAAAGCACTTTCCTGGAAGCATTCGGCATGTTGCTTATCCGCCACGGATTACGGGTAGCGGTGATCGCCGTCGATCCCAGCAGCCCGGTCAGCGGCGGCAGCATTCTTGGCGATAAAACCCGCATGACGGAGCTGGCCCGCGCCGAATCTGCGTTTATTCGACCGGTCCCTTCCAGCGGTCATTTAGGCGGTGCCAGTCAGCGCGCCCGGGAATTAATGCTGCTGTGCGAAGCGGCTGGCTTTGACGTGGTGATTGTAGAAACCGTTGGCGTAGGGCAGTCAGAAACCGAAGTCGCAGGCATGGTGGATTGCTTTATCTCACTACAAATCGCTGGCGGTGGCGACGATTTACAGGGCATCAAAAAAGGCCTGATGGAAATGGCGGATCTGGTCGTCATCAATAAGGACGACGGTGATAACCATACCAGCGTGGCCATCGCCCGCCATATGTACGAATCCGCCCTGCATATTCTGCGTCGTAAATATGACGAGTGGCAGCCGCGGGTATTAACCTGTAGCGCCCTGGAAAAACGCGGCATTGAGGAGGTCTGGCAAGCAATAACCGATTTTAAAACGTGCCTGACCGCCAGCGGTAAACTGGGAAAAGTTCGCCAGCAGCAGGCGGTGGACTGGTTACACCAGCAGGCTGAAGAAGAAGCCCTGCATCTGTTGTTTGCCCGCACTGATTTCGACCGCTATTTCCAGCAGACGCTACAGGCCGTCAAAAACAATGATCTTTCGCCACGCACCGGTCTGCGGCACATCAGCGAATTTATTCAGCATCATTACTTTCAATAAAGAGAACATTATGTCTTATCAATACGTCAACGTGGTCATCATCCAGAAAGTCGCGGTTATTGAGTTCAATTACGCCCGCAAGCTCAATGCCCTGAGTAAAGTGTTTATTGACGATCTGATGCAGGCGCTGAGCGATCTCAATCGTGCGGACATTCGCTGCATCATTCTGCGCGCCCCGAGCGGGGCCAAAGTGTTTTCTGCCGGGCATGATATTCATGAACTCCCGACCGGACGTCGCGATCCGCTCTCCTATGACGATCCGCTGCGTCAGATAACCCGTATGATCCAAAAATATCCGAAACCGGTGATCTCCATGGTCGAAGGCAGCGTCTGGGGCGGCGCGTTTGAAATGATCATGAGTTCCGATCTCATCATCGCCGCTGAAACGTCCACCTTCTCAATGACCCCAGTCAACCTTGGCGTACCGTATAACCTGGTGGGCATCCACAACCTGACCCGCGACGCTGGTTTTCACATCGTTAAAGAGCTGATTTTTACCGCTTCACCCATCACCGCTCAACGCGCCATGGCGGTCGGGATCCTTAACCATGTCGTGCCCGTCGAGGAACTGGAAGATTTCACTCTGCAAATGGCGCACCACATCTCGGAAAAAGCACCGCTGGCCATCGCCGTCATCAAAGAAGAACTTCGCGTGCTGGGTGAAGCGCACACCATGAATTCCGATGAGTTCGAGCGTATTCAGGGCATGCGCCGCGCGGTGTACGACAGCGAGGATTATCAGGAAGGGATGAACGCGTTTATGGAAAAACGTAAACCTAATTTTGTTGGCCATTAATCACGTCCGAGGAAGGAGACGGCCATGAAACGGATGAGCGCCGAACAGGCGGCAGAAATTATCCAGCACGATGATATGGTGGCGTTTAGCGGCTTTACCCCTGCGGGTTCACCCAAAGCGTTACCCAGCGCAATTGCCCAACGCGCCTGCGAACGGCATCAGAACGGGCAGCCTTTTCAGATCCGCCTGCTGACCGGAGCATCAATTGGTGCCGCCGCTGATGATGTTCTATCCGCGGCGGATGCCGTTTCCTGGCGTGCGCCTTATCAAACGTCATCGGGCCTGCGCGAGAAAATTAATCAGGGCCAGGTGAGGTTTGTCGATCTCCATTTGAGTGAAGTGGCGCAAATGGTTAATTACGGTTTTTTTGGCGAAATCGATGTTGCCGTCATTGAAGCCTCCGCTATCGCGCCAGATGGCCGGATTTGGCTTTCCAGCGGTATTGGCAATGCACCCACCTGGCTGCTGCGGGCGAAAAAGGTGATAATCGAGCTAAATCATTACCATAATCCGCGTGTGGCGGAGTTTGCCGACATCGTGATACCCGGTGCGCCACCACGGCGTAACAGCGTACCTATTTTTCATACCATGGATCGCGTAGGCAATCAGTGCGTGCAGATAGACCCCAAAAAGGTGGTTGCGGTGGTGGATACCGAGCTGCCCGATGCCGGAAGTGCGGCGGATAAAACCAATCCGGTCAGCCAGCAAATTGCCGATAACGTCGTCACTTTCCTGCTGGCAGAAATGGCTCACAAACGTATTCCAGCTGAGTTTCTACCCTTACAAAGCGGCGTGGGCAATATCAACAACGCGGTGATGGCGCGGCTGGGGGAAAACCCGGATATCCCGCCCTTTATGATGTATTCGGAGGTGTTGCAGGAGTCGGTGGTGCATCTACTGGAAACGGGCAAGATAACAGGTGCCAGCGCCTCCAGCCTGACCATTTCAGCCCCGTCGCTACAGAAGATTTACGACAACATGGACTTCTTCGCCAGCCGGATTGTGCTGCGCCCGCAGGAGATCTCCAATAACCCGGAAATCATCCGTCGGCTGGGGGTTATTGCGCTCAACGTCGGCCTGGAGTTTGATATCTACGGCCATGCCAATTCCACGCACGTTGCGGGGGTGAACCTGATGAATGGCATCGGCGGCAGCGGGGATTTCGAGCGCAATGCCTACCTGTCTATCTTTATGGCGCCGTCGATTGCCAAAGGCGGGAAAATCTCCACCATCGTACCGATGTGCAGCCATGTCGACCACAGCGAACATAGCGTTAAAGTGATCGTGACCGAACAAGGGATTGCCGATCTGCGTGGGCTATCTCCGATGCAGCGGGCGCACACGATTATCGATAACTGTGCACACCCTCTTTACCGGGATTATCTGCACCGCTATCTGGAGAAAGCGCCCGGCGGGCATATCCATCACGATCTCAGCCATGCGTTCGATCTGCATCGCAACCTTCTCGAGACTGGATCGATGCTCGGTTAACTTGCGCTACCGTCACGATCTTCAGCAATATGCTGGAGCATGGTGGCGGTATAGCGATGATTTTTCAGCGAATAGAGAAACTCCTGCATATACATGGGGCTGCCGGGTGCATCGAAATACTTTAACGTCGACGGGTTCACCAGCCGCCAGGCGAAGTGAGGGATTACCGTCAAAAACTGCCCGCGCTCTACCGCGCTAATCTTGGCCATAAAGCTATACGGACGGTAGATAATCGTCGGGTTGATCCCGCAGGGTCGCATGTATGCATCCAGCATCGCCTCAAAGTTGGCGCGATTCTGGAAGCGCATTTGCAGCCAGGGCAGCTCACGCAGCAGATCCTGCGGCTGTTTTTCTTCGTAGCGCCGGGAAACGAGAAACCCCAGACGCAGCGGAGGCAGCTCGCTAATCGCCAGATTCTCCAGTTCCTGGACGCGGGGGGAAACGTGCTGCGGCGAGATAATAAAATCCAGTTTGCGATCGAACAGGTTATCAATAACCCCATTCTCGCTGAATTCAACGGCCTGAGCCGTCACGCCGTCATACTTGTCACCAAGGCTAATCAACTGGTCAAAAATAATCGTTGGGTAGGTATTGTCGATCCCGATGACGATTTCCCGCGAGCGGCGAGAGGCGTTATGGATTTCGTTATCAATGGCAGAAAGGCGCTGATAAACGGGAAACAGCTTCTGATACAGTTCCTGTCCGGCTTTATTCAGACTGATGTTGTTATCTTTGCGGGTAAACAGCGTATAGCCGATTTGATCCTCCAGTGCGGCAATGCTTTTACCGAAAGGCGATGCGGTCATATGTATTTTTTCTGCCGCTCTGGCAATGTTATTGGTTTGCGCCAGCAGAATGAAATTACGCATCTTTTTCGAGATAAAAATATCCATAGCGTCCCCTTAAAAATCGCTATGGCCTATCCTCATTACGGCGAAAAAAAAGACTGGATGTGGGGTCTCATTTTTACAGTTGCTCACAGAAAAAACCCGGCTGGAAAGCCGGGTCTGCAATGATTACTGGGTTTTGGCTGGCGTTGCTGCTGGCTGCCCCGCCGTCGGCTCAATCTGGAAGACCACATCAACCTGATCGTCAAACTGAATAACCGGCTGTTCGTAGGTTTCCTGAGCGGATGTCGCAGGCGCTGCATCTGCTTTCATCATCCGTACCATCGGGCTCGGTTGATAATTGGAAACGTGGTAACGCACGCTGTAAACGGGCCCCAATTTGCTGTTAAAGCCCGCAGCTAACTGCTCAGCCTGATGAATAGCATCATCAATTGCTGCTTTACGCGCTTTATCTTTGTAAGTATCCGGCTGGGCAACGCCAAGCGATACCGAACGGATCTCATTCAGACCGGCCTTCAGTGCACCATCAAGCAGCGCGTTGAGTTTGTCCAACTGACGCAGCGTGACCTCAACGGTACGTACCGCACGATAGCCTTTAAGGACGCTTTTACCATTCTGGTAGTCGTAGTCAGGCTGGGTGCGCAGGTTTGCCGCGCTAATATCTTTCTTCGCTATCTGGTTCTGTTCAAGGAAGGACAGATATTGAGCCACACGCTCATCAGCCTGTTTCTTCGCTGAAGCCGCATCCTTTGCAGCTACGTTCACTTCAATCGCCAGAGTAGCGATGTCTGGTGTCGCATCCACGCTTGCCGTTCCGGAAGTCACGATGTGCGGTCCATTTGGCAACTCATTTGCCTGTACCGATAGTGCGCTGAATCCGACTAATGCCGCCAGGGCCATTATTTTGAACTTCACGGTCGTTCCTCCATGTTTCATTAATTACCCCGAAACTCAGGGCACATGCAGGCAAGCTTAGCCGATCTCGCTGCGTTGTCCATCAGACAACACTTAGTTGAACAACGCATGAACGTGCGCAACACCTTCTTTTGCCAACTGAAAAGCGATAAACCACATCACCAATCCTACCAGGGTATTGATGATCCGCTGTGCTTTAGCAGTGCGCAAACGCGGAGCGAGCCAGGCCGCCAGCAATGCCAGGCCGAAGAACCACAGGAACGAAGCGCTGACAGTACCCAGCGCAAACCAGCGCTTAGGCTCAACGTCCAGTTGGCCTCCCAGACTCCCCAGCACCACAAAGGTATCCAGATAAACATGGGGGTTGAGCCATGTCACCGCCAGCATAGTAGCGATAATTTTCCAGCGGCCCTGCTTCATCACCTCGGCGCTGGCCAGTTCCAGGTTACTGCTCATCGCCGTTTTTAACGCCCCGAAACCGTACCAGAGTAAAAATGCCACCCCACCCCAAGTGACAAGCGCCATCAGCCATGGTGACTGCATCAGCAAGGCGCTACCGCCAAAGATCCCCGCGCAAATCAGCACTAAGTCGCTGATAGCGCAGAGTAAAGCAATCATGATGTGATACTGGCGACGGATCCCCTGATTCATCACGAAGGCGTTTTGCGGACCGAGAGGAAGTATCATAGCCGCACCAAGTGCAAGCCCTTGAAAATAATACGATAACACGTTAATCATCCCGAACTGTTTCTCTTAGGAGCAGACTATAGCGCGGGGAAAACATTAGCGGAAATGGATAATTTTAATCAGGGATAAGAAGAATTAATACCACGGGGGGAGGGGGAAATGCCGGATGACGGCTGACGCCTTATCCGGCCTATAAAACCTGTGGGCCCGGTAAGCGATAGCGCCACCGGGCACGCGATTACTCTGCCGCGCTCTCTTTCACACGCTTGAAGTTCACATCCATCTGCGGGTACGGGAAGCTGATACCATTGGCGTCAAACTCGCGTTTAATACGCTCCAGTACGTCCCAGTAAACGCTTTGCAGATCGCTACTGTTGCTCCAGACGCGTACCACAAAATTAATCGAGGAAGCGCCCAGCTCATTCAGGCGCACCGTCATTTCACGATCTTTAAGGATACGCTCGTCAGACTGAATGATATCGGTGAGGATTTTTTTCACCTGATCGATATCGGAGTCGTAAGCCACGCCGATGATAAATTCGTTACGACGAACCGGCTCACGAGAGAAGTTAATGATGTTCCCGGCAATGATTTTACCGTTTGGGATCACCACAATCTTACCGTCTACGGTACGCATAGTCGTGGAGAAAATCTGCACGTTGAGTACGGTTCCCGCTACGCCTCCGAGGTCTACATACTCACCTGCGCGGAACGGACGGAACATCACCAGCAGCACGCCAGCAGCGAGGTTGGACAGCGAACCTTGCAGCGCCAGACCAACGGCTAAACCTGCGGCACCGAGAACGGCAATCACAGAAGCGGTTTGTACCCCAACTCGGCCCAGAGCGGCAATCAGCGTGAACGCGATAATACCGTAACGCACCAGTGCAGAGAGGAAGTCAGCAACGGTTGCATCAATTTTACGTGCCACCATCAGGCGGTTAACGGTGTTTGATACGATGCGCGCCACAATCATACCGATAATGACAATGGCGATGGCCGCAACGATGTTGACGGCATAGCTTAACAGCAGCTCCTGATTGCGGACCAGCCAGGTGCCCGCACCATTTATGCTGTCGACAACATTCAAATCTTCCATTCAATATTCCTTTTTTGCTTACCCAAATGGGAAAAATATAGCCGTCCCAACGGGACTGGCAATCTGACAAGGGTAAACAATAAACCTGGATTTTGCCAAACAGATCACAGAATTCTCTGCCAGCAGCATATTGAAATGGCAATAAAAAAGGCCCGCATTTGCGGGCCTCATGTCATGTAGAACGGCGTAAATTACAGAACGTCAACCGCATTCAGTTCTTTGAAAGCCTGTTCCAGACGGGTGATCATGGTTGCCTGACCAGCACGCAGCCATACGCGCGGATCGTAGTATTTCTTGTTCGGCTGATCTTCGCCTTTCGGGTTGCCCAGCTGGCCCTGCAGGTAAGCTTCGTTCGCTTTGTAGTAGTTCAGAACGCCTTCCCAGGTAGCCCATTGGGTATCGGTGTCGATGTTCATTTTCACTACGCCGTAGCTTACGGAGTCTTTGATTTCCTGAGCAGTAGAACCGGAACCGCCGTGGAAGACGAAGTTCAGGCTGTTGTGCGGCAGGTTATGTTTCTTAGAAACATAGTCCTGAGAGTCGCGCAGGATGGTCGGGGTCAGAACAACGTTACCCGGCTTGTAAACGCCGTGAACGTTACCGAAGGAAGCTGCGATGGTGAAACGCGGGCTGATTTTGCTCAGCTCGGTGTATGCGTAATCAACGTCTTCCGGCTGGGTGTACAGTGCAGAAGCGTCCATGTGGCTGTTGTCCACGCCGTCTTCTTCGCCACCGGTGCAACCCAGTTCGATTTCCAGGGTCATGCCCATTTTGGACATGCGCGCCAGGTATTTGGAGCAGATTTCGATGTTCTCTTCCAGAGACTCTTCAGACAGGTCGATCATGTGAGAAGAGAACAGCGGTTTGCCGGTTGCTGCGAAGTGTTTTTCACCCGCGTCCAGCAGACCGTCGATCCACGGCAGCAGTTTCTTCGCGCAGTGGTCAGTGTGCAGGATAACCGGAACACCGTAGTGTTCAGCCATCTGGTGAACGTGATGCGCGCCAGAGATAGCACCCAGGATTGCAGCGCCCTGAGGAACGTCGGACTTCACGCCTTTACCCGCGATGAAAGAAGCACCACCGTTGGAGAACTGTACGATTACCGGCGCTTTAACTTTTGCAGCGGTTTCCAGAACGGCGTTGATGGAGTCGGTACCCACGCAGTTAACAGCTGGCAGAGCAAAGTTGTTTTCTTTTGCTACCTGGAAAACTTTCTGTACGTCATCACCAGTGATTACGCCTGGTTTTACGAAATCAAAAATTTTAGACATATTACGAATCCTGTATCTTCGGCCTTGGAAAGGGCGCGCGCTCTAAAGCGCGCTAATAATTGGGCAGGTTTCCCTGCCCATTAAATGCTTACTTTTTAGCGCGCTCTTCGAGCATCGCTACTGCTGGCAATACTTTACCTTCCACGAATTCGAGGAAAGCGCCGCCGCCAGTGGAGATGTAGGAGATTTTGTCAGCAATGCCGAACAGGTCGATTGCTGCCAGGGTGTCACCGCCGCCTGCGATAGAGAACGCTTCGCTGTCTGCGATAGCGTTAGCAACGATTTCAGTACCTTTGCGGAAGTTCGGGAACTCGAACACGCCAACCGGGCCGTTCCACAGAATGGTTTTCGCATTCTTCAGGATGTCAGCCAGCTGCTGTGCAGAAGCGTCGCCGATGTCCAGGATCTGCTCGTCTTCTTTCACATCGCTAACGGACTTCAGAGTAGCCGGTGCAGTTTCAGAGAATTCAGTCGCTACGCGAACGTCGGTCGGGACCGGGATGTCACAAGTGGTCAGCAGACGCTTAGCTTCGTCAACCAGGTCAGCTTCGTACAGGGATTTACCCACGTTGTGGCCTTGAGCGGCAACGAAGGTGTTCGCGATACCACCGCCAACGATCAGCTGGTCAGCGATTTTTGACAAAGAATCCAGAACGGTCAGTTTGGTGGAAACTTTAGAACCGCCAACGATAGCAACCATCGGACGAGCAGGTTCTTTCAGTGCTTTACCCAGCGCATCCAGCTCAGCAGCCAGCAGCGGGCCTGCGCAAGCTACATCAGCGAATTTACCGATACCGTGAGTAGAAGCCTGTGCACGGTGAGCTGTACCGAAAGCGTCCATTACGAATACGTCGCACAGCGCAGCATATTTTTTGGACAGTGCTTCGTCGTCTTTCTTCTCGCCTTTGTTGAAGCGAACGTTTTCCAGAACTACCAGTTCACCGGCAGCGACTTCAACGCCGTCCAGGTAATCTTTTACCAGGCGAACCGGAGCAGACAGTTTGTCTTTCAGGTAGTTAACAACCGGCAGCAGAGAGAATTCTTCGTTGTACTCGCCTTCGGTAGGACGACCCAGGTGGGAAGTTACCATCACTTTCGCACCCTGTTTCAGGGCCAGTTCGATGGTCGGCAGAGAAGCACGGATACGCGCATCGCTGGTTACTTTCCCTTCTTTAACTGGTACGTTCAGGTCCGCACGGATAAAAACGCGTTTACCAGCCAGATCCAGATCGGTCATCTTAATTACAGACATGGTGAATCCTCTCGTTGATTCATAAAGTTTTGTCGACGCTCAAGCGTCGAGCCTGAAACCAATAGCAGCCATCGCTAACGTAGTGTCGAGCATACGGTTAGCAAAGCCCCATTCATTATCACACCAGACCAGCGTTTTGATCAGGTGAGCGCCACTCACACGCGTTTGCGTACCATCAACGATGGCGCTGTGCGGGTCGTGGTTAAAATCTACAGAGACCAACGGTAATTCCGTATAGTCAACTATACCATGAAATGCACCTTGTGCTGCTTTTTGCAGCAACTGGTTGACTTCACTGGCTTTTACTGGTTTTTTCACCGTCACGCTTAAGTCGATCGCCGTCACATTTATGGTTGGTACACGCACCGCTATCGCTTCAAAACGATCGTTAAACTGCGGGAAAATTCGCGTGATGCCCGCCGCCAGTTTGGTATCAACCGGAATAATCGACTGGCTGGCCGCTCGCGTGCGACGCAGGTCAGGATGATAAGCATCAATAACCTGCTGATCGTGCATCGCAGAGTGGATCGTGGTGACGGTACCAGACTCAATGCCGTAAGCATCATCCAGCAATTTAATGACGGGTATTATGCAATTCGTGGTGCAGGAAGCGTTGGAAACGATCCGGTGCTCAGCGCGCAGCTGATCCTGATTAACGCCATACACAACGGTTGCGTCGATGTCGTGACTACCAGGATGTGAAAAGAGCACTTTTTTTGCACCAGCGGCAATATGCGCCTCGCCGTGTTCGCGATTGCCGAAGACCCCCGTACAATCCAGCACGATGTCGACACCCAGTTCGCGCCATGGAAGTGCATCGAGTGTTCGCTCATGCAGAATGCGGATAGCGTCATCGCCAACGATGAGCTGGTCACGTTCCTGACGAACATCCCAGGCAAAACGTCCATGGCTGGTGTCATATTTCAACAAATGCGCCATGCCTGCAGCATCCGCAAGTTCGTTGATTGCCACCACGGTGATTTCCGCCCGACGCCCGGATTCATACAAAGCACGAACCACGTTGCGTCCGATGCGACCGAAACCATTAATCGCTACGCGTACGGTCATAGGTCTCCTGCAAGGATTTCTCAGAAACGATGTGGCAGACAGAGTAATGCAGCAAATCGCTCAGGGAAACCTTACCTGTCGCAAACTGCGACTAATTGGTTAATTGTCGAACATTTAATCGACTGAAACGCTTCAGCTAGAATAAGCGAAACGCGGAATAAAAGGAATGATTGTCCAGCAACAGAACACAGTTATCTGACTTGCGTCACATTTTAACGCCCTTCAACGCTAAATTTATTCCATATTCCAGAATGACGAATAACCGTAGCAAAATTATTTCGTTGTCGTGTTACACACCCTGATTTAAATCAGAAAGCCCCCTAACCTACATCTAATCACCAGCGCGAGGTCCGAGTCCCGGAGCCCTTCAACGATGCCGCAGACGGTCTGGATAGCAGACTGCGCCGTGCGATTGCGCAACGCGCGGCGCGTTCCGGAAAAGCAAAAAAAAACGGGTCGCCTGAGCGACCCGTTTTCACCTGTAATCGAAATTACAGCAGTTCTTTTGCTTTCGCGACAACGTTGTCTACGGTGAAGCCGAACTCTTCAAACAGCAGCTCTGCCGGAGCAGACTCACCAAAGGTGGTCATACCGACGATTGCGCCGTTCAGGCCCACGTATTTGAACCAGTAGTCAGCGATACCTGCTTCCACTGCAACGCGAGCGGAAACCGCTTTCGGCAGCACAGACTCACGGTAAGCGGCATCCTGTTTGTCGAACGCGTCGGTAGACGGCATGGAAACCACGCGAGCCTTCACGCCTTCGGCAGTCAGTTTGTCCCACGCAGCCACAGCCAGCTCAACTTCAGAACCGGTAGCGATGAAGATCAGTTCCGGCTGACCGTCGCAGTCTTTAAGCACGTAACCACCGCGAGCGATGTTTGCCAGCTGCTCTTCGGTACGCTCCTGCTGTGCCAGGTTCTGGCGGGAGAGGATCAGCGCGGTCGGGCCGTCCTGACGCTCAACACCGTATTTCCACGCAACGGCGGATTCAACCTGGTCACACGGACGCCATGTGCTCATGTTCGGGGTCACACGCAGAGAAGCAACCTGCTCTACCGGCTGGTGAGTCGGGCCGTCTTCGCCCAGACCGATGGAGTCGTGGGTGTAGACCATGACCTGACGCTGTTTCATCAGCGCAGCCATACGCACCGCGTTACGGGCATATTCCACAAACATCAGGAAGGTGGAGGTGTACGGCAGGAAACCACCGTGCAGCGAGATACCGTTGGCAATCGCGGTCATACCAAATTCACGCACGCCGTAATGGATGTAGTTACCGGCAGTATCTTCGTTAATCGCTTTCGAACCAGACCACAGCGTCAGGTTAGACGGTGCCAGGTCAGCGGAGCCGCCGAGGAATTCAGGCAGCAGAGGACCGAAGGCTTCAATCGCGTTCTGAGAAGCTTTACGGCTGGCGATTTTCGCCGGATTAGCCTGCAGCTTAGCAATGAACTCGTTCGCTTTTGCGTCGAAGTCAGACGGCATTTCACCTTTCATACGACGGGTAAATTCAGCCGCTTCCTGCGGGTAGGCTTTCGCATAAGCAGCGAACTTCTCGTTCCATGCAGCTTCTTTTGCCTGACCGGCTTCTTTCGCATCCCACTGCGCGTAGATTTCAGACGGGATTTCGAACGGCGCGTATTTCCAGCCCAGCTGTTCACGGGTCAGTGCGATTTCTGCATCGCCCAGCGGTGCACCGTGAGAGTCGTGAGTACCCGCTTTGTTCGGAGAACCGAAACCGATGATGGTTTTGCACATCAGCAGGGACGGTTTGTCGGTCACTGCGCGTGCTTCTTCTACTGCACGTTTAATGGCGTCAGCATCGTGGCCATCAACGCCACGAACCACATGCCAGCCGTAAGCTTCAAAACGCTTCGCGGTGTCATCGGTGAACCAGCCTTCAACGTGGCCATCGATAGAGATGCCGTTGTCATCGTAGAACGCAACCAGTTTACCCAGCTTCAACGTACCAGCCAGGGAACATACCTCGTGAGAGATACCTTCCATCATGCAGCCGTCGCCCATGAAAGCATAGGTGAAGTGGTCAACGATGTCGTGACCTGGACGGTTAAACTGCGCCGCCAGCGTTTTTTCAGCGATAGCCATACCCACTGCATTCGCAATGCCCTGACCCAGAGGACCTGTAGTGGTTTCAACACCCGCGGTGTAACCCACTTCCGGGTGACCCGGAGTTTTGGAGTGCAGCTGACGGAAGTTCTGCAGCTCGGACATCGGCAGATCGTAGCCGGTGAGGTGCAGCAGGCTATAAATCAGCATGGAGCCGTGGCCGTTGGACAGCACGAAGCGGTCACGATCAGCCCAGGACGGGTTAGTCGGGTTGTGGTTCAGGAAATCACGCCACAGGACTTCGGCAATGTCAGCCATACCCATCGGGGCACCCGGGTGACCGGATTTGGCTTTCTGTACTGCGTCCATGCTCAGCGCACGAATAGCATTGGCAAGCTCTTTACGTGAGGACATTTTGACTCCAGATCGGATAATGAAGGCTGAGCCCTTAACGACTTGACGACAGCGCGTTTTGGGCTACGCCGGAAAAAAGTGCCAACAATGTAACCCAAGCCGCGTGTCATGTACATGGAGCATCCTTTTGCCGCTTCAGAAATCTCTGGATCATGCGCGCAAGTTGCGCAATCTTCTCGCCCGCGTATTGTTCTTTTCTTTATACTTAGGCCGAGCGTCGGTTCACCTGCAAACGACGTAATTTTTAGAATAATCCTGACTTTGTGCGGAAGAGAAAAAATGAAAATTCGCGCTTTACTGCTTGCTACGAGCATGGCTGCGGCATTGACCGGCTGCCAGAACATGGACTCCAACGGACTGCTTTCTTCTGGCGCGGAGGCTTTTCAGGCCTACAGTCTGAGCGATGCTCAGGTAAAAGCGCTGAGCGATCAGGCCTGTAAAGATATGGACAGCAAGGCTACTATCGCTCCGGCCAGCAGCGAGTACGCAACGCGTCTTGGCAAAATCGCCGCCGCGCTTGGCGATAACATAAACGGCCAGCCGGTGAACTACAAAGTCTATATGGCGAAAGATGTGAATGCCTTTGCCATGGCAAACGGCTGTATCCGCGTGTACAGCGGCCTGATGGATATGATGACCGACAACGAAGTCGAAGCGGTAATCGGCCATGAAATGGGCCACGTCGCGCTGGGTCACGTGAAAAAAGGTATGCAGGTTGCGCTGGGTACTAACGCCGTACGTGCAGCGGCGGCATCCGCTGGCGGCATTGTCGGCAGCCTGTCGCAGTCGCAATTGGGCGATCTTGGCGAGAAACTGGTGAACTCGCAGTTCTCCCAGCGTCAGGAATCCGAGGCGGATGATTACTCGTATGATTTGTTGCGCAAACGCGGGATCAATCCGGCAGGTTTAGCCACCAGCTTTGAGAAACTGGCCAAACTGGAAGCTGGACGTCAAAGCTCAATGTTTGACGATCACCCGGCATCCGCAGAACGTGCGCAACATATTCGCGATCGCATGAGCGCAGACGGGATCAAATAACCGTTAATCGTGCCGGATGCGGCGTGAACGCCTTATCCGGCCTACAAACATCAACCAGCTGTAGGCCGGATAAGCGTTAGCGCCATCCGGCAAAACAACTTATTCGCCTTTTTTCGCTGCCTGGATGTACAGCATTTCCAGAGCCAGCGTAGCCGCTGCCAGCGCGGTGATCTCTGACTGATCGTAAGCCGGAGCCACTTCAACAACGTCCATCCCGACGATGTTCAGATCTTTCAGACCACGTACCAGCTTGATCGCGCGATCGGAAGTCAGACCGCCAATCACTGGCGTACCGGTACCCGGCGCAAACGCTGGATCCAGACAGTCGATATCAAAGGTCAGATACACCGGCATATCACCGACAATCTGCTTAACCTGGGCGATGATGTCATCTACGCTGCGATCGTTCACCTGGCAGGCATCCAGCACGGTAAAGCCGTTGTCTTTGTCGAATTCGGTACGAATACCAATCTGCACAGAGTGATTCGGATCGATCAGCCCTTCGTTCGGCGCCGTGTAGAACATAGTGCCGTGGTCGAATTCGCAGCCGTTCGCGTAGGTGTCGGTGTGGGCATCAAAGTGCACCAGCGCCATTTTACCAAAGTGTTTAGCGTGCGCGCGCAGCAGCGGCAACGTGACAAAGTGGTCGCCGCCAAAGGAGAGCATACGCTTACCGGCAGAAAGCAGCTTCTCAGCATGCGCCTGCAGTTTTTCACTCATTTCACGCGCATCACCGAAGGCATAAACCAGATCGCCGCAGTCCACCACGTTCAGGCGCTCGCGCATATCGAAGTTCCACGGGAAGCGGTTGTGTTCCCACGCCAGGTTAGTGGAAACCTGACGGATTGCCGCCGGACCATGACGCCCGCCCGCGCGGCCAGACGTTGCCATATCAAACGGTACGCCGGTGATCACCCAATCGGCGTCGCTTTCGTATGGCATGAAGTTCATCGGCAGACGTAAAAAACCAAAGGCGTTAGAAACCAGGGAGTTGTCGTATTGATGACCTAAGGTGCTCATGTACTGACCTCTTTAAAAATCGATGAAAAAAAATCCCCTCCGCGTCGTTAAGCCCGACGAGGAAGGGATTGATTTGGTAGCTGCATATTTACGGCAAATTATCGCCGTTATTTTGTACGGATTCAAGTAAGTGCCACAAATGCGGCTTCGCCTTATCCGGCCTACTTTCGTAGGCCCGGTAAGCGTAGCGCCAGCAGGCATTTATCGTTACTCATCTTCCAGATAAGTATAACCGTACAGACCGGCCTCAAACTCTTCGAGGAACTGTTGCTGCAGCTCGGTATCCAGATCGGTGTTTTTCACCTGGTCACGGAACTGCGTCAGCAGGGTGTTCGGATCCAGTTGCACGTACTGCAACATATCCGCCACGGTATCCCCTTCATCAGACAGCTCAACTTCCACACTGCCGTCAGGGAAGACGAACACGTCAACCGCTTCAGTATCACCAAACAGGTTGTGCATGTTGCCGAGGATCTCCTGGTACGCCCCCACCATAAAGAAGCCCAGCATCGGCGGGTTCTCCGGGTCGTATTCCGGCATCGGCATAGTGGTCGCAATGCCATCACCGTCAACATAGTGGTCGATAGCGCCATCAGAGTCACAGGTGATATCCAACAGCACCGCACGGCGCTCAGGTACCTGGTTCAGTCCTTCCAGCGGCATTACCGGGAACAGCTGATCGATCCCCCACGCATCCGGCATCGACTGGAACAGCGAGAAGTTGACGTAAATCTTATCCGCCATACGCTCCTGCAGCTCGTCGATAATCGGGCGATGCGCGCGGTTGCTCGGGTCGAGTTGTTTCTGCACTTCATGGCACATGTTCAGATAAAGCTGCTCAGCCCACGCGCGCTCTTGCAGGCTAAAGGTACCTGAAGAGTAACCAACGTGAATATCGTGCAGATCCATCTGGCTGTCGTGCAGCCATTCACGCAGCGAACGGCGAGTTCCCGGTTCATGCATTTCTTGCCAGGTTTCCCACATGCTTTGCAGAGCACGCGGCGCATCGTCAGCCGGAGGCGTTGCTTCTGTGTGTTCACTACGCTCAACGCCGATAATGTTAGATACCAGCACGGTATGGTGCGCGGTAACCGCGCGGCCAGACTCGGTGATTACCGTCGGATGCGGCAGACCGTGTTCTTCACAGGCGTCGCCAATAGCCCAGATGATGTTGTTGGCATATTCGTTCAGGCCGTAGTTTACAGAACAGTCAGACTGCGAACGGGTACCTTCGTAATCCACGCCCAGACCACCGCCCACGTCGAAGCACTGGATATTGACGCCAAGCTTGTGCAGCTCAACGTAGAAACGCGCCGATTCACGTACGCCGGTGGCGATATCACGAATGTTCGCCATCTGCGAGCCAAGGTGGAAGTGCAGCAACTGAATGCTGTCCAGACGACCGCGCTCGCGCAGAATTTCGACCAGTTGCAGCACCTGGTTTGCCGCCAGGCCGAATTTCGATTTTTCCCCGCCGGAGGACTGCCACTTGCCAGAGCCCTGCGACGCCAGACGCGCACGCACGCCCAGACGCGGAACGACATTCAGGCGTTCAGCTTCATCCAGCACGATAGCGATTTCAGACATCTTCTCGATGACCAGATAGACCTTATGGCCCATCTTCTCGCCAATCAGCGCCAGACGGATATATTCGCGGTCTTTATAACCGTTACACACGATCACGCTACGGGTCATTCCGGCATGGGCCAGAACGGCCATCAGTTCAGCTTTGGAACCCGCTTCCAGCCCCAGCGGTTCGCCAGAGTGGATCAGCGATTCAATCACGCGACGGTGCTGGTTGACCTTGATCGGGTAAACGAGAAAATAGTCACCCTTGTAACCGTAAGATTCACGGGCACGTTTAAACGCGGCGTTAATCGAACGCAGACGGTGTTGCAGGATCTGCGGGAAGCAGAACAATGCAGGCAAACGCTGGCCCTGCGCTTCACGGGCTTTCACCAACTCAGCAAGGTCAACGCGCGCTTCGGGTACGTCCGGATCCGGGCACACGCTGATGTGGCCCAGTTCATTGACGTCGTAGTAGTTATTACCCCACCAGGCAATATTGTAAGTACGCAGCATCTTGCTGGCTTCCTGGGAACTCATTGCAACCTCCTGCATGGAGCGTAGTACACCGTGTTCGCCTGCTGACGAAGGCGAACCCAAAGAAATGTCGTCAGACATAGCGAACCTCAAATTTTATTAACAAGTGTAAAACAGTTGACTACTATCGCAATCCGAAGACGCGATAACAACCCAAATACAGGCAGAATTTGCAGCAGATAGTGCTGACGCTCCGACTGTGCGACCGGTTTCTTTTTCATATCAATGTAAACACGTAACCGAACTTAATGCTGACGGTTCGGCGAAACCACGAGAAAACTCTTGTTTACCAAGAGCGCCCTTGTTCAGTTCTTAGTGACCGTTACCGGCTCTTGAGTCCTGAGATACGCCGAGATGGGTATACACTTCATCCTTCATGCAGCCTCTTTGTTGGCTACGCTCATTCGCCCCAGTCACGTACTACTCGTACGTTCAGGGGACTCATTCACTTGCCGCCTCGACGCAGCATAAATGATTTTGTGTATATAACATCGACAGGTATGCAAAGCAGAGATGCAGATTGCGGGGGACATATGTACACCAGAACGGTGCGACAGATTCTGCAGAATACAACGGTTCATTATCTCGTATCACCTCCACGGTTGCTCCTTACGGAACGAACCCACAAGCCAAAGCTAAAGTTTTAACCCGGCTGGAAGTGGCAACACGATGAAAACGTCGTGTGCTTTTGTATGAGCCGCGCGCCGCGTTTTATACCGACAACAGTACGAAAATGCAAAAGATAAATATGCACATTGCCAGCACCGTCAGGAAAAATTTCCAGTTACATTTTCAGTACAATGCGACCTCAATCAAAAAAAGCTGGAAATCAGGCGAAGAACTGTCCTAAAATAGCCGTCCAGATGTTAATCCATCTATACCGATTAACACTCAGACTGCCAGTGTCCGTCATCTGCAGACTCATGGTAGAATCTTCTACACATGGCTATTCCACTCGACAGTTTGAGCTAACCAAATTCTCCTTAGGTGAAATTAAATATGGCAAAACACCTTTTTACGTCCGAGTCCGTATCAGAAGGGCATCCTGACAAAATCGCTGACCAAATCTCTGATGCTGTGCTGGATGCAATCCTGGAACAGGATCCAAAAGCACGCGTTGCCTGCGAAACCTACGTCAAAACCGGTATGGTTTTAGTTGGCGGTGAGATCACCACCAGCGCATGGGTTGATATCGAAGAGATCACCCGTAACACGGTTCGCGAAATTGGCTATGTGCATTCCGACATGGGCTTTGACGCCAACTCTTGCGCGGTACTGAGCGCGATTGGTAAACAGTCTCCGGACATCAACCAGGGTGTTGACCGTGCCGATCCGCTGGAACAGGGCGCAGGCGACCAGGGCCTGATGTTTGGTTATGCAACCAACGAAACCGACGTGCTGATGCCAGCACCTATTACCTATGCTCACCGTCTGGTGCAGCGTCAGGCTGAAGTGCGTAAAAACGGCACCTTATCCTGGCTGCGTCCGGATGCAAAAAGCCAGGTAACCTTCCAGTATGACGACGGCAAAATCGTCGGTATTGATGCGGTTGTTCTGTCTACTCAGCACTCTGAAGATATCGACCAGAAATCGCTGCAAGAAGCCGTTATGGAAGAGATCATCAAGCCGGTACTGCCGACTGAATGGCTGACCGCTTCGACCAAATTCTTCATCAACCCAACTGGTCGTTTCGTTATCGGCGGCCCGATGGGCGACTGCGGTCTGACCGGTCGTAAAATCATCGTTGATACCTACGGCGGCATGGCGCGTCACGGCGGCGGTGCATTCTCTGGTAAAGATCCGTCTAAAGTTGACCGTTCCGCAGCCTATGCAGCCCGTTACGTAGCGAAAAACATCGTTGCCGCAGGCCTGGCTGACCGTTGTGAGATTCAGGTTTCCTACGCAATCGGCGTGGCGGAACCGACATCTATCATGGTGGAAACGTTCGGTACTGAAAAAGTGCCTTCAGAGCAGCTGACCCTTTTGGTGCGTGAGTTCTTCGACTTGCGCCCGTATGGCCTGATTCAGATGCTGGATCTGCTGCACCCGATTTACAAAGAAACCGCTGCTTACGGTCACTTTGGTCGCGAACATTTCCCATGGGAAAAAACCGACAAAGCACAGTTGCTGCGCGACGCTGCCGGTCTGAAGTAATTTAAACCAGACTTAACGCTTATGAAGACCAGCCTCGCGCTGGTCTTTTTTTATACCTATTTCCTCTCCCACATCCATCACCAAACCGCGCTGATTACTATTGCTTTAAATGAAAATGAAAGCGATTACATCACACCATATTTCCCTCTACCTTGAATTAACATCTCTTAGCCAGCACACTTGCATCACTGTTACATTATCTTTCATCATTGTCTTAAATTCAGACGACAAACATTATTTAATCCCAATAAATAATGTTAACTTTCAATGAATTAACTAATAACCCGCATGAATGACAGTGTAAGCGATTACACTAATGTGATGTGATTCGCATTTTTTTACCCCGTACTCACCTACCCTTAACATCAACAAAACTAGCTACCCAACCGGAGGGCATCATGCCTGACAATAAAAAAACGGGGCGTTCCAACAAAGCCATGACATTTTTTGTCTGCTTTCTGGCAGCCCTGGCTGGATTACTTTTTGGCCTGGATATCGGTGTTATTGCCGGTGCTTTACCGTTCATCACCGACGAGTTTCAAATTACCCCGCACACTCAGGAATGGGTGGTGAGTTCCATGATGTTTGGTGCGGCGGTAGGTGCTGTCGGCAGCGGTTGGCTCTCCTTCAAACTGGGACGCAAAAAAAGCCTGATGATCGGTGCGATCTTGTTTGTTGCGGGTTCACTGTTCTCCGCCGCTGCGCCAAACGTTGAAGTCCTGCTGGTTTCCCGCGTGCTGCTCGGCCTGGCTGTAGGTGTTGCGTCTTATACCGCGCCGCTGTACCTGTCTGAAATTGCCCCGGAAAAGATTCGTGGCAGCATGATCTCCATGTATCAGCTGATGATCACCATCGGTATTTTGGGCGCGTATCTTTCCGATACAGCTTTTAGCTACAGCGGCGCATGGCGCTGGATGCTGGGTGTAATCATCATCCCTGCCCTGCTGCTGCTGGTTGGCGTTATCTTCCTGCCGGACAGCCCACGTTGGTTTGCAGCTAAACGTCGTTTTGTTGATGCCGAACGCGTCCTGTTGCGTCTGCGTGACACCAGCGCAGAAGCCAAACGCGAGCTGGATGAAATCCGTGAAAGTCTGCAGGTGAAGCAGAGCGGCTGGGCGCTGTTTAAAGAAAACAGCAACTTCCGTCGCGCGGTATTCCTTGGCGTTCTGTTACAGGTGATGCAGCAGTTCACCGGGATGAACGTCATCATGTATTACGCACCGAAAATCTTTGAGCTGGCGGGCTACACCAACACCACCGAGCAGATGTGGGGGACTGTTATCGTCGGTCTGACCAACGTACTGGCAACCTTTATCGCCATTGGCCTGGTTGACCGTTGGGGCCGCAAACCTACTCTGATCCTTGGCTTTATCGTGATGGCTGTTGGTATGGGCGTTCTGGGGACAATGATGCACGTTGGTATTCACTCGGCATCCGCACAATACTTCGCAGTACTGATGCTGCTGATGTTTATCGTTGGCTTTGCCATGAGCGCTGGTCCGCTGATTTGGGTACTGTGCTCTGAAATCCAGCCGCTGAAAGGCCGCGATTTCGGCATCACCTGCTCTACTGCAACCAACTGGATTGCCAACATGATCGTCGGCGCAACCTTCCTGACGATGCTGAACTCGCTGGGCAGCGCCAACACCTTCTGGGTCTACGGCGGCCTGAACGTACTGTTCATCTTCCTGACTCTGTGGCTGATCCCTGAAACTAAAAACGTCTCTCTGGAACACATTGAGCGTAACCTGATGAAAGGTCGTAAACTGCGCGAAATTGGCGCACACGACTAATCACCAAAGGCTTCCTCCCTCAGTGGGAGGAAGCCTTCCTCTTGCAGTCCCTTCCCTGTCGCACTATCCTCTGGCGTTATGAAAACCTCCCGTCTCCCTATCGCCATCCAGCAAGCCGTTATGCGCAGCCTGCGGGAAAAACTCGCCCAGGCCAATCTCAAGCTCGAACGCCAATATCCGGAGCCAAAGCTGGTTTACCAACAGCGCGGCACCGCCGCGGGCACCGCATGGCTACAAACCTATGAAATTCGCCTTAATCCCGTCCTGCTGATGGAAAACGTCGACGCATTCATTAACGAAGTGGTGCCCCATGAACTGGCGCATTTACTGGTGTGGAAGCACTTTGGGCGCGTGCCGCCACACGGGAAAGAATGGAAATGGATGATGGAAAGCGTGCTGGGCGTACCGGCCCGGCGCACGCATCAGTTCGAACTGCAATCGGTGCAGCGCAAGACCTTTACTTACCGCTGTAAGTGTCAGGAGCACCAACTGACCGTCCGCCGCCATAACCGCGTTGTGCGCGGTGAGGCCACCTACCGCTGTGTTCACTGCGGCGAGCCACTGGTTGCAGAATAATCTTCAGAATTATCAGGAACTTTTCTGACCTAACTGATTGCATACTGGAATAACTTTCGCTACGTTGCGGGCTCGTTTTGACACGGAGTTTGTGATGTACCGTCATTTTTCTTTTGCTGCGGCCCTGTTAGCCGCTGCGTTTTCAGGCCCGGTTTTAGCCGAAGGCATCAACAGTTTTTCTCAGGCAAAAGCAGCAGGCGTCAAGGTTAACGCCGATGCGCCGGGCGATTTCTACTGCGGTTGTAAAATTAACTGGCAAGGCAAAAAAGGGGTCGTTGACCTCGAATCCTGCGGCTATAAAGTGCGAAAAAATGAAAACCGCGCCAGTCGAATTGAATGGGAGCACGTTGTCCCCGCCTGGCAATTTGGTCATCAGCGTCAGTGCTGGCAGGACGGAGGGCGTAAAAACTGCGCCAAAGATCCGGTCTATCGTAAGATGGAAAGCGACATGCATAACCTGCAACCTGCGGTGGGTGAGGTAAATGGCGATCGCGCTAACTTCATGTACAGCCAGTGGAACGGTGGCGAGGGTCAGTATGGGCAATGCGCCATGAAGGTCGACTTCAAAGAGAAAGTTGCCGAGCCGCCGGCCCGCGCCCGCGGTGCCATTGCTCGTACCTATTTTTACATGCGCGACCAGTACGATCTGACGCTCTCCCGCCAGCAAACTCAGCTTTTTAACGCCTGGAATAAGCAATATCCGGTCACCGACTGGGAGTGTGAGCGCGACGAACGCATTGCAAAGGTACAGGGGAACCATAACCCATATGTGCAACGCGCTTGCCAGGCGCAAAAGAGCTAACCTACACTAGCGTCAATATTTTTAACCATGCCCTGGCCTTTCGCAGCCCAGGGCCATGACGCGGATGTTTAACTATGCGCATTCCTCGCATTTATCACCCTGAGCCAATCACTTCCGGCAGCCAAATTTCACTGTGTGAAGATGCAGCCAACCATATCGGCCGCGTGCTGCGAATGGGACCGGGCCAGGCGCTACAGCTGTTTGATGGCAGCAATCAGGTATTCGACGCTGAAATCACCCACGCCAGTAAAAAAAGCGTGGACGTGAAGGTACTTAACGCTGAACTCGACGATCGTGAGTCGCCGTTGCACATCCACCTGGGTCAGGTGATGTCGCGCGGTGAAAAAATGGAATTTACTATCCAGAAATCGATCGAACTGGGTGTAAGCCTCATTACGCCACTTTTTTCTGAGCGCTGCGGCGTTAAACTGGACAGTGAACGCCTGAACAAGAAGCTCCAGCAGTGGCAGAAAATCGCCATTGCCGCCTGCGAACAGTGCGGTCGTAACCGGGTGCCCGAAATTCGCCCGGCAATGGATTTGGAAGCATGGTGCGCGGAACAGGACGAAGGTCTGAAACTGAACCTGCATCCGCGCGCCAGCGCCAGCATCAATACGCTGCCGCTGCCGGTGGAGCGCATCCGCTTGCTGATTGGCCCGGAAGGCGGGTTGTCGGCAGATGAAATTGCCATGACCGCACGTTATCAGTTTACTGATATTCTGTTAGGACCTCGCGTTCTGCGTACTGAGACAACCGCGCTCACCGCCATTACTGCGCTACAGGTGCGTTTTGGCGATCTAGGCTAAGGCATAAACGGAGAAGAAAATGATCAAGCTCGGCATCGTGATGGATCCCATCGCAAGCATCAACATCAAGAAAGATTCCAGCTTCGCTATGCTGCTGGAAGCGCAACGTCGCGGTTACGAAATTCATTATATGGAGATGGCCGATCTTTATCTGATCAACGGTGAAGCCCGCGCCCATACGCGTACCCTGAGCGTAGAGCAGAACTACGACAAATGGTATGAGTTCAAGAGCGAGCAGGATCTCCCGCTGGCAGACCTGGACGTTATTCTGATGCGTAAGGATCCGCCGTTTGATACCGAGTTCATCTACGCAACCTATATTCTGGAACGTGCAGAAGAAAAAGGGACGCTGATCGTCAACAAACCGCAGAGCCTGCGCGACTGCAACGAAAAGCTGTTCACCGCATGGTTTGCCGACCTGACACCGGAAACGCTGGTCACGCGTAACAAAGCGCAGCTGAAAGCCTTCTGGCAAAAACACAGCGACATCATTCTCAAACCGCTGGACGGCATGGGCGGCGCATCTATTTTCCGTGTGAAGGAAGGCGACCCGAACCTTGGCGTCATTGCTGAAACGCTGACCGAGCACGGTACCCGCTACTGCATGGCGCAGAACTATCTGCCAGCAATTAAAGATGGCGATAAACGCGTCCTGGTGGTCGATGGCGAACCCGTTCCTTATTGCCTGGCGCGTATTCCGCAGGGCGGCGAAACCCGTGGCAACCTGGCCGCTGGCGGTCGTGGCGAGCCGCGTCCATTGACCGACAGCGACTGGGAAATCGCACGTCGCATTGGGCCAACGCTGAAAGCGAAAGGTTTGATTTTTGTCGGTCTGGATATCATTGGCGATCGTCTGACGGAAATTAACGTTACCAGCCCAACCTGTATTCGTGAAATTGAAGCGGAGTTCCCGGTTTCGATTACCGGTATGCTGATGGATGCCATTGAGGCGCGTTTACAGAAATAAATACGTTGCCGGATAGCGACGCTATCGCGTCTTATCCGGCCTGGAATTGCACCCCGCAGGCCGGATTAGGCGAAGCCGTCATCCGGCAATGCTATCTTCAGAGGGTGACATCTTCGAGCTTTGCCCACATACTGGGCTCTGTTGCTTTTTTGAACCAGGAAACAGAACCTCTGACAATGAATTTACAGCATCACTTTCTGATTGCCATGCCTGCTCTCCAGGATCCGATTTTCCGCCGTTCCGTGGTGTACATCTGTGAACATAATGAGAACGGAGCAATGGGGATTATCGTCAATAAGCCTCTGGAAAACTTACAAATTGAAGGGATTCTGGAAAAGCTGAAGATTACCCCAGAAGAACGCGATCCGGCCATTCGTCTGGATAAACCAGTGATGCTCGGCGGCCCGCTGGCGGAAGACCGTGGATTTATTCTCCACACTCCACCGTCACGCTTTGCCTCCAGTATTCGCATCTCAGATAACACCATCATCACAACCTCCCGCGATGTACTAGAAACCCTGGGCACGCAAGAACAACCGTCCGAAGTGCTGGTTGCTCTGGGTTATTCATCATGGGAAAAAGGTCAACTGGAACAAGAGCTACTGGATAACGCCTGGCTCACGGCGCCCGCAGACCTCAACATCTTATTCAAAACGCCGATTGCCGACCGCTGGCGCGATGCGGCGAAGCTTATCGGGATAGATATTCAGACCATGCCTGGCGTGGCGGGACATGCCTGATGAGCGGAACATTACTCTCTTTTGATTTTGGTACGAAAAGTATTGGTGTTGCTGTTGGTCAGCGCATTACCGGTACGGCCAGACCGTTGCCCGCCATTAAGGCGCAGGACGGTACGCCAGACTGGAGTTTGATTGAACGCCTGCTGAAAGAATGGCAGCCGGATGAAATCATTGTCGGCCTACCACTCAACATGGATGGCACAGAACAGCCCCTTACCGCACGCGCGCGTAAGTTCGCTAACCGTATTCACGGTCGCTTTGGCGTAACCGTAACGCTGCACGATGAACGCTTGAGCACCGTCGAGGCCCGCTCCGGCCTGTTCGAACAAGGCGGATACCGGGCGTTGAATAAAGGCAAAGTGGACTCCGCTTCTGCCGTTATTATTCTCGAAAGCTATTTCGAGCAGGGCTACTAAAGCCGACCCTGCGCCTGGCGCTGCTGCTGGCTCTGCGTAAACGTCTGCATACCTGTCTGTTGCCCGGTTTGAATTACGCCGGGTAGCTGATGCGTTTTCCCTTCACGAATCAAATTGCCCACGGCTGGCGTGTTGACGAGCAGCTCAAATAGCGCCACGCGTCCTCCCAACTTATCTTCCTCCAGCTTTTGCGAAAGTACCGCCCGTAGGCTGTCTGCCAGCTGATTACGCACCGGATCTTTCTCCTGTGCGGGAAAGGTATCCACCAGCCGCGCGATGGCCTGCGCCGCCCCTCGCGTATGTAACGTTGCCAGCACCAGATGCCCGGTTTCCGCTGCCGTTAACGCCAGGCGAATAGTTTCCGCGTCGCGCAGTTCGCCCAGCAAAATGACGTCGGGATCTTCACGCAGCGCGCCGCGTAAACCGGCGGCAAAAGAAGCGCAGTGTACGCCCACCTCCCGTTGGTGAATAAGACAACGCTGGCTGGTGTAGCGATATTCAATGGGATCTTCCAGCGTCAAAATATGTCCCGCAACGTGCTGGTTAAGATATGCCACCATCGCCGCCAGGGTCGTTGATTTACCGCTACCGGTAGCGCCTGTCACCAGAATTAACCCATTTTCACTGCGCAGCAGTTCAGGTATGACGTCAGGGGTCTGGAGATCGTCTAAACGTGGACAATCAAGCGGGAGCAATCTTAGCGCCAGCGAGGTTCCCTGTTGATGAACAAAAGCACTGGCGCGCAGCCGCTGGGAACCTGCCAGCGCAATAGCAAAATCCAGCTGCCCCTGTTCCTGCCACTGTACCTGTTGTTGCTCATTGAGCCAGCACATCAGCAGATTCTCCACGTCAGGCGTAGTAAAGGGTGCGATTTCGACTTTTCCACGTATGCGCCAGCGCGCAGGCCATGCATTGCACAGGTGTAGATCCGACACGTTATGCTTTACACTAAGGGCCACTATTTCTTCCATATTCATATGAACATCCTCGGAAAATGAACGATATCGCGCATAACCTGGCACATGTCCGGGACAAAATCTCAGCCGCCGCGACGCGTTGCGGGCGGTCTTCAGAAGAAGTTACGTTGCTTGCAGTCAGTAAAACCAAACCTGCGAGCGCCATCGAAGAAGCCATTACCGCAGGATTATTTTCAATTGGTGAAAACAATAACTAATGGCGAGTAGCCACGCTCTTGATTTTCCATACACCATTTTCTTCTACCATGCAGTCAATGACTTTTTGAGATGACTCACCTGTTCCAAATGTCAAATAGACATTGGTACAAATAGGATCAGTTATAGTTAGATCAATACTAATATGCTTACTCCAGTCTTCATTTGCAAAATCCTGAACCTTTAGAAAATAATCCTCTTCAAGCTCATTGTTCATATAAGCTTGTTTTAATTCATTCAATGTATCAATACTAACAAAAGGCTCTAATGCCGTCGGGTTATCTGCAACTGGGATGATATTATGAGTAATCTGCTTTATATACCAGGCATTGAATTTTAATGCTTGCATATCAGCAGGAACTATTTCTGCCATAGCAAATGATGAGAATAGAAAAGTAAATAATATTAATCGCTTCATCAGTTGTGCCTATATAATTTATACGAAGGCTGACTTTTACGATAACCAGGTCCGGGGTACACGCCATGTTCCTGCTTGAAATCTGACCACCAGTAATGCCCATCAAAAATCGCCATATGACCTGCTGTATTTCCTCCAGTATATGGTTGGATTATAGCAACATCACCTTTTATAGGATTCCCATATACTTCACGAAAACCAGCTAATACTAAATATTTACCCATATTTTTAGCATTATCATGATGTAATGATACGCCACCATGTTCGATAGCTGCTGTTACTGCCCTGGCACAATAACCCGTAGCGTGTGGATGAGCATTATGTCTAACAAAATTTATAGCGACTTCTTTATTCCACATTTACAACACCTCATTTATAAATGAAGAATATTAAATATCACAAAGCGAACCATTAGCATGAACATTAAATGCTTCCAACTCCATTTATTGACATCATCACCATGTCCCAAACTTATATTTGCAATGTGTATTATCGTTTAGTTATAAAATAAGCAACAATATTCACCCCACCAATTAAGTAATAGCTTAACTTTATTAGAGATATAATTTTACACCTGTTTTTATTACTTTAAACCTTTAAATTAAAGCGAACTTGAGCTAAATAAAAACGAATTAAAAATTCTGTTTGTTAAATCTGTTTACATCTTCCTACAGACTCACATTTTGTACTCAGCACATCCACAGTCCCACCAGGCGTAGTAAAGGGTGCGATTTCGACTTTTCCACGTATGCGCCAGCGCGCAGGCCATGCATTGCACAGGTGTAGATCCGACACGTTATGCTTTACACTAAGGGCCACTATTTCTTCCATATTCATATGAACATCCTCGGAAAATGAACGATATCGCGCATAACCTGGCACATGTCCGGGACAAAATCTCAGCCGCCGCGACGAGTTGCGGGCGGTCTTCAGAAGAAGTTACGTTGCTTGCAGTCAGTAAAACCAAACCTGCGAGCGCCATCGAAGAAGCCATTACCGCAGGGCAGCGTGCCTTCGGTGAAAACTATGTGCAGGAAGGGGTGGATAAAATCCGCTACTTCCAGGAAAAAGGCGTCAACGATCTGCAGTGGCACTTTATCGGCCCGCTGCAGTCCAACAAAAGTCGTCTGGTCGCCGAGCACTTTGACTGGTGCCATACGATCGACCGTCTGCGTATCGCTGCCCGTCTGAGCGAACAGCGCCCGGCGGAATTGCCGCCGCTCAATGTACTGATTCAAATTAATATCAGCGATGAGAACAGTAAGTCAGGCATTCCGCTGGCAGAGCTTGATGCACTGGCCGCTGAAGTCGCTGCACTGCCGCGCATTACCCTGCGTGGTCTGATGGCGATTCCGGCTCCAGAGTCAGATTATGTAAGGCAGTTTGAAGTTGCACAGCAAATGGCGGTAGCATTTGCCGGGTTGAAAACACGCTACCCAGGCATCGACACTCTCTCACTGGGAATGTCTGATGATATGGATGCCGCCATCGCGGCGGGTAGCACGATGGTGCGCATTGGCACTGCCATTTTTGGTGCTCGTGATTACACTAAAAAATAAGGAAAACTAAGGAACACCATGAATACGTTGACCTTCCTGCTCTCAACGGTAATTGAGCTGTATACCATGGCGCTGCTGCTGCGCGTGTGGATGCAATGGTCTCGCTGCGATTTTTACAACCCGTTCTCGCAGTTTATAGTGAAAATCACTCAGCCCATCATTGGGCCGTTACGCCGCATTATTCCCCCGATGGGACCGATCGACAGCGCCTCGGCATTAGTTGCGCTCGTTCTCAGCTTTATCAAAGCAATCGTGCTGTTTAAGGTGGTCACGTTCCAGCCGATCATCTGGATCGCCGCCGTACTGATTGTCCTGAAGACTATCGGGCTGCTGATTTTCTGGGTGCTGCTTGTGATGGCGATTATGAGCTGGGTCAGCCAGGGCCGCAGTCCTGTAGAGTACGTGCTGATTCAACTGGCAGATCCGCTGCTACGTCCTATCCGTCGCATACTTCCAGGCATGGGCGGGATCGATTTCTCCCCAATGATTCTGGTTCTGCTGCTCTACGTTATTAACATGGGCATCGCGGAAGTGTTACAGGCGACAGGCAACATGCTGCTGCCGGGGCTGTGGATGGCGCTATGAGTGCCGTTACACCCTGCGATGACGGTCTGGTTTTACGGCTCTACATTCAGCCTAAAGCCAGCCGTGACAGTATTGTGGGTTTACATGGCGACGAAGTTAAAGTCGCCATTACCGCCCCACCGGTAGATGGCCAGGCCAATAGCCATCTGGTGAAGTTTCTCGGAAAACAGTTCCGTGTGGCAAAAAGCCAGGTCGTCATTGAGAAGGGCGAGCTTGGTCGTCACAAACAGGTTAAAATCATTCATCCGCAACAGATCCCGCCCGAAATTGCGGCGTTAACTGATTAGGTATCCCATGCAAAAAGTTGTCCTCGCGACCGGCAATGCCGGTAAAGTGCGTGAACTAGCCTCTCTTCTGAGTGATTTCGGTCTTGATGTTGTTGCCCAAACGGAACTGGGTGTTGATTCTGCAGACGAGACCGGGCTGACGTTTATTGAGAACGCCATTCTGAAGGCGCGTCATGCCGCGCAAATTACCGGCTTACCGGCCATTGCTGATGACTCAGGTCTGGCAGTAAATGCCCTTGGCGGCGCGCCGGGTATCTATTCAGCCCGCTATTCCGGCGAAGATGCGACCGATCAGCAGAACCTGGAAAAACTGCTTCACACCCTGCAGGATATTCCTGATGACAAGCGCCAGGCGCAGTTCCACTGCGTGCTGGTGTATATGCGCCATGCAGACGATCCAACGCCTGTTGTGTGCCACGGAAGCTGGCCGGGCGTGATTACCCGTGAACCTGCCGGAAACGGTGGTTTTGGCTACGACCCGATCTTCTTTGTGCCGTCTGAAGGGAAAACCGCAGCCGAACTGACCCGTGAAGAAAAGAGTGCAATTTCTCACCGCGGACAGGCGCTAAAGCTGCTGCTGGATGCCCTGCGTAATGGTTAAGCTTCCGCCGCTAAGTCTTTATATTCACATTCCGTGGTGCGTGCAGAAATGCCCGTACTGCGACTTCAACTCGCATGCGCTAAAGGGCGAAGTCCCTCATGATGACTATGTGCAGCATCTGCTGAGCGATCTGGATACTGAGGTGGCCCATGCCCAGGGCCGTGAAGTAAAGACGATTTTTATCGGTGGTGGCACGCCGAGCCTGCTTTCTGGCCCGGCGATGCAAACGCTGCTCGACGGCGTGCGAGCACGGCTGAATCTGGCCGAAGATGCAGAAATCACCATGGAGGCGAATCCCGGGACGGTGGAAGCTGATCGCTTTGTGGATTATCAACGCGCTGGCGTCAACCGTATCTCGATTGGCGTACAGAGCTTTAGCTCCACCAAACTCGAACGTCTGGGACGTATTCACGGGCCGGAAGAAGCCAAACGAGCAGCACACCTGGCGAGCGGTCTGGGGCTACGCAGCTTTAATCTCGACCTGATGCATGGTTTGCCGGATCAGACGCTGGAAGAGGCGCTGGGTGATTTACAGCAGGCAATCGCGCTCAACCCACCGCATCTTTCCTGGTATCAGTTGACCATCGAACCCAACACGCTGTTCGGTTCCCGACCGCCGGTTTTACCGGACGATGACGCGCTGTGGGATATTTTTGAGCAAGGCCACCAGCTACTGACCGCCGCGGGATATCAGCAGTACGAAACCTCAGCCTACGCCAGACCGGGTTATCAGTGTCAGCACAACCTTAACTACTGGCGTTTTGGCGACTATCTTGGCATTGGCTGCGGCGCACACGGTAAGATCACATTCCCTGACGGACGCATCCTGCGCACCACCAAAACACGGCATCCGCGTGGGTATATGCAAGGGCGTTATCTCGAAAGCCAGCGCGATGTCGCCGAAGCCGATAAGCCGTTCGAGTTCTTCATGAATCGTTTCCGGCTGCTGGAAGCCGCGCCTCGCGCGGAGTTTACGCAATATACCGGTCTTACCGAAGACGTTATTCGTCGACAGATCGATGAGGCTATTTCCCAGGGCTACCTGAGTGAATGCGATGAGTACTGGCAGATTACCCAACACGGTAAGCTGTTCTTGAACTCGCTGCTGGAGCTGTTTCTGGCGGAGTGATGGCTGGTGAACGTAGGCCTGATAAGCGTAGCGCCATCAGGAAAATTGCCGGATGGCGGCTGCGTCTTATCCGGCCTACAGGGTTAGGGCGGTAAGCGCAGCCACCTTCATCGATTAATACTGATTAAACATTTCCTGGATCTGCTTAGGATCCTTGGTTTGAGTCAGCGCAAGCTGCAGCAGAACACGTGCTTTTTGCGGGTTCAGGGAACCTGAAGCCACAAATCCGTATTTTGCATCATCAACTTCTGCATCCTGTGTAGTGGCGCCCGTTGGTACACGAGATGAACGCACTACAACGGTACCTTTATGCGCGGCGGTTGCCAGCGTATCGAAAATGGTTTTATACAGGTTACCGTTACCTACACCCGCACTGACGATCCCGGCGTAACCCGCATCCACCAGCGCTTTTGCCGGCAGATCGGAGGCATTAGCGTAGTTATAAACAATCCCAACTTTCGGCAGTTCGGTCAGCTTAGACACATCGAACGGAGTAGACGTGGTGTGCTTACGCGCAGGCGTACGCTGGTAGTCGATTTTACCGTTATGGATGTAACCCAGCGGGCCGTAGTTAACGGATTTGAAGGTAGCGACGTCGGTAGTGTTGGTTTTAGTCACGTCACGACCATCCATAACGGTGTCGTTCATCACCACCAGCACTCCGCGGTTGGCAGAGGCTTTGTCTGCGGCAGTTACTACCGCGTTATACAAGTTGAACGGGCCATCAGCGCTCATACCCGTAGACGGACGCATTGCGCCGACCAGCACCACCGGCTTGTTGCACTTGACGGTCAGGTCGAGGAAATAGGCGGTTTCTTCCATGGTATCCGTACCATGTGTTACCACGAAGCCGTCGGTTTTATCACACTCGGTATTAATCTTTTTCGCCAGCGTTAACCAGACTTCGTCATTCATATCCTGGGAGCCGATATTCACCACCTGCTCGCCTTTAACGACAGCGATATCTTTCAATTGAGGTACGGCCTCAACCAGATTTTCTACGCCAACCTTGCCTGCCGTGTAGTTAGATTTTGTCGCGGAATCACCGCCGCCGGCAATCGTCCCACCGGTCGCTAAAATGGTGATGTTTGGCAGTGCAAGCGCCGCGCCGCTGAAACCCATAACCAGTGCGGCAAGTGCCGTTTTCTTGAAAAACTCCATGTTATTTCTCCAGTTACTTGAATTTGCAGCATTATGTCTATCCTACAGATGAATAATGTGACGAGTTCCAATTAACCAGATTTATATCTCCACCAAATTGCCGTTCTTAGAGATGGATATCAAAAAAACAGAAATATACAAAATAAAACGGCACAGAATGTTTCTGTGCCGTTAATAAGAGGTGAAGATTATTTCAGAGTGCTAACCAGCGTTTTACGATCGTTTTCCAGCGTCACAACGCGGGAACAGACATCTTTGCCAAACTGCTGGAAGTCTTGTTCCTGATTCTTCCATTCGTTCTGAATTGAGGTCTGCAAACCACCGAGGCTTCCGAGTACGCCCTGCAGTGGATTACCACCGCCTTTGAGCACGGCTTTAGCTCCCATCTCGTTGATGCTGTCCTGCAAAATGCCGCCCATCGCCTGATTCACCAGCTGTTGTCCGTCCGCGCGGACCTGATCAATCGCCTTATAATGGAAAGTCAGGCCATCAGTTCGATGCTCGATGATGCGGTTCATCTGCTCTTTCAATTGCGCATCCAGCTTGGTTAAGCGGCCACGCATGTTGCTGCTTTCACCGACCTCTTTGGCGATGATTTTGTCTAGCGCCACGCGACCTTTCTCTACGCGCGCTCTGGCACCTTCGTCGATCCACGGCAGGCTGCTACGCAACGCCGCCTGATAATCTTTGGCCTGCTCACGCTGTGCGGCGTTCAGGTTGTACTGTTTACCGTTGAAGGTGACATCGCCAGCCTGGGTAATAACCAGGTCGCCATTCTCGCCCTTCACCTGCACCGTTTGTGGGCTCAAAATCACATCGTCACGCGGGGTGACGCTGCACTGGTAATCTGCATGTGCGGCCATCGCCGTGAACGTTAGGACTGCCGCCAGCAGCGTTTTGCGCATCATATCTTTCCCTCAATACAAATCGGGTCGGCATTTGCCGACCCTGTGCTACTTAGTCCCACCAAATATCGAAAAGTTCGCTGGTACGCACTTCTTCGAGTTTGTGCTCTTCCAGCCACTTACGCACGATTGCCTGGTGTTCTTCGGTGCATTTGCCGATTTCCTGCAGACAGATCAGACCTTCCCAGGCCAGATAGCCGCTGCCGTCAAAAGCCAGCTTGTTCGGTTCGATGACTTCATTGATAAAGTCATCAACGATTTGATCGACCTGCTCTCCAGATGTACCTTCCGGGAAACGCCATGCAACCGAAAATCCTACTTCCTGGAATTCTTCGATGTGCATCTTTTTACGCAGACGACGGCTACGGTTCTTTGCCATTATTTCACCCTCTCGAACATTAAGTCCCATACGCCGTGGCCAAGACGATGACCACGTTGTTCAAATTTGGTTACCGGGCGCGATTCCGGGCGCGGTACATAATCGTTACTCTCTGACTGGTTTTTATACCCGTCAATCGAGGACATCACTTCAAGCATGTGCTCCGCATACGCTTCCCAGTCGGTCGCCATATGGAACACGCCGCCCAGCTTCAGCTTACTTAAGATATGCTCAGCAAACGGTACCTGAACGATACGGCGTTTATTATGACGTGCTTTGTGCCATGGGTCAGGGAAAAACAGCTGAACCATAGATAAAGAATTGTCAGGAATCATTTTATGCAGGACTTCAACGGCATCATGGCACATGACGCGCAGGTTCTCGACACCCTCTTCATGGGCTGAAGCCAGACACGCACCAACGCCAGGTGAGTGAACCTCAATGCCGAGGAAATTCTGTTCCGGACGCGCTTTCGCCATTGCAACCAGCGACGCTCCCATACCAAAACCGATTTCCAGCGTGACTGGCGCGTCACGGCCAAACAGTTCTGCGAAATCTACAGGCTCTTCGCTGAACTCAACGCCCATCACCGGCCAGTAGTTTTCCAGCGCGTGTTCCTGCCCTTTCGTCAGTCGCCCCTGGCGACGAACAAAACTACGAATCCGGCGCAGAGGGCGGCCGTTTTCATCAAATTCCGGTGAAATGACGTCGTTCTTCATAAAAGTTTAGTCTGCTGTGTTTGAGTTCTGAAAACGGGCATTATCCAAAGTTAGTTGCCGGATGCAAGTAAAGGAAGAAAGTGAGCAGCGGAAAGTTCCGGTTTACACCCCGTTGCCGCTGTGCTGCAATCTTGCCCCCGGTAATAATGAAACGGTAATCATGCAAGCGTCTCAATTTTCGGCTCAGGTTTTGAGCTGGTACAACAAATACGGGCGGAAAACGCTGCCCTGGCAAATTGACAAGACGCCTTACAAAGTATGGCTCTCTGAGGTAATGCTGCAACAAACTCAGGTTGCGACCGTTATCCCTTATTTTGAGCGCTTTATGGCGCGCTTCCCAACGGTAACGGATTTAGCCCATGCGCCGCTGGATGAAGTTCTGCATTTGTGGACCGGGCTGGGTTATTACGCCCGTGCGCGTAATCTGCATAAAGCCGCGCAGCAGGTTGTGACGCTGCATAGCGGTATATTTCCGCAAACCTTTGATGAAGTAGCCGCCCTACCTGGCGTCGGACGTTCAACCGCAGGCGCGATCCTTTCTCTCTCTCTGGGTCAGCATTTTCCGATTCTCGACGGTAACGTCAAACGCGTGCTGGCTCGCTGTTATGCTGTAAGCGGCTGGCCGGGTAAAAAAGAGGTCGAAAAGAAGCTGTGGGAGCTGAGCGAGCAAGTTACGCCGGCCCAGGGTGTTGAGCGTTTTAATCAGGCGATGATGGATTTAGGCGCAATGGTCTGTACGCGCTCAAAACCTAAATGTTCCCTGTGTCCGTTGGAAAATGGCTGTGTGGCGAGCGCCAATACAAGTTGGGCGCTGTATCCCGGTAAAAAGCCCAAACAGACGCTACCGGAACGAACGGGCTATTTTTTACTGATGCAGCATGATGACGAAGTGCTGCTTGCACAGCGACCGCCCAGCGGCTTATGGGGTGGTTTATACTGTTTTCCGCAGTTTGACGACGAAGATGGACTGCGCAACTGGCTGGCGCAACGACAAATTAACGCAGATAATCTGACCCAACTTAATGCGTTTCGCCATACCTTTAGCCATTTCCACTTAGATATTGTGCCTATGTGGCTTCCCGTGTCTTCATTCACCTCATGCATGGATGAAGGCAACGCGCTCTGGTATAACTTAGCGCAACCGCCGTCGGTCGGACTGGCGGCTCCCGTGGAGCGTTTGTTACAGCAATTACGTGCCGGTACACACGTTTAACGTACCGGACGATAGAGAGGACTTTTTATGAGCAGAACGATTTTTTGCACTTTCCTGCAACGCGAAGCAGAAGGCCAGGATTTTCAGCTGTACCCGGGCGATCTGGGAAAACGCATTTATAACGAGATTTCTAAAGAAGCATGGGCGCAATGGCAGCATAAACAGACCATGCTGATTAACGAGAAAAAACTCAATATGATGAACGTCGAACACCGTAAGTTACTGGAACAGGAGATGATTAACTTCCTGTTTGAAGGTAAGGATGTGCATATTGAAGGCTATACGCCAGAATCATAAGAACCGTTGCCGGATGGCGCTGCGCTTATCCGGCCTACGTTTTAATCTGGTCCTTGCAAACAACAAACACAACACGCACTCCCGGAATGATGAAAAAATTTCTCGCGCTTGCCGTTATTGCGCCGTTGCTCATCTCCTGTTCCAGTTCGACCAAAAAAGGCGATTCCTATAACGAAGCCTGGGTCAAGGATACCAACGGTTTTGATATTCTGATGGGGCAATTTGCCCATAATATTGAGAATTTGTGGGGATTTAAGGAAGTGCTGATTGCGGGTCCGAAGGACTACGTCAAGTATACCGATCAGTATCAAACCCGCAGCCACATCAACTTTGATGACGGTACGATAACCGTCGAGACCATTGCCGGGACAGATCCCGCCGGACACCTGCGTCGGGCGATTATCAAGACATTGCTGATGGGCGATGATCCGGGTTCTATCGACCTCTATTCCGATGTCGACGACATTAAGATTTCCAAAGAGCCATTCCTGTACGGACAGGTGGTTGATAATACCGGCCAGCCCATTCGTTGGGAGGGGCGTGCCACCAACTTTGCCAACTACCTGCTGCAAACACGACTTAAAAGCCGCAGCAATGGCCTGCGTATCATCTATAGCGTGACGATCAATCTGGTGCCGAACCACCTTGATAAGCGCGCGCATAAATACGTCGGTATGGTGCGTCAGGCTTCACGTAAGTACGGCGTCGACGAGTCGCTGATTCTGGCTATCATGCAAACCGAATCCTCGTTTAACCCGTATGCGGTGAGCCATGCCGATGCGCTGGGACTGATGCAGGTGGTACAGCACAGCGCCGGGAAAGATGTGTTCCGCTCGCAAGGGCGCTCAGGCACACCAAGCCGTAGCTTCTTGTTTGACCCGGCCAGCAACATTGATACCGGTACGGCCTATCTGGCAATGCTCAACAATGTCTATTTGGGTGGTATCGATAATCCGACCTCACGTCGCTATGCGGTAATCACCGCGTATAACGGCGGCGCGGGCAGCGTGCTGCGCGTGTTCTCGAACGATAAAATTCAGGCCGCGAATATCATTAACAGCATGTCTCCAGGTGACGTTTATCAAACGCTGACCACCCGACATCCCTCTGCTGAATCACGCCGATACCTTTACAAGGTCAATTCCGCACAAAAATCCTATCGACGCCGCTAATGTATTCCTCTTCAGCCCCCTAAAACGGGGGCCTGAAGCACCAAAAATGTTAACTCCATCACTCTTTTGCTTTGCAATCAGAAATTGTTTGCAAATATTTGTCACAGGTAACAAAAAAAGAGTGCCTCTCATTGATAGAATCACATCATATAGCCACGGCAAATGTGCCTTTTAAAACATTCATCCGCATTACGGTGTGAGGAAATTAACATGAATCTTAAGCTGCAGCTGAAAGTTCTCTCGTTTCTGCAGTTCTGCTTATGGGGTAGTTGGCTCACTACCCTCGGCTCCTATATGTTTGTCACCCTTAAATTCGATGGTGCATCCATTGGCGCGGTGTATAGCTCGCTGGGGATCGCCGCCGTGTTTATGCCAACGCTGTTAGGGATCGTGGCCGATAAATGGATCAGTGCGAAGTGGGTTTACGCCCTTTGCCACCTGGTCGGCGCAGGAACGCTGTTTGCCGCAGCCGAAGTCACCACGCCAGGGGCCATGTTCTTTGTGATCTTGCTTAACTCCCTGGCCTATATGCCAACACTGGGGCTAATCAACACCATCTCCTACTATCGCCTGCAATCTGCCGGGATGGATATCGTTACTGACTTCCCGCCAATTCGTATCTGGGGCACCATCGGCTTTATTCTGGCGATGTGGGCAGTGAGCTTCTCCGGCTTTGAACTGAGCCATATGCAGCTGTACATCGGTGCGACATTGTCCCTGGTACTGGTACTGTTCACCCTGACGCTGCCGCATATTCCGGTTGCCAATCAGCAGAAAAACCAGAGCTGGACATCAATGCTCGGTCTGGATGCTTTCGCGCTGTTTAAAAACAAGCGTATGGCGATTTTCTTCATCTTCTCAATGATGCTGGGCGCAGAGCTGCAGATTACCAATATGTTTGGTAACACCTTCCTGCACAGCTTCGATAACAACCCGCTGTTCTCCGGTAGCTTTATCGTGGAACACGCATCGGTGATGATGTCGATTTCACAGATTTCCGAGACGCTGTTTATCCTGACCATCCCGTTCTTCTTAAGCCGTTACGGTATTAAGAACGTGATGCTTATCAGTATTGTGGCGTGGATGCTGCGCTTCGGCCTGTTTGCCTACGGCGATCCAACGCCGTTCGGTACCGTGCTGCTGGTTCTGTCGATGATTGTTTACGGCTGCGCCTTCGACTTCTTCAACATCTCTGGTTCTGTGTTCGTGGAGAAAGAAGTACGCCCTGAAATCCGCGCCAGCGCACAGGGTATGTTCCTGATGATGACCAACGGCTTCGGTTGTATTCTGGGCGGACTGGTGAGCGGTAAAGTCGTTGAACACTATACGCTGAACGGTATTACCGACTGGCAGACCGTGTGGTTGATCTTCGCAGGTTACTCGCTGGTTCTGGCTTTTGCCTTCGTTGCGCTGTTTAAATACAAACACGTACGCGTTCCAGCAGGCACACAGACTATCGCGCACTAACGTTTACGCAGAGAAAAGCGGGTTACCAAAAGGTAACCCGCTTTTTTTGCGCTTACTTCACCACATATCCATACAGACGCTTAATACCGTCTGCATCCGTTTCACTGTAAACACCTTGCAGCTCCGGCGAGAAGCCTGGCAGCAGGTTTACGCCCTCTTCCAGCGCCAGAAAATATTGCTGTACCGCCCCACCCCATACTTCGCCCGGTACCACGCACAGCACGCCCGGAGGATAAGGCAGCGCACCTTCCGCCGCAATGTGGCCAGCTGCTTCACTAATCCGCACCAGTTCAACATCACCACGGATAAAAGCGCTGTTCGCATCCTGTGGGTTCATCGCCACGGCAGGTAAACTTTCCTGACGGAACATCGCTTTTTGCAGATCTTTCACATCAAAGCTGACGTACAGTGAGTGCATCTCCTGGCACAGTTCACGCAGGGTGTAATCCCGATAGCGTACCGGATACTTGTTGAAGATAGTGGGCAGCACATCTGCCAGCGGCGTATCGTCTTCAATATGCTGCTCAAACTGCGCCAGCATCGCCACCAGTTGCGCCAGTTTCTCTGCGCTTTCTGCCGGGGTCAGCAGGAACAGAATCGAGTTAAGGTCGCATTTCTCCGGCACGATGCCGTTTTCACGCAGGTAATGCGCCAGAATCGTCGCCGGAATACCAAACTCGGTATATTGCCCGGTTTGTGCGTCAATGCCCGGAGTGGTTAACAGCAGTTTGCAAGGGTCAACGAAATACTGGTCGCGCGCGTAGCCGGAAAAACCATGCCATTTAGCACCTGGTTCGAAGCTAAAGAAGCGACGCTCGCTGGCAATCACCTGCGTCGGATAGCTTTCCCACGGTTTGCCATCGACTACCGGGGGAACAAACGGCTGAATCATCTTACAGCGGGTAATAATCGCTTTACGGGCCTCAATGCCCAGCGTCACACACTCCGCCCACAGCCGACGACCGCTCTCGCCTTCATGGATTTTGGCGTTAACGTCCAGCGCCGCAAACAGCGGGTAAAACGGACTGGTAGAAGCATGCAGCATAAATGCATTATTCAGACGCTTATGCGGGCAGAACCGCGCCTGACCGCGAATATGGTTATCCTTTTTGTGGATCTGCGAGGTTTGCGAGAATCCGGCCTGCTGTTTGTGTACCGACTGGGTGACAAAGATCCCCGGATCGTTAGCATCGAGATCCAACAGCAGCGGTGACCCATCGGCCATCATCGGAATAAATTGTTCGTAGCCGACCCATGCTGAGTCAAACAGGATGTAATCACACAGATGACCGATCTTGTCGATCACCTGCCGGGCATTGTAGATCGTACCGTCATAAGTGCCGAGCTGAATGATCGCCAGACGGAACGGGCGCGGTTGTTCTGCCTTTTGCGGCGAAATATCACGAAGTTGCTGGCGCAGATACTCCTCATCAAAGCAGTGCTCGTCAATGCCGCCAATAAAGCCAAACGGATTACGCGCCGCTTCCAGATACACCGGCGTCGCACCCGCCTGGATCAGCGCACCGTGGTGGTTCGACTTATGGTTATTACGGTCAAATAGCACCAGATCGCCGCGCGTCAGCAGCGCATTGGTTACTACTTTATTGGCCGCAGAGGTCCCGTTCAGCACAAAGTAGGTTTTATCCGCGTGGAAAACTTTCGCAGCAAATTTCTGCGCATGTTTCGCCGAGCCTTCATGAATCAGCAGATCGCCAAGCTTAACGTCGGCGTTGCACATATCCGCGCGAAACAGATTCTCACCAAAGAACTCGTAGAAATGGCGCCCCGCGGGATGCTTTTTAAAGAACTCACCGTGTTGATGTCCTGGGCAGGCAAATGTGCTGTTCCCCATCTCGACATACTGAGTCAACGTGTCATAGAACGGCGGCAGCAAATATTCTTCATACTGACAGGCAGCAGACTCCAGCTCCAGCCAGTCCTGCGCCTGACCGCGAATGACCGCATTCACGCCCGCCGGCAGATCAACATCCAACTCTGCGAACAGAAACACGGGTATATGAAAACCGGTGCGTTTCAGCAAAGCAAGGATCCCGCTGCGGCTATCCGCAACGGTAATGACGACTGCCGCAACGTCAGTAAAATCAGTACTGTCCAGCGACACCACCTGACGATGGCTGGACAGACGAGAAACCAGTTCTCCACTGGCGGCAATTTTCATTGATTTCATAAGCGCAATAACCCGTTTCGGGAAAATCAAAAGTCCCGGACAAAGCCACATTGCTTTGCCCACGAAATGACAGGTCAAACTGGTTACCAGCCCCGACCGCCAGACATCAGTAAAAGCAGATAGCCTCTGATTTTACTGTTATCCTGCAGTGAGCGTGCGCTGCCCTCACCGCATGGTGGGAGCGTAAAGATAAGTCGCAGGAAGGGGCAAACGTCGCGCAAAAAGGCGATGTTGAAGGCGATGTAGGGGGAGTAATATCATCCCAGGCAGCCCCATTCAGACAGGAGAAAATTCGCGCAATCATGGCACCTTTCACTTTCAGGCGCAAGATAAAATCCGGAGCCTGAACCTCACAGATAAACAAGCATTTCGCCTGTCAATCGCGGCATAATAATGCAATCTGAAAACATATTTTACCCAGAGAATTGCCTTTAGCATCAAGACGATAATGGGTATGCAGGAGCAAACGTGGTAATTGGACCCTTTATTAATGCTGGCGCCATTTTATTTGGTGGTGTTCTCGGCGCACTACTCAGCCAGCATTTACCGGAACGCATTCGTGCCTCCATGACCTCCATATTCGGACTGTGCTCTTTGGGAATTGGTATTTTGCTGGTTATCAAGTGCGCTAACCTACCGGTGATGGTCCTGGCTACGTTAGTCGGTGCATTAATTGGCGAGTTCTGTTATCTGGAAAAAGGGATCAATACCGCGGTTGCCAAAGCGCAGCAGCTTTTCACCCGGTCGGATGCCAACACCACACACGAATCCTTCATCCAGAGCTATGTGGCCATCATCGTGCTATTTTGCGCCAGTGGTACCGGGATCTTCGGGGCGATACATGAAGGGATGACCGGCGACCCGAATATTTTAATCGCGAAGTCGTTTCTTGATTTCTTCACGGCCATCATTTTTGCCTGTTCATTAGGTATCGCGGTATCGGCAATTTGTGTACCAATGCTGGCAATCCAGCTAACGCTTGCCACCTGCGCAGCACTTATTTTGCCCCTGACGACGCCAGCCATGATGGCCGATTTCAGCGCCGTAGGTGGACTGCTGTTGTTGGCAACCGGTTTACGTATTTGTGGAATCAAAATGTTTGCGGTTGTGAATATGCTTCCTGCCCTTCTGCTGGCAATGCCGCTTTCCGCCGCGTGGACGGCATTTTTTGCCTGAGAATGCGTGCAATAGCAACAATGTGGTGATAGATTGTGCAGTCTGCGTTGATTTGAAGAAATTTCGTTGACGAAACGAAGCGAATCGGTTTTAATGCGCCTCGTTGCCCGGATAGCTCAGTCGGTAGAGCAGGGGATTGAAAATCCCCGTGTCCTTGGTTCGATTCCGAGTCCGGGCACCAATATTCATAAGGCCTCGCTGCAAAGCGGGGCTTTTTTCTTTTCTGGCTACGGTAGATTTCTGGTCGTTGCAACACGTTATTTGTTTGCTGGATTTCTCGCCATTTTCGCAGATGTTCGTTACTTTTAGACACCTCAACATCTTCTGATGTATTTTTTTCTTACCTCACAGCTACGGTCTCTCTACGGTCCTCTACGGTTCCTTTCTCTCAGATCATTCATAATGAAGTAGAAAACACGGGGGAAACGGGGAATTATCATTCTGCCTTAATCCGCTGTCCTTAACGTGATTTTGTCGCGGGGAATAAGGTGGGGAAATCCCCAATAGCAAGCGGGGAAACTTGGCAGCATACACTCTCCACCATTCACATGGGGATCTTCACCAGTCCGTCCACCTGCAACAAGCTCTTTTTTCCCTTTCACTTCTTACCTTTTCAGAATCCCCCGTTCTCCACGCCATCATAAAATGATTTATCCGTAAGCTAAACGTACTGGACTGTTAAACCTGAGTGTCCGCTGTGAGCGAAGAGGGGAAATTTGACAAACGGATGTACGAATTGAGGAAAGATAAGGTTTTTACCACAACACTTTTGCCGAACGATGTTATGGTTGAGACTACTCACGCAACCTTAACCACGGTGGTGCCTATAAATGAGATGGCGTCTACTCAGTACAACTCTACTTCTATCCTGCGCCATCTATCCAGGCAAAGGTATCGCTGATCAGTGCGAAAAGCTGGATAAGGAGGGGCTTCTAATATATCAGCAGTTTAAGAAATCCAAGATGTGTAAGGATTCGACTATCAACGCTGGATGGACCGACTGTTTATTTAAAGCCTACGGCACTAATATTCTTCTTTCTGGTGCAATAGGAACAACCATCGACGAACGCACCACGGGAATGTTGGGTAGCGGATTCTATGTCCTCTCTGTTGATGAACGTGCCAAGGTTAGAACGTTTATTGATCGGAAATTGGGTCTTCTATTGAGGGTGGACTGACCTGCCCCCACGATTAGATACAACACTCAGTTAGTAACGTCGGAATCTTCATTCTCAGAATGACCCTTTCTCCAGCCCGCTGCAAATTCAGACGGTGTCTGATAATTCAGCGTGGAGTGCGGGC